>ERZ773162.2-NODE-2-length-662773-cov-8.936017_pt1 | contig 662773 bp, 519 predicted proteins | sample MGYA00511113_ERZ773162 | MGnify/ENA primary metagenome ERZ773162 (study PRJEB29015, sample SAMEA2737807) | human gut metagenome | biome: human gut; feature: human-associated habitat; material: faeces | place: China | collected 2012 ... | reverse complement strand
CGAACACGAACACCAACGCGAACGGCCACATGAACTTCCAACCACGCCAATCCGCCTTGTGTTTATTGACACGCACGGTTGCCGAATGCAGTGGCATATTGGCAACAACTTCCGTTGCTGACATCATTCCTCTCCTTCGAGGCAATACCATTTCACAGGGCAATTTACACCCCCGTAAAATAGCTCCTTCCAAATGTTTGCGTTACCATAATAACACCATATTTCAAAAGTGTCTACTTTTCGCACATCCTAGACCACATATTCACTTCATCGAACAAATTGCATGGTGACGAAAACAATACAGAAGTAAGCATGTAAAATTAAGCACAGTACGCATTTTCGTTCGGAAGGTAGATACACATGGCACGCAACTCAGTCTCGCTGCAAGACGTCGCTAGGGAAGCAGGGGTTTCACCGCAGACCGTTTCCCGAGTGGCTAATGGGAGCGATGCCGTACGCCCAGCGACGAAACTTAAGGTCGAGGCAGCCATGGAGCATCTCGGATACAGGCCGAATTATGCGGCACGTGCTTTGAAAAGCGGACATTTCAACAATGTTGGTGTACTGCTTTCGCATATGTCGGCCTACGGGAACTCACGTATCCTCGAAGGCATCACTACAGCGGCCGCGAATAGCGGCTATTCCATCACCATTCGCCCCTTGGATAACCTGCAGGATCAGTCACTCGCCGGCGCACTGAAACTTGTGGAAGGCCTCCCCCTCGATGGTGCAATCGTGATTATGGAACGCGATTTCACCGACTTCAACCAGTTCAAGCCATCCGACAACCTACCTGTAGTGCTTATTTGCGAGGAACCGGCAAACCACTGCCCCACCATCGATTCGGACTCGTATGGTTGCGCCACTGCAGCCGTGGACTTTTTCCTATCGAAGGGGCATAAAACTGTGTACCACATCGCAGGCCCCACCGTTTCACGCGCAGCACAGAGCCGCATCAGAGGGTGGCGCGACGCATTAGCGCAAGTCGGCATTCCCACACCACCCATGTATTACGGCGACTGGGAAGCAGATAGCGGCTACCAAGCCGGATTGGCCTTGGCTCACGAAAAGGATTGCACCGCAATTTTCGCAGGCAACGATCAAATGGCATACGGTGCCATGCTTGGCCTGAGGACAGCAGGAAAGCGCGTTCCCGAAGATGTCAGCATCATCGGTGTGGACGATTCACTCCGCGGCGTTGTGCCCCGTCTTGAACTGACCACCATACGGCTCAAGCTCAGAACTGTGGGAAAAGAGGCTTTTTCCATGATCGAGCAACAATGCAATGGCAAAAAAGTGCCTTCTGGAATCAAGAAACTTATCACCCCCGAATTCATCGACCGCGGATCCGTGGCGGAACTCGACTAATCGCAATATCTCGCGACTTTAATCAACGCAATCAATCAAATCAGCCAATACGAAAAGCGCCTCTCCAGCGTGGGTGAACCACGTGGGAGAGACGCCTTCTAGATTGAACGAAAAGCTGAAATCGGGTGAAATCAGGCTTCGATGCCGAGCTGCTGACGTTCCTTCTTGGAATACATGAACGCCGGAAGCTGACGGCCCTGCTTGAGCCAAGCATGATATTCGGCGGTTGCCGCAAACTCCACGTCGGAAGCGGAATTCAGACAGGTCTCCACGGAATCCTGGATGACGCCGATGATGAAGCCAACGCCCACCACCTGCATGGCGATGTCATTGCTGATGCCGAACAGCGAGCAGGCCATTGGAATAAGCAGCAGCGAGCCACCGGCCACACCGGAAGCGCCGCATGCGCCGAGCGCCGACACCACAGACAGCAGAATGGCGGCCGGCAACGAAATCTGAATGCCCATCGTATTAGCGGCGGCCATGGCCATGATGGTGATGGTGATGGCGGCACCGTTCATGTTGATGGTTGCGCCCAACGGAATGGACACGGAATACATGTCTTTATCAAGACCAAGCTTCTCGCACAGCTGCATGTTGACCGGAATGTTCGCAGCAGAAGAACGCGTGAAGAATGCGGTCAGGCCGGATTCCTTGAAGCAGCGGTACACCAGCGGATACGGGTTGCGATGCAGGTACAGGAAAATGACCAGCGGGCCGAACACGAGCACCATCAGCAGCATGGTGCCGACGAGCAGGAGCAGGAGGCTACCGTACTCGGTGAAGGCCGCCAAGCCGTTTTCGGAAACGCTGGTGAACACCAAGCCCATAATGCCAAACGGGGCGAGATTGATGACCCAACGAATCACCTGAGACACGCCATCGGCCACATTGGCAAGGAACGCCTTGGAGCTTTCATTGGCAATACCCTTCATGGCAAGACCGAACAGGCAAGCCCACATCAGAATGCAGATGTAGTTGCCGTCGATCATGGCCTGAATCGGATTGGCCACGATATTGGTCAGCAACGTCTGCACAACCTCGCTCAAGCCCTGCGGCACCACATCAGCGTCAGCGGCATCGCCCAACGATATGGTCTGTGGGAACATGCGAGACGTCAACACCGCCACGACGGCGGACAGGAACGTGGTGAACAGATACAGGAAAAGCACCGTGCCGAAACGGCCGTCAAGCTTGGAATTGCCTTGAGCCAAAGCGCTTGCCACCAGCACAAACACCAGAATCGGAGCGACGGCCTTCAATGCGCTTACGAACAGGGTGCCGAATTCGCCGATCCACATCATATGCGGAACGACCAATGCCAGTGCGGTACCCGCGATAAGACCGACGATAATGCGAATAATCAGTGATACGCCGTTATATTTGTCGGCAACGCCACGAAGCGCTTTTGAAATATGGTTCATATTCTCTCTCGTTCTTTCCAGCCGGCTTGCCTTTGCCAGCCAGCACAACAAGAGCACATCCTAATCACGCTCGATAACACGAAATGTAAAATGTCCGATTATAGGGACGCGCAACTTCAACACGCCATAGCGATGCGAGCAAATATCAGTACAGCGATGGACAGTTTTATATATCTTTATTCAGTGAGCAATACCTGCTGATCAGACCGTTAATCAGCCAAGCGGCACTTTCGAAACGAATGTACGAGGCTCTCCCGTCACCGGATCGTCGAAGCGTAACTCACGAGCCACCAATTCCAACGGCTGCGAGAAATCATCGTAAGAACGCTGCACAATATTCGGGTAGAAATCATCGCCCAAAATCGGCAATCCCAACGAATTCATATGCACACGCAACTGGTGCGTTTTGCCGGTTTTCGGGTGCAGCACGTAATTCACATATGCTTTGCCGTCGATGCAACGTACCGTGCTCCCCCGCTCAATCAACGTTTGCGCATTGATGGTTTCCGGAATTTCGTACGCCTGAAGTCGCCCGCGATCCTTGCAAATATGCGATGCTCGGATTGCCGGAAAGGGTTGATGCCTGTCGATTCTTACGATTGTTCCATATTGCGGATGCTGTTCGGGGGCAAGTGGCGCCAAACATTCATAGGTTTTGATGGTTTTGCGATTCTGGAACAGCATTTGGTAAGCGCCGCGCAATTCCGGTTTGCGCACAAATACGATGATGCCTGCGGTAAGTCGGTCCAAACGGTGCGCGGGAACAATATCAGGTTCGCCATACTGTTCCCGAAGTCGAATCAACGCGGTTTCGCGATACCACATGCCGCGCGGTGTGGTGGCGAGAAAATGCGGTTTGTCAACCACGATAATCGCATCGTTCTCGTAAAGAACCTCACATTCGAACGGAATGCGAGGTTCTTCAAGAACGTAACGATGCCTCTTCTGCTGACGCTGTTGACGCATCGTATGAACGATTACTCCACGGTGACGGACTTGGCGAGATTACGAGGCTTGTCAACGTCGTAATTCTTCAGCTTGGCCATGTCCATGGCGAATAGCTGCAGCGGCACCACGTCCACCAGCGGGCTCATCAGCGTCGGGCAGGCCGGACGCCAGAACACCACATCCGCATAGCGTTCAACATCGGGGTCGTTCTCTTCGGCCACGGCGATAATGTACGCGCCACGGGCCTTGACCTCTTCGATACCGGAAATAACCTTGGCGTGCAGCACATTGCGGCCACGTGCCGGCGGCACAATGAACACTACCGGTTCGCCTTCGTCCACCAATGCGATCGGACCGTGCTTGAGCTCGCCGGCCGCAAAACCTTCGGTGAAGGTGTAGGCGATTTCCTTCAATTTCAACGCGCCTTCCATCGCGACCGGGTAGCCGACATGACGGCCCAGGAACAGGAAGGACTTCGCATCGACCATCTGCGCGGCAGCATCATGCACGGTCTTGGTCTGCGTATCAAGAACCCACTGGATCTTGCGAGGCATGTCTTTGAGGGAATCCAACGCCTGCGCGATCTCGTCGCGGAACATCGCGCCCTTGACCTGCGCCAAATACAAGCCAAGCACGTAGGCGGCAGTAATCTGCGCCACGAACGCCTTGGTGGAGGCGACCGCCACTTCCGGACCAGCGTGCGTGTACAGCACCGCGTCGGATTCACGCGGAATGGACGCGCCCTGCGTGTTGCAGATGGCCAGCACCTTCGAACCCTGCTCACGCGCGTGACGCAATGCCATCAGCGTGTCCATGGTTTCACCGGACTGCGAAATGGCCACCACCAACGTGCGCGGGGTGAGAATCGGATCACGATAACGGAATTCGTGGGCAAGCTCCACTTCCACCGGAATACGCACCCAATGCTCGATGGCGTATTTGGCCACCATGCCCGCGTAGGCGGCGGTACCGCAGGCGATGACGATAATCTTGTCGATCGCCTTGAAATCATGCTCGTCGATGCGAACCTCGTCAAGATTGAGATTGCCGTCCTTGCCAAGACGTCCCAACAGCGTGCGCTGCACCGCCGCCGGCCCTTCGTGGATCTCCTTGTCCATGAAGGAGTCCCAACCGCCCTTTTCGGCCGCGGAAGCATCCCAATCCACGGTATAGGTCTTCGGATCGGCCACGATGTTGCCCATGAAATCAGACACCACAACCTTATCGGCGGACACCATCACGGCCTGATCCTGGTCGATTTCCATGGCACGCTTCGTGTAGGCGACGAACGCGGCCACATCGGAACCGAGAAAATTCTCACCTTCGCCAAGACCAACCACCAGCGGCGAATCATGGCGAGCACCGACCACGATACCCGGCTGACGGCAGTCGGTGGCGAGAATCGTGAACGCGCCTTCCAGCATGCGCGCCAAGCGTCGCACGGCCTTGAACAGATCAGGCTTGCCGGTTTCCTCAACGATTTTCTCGCTGATTTTGCCTAGTAGTTTCGCCGCGACCTCCGTATCGGTTTCCGATGAGAAACGGTAACCTTCCGTCTGCAGATCAAGACGCAGCTGAGAGGCGTTTTCGATGATGCCATTATGAATGATGGCGACCTTGCCGTCACGCGAAGTATGCGGATGCGCGTTGATGTCATTCGGCACGCCGTTGGTAGCCCAACGGGTGTGGCCGATGCCCACGGTGGCCATCGGCATTGGATTGCGTTCCACGTCTTCGATTAGATTGGCGAGACGCCCCGCCTTCTTACGCACTTCCACATGATCCATGCCGGGCGCGGTCAGCGCCACACCGGCCGAATCATATCCACGGTATTCCAAACGCTGGAGGCCTTGGAGGCACACTTCCAACGGCTTGCCGCACGCGGTTTCCACATTTCCTGCATATCCTACGATTCCACACATAACACCTCAGCTTATCGGGTAATGGTGTCATTTCGAAACGAAACCGTCTCATCGCGCTGAACCTTTGATATATGAACACAAAAATCCCCATGCTGACAGTTTTCAACATGGGGATTTTCTCAGCCATTCCCTTGATCGCAATCCTTACGACGAAGAGGTGTCTGATTCTTACGATTATGCTTGCGGCGATTTACAGCACGTGCTGCAGGAAGTCCTTGAATCGTGGTTCCTGCGGATTGTCGATGATTTCAGGACCGCCCTGTTCCACAACAACACCGCCGTCCATGAATACGATCTGATCGGCGACTTCGCGCGCGAAGCCTATTTCGTGGGTGACAACCACCATGGTCATGCCTTCTTTCGCCAAAGACAGCATGACGTTCAGCACTTCGCCCACCAATTCCGGATCGAGTGCGGAAGTCGGCTCGTCGAACAGCATGATTTCCGGCTTCATGGCAAGCGCACGGGCGATGGCCACGCGCTGCTGCTGGCCACCGGAAAGCTGTGCCGGATAGTGATCGAGGCGATCGCCCATGCCCACGCGATTCAGCTCTTCGATGGCAAGCTTGCGGGCTTCCTTTTTATCCATGTGCTTGACGTGGACTGGCGCTTCCATCACATTTTCGAGCGCCGTCATGTGCGGGAACAGGTTGAACCTCTGGAATACCATGCCCAGTTTGGAACGCTGCTCGGCCACTTCCTTGTCGTTCAGGGTCTGCAGCACCTGCTTGCCGTCCTTGTCGACGTACTTGTAGCCGATCATTTCGCCGTCGACGTCGATTTCGCCGCCGGTCAGCGTTTCCAACTGGTTGATCAAACGCAGGAACGTGGATTTTCCGGAACCGGAAGGTCCCAGAATCACCGTCACCGAGCCGGGCATAACCGTCATATCGACGCCCTTGAGCACGTGCAGGCTACCGAAAGCCTTATGCACCTGCGTGGCCTTCACTGCGGGAACAACACCGTTGGTGGTTGGTTCAGTCATTGCTCACTCCCCTCACGCGGTCATGCCCGCGAACGTTGCCTCGTTCTGCTTGGCGATATCGTCTTTCGGTTCGCCTTCGGTTTTGCCCGGCAGCGGCGGCTGCTTGCCGCGCGCGCCGGCCGGTCGCGCATCGAAGCCCTTGCCGAAATGCTTCTCCAGGCGAGACTGCAGCACCATCAGAATGGAGGTGATCACCAAATACCAGATGCAGGCCACGATCAGCAGCGGAATCGGCTTGTACAGTCGGGTTGCGATTGCGGTGGTGGCGAACTGCAGTTCCAGCGTGAACGGCACGGCGTTGACCAGCGAAGTGGTCTTCAACATGCCGATGAACTCGTTGCCGGTCGGCGGAATGATGATGCGCATGGCCTGAGGAAGCACCACACGACGCATGATCATGGAACGCTTCATGCCCAGTGCCTTGGCCGCTTCGGTCTGGCCCGGATCGACGGCTTCAAGACCCGCACGCACGATTTCAGCCAGATATGCCGCTTCGTTCAATGCGAGACCCAGCCATGCCGCGTTAAACGCGGTAATGACGGACTGCGAGTCAATGCTCCAGAATTCAATGGAAGTGAACGGAATACCCACGCCGATGCGAGGCACCAACACGGCGAACAGACCCCAGAACACCAGCTGCGTATACACAGGGGTGCCACGGAAGAACCAAATGTAGAACCAGCTCACGCCACGCAGCACCGGATTGATGGACTTGCGCATCACGGCCAGAATCACTGCCAGAATAATGGCGATGACCATGGAGATGACCGTCAGCAGCAACGTGTATTTGATGCCTTCGCGCACATTCTCGTCGAACAGGTACTTCCAGACCACATTCCATTCGAAACGCGGATTGGTAATCAGGCCCTGCAGCAGCATGGCGGCGATCAGAGCGACGATGACCGCCGCCACAATCGGGCCCGTACGCTTAACCGGCAGCGCCTTGATGCGATTCGGAATATCGAGGCCGTCGCCGTCGATCTGTTTCTTCGCCATGATGCTTCAGTTCCTCCGTTGTTGATGTAAATAGTGGGGATGAGATCAGTCGAGATCGGTCGGGTTGATCTCAGCCTTGTCGAGAGCGCCGGATTCCACACCCCAATGCTTGAGGATCTTCATATACGTGCCATCGTCCATCAGCTTCTGTACGGCCTTCTGCACGGCTTCAGCAAGCTGGGTGTTGCCCTTCTTGACAGCGATGCCCTGCTTGGCCACGCCCTCGACGTCACCCAAGGCTTCAAGCTGTCCGTCGGTCTGGGAGATGGCATAGCCAGCGACCGGCGAATCAGCATAGAACGCATCGGCCTTACCCGTAGCCACTGCGGTGGCCGCTTCGGCCTGACGCTTGTACGACATCACTTCGGCCTTGTTATCGGCCTCGCATCCTTTGGCGATGGTGTTGGCTTCCTCTTCCTGCACGGTGCCGGTCTGCACCGCGATCTTCGCGCCGCACATGTCGGAAGTGTCAAGCTTCTTCGGATTGCCCTTCTGCACGGCCCACGTGGAACCCGCACGGTAGTAGCTCACGAAATCCACGGACTGCATACGCTCTTCGGTGATGGTCATGGCGGTGATGCCCAGATCATACTTGGAGCCAATGGAAGGAATGATGGTGTCGAACATGGAAGACACGATGTTTGGCTTCAAACCAAGCGTCTTGGCGATGGCCTTGGTCATGTCGATATCATAGCCGACCGGAGTCTTGCCGTCTTCGGCATAGAATTCAGCCGGAGCGTACGAAAGCTCCATACCGGCGGAAAGCTCGCCTTCCTTCACCAAATCGCCGGACGAAACCAGCTTGGCCAGCTCGTCATCTTTTTTAATGGTGCTGACATCGTAACCGGTGGTAGCGTTCGACGAATCAGACGAATCGCCGGAATTGGACGCCTCGGAGGTGCCGCAAGCGGCAGTGGAAAACAACATCGCCGCGCTCAGCGCAAGCGCCACAACGGACTTGATCTTCAAAGACATGGTATGCATATCCTTCTTCTTATCCCTTCATTGCCATACCGAAAATCTCAACGCCATTCGGTTGCAGAGAACCTCAGTATCTCAAATAGGCACGATAAGAGCGCAATGCTACATGTACGTTACATTGCGCAAACCTTACGTATCAGCCAAGAATCGCGCAATGTAGCTCCGTCGAATCACGGAAGATCCATATACGAAAACGGAAGACACGCGGATTTGACCCGCATGCCTTCCGTCATATCGGCTTAACAGTATCGCCGTGTGCGATGCCTGCCTTACGTTTGATCGTTCAGCCGAGGTCGGTCGGATTGATTTCGGCTTTGTCGATCGCTCCGTTCTCCACGCCCCAATGCTTGAGGATCTTCATATACGTGCCATCATCCATGAGCTTCTGCAGTGCGGCCTGCACCGCCTTCGCGATATCAACATCGAAGCCGACCGGGGTCTTGCCATCCTCCGCAAGGAATTCGGCGGGAGCGTACGACGTGTCCATGCCGACGGTGAGCTTGCCGTCCTTGGTGACTGATTCCGGCAGCATCGCGGCTATATCGTCATCCTTCGTCACGCCGGAAACGTCATAACCGGTGGTGTTCGACGACGACTCAGAATCACTGGAAGCCGCGGAATCGGACTTTTCCGATGTGCCGCACGCACCCAACGAAACGATCATGGCGGCGCTTAGTGCAAAAACAGCGAGTTTCCTCAGATTATTGAAAGCCATCGCGGATCCTCTCTTCATTCCCAACCGTATGAATACGGCCGAACCGAAGTCCTGCAGGCACCATAGAAAACGATTGCTACGGCCACGTTAATAGTACGCAAACTCTATTCGATATGCCGTTTTTCCTTACGAAAAAGCGGGTTTTGCCATATCACAATATGATCAAAACCCGCTTTGTTCCCAGCACGTCGCCAGTCATGCGATCATTGAACCGTCTGATCCGTGGACGGTTCAATCATGGAATTATTCGGCGCCCGGCGTATTGATTTCCGACGTTTCGATGGCACCGTCCTCGACACCCCAATACTTAAGGATCTTCAGATACGTACCGTCGTCGATGAGCTTCTGCACGGCCTTCTGTACGGCCTCATCCATCTGGCTGTCGCCTTTTTTGATGACGATGCCTTCCGGAGCGACGCCTTCGACCTTGCCCAGCATTTCCAGCTGTCCATCGGTTTGCGCAATGGCATAGCCCGCAACCGGCGAATCGGCATAGAACACGTCGGCCTTGCCGGTGACAACGTTCGTGGTCACATCGGTCTGCAGCTTGCTGGAGATCACTTCAAGCTTATCCTTGCCGTCGGCCTCGCATTGCTTGGCTATCTTGTTCGCTTCGGTCTCCTGCATGGTGGCGGTCTGCACGGCCACCTTCTTGCCGCACAGATCGGACGTGTCGATCTTGTTCGGATTGCCCTTCTTCACGGCCCATGCCGATCCGGCATCAAAATGGCTTACGAAATCAACCGCTTCCAAACGTTCCTTGGTCACGGTGAACGACGAAATGCCGATATCGTACTTGGATCCGACCGATGGAATGATCGAATCGAAATTCGCGGTTTCCGGATCCGCTTCAAGGCCGAACACCTGCGCCAAAGCCTTGGCGATATCGACATCGAAGCCGACCGGGGTCTTGCCGTCCTCCGCAAGGAATTCGGCGGGAGCGTACGACGTGTCCATGCCGATGGTGAGCTTGCCGTCCTTCGTCACATAATCGGGCAACAGTTTGGCGATGTCATCGTCTTTCTGCACCGACGAAACGTCATAACCCGTCAGTTCGCTCGATTTCGAACCGCTATCGGACGAAGCCGCATCGTCGCTTCCATCACTGGTGCCGCATGCCGCTCCAGCAAACAGCATCGCAACGCTCAGCGCACAGGCGGCAACCGCCTTCAGACTTTTCTTCGCTTCCATATCCTTCTCCTATGTCTCGCTCGGTCTATTCGACCGAATCTGAACCATACACTAGAGAGGGCAAGCTACAAAAAGATTACGGCCACCGCTGTATATCAGTATGTGAAACCGGAAATTTTCCGGTTACCACTTATCGCACCTGCTTGTTGGCATATCGCATGGCACGCAAGGCCTCACGCTTGTCTTGCTCCTCGCGCAATGCCTGACGCTTGTCGAATTCCTTCTTGCCTCGTGCCAATGCGATTTCCGCCTTGACTCGACCGTCTTTGAAATACAGGCTCAGCGGAATGATGGTGAAACCCTTGGCTTGGCTTTGACGAGCCAGCTTGTCGATCTGCGCCGCGTGAAGCAACAGCTTACGCTTGCGCTTAGGGGCATGATTGTTCCACGTTCCGTTGAGATATTCGGGAATATTGGCTCCCTCAAGCCACATTTCACCGCGACGGTCGATGGTAATGAACGATTCGGCCAGCGATGCGCGGCCTTCTCGAAGCGACTTCACCTCAGTGCCGGTCAACACCAGACCGGCTTCATACTTGTCTTCAATGGCATAGTCGTGGCGTGCCTTCTTGTTTTGCGCAATCGGCTTCACGCCTTGCTCCTTGGCCATGTCGGACCTCCTTTCCGGTTCTTCAAAGAAGTGTTCTGCAACGCAACAATCGACAATATCACGGGAGCGCGCCGCCCAACGATTCAGGCGGCGCGCTCCCGCGACACAACGCTCAAGGAAAGCTCAAACGCTCCTTGATGAATCAGTGCACATACCAGAACTGGGACGCGTTGTACAGTGTGCGGTACGACACCACATATGGGCCACCAGCCGCGTTCATTTCGGAAATGGTGATGGTGTTGCCATTCACCGCTTCCACCACACCCACATGACCGTAGAAGCCATCGGCACCAGCCTGACCGGGCAGGAAGGAGATTGCCGCACCGACCTGCGGGCTATGATCCACGCGAAGACCATACGACGGTGCGGTAGCGTACCACTGGCCACCGTTACCCAAGTACGAGGGGGTTCCGATACCCATCTGTCTACGACGTTCGTACGCCCACCACGTGCACTGGCCGGCCACGTAGCCATTGCCGTAATCGCCATTGGAGGTTCCCTGACCGGAATTGTTATTGGTACTCGGCGCGGGAGCAGGCGTAGGAGTAGGCGTAGGCGTGGGCGTGGGAGCAGGCGTCACATTGTTGCCGCCACTATTGGTATTGTTGTTGCCTGGCCGGGTCTGCCCTTGATTGCCACCATTGTTTTGATTAGCTGCTGCGGCCTGCTCGGCTGCATACTGGCGGTTGAAGGAATCGACCTGTGACTGCAACATAACCGTTTGCGCCGCCTGTTTGGCCACGCTGCCGTTCAGCTGCGACTGTTGGCTCTCCAATTCGGCACGGCGGGTTTCGCCTTCTGCACGCAACTGGTCAAGCGAGTCGCGCTGGGTCTGTGCGGAAGCAGCAGCCTGCTGTGCGGAAGCGGCTTTTTCGTCAGCTGCGGTTTTCAGATTGGCGATCTGCTTCTCGATTGCAGAAAGACGCTCGCTGCGGTTCATCGACGTATTCAACGTATTCGCCGCATCACTTGCCGCATTGGCTTCGGTACGGCTCAACGCATCACGAGACTGCATGGAATTAATGAATTCCTGAGTGCTCGTGGAACCTGTCACCACGCTCATCACAGTGGATGCATCGGAACCATGCAGGTCTTCACGAGCCATCTGTGCCACGGCCGCATGCGCGTCATCATAATCCTTGCCGGTCTGTTCGATCTGCGCTTCGAGGTTTTCCTTATCTTTTTGCGCGGCCTCCAAACGGGAAGCCGCAGCATCAGCTTCACTCTGTGCCGAAGCGGCAGTAGCATTTGCCTCATCGACTGCAGCTTGAGCTGCAGGAATTTTCGTATTTGTCAATTCATCCAGCTCGACGATCTTGTCGGCCAAATCAGACTTCACACCGGAAAGCTGTGAACGCAACTGGGCTTCACGCTGAGAGCTGGCAGCCTTCTTATTCTGGGCATTCACCAGATTGCTGTATGTATTGGCTTGCGCCTGCGGAACCGCAGACGAGAACGGGGCAATCGCCATCGTGGCGCACAAAGCCCCCGTTGCAAACACCGCGACGGCCGGTTTTAGAGCTTTCTTGCTTGTCATTCGGTCACTTGCCTCCCATCATTGGTTCCATACCATAGCATCCCATGCTTAAAACGCGACACAGATAAACGTATCCAATCCGTACAAAACGGAATGTTCTCAGGCTTTCAAATATCTATGCAACGACACTGTGGATGCAATCACCGACAACAGCACCGCTCCTGCAACCAAAATCGGCGAAATCCACAATACCGTCATCTGATTCACATATGGAATCCATTTCACGGAGGCTGCAAGCCAATCAGTGATAAATACCTTCACCAATGCCGATAAAGTGACGCAGGAAAGCAAGGAGCCGACCATTGATGCGATCGCCCCTTCAAGAATGAATGGCAGCCGAATGGTCCAATTCGAAGCACCCACCAAACGCATGATCTCCGTTTCGGTTCGACGTGACGCAGCAGACATGCGAATTGTGGTACCGGTCAGCATAATGGCGACGACCACCATCACCGCGGCCAATGCGGCGGTTGCAATGGTCGCACGATTCAGCACTGCGAACACCGGCTCAAAAATCTGCCGTTGATCACTGACAGTATCGACGCCCTCCTTGCCAGAAAGCACTTCGGAAACGACTTGATATTTCTCAGGATTCTTCAGTTTCAGCCACAATGAATCCTGCATATCGTCGGCAGTGAGCGTACGCCCCTGATATTCACCGTTCGGATATTGTTTGAGGAAAGTGTCGTTGTAGAAATCTTCCTTGCTTACAAAAGTGATTTGCGATACATCATCGGCAAGCTCGTTGCGAATGGTTTTCTGCAAGTCATTGATCTGAGTCTGCGTTGCCGCGGTTCCCGCGGTGCAGTTCACGGATTGGCTGGTGCCATCGGGACACATCCACACCACCACTTCAACCTTGGAATACCAATCGCCTTTGGCTTTGGTGATCTGCGCCTGAGTGAGCACCGATGCGCCGATAAACAGAAACGAGATGAATGTAACGAGCATCACTGAAAGCAACATGGGCACGTTGCGCTTGAGGCTGCTCCAGGTTTCGGAAAGAATGAAACGCAAACGCATCAGTCGTTCTCCTTGCTTTCGGACGTTTCATGCTGTTCATCGGATTGTTCGACGGATTTCGCCTCGCCACCGGCAGTCGCGGCGGGCGCTGCCGGAGGAGCCGGAGGCGCGGGCGGAGCGGGAGGCATCGGCAGTGCCGGAGGAGCGGGAACCGTTGGCTCCGCGGATTGCTCGTTTTCAGCCGCTTTGCTTGATTCCATGCCTGTATCAGGCGAAGAGCCAGTCGCGTCGGCATTGGCTTCGGTCTGCGAACGTGCAGCCGAATCGGCATGCTCCTGTTCGGCAAGATCCTCAAGTTTCAGTCCCTTGCCCCAGGTCAGCGTAGTCTCCACCGGAGCGAACGCCTCGCCATAACGACCGGTGCGACCGGAATGCACGGAATTGGCGAGACGCGCGATGCCCGCATCACCATTGCCGCTGTGGATGGCCGCAGCTACGGCATCAACCGCGTTCGCCGCGGTTTCGGCTCGCGTCGCGCCTTCCACGTCCACCGCCTCATCGGAAAAATCAGACATTTCAAGCGCGCCCGGCGCACGATATTTCGAGTCGACGTCGCCGCCGTTCAACGCCTGATGCGATTTGGATTCGACTTCGGCATCCGGGAAGTACAGTGCGGAATCGTAGGATCCCTGCTGCTCGTCACGCACGATTTTGCCGGTATGCAGTTCGACCACACGCTTGCGCATGGAGTTGACGATTTCCTCGTTATGCGTTGCCATGACGATGGTGGTGCCAGTGCGGTTGATGGCGTCCAGCACTTCCATGATGCCCAGCGATGTGGTCGGATCGAGATTTCCAGTAGGCTCGTCGGCCAGCAGAATCTGCGGATGGTTCACATACGCTCGCGCAATGGCCACACGCTGTGCCTCACCGCCGGAAAGCTCGTGCGGATAGTTGTTTTCCTTACCGGTGAGACCGACAGTCTGCAGCACTTTCGGCACTAACGATTTGACGGTGGAACGGCTTGTGCCAATCACTTCAAGCGCGAACGCCACATTCTCCCATACCGTTTTGTTGTTGAGGAGTTTGTAATCCTGGAAGATAAAACCGATGGAACGACGGTAATGCGGCACCTGCCTTGACGACAGGCGCCTCAAATCATTACCTGCGACGCGAATCTCGCCATCCGTGACCTCCTCCTCGCGCAGCAACAGGCTCAGCAATGTGGTTTTGCCGGAACCTGAAGCGCCCACGAGGAACACGAAATCCCCTCGATCAATGTCGAGATTGATGTCATCCAAGGCAGGCCTGGTGCCTTTCGGATACACCTTGCTCACATGTTCAAGCGAAATCAGCGCCATCGTCGTACCCCTCCACTATGTGCTGTTCTGATTACGGTAATCGTGGTTTTTAGGCGTCCGCCTCTTCGGCCGCCGCGCGACGCTGCTCATGACGCCAACGGATGCCGGCCTCAATGAACGCGTCGATATCGCCGTCGAACACGGCCTGGGTCTGCGAAGTCTCATAGCCGGTGCGCAGATCCTTGACCATCTGGTACGGATGCAGCACGTAGGAACGCATCTGGTCACCCCAGCTGGCCTTGATATCGCCGGCGAGCTCCTTCTTCTTCTTGGCTTCCTCTTCGTGGCGCAGCACCAACAGTCGGGACTGCAGCACGGCCATGGCAGCGGCACGGTTCTGGATCTGCGAGCGCTCGTCCTGCATGGTCACCACGATGCCGGTCGGAATGTGGGTGATACGCACCGCGGAATACGTGGTGTTCACGCCCTGACCGCCGGGGCCGGAGGAGCAGTAGGTGTCAACGCGGATTTCGGAATCGGGCACGTCGATGTGATCGGTCGCCTCAACGAGCGGCACCACTTCCACTGCCGCGAAGCTGGTTTGGCGACGGCCTTGGTTGTCGAACGGGGAGATACGCACCAAACGGTGGGTGCCGCCTTCCACGCTCATGCGACCATACGCATAAGGGGCATCCACCTGGAAGGTGGCGGACTTGATGCCCGCCTCTTCGGCGTAGGAGGTGTCCATGACCTTGGCCTTATACCCATTGCGCTCCGCCCAACGCAGGTACATGCGCAGCAGCATCTGAGCGAAGTCGGCGGCATCCACACCGCCCGCGCCGGAGCGGATGGTCACCACTGCGGAACGTTCGTCATATTCGCCGTCGAGCAGGGTCTGGATTTCCATGTCGGCCAGATCGTTCTGAATGCTTTCGACTTCGGACTGCGCTTCCGCCAACGTGTCGGCGTCTTCTTCCTCCTGACCCAATTCCACCAACGTTTCGACGTCGTCGATGCGCTGGCTTGCGGAAGCGAGACGCTTCAGCTGGGACTGCACTGCCGACAGTTTGCTGGTCACTTTCTGCGCGTTTTCGGGATTGTCCCACAATCCCGGTTCGGCCGCCTGAACTTCAAGATCTTTGGCCTGCGCGGTCAGTCGGTCGACGTCAAGCGCCTTGGAAATCGACTCGTATTTGGCGCGCGCCTCGCCGATTGCCTGGGAAAAATCAAATTCTGCCATCGTTTACACCATACATTTCTTTATGCGTTCTTTATATTCTGTCATGGAGCCTCATACGGCTTTCGCACAATCCTCAACTTCTTCCACGTACCCACATACTCGTTCCCATCCTGCCGAGCCGCGAACCAGTCTCGTTACGTATGGGATTGCAGGTCCGGGGAGGATCATACCGGACCAAAGGCGTCAAAGACCTGCGTAGATAGCAGGAATAACCAGACTCAGCAGCATCGCCGCAGCGATGACGATGCACACCGCCCGCACCATGGTGCGGCGACGGCGTTCTCGCTGCTCGCGTTCGCTTCTGTAGTCACTCACGGGGTACTAGTATAGGCAAGGCCTTCTACTTATTATCTTTCGGCGATCTCACCATATTTTGCCGCATCGCAATCCTGCCATATCATATTCGCGAAACCTGTGTACGCATTACGCGACATTGATTGCATGTCATTTATGATACGGTTCGCCGGCATTGATTTTGTATGCACGATACAGCTGTTCAAGCAGAATAACGCGCATTAATTGATGAGGAAAAGTCATTTTGGAAAAACTCAGCAGGTAATCGGCCCGTTTCACAATCGTTGGGTCAAGTCCGAGCGATCCGCCGATGATGAGTTGGATATGGCTGGTGCCATGCACTCCAAGACCGTCGATTTTCTGCGCAAGTTCTTCACTGGTCAGCTGCTGGCCTTCGATGGCGAGCGCGATGACGAACGCATCGTCGCGAATATGCTTGGCGATGCGTTCGCCTTCCTTGGCTTTGATTTGCCGTTCCACTCCCTCACTGGCATGCTCGGGTGTTTTCTCGTCGGCCACTTCGACGATGTCAAGCTTGCAGTATCGGCTGAGTCGTTTCGAATATTCGGCGATGGCGTCGCGCAGATATTGTTCCTTGACTTTGCCGACGGTAATGAGGGAGATTTTCATATTTGATATTTAGTTCTTGTGCAGTTTTTCGTTCAATTCGATGCCGGTCTTGCGATAGCGCGCTTCGATACGGCCGGACACGGAATTACGGATGAACAGGATGTTGTCTTTGCCGGAAAGATCGGCGCCCTTGACGGTTTCGAGCGGTTCGCCCGCCGCGACCTTGGCCTTGTCGTAGATGGTCACCTTGGTGCCGGCGGTCACATACAGACCGGCTTCAACCACGCAGTTGTCGCCGAGGGAGATGCCGATGCCCGCGTTCGCGCCAAGCAGGGAGTGCTCGCCGATGGAGTTCTTAAGCTTGCCGCCACCGGACAGGGTGCCCATGATGGATGCGCCGCCGCCGATATCGGAACCGTTGCCGACCACAACACCCTGGGAAACACGGCCTTCCACCATGGAAACGCCGAGCGTGCCGGCGTTGAAGTTCACGAAGCCGGCATGCATGACGGTGGTGCCTTCGGAAAGGTGGGCACCCAAACGCACGCGGTCGGCGTCGCCGATACGCACGCCGGTCGGCACCACATAGTCGACCATGCGCGGGAACTTGTCGATCGACAGCACGTTCACGTCAGCCTTCGGCAGTCCCGGAACGCACTGGTTGGCCGCGGCCATCACGTCAAGCTTGCGCAGCGCGAAATCCTCGACCGCGAACGGGCCATAATTGGTCCATACCACATTGTTGAGGGCTGCGAAAATGCCGTCCAGATTCAGGGTGTTCGGCTTGGCGAGACGCATGCTCAGCAGATGCAGACGCAGGTATGCGTCGGCTGCGTCTTCGATCGGTTCGTCAAGCTTCGACACCGTGAACACCGGAATGCGGCGCACGCCACGCGCATCGACGCCCTCATGGGCGAGATTGCCAAAATTATGGTTTGGGCGTGCCACCTCCTCCGGAGCCTCGCCAAGCTTCAGTTCCGGGTACCATACGTCCAAAGTGTTGCCGGCCGCATCCACGCTGGACAGACCCCAACCCCACGCAGTGCGCTGATCGGTCATTCTTCGCTCCTTCACAACAGTGATTGCATTACTTGCATGTTTCCGTGCAATACTTTAGCCGCAGGGCTTGGCGAACAGCATCACAAGTCCATGAAACAGCGAAAAAGCAACTATCGACGGTCGATCGGAACGTAATCGCGTTCGGTATAACCGGTGTACACCTGACGCGGACGACCGATCTTGGTGTTCGGATCGGCAAGCATCTCACGATACTGCGCGATCCAACCGGGAATACGCCCCAATGCAAACAATGTGGTGAACATGGACGGATCGAACCCGATTGCGCGATAGATCAATCCTGTGTAGAAGTCGACATTCGGATACAGGTGACGCGACACGAAATACTCGTCGTTCAGCGCGATTTTCTCCAATTCCGTGGCGACGTCGAACAGCGCACGCTCGTCGGCAGGCAATTTCAACGTGTCCGCGCGTTCCATGATCTTCTGCAGATACTTCTTGGCGATCGCGGCACGCGGATCGTACGACTTGTACACGCGGTGGCCGAGTCCGGAAATACGCTGACCGCTGGTTTTGGCGTCTTCCACGAATTCCTTGACGGTTTTGCCTGAATCGCGAATGGCTTTGAGCTGACGGAGCACCGCTTCATTCGCGCCACCATGCAATGGGCCCGACAGCGCGTTGATGCCCGCCGCAACCGCGGAATACAGGTTGGCGTGGGCGGAACCGGCGATACGTACCACGGAAGTGGAGCAGTTCTGCTCATGATCGGCATGAATGATCAGCAGGCGTCCGAGCGCGTGCACGTACAGCGGGTCGGAATCGAACGGCTCGTACGGCACCGCAAAGCACATGCGCAGGAAATCGTCGACATAGCCGCGCGAATAATCCGGATACAGCATCGGCTCATCGCGGCGACGGCGGAAAATGTAGCTGACGATGGTTCGTGCCTTTGCCATAATGATGGTCGCAGCCTCGTCAAGCTGGTCGGAATCATTGATATCAGTAGTGTCCGGATAGAAGGTGGCGAGCGCGTTGACCGCGGATGCCATCACGCTCATCGGATGCGCGGTGCGTGGGAAAGAACCCATGAAGGTACGGAAATCCTCACCCACCATCGTGCGATGGTTGATGTCGGAAATGAACCGGTCGTACTGCTCCTGATTCGGCAGTTCGCCATGACGCAGCAACCAGGCGACCTCAAGGAAATCGGATTGCTCACACAACTGCTCGATCGGGTATCCGCGGTAGCGCAGGATCGAGTTCTTGCCGTCGATGTACGTGATTTTCGATTCGCATTGCGCAGTCGTCAGGAAACCAGGGTCGAGTGTGACCCAGCCGTCGTTGCGCAGCGTGGACACCACGATGCCGTCCGCACCCGCCGTGGCTTCGACCACCGGCAGGGTGAAGTCTTTGGATTCCACACTCAGATTGGCTGTGGCCATACTTGCACGCTCCTTAACCGTTCGGAAGTATCGAACACTATATGGCATGCGCGTTTCCAAGCATGGTTTCGTCTCAAAATCAATCGATTGACATCCGATACTTCATTCCTGCAAGGCAAATAATTCGACTATTTCCGCGCGAAATTACGCATATAAAAGGCCGATGCCCGAATAATCGTGGGCATCGGCCTTCTTTTCGTACGCTTCGCTCCGTCGTATTGGAGCTTTGCCGCGTTTTACGCTACCGTCTGATCACTTGTCGCGAACGGTGAGGATCACCGGACCGTTGTCGGTGATGGCGATGGTGTGTTCGCTATGCGCGCCACGGGAACCGTCGGAGCTCTTCAGCGTCCAACCATCTTTCGGATCCTGGTAGATTTCGTCGGTGGTCTTGAGGAACCACGGTTCGATGGCGATGACCAGGCCCGGACGCAGCTTGTAGCCGTGGTGCGCGCGGCCATCGTTCGGCACATGCGGATCGCCGTGCATAATACGGCCGACGCCATGGCCGCCGAATTCAAGATTGATCGGATAGCCGTATTCGCGGGCCACATCGCCGACTGCCGCGGAAACATCACCCAAACGGTTGCCCGGCTGCGCAGCGGCAATACCGGCCGCGAGCGCCTCTTCGGTGCACTTGATCAGGCGCAGATCCTCAGGATCCTTATGCTCGCCGACCACGAAGCTGATGGCGGAATCGGCAACCCAGCCATCGACGTTGATCGCCAGATCGAGGCTGACCAAATCGCCGTCCTTCAGGTTGTAATCGAACGGAACGCCGTGCAGTACGGCATCGTTCACGGAAACGCAAATATAGTGCGCGAACGGGCCGGTACCGAAATCCGGAGCATAGTCGACATAGCAGGATTCGGCACCCTTGCGATCGACGATGCGCTTGTGCACGAATTCATCGATTTCCAGCAGATTGGTACCAACTTTGGTAAATTCCTTGAGATCGCGCAGAATGCCGCCGACAAAACGGCCGGCAGGCTTCATCTCTTCGATCTCTTTCGGTGTTTTCAGTTCAATCATGCCTCTAACCCTACTTCGTACGCCCTACAGTGCTCGGCTCTCCCTGGCTTTTCTTACGATTATGCAAATCTCACCTTATGCATGCCGTTGCGGAATGATGATTATTCGTTTCAGATACACTGTTTTGTCACCAAAGATGGATAGTGTGAAGCCATGAGTACCACTTTGAATTCGGGTATCGATCCGGCATCGTTCTCCGCCGTGACCGGCCCTGCGCAAGATCTGTTCCGCTATGTCAACGGCCCATGGATCGACATGTATCGTCTTCCTGATGATCGTTCCCGTTATGGTTCGTTCGATAAGCTCGCTGAAGATGCCGAAAACCAGATTCGTGAGATTCTCGAAGACGACGACTGCCCTGCCGAGAAGTCCCACGCCCTGTATGCGAGTTTCCTTGACGTCGACGCCATCAACGCTTCCGGACTCGCGGCCATTGAAGACCAGTTGAAGGCTATTGACGTCGCTGCCGACAAGGCTGAACTCACCCGCTCTTTGGGCGCGATGAACCCGGCTGGCGGCCCTGACCTGATCGGCATTGCCGTGTATGGCGATCCGGGCGCTCCCGAAACCAACATCATCCATATTGAACAGTCTGGCTTGGGACTGCCCGATGAGGCGTATTACCGTGAAGACCATTATGCGCCGATTCGTGAAGCATACGTCGATATGGTGGCCAAGCAGTTGAAGAACGCGAAGCTCGCCGCCGATGACGAGCAGGCCGAAGCTCAAGCCCAGCGTTTCCTCGACGTGGAGACACGTATCGCCGCGAACCATTGGGACAATGTGGCAACCCGTGATTCGGTGAAGACCTATAATCCCACCGATTATGCGGAATTGAGCGGAATGCTCGCCGATTATGATCTCGACACATGGATCGAATCCTGGCAGTCCGCATATGATCAGACTTCCGCCGCTCAGGTGCAGCCGCTTGATTTCCGAGGCATTTTCAACCATGTGGTGGTGCATGAGCCCAGCTTCCTCACCGGTCTTAACGCATTCTGGAAGGCCGCGGATCTCGACGATCTCAAGCTGTGGGCACGCGTGCATGTGATCATCGGCTCCACCTTGGAGTTGCCGCACGAATTCGATGAGACGAATTTCGAGTTCTATGGCAAGACGTTGTCTGGTCAGAAGCAGCAGCGCGTGCGTTGGAAGCGCGGTGTTTCGCTGGTCAACGGCATTTGCGGCGAGGATGTGGGCCGCGAATATGTGAAGAGGCACTTCCCCGAGTCGTCGAAGCAGCGTATGGAACAGCTGGTCGGCAATCTGATCGACGCCTACCGCGTGTCCATTTCCAACTCCGCCTGGCTTGGCGAAGAAACCAAGCAGAAGGCGTTGGAGAAGCTCTCCAAGTTCGTGCCGAAGATCGGCTATACGAACCATTGGCGTGACTATTCCGCGCTTGACGTACATGAGAATGCCGGTTTTGCCGAGAACATGCGTGCCGCCAACTTGTATGAGACCGGCTATCAGCTGGCCAAAGTCGGCAAGAGCGTCGACAAGGACGAATGGCTGATGAATCCGCAGACGGTGAACGCCTATTATGAGCCGACCATGAACGTGATCGTGTTCCCGGCCGCCATTCTGCAGCCGCCGTTCTTCGATCCGAACGCCGAAGACGCCGCGAACTATGGCGGTATCGGAGCGGTGATCGGCCATGAGATCGGCCACGGCTTCGACGATCAGGGTGCCCAGTACGACGGCGACGGCAAGCTCAACGACTGGTGGACCGAAGAAGACAAGGCCAATTTCGAGCAGCTCACGCAGAAACTCATCGACCAGTACAACGCGTTCGTGCCAACGCAGCTTGCCGAAAAATACGCCGACGATCCAGCTCAGGCTCCACATGTGAACGGCGCTTTGACCATCGGCGAGAACATCGGCGACCTGAGTGGCGTGAACATTGCGCTCAAAGCATATGCGTTCGCTCTTGACGAGGCGGCAGGCCGTGAGAAGAACGGTTCCACGGAGTCCATTGAAGCTTCGCTGTCTGAAGCGCCGGAAATCGATGGTTTCACCGGTTTGCAGCGTTTCTTCCTCAGCTACGCGTCCATCTGGCGCACCAAGAATCGTGACGAGCTGGCGGAGCAGTATCTGCAGATCGACCCGCACTCCCCCGCCGAATGCCGCACGAACGGCATCGCACGCAACGTGGATCTGTTCTACAAGGCGTTCGACGTGAAGCCGGAGGACGGCATGTGGCTCGATCCCGATCAGCGCGTGCGCATCTGGTAACAAACCACATCATCGGCTGGCAATCGGAGCCAAGCATGCAAGGCATCGGTGCCGCCTAATATATGTCGCCGTCGAATTCCCCGGTATCTCCCGAGAATTCGGCGGCTTCGTCATCTTCGGGAACCACGATTTCGACCGGCGCCACACTGCCCTGCCTGACGAACGGATCGGCTCCCACACGCGGTTCCGTTCCTTTCGCTTCCGGCTGGTGCTGGTCGTTCGGCTTGACGAACTTACGCAACGTGGTGACTCCCCGGTTAAGGTCGTGCCCTGCGGCGCTGGCTTCCAGCACTATGCGTGACTGCGGTTTGCCGTTCTGATCGGCCCACGTTTCCGTGGCGAGCGCGCCCATCACGATAACCGGCTCGCCTTTCTTCAGAGATTGGCAGATGTTCTCGGATAGGTTCCGGTACGCTTTCACCGTGACCCATGTGGTGGGAAGATCCTTCCATTGCTGTGTGCGATTGTCGAAATACCGTCTGGTGCTCGCCATTCTGAACGAACTGGCATGGGGCATGCCATCCTTGTTGAATTGCGTGGGATTGGCGCCCACATATCCGGTGATGGTGATGAGAGCTTGCTGTTGTGCCATGATCGGCCCTTTCTGTCGCATTGGTAATAAAGGGGCCGCGGAAAGCACCGATGAAGGTGCGAAAGCAACGCGCAGTCGGAGAAATGGGTTGCGAGAGAGGGGTTCTGCACGCCTTTCCGCTTCCTTGCGTTTCCGCGGTACCATCACTATCGCCGAATCGGCTTTGCTTGCACAAGCTCGACTGACGAATGTGGATAGAGGACGTCATTTCGGGCGAGTCGTGGATAGTAGGTGGATATCTTTTCACTTATCCACAGCAATGCACCGTCGATAGGTGTGTAGGATTTCGTCTGATTTCCCAATGAATATTTTCTGCAATTCTTCGATCACTTTTTTTATTCTTAAAAAAAAAACGGAAGACTATGGTGCATCCATAATCTTCCGTGTAATCCTTGGAATAATCGAAATGGTTTACGATTCTTACTTCAGCAGCGCGGCGACACGATCGGCGATCACCCGGGCTGCGTCGGCGACAGGCACGGCTTCGGCGTTCTCGCCATTGCGATCACGCACTTCGATGGTGCCATTGTTGACAGTGTCGCGGCCTGCGACGGCGATCAGCGGCACGCCGATAAGCTCGGCATCCTTGAACTTGACGCCCGGGGAAACCTTCTTACGGTCATCGAAGATCACTTCGATGCCCTTGGCTTCCAGATCGGCGATCAGTTGCTCGGCGGCTTCGAATGCAGCCGCATCCTTGCCGGTGGCCACCACATGCACCTGGGCGGGAGCGATGATGGCCGGCCATGCCAAGCCCTTCTCGTCATGGTGGGTTTCAGCGATACAAGCCATCACACGAGACACGCCAATGCCGTAGGAGCCCATCCACACCGGCACGGTCTTGCCGTTCTGGTCGAGCACCTTCAGGCCGAGCGCGTTGGAATACTTCAAACCGAGCTGGAACACCTGGCCGATTTCCACACCGCGTTCGAAGCTCAGCGGGCCGGAACCGTCCGGGCTCATGTCTCCGTGGCGAACCTGCACGGCTTCCACCACGCCGTCGGCTTCGAAGTCACGACCGTACACGAGATCGTAGTAGTCAACTCCGGCTTCATCGGCACCGGTGAACCATGCAGAACCGCGGGCGATATGCGCGTCAATGAGGTAACGCAACGCTTCGCCGGTTTCGTTGGCGTTTTCAGCCTTTTCACCGCCGCGAGCCTGCGGGCCAAACGCCATCGGGCCAATATAGCCCTTGACGAGTTCCGGATGCTTCTTCAGATCCTCGTCGGTGGCCTCTTCGATTTCAGCCGGAGTGAACTGCGCTTCAAGACGCTTCATGTCAACGGTACGATCGCCAGGCACGCCGACAACCACCAGTTCGCGCCACGGCTCGTCATGCTCGTCATCCTGCGGATGCATCACGGCGATCACCACGTTCTTCAGAATGTCGGAGGCCTCCCACGCGCGGCCATCGGAACGCGGATGGTTGGCGTTGGCAAATTCAACCATCTGATCGATGGTTTCAGCATTCGGCGTCGGGCGCTTTTCAGCGGCCGGAGTGTTGCTGAAGTCGATGGATTCCGGTTCCGGAGTGGTCAGCGCCTCAACATTCCAAGCCTTGCCGCTCGGCGACTGTGCGAAGGTATCTTCACCGATTTCCATCGGGGCAAGGAACTCTTCGGATTCGAAACCGCCCATCGGACCTGCCATGGCGTGCACCGGCACATACTTCAAATCGAGACGGTTGAAAATACGCTCGTAGGCGCCACGCTCGTCCATATACGCCTTGACAAGGCCTTCCTTGTCAAGCGTGAAGGAGTAGGCATCCTTCATGATGAATTCACGGCCACGAATCAGGCCTGCACGCGGACGGAATTCGTCACGATACTTGGTCTGAATCTGGTAGAGGGTAACCGGCAGATCCTTGTAGGAGGAGTACAGGTCCTTGACCAGCAGGGTGAACATTTCCTCATGGGTCGGCGCCAGCAGGTAGTCGGCCTCATGGCGATCCTTCAAACGGAAGATGTTGTCGCCATACTCTTCCCAACGATGGGTGGCCTCATACGGCTCACGCGGCAGCAGACCGGAGAAGTGAACTTCCTGGGCGTCGATCGAAGCCATTTCCTCACGGATGATGTTTTCGATCTTGTTCAGAACATTCAGGCCCAGCGGCAGCCAGGTCCAAATACCCGGAGCGGCCTTGCGCAGGTAGCAGGCGCGCTGCAGAAGCTTATCCGATACGACATCGGCATCGGCGGGATCCTCACGCAGAGTGCGCAGGAACATGGTGGACATACGAAGTGCTTTAGTCATATGCCCAAAACTACTCAGGCAAGGGGACGTAAGCCCAATCCAACCACCCGTTCACCGACGTATGGCAACGCACGGACGGAACACAACAGTCATATCCGTCGAATCCCAAAAATCATCATACATGTCAAACAAGGCAATCGCCATACTAGAACAGCGCGTCCTGCGCGAACTCGTCACCGTCGGGAACGGCAATGTTCTGCCGGAACGCGGCGATGCCATCATGAGCCAACATATCGGATGCCTGCGCCGAGGCGAGACGCAACTCACCATCCAATCGCACCGCATCGGGCGAAACCAAGAACATGCGTTCGTTCACACCGTTCAAATACAGGCCTTGCAGGCCTTCCACACGAGACAGCGCCACATACCCCATGCCAGGCGCGAAGGTGCGCCGCAAATCCATCACCGCACGCTCGAGCGTCATACCTTGCGATTTGTGGATGGTGATCGCCCACGCACAGCGCAACGGCACTTGGTTGACGCTGGCGAGCACTGTGTCGCCGTCCATCATTTCCCAGCAATTCGGCTTCATGGTAACGATATTGCCGTTTTCAAATTCAACGATCGGCCATCCGCCCTTGTTTTCGGCGGCAAATCCGCGCACGGTGCCCAATGATCCGTTCACGAATTGGTGGTCGGTGTCGTTGCGTACGGCCATCACCGCAGCCCCGGTTTTGAGCTGCAAACGTTCGGGGGCAAGCATGTTCTTCTTCAAACGTTCCACCAGATTGACTGGTCCTGCGGCTTCGGCGAAATATTCGTGCGGCTCCTCGTTGATTTCGAACAGGCGCATGTCGTTGAGCGTGTCCGCCTGCTTGTTGACGGGAAACAGATTGACGGCCTGTTGACCAGGTTCGGGGATTGTGCCCAGTCTGGTGAGGAGCACATTGCGATCGTCGTCGTTCACGCAACCGTTGCGAATATCGGTCAATACGGTGAGCAGACTGCCGTCATCCTGACGATGCTGTTCGGTCAGGTAACAGATTGCGGGATTCAATTCCCGCCATACCAATGATTCGGTGACGAAACCATCTGGATTGAGTCCCGCTTTCGCATATCGTTCGCGGGAAGCCACGAATTCCGGGCTTGGTGTGACCAAATCGTGGTTGCGTCCACCCACACTCACTGGCGGAAGCTGGAAGAAATCGCCGGACAGCACCACTTGAAGCCCTCCGAACGGGCGTTGGTCACGTCGAATAATGCGGCACACCTGATCGACCATGTCGAACAGCCACGCATGCAACATGGAAACCTCATCGATGACGAGAATGTCAGCGCCCTGCAGCTTACGTTTGCGTCGGGTACGTATGGTTTTGATCAGATTGTCGGTGAGCGCGTTGGCAAGTCCGACACCGCTCCATGAATGAATGGTCTGCCCGTTGATATGCGTGGCCGCGATACCGGTGGACGCCGTCACCGACACCGCCGCACCTTCGGCACGGGCCTGACGCACGAACTCATTGAGCACGTAGGTCTTGCCAGCACCCGGCGCACCCGTCAGGAAGACGCTCGCGCCACTTTGCAGAATCGCCAATGCCTCAGCCTGCCGCATGCCGCACCGCCTTTCCTGTTCAATCGACCATCAATTTCGAAGAAACGGCTTCCTTACGCAATCAGTTTGTCGACAACCTGAAGCACCCCGTGATCGGCATTGGATGGAGCCACAAAATGCGCGGCTTGTTTCAACGCGGGGTGCGCATTGCCCATGGCGAACGACCACTGCCCTGCCGAAAGCATCTGCAAATCGTTGAGATAATCGCCAAATACCGCCGTTTGGGCCGCAGTGACGCCAAGCACGCGCTGCAACGCTTCGACGCCCTGTTTCTTATTGGTTGTAGCATTCATGATGTCGACCCACAGTTTGCCGGAAACCACCACCTGATAATCGTTCTTCAGTGGCGTCAGCTTTTCCGCGGCCATCGCTTCGGCATCGTCGAAATCGAGAATCGCCAGTTTGAGTATGGTGTCGCTTTCGCCGTTTGATGCGATCACATCTTCAAGCACGCTATGCAGATCGTCCACAATCTCCAGTGCCGCATAATATTTGCCGACTTCGTCAAGGAACGGCTTGTCCGTGCGCTGCACGTATGCCGTGCGCAGACCACAAAGCACCAATCCCATATTGGATTCGCCAGCCGCGGCAGAAGCGTTCACCGTGTCGATGGTCCAGCGGGTCACATCGGTATCGACGCCGTGCACTTCGGCGATATTACCGTCAATGGCCACGACATTGCCGTTTTCCGCGATATACGAAAGTTCGCCGCCGTCAAGCACCTGCGCCGCCTTATCGGCGAACATGGCACGCAAGGTAGCGTACTGGCGTCCGGACGCCGGCACGAATTCAACGCCTCGTGAGCGCAACCGGGCAAGCATCGGCCAGAAACCTTGCGGAATCTCGCTATGCTCATCAAGCAGGGTGCCGTCCATATCGGCAACCACCAAGCGAATGTCTTGCGGGATTTCGATGCTGGTCCAATCGGCTGCGCTCACTGGAGTCCTTTCCATGTTTTCGTTGGAATATCAGATTTTCCAACGATTGTGCGATATGTGGAATCAGTTGTTGTTCAGAATGCTGGTTGCCACGATCTGATCGGCGATCGCCTTGGCTTCGGCTGCGTCAGGACCGGGCGCCGCTGCCATGAACGCCTTACGGTAGTAACGCAGTTCGTCCAGGGATTCGATGATGTCGGCGAGCGCGCGATGTCCGCCGTTCTTCGGCGGACGGTTGTTGTATACGGCCGGATACCAGCGGCGGGCAAGCTCTTTGAACGTGCTCACGTCGATTACACGGTAGTGCAGGTGTTCCATGAGGTTCGGCATGTAACGGTCGAGGAATTTTTTGTCTGATCCGATGGAGTTGCCTGCGAGCAGCGGCTTGACGCCGTCCGGGGTGAAGCGGGCCACGTATTCGGTGACTTTCCGTTCGGCCTCTTCGACGCTCAGGCCGTTCTCCCATTCGTTGATGAGTCCGGAACGGGTATGCATGGCACGCACGAAATCGTTCATATTGGCAACGGCCGCATTAGACGGCTTGATCACGAAATCAATACCCTCGTCAAGCACGTTGAGGTCAAAATCCGTCGGTACCACGGAGATCTCGCACAGTTCATCGTGGAAAATATCCAAGCCGGTCATTTCGCAATCGATCCAAATCAGTCGCGAACCTTTCGCCGTATACGTTTCGCCGTCATGTGCGTCAACCATTTTGCCTCGTTTCCTTTGCGTGTGCGCGTGCCGCTTGACACGCTTCAGCTGAACATTCGAAGATACCGCGAGGTAGGGAGATTGGAAGGCCTACGCACCGGGAAGTCACACTTGTTTTAGCGATTTGCTTCGTACATCAAACACCGCTACTTGGCGATAGGGCGACGTTCGGTTATAAATATTCACGTTGCAGATATGAGTAAAGCCTCTTACTTTCGGTCTTTTCCGAGAAGTAAGAGGCTTTTACCGATTTTGATTACTGGAATTCAGCAATCACTGGCGGCCGGAGTAGTTCGGAGCTTCGGCGGTCATGACGATGTCATGCGGATGGGATTCGCGCAAGCCAGCGTCGGTGATACGGATGAAACGGCCACGTTCCGGCATTTCGGCGATGTTGTGAGCGCCGATGTAGAACATGGACTGGTGCAGGCCACCGATCATCTGGTACAGCACTGCGTTCAGCGGTCCGCGGTACGGCACTTCGCCTTCAACGCCTTCCGGAACGACCTTGTCGTTAGAGGTGACGTCGGCCTGGAAGTAGCGATCCTTGGAGTAGGACTTCTTGCCACGCGGAGCCATGGCGCCGAGGGAGCCCATGCCACGGTACAGCTTGTACTGCTTGCCGTGCAGCAGCACCTTCTCACCCGGAGCTTCCTCGCAGCCTGCGAGGGTGCCGCCGAGCATGACGGTGGAGGCACCGGCAACCAGAGCCTTGGCGATGTCGCCGGAGTAGTGAATGCCACCGTCGGCGATGCACGGCACGCCAGCGGCACGGCAGGCCTGAGCGGCCTCGTACACTGCGGTGAGCTGCGGCACACCGACACCGGCCACCACGCGGGTGGTGCAGATGGAGCCTGGGCCCACGCCAACCTTGACTGCGTCAACACCGGCGTCGATCATGGCCTGAGCGCCCTGACGGGTGGCCACGTTACCGCCGATGATGTCAACGCCCTTGAACGCGGAATCGGACTTCAGACGGCGAATCATGTCGAGAGCCAGCTTGGCCTCACCGTTGGCGGTGTCGACCACGAGCACGTCCACGCCGGCTTCCATCAGAGCGGAAGCACGGTTGTAGGCGTCACCCAGGAAGCCGATGCCGGCGGCAACGCGCAGACGACCCTGTTCGTCCTTGGTGGCGTCCGGATACTGCTCGGTCTTCACGAAGTCCTTCACGGTGATCAAGCCGGTGAGGTGGCCTTCATCGTCAACCAGCGGCAGCTTCTCGACCTTGTGCTTGGCCAGCAGGTCGTGGGCGTCTTCCTTGGAGATGTTGGACGGGCCGGTGATGAGGTTCTCGCGGGTCATGACCTCGGAAACCTTGAGCCGGTCGTAATCCTCGGAGGCGATGAAACGCATGTCGCGGTTGGTGATGATGCCGACGAGCTTGTTGTCGTTGTCAACGACCGGCAGACCGGAGATATGGAAACGGCCGCACAGCTTGTCGAGATCAGCCAGCGTCACATCCGGGCTGACGGTCAACGGATCGTTGATCATACCGGATTCGGAGCGCTTGACGATGTCAACCTGAGCGGCTTGGTCGTCGATGGAAAGATTGCGGTGCAGCACGCCGATGCCGCCATTACGAGCCATGGCAATGGCCATGTCGGACTCGGTGACGGTGTCCATTGCGGCGGAGATCGCCGGGACCTTCATCGTGATGTTGCGGGTCAGATGGGTGGTGGTGTCCACTTCGGACGGAATGACATCCGTCTCGTTCGGCAGCAGCAGCACATCGTCATAGGCGAGGCCAAGCTGTGCGAAAATCGGAGGAAGTGGAGCGTACGTGGAATCTGCATTCATATCAGGAATTGTAGCCATAGACCCACTATATGAACGCGGGCTGACTTACCGCGACACGGCAGAACAAGCGGCAAACAAGGGTGTTATGAAAGTTAACTAATACCGCTAGGCAAAGCGTTTAATCAGTTTTCCGACGCTTCGACGACCGCACCGACGCATGTCTGCCGCCATCCGCAGCGTCCTCCTCCAGCATCTCGGGAATCCTATGCTTCACATACGGATACATGGTGGCGACGGTCAGCACCACGGCCGCAATCAGGAATCCAACAAGCACGTATTGGGCCTTGAAAAACAGCGTCATAATCGAGCCGAATGCGATCAGTGCCGCCCAACCCCACAGAATCAGCACAGCCCCCTGCACGGAATGGCCGATGCGCAGCATGCGATGATGCAAGTGCATGCGGTCCGGATGCATCGGAGACTGTCCCTTGCGCAAGCGGCGCACAATCGCAAGACACATGTCGAGAATCGGCAGGAACAATACCAGAATCGGCAGCAGAATCGGCATGAACACCGGCAAGTAAATGCTGGCATGAATACTGGCCGGGTCAAGGCGGCCCGTCATCACAATCGACGCGCACGTGATCAAATAGCCGAGCAGCATGGAACCGGAGTCTCCCATGAACAGCTTCGCCGGATGCCAGTTGTGCATCAAAAAGCCCACGCACATGCCGACCATGGCAATGTCGATCAATGTCGCCATCGAAGCGTACGAAGGCGAGTTGCGGGCGATGATGTATGAATAAATGGCGAATGCGATGCCGCCGATCGCCACAATGCCCGACGACAGACCGTCCAACCCATCCACGAAATTGACCGCATTGATGGACGCGACGATCAAAAACGCGGTGATGGCCATCGACAGGCTCGGCGACGCCGTCACCAACGAGCCAAGCGGAAGCGAAATGATCTGCAGACCGCCCCATGCCACGAACACGGAAATCAACAGCTGACCGGCAAGCTTGAGCATCCAATCAAGATCCCACAAGTCGTCGGCCATGCCAAGCAGACTGATCATAATGGCGCCGGCGAGAATCACCCACGCCTGTTGCGATTGCGCGAACAATCCTTGAATGAACGGAATGCGGGATGCGAACAGCATCGACACGGTGAAACCGATCAGCATGCCCAAACCACCCAGTCGCGGTGTCGGAATGGTATGCACGTCTCGCGCACGCACTTCGCCGACGGCGCCGATCTCAATGGCGATATGGCGAATCAACGGCGTGATCAAATAGGTGACGCCGCCAGCAATCGCAGCAATGAACAGATAGATTCTCATACGCCCAAAGCACCGCCATTCAACGTCAAGGCCTTTCGGATAACCGGCTCGTGAATCACTCCCTCTCGAAGAATCGCAATGCCATCACGCCCATGAGGGTCAGACGCCACAACCGTGGAAGCCACATGACCGGGAGTCGCCCCCCCGTCCAAATACAAATCAACCGCATCGCCAAGCGCCTGCACGGCCTCGTCAACGGTTTGCGCGCTTTCATCGCCGGAACGGTTGGCACTGGTGGCGGCCAACGGTCCGGTAGCGCGCAGCACACGCAAGGCGGCCGCGGAATTCGGAATGCGCACGCCCTGCGTGACCTTGCCGGTGGCGGGATCGGTACGTACCGTGGCGAGCGTGCAATCGTCATCGGCCACGGCGATCGGAGAGAACGCGCCCGGCATGAACATGGCGGACAGGCGGTTCAGCGGCACCGGCAGATCCAAATGCAGCTTCTCCAAACTTTCGATGGATGGCAACAGCACCTGCAACGACTTGTATTTCGGGCGTTGCTTCGCCGCGAACACCTTGCGGATCGCCTCAATGTTGCGCGGATCGCACGCAACGCCGTAGACCGTGTCCGTAGGAATCACAATCAATCCGCCGTCACGTACGATTTCGACAGCCTGGGCAAGGGATTCGTCTGAAATAGCGCGAATCTCGCTCATGACACCTCCCTTTTCGGCTTGCTGACCCCACCATTGTAAGGCAGGATTCTTCAACTGCGTTGAAACTGACCTTATGCGCCCAGATACGCCTTGCGCACCTGCTCGTTGTCCATCAGCTCCTTGGCGTCGCCTTCCATGGTGATGCGCCCGGTTTCGAGCACATACGCACGATCGGCGATCGACAGGGCCATATTCGCGTTCTGTTCGACCAGCAGTACGGTAATGCCCTGATCGTGCAGCTTGCGAATAATGGCGAAGATCTCTTTGACGAGTTTCGGAGACAGACCCATCGACGGCTCGTCCATCAGAATCGTGTTCGGGTGGCTCATCAGGGCGCGGCCCATCGCCAGCATCTGCTGTTCGCCGCCGGAAAGCGTGCCCGCCTTCTGGTTGCGGCGTTCCTTCAGGCGTGGGAACATGTCGAACACCATGGCAAGATCGTCCGCCATGTGAGACCGGTCTTTGAGACTGAACGCGCCCATTTCAAGGTTTTCCTGCACGCTCATGCGCGTGAACACGTGGCGTCCTTCGGGAATATGCGCCATGCCGAGGGTCACGATCTTATTGTTCGGCGTTTTCAGCAGGTCCACGCCGTTGAACAGCACCTCGCCGGAAACCGCCGGAGTAAGACCTGTGATGGTATGCAATGTCGTGGTTTTGCCAGCTCCGTTCGCACCGATCAGCGACACGATCTCGCCGTCGTTCACCGTCAGACTGATGTTTTTGACCGCTTCGATGGCACCGTAGGAGACGGAAAGATTCTTGATCTGCAGCATCAGGCGTCCTTCCTTTCGGTCGTTTCAGACGTTTCGACGGCATTGTTTTCAGCATCGTCCGCACCAAGATATGCGGAGATGACCTGCGGATTGTTGGCGATTTCCTCTGGCGTTCCGGAGGCGATGGTACGCCCGTAATCAAGCACTTGAATACGCTGGCACACGTTCATCACCAGGCTCATATCATGTTCGATCAGCAGAATGGCGATGCCGAAACGGTCGCGGATCGTGTTGATGCAGTTCAGCAGATCCTCGGTTTCCGTAGGATTCATGCCTGCCGCAGGCTCGTCAAGCAACAGCAGTTTCATGCCGGTTGCCAACGCTCGTGCGATTTCCAGCTTACGTTGCGCTCCATACGGCAGATTCGCGGCTTCGGTTTCGGCCAATCCTTCCAGTCCGAAAATACGCAGCAGATCTATGGCTTTGGCATGCATGTCGCGTTCCTGCTTCCAGAAGGTCGGCGTGCGGAAGATCGCACCGCCCAGCCGGTAGGTGAAGGATTCGTTGAACGCCACAAGCACGTTCTCTTCGACCGTCATTTGATCGAACAGTCGAATGTTTTGGAAGGTTCTTGCGATTCCCGCACGCACGACCTGATACGTTTTCTTGCCGTTCATGCGTTTGCCGTCGAGGAAGAACTCACCTTCCGTGGGCTGGTAAACGCCGGTCAGCAGGTTGAACACAGTGGTCTTGCCTGCGCCGTTCGGCCCGATCAGACCGACAAGTTCGCCCGCATTGATGGTCATGTTGAAGTCGGATACGGCTTTGAGGCCTCCGAAGGTGATGCCGAGATGCTCGGCCTTCAGAATCGGCTCGCTCATGCCTGCACCTCCTTGTCTTCGCTGGATGTGTTGATTTCGCTAGATGCGGTAGTCTCGCCGGTTTCCTTGGTTTTCTTAGATGCCGATTGAGACGCACCCGATTTGCCGTGCATCTTCACGCGTACCGGATAGAACCACTTGTTGACGAATTTCGGCAGCGAGAACTCCCAATTGCCGAACAATCCCTGCGGACGGAACACCATGATGATCACCAGCACCACCGAATACACGAGCATGCGGTATGCGGAGAACGCACGCAGCAATTCCGGCAAAATCGTCAGACCAACCGCGGCGACAATGGAACCCGTCAGCGAACCCATACCGCCGAACACCACCATGATCACGTAATTGATCGACTGCAGCCAACCGGCCATGCTTGGCGTGAGCGCACCGATATATTGCGCGAAAATACCACCCGCAATACCCGCGAAGAACGCGGAAATCGCAAAAACGAGCACTTTCATATAGGTGATGTTGATGCCGGAAGCGCCAGCCGCGATCTCATCATCACGAATCGCCTTGACCGCACGACCATAACGGGAACGCGCGAACATGAACAACAGCACCACGGTCACGACGGTGATACAGAACACCACATACAGATTGGCGAGACGGTCGATGCCGATCAGTGCCTGCCCCTGCTGGCCGTCCGCAAGTCCCTTGCCGCCGGCCACTTTCAGATTCTGGATGATCACACGAATGATCTCACCGAAACCAAGCGTGATAATCGCAAGATAATCGCCGTGCAAACGCAATGCCGGAATGCCGACGAGCACACCGAACACACATGCCACCACACCGCCGACGAACGTGACCAGCAGGAAACGCACCGTATCATCCATCTGAACGCCGTTGGCAACCAGCAGCTTGCTCATCAACGCGGCGGAATATGCGCCGATCGCCTCGAAACCGCAGCAGCCGAGCGTAAGCTGTCCGAGCACACCGATCGTCAGATTCAACGACGTGGTCATGATCACCGCAATGCAGCAAGTCATGAGAATACCCTTGACATACAGGGAAATAGCGCCCGTTTCACATACCGCAACAAGAATGCCGAACAGCACAAGCACGCCAATGGCACACAATGCATACGATTGCTTCGTGGAAAGCATTGATTTCTTCATAATCACACCTTCTCGCTTTCCGGCTCGCCCATCAGACCGGACGGCTTGACCAGCAACACGATGATGAGAATGCCGAACACAATGGCGTCGGAGAACGCCGACGTGATCACACCGGCCGTAATCGTACCGATATACGCCTTGGTAAGACTCTCGGCCACGCCGATCAGCAAGCCACCGACCATAGCGCCCGGAATGGAACCGATGCCGCCAAGCACCGCGGCGACGAACGCTTTCAAGCCCAGCATGGCACCCATCATCGGAGAGACCTGCGGGTAGGAAATGCAGTACATAAGCGCCGCCACCGCAGCCAGGCCGGAGCCGATGGCGAAGGTCAACGTGATGGTGGAGTTCACGTTGATGCCCATCAGAATCGACGCTTCCTTGTCTTCGGACACCGCACGCATGGCCTTGCCCTGCTTGGTGAGGGAGACGAACAGCTGCAACGCGACCATGATGGCGATGCCGAGCAGCACCGTTATGATGGTCGCTCCGTCGATTTTGAGTTTGCCAAGCACCAGCGTTGGAATTTCAACGATGGTTGGCACGGTCTGATAATCAGCGCCGAACAGCGCCTGGGAGCCGTTTTCAAGCAGCAGGCTCATGGCGATCGCAGTGATCAGCGCCGTCATATTATTGCCTTTTTCACGCACCGGCTTGTACGCGGCCCTTTCCACGATAATACCCACCGCCACGCACACAAGCACCGCCGGAATCACGGCGAACCATGCGGGCAGACCGCAGGCGATAATGAACGGAATGGTAAGCATCAGCGCGTAGGAGCCGACCATGATGAAGTCGCCGTGCGCGAAATTGATCAGTCGGATGATGCCGTACACCATGGTGTAGCCGAGGGCCACAAGCGAATACACGCTGCCGATTTTCAGACCGTTGAAGATCTGACCGATGAACATAATGACCGAATCGCTCATCATCCCTCCTTTCTTGTTGTTTCGTCAGTTGAAGTCTTGTTTTTCTTGATTCCTCGCGTTTTTTCGCTATTTCGCCGGCTGGATGGTGTCTTTGTATGTCGGTTCGCCGTCGCTCATTTCCAGCACAATCACCGATTTCTTCGGAGAACCATGCTTGTCGAGCGTGAATGCGCCGGTCACGCCGGAGAAGCTCATACCTGCGATGGCGTTGCGAATATCGGCACGAGTGGCGTTTTCACCGGCTTGTTCGATGGCCCGCTTGAACATGTAGACGGAATCGTAACCGAGCGCGGTGAAGGTGTTCGGCGATTCGCCGTTATTGGCCTTCTTGTATGAGGTGATGAACTGCTGCACCTTCGTGTTGGACTTGTCATCCGGCGAATAATGCGTGGTGTACAGCACCTTGTTGTAGTTCGCTTTGTTTCCCGTGGTTTTGAGGCCGTCGTAGCCGTCGGGGCCCATGATGTAGCCCTCATAGCCGACCGCTCGCGTCTGTGGCACAATGTACGGGCCAACCGTGGAATAGTAGTACGGCGCATATAGGAATTCCGCACCAGAAGCTTCGATTTTCTGCAGCTGCGACGAGTATTCGGTATCGTCGGCGCTAGAGGAATTCTCTTCCGCCACCACGTCGAGTCCGTTCTTCTTCGCCGCCGCAACAAAAGCCTTGCCCACACCAGACGAATACGGATCGCCCGTGCCATACAGCACGGCCACTTTCTTGACCTTCAATGTTTCGGCCGCATACTTGGCGGCGATCTCGCCCTGGTAGGAGTCCTTGAAGCAGGTGCGGAACAGGTATCCGCCCGTTTCCACGGAATCGGCGGTTGCGGCCGGAGCGATGGTCGGCATCTGGTTCTGGTCGGCGAGCGGCGCGACGGCACCGGAGGTTGACGAAATGGTCGGTCCGAGCACGGCGATCACGTTCTTGTCGCCGGCCAGACGGTTAAAGGCGTTGGATGCCTCGATCACATCACCCTTGTCGTCCATGGATTCCAGTTTGATCTGTTTGCCGAAGATTCCCCCATCGGCGTTGATTTCCTTGACCGCCAGTTTGAACCCGTTCACTTCGGCTTCGCCATAGGCTGCGGCTGCACCGGAATTGGTGGTGACCGAGCCGATGGTGATCACATCGTTATCCGCGATGGTGGCGCTCTCATTACTGGTGGCGTACATGTTGCCGCCCGAACAGGCTGTAACACTCACTCCCATAACCGCCGCAAGACAGAGTGCGGCCAGTTTTTCGGCATTCTTGATTTTCACTGCCGTTCCTTCTCTTCCTGTCAGCGCAACCGGACGCCTCATCTTGTGGATGCTTCCGCAACCGGTATGCTTACCGCTGAACTGGTCTAATGCAATGGTCGGACTTCCAACTGGAACTCTATTGCAACAGAAAAACCACGTTCCCCTGGAAAAATCTCTTATTCTGAGACGCGTTGCATCACTGCTTTTTCGCGGTCATGTATCGCGGGCGACCTGTGTAATCGTTATGCACCATCACATTGCTGAATCCATATGACAGCGCGAATGCAGACAATCGTTCACCTTGCGTAATATCGTGTTCCATTACCAGCAAACCGCCGTTTTTCAGCAGTTTTGCGGCACGGGCGATAATGCGTTCCGGAATAAGCGTGCCATCTGCGGAACCGCCGTATAGCGCAAGATCGGGATCGTAGTCGCGTACTTCCGGTTGCTGCGGAATATCCGCAAGAGGCACATACGGAGGATTGGTGAGCACGATATCGATCGTGCCGTCCAGCTGGTTCAGCGTCGGCGTTTGCGTGGCATCAGCGATTTCCAGATGATAGTTGCTGGCGATGCTGGGGTACTTTTTTGCGGTTTCGTTGAGATTGACGCGGGTCCATTGCGCGGTTTGCTCGCTTTTTTCGACCGCCCACACCTCGCTGCCGGGCACTTCCGTCACGAATGACAGGCCGATTGCGCCGCTTCCCGCGCACAGATCGACCACTTTCGCCGAATACATGCCGTGCTTGGTGATCCAGTCGACACCTTCCTGCACCACGAGTTCGGTTTCCTGACGCGGAATGAACACGCCCGGACCAACCTTCAGATCGAGGTAGCGGAAGGGCGCGTGGCCGGTGATATGTTGCAGCGGTTCACGCTTGGACCTGCGATCCACCATGGTGTGGAATCGCTTCAACGCAGCGTCTTCACCGCTCTGCTTCGCGCCTTGCTTCGCCAGTTCGGATGTTTCGCTTCCCATCAGCATGGCCTTGTCGACGGTCTGCAGGTCGACGCCGAATACTTCGGCGGCCAATAATTTGGCATCGTGCTCCGGAGTGTCAACACCGGACGCACGCAACATGGCCGAAGCGGATCGCACGAGTTCGAATACGGTAGCCATCGGCCGCCTTTACTTCTGATGGGCCAAGCGATCGGCTTCGTCAGCCTGAATGTCGCTGTCGATCACAGCCTGCAGATCGCCGTCAAGCACGGCGTCAAGGTTGTACGCCTTGTAGTTCGTGCGATGATCGACGATACGGTTCTCCGGGAAATTGTAGGTGCGGATTCGTTCGGAACGATCCAGCGAACGCACCTGGGAGTGACGCATGTCTGCGGCCTGTGCGGCTTCCTCCTCGTGCTTCATGGCGAGCAGGCGGCTCTTCAACACGCGCAGTGCGGCCGCACGATTCTGGATCTGGCTCTTCTCATCCTGCATGCTCACCACGATGCCAGTCGGAATGTGGGTCATACGAACTGCGGAATATGTGGTGTTCACGGACTGGCCGCCCGGGCCAGAGCTCATGAAGATGTCGATTTTCAGATCTTTCTGATCGATTTCGATCTCATCGTCATCTTCATCGGCTTCCGGGAATACAATGACGCCCGCTGCGGACGTCTGAATACGACCCTGCGATTCGGTGACGGGGATACGCTGCACGCGATGCACGCCACCCTCGTATTTGAGGGATGCCCATACGCCGTCTTCCGGAGCGGGAGTGCCCTTGGCGCGGATGGCGAGCTGCACGTCTTTGACGCCGCCCAGTTCGGTGGTGTTTTCGCTTTGCAGGGTGACGGTCCAACCGCGCTTTTCCGCATATCGCATGTACATGCGTAGCAGATCGCCGGCGAACAACGCGGCTTCCTCGCCGCCGGTGCCCGCCTTGATTTCCATGATCGTATCGCGCGCATCATCGGGATCGCGCGGAATCAACGCGGTACGCAGTTTCTCCTCAACTGCCGGAAGCTCGCTCTCCAAACGTTTCGCTTCTTCCGCGAAATCCGGATCTTCGGAAGCCATTTCCTTGGCTGCCTCCAGATCGTCTTTCACCTGCTTGTATGCGGTGTATGCGGAAACGATGACGCCCAACTCGGCGTGACGACGTCCCAGCTTACGCATCTTATCCGGATCCGACGCGACTTCCGGCTCGGCCATCTGCTGTTCGATATTATGATATTCCTCAAGTGCGGTAACTGCCGCGGGGAACTGCTCGTCTGCCAATGTACGCCTTTTCTATCTGCTTATAAATCTGCGCTTCAGCGTGAACGCTTCGCTGAACTCCACTCAACCTGTCCATCATATAAGGTGCCTTGGAAACGTTGCCGAAGCGCGGTATTTCGCAGGCATCCCACGCATCTTACGAATATCCCGATCGCATGCACGCCAGCGCATGCGCATCCGTCGCATAATGAAAAACGCCAGCCCACAATCGGACTGGCGTTTTTCATTGCCTAAGCAATAAGACTCACTTGGCCTTCTTGCCGTAACGCTTCTCGAAGCGTGCCACGCGACCACCGGTGTCGAGGATCTTCTGCTTGCCGGTGTAGAACGGGTGGCAGCTGGAGCACACGTCGACGGTCATGTGATCGCCGCTGTAGGTGGAACGGGTGACGAAGGTGTTGCCGCAAGAGCAGGTGACCTGCACTGCGTGGTAATCAGGATGGATACCCTGCTTCATAGTTTGTCTCCTAGAGATTCGGGGGACCCGGGTCGCTGAGCCCCTATGGCAGAGCGTGAACCGGATAACCTTGCAGAGTATATCAGAAGCCTTGACTTTGTGAAAGAGTGGGGCGTCACGGGCTTGAACCGTGGACCGGCGGATTATGAGTCCGATGCTCTAACCGACTGAGCTAACGCCCCACGTTGCAACATGCGAACATGCCAACTTGGCAAGTTTAACAAATGGGTGGACTAGTTTTGCTTCATGAAACGCAGCGGATTGTCGATAAAGCGTCGCAAACCGATTTCCGCAGCGCCCATCAAGGCCGGACGATCGACGATATCCGCCACAAGCACGCTTGCCTCGACTTCCGGATACGCCAGCACTTGCGGGCGTACCATGCGTTCGATTCTGCGAATCAGTTCAAGTTCGAAACGCGCCCACAAGCCGCCGAGCATCACCACGTCGACGTCACAGACATTGATGGTCGATGCGATTACGGAAGCCATGGCCTCCAATGCTTTTTCCACAACGGCCACGGTCTGCGCATCGCGCTGGTGCCAGCGGTCGATCAATTCGTCGATGGCGCTGCGGGTCGCGGCGGCATCGCTGCTGGCGATTCCGGCCGCGCTCACCATGGAACGCCTGCCCGCATACACTTCAAGGCAGCCGCGACGGCCGCAACGGCAGACGGGACCGCGCATGTCAACGGAAACATGGCCCAATTCGCCACCGAAACCGTGATCACCGCTCACCACACGCCCTTCGCGGATCACTGCACCGCCGATACCCACGTCGGTCGACATGTAAAGAAACGAATCCGTCGGCTTGATCCGCCCAGAATCCTTACGCTGCGTGGCATAGCCGGGAACCTGTGCCAACGCGGCGGCATTGGCCTCGTTGCAGGCAACAGGATCAAGTCGCTTGACCACATCGAACTGCTTGAGATCCAAACGTTCCCAACCGAGATTGCGCGCGCCAAGCAATCGCATATCATCGGTGACGAGACCCGGCAATGCCAAACCGGTACCGGCAAGCACATAACCTTTCTTGGCAAGCGCTTCTTCCTGCTGCAAAGCCAGTTCGTCGAGACGGGCGAAAATCGCCCGCTCGTCGGCGTTGGCCATGTCGGCGTCGACCCACTGCTCCCCCACAACGGAACCGTCAAGATCGAGCACCACCACGCCATAACCGTCGGTGTTGGCCTGCAATCCCATGCCGCACAGGCGTCCACCTTTGATTTCAAGCGGAATGCTGGGGCGCCCATACAGCGATTGGCCGGAAGGCGCGCCTTCCACCAGAATCTCATTGTCGAGCATCAACGACACCAATACCGACATGGCCGCTTTGGTCAATCCGGTTTTCTTGGCAAGATCGGCGCGACTCATTGGTTCGGTGGCACGCAACAGCGAGTCGAGCACCACGGAAAGATTATGGTTTCGCAAATCGTCTTGATTGATACTCCGCAGTGAAGCCATGGTTCCCTCCTCTTTGACGCGTCTTTGCCGAAAAAGCGCACCGTCTCTATAGTCAAATCACTTTATGATGGTACACTAGACATTATAGTTCATTCATCTAACTAAATGAGGTGGCGGACCGTGCGAATTCCTTGCACTTCGTTGCGCCAGCTCACTGCAAGGAGACACAATGACTCGAACTCTCGTGGCCGGCGTCGACACCTCGACCCAGTCCTGCAAAGTGCGCGTGACCGACGCCGAAACCGGTGAAATGGTGCGCTTTGGCCAGGCCAAACACCCCAATGGCACGTCTATTGACCCGAAATTCTGGTGGGACGCGTTCCTCGAGGCAGCCCAGCAGGCCGGCGGACTTGACGATGTTGAAGCACTGGCCGTTGGCGGTCAGCAGCACGGCATGGTGATTCTCGACCAGCAAGGCAACGTGATTCGCGACGCCATGCTGTGGAACGATATAAGCTCGGCGCCGCAGGCCGCGGCCCTCATCGAAAAGATGGGCGAGGCTCCCGCCGAAGAAGGCGAACCGGAAGATGTGATCGCGCGTGGTAAGCAGCGTTGGGTCAAGGCCGTTGGCTCCTCCCCCGTTGCTTCCTTCACGCTAACCAAGGTGGCGTGGGTGGCTGAAAACGAACCGGAAAACGCTAAGAAGATCGCCGCGATCTGCCTGCCGCACGATTGGCTGAGCTGGCGTATCGCCGGCTACGGCCCGGTCGCAGAAGGCGAGGACGCACACTTGGAAGCGCTGTTCACCGACCGTTCCGACGCTTCCGGCACCATCTATTACGATGCCGCTTCCAACGAATACCGCCGCGATCTGATCGCCATGGTGCTTGAGCCAGCGGAAGGTGCCGAAGCGGCACGCGAGCATGCCGACGCAATCATGCTGCCGACCGTGCTTGGACCGCACGATGCCGCCGCAGCCAAGGCAAGCCCGGAAATCGCCGGCAAGAACGTTGAGGGTGGTTGCATCATCGCACCGGGCGGCGGCGACAACGCCATGGCGTCCCTCGGACTTGGCATGAGCGTGGGTGACGTTTCCGTTTCATTGGGCACTTCCGGCGTGGCAGCAGCCATTTCCGAAAATCCGACCTACGATTTGGCCGGTGCCGTTTCCGGCTTCGCCGACTGCACCGGCCACTACCTGCCACTGGCCTGCACCATCAACGGATCGCGCATTCTTGACGCCGGCCGTGCAGCCCTCGGCGTCGACTACGACGAACTCGCATCCCTGGCATTCGCTTCCGAACCGGGCGCCGGCGGTATTACGCTGGTGCCGTATTTCGACGGCGAACGCACGCCGAACCGTCCGGACGCGACCGCAACCCTTTCCGGCATGACGCTGGCCAACACCACACGCGAGAACATGGCCCGCGCGTTCGTCGAGGGCTTGCTGTGCTCCCAGCGCGACTGCCTAGAGCTTATCCGTTCGCTTGGCGCTGAGATTTCCCGCATTCTGCTTATCGGCGGCGGCGCGAAGTCCAAGGCAATCCGCACGCTCGCGCCGAGCGTGTTCGGCATGGACGTGACCCGCCCGACCACCGACGAGTATGTTGCCATCGGCGCCGCCCGTCAGGCCGCCTGGGTGCTGTCCGGCGAAACGGAACCGCCCGCATGGCAGCTCACCATCGATGGCGTGGAAACCGGCGAACCGACTGAAGCCGTGTACGAGGCCTACGCAAAGGCCCGCGGCTGATCAATCAGCATAAATCGCACTAAATCAACGCAAAATGGGTGCCGTCACAACCAACCGCAACGGCACCCATTTTCGTCTCAAACAAAATCGTGCGATATTCCGATCAAATCGTGAGGTCAAAACTGAAATCGTGCGACAACACGTCTAGCAGTAGGGCAACACGCGAATTCGCTCTGAGGGAACACCGTAACCCAACGTCAGATGATGCCCTCGACATCGGCGAAGGCGGGATCGCGTTCGGGAATCTCGCGGATTACATGCGCCGGATTGCCGACTGCGATCGAATTGGCGGGAATGTCTCGTGTAACCACAGAACCCGCGCCGATAATGGAATTCGAGCCAATCGTGACGCCAGGCGTGACCGTAACGTTCGCACCAAACCACACGTTGTCACCAATCGTCACCGGCGAAGCATGTTCCCAGCCAGCCAGTCGCGTTGCCGCATCCAAGGCATGATTCGGCGTGGCAATGGTACAACGCGGGCCGATCAGGCAATCCTCGCCAAGCGTTACATATCCGCCGCCGCACACCATGAAATCCTTGTTCAAGAACGTGCCGCGGCCAATGGTCAGGCCGATGCCATAATCCACATTGAACGGCGGCGTGAATTGTACGCCCTCCCCCGCGTCGGGAACGAGCTCGTGGAACAGGCGGTAGGCCTCGTCAGGATCATCGAAGAAGATGCGGTTGATCGTGGCGCAGGTACGCATGGCCTCGCCAGTAAACTTCGGCAGCGACTTCGATTTGCGGTATTGCGTCGGCTTGCCGGCGAACAGCCTAGTCAGATCCTCGTCGGACGCGATCTGCGTCTCCGTCTCCTTCGTCATGCCCGTCTCCTTCGTCACGATTTCCACCACGCTATAGTGAACGCTCACACTATACTATATTCATCTACTTGACCTGGCATACGACATACTATCCGATGTATCGTGGCATCCGCCGAGCAGCATGTATCGTTGGCCATTGGGTCCGCACGCCGGACATTCGGGCAATCCGGAACCGTTCGGATCGCCCGTCGCCGCGAAATTCGTCCAATACCGAATCATGACACGAGACAAATCGTAATGCGCCAACGGGAAGGCTTGGCATAGGGGATGCCACGAAACACGGTAATTACAGAGTCCGTATCGGAGAATCCATCGACGAGTCCTTGTCGAAGCGCGACCTGTCTACGCATGAATCCCCTTATCATCGTCCGTGGGCAATGTCAGGCGGAACGGCGGAATCAGCATGCCGTCGCCGTCGCATATGAGTCCGGATTCCGGATTGTTGCTCCACGCGTACCGCACCTCATCTGGCCTGCGCGCCGTCATGCGCGCCACGATATCACAGCCGTCCAGCCATGCCTCGGCCCGCGCGGATGTGGCGCAGTCGCGCCATAGAAATTCGATTTCCTGGGGAGCGTCACCGTCCAACGTCATCAGCCGGCGGCTCTCCGATCGGATCCGCTCGTCCGAGCGACTCCGCCACACACAGTGCATCCGCAACAGATCTCCGCAGACCTCGATGGTTTCCACGGCCGGTTGAGGCTGAGCCTGGCGACCGTATACCAAATCCATCGCGGCATTGAACACGCGATCCGCGACGAGCTTCTTGTCATACGGATGCAGATCGTTGCTCTCGCCGGCGTCAAGCGTCACCACCGTCGCAACGTTTTCAAGTTCGTTCGCGACGTTCCACTCCTGTTCGCGGATGAGTGGCCAGCCTCCATCCTCAATGGCGTCGATGTCGAATTTTGGAAGCTGGACGATCAGAAACGGCATATCCGGCTGATGCCATTTGACGCGCCACAATTGAATCATGGCCTTCAGCTCGTCACCATATTGCATGGCGCGATCGCCGGTATTCGATTCGCCCTGATACCACAGCACGGCCCGCACCGCATATGGAAAACACGGGGCGAGCATGGCGTTGTACAGGCCGGTCGGCTTCCATCTGACGAAATCCTCGAATGGGCAATCGCGGTCAGCTTCGGCGGTCACGGCATACTGCCAAATGCCGGACAGATCGAAGATATCGTCTCCGATGGTCAGTGTCATCCGTTTGCCGGGCGTCACACGGCCGCCGGGCCGTTCAACGACCAGACGCATGCGGATTTCGTTCGCGCCGGCGCGCAGCACGCCGGCTGCGACCGGATAGTCCCGCGGCTCATACACATTGCTTCGCCCACCAACCAACACACCATTGACCCACGTATGGTCGGCATCATTCATGGTGCCCAGACGCAGTAGGGCGGGCTTGCCCGCATCCGACGGAGGCAGGAACACGGTTTTTCTCATGGTAATCTCGCCGCGGAAACCGGCAAGTCCGCGATCCTTGTACCATCCAGGCAGGCGTATGTCATGCCATGCCACGTCGCGCGGCTCGATGTTCTTGGATTCCGGACAGTCCCACGCGATCAATGGCAGCCATTCATGGTGGGCATCGGCCACAGCCTCGTATCCAAGCGCCTGGTACCACCGGTCCCGTTCGGCAACGGAATCGCGGCTTTTCTTCGACGCCACGCCATCGCCAAGATACGGCTCAAGGTCAGCGAGCACTTCGGGGAACGCCCGCAATGCGTCGACATCCATCCAGGATTCAATCGGCGATCCGCCCAATGAAACGTTCAACAGGCCGACGGGCACATTCAGCCACTGACGGATTCTGCGTCCGAAGAAATAGGCGAGCGCGGAGAAATCTCCAAGGGTTTCCGCATCGCACCCCTGCCAGAACGCATGGTCATGATCGCTGCGAGGACCGTTGAAGTCACAATCGGGAATCGCTTTGTATTGCCGCAGCAATGGGTCAGGCTCACGATCCCACTCCAGCGGATAGTCCGCACGCACCCAAGCCATGGGCAGTTCCATGTTCGACTGTCCCGAACACAGGAACACTTCTCCCGCATAGCATTGGCGCGAGATGCATTCGGTTCCGTCCTCATAACGCACCGTCAAATCGTACGGTCCGCCTGCTTTGATCGGACCGTACGGCACGCTCCATGAGCCGTCGTCCCCCACCCGCGTAGTCCGGTCCTTGCCATCGAGGCGTACCAGCACGCCGCGTCCAGGGTCGCCGGCGCCCCAGATATGTATGGTCGCACCGGCCTGCAGCACGCAACCGTCGTCAAGCAGTTTCGGCAATTGCAAAACCATGCTCGTCCGCTCCTCATTGCCCATAGAATTCAATCCCGTCGAGTATGCCGGCTGACGGCGGACGCTCTGTCGCCAGCCGGCACTGTCTACTGGTTATCGGAAAGCTCCCGATAGTCGAAGTAGTCGAATTCGGCCTGCGCGTCGTAGCCGGACAGATCGACGCAGGCAAGTCCCACGAACGCGCCGGTGAAGAAGCCGCCGTAACGTTGGTTCACGTAATCGTCGGACAGGATCTTCGCATCGAGCCTGACCGGAATCTCGGTGAAATGTTCCCCGTCGAAGGAATATTCGTAGGAATAGTATTCCGTGCGGACCTTGGTGCGCAGCCATACCGCCTCAGCCTCTTCGGGCACTACGATGGCGTTATCCTTGAGGAACGACGTATATTGGTTGAAATCGTTCTGAGCCACTTCGATGACCCTTGCGTGACGTTTCTCATCCCAAGTGACAAACGCCCATGACCAGCATAGGTCATCGTAATAGTTGGTCAGGCCTGCCATCTGCATGTAATTCTTCGGATCGAAACGCACCTTGGTTTCGGCGTCGAAATCAAATGCCTGCCAGCGACGAGCCACAAGAGACAAGTCAAACAGGTTGCACAGCGAGCCCTGACCACGCAATGCCAGTTTGCCACCGCCCACCGTGCCCATGGCGTCGGTGAACGGGACGCGTAGCGTGTTCCAATTCGGACCGAGCTCGCCGGAATCGAACTCATCATGTTCGTCACGCGTCGTTGGGGCCAAAGTCTCGATGGCATCTTTCGGAGCATCAACGTAACGCTGTCCGCCGTGACCTCCGACCACGCGCGGCCAACCGTCCTCATCCCATTCGACTTTCTGGATGGAGGTCTCGCGTCCGAGGGTGCACCATCCGCGGGTGCCATGGGCCGGTTCGGTATCATGACGCCACGGACGACCGCATAGGGAAGCGTAATACCACTCGCCGGACGGGGTGTCCACCAACGCTCCATGGCCCTGCTTCTGCAAATAGGTGTCAGGAGTGTCGAAGTTACCGATGAACGGGCCATTCGGCATAACTTCGAAGGAGTACTCGTCAAGGGTATGGGAACGCGCCACAGATTCCTGATGTTCATACACCGTGCCGCCTTCTGCGGCAAACAGGTAGTACCAACCATCCTTCTTGTATAGGTGGGGACCTTCGGTGATCTTCACCGAAGTGCCATCCCAGATGGTGCGGGCCGTTTCTGGCTTGAGCTTCATGGTGTCGACGTCGAATTCCGTCAATGTGATACCGTCGAACTGGTGGTGGTATTCACGGAAATCCCATGTCTGCTGCACCAAGTATTTGCGGCCGTCGTCGTCATGGAACAGGCTGGCGTCAAAACCGACCCCGTTGATGCGAATCGGCTCGCTCCATGGCCCGTGGATGTCCTCGGCGGTGACCAAATAATTAGTGCAATCCTTGAATGCACCATTGACCACCTTGACATCAGTGTAGATCAACCAGAATCTGCCATCCGCATAGCTTAGGTCAGGAGCCCAGATGCCTCCCGAAGAGGGGTTTCCTCTCATATCAAGCTGGCTGGACCGGCTCAACGGGCTTGGAAGAATGTTCCAATGCACCAGGTCCTTGGACTCATGCAGGCGAACGCCTGGGAACCATTCGAAAGTGGAATTGGCAATGTAATAAGTGTCACCGACGCGAATCATTGAAGGATCGGCATGAAAACCGGTGAGCACCGGGTTGGAAATCTTCATAATGTACCTCTTGCATAAGAGATGAAGCCCGGAAGACGGAAAGGAACATCTTCCGGGCGTGGGTTGTCACATTCCGTCAGCCCTTGACCGCACCTGTCAGGCCGCCGACGATCTTCTTCTGGAAGATGGTGAAACAGATCAGGGCCGGAATCATAGCCAGAGAGGTGAAGGCCAACACCTGTGCGGTGTCAACGGAGTGTTCGGAGCTGAACATCTGTACGCCAAGTGGCAATGTGTACTTGCTGGCATCACTGAGCACGAACAGCGGCAGCATGTAGGCATTCCAGCTTCCCACGAAGGTAAGGATTCCAGTGGTGGCCACGCCAGGCATGGACAGCGGAATGACCATGCGCCAGAAGAAGCCAAGGCGGGAGCATCCATCGAGAAGACAGGCCTCCTCAAGCTCATTAGGAATCGACTGTAGGAACGGCACCAAGATGATGATGGTCTGAGGAAGTCCGAAGGCAATTTGAGGAAGGATCAGACCCCACAGGGAGTTGGCCAGACCCAGATTGCGAATCAGCAGATACAAAGGTGTAATGCCAACGGTCATCGGGAACATGAGACCAGCAGAGAACAACGCGTACATAAGCGGCGCATAGCGGAATTTGTATCGGGCGATGACAAAGCTCACCATGATGCTAAGCACCACGACGCCTACCATGGTGGCGATACCCACGATGGTAGAATTCTTCAGTTCCGTCCAGAAAATATCACTTTCGACGACCGTCTTGTAGTTGTCGGGGACCCATGGGTTCGGCATCCCGGACGGATGGTTGGTGATCTGCGAATTGGTACGGAAACCACCGAAGATAATGTACAACACCGGAGTGATACAGATGGCCACAAGCACCAGGGAGAAGAAGTAGACGATTGGGTTGCCCCATGGCGTCTTGGATGACTTACGGTAACCATTCTTCTTGCTGTACTCGCTTTTGTTGGAATGTCCTGCGATTGTTGCGGCAGTCATCACTTCACCTCACTTGCCAGGGCAGCAACCTCACGATGCTGCACTTCCTTTGCGCGCTTCCTGGCACGCTTCTCGGCTTCTTTCTGTTCAGTAACAGCACCGTCCAAGTCACGGTTCAGCACGAACTTCTGATAGACGAGTGCGATGATCAAAGAGATCACGAAGATGATCAGAGCAACGGCGGAACCATAGCCATAGTTGCCGGCTCCACGACCTTCACGCACCATGTAGGTGGCCATGGTGGACACACCAGCGGTGGTCGACACATACTTGCCCCACACGATATAGACCAGATCGAAAAGCTGCAGAGAGCCAATCATGGAAAGGAACACCCAGATCCGCAACGTCGGAGCAAGCAACGGCAACGTGATGCTTTTCTGCATCTGCCAGAAACTCGCCCCATCCACTTTGGCTGCTTCATACAGTTCATCGGGAATGGATTGCATGCCGGCGAGCATCAGAATTACGGCGAAACCGACGTATTTCCAGCTGATCAGCAACAGCAGCGTCCAAATAGCGATTTTCGGGTCGGCCAGCCAATCGGGACCATTGATGCCGAAGTTGGCCAGAATCTCATTGATGGCGCCCTTCTTCTGTAGCAACAGGCTCCATCCCGTGCCGACGATGACCTCGGAAACGACATACGGCACGAAGATGAGGGTGCGGATGAGACCACGCCCCTTGAACTTCTGGTTCAGCAGCAATGCGAACAGGATGGCGAGCGGAGCCTGGATGACCAACGAGCCGACCACGACCTCGAAGGTATGCAGAATCGCCGCCTGGAACGCGGGATCCTTAAGCGCTGTGATGTAGTTCTGGAAACCAACGAATTTACCTGTCTTGGAGGGAATTCCGTAGCCCTTCCACTGATAGAAGCCGTAATAAGCACCCAAGACGATAGGCAGAATCACAAAGCAGACGAACAGAAGAATCGCAGGTGCGGACAGTACGAAAATCTCAACATTACGACGCATTTTGCCATCGGACGGTTTCTTGGACCGCTTAGCGCGCAGCGTCACCGCGTCTTTGCTTGTACTTGACATGGTTTTCTCCACTACCAGATACGTTTCTCGAATAGGAAGGAGGGCAGATGAAGATCTGTCTATCCACCCTCCTTTGGCCGTCAACCAGCCATGTTCACTATCAGCCCTTGGACGCTGCGTCCTTCATCGCCTTGACGATGTCAGCCGAAGTCCCCTGTCCGGAAAGCAGATTCACCACTCCGGAATTAAGAGCGTTGCCAATATTTCCGCCGAGAGCGGTATCCATCCACAGCTGCATGCCATCAGACTTTTTCATAGCTTCGAGGATAGCCTTAAGATTTTCATCGGTAACCGCATCGTAAGCTTCGGCAGAAGCCGGAATGGTGCTGAACGCAGTGGCGTATTTCTCCTGATTTGATTTCTCAGCCATGAAATTGACGAAATCAACAGCAGCGTCCGGAGCCTCGGGATTGACAGCGAAACCGGTCACAGCGCCCATCAAAGCACCTTCCTCGCCTTTTCCTCCGTCCACGGTCGGGAAGGCGAAGAAGCCAAGGTCAGCCATTGGCTTCTTGTCCGGAGTCAGGTCCTTGAGAACTCCAGGCTCCCATGTGCCCATGAGCTCCATCGCAGCCTTATGATTGGCCAGCAGACCTGCGGACGAGCTGGCGCCCTGCTGGGCCGTCGTGGTGAGGAATCCTTCGTTAAAAGCATTCGCATCCAACAAATCCTTCAGATCATCTCCGGCTTTGACCCAGCAGGAGTCGGAGAAGTCCTTGTCATTAACGCCCTTGGCGTAGGCCTTCGGAGAGCATTCGCGCATGGACAACCAGTAGTACCAGTGACCGACCGGCCAAGCATCCTTGCCGCCGAGTGCGATCGGATCGATGCCAGCGCTGCGAAGCTTCTGCACATCGGTCTTCAGCTCGCTGAAAGTGGTCGGCTCGGCATCGATGCCAGCCTGCTTGAACAAATCCTTGGAATACCAGATGCCACCAGGCTGGGCAGCGACCGGAACACCATAGACCTTGCCATCATAAGACATGGAATCCAATGAGGAAGACATTTGCTTTTTGACGGTATCGCTAATCTTATCAGTAATATCCATTACCTGGCCGGCATCAACCATGTCCTTGGTCTTGGCACCACCAAGGGTCATGTACACATCCGGGCCGGAGGCGGGATCCTGCATAGCGGTAGTCAGCTTGCCTTCGAAATCCTCGTTCTGGATGGCCTGAATCTGAACCTTGACACCAGTCTTCTTCTCAAACGCTTTGGCCAGATCCTCCCAATACTGCTTGCCGTCACCAGCTGTTGCGTTATGCCAGAACGTAATGGTCTTATCGTCTTTGGCACCAGCGCTGGGGCCACAGGCACCCATGCCCAACATGGTCGCCACCGCAAGAGTGGCAGCTGCAATGGTTTTGAACTTCATTGTCTTCTCCTTATTGACCAAGTCATCATCGACAAAATGATGGCAACGACAGGAACGATTTCTCTCGAATGGGTCGAATCGGGAAGCATGACCGCAACAAATGCTGCTGCAGCTCCCCTAGCAGACAGAGAATCAGCCTTTGACTCCCTTCGAAAGTCTCCATTTCGTTTTCGTTGTATCTACAGACTACCGAAACAAATCACACAAAGTCAAGTTTTTTGTAAAATCAGAAAACTAACTATTTTTCGTTGATTTTACAACGTTTTTAAGCATTGCCAACATATCGAAAGTTTCGAAAAACGTAAACCGAAACTTTCGTTCGCATTTTCGGATATGATGGAAATGAAGAAGGAGTGACTCATGCGCAATACGGCAAAAAAAGCTACAGTACGACTCTCTGACATAGCTAAAGAGACCGGTTATTCCCTTTCCACCGTATCCAAGGCGCTCAACGGCAGAGCCGACGTTTCCGAAGAGACGCGGCAAACCATCAACGCGGTGTTGAAACGGTATGGGTATTCCCGTAAAGCGACAGGTGCAAAAAGCCAACGAATTATCGAAATCGTGTTCCAAGATTTCGATAATGTTTGGGCCCTTGAAGTACTCCGTGGCGCCATTCGCGAAGCCAAGTTGCATGATTTGAACGTCATCACCACCGAAGGCGGCAATCGCCAGCACCCGGACTCATCCTGGATTGACAACATGCTGCGTCGGCAGACGGATGGCGCCATTCTTGTCTTCTCCAGTCTGACACGTATCGAGCGGAACAAACTGCATTCCAGAGGTATTCCCTTCGTCTTGTTCGATCCATTCGGTAATCCAGATCCAGACACGCTGTCGGTGCAAGCGGACAACTGGACCGGAGGCGTAATCGCCACCAGGCATCTGCTCGCACTCGGACATACCCGCATAGGCATCATCACCGGACCGGAGGAGATGATGTGTTCCAAAGCACGTCTGGACGGATATACATCAGCGCTCGCGGAACATGGAATCGAAGCCGATCCCGAACTTATCACCGAAGGCGATTTCACCACTTCCGGCGGTTACGCACAGTCCATCTCCCTGTTGAAACGACCGAATCGTCCGACCGCAATCTTCGCCGGCAGCGATCTGCAGGCCATGGGCGTCTACGAGGCGGCAAGGCAGCTGGGATTACGTATTCCCGAGGATTTATCCGTGGTCGGATTCGACGATGTGCAGACTGCCGCATTCCTTGGCCCGGCGCTGACCACCGTACGACAGCCGCTCCAAGACATGGCAAGGACCGCCGTACGCATGCTGGTCGAAGCGCTGTCCACCGACGTGATCCAACCGCACATCATCATGCCGACATCGCTAGTGGTACGCAACAGCACACAGCAACTCGAAGGTTAATCAGCGGGGCAAACCTCACAGGCACAACCGGAGGGAGAACACAGCGCTCCTAGCCTTTCGACCCGTTTTCAACTCGTTCTAAGACGGCCCGTCGGAACACCAGCAGTGAACCATCCTGAAATTCCGTAGAAACTATGCCATGAAGCCGGCCATGCAACCGACGAACCCACCGGCCCATTCGGTGCTGAGGAAACGAGCATCGACACTCAGCAGGACCTGCCCCTGACGCACGAACGTCGCAGAATCAACCAAACCATGCATGCCAGTCACGATGACCGACAAGCGGTTGTCGTCGAAAAGTACCGCCGGACGCACTCCGTCAGCCTGTACGGCAACAGACCCAGCTTGCGAATCGTCTCCATTCACCATCTCGTAGCGCACATCCGTGCCATGCATCGAAAACACCGCGTAATGTGTGGAATTCTGCCGGATCACTAAAGAACCGGACATGGGAATCGGCATGAGCGTCGGCAGTTTCGCTATTCTGCGGTAGCTGACATCACGCTCATCGCGCACCACCACATCGCTCGTCGAGCCATCAGCCACATCCACCAGCGCAGGTTCCACGTCACCGGCGAGCGAGGATTTCACCCTAGGCTCGATGGCGATGCCATCGTCTTCAGTAGTAACCGTGATCTCGTCGGCCAAGCGGCCAAGACCAGCGCAAGTCACTGGCCATCCGGGGTCACCCTCATGCGTATATGATGCACCGTTGCCGTCCAGCTTCCAATCGGCCGGATTATGTTCCCAGGATACCGGAGCGACAAAGCTCTCCCTTCCCAAGTAGCTCAATAATTCGCCGTCACGCTTTCCCCGTGTCTCCCTCACGCCAAGACACACCAGCCACCATCCCAGTTCCGGATGAAGCAACAGGTCCGCATGTCCCACGCATTGCAGCGGTTCCGACAAACCCAGATGTCGGTGGGTGAGAATCGGATTCTTCTTATCCGCGTGGAAGGCACGGATTGCGGTGCCAAGATAGCAGCGTTCCCCGTCACGAACCTGCGGAATGCACTCACCCAATTCGGATACTTCCCGTTCGTAAGCTTCGAACGCCCGAAGCAGTCCATGCGGCGCATAGATGCGCATGGCCATTTCGCTATGTTCGAAACTGGTGCCCCCCTCAGCGGTCATCAGATACACATAATCACCCACGCGATAGAGATGCGGCGCCTCAGCCCACACCGATTCCATACCGTATCCGCGCCATATTACCGTCTTGCCCGATCCCGCAGGAAGACCGTCATCGGCAAAAGTCCAAGTCTCCGGATTAATGCGTTGGGTCCAGACCTCGGTCTGGCCTTCCCATTGCGGATTGACCGCAGGACGGGTCTGGGTCCAGTACACGTTGCCATCCCCGTCCTCGAATATGTCTGGATCGATGCCTTCAGCGCCCTCAATCCAGAACGGGCCACGCCATGGCCCTTCGATAGAATCCGCTTCAAGGATAAAATTGCCCTCCGCGGCGTGGAACCGCATCAGCTCGCTTTCTGTGCAACCACCTTCCATAGCACGGCGATCATCAAGACGGGCAATGGTGCATGCAATCACATATTTGCCATGAATCCTGCGCAGCGTCGGCGCATAGACACCGCCCGAATCATCCACGAAAGGAATAAGCAGGCGCCTTGCCAAGTCAGCATCTATCACATTCGACACATGCTTCCAGCACGTCATATCCTCGGAAACGTAAATGGGAAGACCTGGGACAAGCTCAAAAGTAGAAGTCACCAACACAATTCGCTGGAACTCATCATCCCAAATCCAACTCGGATCAGGATTCATTCCACTAAGAATGGGATTGGTAATGGTAATAGTCGCGGTCATAAATACACCTTATTCAGAAACGTTCGTGAGCATCGCATCATTGCGAACAATCGAAACTTTCGTTTGGCCCAAAAACGCAAACAAGCCGTACACCGGCGACATAACCGGCAGACGACTTGCCTGCGAAGGAAATTCTAGGAAGAAGGAAGGAAAGATGAGTGGTGTGCCGGAACGCCGACGCTTCGGCACACCACATCCGGCTCTGTCACAGCCGAGCCTCACTGCTTGATCCAGCGATGAATCAGGAGCCCTAACGGAAACTCCCTATTCGGCTCACGCCTCGGCCAGGGCGTCGATCATGTAGTTGTTGATCGTGGCCTTGACGGACTCGAGGTGATCGGACTTGGTGGCCTCGATGAGCTTGGACTGCGGAATATCCAGAGCATACTCCTCGAGAGAGGCCAGGGAGGCGGTGCCGTTCTCGACGGTCGCGCCGATACCGGAATCGAAGGAGCTGTAGCGCTCGGCCTGCAGATTCTCGATGACCTTGTCCTCGTGCATCTTGGCAGCGACCAAGAGACCTGCAGCGAATGCATCCATACCTGCGATGTGGGAGCGGAACAGATCCTCGGCGGCGAAGGAGGTACGGCGCGGCTTGGCATCGAAGTTCAGGCCGCCGTGAGGGCCGATCTGACCCTCGGCGAGGACCTCCCACATGACGGTGGAAGTCTCGTACAGGTCGGTCGGGAACTCATCCATATCCCAGCCGATGAGCTTGTCGCCCTGGTTGGCATCGAGGGAGCCGAGCACACCGGCCTCGCGGGCGGTGCGGATCTCGTGCTGGTAGGTATGACCGGCCAGGTTGGCGTGGTTGCCTTCGAGGTTCAGCTTCATGAAGTCGATGTCGTAGGTCTTAAGGAAGGCGATGGCTGTGGATGCATCGAAGTCATACTGGTGCATCGTCGGCTCCTTGGCCTTCGGCTCGATCAGGAACTGAGCGTCCAGGCCGATCTCCTGAGCATACTCGTGGCACATGTGGAAGAACTTGGCCATGTGCGCCTGTTCGCGCTTCATCTGCGTGTTCCACAGGTTCTCGTAGCCTTCACGTCCACCCCAGAACACGTAGTTCTCGGCTCCCAGGCGCTTGGCAATCTCCAGGGAATGCTTCAGCTGGCCACCGGCGTAAGCATAGATGTCGGCGAACGGGGAGGTGGAAGCACCGGAAACGAAGCGCGGGTTGGTGAACAGGGAGGAGGTGTTCCACAGCAGCTTGATGCCGGTGGACTTCATGTTCTCTTCGATCTTGTCGACGACCTTGTCCAGGTTCTTGTCGGTCTCGCGCAGGGTATCGCCTTCCGGAGCGATATCACGATCATGGAAGCAGAAGTACTCGACGCCGAGCTTCTGGAAGAACTCGAAGGCGTAGTCGACCTTGGCCAGAGCCTCATCCTCAGCATTGGAGTACTTGCCGTACCACGGACGCTGGGCGGTGCCGGTGCCGAACGGATCGACCAGCTCCTGATCGAAAGTGTGCCACCAAGCGACGCCAAAACGCAGCCAATCCTTCATCTTCTTGCCGGCAACAACCTTGTCGGCATCGTAGTAATGGAAAGCCAGACCCTCCTGCGGTCCCTTTTCACGACCGACATACGGAATCTTTTCGATATCCCACAGACCCATGGGTTGCTCCTTTGCTATTGATTTTACTTTCGCAAGACATTGTTTTCCCGTCAAGCGGATTCCCGCCTGCCTTGATGTATATAATAAAATCAATTTCCTAAGTTTGTCAATTCAGTGAACTATTCGGCGTTTCCATTGAAGAATAGCCAATTATCAACTCAGTGATAAGGTGAGCATGTTTGTTGCACCGCAGCGCTACGCAACGAAGCACCCAATCGAAAGAAGGAAATCCATGAGCAAAAACGTCGACACCATCTGCGTGCAGGGAGGTTACCAGCCCGGCAACGGCGAATCCCGCACACCCCCGATCATTCAGGCGACAACCTTCAAATACAAGTCAAGCGAACAGATGAGCCGACTGTTCGACCTATCCGAATCCGGATACTTCTACACCCGACTGCAGAACCCAACCAACGACACCATCGCAGCGAAAATCTGCGAAATGGAAGGCGGCGCGGCCGCAATGCTGACCTCATCCGGCCAGGCGGCAAACTTTTTCGCACTCTTCAACATCTGCAACAACGGTGACCACATCGTTGCATCCTCCGCAATCTACGGCGGCACGTTCAACCTTATCAACGTGACCATGCGCAAAATGGGCATCGAATGCACGTTCGTAAGCCCGGACTGCACCGAGGAAGAACTCGAAGCGGCATTCCAGCCGAACACCAAGGCGGTCTTCGGCGAATCCATCTCCAATCCGGCGCTCATCGTTCTTGATTTCGAAAAGTTCGCGAACGCAGCGCACCGCCACGGCGTGCCACTGATCGTCGATAACACGTTCCCCACACCAGTCAACTGTCGTCCATTCCAGTATGGCGTGGACATCGTCACGCACGCCACCACCAAATATATGGACGGTCACGGCTCCTGCGTGGGCGGCGCAATCGTGGATTCCGGCAACTTCGACTGGATGGCTCATGCGGAGAAATTCCCCGGACTCACCACGCCGGACGACTCCTACCATGGCGTGACCTATGCCAAGGACTTTGGCAAGGCCGCCTACATCACCAAAGCCACCGCACAGCTTATGCGCGATTTCGGCTCAACACCGGCGCCGATCAACTCGTGGATCATGGGCATGCATTTGGAGTCGCTGGGCGTGCGTATGGAGCGCCATTGCGCGAACGCGCTCAAGGTGGCGCAGTGGCTGAGCGCCGACCCGCGCATCAGCTGGGTGAGCTTCCCAGGCCTTGAGGAAGACAAGTACCATGCGCTAGCTGAAAAGTACATGCCGAACGGCACTTGCGGCGTTATTTCCTTCGGCGTGCCGGGCGGCCGCGAAAAGGTGTCCGCGTTCCTCGACCACCTGAAGATGGTGTCCATCGCCACACATGTGGCCGACGCGCGCAGCTGCACCCTATACCCGGCAGGCACCACGCACCGTCAGCTCACCGAGGAGCAGCTCGTCGAAGCAGGCGTTGGCATTGACCTGGTGCGCCTGAGCTGCGGCATCGAAAACGCCGACGACATCATCGCCGATCTCAAGCAGGCGATGGACGCGGTGCTCTGATTCCCGCGAACCACGCGACCATACGGTAACGGTGGGGCCTGCGACGGGGATCGATCCCGTCGCGGGCCCCACCATATCCGACTCACGGACGGCACCGATCCCGCGCAAGTCATCGCCACGCATATGCCGCCGCCGGCATAGGATAGTGGCAGGAGCCCGCGGCGGTCGGCGTACAGATGGAGCCGGATGGAGTACGGCCGGAGTACAGACGTCACCAGGCGGCAACGGCACACCCCCGGAGGAGCGATGGACAACGACGACTACACGGCCAAGATGACCGAGCTCATCGCATTGCTGCGCGCCATCGGCAACGACACGCAGCAATGCGAGGTCAAGGAGTGCAAACGCAGAATCAGCTCGACCATCACCGAGACGCTGTCCGCGTTCTCCAACGGCAACGGCGGGTACATCATCCTGGGGCTGAGCGAGAAGGCGGGGTTCACGCCGGTCGAGGGCTTCGACGCCCGCGCCATGCAGGAGGCGTTGAGCCAGGCCTGCGAGAAGCTCACGCCCGTGGTCCGGCCCGTGATCGTGACCTGCCCGTTCGAGGGCGCGAATTTGGTGTTCGCCGTCATCGACGAGATGCTGCCGCGGGAGAAGCCCTGCTTCGTCTCCTCGGTCGGCCCGCACGGCGGCTCCTACATCCGCACCGGCGACGGCGACCGCAAGATGACCGCCTACGAGGTCGATCGTCTGCTTGATGAGCAACGCCAGCCGGAGCACGACATCGCGGTCGTGTCGGAGGCCACGCTCGACGACTTGAATCCCACGCTCGTCCACGCGCTGCTCGAATGCGAGCGCAACCGCCATCCGCATGTCTTTGCGGAGCGTTCCGACATGGACATGATGCTGGACCTGCGCATCCTGAGACGCATGCCAACCGGCCACCCCGCGGACGACACCGTGAAACATGCCGCGAAACATGCCGCGGATTGCGACCCGGCGGGAACCGCGTCCAGGGAAGACGACACGGATATCGGCGCGGACACCGACACGGACGAGGAGACCCGGATCGCATCCGTGCCGCGCCCCACGCTTGCGGGACTGTTGGCCGTCGGCCGGTATCCGCAGAAGTTCTTTCCTCGGCTCAACGTCACCATCGCCGTCTACCCCGGTACCTCACGCGACGACGTGTTCACCGGCGATGCACGGCTCGTCGCCTCCGAAACCATCACCGGCCCGATCCCGATCATGATCGATGACGCGGTCGCCTCGCTGATGGCATGGACGTCCGGCCCAGGCGGCGCCGATTCCGGCGCGCAACCATCACAGCCGCCGATGTATCCGCAACTGGTGTTGCGCGAGGCCATCGCCAACGCGTTGACCCACCGCGAATACTCCCCGGACGCGCTCGGCACGCCCGTGCATGTGGACGTGTTCACCAACCGAATCGAGGTCTCGAACCCGGGCGGCCTGTTCGGCGCGGTCTCCAAACAGCGGCTCATCCATGAGGCGTCAACGTCCACGCGCAACGCATTCCTGTTCTCACTGCTGCGGTCCACCCCGTATCCGGACGGCGGCACCGTGCTGCGCGACGACGGCACCGGATACCTGCGCATCGGCGCCGCGCTAAGGAACGAGACGCGCGAACCGGTGCGCATCGACAATTCGCTCGATCGGTTCCGCGTCACCATTCCCGGCCCTGTGGTGACCAGACAGTCAGGTGTCAACGCCCGTCGCGGGACAAGGCCAGCGCCTGGATGCGGTGCTGGAAGGTGAAGACGCGATTGACGATGTTGATGATTGGCCCGACCAACACCGCGGAAATCACCGTGCCGATGCCGACGCCGCGCAACCCGTGGAAGAAGATCAATGACAGCACCGCGGCGATGATGATCAGCGTGATGTCGAATACGGCCTTCACCGTGCCCACGCGCACGCCGCTGACCTTAGCGATGGCACGGACCACGCCTTCGCCGGGCACCACCACCACGTTCGGCGCCAGCTCGATGACGATGCCGAAGGCCAACGCCACGCAGCCTAAGCCGATGCACAGGAACTGCTCCCACAGCATGGTGGGGTGCAGAACACCGAGGATGGCCATGCTTACGTCGATCATGACGCTGAACAGCACGTTGACCATGATCTACAGGAACTGGGAGGGCTTGAAGTCGCGGCGCAGCAGCACGACCTGAACCAGAATCAGCAGGATGTTCCAGATGAATGTGGTCACGCCGAAGCTGAACATGGGGAACTGCAGGCTGCACACGTACGGCACGCTGGAGATGGCCGAGGTGCCCAGATTGCCCAACGTGATCAGTGCCACACCGAACGAGTTGATGACGACGCCCAGGGCGAAGAACGCCAAACGCTGCGGCATGTTGTTCATATGGTACGACTCCTCTTCTTCCGTATCTTGGTGCCTGCGTTTTGCGGCACTGCCCCCAGGCGGGGCCAGGCCGGGAACCTATGAAAAGCAGACGTCTCGACAAACCGGACACCCAGACATCAATTGCTTAATATTTGCTCGTACCCCCCCCCCCGCTTTTCCCGCATCTTCCTGTATCTTCCCGCATCACCCACGAAGCCATGCATGCCTTCCCTCCCAATCCGAACCGCCGCGTCCCAGCGCACAGCCGGACCCCCGAAATCGGCGTCGTGAGTACAATGTCGCCGAGACGAAAGGGGATCATGTGCTGCTTGCCGCGCTGGGAGTGCTCACCGGAATAGTCACGCCGTTGCAGACTGCCGTCAACGCGCGACTGCGCGGAACGTTGGGCACACCGTTTCGCGCGTCGCTGGTGTCATTCACCGTGGGATTGGCAGCCACAACGATTGCGGCACTGCTGATCGGACAAGTGACCGGCGGATTATGAGTCCGATGCTCTAACCGACTGAGCTACAGCCCCACGCCGGTTCGTGGCCGGCCCCTATAGTCTAGCAAGCCGCTGGACGTTTGCCCGGATGCTCGTCAACGGGCGGCATCCTGACAACCGCCGACCGGAGACAGCGGTCACCCGCGACGGTCGGCATCGTCGCGCAGCGCCCGTCCGGAAGCAAAACGATCCAACGCCCCGGTGGCGGCGATGGCCCTGTACAGATACCAGCTCATCACGCCGGCGATCAGCACGCCGCCGACCAATTCACTGATCATATGGATGACGCCGCGGGGGCTGAGGAACGATACGCCCCGATACCGGAACAGCATCAGGTACACGCCGTATTCCAAGGCCACCAAGGCGCCGGACGCCATGGAGATCGGCAGGTTGAACACGCGGTACCGGGTGAGCGCGAACGGCAGTTCGGCGAACACGCCCTGCAGCGCCGCGGACGCGAACACGAACCCGAACGAGAACTGGTTGCCCAGCAGCATCTCGGCCGCGCTGCCCACCAGGTTCACATAAACCGCGGCTCCGGGCTTACGCAGGATGATGACGGCCAACGTGCCGGAGAAATACCACAGCGGGTGCCGGATGCTGGCCAGTCCGGGCAGAATGCCGCCGATGATCGGGGACAGCCATGCGTAGGCGAAGTTGAACAGCCAGAACACCAGTCCGCAGGCCACGCCCAACGCGGCGCCCACGGCGATGTCGGACGAGGTCCAGCGCCAACGACGGTCCGCGGCCCGGCCGCCGGAGGATGGGGACGACAATCCGGCGGGACCGGAGGCATCCCTCCGTGCCGACATGCCGGCCATGTCCGACGTTTTCCCTACGGCGGGCATGGTGTGATGATTTGGTTGTTGAGGATGTTCGGCCATGGGACGCTCCTGTTCCCTGTTGGCTGCGCACGGCATGAACACGGGGAGGCCCCGCGGACGATCCTTGACCTGCGCAGCCCGGGCGGGATCGCCACGTGCCACTGTATCAGGCGGCTCCTCTTGCCGCGCCCCGACGTTATAGGCCTAGGTTGGAACGCGCGCGCATCCGTGTGCGGACCGTCAGTTGGTCGAGACGAACCGCATCGGATTGTCGATGAAGCGGCGCAGACCGATGGCGGCCGAACCGATCAACGCCGGTTTGGACGTCACGTCGGCCATCAGCACCTTGGCGCGCGCCTCGGGGTATCCAAGCACCTGGCGCCGCATCCTGCCCTGCATATGCGAGGCGATCTCCGGCCCGAACTGCGACCATACGCCGCCCAGCATCACCGTATCGACGTCGCAGATGTTGATCGCCGACGCGATGGCGGAGACCATGGCCTCGATGGCCTTGTCCACCACCGCGGCCTTGACGTCCCCGTCACGCCACCGTTCGATCAGCTCGTTGATCGACTCGCGCCGCGCGGCCGCCGACCCGCTGGCGATGCCCGCGGACTCCACCATCGCCCTGCGGCCGGCATAGGTCTCCAAGCACCCCGCAGCTCCACCGACACGTGGCCGAGTTCCCCGCCGAATCCATGGTCGCCGATCTCCACATGTCCGCCACGGACCACCGCGCCGCCGATGCCGACGTCCGTGGACAGGTAGATGAATGAGGCGTTGGGGTCCACGATGCCGTCATCCTCACGGTGCATGGCGTATCCGGGAATCTGCGCGAGCGCCGCCATATTCGCCTCGTTGCCCGCAGTCGCATCCAGCCGCCGCACCACGTCGAACCGCTTGAGATCCAACTGTTCCCATCCCAGGTTGCGGGCCATGAGGAGCCTCATGTCATCCGTGACCAGACCGGGCAATGCCAGTCCGGTACCCGTCACGGTGTATCCGCGGTCGGCCAGCAGCCGTTCCTGCCCAAGCGACAGGGCGTTCAGTTCGGAGAAGATGTCGTCGGCGTCCACGTCGGACATATCCGCATCGACCCAGCGTTCCGCGACCACCGTGCCGTCCAGGTCGAGCACGATGGTGCCGTAGCCGTCCGTATTCACCTGCAGACCGATGCCGCAGTATCGGCCTCCGGCGATGAGCAGCGGCGTGCTGGGACGCCCATAGGAGGATTGTACGCTCGGCGTCCCCTCGCGCACGACGCCGTTGTCGACAAGCATGGAAACCAGCAGGGACATGGTCACCTTGGTCAGTCCCGTCTGTTTGGCCAGTTCGGCGCGGCTCATCGGTTCGGCGGCGCGCAGCAGCGTGCTGATGACCACCGAGAGATTGTGGTTGCGTAGATCGTCTTGGTTGATTCTGCGCAACGTAGTCATGACGTAGCTCTCCTCTATGTGTTCTGATGCTTCATCGCCTCCGGCGTGCCTCCCACAACATTGTGAAAATGGTACACACACCAGTATAGTTCATTCGTCAAACTATTTGCGTATAATGGCAACCGTATTCGGACAAACGCCATCAGCCCAACGTTTTTGGCGGCATGTTGCAAGGAAGCACAATGAGCAGAGTTCTGGTGGCCGGCGTGGACACGTCCACCCAGTCGACCAAGGTGCGCGTCACCGACGCCGAGACCGGCGAGATGGTCCGTTTCGGGCAGGCCAAGCACCCCGACGGCACCAGCGTGAACCCCGATGCCTAGTGGCAGGCGTTCCAGGAGGCCGCGGAACAGGCCGGCGGGCTCGACGACGTGGCCGCGCTGGCGGTCGGCCCCGGCGGCGGCGACAACGCCATGGCGTCGCTGGGCCTGAGCATGGGTGTGGGCGACGTAAGCATCTCGCTGGGCACCTCGGGCGTGGCCGCGGCCATCTCCCCCGTGCCCGCCTACGACATGACCGCTTCGGTGACCGGATTCGCCGACTGCACCGGACATTGGCTGCCGCTGGCCTGCACGATCAACGGTTCGCGCATCTCCGATGCCGGACGCGCCGCACTCGGCGTGGGCTACGACGAACTGGCCGAACTGGCCGCGGCCGCGGAACCGGGTGCCGGAGGCATCACGCTGGTGCCGTACTTCGACGGCGAGCGTACCCCGAACCGTCCGGACGCCACGGCGGCGCTGTACGGCATGACGTTGGCGAACACCAGGCGAGAGAACATCGCCCGCGCGTTCGTGGAGGGTCTGCTGTGCTCGCAGCGCGACTGCCTTGAACTGGTCAAGGGTCTGGGCGTGGACGTCAAGCGCATCCTGCTGATCGGCGGCGGAACCAAGTTCGCGGCCGTGCGCGCGCTGGCCCCCGCGATCCTCGGCATGGACGTCGAACTGCCAGAAACCGACGAGCACGTGGCGATCGGCGCGGCCCGTCAGGCCGCCTGGGTGCTGTCCGGCGAGACCGAACCGCCGACGTGGCCGGTCAAGGTCGAGACCACACTGACCGGCGAACCAACCCCGCAGGTGTACGAGCAGTACGTGCGCTGGCGCGGCTGATGACGTCACACGATGAGGTTATCGGAACGACGAGGGCCAGCAGCCTCATCTCATATCACCATCAGGAAAGGAACATTGATGACTTTTCATTTCACAGTCCGTGATGATAAGCAGATTCGTGTCATCATCGACACCGACGCCGATTGCGAGGCCGACGACCCGTTCGCTATCGCTCAGGCGTTGCTGACACCGAAGTTCATGGTCAAGGCGATTTGCGCCGAGCATTTCAACGAAGCGGGCAGTATGGAACGCAGCTTCCGCACCGCATCCACGGTTGTTCAACTGCTGAACTCCGATGTACCGGTATTCGAAGGCACCCGCACGCCGCTGGCGGGGCTGCACCTCGCCTCTGATGAGGACCTCTCCCCCGCTTCGCGCGCGATTCTCGACGAAGCTCTGAGTACCGATACCCATCCGCTGTTCGTACTGTGCCTCGGCGCCATCACCAACGTGGCCGCCGCCATCAAGCTGCACCCGGAAATCGTCAGCCGGATGACCATCATCTGGATCGGCACGCAGCTTCCCGGCAACGATGAGGAAGCCATTCGCGAATTCAACTCCGGCAACGACGTGGAAGGCGCCAATCTGGTGCTGACCAGTGGTGCGAATCTCTGGCTGGTGCCTTATCAGGTCTACCGTACGATGAATGTGAGCATTGCCGAACTACAATGTAAGCTTGCCGATGCGGGCGCCATCGGCGAGTTCCTGTTCGACAATCTCGTAAAATACAATGATAGTGATTTCGCGTTCTGGACTTCGGGAGAAAGCTGGTCATTGGGAGATTCGCCCGCCGTCGGCTTGGCGATGAAGCATGATTGCGGCGAATTCCATTACGCGCCGGCACCATTGGTCAAGCCGGACAGCTCCACTGCTTTCATACCGTCTCGCCCAACGATACGCATCTACGACAGCATTGACAGTCGATTCATTCTCGAGGACCTCTTCGCCAAGTTGACGCTGTTCGCACGCGGTTGACGACCCGATAATATGCGACCACCAACGGTGACGCCTCCCATCGGGGCGACAAGGCTGTTCACGATCGAAATCACAACCGGAAGGCCGCCCCTTTGCGGTACAGGTTCTGCAACGCTCGGCAATTGGTGTTCCGTACCACCCGATCCCGGTACGGAACACCATAGCACCTGATAACGGTGCTCCGTACCATGCCACAGCCGAGATACCATAGCAAAACGGCGAAACCAAACCGTTATGCCGAGTCCGATTCCGCCGCGGCATGGTATGGAAGCGCAATCCAACGCTTCAAGGACTTCCGCACCCCGCCAAGAGCAGGGTAATAAGGCCGCTGCCGAATCATGTGCCCGACAACGGCTCGGTGGCGAGGCAAGCCTGCCCCGCCACCGAAGCGGAGATGCCGCCTTTCATCGCACATCCATGTACGGCTTGCCATCCCTGTACACCGTGGCGGCTGCGTATCGATGTACAGGTGGAGGGCAAAATGTGTGGTCATAGACGTGTATACGGCAGGTGTGGATATCAAGTCTCCGGCGCCTCCATCCCTCGATACACCTTGATACATCCTCAGAACACGACCGGTGTCACGCACGAGGCGAGGATGGCACGCGCATCGTCGCGGGTGATGCGGCGGTAGGAGCCGCCGACGTCGCCGGCATGGTCGGCGAGCTTGTCCAGCGTGGCCGGATCGGCTGGAATGCCGACCTCGGACAGGGTGAGCGGGGCACCGACCAGACGCAGAAAGTCGGCGTAGCGCTCGATGCCCTCCTCGGCCACCTCTCGCTCGGATTTGCCGGTCGAGTCCACGCCCCACACGTTCACCGCCCAGCGGGCGAAGCGTGCGGTGGCTTCGGGGCGTGAGGTGTAGACGTACTTCATCCAGTGCGGATGGACCACGGCCAGGCCGGCGCCGTGCGGGATGTCGAAGTAGGCGGAGAGCGCATGCTCGATGCCGTGCGTGCCCCAATCCTCCTCCTTGCCACGCGAGATGACGCGGTTGAGCGCGAACGTGGAATCCCACATCGCGTTGCCACGGGCCTCATAACTGCGCGGATGGCGACGGCAGGCGCACCAGGAGCGCAGGATATGCCGTTGGATGGCCTCGGCCATCTCGTCGGAGAGATTGTCGTCGCTGGGTAGCGAGAAATATTGTTCGCAGGTGTGGCAGAACATGTCCACGAATCCATAGGTGGTCTGTTCAGCCGGCAGGGTGAGCAGATAGGTCGGGTCGAGTACCGAGAACTTCGGCGTCAGCGGGAAGGATGTGTAGCCGAGCTTGCGGTTGCGGGCCCAGTTGGTGAGCACAGCCGCGTCGCCCATCTCGGAGCCGGTGGCGGCGATGGTCAGCACCACGACGAGCGGCACAAGGTTTTCGGGGGCGGGCTTGCCGGTTTCGACGTAGTCGTCCCAGAGGTCCTCGTCCTCGCCCAGGCCGGAGCCCAGCGAGATGAACTTGGCGCAGTCGATGACCGAGCCGCCGCCGACGGCCAGGATCAGGCTCACCCCGTGCTCCCGAACCAGGTTCACGCCTTCGAGGACCTTATCGAGTCGCGGGTTCGGGGTCACGCCGGAGAGTTCGACGACCTCGTTGCCGGCCTCGCGCAGCGCGGCCGTCACATCGTCATAGGCGCCGTTGCGCTTGATCGAGCCGCCGCCGTAGACCAGCAGCACGGCGCCGGGGCGTGACTTGGCCTCCTCGGTGACATGCACGGCCTGGCCTTCGCCGAAGTAGATCTTGACCGGGTTGTGGAAGATGAAGTTTCTCATGTGTTCATTCCTTTCATGAACTGCTCCGTTACGCAATGGATTCGGCGAACGGCGGAATCGGCAGTCCGTTCGACCCGCACAGCAGTCCGTGACTCGGGGCGTTGCGCCACGCATACCGCACGGCCGCCGGCCTGCGCCACGGCACGTCAATGACCACGGTGTTGCCTTCGACTCGCGCCGGCACGGTGTGCCGGGAGCCGTCTTCCCACACCAATTCGAACTCGCCCGGATCGGCGCCGTCCATCGTGTCCAGACCGCAATCGCCGGTGCCGTCGTCGAAGGCGATGGTCAGCCGGCCGTCGGCCAGCCGCACGCCGGTCGGTTCCGGCGAGCGAGGCGCGTCGTCCTTGCCGTAGACGAGGCGTTGCGCCGCGGCGAACAGGCGGTCTGCGACCACGCTCTTGTTCCACGGGTGCAGGTCGTTCCAATCGCCCGCGTCGAGGGTCACCACGGCGGCGACGTCCTCGATCGACTTGGCGGCCTGCCACTGGTGTTTGCGGACGAGTGCCCAGCCGCCGTCCTCCACACCGTCGATGGAGAACACCGGCAGCTGCACGATGAGGAACGGCAGCCGCTGCTGCCCCCATGCCTTGCGCCAGCAGCCGATCATCGCGGCCAGCATACGGCCGTAGTCGTCCGCCACGTCGCCAGTGTTCGACTCGTCCTGGTACCACAGCGCGGCGCGTGCGGCGTACCCGGCGCAGGTCGCGGTCATGCCGTTGTACAGGCCGAGCGGCTTCCAGCGCACGAAGTCCTCGCCGGGGCAGTCCGCGTCCGTGCGTGCGCCGATGGAGTAGGTCCAGGTGCCGTCGAGATTGTACGAGTCGTCGCCCATGTCGAGGTGCATGTGCTTGCCCGGCGTCACGCGGCCCGTGCCGTGTTCGACGACCAGGCGCACGTCGATCTCGTTGCATCCGGCCTTCAGCACGCCTTCGGGCACCATGTAGTCGCGGGAGAGGTACTGGTGTTCGGACTGGCCGACTTTGACCCCGTTGACGAAGGTTTCGTCGGAGTCGACCATGGCACCGAGATGCAGCGCCGCCGATTGTCCGGCCGCGTAGGCGGGCAGCGTGACCGTGCGGCGCAGGTGGATCACGCCGCGGAATCCGGTCAGTCGCGGATCGGCGTCCTTCAGGAACGCGGGCAATGTAAGCGTGCCGTGGCCCAGATCCTCGGATTGGGCTTCGGTCTCCCGGGTCCGCAGGTCCTCATACCAGCGGTTCATTGCGGCGATGCTCTCCTCGCTGCGGGTGCGGGCCACCTCGTCGTCGCGGTAGGGTTCCAGGTCGGCGAGCGCCTTCGGCCACGCGGCGAGCGTCTCCTCGTCCATCCACGATTCGATCGGCGAGCCGCCGAGCGTGATGTTGAGCAGACCGACCGGTACGCCGAGCCATGCACGAACCATGCGTCCGAAGAAATATCCGACGCCGGTGAACTCGTCGAGCGTGTCGGCGACCGCACCGACCCAGCGTACCGGTTCGTCGAAGTCGCGGCGAGGACCATGGAAGTCGAACCGGACGGGGACCTTGCAGTGGCGCAGCAACGGGTCGGGTTCGCGCGTGTATTCCGACGGGTACCGCCAGCGCAGGAACTCCATTTGGTATTCCATATTCGACTGTCCCGCGCAGATGAACACCTCGCCCGCGTAGACGTCATGCGCGATCACCGGTTCGTCGCCGCCGTCGACCCGCACCTCCAGCCGGTAGGGGCCGCCGGGTTCCAGCGGACCCAGTTGTACGACCCAGGCTCCATCGTCACCGACCACAGCGTCGGCCGATCGATCGGCAATGGTAATCCGCACCTGCGAACAGGGCCTTCCCGTTCCCTAAATTCTCAACGGGGCACCTGACTGTAACACTCCCCCTTCGCCGAACAGCGGCGAAAGCGTTACGGTATCCTGCCCCTCATTCATCGTCGTCATCATTCCTCCCACTCTTCCTTGTACCGAGGTTTGTCATAAATAGGTGAGCGCGAAACCGTTGTTCGTTCGTCATTGAAGGTGAGCGCGAAACGGTGCTTGCGTTCCTATTTGTTGTCTTGTTCGGCGTCGGCGCGCATGCGTTCGATCACCTTTCCCAAGTATCCCATGTCCAGGCCCTGTCGGCGCGCCATGCCTTCGGTGCGTTCGCGGCTGAGCCGTTCGAGTTCGTCCTGGATGGCGGCGATCTCGCGGCCCAGCCGGGCGGGGTTGGTGGAGGCGATCAGATTTTCGATGCGCGTCCGGGTGGCGTCGTCGACGTAGCCCCGGCCGCCGTCGGCGCGGCTGGCCGCATCGTATTCCAGTACGCGCGCCCACGGGGTGCGGGGCCGGTCGTAGACGGTCCTCCTGCGCCCGTCGCGCCCCTGCTCGATACGGGCCGGCTTTCGCGTCGGGGTGAACAGGTTCAGCAGCAGGTAGGTCTTCGCCCACAGCCGGTCGGGCAGGTCGCGCTGCTCCTCGGTGTCGTAGCGCCAGTAGAACGCGAACTTGCGCACGACGTGGTTGTTCCGGGATTCGACGGTGGCCTGGTCGTTCTTCCTGTACGGTCGGCTCCTGGTCTGTTCGATGTCCTTGTGCTGGAGCCGGTCGATGAGCTCGTCGTTGATGGACTCGGTGCCGTTGTCGGAGTCGAAGCAGGTGACGGGGAACGGGAACAGGGGGATCGCCAGGTCGACGGCCTTCCTGATGTTGGATTTGGCGTTGTTGCGGGCGGTGACGTCCGCGGCCCGGTTGGTCGCGTAGTCCGCCATGGTCAGCGTCCTGGCGAACTCGCCCCTGGCGCTGGGCCCGCAGTGCGCGACCGTGTCGGCCTCCGCCAGGCCCGGCAGGCGCGCGATCTCGTCGGTGCACTTGCGGATCTGGACCGAGTTGCGCAGATGCTCGCCGGCCGGACGCGTCAGCGACATGCCCCTGGGCATGGCCGCCCGTTTGAGCGGCCCGAGCCGCCGGTCGATGGTCGACGCGCTCATCGAGCGCACCTGCTCGAGCGCGTCCCCGTCCACGTCGTCGAGCTCCCCGTCGGCCCTGAGCGCGGGGATCCACTGGTCGAGCATCGCCTTCATGTACGGGCCGCACGGCATGCCCATCAACAGCCACAACCGCTCCAATAGTCGCTGCGTCTCCTCGCCGTACTTCGGTCTGCGGCCGCGGCCCGGCCCCGGTCTTTCCTCGGACCCGACCGCCTGCGAGAGCAGACGCCGTGCCGTGGACCTGCCCATGCCCACGGCCACGAGCCGGTCGATGACCTCGCCCTTCTGCTTCTTCGTTCCCTTGGCGTACTCCGCCCTGAACCTGTTCGCCAGCCGCTTCCTCGTGGCCATGTCCAGTCCGCCTTCCATAAGGCAAGCATCCCCGCACCCGGCCATGCCGGACGGGATTTCACGCTCACCATTTATGACGAACAAACCAGAATTTCGCGCTCAAACATTACGACAAACGTCGGTACCATCGGCGCTTTCAGGAAGCGCCGCTATTATTGAAGAGTCATTCCATAGGCTTGCACCACCAATGCCATGGCCTATGGAATGACAGGAACTGAGCGCTTACGCTCTCAGCTTGTGCACCCGCTTACGGCCTTGTCGTCCGGCCTTGCAGGGACCGAAACGATTCGGCGCGCTGGCGGGTGTACAAGTCTCATCGACGCCGAGCGATGACCAGCCCGCATCCGGCGGCAACCAGCAGCAGCGCCACCACGGCGACTCCGATGACCGCGGAGCCGGTCTGCGGCATCTTGTCGTCGTTGTCAGCGTCGTCGGAAGGTTGCGGCTTCTCGTCGCCAGGCTTCTCGGCATCCCCGCCCGGAATCTCGATTTCGGAGGAATCGGACAGCAGACGCAACACACCCCAATGGGACGCCGTCTGATAGCCAGCGCCGGTTGGATCGGCCCAGTTGCGGATGCCGATTCGCGCACCCTTCTTCGCGTCATTGATCTGGAAGTCCACGCCTTCGAACGTTCCGGCCGCGGCCTCTCCCAGATCGATGGCCATTTCGACGACATACCCGCCGTCGACGACGCGGCCGGCCGTGCGGACCCTGGACTTCTGGACGTCCTCGGCGGCACCGGCACCGAAGCTGAGCTCCCGGCCATCGGCCGACACGCGAATCTGCTGGATGTCATCGGTGTACTGGCCGCTCTTGGTGTTGCCGCGGTCGATGAACACCTCCACGGAGTCCTTCTCATACGGATTCGAATTGGTCAGGTCGACGTCCGCGTCGTTCACCTTCACGAGAACGTACAGCTTGCCGTCCGACCACAGGGTCTTGGCGGTAGCGGTCGCCTCGGGTGTCCCGCTGGTCACTTTGTCCAGCGCGACCTCGACGGCGTCGTCCCACGCGGCGTCCGACGCATCGGCATCAATCTTCGGGGCTTCGACGTCGGAGGGAACCTGCACGGTCTCCGTATAGCTCAACGGTTCGACCAGCGTGACCGTACCGGTCGGGTTGGTGTCCCATGCGGCGGCCTGTCCGCTGTCGCCATCCTTAACGATCACGTTCAGACCCACCGCGGCATTCTCGACGGCGTCGGGGCAAGGCATCGTGACGACCAGCTCGTATCCGCCATCGCCTTCCACGACCTTGGAAGCCACGTCGGCGGCCGCGGGGCCAGAGCTGCGCCCGATCACGTACTCGGCGTCGCCGACCCGCACGGTTACGGAGTCGCCGTCCGATTTCGTGGCGTCGACCGCATCCACATAGACGGTCAGCGTTCCGACGTTCCAGTAGGCGTTGAACGTTCCTGCGACCGTCCCGTCCTCCGAGGCGTTCAGTCCGATCAGCGGCAGGCGCTCCCAAGGCGACGAGGCGCCGTTCCTGGGTTCGGTCCCGGGCAGCGGCGAATCGACCGTGGCCGAGGGGTCCTTGAACACGATCGCGCTTTTCATCGATTCGGGCAGGTTGTCCTCATCGCCGATGTAACCGACGTAGGCGGGCTTACGGTTGAGGTTCTCGTCGAACAGCAGCGGCGCGCCCTCCTTGTTGCGCCAGGACTGGTCGTCGCTCAGCCCCCACACCGAAACCGAGAACAGCTGGTCGGCGTGCCTGTGGATGATCTGGTTGACGTCGTAGTAGTACCGTCCCTGCTCGATGAGCTTCGCCTCCGTGACCGGCGTTCCGGTGGCGACGTCCAGTTCGGTGATGGCCTGCTTCTTGTCGAGCGAGGACATATCGGTCAGCGCGTCGTCGAGATTCGACGAGGCCGTGGTCAACGACACATGGAACTGGTGACCGATGCCGTCAAAGGGAACCCCCTGCTGGATCATGCGTTCCAGAAGCGCCTTGTAGCGGGAACGCTTGCCCGCCTGCTCGGTGCTGTAATCGTTGATGAACAACGTCACCGGATGCTCCGCGTCGTCGGCGGCGTAGACGTCGTTCAGATACGTATTCGCGTTCCGGAACGCGTCATAGATGTAGTCCTCGCCCCCATAGGTCTGATACCACAGCGAATTGCGCATGCCGTTGGTGTCGGGGTCGTCGCCGTCGTTCACGGTCTCGTTGACCACGTCGAACGCGACAACGGGATTGGTCGGGCTGCCGAATTTTCCGAATTCGTCGGAGATGGCCTTCGCCACGTTCTCGATGTGCCTGCGCTGGCGTTCCTGCATCGTGGGCTTGTCGGCAAGCGGGCAGCTGGTGACGCCGGGGTTGTCGTTGGTGTCATGGCACCATTCGTCGGCCTGGAAGAACCAGTCGGGCGTCTGCGAGTGCCAGACCAGAACATGGCCGTAGACCTTGATGCCGTTCTCGCTGGCGAACGTCAGCAGGTTCCGCGCGTCACCCGACATGCGGAAATTATGCTGGTCGTCGTACCAGCCTTCCGGCTTCAACGAGTTCTCCGGGGTGATCTGGTTGAAGTTCTCGACCAGGGCCTTCTCCTTGTCCTGGTTGAGAGTGTCTGTCTCGATGGCGACACCGGCGTTGATTCCCAGCGGATTGTATTCGCCCTTGATGCCGCCCGGATAGTCGGGGTCGGCCGCCATGGCCGTCGGGGCGAACGCCAGCGGCAGCAGCATCGCCGCGGCGGCGACCGCCGATACGATTCCGCGACGTCTCGCGCCCTTGTCTCCATCCATTGTCGTGAAGATACCGTTCATAATCTTCCTTTGTCATTCGTCGGTTTTCATTTCGGCCTCGATATCGGGAGACCGGAACCGTCCGGGAGCCAACCACGCCCCGGACCTCTTCGTGTGCGTCCTCCTTTCCTATTCGTTCTCCGATCGGAACCCGCCGGAAGGGGTTCGCCCATCATGGCGGGTCCGTAAACTCAGTCGTGCGCCGTCACCACACGCGGTACTCTCCCGCGAGCGCGAGGAACGCGAAGGCGTAGAGGAAGTTGTCGTAGTAGCGGCGCGTGCCGGTGCGGATCGGGGTGTCCCACAGCAGGCGCACCCAGCGGATCGCGTTGTCGAGCGCGTCCGGCTCCTGCGAGTGCATCGCGGCGAGCGAGCCTTCGGCGGTGGTGGCGATGAAGCCGACCGGGTGCAGCACGGTCTCGTCCACCGGCGTGCCGTCGATCGCATACACGCAGGTGCGGTCGTGTTCGAGGAAGAAACGCTGCAGACGCGCATTCGCGTCGCACAGGTCCGGCACGACGCCGTTCCACAGGCAGTCCAGTCCGATGTTGCCGGCGGTGCGGTAGGCGTCAGAGTAGAAGTGCCAGTGGTCGCGTTCGTCAACGTGCGGCGTGCCGTCGTAGTTCGAGTATTCGGGGTTCATGCCGGTCTGCGGGTGGCAGGCGGTGACCAGGTACTCGCGGCTCGCCTTGGCGGCCTGCGCCCAGAACGGACGGTCGGCCTCGTCGGCGCGCTCGGCGAACACCTCGTAGAAGTGCGGCAGATGGTAGGACGGGTCGGTCCATTCGGTTTCCGGGATGAACTTGATCAGATGGTTCTCCGGGTTCCACATCGGATAGCCTTCACCGTCCTCGCCCTGGTGCACGCAGGTGTGGAGGATCGAGCGGGCGTGGCGGGAGTACTCGTACACGCCTTCGCCGTCGCCCCATTGCGCGGAGGCCAGGAACAGGTCCATCGCGAAGTATTCCTCGCCGTCGGGGGCCGGGCCGTCGGCGTTCGGTACGCCGCTGGGGTCCACGGACCAGGCGAAGTAGCCCTGGTGCAGGCCCTCGGTCATGAACATGTATTTCATGACCCAGCCCCACAGCTTGTCGAACACGTCCTTGCGGTCGTACTGCACGGCGATCATCATCGCGTAGCTCATGCCCTCGGTGCGCACGTCGTGGTTGCCGGTGTCCATCACGTACCCCAGGCCTTCGTCGTTCTCCCAGTAGATCTTGTCCGGGCCTTCGAACATCTCATACCAGTTGCGCTCCAGGCGGGCCTGGATGGCCTCGCGGCTGTAGCCGCACTGTTCGAACAGGCTGGTCTCCATATGACCCATGGCTCCCGCACCCATTGTTTCATCCTTTCTCATCATGGACGCAACCCATCGCCCGCGATACCATGGTGACGGTTGGCAACTCATCATGCGGCATGACGTCCCAGTACAGACCCGTCAGACCGTCCAAGATCGCTCCCGCCGCCCAAGGCATCAGACAACGCCACGTGCTGCACAGGCTTCCATCCGGGTACCTCTCGTCCAAAAACCCCTGGCAGTGACAAAACCGTTCCGACATCCAGCCGACCCGCCCATATCCGTACTCACCATCCTTGAGGTTATATGTCTGGCAGCTCCAGCCGACCGCATCGCACAAACGCGACGCGATATATGTGTCGTTCCGATATCGGAGGTAATAAACCATATCCTCGATGGCCACACTTGACATCGGATGGATATGGGCGTTACTGGTCGAAGTGACGCTGCCTCCGCAACTCGACCAGCCGACTTCGTTCAGAGGCGGTACGCCAACGGGCGAATTCCAGCAAAAACGGAAACTGCATTCATAGGCGAACGCCTCTCGCATCCGGTCAAGATACATAGCGTCTCCGGTAATGGCGTATAGGCATCCGACCGCCTTGATATATCCCAATATACCTTCGGAATCCACGGCTTTCGATGTATCCAGCGGCGCACCATAGCATTCCATATGCGCCACGTACCGGTCATGATAATGACGTTCGGATAGGAGCATCCCATCCAGATCCGAGTGGTCGCCGGTCAGCAAAGCCCAATACGCGGATGCGGCCAGACACCACACACCGCCGAACGATTCGTACTCGGCTCCTGAGCCGTCCATCTCATCGAACACGAATGGGTATTCGCCAACCGCATTGCGCCCTGCCGCCAATCGGGGAATGACGTTCCCGATGATCTTCAGCCAGTCCGAGTGATCGATTCCGCCGAACCGCCGTTCGATCTGCCACGCCCGCAACGCCGAGTACATCGTCTGCCCGACAAGGTACCCGCTGTGTCCGGGATTGGACAGTCCGTCGAACCACCAACCGCGGTTGCTCCACCGCTCATGTTCCACCGCCGTGTAGGGCAATCCGTTCGTCGGGTTGATGCAATGTTGGATGATATGCTCGATGCCGTCGAGGGCGTGACGACGCATAGCATCGTCCCCCAACCGCCAAGCCGACGCCAACATCGGTACCGCGGAGGCCATGCCGTTGGTCCAACTACTCGATCCCAACCGGCGATACATATACGGCTTACCTTCGATGATCTCATCTCCCGGACTATGATGGTCGAAGACAAACCCCGCGTACATGTGTTCGTCCTCCAGCCACGCGTCTCTATCAACGGCGACTGCAATGTCGCGTATAGCCCGAGCGGGAGCGCCGACCTGACGCGGCGGTTCATGAAAACGACGGTATACGGTTTCCAGCACCGGTATGATAGCCCGTCCATCCCGGGCGGGAGCGTCGACGACGTCCAAGCGCATAATCGCCGCGCCTCCAGGCGCCAGTGTAATCGGCCCTTCCGCCGAGTCAGGACGTTCGCGGATATCCGTCGAGCTGACGAACAACCAGGGCGCGTTCTCATAGCCGATAGTCACGCCCACCGAGGCGTGGTCGTCGCAGGGCACGATTCCAGGCGTCGGCAACATGCAGCTGAATCCCGCATACTGGACGAAAGGCAGTTCATCACATGCCTCATGTCCGACCAACATCCCATCACCGCGGTCAACCAGATAGGGGCTGGACACCACACCGACGACACGGGAACGGGTCACGGCCAATGCACATGGATTGGACAGCCTGTCTCCTCGAATCATCCACCATGATGAGGCCGGCAGTTCGCTCCGTTCACGAAGCCGGGGAAATTTCGTCGCGGTTCGCAGCGGCGCCTCTCCACGATTACGCCCATACATGAACCCTGGCAGGAAGAACCGCGGTTCACCGTCAGCCCGAATCGGGATATCGATGCGAACGACCCCTTCGAACGCAACGGAGCCGTCATTGCGCACCGTTACCGTGCAACGCCACGGATCGGCGGGGGACCCGTTTCCTCCGTGCCAGTCGACTTCGACGGCAAGACCGCATTCATCAAGACGCACATACCGTCCCGCGCCGTCGGCTCGTCGGGCGGAACATTCCAGAGCCATTCCTACCTCATTGCATACTTCACTGCTCATATCGTTCTCATATCTTCGCAAAACGTTGCCATCATGCGCCAAAACAATACTGAAGTACATAGTAACTATAGTTAAATCATTTGTCAAATAGGAAAAAGGTCTAAAAACGTTGATTTATCAACATTCTTCGCAGGAGGGGTGCGGACAAAATGTTGGACGCGTGAGCGTCCGGATTGGAGTCCGTCGTGTTCAGTAGGGAGCAAAGGCAGAGGGCCGTCGATTTGTACTTCAGTGAGGGCATGACGCCGGGGAGGGTGATCGCCGAGTTGGGGTATCCGTCCGAGTCGTGCCTGGCGAGATGGGTGTCCCGCGACCCCAGGCATGGGCGGGGCCGGCGGTTCTCGTATACGCTTGGCGTCAGGGTGGGGGGCCGCCAGGCGCGTCGCCGCCGGGGAGCATTACGCCGCCGTCGTCAGGGACGTCGGCTGCTCGCCGGCGAGCGTGTGGAGGTGGGCCGCCGCGTACGAGAGGAAAGGAATCGGTGGGCTCATGCCAGACGACGATGATGCGCGCGTCCCGGCGGTGGACGACGGGTGCGAAGACCCGGTCGAGTTGAGACGCAGGCTGGAGGCCCTGCAGTTGGAGAACGCCGTGATGAGAGAGACCATCAATGTTTTAAAAGCAGGCGACCCGCGCCTGGATCCCTCCGGGCTGACGAGCCGGGAGAAGGCGCGGGTCGTCGACGCGGTCAGAGGTGAGTTCGGGCTCGCGGACGCGCTCAGCGCGGTGGGGCTCAGGCGCAGCACCTACTATTACGGGCGCACGGCCATGCGGGCCGTCGACAAGTACGCCGTCCTGCGCGAACGGGTGCGCCTCCTGTTCGAGGAGGGCGGGCGCGTGTGGGGATACCGCACCATCCACGCCATGCTGCGGCGGGACCCGGCGGATCCGCTGGTCGTCTCGGAGAAGGTCGTGCGCCGCGTCATGCGGGAGGAGGGGCTCAGGCCCGTATACCTGAGGAAACCGAAGCGGTGGAGCTCTTACGGGGGTGAGATCGGCCGGGCGCCCGCCAACCTCGTGAACCGGGACTTCCACGCCGAACGTCCCAACATGCTGTGGCTGACGGACGTGACCCAGTTCGCCATGGACGGCTACAAGTGCTGGCTGTCCCCGGTCGTCGACTGCTTCGACGGCAAGATCGTCTCCTGGCGGCTGTCGAGAAGCCCCGACGCGGCCATGGCCGACGGCATGCTGCTCGACGCGATAGCCACCCTCGGGAACGGCGAACGTCCCGTGATCCACAGCGACCGCGGGTGCCATTACCGGCGGCCCGGATGGATCCGCATCTGCGAGGAGCACGGGCTGACCCACTCCATGAGCGCCAAGAGATGCTCGCCGGACAACGCCGCCATGGAGGGGTTCTTCGGCGGGCTCAAGAACGAGTTCCTCCACTGCCGCGACTGGAGGGGCGTGGGCTACGAACGGTTCCGCGAACGGCTCGCCGCCTACCTGACCCACTACAATGAGACACGCATCAAGAAATCACTGGGCTGGCAAAGCCCGATGCAATACAGGAAAAGCCTTGGACTGGTCGCATGACCGTCCAAAAAAACATCCGCACCCCCATTCCTGTGGTGATGTAGTGGAAGAAATGGCGATTGATGGCGTCGCATTCCGCCCGCATCACGTCATATACCACTTCCACACCGTTTTCCTCAAGAATGCGAAGTCCTTTGCCGGCCACGATGGGATTCGGATCGATCGAACCGACCACGACGCGCGTTATGCCGTGCGAAAGAATTAGATCGGTGCATGCCGGCTGCGATCCGACATGGCAGCAAGGTTCGAGAGTGTCGATGACCGTGGCTCCATGCATGTCGATACCATGCTTGTCGGCGTAGTCGAAGGCCATGCGTTCCGCATGCGGTCCGCGGTAGCGGTCGTGGTATCCGGCTGCGAGAATCTCGCCGTCGCGGACCACCACCGCGCCGACCAACGGATTCGGATTCACCCAACCGGCTCCCTTATAGGCCAGCTCCAGCGCCTGCGTCATGTATTTCCGATATTGAGGCATGTCATCCACGGTTCCAAGCATATTGCGTCGATTGCGGTCCCACATTTCAAAATCTCCACGAGACATTCCGTAAATGAATAGGCGCGAACCGGTCATCCGTCCCATCGCCGTACGGCGTCGCACAATAACGCCATACAATGTTGGCAGACCAGCAAAGGAACCAGCGAGAGGAAACATCACATGCAGCGCGAAATCATGACGTCCATTCCGTTTTTGAGCCAGCCGTCGACGGAGGCGCTCAATACGCCCGAGGATCTTGCCGTCGCACAGGATCTCAAGGACACGCTCGACGCACATCGCAATGGCTGCGTCGGCATGGCCGCAAACATGATCGGCGTCTCGAAGAGCATCATTGCATTCGTGGACGAGGATTTCGGCGGTCGCATCTTCGTAATGTTCAACCCGACGATCACTGCGAAAGACGGCGCCTACGACGCCTCCGAAGGCTGCCTGTCTCTCAAAGGCGAGCGCCGCACGGTCCGCTTCCAGCGCATTGAGGTCTCGTATGCGGATCGCAAGTTCCGCGAGCGCCATGCCACATTCACTGGTTTCACCGCGCAGATCATCCAGCACGAGATCGATCATTGCGAAGGCATTATCATTTAACGACTTTTTCAGGCATGGCACCTAGCGGCTTTTCGGGCGCTCCATCTAGCGACAGGCTTAGGAAAAATCGTTTGATGTAACAATCGTACGTAACCGCCTTACGTTACAGTTTCCGTAATGCACCGTAGGGCAGTGTCAAAGGAGATTTCATGGGTGCCATCGATATGTTCAACGATTTCGTCAAACTCATTGAAAGCGAGTCCCTGCCCGTCGAAGCCGTTGCGATTGCGGATGGCGACGCCATTATCGCGGAACGTCATTTCGTTCCCGACCAGGATCGCAATATTTATTCCCATACGAAAAGTTATGTTTCGACGGCTATTGGCATTGCGATTGAAGATGGCTTGCTGTCGCTCGATTCGCGATTGGTCGACTCGTTCCCCGAGTATGTTCCCTCCGATGCGCAACTGGAGTTGGGCCAGATCACGCTGAGGCACTTGCTGACTATGTCGAGCGGTTTCAATCATGCGTATTTGATGAACCCTGACCGGCGCAGTGGTGTTGGTGCGCCTGATTATTTACGGTACATGTTCTCTCGCAGGGTTGAGGTGGAGCCCGGCAGCACGTTCTGCTATTCGTCTGCGGATTCTGATTTGGCGGGCCGCATGTTGGAGCAGGCTGCCGGCATGCGTCTTGGCGAGTATTTGTATGGCACGATTTTTTCCAAGTTGGATCAGGGTTGGCCTGTTTGGGAATGTGATCCGCAAGGTCATCCGATTGCAGGCGGCGGGATCTACATGTCGCTTGCAAATATGTTGAAACTTGGCCAGGTCTATTTGAATGATGGCACTTGGCATGGCACGCGCATTGTCAGCGAATCGTGGGTCAAGCAGGCTTCCGGTAAGCAGATCGACACTCCGTATAGCAATATTTGGACGTGCGGTTATGGCTATCAGTTCTGGATGTCACCTTATGAGGGGGCATATCGTGCGGATGGTGCGTACGGTCAGATTACTACGGTTTTGCCGAAGCAGGGTTTGGTTGTTGCGATTCAATGCCCGGAATCTGGTGATTTCGACAATATCGTTCGTCCTGCTTTGCATGAGCATCTGCTGCTTCCGCTTACTGCCTGAGCGCACGACTTTCGCCCATACCGTCGTGTAGATGGGGTATGGGATAATTATGCACGGTATTGTGCGTGGGTTGCGTTCCGGAATCCTTGATTGAGTTTCCGTTGACCGCTCATGCAACACGCTGGAATTCCAACGTTTCTTAAGGATGGAACACAACATTGGCTGAATTCATTTACCAGATGATCAAGGCCCGCAAGGCTTACGGCGACCGTGTGATTCTCGATGACGTGACTTTGAGCTTCCTGCCAGGCGCGAAGATTGGCGTTGTTGGCCCGAACGGCATGGGTAAGTCCACGCTGCTGAAGATCATGGCCGGACTCGACACCGTGTCTAATGGCGAGGCTTCTTTGACTCCGGGTTATACCGTCGGCATTCTGCAGCAGGAACCGCCGCTGGATGACACCAAGACTGTTGGCGAGAACATCAAGATGGCGTTCGGCGAGATCGCTGAAAAGGTGGCTCGTTTCAATCAGATTGGCGAAGAGATGGCCAATCCGGATGCCGATTTCGATGCTTTGATGGATGAGATGGGCAAGCTGCAGAACGATATCGATGCTGCAAACGGTTGGGATCTTGATTCTCAGCTTGAGCAGGCTATGGATGCTTTGCAGTGCCCGGATCCGGATACTCCGGTGACGGTGTGCTCCGGTGGTGAACGCCGTCGTGTGGCATTGTGCAAGCTGCTGCTGGAAGCTCCTGATCTGCTGCTGCTTGACGAGCCTACCAACCATCTTGATGCCGAGTCGATTCTGTGGTTGGAGCAGTTCCTGCACCAGTACAAGGGTGCCGTCATCGCCGTTACCCACGATCGTTACTTCATGGATAACGTGGCCGAGTGGATCTGCGAGGTCGACCGTGGCCAGCTGTACCCGTATAAGGGCAACTACACCACGTATTTGGAGACCAAGGCCAAGCGTATGGAGATCCAGGGCGCCAAGGATGCCAAGCTCGCCAAGCGTTTGAAGAGCGAACTTGATTGGGTGCGCTCTTCGCCGAAGGCCCGTCAGGCCAAGAACAAGGCTCGTCTGGAGCGTTACGACCAGATGGAGCAGGAGGCACGCAACAACAAGAAGCTTGACTTCTCCGAGATTCAGATTCCGGCCGGCCCGCGCTTGGGCTCTACTGTGCTGGAAGCCGAGCATATTCACAAGGCGTTCGGCGACCGTGTGTTGATCGACGATCTGAGCTTCACGCTGCCGCGTAACGGTATTGTCGGCGTGATCGGCCCGAACGGTGTGGGTAAGTCCACCCTGTTCAAGACCATCGTTGGCCTTGAACCGTTGACGTCTGGCTCGTTGAAGATCGGCGAAACCGTGCAGATCAGCTATGTGGATCAGAATCGCGCCGGTCTTGACCCGAATAAGAACCTGTGGGAGGCCGTGTCTGACGGTCTTGACTTCATTGAGGTTGCTGGCGTTGAAGTACCGACCCGCGCGTATGTGGCGTCCTTCGGTTTCAAGGGTTCCGACCAGCAGAAGCTCACCGGCGTGCTGTCCGGTGGTGAACGCAATCGTCTGAATCTTGCGTTGACCCTGAAGCAGGGCGGCAACCTGCTGCTGCTCGACGAACCGACCAACGATCTTGATGTCGAAACTCTTGAATCGCTTGAAAACGCACTGCTTGGCTTCCCGGGCTGCGCTGTGGTGATCTCTCACGACCGTTGGTTCCTCGACCGCGTGGCCACGCATATTCTCGCATGGGAAGGCGATGACGAGAATCCAGCCAAGTGGTACTGGTTCGAAGGCAACTTCCAGGCCTATCAGGAGAACCGTGTCGCTCGTCTCGGCGAAGACGCGGCTCGCCCCCACCGTCTCCATCGCAAGCTAACGCGCTAAGCCGTTAAGCAGACAGTCCTGTGGACTGTCTGTAGGCTTGGCCTGAGTGAGGCGACAGCCGAACGAAGGCAACAATGAGCCTTGCGAAGCAAGACCATAATTGCGAACGTTACTCGCAAATTTCAGCAAAGCGCCGTGCTTCGTTACGAAGTGCGGCGCTTTGCCGTATGTGAATCGTTTGACGATTACCTGCCGTTCACGCTTCTCACGCATTCGTTACAAAACAATCCGGCGAAATTTACCGCCCTTACGTAGACTCGTTTCCAGAACGAAGCGTTTATCGTATGCGACTCAAAGAATCGAGGCCCGTTATGACACAGACAGCGCAGACAGCAATAACTCCGTTACAACGGTTGGCGAAGGTGCTTCAGCTGGGCACGCCTTCCACGTACCGCAGCCACACATATGTGAATGGCGAAAGCCTGTATTTCCCCACTGGCCGCGTGTACGGCGGTCAGGTGATCGCGCAGGCCATGATGGCCGCATCCAAAACGGTTCCGCCATCTCGTCTGCCGAATTCGATTCATGGCTATTTCATTTCCGCCGGCGATATTCGTCAGGATTTGCTGTTTGATGTGGAGAATCTGCGTGATGGCCGCTCGTTTTCCGCTCGTCGCGTGAATGTCACGCAGGCTCAGGGTTCGATTCTGACGGCCATCGCCAGCTTCCAGGAGCAGGGTCAGGATGGCATTGAGTTCGCCGATCCCATGCCGGAAGGCGTGCCGGAGCCGGAAACGTTGACCAGTGCGAAGCAGCTGATGGAGCCGTTTGCCGAAAAGTCTTCGTATGCCAAATACTATGCGGAAAAGTCGCCGTTCGACATTCGTCATGTGACGCGCACGATCATGCTGGGTGCCGATAAGAAGAGCGCCAGTAACGATTCCGGCAAGCAGATGGTGTGGATGAAGGCCGACGGCACGGTTGACGTTCCGCAGGTCATGCATCGTGCGATGTTGGCTATGGGTTGCGATCAGGTGATGCTGGAGCCGGTGTTGCGTCGTGCCGGGTTAAGTATTGCCACGCCTGGCATTTCGTTCGCTTCGATCGATCATTCGATGTGGTGGTATCGCGATATCGACATCAATCAGTGGCATTTGTATGTGCAGGATACGCCTACCGCGGCTCACGGCCGTGGCTTGGGGCAGGCGAAGGTATACACGCAGGATGGCGAGCTTGTTGCCTGCATGACTCAGGAGGCGATGATTCGTGTTCCTGAGGAGGATTTGAAGAAGTAAGGACAATCAGGCTTTCGTTTGGGTTGCCGATTTGGTTGCCGCGGCCGCGTAACGGTTTCGTTGCGTGGCCGTTTTCATTTTCGGGCTTTCCGGACCGTCGATTGGTGGGATTTGACACAACCACTCCCCCACAATGCCGATGATCATGTCAGCGATGCATACGATTGCCGCGATCGCGCATTCGAGGATGGCTTGGCTGTAGAACGTCGCCTCACCATGCGGCAGGCTCATGATGAGCTGCCCTCCATACCAGCCGGCCAACGCCGCTCCTGCCACGCCCAACGCTTTGCACGACACCAGTGTGGCGAACGCCTTCTGCGGGTCCAACGGTTTCAGCTGCGCGCGTTTTTCGGGATCTGTGGTGGTGTATTTGTGGATCTGCAATGCCATATACAGCACGACGAATCCCAGAATCGCCAACACCACGGGCACGATCCATGGAGCGCCGACCAATGGCAAACCTGAAATCTCGCCATATTTCGCCAATCCCATACCGGCCAGCAATCCTAATGCGGCGGCGAGAACATAGCACCACCAAGGGGTTCTGCGCGCTTTCATAGCGTACCTCCGATGATCCAATTGTCGGTCAGCAGTCCCACCTGCGCGGCATCGGGGGCCATGGCCAGCAGGAATGATACCGGATCCTTGCCCAGTCGCGCATCGGGATCCATGTCGAGCCATGGCGCAAGCACTGCGGCATGGTTGCGTGCGGTGGGCCACGGCACCTTGCAGTCGGGTTCGTCGCACGCCACGCCTTCCATGTCGATCAGGTCGAGATCGAGGTCTTCGCCGACGGAGGCTTCCACATTGCTTAATGCTTCGATCAGATCATGGGCGCCCATGCGCGTGGAAATCTGGATTACCGCGGCCATCTTGTCGGGAAGTCCATCAAGCTGGCTCACATGGTAGAGGGGTGAGATGCCTTCCACCTGGTTGCCGGGGATGCCGTCCAACGTGACGATGGCCATGCGGAACTGCTGTTCGGCATCGGTTGCTGGGCTATCCAGTGAGATCACCGCACGTTTCGATGCGGGTTCTGGCTGTGCAGAAGCGAGTGCGGCCACTTTGGCTGCGGCGGTTCCTTCCGGCAAATCGCTGGAATCGATCGCATCATACGCTTCGCCCATATCATCCGCATCGCCCGCATTATTGGCATCGCAGGCAAGGCCGTCGGTACCGTAGCCGGTCGGGCTTTCCACCATCCAATCATCTGCGATTTCGTCGATATGGTCGCGATCGGTCGATTCATGGAGGAGTTGAGCCACGGAACCGGCATGTTCGCCCGGCAGTTCGGCATCGGGTTCGAGCGCCAGCCACGGCCCCAGCACGAACGCCCGCTGCCATGCACGGGGGTGAGGCAGCGTCAGGTCCGGATCGTCGCTGCTCTGACCGTCAAAATCGATGATGTCCAGATCAAGTGTGCGCGAAGTCCAATGGTCGGTACGCACTCGACCATGTTCGGCTTCGATGCGCTGCAATCCTCGCAACAGCTCCATTGCCGATAGCTTGGTGGTCACGGAAACAACCGCATTGTAAAAGTCGGGGGTACCATCGGGCATGCCCCACGCATCGGTACGGTACAGCGGCGAAATGCCCGTAACCTGAGTGGACGCCAGTCCGTCGATCGAACGCACCGCGTCACGCAAGGTGGCCACTACATCGCCTTGATTGCCACCCATGGCAATGATGGCATGATGCACTTGCGATGCAGCCGAAGTTGTTTCACGAGAACGTTCCACGGTTACGCTCACATCGTCGAATGGTACGACGATTGGCGCACTCGGCTTATGCACGGTCACTTGCGTTCGCGCCACGGCAGGATATTCAAGAATCATGCTGGCAATGCGATCGGCCAGTTTTTCGATGAGATCGACATGATCGCCTTCGATAATGGCGACTATTCCTTTGGCGATGGCACCGTAATCGACGGTGTCGTGCAGATCGTCGGAATGCCCGGCTGGCGCAAGATCCAGAAACAGCGTGGCGTCGACGACGAACGTCTGCGCACGCTCATGTTCGAAATCAAGCACACCGTGTTTGCCGACCGCGCGAACGCCAGTCAATCGAATCTGATCCATGCCAGCCTTTCTTTGCATATCTCAAGGTTTAATGGTGGAAATGCGTTGCCGCACCTACGCTGTCAGAAACGCACGACGTATGCGAGCACCGCGTATCAGGCGTTAGCGAAAGCACGCCACGCGTTGCCGATGGCCACCGCATCGCGGCTTTTTGCCACGTCATGCACGCGCACGGCCCACGCTCCATGTTCGGTGCACAGGGCGCTGATGGCGGCGGTCGCATTGTCTTTGCTATCCATGTCTGGCTCGTCGATACCGGCATCGGCAAGCGCCGCACCGACGAATCGTTTGCGCGAGGCTCCGATCAGCACCGGATACCCGGTGGCGTTGAACCGCTCCAATGCCACCATCAGCGGGAAGTTATGTTCGACGCTCGGTTTGGAGAATCCAAGACCCGGATCGATGATGATCTGCGAAGGCGCGACGCCGGCATGAAGCACGTCGTCGACCTGCTTCATGAGTTCGTCATACACGTCATCCACCACGCCATTGGCGTACACGGACGTATTAGCGTCAGGCACGTCGCCTGCGGAGCCGGCAAGCCAGCCGCGCCAATGCTGCACAATGTAAAGGCTTTCCGCATGTTCGGCCACCACATGGGGCACTTCGCGGTCCAGCCGACCGCCGGACACGTCGTTGATGATATGCGCACCATGCTCCAACGCCATGCGAGCCACCGATGCGCGCGTGGTATCGATGGACAGCACCGCACCTTCCGGAATCAGCGCGTCCACGGCACCTAGCACGCGGGTCTGCTCGTCTTCCTCGCTGACGCGTTTGGCTCCGGGGCGAGTGGATTCGGCACCGATGTCGATGATGTCAGCCCCATCCTTCATCATCGCCTCGCCGTGCGCTTTCGCTTTCGCAGGATCGAGCCACAGCCCTCCATCGGAGGACGAATCCTCCGTAATGTTGAGCACGCCCATCACCAGCGTACGGTCACTATCATGAATCGCTTTCATATCAATGGTCATCCGGCTTCCCCTCCTATATCCGATTATTGTTATTTACGATTCGACTTGCTGCAGCCGCGTCGCTCACGCATGCTGCGACAGGATCAGGCTCATGGCTTCGGCTCGTGTCGTCGCGTCTCGCATGCAGCCGCGCACCGCCGATGTGACCGTGCGCGATTGCGCTTTCTTCACGCCACGCATAGCCATGCACATGTGGTCGCATTCGGTGACCACGATCACGCCACGTGCTTCGATGCCTTCCATCAGCGCGTCGGCCACCTGTTGGGTGAGGCGCTCCTGCACTTGCGGACGGCGGGCATACAGCTCCACCAGTCGTGCAAGCTTGCTTAAGCCCGCCACTTGGCCGTTCGACGGAATATAGCCAACGTGGGCCACGCCATGGAACGGCAACAGGTGGTGTTCGCATACCGAGAAGAGTTCAATATCGCGTACCAGCACCATTTCGTCGGTATCGACTTTGAACTTGGTTTTCAGTACTTCCTCGGGGCCGTGTCCAAGGCCTGCGAATAGCTCCTTGCAGGCACGTCCGATACGGTCTGGGGTGTCGAGCAGGCCTTCACGGTCCGGGTCTTCGCCAATGGATTTCAGAAACAGGCGTACTGCCTGGCGCACGCCTTCCTCGTCATAGCCGACAGGCCCGGCCGCATGAGCGGCACGGGCCTTGTCGTCGAAGAGGGTATCGAATGCTTCGGTATCGCTCATCAGTTGGTCAATCCTGCGCTTTTCTTCAGGGATTCGGGAATCGGAACCGGCGGGATGTCGGAATCCGGGCGCTTGCTGTCGCTCAGCCACACTTCACGCTTCGGCGCCTTCTTGACATTAGCGAAGATTTCCGCAAGTTCCTTTTCGTTGAGTGTTTCCTTGACGAGCAGCTGACGTACGAGCTCGTCAAGAATCTCACGATTCTCGTTGATGACGTTCCACGCTTCGGTATGCGCGGTTTCCACCAGTTTGAGCACTTCCTCGTCGATGATTTCGGCGGTGCGTGCGGAATACTTGTGGTTCAGCGATCCAAGGTCGCTCTGTTCGTCATCAGACCACTTGATGGCACCCAGCTTGTCGGAGAAGCCGTAGTCGAGCACCATCTGACGTGCGATGTTCGTCGCCTTTTCGATGTCGTTGGAAGCACCGGTGGTCGGATCGTGGAACACGACCTCTTCCGCAGTACGACCGCCCATGGCGTACGCCATCTGGTCGAGCAGCTGGTTGCGAGACATGGAATAGCGATCTTCAGTCGGCATCACCGCGGTGTAGCCAAGTGCGCGGCCACGCGGCAGAATGGTGACCTTGGTGACCGGATCGGTGTCGTTCATGGCTGCAGCCACCAGCGCATGTCCACCCTCGTGGTATGCGGTGTTGCGCAGTTCGTCGAGCGCCATGCCCTTGGAACGGCGCTTCGGGCCCGCCTGCACACGGTCGATGGCTTCGTCGATGGCGCGGTTATCGATCAGCTGTGCTCCAGCGCGGGCGCACAGCAAGGCGGCTTCATTGAGCACATTGGCCAGATCGGCACCGGTGAAGCCCGGCGTACGCACGGCGATCATACGCAGATCGACATCAGGCACGAACGGCTTGCCCTTGGCATGCACCTTCAAAATAGCCTCGCGGCCTTCCAAATCAGGCGCTTCGACGGCTACCTGACGGTCGAAACGGCCCGGGCGAAGCAGTGCCGGATCAAGCACGTCGGGGCGGTTGGTCGCGGCGATGATGATCAGATTGGTGTCGTTATTGAAGCCGTCCATCTCAACGAGCAGCTGGTTCAGCGTCTGCTCACGTTCGTCGTGGCCGCCGCTCATACCGGAACCGCCACGCTTACGACCGACGGCATCGATCTCATCGATGAAGATGATGGCCGGAGCGTTCTTCTTGGCCTCATCGAACAGATCGCGCACACGGGAGGCGCCAAGACCCACGAACATTTCCACGAAGTCGGAGCCTGCCATGGAGTAGAAAGGCACACCGGCTTCGCCTGCGATGGCTCGTGCCAGCAACGTCTTACCGGTACCTGGAGGGCCGTAGAGCAATACGCCACGCGGAATGCGGGCGCCCAAAGCCTTGTAACGAGACGGATCCTTCAGGAAGTCCTTGATTTCCTCGACTTCCTGCACGGCAGCCTCTTCGCCGGCCACGTCGGCGAACTTGGTGGTCGGGGTCTGGCCTTCGAGCAGCTTGCCGCTGTTCTTCTTGCCGCCCATACCGAACATGCCGCCAGCACCGCCCATACGGCTCATCATGAACCAGAACAGACCAAAGATAATGAGGAACGGCAGCAGCGAGGTCAGCAGATACGTCCAAATGCTGCTCTGCTGCATGGTCGCCGTCCAGCCCTTGACCGGATCAGCCTTCTGCACGGCCTTGACCACGGTTGCGGACTGCGCGTACGTGTAGTAGAACTGCACGTTTTTGCCGTAGTTCTTCATACGCCCGGTATCAGGGTCTGTAGCGGAGTAGTCGCTCTTAAGCTTGAGCTTGACCTGCTGGGTGTTGTCTACGATCTGTGCGTATTCAACATTGTTGCCGTTGAGAATCTGCAGACCGTCCTTGGTGTCGATGGTCTGGGAACCGGTTCCGGCGAAAATCTGGAACATGGTCACGGCAAGCAATGCCACAACCACAACCCACAGCCATGGGGACTGCCAGAACGGACGCGGACCGCCATTGGATCCGTTGCCGTTGGACTTGTCACCCTTGCCGTTGGAATCGTTGCCATTGCCGGCGTTATTATTGCGTCCAAACGGATTGGTGAACGGGTTATTGCCGCCGCCGTTGTTATTCGGCGACTGGCCCGGACCAGGAAAACTCATGCCTGACCTCCTTCATACACTTCCGGCTTCAGCACCGCGATCGAATCAAGATTGCGGTATCGCTCGTCATAATCCAAGCCGAAACCGACCACGAATTCATCGGGAATCTCACGTCCCTTATATTTCACAGGAACATCCACCTTACGGCGCGCCGGCTTTTCCAACAGCGCAAAAATCTCCACGGAAGCGGCACCACGGCTTTTGAGCTCATCGACGAGCCACGCCAACGTGACGCCCGAATCGATGATGTCTTCCACAATAAGCACGTGACGACCGCGAACATCGGTCGACAGATCCTGCCGCACGGTGATCTTGCCGCTCGATTGAGTGCCGGAACCGTAGCTCGACAAGCTCATGAAATCCATCTCCGCGTGGATGCTCATGGCCTGCGAGAACGCCGCAAGCGTGTTCACCGCACCCTTGAGCACGCAAACCAGCAGCGAGTTCTTGCCACGGTAGTCTTCACTGGCCTGGGCTGCAGCATGGTTGATGATGTCGGCAATCTCTTCTTTACTGATCAGCTCGTGATCAATATCTTCTTGTACGTCAGCGATTCGCATGCCCACCATCTTGGCACACGCGAATGACGTGTTTCTGGCGATATGCTGAATATCCGCTGGGAAGATTCACACCTTTCTGGCCGTGCCAGTCGCAGATCAGCCTGTCGATCCCTTCAACCTGCCGTGCCATGCACGAAATGCCTGCTTCTGCAAGCGAGCGCACAATCACCCGTCTTCTGATGGCAATGTCTTGCGATTGCAACGCACGCACGTCGATGATTATCTCGCCGTTGTTCACGGTTACGCCTTGCTCGCACACGCGTTGCGCCACATCGTCAAGATATGCGCGATCGTCTTCGGCAAGCCTCGCTCCAAGCGCAAGTTTCGACACGACGTCGCTTCCCGCGAACGATGCAAGATATGGCATGAGATCGTGCCGGATTCGGGATCGCAGCGGATAGTTCGCGGGAAGAGGCTCATTTCCACCCGAATCTCCCACATCCGGCCCATTTGTGGGATCGTCCCACCAGGCAAGCCGCAGATCCTCGCAGATGCCGGTGGTTTCTTCGCGGGTCACATTCAGCCATGGGCGTAGAAAACGCACCCCGTCTCGTATGAAGGAACCGTTCATACCGCAAACCGCATCGAGGCCCGCGGAACGCAACAAACCGATGATCACGGTTTCCGCCTGATCGTTTTTCGTATGAGCCAGAAGCACGGCCGAAGCGTCGGAGCACGCGTCGACAATCGCATGATAGCGTGCTTCACGCGCCGCTGCCTCAACACCGATGCCGCGGGAGTCGGGTACGTCAATCGCACGAACACGAACTGGGTCAAGACCCAACGCAACGCAACGATCGGCGGTTGCCCGCGCAACACCGGCAGAGCCTTGCTGCAACTGGTGGTCGATGATAATCGCCCCGCATCGCAATCCCAATGAAGCGCACGTTTTCGCAGCAACCGCAGCCAACGCCATCGAATCGCGCCCACCGGAACAGGACACCATAATCAGCGGAGCGTCCACATCGGGCGCGTGCTCGCCATGACGGGCGAAACGGGCATCCTGCAATCCCAAACCGGCCGATTCCAACGCGGCGCGCAGTTCGCCGATTCCCTTGCGCAAACGTGACGAATACACCATGGCGTCACAACTTCGGTAGTGCTGCCACAAATGTGTCGATAGCGGATTTCGCGGCTTCGGAATCATCAGGATCGTTGACGATCACGGCAAAACTCAACGCACCGCCATTATGGCGCGACACATTGCCGGTCATGGAAGTCACATCTCCCAAACTGCCGGTTTTGGCACGGATAAGACCAGCTTCGTCAGCATCGTTCAAACGATTCGCAGCAGTGCCCACAAATCCTACAATCGACAGCCCCTCAGCGGCGGCGGAACCGGACCCGCTCGTCAGATTACGCTGCTGCACGTCAAGCAGGGTATGCGCGGTGAGTTTGGAATCCTCAGCCAGTCCCGAGCAGTTAACCATGGTGAGGCCTTCGGTGGAAATCCCCCGCTGAGCCAGTACCTGTTCAACCGACTGCACCGCTCCGGCCGGTGAATTGCCGGCGTTAAGGTGCAAAGCCAGCAGTCTGCCGAATTCCTCGGCCAGCGAATTGTCGGAATGCCGAAGCATGAACGCCATGATCTCGTTCAGCGATGCGGAGCTCACCGTCGCAATGGGGCTGGTCCCGTCGGGAACGGCTCCCTGTTCCACGGAACCGTTCACCGCAATGCCCCGCTCAGTCAGGCGTTGCGCGAACACCAGCGCGGCCTCGCGAGCCGGCTGCGTGCTCAAAATGGGATATGTGCTGAACGTATCGGGATCCGTAGGATTAGCACCGTTCCAGTTTCGCCCGCCATCCACGGCCATGGATGCGGTCGGCGCATAGTACACGTGGTCCGGATCGAGTTCGGCGATGCCGTTGGGCCAACGGTCGTTGCCGAACAGGGAATCATCGTAGACGAGCGTCACGGAAGTGATGCCCCGCTGCCGCAACGCTTGGGCCGTGTTTGCCGCAAGCGTTCCCAGCCCGGCACGCCCATTGATGTGCGCCGAATCAGATTCGCCGACGCCGAGCAGCATGTCGCCGTTGCCTTTGAGCACCAATCGCGAAGTGCCATCTTCGCGCTGCTCCAAATAGGTCTGCGTCTCCAACGTCGACCCCATGTCGAGCGTGGCCGCAGCCGCATACGCCGTCAGCGTTTTCATGGTGGACGCCGGCGTATACGGCGTGTCGAGATTCTGCTCGGCCACCACATTGCCAGCCGCGTCGGCGATGGCGATGGCGTATTCACCGCCAAAATCGGAGGCAGCCGTCTCAAACTGGCTGATCAGAGCCTTTGCCGCAACGGCATCCACGGTTTTCGAAGCGTCAAGCCCTCCGACCATCGTCGCGGCCGCAATGGCATTGCCCGGCGTTTTGGCTGTGGCATGCTCGACTTCCTGCAATGTGAGAACACCCGGCAACTTGTCGAAAATGTCGGCCACGACATAGCCGACGCACAACACTGTGGTGAGCGACACGGAAAGCGCCACCGTGATGTATCGACGGCGTTTCACATGCCGGTATTCAGCCGAATCATCCATGGAACAACAACACTCCAGTCATAAGAGGAAATCGAAATGAAAACGAAAAGGCAGGAAACGCGCAAGCCAGCGAACGAACGTCATCCCTTATGCTCGATCGGCTTCCATTCGGACTTGGCGAACATCGCCTGGAACGAGATCGGCACATAACTGAACATGTAGATCGGGAAGCTCAGCACATACGCGAACAGCTCCTTGTTGGTGGCGCCAATCTGATCGCGTTCCACAATAATCGTCAACGCGGCCAACGCCATCATGCCGATCACCGACGTCACAATGCCGGACGTCCAACCGGTCAACGAGCTCAACTGGCTCTGCCATGTCACGAATCCGCAGGTCGCGAACAACAGTCCCAGCAGAACGCGCGCAATACCGATCACCGTGAACGGACACAACAGCAGCGTGAAATCAACGGCGGAAAAATCGCGTTCCCTGATGGCGCGTTTGACCAAAGCCGGCCCGTAATAACGGAACACTTGCAGGAAGCCCTTGCTCCAACGCAAACGCTGACGCCAGCTCTGCGCGAAGGTGACAGGCTGCTCGTCATACAGAATCGCGGTACCGCAGTAGCCGATGCGGTCGCCGTGCAGCAAGGAATCCATGGTGAATTCCAAATCCTCGGTCAAAAGGTGGAATTTCCAACCATTATTGCGACGCATGATCTCCTGCGAGAACATGAAGCCAGTACCCCCTACATGACAGCTGTTGCCGAGCCACATGCGCGAGGCCGACAGGAATCGAGATTCACGGATGAACCACAATGCAGAACCGGAAGAGACCCAATTGTCAGACAAATTCACGGAATTGCGGTAGCTGGTGAGAATCTTGAATCCCGACTGGAACGCCTTGTTCATCTCTTCGACGTAATGCTTGTCGAGCTTGTTGTCGGCGTCGAACACGAAGAACGCATCGTACGGGTCGGATGCACCGGAATCGTTCATCTGATCGAGCAGATACGTCAGCGCGTAGCCTTTGCCCACAAGCTCCTTGTTGAAGCGTTCGATCACATGGCAGCCCATATTGCGCGCCACTTCGGCGGTATTGTCGGTGCAATTGTCGGCGACAAGCCAAATGTCGACCAGTTCGGTCGGGTAGGTCTGCGTTTGGATGCAGGTAATGAGGTTGCCGATGACGTTCGCCTCGTTTCGTGCGGAAATCAGCACCGCGTAACGCTTGTCCATCGGCGCGTCGGGAAATTTGATCGGCTTGGTGAACAGGGAGATGAGAATGCACACCGCCTGATAGACCACCCCTGCGCCACCGACGATGACCAGCAGGATGTCAAGTACGCTCAGCAGTACCATTAACGCCACCTACTTCTTGGATTGTCATCCGCGTTTTTCGTACTTCCTTCAGCTTCCCGCGACTCGCCGTTCTTCCGTTCATTGCCGGATTCCGGATTTTCGTTGGATTCCTGAGATGTGTTTTCACTCTCAAGACCCTGCAATGGCTTGCGTTCCGTTTTGTCCAACACGTGCTTCGGAATGGCGACGGTTTCGTCCGATTCCAGCGATTCCTCGGAACGGGTGATATTGTACGCCTGCTCCTGCAACTGCCGCACTTCGTCGGGAATAGGCACATGCGCACTGGATCCCTGCACCGCGCGAGGCATATTGTGCAGATGCTCGCTGAGTACTTCGGCACCTTCCACCAGCTTCGACTTCTTTTCAGGCACCGGATCGTCCATCAGCGGGGAATCGACCAGCTCGTACCGCTTTGTATAGGTGCGGAAGATCGTCTGCACGGATGCAACCACCGGCAATGCGAGGAACGCGCCCAACGCGCCGAACAGCGAGGTGAACGCCAGCACCGCGAGGAACGCCACGGCATCGTTCACATCCATGGTGCGCTGGGAGATCTTCGGCGCGAAAATCAGATTCTCGATCTGCTGATACACGCAGATAAACACCAGCACCGCCACGGCCTGCCACAATCCGCAGCTACCCCATGCGAACAGCACTGGCAACGCGCCGCCGATATACGTACCCAACATAGGAATGAACTGCGAAACCACACCGCAGAACAGCGCCAACGGTAGCCAATAGGGCACGTGCAGCAGCATCAGACAGATTCCTGTGAAGAACGCGTTCAGCAACGCGAGAATGGCGCGGGAGAACAGGAACGACGAGATCTGGCTCTGGCTCACCGTCCATACGAACAGGAATCGCCGCTGAGCCGCCGGAGCCATCCACTGGCATGCGGCACGACGCAGTTTCGGACCAGCCGCTGAAATGTAATACGTGGTCATGATTATCGTCATGAGGTTAATCAGGAACGAAAACAATCCCGACACCGTATTCAGCGCGGTACCCGCGAAATCAGTGACCCACGACGTTTGAATGTTCTTCAGAATCTCATTGCCGAGATTATTGATCTCAGGAAGCTGGAAATTCGCGTATTGACTGGCGAACTGGCACATCTGCTCATACAGGTCGGGCAGACCGTTCACCAAGGCGATCATCTGCTGCACGAACAGGTTGCCGAACAGTGTGAACAGCACGCCGAGCATCACGGCCAGCATCAGCAGCGAGAACAGCGACGCGAACGAACGTTTCCAGCCATGCTTGACCAGCGGCACCACCACCGGCTCCACCGCGAGCGCGATGAACAGCGAGACGATGATGTCGATCACCAGATATTCGATTTTGCCCCAGCTGCGCCAGCAGAAAGTAAACCCCACAATGGCTATGGCGATGTATAGCAGCGCACGCCCCAGCCATTCCGGTGGTTTTCGGGGATCTCCTTTGGCTGGAAACAGGGTGCCGAGGTCCCATCGCTGTTCGCTGGTGTTCGCACCGTTTTCGCTCTGCGTATTGTTCATTCGCTGTTCGCTGTCGCTCATGGCTCCCTATTGTAGCGATAGGCGTCGTGTACAGGCTGAGCTATTGTGGTAGTTATGCTGAACGTTTCAATTGTCATCCCCGCTTGGAATGAAGAGGAGCGTATCAACGATTGCCTGTTGAATGCCACTAGGCAGACCGTGATGCCCCATGAAGTGATCGTTGTCGACAATCGTTCCACCGATTCGACGGTGGCCATGGTGGAGCAGTTCATCAAAGACCACCCGGAAGCACCCGTCCGTCTGCTGCATCAGGATGAGGAGCAGGGGCTGATTCCGACGCGCGATTATGGTTTGAACCACGCCACCGGCGACATTCTGGGCCGTTTCGACGCCGATTGCATGATTCGCCCGGATTGGGTCGAAGTGGTGTCCGGCATTTTCACTGAGGACCCGGAGGCCATGGGTGCCACTGGTCCGGTGATGTATTACGATCTGCCGAGCCGCCATTTTGGTTTGCGTGGGGATAATTCCACACGCAAGCGTATTTACAAGGCCGATGGCGGCCAGCCGTTGCTGTTTGGCTCGAATATGGCGGTCCGCGCTTCAGCTTGGCGCGAAATTTCTGACGAAGTGTGCCGAGACAAGGCCGATGTGATGCATGAGGATATCGATATTTCGCTGCATCTGCTGGGCAAGGATCTGAAAACCGTGTACTGCCCGCGTATGATCGCCGGCATCAGCGCCCGCCGTATGGACACGTCGCTCACGTCGTTCAACAATTACATGCGTCGTTTCAAGAACACGTTCGACGCGCATCCACAGCATTCGCGCAAGCATAAGCCGGAGATTCTGCTCACCGCGCTATATCCGGTGATGCATCTGCTGTATCCGGTATGGCAGAAGGTGCTTGACACCGCCGATATCAATCCTGCGGAGGCGGCGTGGATCAACGAGCAGATGGAATTGGCCGAGCAGGAAGGCCGCGAATGGTACGATGACACTCCCACCGATGAGGAGTGGAGCGAAAAGCACGAGTAATTCCAATACTTGCGATTGATAATCACGGATTATTGTTTACATTATTTCGATTAATCCGTAATTTATGTGCAGATATAAAAATCGTGGTGCGAATGCTTTGTGAAGTTTCGCACCACGATTTTTAATGCTTTCAGCGATGTTCTCTCACAATCGGGTTTCACTGCAGATTCGCTGCATGCGATTGCCGATTCGTGAGAGTTTTCGCATTACATCAGGCTCTTGTAGATGGCGAGGATGTCTTCTTCGGTGGCCTGACGCGGGTTGCCCGGGGTGCACACGTCGTTGAAGGCGTCGTGGGCCAGTGCTTCCAGATCGGCTTCGGTTGCGCCGACTTCGGAGATGGTGGTCGGGTTCTTCAGGTCGACGGTGAGCTTGTGCACGGCCTGGACGGCTTCTTCGCGAACCGTCTCGAGATCGCCGGTGTAGGCATCTTCGACACCGAAGGCGTCGGCGATGTCACGATACTTCTCGCCGGTGAAGTCCTTGTTGTATTCCATGACCGGTGCCAGCAGAATGCCGTTGGCAACGCCGTGGGCAACGCCGAGGCGGCCGCCCAGCGGGTGGGCCATGCCATGCACCAGACCGAGGCCGACGTTGGAGTAGGCCATGCCGGTGATGTAGGAGGCGTAGGCCATCTGCTCGCCTGCAGGAACGTCGCCGTCAGCGCTCTTGGCAAGGTTCTTGGCAATCATGCGGATGGTCTGCATGCTCAGGCAGTCGGACAGGCTCCAGGCACCCGGAGTGATGTAGCCTTCAATGGCGTGGGTCAGGGCGTCAAGACCGGTGGCGACCTTGAGGCCGCGCGGCATGGAGTCGGTCAGATCAGGATCGACGAAGGCGACGATCGGAATGTCGTGCGGGTCGACGGCCACGAACTTACGCTTGTTGGCGGTATCGGTGACCACATAGTTGATGGTGGTTTCCGAAGCGGTGCCTGCGGTGGTCGGCACGCCGAAGATCGGCACGGACGGGTTCTTGGTGTCGGCAACGCCTTCCAGGGAGAGCACATCGGCAAACTCCGGGTTGGCGGTGATGATGCCGATGCCCTTGCAGGTGTCTTGCGGGGAGCCGCCGCCCAGACCGATCAGGAAATCAGCACCGGATGCGGCGAACTTGGCAACGCCATCCTGAATGCATTCGACCGGCGGGTTCGGCTTGACGTTGTCGAAGACCTCGTACGGCATGCCTGCCTCATCAAGCACATCGGTGACCTTCTTGACGGTGCCGGTTTCCAGCAGTACCGGATCGGTGACGATGAACGCCTTGGTGAAGCCATGGGACTTGGCAACGCCCGGGATCTCCTTGATGGCGCCGCGACCGAAGTATGCAATCTGGTTGAAAATCATGCGATAGACCATAGATGTCTCCTTTAAGCGACTGTGCTTGTTCGCCGTGTCATAGCAACCGTTGCCATGACCAACGATTCTCATCATAGACCCCATTTTGCGATTCGGCTGGAAATCGACACAACCTTTTCTGTGAGCGTTCTCACAAAATATGCGAACGCATCACACAAAAACGCATAAAACCAGACAATACGGCCTTATGACTCGAATAATTCCAGCTCGACCTGCGGCAGATCATCCTTGGAGAACACCCACATGGTCTCGTCTTTGGAACGTCGATCGGCGAAAATCGTAAGCAGGAACTTCTCTCCGTCGTTTCGCGTGTACCCGTACTGCAACACGCCGACCGACTCGACGCGGGCATGAATGAAGTCGTAATCCATAAGCAGGGAGAAACTGTCTTTGCAGAACGGCGCCACCAATCGTTCGCAATAGTCATGCAGCGCGCTTTTGAACGAACCGTCATGCGCGTCAAGCATCTTCTGGAAATAGTCGGGCACCATGATCGCACGCTGTGAGTCAGTACGCAGATTCACCATGCATGCGATTGAATAGCGTCCGTTCAAATGCCGCAGCAACGATTCCATATCCTGATTACGCACCAGAATGCCCTCAAGCTTTTTGTTGAGCCCGCGCAGCTGGCGTTTGCTGCCGCCTTGCACGTAGTATTCCTTCTTTTCGCGGCGCATCTCGTTTTCGGCCTGTTCGATGATTTTCGGCAGATCGGAAGTCGACTCGCTCGACGCTACGCCCACTGATATCTCGCAGCCTTGCGTATGCAAGCGCTCACGCATGTAGTTCAGCTGCTTGCGTGTCTGCGCTTCCGTATGCGCGGAACTGATTATCACGAATTCGTCGCCGCCGATGCGATACAACCGGTCATCGCCGAAGAACGCGCGCGCCGCGTCCGCGAACTCACACAACATGCGGTTGCCCTGCTTATGCCCGAGATGGTTGTTCACCTCGTGCAGGCCGATCATATCCGCATACACGCACACCACCGCCCCGATGTCGGCGCTCCGCAGCTGCTCCACATCGCTGTCGTATGCATTGCGGTTGAGCAATCCCGTCAAGGAGTCCTGCCGATAGATTTCCTTCATGTTCTTGGCGATTAGGTCGAGCGACAGGTCGAATCCGATCAGCACCACGGCCCACGGATTGGCCTCACTGCAATCAGGGGGTACCAGCATACCGAATGCGATCACGCTGGTTTTCGCCTCGACCTCGCTTCTAAAATACGTGAATTCCGATTTTTTCTTACTGAATAGTTGGTCGCGCAAATCAGACAATCGCGTGTGTTTCAGGAATTCTCCGGCATCATCTGGATGAATGATCCGTTTTGAAACCAATGCATGGCAGTAATCATGAAAATCATCCGCATACACGTCCGGAAGTTTCGGATCGCGTTTGATGGTGCGATATTCTCCCGTGATGAGATTCAGTCGGGACAGTTCCGCAACGCCCTTGTTAAGGATTTCAAAAATATGCGCCGACAATGACGACGATTCGAGCATGCTGCGGCCGTTCGTCGACATGCGGTAGTCGCGATGCATCAGATCTTTGGAGATATTCCAGAAATGCTGGTCATCCGGGCGGTGTTCCAGCAAATCCTCCATCTTTTCCACAGTGAGCGGACGGTAGAAATAATATCCTTGGATGTACATGCATCCCAGCTCACGCAGCTTGCTCACCTGTTCGGCGGTCTGCGCACCCTCCGCAATGATCGACAGTCTCAGCTGGTAGGCCATGTCGATCACGGATTCGATGATTTTCAAACCTTTCGCCGCATTGTCAGCATTCAGGTCAACGAATTTCATGTCGAGTTTGATGGCATCGACGTTGATGTCCTTCAACATGTTGAGTGACGAATACGCCGACCCAAAATCGTCCATCAGCACGGCAATGCCTCGCGCATGCAGGTCCCGAATGGTCTCTTCGACCACATCCATGTTATGTGCGATCGCACTTTCTGTGATCTCCACCTGCAGCAGGCGAGCATCGATGCTGAACCGATCGAGCAGGTCGCCAAGCACTCGCGCCACATCGATCGACTCGATATCCGTCATCGACACGTTGACGGACACCGGCACCAGATTGCGTCCCTCCCCATCCCAACGCGACAGCATTTCACACACGGAACGCCAGATGAACAAATCGAACCGCGTGACCATTGATTCACGTTCAAGCAGAGGAATGAATTCGCCGGGAGACACCAAGCCATATTCCGGATGATTCCAACGCACCAACGCCTCCGCACCCACGATTGCGCCGGTTTCAGCATTGCATTTGGGTTGCAGGTAGAAGCAGAATTCGTTGTTGTCAAACGCCTGGTTGATGTCGTCAAGAGAGAATCTGGGTACGATTTCGTCGTTGCTGGGCGCCCTGCCCGTGGATTCCAGCCGCGCGCCTGCGGCAACATCGAATTGATTACCCATGATACTCACCGTTGTACTGTATCAGCGTCACGTCTTCGACACCCTCAATGGCGCGAACGCGTTCCGCGAACGTCATGTCCTTATCATCACAGAATACTTCAACCGCCATTTCCGTGCGTTCGCCACGCATGGTTTTGGACTTTACGAAGAATTTGGTGCGTCCGAACGCGCGCGTGATCTCATCTCCCACTACATCGCCCACATAGTGGATCACCGCAATGTACACGCGCCCCTTGTCTTGACGCGAGTAGAACAGAGCCAGCATGCCGATCATCACCAATCCGGCAACAATCACCAGCACATACATGCCGGCGCCCGCCGCAATACCAGACGTGATCGCCCAGAACAAATACAACAGATCCATCGGATCCTTGACCGCGGTACGGTAGCGCACAATCGATAATGCACCGACCATACCAAGCGAAATCACAATATTCGTACTGATGGCCAGCGTGACCATGCAGGTGAGCACGCACATGCCCACCAACGTAACGGCAAAACTGCGCGAATACACCACACCCGTGTAGAAACGGCGGTACACGCAGTAAATGACGATGCCGACGATCAACGCCACCAGCAACGCCAGCGCCATTTTGGGCACATTGTATTGGCCGAAGGATTTCAGCACCGACTTTTTGATCATGTCATTGACACTCATATGGTTTCTTTCTCTCCTGCTTCCTTGATTCGTAACGTTTGTTTTTGCTGGAATGCCAGTCAACATGCCAGCCGATTACAGGCTTGGCTTTACAGGCTTGGCACGCTCCAGCCTTCCTGCCAGTAGTCGAATCCCCGCAAATACGAGGCTTTGTCGTAGCAGAGCACGTATTTCGAAGCCGATGTCAACTCCTGCGCCTTGCCGGGCAGCAGATCACGCACCACTTGCGGCAGGAACTCGGTGAATTTGACCTCCATCACCAGCTTGCCCGGCTCAAGCACAGGCAGTACCGGCAGTGTGGAGTCGAAAATATCGAATCCGCCGACCGCCGCACGCACGTTCATATCGAAGGTGATGCGTACGGTTCCGGCGTCAAGAATCCACGGTTCGCGCTCATAATCGACGATCACGCGAGGGCGCATCACATTGCACATGCATTCCACATAAAACTCGCGGCACAATTGATACTCGCTGTCACGCAGAAATTCGTAATCGCCGGCAAGAATACGGTCGAACTGCTCGTGCGTGAGCGGTGCATCCTCCTTGTAGATCCAACTGTCGCTTTTGCGTTTGCGTTCCAGTTTGATCACACGATCGCTGTAATCGTAGATGCGAATACGGTATTTCTTACGCAGCAGCACACCGTCGACTTTTTCCTGATATGCGGTGTTCCAATAATCGTCGAAATACAGGCTGCGAATCATATAGCCGCCGTTTTTCGCATGCTTGTCGAGGCCAAGCAGCGGCACCATACGCACGTTCAAGTCGGCTTTTTGCGCGTATGAGATCAGATATTTGAGCTCATGACGGAACCGTTCCTTGGCTGTGCGCGGTGGAACGGATAATTCCTCGCCGACGCGATGTTTGATACGTTGCAGCAGCGACGTTCCGCGATTGCCACCATCACTGCACATTGGCATCCTCCACAATGCTGCCGTCGGCTTTCACATAGAAACACTTGGTGCCGTAGATCTTGTTGCCATCGGTGACGTAGTAGTCAAACGCGTCCTGCGTCTCGCCTGATGCATTGCGCACGCTCACCTTGATGAAGTACTGGCCTTCACCAGGCATATCCATCACGGCTTCCGGCAATACGAGGTCGCTCTGTGTGAACACCACGTCTTTGCCTTCGTAATCCTTGGCCACGGTAACGGTATAGCGCAGATCCTCATCGTTGAAATCGTAGGCCACATCCCAGCTGAGTTTGAGCTTGCCGTTGGCGGGAGTCGGCTTGCCGATATAGAACGGCATGGGCTTATTGAACCCGGTTCGGTACGTCTGGTAGTTCTGTTCGATTTCGCTATGCAATTGGTTTGCCACCGTGTCGTATTGGCTTGACGTCAGAGGCTCATACATGGAGTCGGGCATCTTCCGCACGTATGGTTCAACGATGGAACGGTACCGCCGCACCATGGAATTGATGCGATCGGCGCTCATATACTTGTATTCGTCTTTTACGGCCTTGCCGAGCGCGGTTCGGAACGACTTGGTTTGCAAACAACGTCGGAACAGTATGTTGCCCCAATAATTGCTGACACCGTTCTCCCAGCTTTGGCCCTCGGAACGTTGCCTGATCTCGTATTCCTTGCGCATGAGCATGCCGTCGTTGTCCCAGTCAAGCACGTAGAAGGTGTCGGAATTCGTGGGACTATACAGGTACATATTGCGGCTTTGCGTATCGATATTGCCGGTCAGCAATTGGAATGCCATCCAATATGCGAGATTTTCGGTATCGAAATATTTGCCGAGGATTTCGCTCATCGGCACTGAATAATCATTGAGATCGTTCAGCATGGCGATCAGTTTGGTATGGTCGTTGTCGCCTTTGATTTCCAGTTTTTCTTCGAATTTCGCTTGATCGTAGTCAGGATCATCGGCGAGTTTGATCACGTCTTCGTCTCGATAGAATTCGAAATAATTGACTTTGTACAGCTGGCCGTTTTTATCGAGTCCGTGCACCTGCAATGCGGTTTTGTTGAGCTGTTCGACCTGCGTGTACAGGCCGTAATCGTCGAAGGAATCCGAGCCGCTGGTCTCGTCTTTCACGTACAAGTGCACGAATTGCGTGCGCAGTCCCATCATCTGGTCGATGCCTTTGATGAGATCGTACGCCATTTTGTTACGGAAACGCAGACCTTCGCCCATATGCTTGTTCAATGCGATGGTACGCTGTCCACGCCACTTGCCTTTGCCGCTTTTCAACTCGATCTTGTAGTTCTTCTGCTCGTTTTTACTCGATGACTGGCCACGTACCTGCACGGTGGCGTTCGGCGCGCTTTCGCCAAAACCAAGCTTCCCGGAAACCGGCCCTTGTTCGTCGCCGACCTGCAGCAAACCATTGACCTTGTAGCGTCCAACGCCCATGGCCGCATAGTCATCAACGGAATACTGGTTGATTTCACTCCAGCTATGGTCGGTGCCTTCCGACGAATTACCGCGCGATACCGTCAGATACATGGTTTCCACGCCGCTATCGTCATACACCTTGTATAACGATTCGTTGTCGCGCAAGTGTGCGCCGTCAATGCTTTGTTCAGCGCTTTTCTTGACTTGCTCATGCGTCTGCGTTGAATCCGATGATTGCGATTGCTCGCTTTCGTCAGGTGCCGAGGTTGCGCATCCGGCACAGGAAAGCACCGTCAGCATTGCCGTCAATGCCGCTATTTGCTTGACAAGCGCGGTAATGGCTTTTGTGCTGCGTCGATTCCACCATGTCATGATTTACGATTCCTCCCCGATTGCATTGTTCGCTTCTGTAATGTTCGTCCCGCACGCGCGCCGCGCGTGCCTCTTATGTTCCGTGTGATGCAGTAATTGATCGATTCGTTGTTCGCCGTGTTCAAACAGTATGCCCAGTTCGGTGAAACGTCCACGTTTCGTTTGCGCCACAATCGGCTGCTGCCCTAGCACTCGGTATGGCAGATTGTCGGTGTATGAGGCAAGCCGGAATGTCGCATATATGGCGAACAGCGATGCCCCCATCAGAAAACCGAAACCGAACAGCGACGTAGTGAAGAACTGTCCGATTACTGTGAACACAACCGTTGAAACAGCAAACAATGCCGATGCCGTCAATGCACCGGAATAATCGGTGAAATACAGCAGAATCAGCATCACGGTGTTGCCGACCGCATAAAGGGCATACCCCACGCAGAGCATACGGAAATATCCGTGCATCGCATCGTTGAATCCTAAAGGAAGCGCGTTCAGCACTGTTTTTTCCAATGAAATAACGGCAGCGGTCACCAACAATTGCTTCAATACCGTGTAATGCAATTCTCGATTGAGCACAGCCAGCATTTCGTTTTCGGCAACGGTAATGTCTTTGACCGTGCCTCCATCATTCAACAGACTGTAATACGACCGATATGTTGGGTAGAAATTGACCTCCACCGACACCACAAAATTCACTGTGGTGATCAGAATCGTCAAAAACGCCAGCATGGCGGGCACATCGTAATATGGCGCGCCATAAAACAGACCCTTCACCTTGATGCCGAGCGGACCGCACCATGTGATCACCAAATGGGCGAACAGGCCGATGGTGGTCAGCAATCCGGTCAACGCCAACGGCAGAAACTGATCGACCCACTGCAGAAACAGCCACGGATGCTTACGACTTTGCGGAAAATACCGATGCAGCAGCAACACATCCCACACCAGCATCACACCATAGCCAAGCACCACTGCAAACAACAGCGACTCCACAGGAGGGCAGGCCAACGCAAGCAACACGCATGACGTAACGAACGCCACCAACACCGCAGCCACGAAAGAATACAGAATGCTTTTGTAATCCTTGATGGCCGTCAAATAGCTCATCGCATTCCAGTTGACGATCATTTCAAGAAACAGCCATAAACACAACGCGCCCTGCATCAGCGTGGCACCGGAAAACAGCAGGAAAACCGTGTACAACACCGCGTCCACCACCAGCATGATGCCGGTAGACCCCCAGAACGACGGCAGAATCATCTTCTCATCGTGATCAAACAACATATCCGCCAGAAAACGGGTGACCGGCATCGACAGAAAACTCGTCAACGCCAACGAGGCAAGCAGCGTGTAGGTGATCATGCATACGAGCAGATCGCGGTCGGGGCGGCCCACCTGCCACCAGCTGCTCACGATCAGCACGCCGAACTGCAGAAGCACGCCCAGCAGCATCGGACCAGCGCAAATCACGCCGGCATAGCCGTAGGCTCGCAGCATCGCCATCAAGCCTCTACGGTGGAACAGTTTCTTCAGTTCAAATCCAATACCGGCCATATCAGCGCTCCAATCCGAACTGATTCAATCCGAACTGATCCGCGGTATCGCTATACAGCTTGCGATAATCGTCAAGCATGCGCTCATGCCGGTAATAGGCGTTCACACGGTTACGGCCAATCTGCCCCATGGTCTCACGCAGCGTGCGACTGGAACACATGCGTTCCATGGCTCGGCTCAGGCCCTCGCGGTACATCGGGGGCACGTAGAAGCCTGCCGTGCCGAAATCGTCGCCTTCCTCGCCTTCCAAAAGCTCACGGCAGCAGCCGACGTCAGTGGTCACGCAGGGGCGTGCGGCTGCGAACGATTCCAGCACCGACAGCGGCTGGCCTTCGGAAATGCTGGTCAACACGGTGAAATCAAGCTTGCGCATGTATTCGACCACGTTCACACGGCCGGTGAACTCAAGATTGCGCACACCCAACTGTTCCACAAGCTCATAGCATTCGTCGGCATACTCCTGATCGTCAACACCGCCGAGAATATGCAAGCGCACATTGTCAACGCGAGAGGAAAGCTCATGGAACGCGTGAATCAGGGTTTTCACATCTTTGATGGGCGCCATGCGCACCACCGCGCCGATATCAACCCAACCGTCGTCGGGTTTGGAAGGAATATCGCAGAAACGTTCGTATTGAATGCCATTGGGAATCACCTGGCAGGCATCGGCGGGCGCACCCATGCCAATTTGGATAAGACGGGCACGACCGAACAAGCTGGTGATGCGCCACGCACGATGGTAGATCTGTTCCGAAAGCATGTAGAAGAAGCGGATCCAACGCGGCCGGAAAGCGGGCGACACCCATTCGGCGGAAATGATTTCCTCTTCACGTTCGCGCGTGTAAATGCCATGTTCCGTAAGCAATACCGGCGCATGGTTGATGGAACCGCCCAAACAGGCCAACAATCCGCCATATCCAGTGGAAATCGCATGGTAGATCTGCGCTTCCGGCACTTCGCAGCCCATCAAGTACAACACCGGCAGCAACATGGAGCGCACGGTATGGAAAGCGTCGGCGTAGGCCACATACGGATATTCTTCCATGCAGATTTTCGTAAACAAGTCGATGAATTCACGGCTTTGCAGGAACGACAGCGGATGCACGCCTCTGGTGTGGAACAGGTTGAACAGCACATCCCAGTCCGGGCTGCCAAGATTCACCAGTTCGCGCAATGACCGCAATTCCTCTTCGGTGAACGACACTTGCGCTCGTTCACCGCTCAGACGCAAGGCGTCGTCGAGGAACACCTCATGCACTTCCACCACATTGTCGGGCAGGTCATATACGAATTTGCCGCGGTCTTCGGCTTTGGCGCCGATCACCCACAATACGAACTCGTGCTCTTTCATCGCTTCGATATAACTGTGCATCCACGTGGACACTCCACCATGCACGTACGGGTAGCATCCTTCCAAAACCAGGCAGATTCTCATGCCTCTCCCCCAGTCTTGCGTTCGATATGAACCGTGGCGTTCGTGGCTTTGAGCAGATACAAGTTGCCGGTCAGCTTGGTGAGGCTTCCGCCACGAACCCTGCCAGGCGTGCCATTGTTGGCACGGAACATGAGCCACCCTTGATCGGTGAGGTTGCCAAGATGCAAATCCCAACTATCGTCGGACGTTGTCATCGAAACCGTCAATCCTGAGAATCGTTGCACCGCCGCAGCACATTCCGTTCCGGTCTGCATCCGAATGGACGGAGCCGACTGCTCCAACCAATCCAAATAATCTTCCAATCCCTTGCGATAGGTTTCCCAACCTTCTTTCGCACCACGATCTTCATCAAGCAGATCGTCGGGATGCATGAAGTGCGTGCTCACATAGTGCATGTTCAATTCGGAAACCGCGGCAAGACGCATGTACGTGTCGCCCACCATGCCGCCGGACACGATACGTGGAGCCTCCACCACGCCATCGGCCGCAACACCGAACTCCTGTATGTACGGCAAGGAACTGTCGGAAGGCATATACGTACTGGCGATGGCGCGAATCTGCGGCACATCCTCGCCTATGATCTTTCGTCCTTCTTGGGAGAGCATATTCGACGGCGGCACGTATACCGACGATGTTGCGGCAGGCAATACGTCTTTCTGGAATGCAATCAGTTCCTGCAATGATGCCACAATGGCTTTGCGATTCGGCCATTGCACGTACGCGTATTCCTTGCTGTAATGCGTGTTCGGCAACACCAACGGCTGATGGTTGTACCCGTGATATCCGATTTCGCCGTTTTGCCGAAGCAGCAATCCTCCGTAATACTCGAATTGTGCGCCGTCCGTCTGCCGTACCGGATCATCCTTGGTGTCATCGCCGTAATTCTCAATCATCACACCGGTGAAACGAATACCGTACCGTTCCGCAAGATGCACCAAATCCGGCCACCATACTTGAGAATAGAATTCAGCAATACTCATGTTGTAGTCACGTTTGATGTATTTGCCATTGCCGGACGGTATTGGAGACGGAAAATCATCCAAGTAGAACGCCGCGCTGTTGATCACCGGATAGGCCGTGGCAGAACCGAGCAGGCTGAATGCCGAAGCGTAAAATCCTCGAAACACCTTGCCGTAAATACCGATATTGCACACCACCGCCGAACCTGAATTCACGAACGTGCTCCAAATCAACGGTGTGCGCCCATTACTGCTGACGGCCTTGACCTGTGCGCGATCATTCAATGCGACACTCAGCGACGATTCAAACGGATCGCTGAATGTGTATGTCTGGCCGCCGCCCAACATGAAATCCTTGGAGGGTGTAATGCCCTTAGTCACCACATATTCGTATGCGGACGATTCAATGCCGATCTGCGGGCCGATCACATCCAAATAGCCGGTTTTTTCGGGAGTCATGGCAAACATGACTCCTCCGCCTTTTTTGGCCCATTGCATGATTTGCAGCACATGCTCGCCCAGACGGTCGAGATTAGGCATGGCCACCACTATGGTGCTGTAGTGAGTCAACGCTGGAAATTCAGCGTTTTCGTCAGCCACGTCAACCGTAGTGGTGGGGACTTTCATATCAAGCAGAATCTGGTCGAGCATGGCTTCGGCATCGCTGACGCCCTCCTGCGAACTGTCGACCACCAACAGATTCGTAGCTTTTTCGCCAGCGATGGCATTGGCTGCAGGAATGGCTTTGTTTCGATCCAAATACGTGATGTCGAACCGCGTGGCACCGTAATGCACGCCCAAGCTTTCCACCAGCAACACCAATGCGATGGCCATGAACACGGCCCACACTTTGACCAAACCTTGCCAGCGGAATCGTTTCCACTTGGCCAACACGTCTGACAGGAATCCTCTGATCATGCGCGTTCAGCCTCCTTGGTTCCGGTCCAGAACCGCAGCACACGTCTTCCTTGGCCACCGAGATAAATATGCTTGCTTTCGATCTGCTGAACAGTGTGGCGCAACGCATCGCCATCATTGCGTGCGGCATCGAGTCGTAGACGCATCAGCCATACATCGCCTTGATCCGGCCACTGTTCCATAGCGCCGTCAATGGTGTGCGCGGCATCATCAAAGAGTCCAAGATCGATTTGCATTTGCGCAAGACGGCACGCAACGTAATAATCGCCATGTTGGCGAAGTCGTTCCTGCAATACTTCGGCATATCGCTGCTTCTGCAACTGCAATGCGTATCCTTGCGCAATACCGGAATTGATATATCGTTCCAGCGCATCGCAATAGCGTTCCAACATCGTTTCGGAATTTCGATGCTGCAGATAATCGTTGCGGCAGCGCTGCAATGCAAGATCTTCCTTGGCACTGATCTGTGCCATGGCGGTAGCCGCGTAATGCACGACCTCCACATCCTCATTCAGTCGGGCCTGCGACAGCACATCGATATAATGGCTGGGATTGTCGTTGAGAATGGACATCACCAGACTGCGACGCTGACTCGAATCGTTGACGATCAACGCCTCTTCCAGCGGCACGGTATTGACGAAATCGGTACGTTCCTCAACGAGAATGCTTCGACGTTCCTCATCGTCCACGCGCATCTGTTCGAGATCTGGAGCCGTATGCTCGCCCGCACGAATCAGCGTACGCACATGCAGCAAGAGCACGCATAACGGCCCCCACAGCGGCACCAACAGCATAAAAGGAAGCAGACGCCCTTCCACACGAAGCACGCCAAAACGAGACAATACGCACATCAGCACGCATACCAGCACATGTATGACGATAAGCAGCATCGTCACTACCGTTGTGTTCATGCCGTGCCGCCTTCGTGCGATTCGGCGGCCACTTGTTCCGAAGCCTCATCCAGCAGCGCGTCTTCCTCTTGCCCGGAAACGCGTGTCATATGCAATCCAGCTTGGGCCAAACGCTTGTTGATGATAGGCAGCTCATGCTTGCCGGCCTGGTTCATCAACACATACACGTTGCCGTCTTGCAGTACACCCGCCTCGTCCGTCTGACGAATGGCCCCCATGAGACGGCTGCCATTGTCTTGCCAAGCATCATCCACACGCAGCAGCAGGTGATCGCCCATATGGTCGTGCTTGAGTTCGTTGGCGGCAAGCACTTTGGGTAGAAACGCCCGAGTGTTCAGGAATTCGGTGCCCGGCACCAGCATCGCCTGACGCGCCACATTCTCATAGTCGAACGCACGCACCATCGCGGATTCCACCAAGCCGCACATGATGGTGAACAGGTTCTGGAAGTACAGATTCATTTGGTCGGGCTGCGCTTTGGCAAGCACAATCACCACGGCCAGCTTGCCATCGGCATGCACGCCTGCCGCATACATCGGAAGGTCCGGTTCGAGATTGCGGTTTACCCACAATCCACCATGATCCAAAGCTGTAATAATGTTGGCATAATTCTCAAGCAGCGCCGACTTGCTGAACAGGGATTCGGTTTGCGGACTCGCAGCCATCAAACGCGCGAATCGACCGCCGCTGTCAATGCGGTAAACACCGAAACTATCGCCACCCAATGTGTCTTGCATAATGCGAATGGTCGTGTGATACAGCTTTTGCGGCTGCACTTCGTCCAATTCACGTGTCATCGCATACATTTTGCCGAAACTGTCACGCCTGCCGATAATCTGCCCGCGCAGCATACGACGATCATCGAGCACATCGTGGTACAGGTCACGCAGGAACGCAAGTCGTTCACGCAGCAAACTGTTTTCGTCACGCATGAATCGCAGGTTTTCGCGATTACGCAGCTGCACATACCCGCATACTGCGCCGGCAACGAAATACACCACAAACGCAAGCCAGTTCGACGTGTCGTAAAACAGCGGAGCGAATGAAGCGCCCTTCGATGCATACGACAACGCCATGCCGACACATGCGAGCGCGGCCGCGAACACGCCTGCGTTCAGTCCGTGCATCGTGCCGACGATCACCACGAAAAACAGGCGCAAATCCACGGTTCTCAACTGGCTGTTGCCTTGTACCGCGGTGCGAAGCAGTTCTTCCAATATGAACGCGATGAAGATTTCGATTGCGATCCATGGTTTTGAATGGTTGCGTAGAAAATCCCAGACCGGGTGCTTCTTGGATTGTTCCTGAGCACGCGCTTCTTTCCAGCGCTGAAGCACAGGGGGAAGATCCTGTTTGAGCGAATATCGCGGCGACCAGCCATAGCGTAATCGCAGCACATGATCGTCTGCTGGGTAATGTTGGGGTCTGTCTTCGCCAAAAGTCACCGATAATCCGGGAAATGCCGCGCTGATCGCATCAGCCAAATCACCGTATGTGAAGTCGAACACGTTGGGCACATGGAAGATTTCGCTTTCGGCGGTCCAATCGTCGAACATGCGGTAGATCAGTTCGGCAAGATCGTCGGCGCAGAGAAAGCATGTCTGTTGCTGTTTGCGTTCGCAAAATGAGATCGACCCTGCCGATGCCTGTTCGAACAGTCTGCCGAAATATGCGGTTGCTCCATTGCGCTCGGGTGCATACAAGTATGGACAGCGAATGATTTTCGCTTCCAGACGGTAGGTGCGCGCGTAATACAGGCAGAGTTCTTCCGACGCTCGAGACATCAGACTTTTGCTGGTATCACGTACGTCGGCGTTTTCCGGATAGGTGAATTCGGATTCCGGTCCGCATACCATCAGCATTTGCGTGGATCTGTTACGTATGGCGTGCAGCAATCTGCGAAGATATCCGAGATCGCCGTCACGCTCACTTCGCGGGGTGAGGCCTTCGGAAAAGAATACGATGCGATCGAATTCGTATGTGGTAAGAGTTTCGGCAAGGGTGTTGGCGTCAGACATGTTGACGATTCTGAGACGGTCATTGCCGTCTACGGTGCCTTCTCGTTCCGCTATCACCACATGGTCTCGGGGAAAGGCATGCTGAATCCACTGCTTGGTAATGAAGTCGGTGTTGCCGACCAGAAGCACTTCCATGCCGCCACCCCAGCGAATACTCCCTTAACGGGGTTACGGCATAACTCTGCCCACAAACCCCCATTGTTACTGCCTTACGGTGTTCCAGTGTAGCCAAACAGCAGACAGAATCCCCCTCTAACGGAGGTTTTCTTAGTCATTTCTCAGTAACTCGCAAGTCAACATGACTTGCGTCGACCATTTTAGGGAGCTTACCCGCAATGCGAGCGCGTATTCAACCAACAGCCGGCATCAGTGGCTTGGCGCTAGACATATGGCCGCAATCGTCATACGTGTGGGCAAAAACAAAAAAAACCTCGGATGTTTCCGAGGTTTCAAAGCTATGGTGGCTCCGAGCGGCATCGATCCGCTGACCTAACGATTTTCAGTCGTTCGCTCTACCAACTGAGCTACAGAGCCATGAACAGGAACCTGTTCGAGCGACCCCGGCCGGACTTGAACCGGTGACCTCCGCCGTGACAGGGCGGCGCTCTAACCAACTGAGCTACGGGGCCATTGCCACCTTGTTACCAAGGTAAGTACCCCCTGAGAGAGTCGAACTCTCGTTGTCAGATTGAAAGTCTGGTGTCCTAACCGTTAGACGAAGGGGGCGCTTTCAGCGTTTCCGCGTGACAACTCGCTTAACTATACGCGAATCCTCAGAACATGCAAATCTCGGCGTGTCGCAGCGTCGCAAAATCGCCATCAACCCGTTGCCAAAGTGCTGAAAATCGTTGAAATCAAGCCATTTCAGCACTTCAACAACAGACCAACCGGCACTATACGCAGCGATAGGTGAGGTCATGAATCACACGACCCGCAGCAAGTCCTTTTTTCTCAAAATTCGTGAGAATTCGTCCGGAAAAACGCTCGGATTCGGTGAAATCGGCGTGTCGCAGACCGGCCGCTTCGTCGGCATTTCCCTTGCCAACATGCTCGACCGGCAAACTCACCGTAAGCATGCCGTCATTATGGAATCCTTCAAGACCATCCATTACCTCATGCACATGCAATGCATAGTCTTCGATGTCGGTGGCGATACGCCACATTCCCCCATCCCGCAACGTGCGATGAATCTCGCCGGCAAGCTCCGGCTGCACGATACGACGCTTGTGGTGGCGCATCTTGGGCCACGGATCAGGGAAGAAGGTCCATACTTCAGCGATCGAGCCATCCGCCGCGGCTTTGAAGAGCTCAGGAGCGTTGACCTGCGCGATGCGCAGATTGGTCAGGCCCTGCTTGCCTGCGAGCAGCATGGTATGCGCCACGCCCGGATCATAGACCTCAAGCGCCAGGAAGTTCATATCGGGGTGTTCAGCAGCGGCCGCAACAACGTTTTCCCCCTGGCCGGTACCGATTTCCACAATCAGAGGATTGACATTGCCCCACACATCCGCGATATACGCCCGATCGAACACCAGATCGCCTCGCACATCAAGCGACCCCTCGCCCGCGTTGATTTTCAGCAGATACGTATCTGCATAGGCATCCCATGCACGCTGCAAGCGTGCGTCGAGCCTGGCGGAACGACGCACGAAGGACAACACCTTGCGCCCATACAAGGCAGGACGCTGGCCAGCATCAGCCCGTTGTCCATCTTGCGTTTTTGACATATTTTGTTCGTTTTCGCCGTTAACTTGATTTTCAGTCGGCGTGTTCACATCTTCTTGCATACCCTAATTTATAGAGGAAACGCAGGAAAGGGTCGATTATGTGCGTTCCTGTTCATGTGTTATACTCAAATTGTTCAAAAGGTAACAAACTAGAGCAAAAGTGAACAACGTTCGTTGGACGTTTGTTTTTCGAACCAAAGCGCTTTAACGCTCATTTTGGAGGAAAGGACAGAACATGACAGTTCTCGTCACTGGTGGGTGCGGCTACATCGGCGCTCACGTCGTCCACGCTCTTCACCAGGCCGGCGAACAGGTCGTCGTCGTTGACGATCTGAGCTACGGCAAGCCAACCCGTATCGAAGGCTCCCGCCTGTACGGCATGGATATCGCCGCACCGGGTGCCGGCGAACGCCTCGCCGAAATCATGAAGGCCGAAGGCGTCGATTCCGTCATCCACTTCGCAGCCCGCAAGCAGGTCGGCGAATCCGTTGAAAAGCCGCTGTGGTACTACCAGCAGAACATCAACGGCATGCTCAACGTGCTCATCGGCATGCGCGACTCCGGCGCCAAGAAGCTCGTCTTCTCCTCTTCCGCAGCCACTTACGGCGTTCCACCGGTCGACGTGGTTCCGGAAGACGTCGTTCCGATGCTGCCGATCAACCCGTACGGCCAGACCAAGCTGTTCGGCGAGTGGATGGCACGCGCCTGCGAAGAGCCGTACGGCATTCGCTTCTGCGGCCTGCGCTATTTCAACGTGGCCGGCTGCGGCCCGGTCGAGCTTGAGGATCCGGCAATCCTGAACCTCATCCCGATGCTGTTCGACCGTCTGAAGAAGGGCAAGGCCCCTGCGATCTTCGGCGACGACTACCCGACTCCGGATGGCACCTGCGTGCGCGACTACATCCACGTCTCCGATCTGGCCGACGCCCACATCGCCGCCCTGAAGTATCTGGACCGCGATGAACGCAAGTACGACGCCTTCAACGTCGGCACCGGCGAAGGCACCTCCGTGCGTCAGATCGTCGATGAGGTCAAGAAGGTCACCGGCCTGCCGTTCGAAGAGACCGTCATGGCCCGTCGCGCAGGCGATCCGCCGCACCTGATCGGCTCCCCGAAGCGCATCAACGAAGAGATGGGCTGGCACGCACAGTACAACGTCGAAGACATCGTGAAGTCCGCTTGGGATGCATGGCAGGCCAATCCGGAACACCACATCGACGTCGAGACCTGGAAACAGACCGACTGATTCCACCAGCAATTCGTAGTGTCGTGAGCGACAACACGGCACCGCAACGGTAACGGCCGGTCGCATATGAGAAGTTTTCCCCTCATATGCGACCGGCCGTTGCTTTTCTTCCCTACTACTGCCGCAGTTTAAGCAAATACTTTCTTTCAGCAATTCATACGAATATTCATCGATGACACGCCGAAATTTGCACAATAGCGACTTTGCCGTAATATATCTATCTGTTGCCAGTCGCAAGGCTGAAACAACGGCCCCGTAGCTCAGTTGGTTAGAGCGCCGCCCTGTCACGGCGGAGGTCACCGGTTCAAGTCCGGCCGGGGTCGCTTTTTTATTTTTCATTTCTATTTTTCTCTGATTTACATCAATTGCGCAATATTACCTTTGCAATCTCTTGCGATTTCTTAAGATCTTTCGACATCATTGAAATCATACGGATACAAGAAAGCCCGGCTCTTGCGAACCGGGCTTTTCGACGGAAAAATCGTATGCAATCGTCAGAGCTGCCGCTCAACCCAATCAACGATGAACGGGGCCACTTCCTCAATCTGGTCAATCGCCACTTCGAATTCGCGGGCGCCGCCATACCAAGGATCGACCAAATCAATCTCACTTTCATAGCCTGCGACAGGCTTGGCAAGATTCGGATCGAAACTACGGTACATATGCACGTTCTCACGCTTGGCCTGAGGCAGCTGACGCAGTAGCGCACGCATATGCGAAGCGGTCATCGGCAGAAACAGGTCGGTACGCTCGATCTCATCGCGGGTGATGCGATGGGCGAAATGATGTGCCGGCAGCTCATATCCACGCTCACGGAGCACCTTGACGGCACGACGATCGATCGGATTGCCATACTCTTCGTCGCTCACGCCACTGGACTCGACGTTGACCTTGTCGGCAAGGCCACGACGCTCGAATTCAGTGCGCAGAATGATTTCGGCCATGGGAGAACGGCAGATATTGCCGGTGCACACGGTCATCACGGTATACATACGGTTACTCCTCGCGATTCTTCGCATACGTCATGAAACGGAATCCGGCGATATCTCCGGAACCCTTCCGCGTGTTCTGCCACACGCCCTCTTCAAGCACCCTCCAAGCGCCGGATTCCACCAGCGACTTCACGTCGGGCGCGTAGGTATCGGCATCGGCATGCATGCTGATCTGCGTCACATACGCCTTGTCCGCAAATGGCATGGCCTCGCGGAACAGCTGGCCGCCACCGATAATCCAGATTTCGCTGCGGTCAAGACCGTCATCCGGAATGGCTTCCTGTCGTGCCAGATCAAGCGCATCATCCAGACTGTCGACCACGGTCGCTCCCGGCGCAGTGTAAGCCGGATCACGCGAAACCACGATATTGTCGCGATTCGGCAGCGGACGATACTTCGGGCTCAGGGACTCCCACGTCTTACGCCCCATAATGACCGGATGCGAGACGGTAAGCTCCTTGAAACGCCTCATATCCTCGGGCAGATGCCATGACATGCCACCCTCGAATCCGATGGCGCCGTCATGACCTTCCTTGTCACAGGCCTGCCCCCAAATCAGATTCACCGAGAACGTCTTGGGGAAATCATCGCCCCAATCCTCCTCGTCCTCAAGCCCGGCAAGTCCGGGCTCGGGTTCGTGATAGCCACTGCGGCTACTGTCATGCTCCATTTCACTCACTCCTTGCAGTCGAACTAGGGTCAGTAGTCTAACGTCTGGCGACGACTCTCAGACCGCCACCGGCGCCTTGATGGTTGGATGGTGCTGGTAGCCGACGATTTCAAAATCACTGTAATCGTAATCGAACAGCGAATCGGCTTTGTTAATACGGATCTGCGGATACGGGTATGGATCGCGGCTCAACTGCTCCAACACCTGGTCGATGTGATTGTCGTACACGTGGCAGTCGCCACCCGTCCACACGAACTCCCCCGGCTGCAGTCCCGCCTGCTGAGCGATCATCAACGTCAACAGCGAATAGGATGCGATATTGAACGGTACGCCGAGGAACATGTCGCAGGAACGCTGATATAGCTGGCACGAAAGTTTGCCATCCGCCACGTAGAACTGGAAGAGCGCGTGGCATGGCGGCAACGCCATATTCTCCACTTCGGCAGGATTCCAAGCGGACACGACCATACGACGAGAATCCGGGTGATTCTCGACAAGATCAAGCACATTGCTGATCTGATCGATGGTACGGTTCGGATCATCGGGCGTGGGCGCCGGCCAGCTACGCCACTGCGCGCCGTATACGGGACCCAAATCGCCGTTCTCATCGGCCCATTCGTCCCAAATATGCACATTGCGCTCCTGCAGCCAACGCACGTTCGTGGAACCTTTCAGGAACCACAGCAACTCATAGGCAAGTCCCTTGAAAAACACCGTCTTCGTCGTGAGCAGCGGAAAATACTCGCTCAGGTCGAATCGCATCTGCTGGCCGAACAGGCTGACGGTACCAGTGCCCGTACGATCGGACTTCAACGTGCCTTCCGTCAGGATCTTGCGCACAAGGTCTTCATATGGCATGGGAATGTCGGTTTCCGGGCGTGCCGGAATACGGGTACGGATATCTGCAAGTTGTTCAGGTGTCAAAGCCATGGTTGCAAGCTTAACAGTACAGAACGGCAGGTCAAGCATATGCCACCCGCGCGTTGATTGTTTACGCTTTTCGGAATGCCTCCTAGCGAACAGGCATCAATGGATTACATTAGGTATGTAGGCGAGGAGCGAACGGCGCTCCCGGCAAGACGATGAGGAGTTCACCATGGGCAAAAGACTGTGGGTCGAGCGTAACAAAGACGGTTCTTGGGATGCTTTCGGAGAGGATGGCGCGCATATCAAGTTCGGCAAGGGTCGTGGACAGTTCACGCCGGGCGACCTGATGAAGATCGCGCTGGCCGGTTGCGCCGCGCTGTCAAGCCAGTTCGCCATCGAGCATACGCTGGGCGAGGGCAAGGGCGCGAAAATCGTTGTGGACGGCACCTATGACGCCGACAATGACGCATACATCGGTTTCGACGAACAGGTGGTCATCGACGCCACCGACGCCGGTCTGAGCGATGAGGATGCGGCAAAGCTTAAGGAACGCGTCACTCGTCATATCGACAAGGGCTGCACGGTGAAGCATACGTACGTGGAAAAGACCCCGGTCCGCATGGACGTCACCATCAATCACTGACGTTTTCTTTGTAAAAGGTTTTTTAAAAAAAATAAATGGCGATTGCGACGCTTTTCACAGCGCTGCAATCGCCATTTTTATATATTAAATTTACTGGCGTTCCGGGTCGATCTTGGTTTCGATGGCTTCGACCACTTCCGGCTCGGCCTTGGAAACCGGCACCTCCTCGACACCCTTGATATCGTCAAGAGCCTTCGGCTCGACTTCCGCCGGCGAGCTCGGAACCGTGTCAAGACGGGTTTCCGCAGCCTCGACATACTTGCGGGGCACCACATACACCGGGCCGACCGCGTGCTGCAGCAAGCCCTGGCTGGTGGAGCCGAGCAGCAGGCCAGTGAAGCCGCCGCGACCACGGGAACCGACCACGACGACGTCGTGATCATAGCTGGCCTTGGTCAGCGCGCCAACCGCCGGGCCAGGCACGATCTGCTTGTTGATCTTCAAATCCGGATGGGCTTCCTCAAGCGGCTTGATACGCACTTCCAGATCATCCTTGAACGAGGCCATCACACCTTCGTCGTCGGAACCCTTCATGTTCGGCACCGCGGAGATGACATCCAGCTCGGCATCCCATGCGGCGGCGAAATTCGCCGCGATCTCCAGCGCCTTCAAACCCCACTTGGATTCGTCGGAGCCGACGGCCACCTTGGTGATGGTGTTGTTCAAGTGCATCAGATTGCCGTCATCGTCGGTGTACGGCACCACTACGATCGGGCAGTATGCATACGCCGGCAGACTGGAGCTGGTCGTGCCCAGCAGACGTTCCGCCAGACCGCCTTTGCCGCGATTGCCGATGACGATGAGATTGTAGTTACGAGACAGTTCCACGAATACGGAAGCCGGATCGCCCGTAACAATAAGCGTGGTAGCCTCAACACCCTGCTCGTCGGCGATGGCCTTGGCCTTCGAAAGAATCTCCTGCGCGTCGCTATGGGCCGCATTGTCATCCCCCATGGCGGTGTATGTCGCGTCAAAGGAGACAGCGGCATAGCTCGGCAACGAGTATGCGCAGACGATCTGCAGCGTCAGTCCCGCATGCTTCGCATAGTTCGCAGCCCACCACGTGGCCTTGTAGCTGGCGTGGGATCCATCAACACCAACGAGGATTGCCTTGTCGTTAATCATGGACGACCTCCTTGAATCACCTCGGCAACGCCACCATGCATTGCCTCTAGGCTCCACCATACCGCGCGACATGCGGTTTTGTCAGCAACGACTCGGTCTTTTCCATACAAAAAGGCGTATCCCCGAAAGGATACGCCTTAAAAAATCAAACCGTATGTTCGCTCAGAGCACACGACGAATCGCATAGCCACCTGAGAACACGGCCAGCGAAGTGACCTGCGTTCCCTGAGCCGGATTCAGCGCGTTGATCACCATGCCGTTGCCAATATAGATCGCGGCATGCTGAGTATTGACGATGATATCCCCAGGAGCTGCTTCGGCAATGCTTCCAACTGCCGTTCCAACGCTCATCTGGGCGCCAGAATAATGCGGCAGGCTTACCCCGAACTGGGCGAACACCCACTGTACGAAACCAGAGCAATCCCAGCCGGACGGAGTATTGCCTCCGGCCACGTAAGGATAACCTTGGAACTGCAGCGCGTAGTCGGCCAGAGCCTGCCCAGTGGCACTCGCGGGAGCCGTAGGAACGCTGATGGAAGCACGATCGGAAGAACGACTGGCAGCCTGAGATTCAGCCTGTGCCTGAGCTTGGGCCGCCTGTGCTTGAGCTTCGGCCTCAGCCTGCTCCTGAGCCTTCTGATCCTTTTCCGCCTGAGACTCGGTCTGGGGAACATCCAAGCTTTCGATGCCACCCCAATCGGCGTTAGATTCAACATCCGTGGATGTGTGCTCGGCGAGAAAATCACGCTTGGCCGCGGTGGTCTTCGGGAAAGAACGTGTAGCGGTTACCGTGGTATCAGCCATAGCACCGCCTGCGCTTGCGGCGGGAACCGCCGCACCCAACAAGGCAGATACAGCAACAACGGCGAAGATACTCGTGAAACGTTTAGCAATATTCATCGTGTCTGAAGCTACCATACACGTTCCCCCGCAGCAGAACAGCAAGATAACCAGAACAGTGTCATATCACGCGACACGCCGACGCAATCACGCTATGCCAAAAAAGTGACGGCAAGCGCAGATTAACGAAAACAGAGAAATCAGTAATGGATATATGTCAACTGCGAAGCTTCCTGCGCAGTGAACGTACGATCGGAAATCACGCCAAGACCCTTGACGTTGGATTCCGAAATCTTAATCGAACCGTCGGCATTCACTCCTTCGACAATCGCGACATGCCCGTAATAGCTGTCCGCGCCCATTTGGCCCGGAGCGAATACCACAATATCGCCAACGTGACGTGCCGTATTGTCAACCCAATAGCCGAGAGCGCGAGCGGAATCACCCCAACTCCGCGCATCACCAAAATGGCTTCCGGCAGGCAGGCCAAGCTGTGCACGACGGGTATACGCCCACCATGTGCACTGACCGTATGGATAGTCATTGCCGGTATCACCGGTGCCGTGGTTCGGATTGAAGCCCGAAGGAAGAAGACCGGCGTCCTGATCCATGAGAACGGCGACATTGGGATTGTCGGCAATGGACTTTGACAGAAGATTCGTGTCCATGGAGGAACTGGTTTCGCCAAGCTGCCAATCACCGCTATTGCTGGTGGAGGCCAGAGCGTCTAGACCGCTACGGGACTCGGAACGGGATGCCGCATCGTCGGAGACACGCTTCATCTGCGTGGTAGTGGTGGCATTGTCGGCAAAAGTCATTTCAGACGCATTCTGCTGGCCGACCGCCATGGCAGTGGCCGCAGTGCCAACCAACGCAGCCAGCGATGCGGAAGCCATGAATGCGGAGCGACGACCGGCTACACGAGCGGCCTCACGCATGGCGCGGCGGCTCATCGGAGCCACTTCATTCAGCTTTTCGGCAACCGCAGGCTCAAGACCTACAACGGCACCCCCACCATTTGCCAGCTGGACCATACGAACGGCCTTGGCGGTGTGGGAACCGCGGCTCGAGGTGAACAGCGCCTTGGCAACGCTGAAACGCTCATTCGAAACCTTGGCAGCTTTATGCGCCGCATGCCTCATATATCAACACTCCTTGCGGATTACTTCAACCACAGCAGGCTTATGACCGCGTGGTTACAGAACCGTCACGGAAGCTCAGGCTACACCGACACCGGGATATCGCAGTCATCATCGCCACGTCATGGTTCCGAAAAGCGGTCATCACCACGCACAATCCGACCATCTGACTACCCTAGGTTGTCATGACGAACACTGTGACCATTCCTTCCAACGTGCTTCCGGAAGACGGACGTTTCGGCTCAGGGCCGACCAAAATCCGCCCGGAGCAAATCCAAGCGCTCGATAAGGGAGCCCGTAATCTTCTGGGAACCTCCCATCGACAGACCCCCATCAAGCAGGTGGTCGGCTCAATCCGCGAAGGACTGTCCGAATTCTTCCAGATTCCCGATGGCTACGAAGTGGTGCTGGGCAACGGCGGAGCCAGCGCGTTCTGGGATATCGCCTGCGCCTCGCTGATCACCCGCAAGGCCGCATTCGGCACGTACGGCTCATTCAGCTCGAAGTTCGCCAAGTCAGCGCAATCCGCACCGTTCCTTGAGGAGCCGGAGATTTTCGCAGGAGAGCCGGGAACATACCGCCTGCCTGAGCTCACGGAATACGTGGACACTTATTGCTGGGCCCACAATGAGACTTCCACCGGCGTTGCCGCACCGATCAAACGCATCGCAGGCACCAAGGAGCAGGGTGCGCTCACGCTGATCGACGCCACCAGTGGCGCCGGCGCGCTGCCGGTCGACATCAGCCAGACCGACGCCTACTATTTCTCGCCGCAAAAAGCTTTCGGATCCGATGGCGGACTATGGATTGCCGTACTCTCCCCCGCTGCAATCGAACGCGCCTACGGCATCGCCAAAAGCGTGGATCTTCCGGGCGCACGCCGCTGGATTCCTCCATTCCTTTCCCTGACTTCGGCCATCGAGAATTCCCGCAAGGATCAGACGCTCAACACGCCGGCAGTGGCAACGCTGATCATGCTGGAAAACCAGGTTCGTTGGCTCAACGACAACGGTGGGCTCGCCTGGGCTTCGGCCCGCTGCGCAAGGTCTGCGTCCCTGCTGTACCAGTGGGCGGAGAAGTCCGATTACGCCTCCCCGTTCGTAAACGACAGGAACGCGCGCTCCAACGCCGTGGTCACCATCGATATCAACGATGGCATCAATGCATCCCAAGTGGTGGCGGCATTGCGCGAAAACGGCATTGTGGACACCAACGGATACCGTAAGCTCGGCCGAAACCAGCTTCGCATCGGCGTGTTCCCGTCCGTGGAACCCAGCGATGTGGATGCGCTCACCCGCTGTATCGACTACGTGGTGGAACATCTCTGATGCAAGGTAAGGTGTGGCGATATGAAGATTGCTCCGATTATTGATCCCAGCGTGAGGAAACCTTCGCCGAAACCGGTGCGCGTCGACCTACGCAAGGTATTCATGTTTGGCACCGCGCTATGGGCCATCGCTTTGGTGGTCTGCATCGTACTTATCGCATTCGGCATCGACGCGGAACGCGCGCAAACCGTCTGCGAAGCGGGTACGGTCATCGGCGTGCTCATGCTGGTTTGGGAGCATTTCGACCGTTGGGATTATCGCCGTCTTGGCGAGTAATCGGCAATATACCCCCGAAAAATCCTCAAAAAAATGATGCCCGTCTTGCCTTATCGAAAGCGAGACGGGCATCGCATTATCTCCATTTGAGATATTTGCAACATCTGCCGAATGTCTTACATCATTCCCCACCCAACGGCAGCACCAAGGCGAACGTGCTTCCCTGCCCCGGGCTGCTCCACACCGACGCGGAACCATGGTGGGTCAACGCAACATGCTTGACAATCGCAAGTCCCAAGCCAATGCCGTCACCGGAATGCTCATTCTGATTGCTGCCGCGATAGAACCGTTCAAAAATACGGTTCTGTTCGCCGATGGCGATGCCTTTGCCTCGATCGAGAACACTGATTACCGCTTCCGTATGCTCCTCATTGGCTTTAGCGACGACATTCACCGTAGAACCGTCTTTTGAATACGTAATCGCGTTTTCAATCAATTTTGCGAGCGCCGCCTGAATCTGATCGGCTTCGCCATTGATGCATAGCGATTCGTCACCGCCGGTCTCGATGGTGATGCCGCGTTGCGCAGCCATATCGAGATGCGCCTGCACCACGGCTTGTACCTGTTCCATCACGTTGATGCGATTGTCGGCGGTCGGCAGGATTGGCTCCTGCGCTTTGATCAGCAGCAGCAGATCGGAAATCATATGCTCAAGACGGGAACAGGATTGACGCAGCTGCGTGGCGTTGCGTTCGACGTCCTGTTGGCTGGCACCGCCCCGTTCCACAATGTCTGCCAGCTGTTCCAATGATTGCGTCGGCTCAAGCAATTGTTCGGAAACGTTGGTGATGAACGAATCGCGCACCTGCGAGAATCGTACGCTTTCGCTCACATCGCTGATGAGCACAACCATGAGATTCTCATTGAGTTTGCCGACGATGATTTTCAGCCAGTTGGGTCGGGAAACGGTTGCGCCGGAAGTATTGGGTTTTGACTGCCCTATCAGTGCCTGGCGCGCGATTTCACGTGTGGTTGGTTTGCCTGCCTTCGGCACTTGCTGGGCGACATATTGGGTGGTGGTGGTCAAATCAAATTGTTTGTTGCCGCCACAGGAACGCACCTCATGCACTGCGCGAAGCACGGTCTCTTCCGCGATGGCATCATCGCGCACCACGCCAAGCGCATACGCCGACGGGTGCGCGCGAATCACTTCGTCATGCTCGTCAACTACGACGGATGCCAACGGCAGCATGGAAAGCAACGCATTGGTGGCATCATCCAATGTGTCGTCATCGGCATCATGCTCATCATCGTCGTTGCGGTGCGTCAGCGAACGCCACCACGAACCCAAAGATTCAACCATGGTTTCATTGTTGCACACTCTTGAGGCTCCCCCAACTCGCGACACCACCGCTCGTTCGTGAACACAAGGTGAACGCGTTGGTGAACTTTGACGGAACAACACGAGCAGTGGTTACGAATATGGCGTTTGTCTAATAGACTTGTGAGAGGTTATATCGAACCCAGATATATATGAAGCATTGAAAGGCAAGTCACATGCGCGTTATTTTCAACGAGGAGCTCAAGGCTGTTGCCGATGATCTCGACCACATGGTCAAAGGCGTGCGCAAGGCGATCAACGGTGCCGGCGACGCGCTGCTGAACCAGAATCTTGAAGCCGCCCAGGCCGTTATCGACGGCGACATCGAAATCGATGCCCTCGAAGCCAGCGTTGTCGACCAGTGCGTGAAGCTGCTGGCCAAGCAGAACCCGGTTGCCACCGATCTGCGCGTGGTTGTTTCCACCATGCGTTTGGCCACCACCTTCGAACGTATGGGCGATCTGGCCCGTCACATCGCCGAAGCCGCCCGCCGCACCTACCCGGCTTTCCCGCTGCCGGCCGAAGCCCAACCGCTGTTCGCCGAAATGCAGGCGTTCCTGAACGACGTCGCCGACCAGACCGTGTCCATGCTGTCCGATCGCGACACCAAGACCGCCGAGCAGATCATTATCAACGATGACAAGCTCGACGAACTGCACAAGAAGACCTTCGAACTGGCTCAGTCCGAAGATTGGACTGGCACCAACCAGCAGCTTATCGACGTGGTGCTGATCGGCCGCTTCATGGAACGTCTTGGCGATCACGCTGTTTCCGCAGCCCGTCGTGTGGTGTACATCGTCTCCGGTTTCGACCCGACCAAGGAACCGACCCGCGACGAAGGCACCGACATCGCCTGATCTTTTTTCTTGCGATCTTCTTTTTCATCTTCTTTTTGAGAAGGCGGCTTCCGTTCCCCACTGAAGCCGCCTTCTTGTTTTGTTTTTGCAATCTTTCAGCACGAATCGTCAAGCACTATCTCCCGCATTATTTCACTTTCGTCAAGCCGTAAGAAAAATTAAACAATCTGTCTATTTTTTGCCCATATACTTTTACGCAATGTCGCGGCACAATATGTGCAGTGACATCCAAAGGAGGCAGTCATGTATTATTCCAACGGCAATTACGAAGCATTCGCCCGACCGAAGAAACCCGAAGGCGTGGACGACAAAAACGCGTACATCATCGGCACCGGCTTGGCCGCGCTCACCGCAGCATGCTATCTGGTACGAGACGCGCAAATGCCTGGCAACCACATTCACGTATTCGAAAAGGACGCGGTTCCAGGAGGTGCCTGCGATGGCGCGAACATTCCCGGCGTCGGCTACGTAATGCGCGGCGGCCGCGAAATGGACAACCACTTCGAAGTGATGTGGGACATGTTCCGTTCCATTCCATCCATTGAAACGGAAGGCGTTTCCGTACTTGACGAGTATTACTGGCTGAACAAGGAAGATCCCAACTTCTCGCTCTGCCGCTCCACGAAAGCCCGCGGCGTCGACGCAGGCACGAACGGCAAATTCAATCTGTCGGACAAAGCTTCGACGGAGATCATGCAATTGTTCTTCACGCCGAACGAGGAACTGTACGGCAAGAAAATTTCCGATTATTTCGACGATGAGGTCTTCAATTCGAATTTCTGGATGTACTGGCGCACCATGTTCGCTTTTGAAAATTGGCATAGTGCGTTGGAAATGAAGCTGTATATTCGTCGATATATTCATCATATTGGCGGATTGCCGGACTTCAGTGCGTTGCGTTTCACCCGCTACAACCAGTATGAGTCGATGATTCTTCCGATGCTCACATATTTGGAAGGATTCGGCGTGCAGTTCCACTACAACGTGAAAGTGGAGAATGTCGATTTCAAGATTGGCGGAGGCATGGGACCGGTACGTTCGCATACCGGCACCGGTCAAGACACGATTTTGAAGAAGCAGGCTGAATCCGGCGTGTTCGTACGCAATCCGTACAGTTCGCCAACCAAGAAAATGGCTACGCGCATCGACCTGACCGAAGCGGATGGCACCGCGCGAAGCATTGATTTGGGCGAAAACGACTTGGTGTTCATCACCAACGGCGGCTGCGTGGAGAACTCGTCGATGGGCTCGCAGACCGAGCCGGCCGCGTGGACTCCGGAAATCAAGCCCGGCGGCGGCTGGGATATGTGGCGTCGCATCGCCAAGCAAGACCCGAGCTTCGGCCACCCGGACGTATTCTGCGGCGATCCGGAACATTCGAAGTGGATGAGTGCCACCGTAACCACACTGGATATGGAAATTCCGCCGTATATTCAGAAAATCTGCAAGCGCGACCCGTTCTCCGGCCGCGTGGTAACAGGCGGCATCGTCACCGTGGAGGATTCCAACTGGCTGATGAGCTGGACGTTGAACCGCCAGCAGCAGTTCCGCGACCAGCCGAAAGACCAGCTGTGCGTGTGGGTGTACGGTCTGTTCCCCGACAAGCCCGGCAACTATGTGAAGAAGCCGATGCAGGAATGCACCGGCGAGGAGATCTGCGAGGAATGGCTCTACCATATGGGCGTACCGGTCGAAAAGATTGAGGATCTGGCCAAAAACCACGCGAACACGGTTCCGGTGATGATGCCATACATCGACGCGTTCTTCATGCCTCGTTCCGCCGGCGACCGCCCTGATGTGGTGCCTGATGGTGCCGTGAATTTCGCATTCCTCGGCCAGTTCGCCGAAACCCCGCGCGACACGATCTTCACCACTGAATATTCGATGCGCACCGGCATGGAAGCTGTGTACACCTTGTGCGATGTGGACCGTGGCGTGCCGGAAGTGTGGGGTTCGGTCTACGACGTACGCAACCTGCTCAACGCCACGGTAATGCTGCGTGACGGCAAGCCGATTACCGACATGAAACTCAACCCCATTGAAAAGACCGTGTTGAAACAGATTCTGAAGAAGCTCGATTCCACCGATATTCCGATGTTACTTAAGGAATACGGCGTGATCTGAGCCGATTGCGATTGACGTCCGTCTGCCGCACATCTCATGTTCCGTATTCCATACGGCAGACGGATGCAATAGCCAACAAAGGCAACGTATATGAAAAGGTGGAAACCCACGTACTGTGGATTTCCACCTTTTCATATACGTTCCGTGCGATTGAACGCGACTACCTGCGTATCAATCGCAACAAACTCACTTCTGGCCCTGGGCGGCGACAGCGGCGGCACCGGCAGCAGCGGCTTCCGGATCCAGATACTCGCCACGCGGCTTGATCGGCTTGAAGTTCTCATCCAGCTCGTACAGCAGCGGCATTGCGGTCGGAATGTTGACCTTGGCGATCTCCTCTTCGGAGAGGTTGTCAAGCATCTTCACGATGGCGCGCAGGGAGTTGCCGTGAGCAGCGATCAGAACGGTCTTGCCAGCCTTCAGCTCCGGCTCGATGTCGGACTTGAAGTACGGCTCAACGCGCTTGACCACATCGGCCAGGCATTCGGCTTCCGGAACCGGATCGCCGGTGTAGCGCGGATCGTTGTTCTGCGCATACTCGTCGTTCGGATCGATCTCCGGCGGCGGAGTGGCGTAGGAACGGCGCCACAGCATGAACTTCTCGTCACCGTACTCCTGACGGATCTCGGTCTTGTTCTTGCCCTGCAGAGCGCCGTAGTGACGCTCGTTCAGACGCCAGCTGCGCTTGACCGGAATCCACAGACGATCTGCCTCATCCAGAGCCACGTTGGCGGTGTTGATGGCACGACGCAGCATCGAGGTGAAAACGATATCCGGAAGGACGTTCTTCTCCTTGAGCAGGCGGCCGCCGTTCTTGGCTTCCTCGACACCCTGCTCGGTCAGCGGGACGTCGACCCAGCCGGTGAACTGATTGGTTTTATTCCATGCGCTCTGTCCGTGACGGAGCAGTACTAGTTTGTAAGTCATACCTGCCAGTCTACCGCCTAGCACGCCCAACACAACCGTCGATGACGATTATTTGGTTACGTTCATGCAACAATTTTCATTCTGTTGCATGCCGTTTGCATCATCAGGCAATCGCCGGTGCTCAATGACGAAATCGTAAATGCAGGATGCAGCTACGCCATGAAACCGGCCTGACAGGCATTGAGCACGAACGCGCCGGCTGCGACCAACGAGGTCATCGAGCACAATGGCAACGCCCGACGCCACTGGTCATGCCGGACGGCCGCGACGGCACGAGTAGCAATCGCCACACACCCTGCGATGGATACGAACGCCGCAAGGCTCATCCAATCGGCGTTTCCCCACGACCAGTCACCGCATATGCCATATTCCGTGCATGAACGGTCGCGATCCACCTCCGCAGGCAGCTTTATGAGCAGATCCAGAAGTTTGGCATACACCGATAATGGCATGGCGAAAACCACCGTCAGACCAGCAGCCCACCCCAGCGCACGCATGCACCAGCATTTGCCCTTCCCACTGCCGATGCGCACCATCAGCGTGCGCTTGCCGTGCGCGGCGTCATCTTCGAGATCGCGCAGGTTATTCACCATCATGACGCTGACGGACAGCAGGCCGCAGATCACCGAACCGGCCACCCCCGTCACGGTGATCGACCCGCTTAGCGCATACTGCGTGCCGAGGGCTGGAACCAACCCGAAGAATACGAATGCCGCAAGTTCGCCCAGACCCCGATATCCGTAAGGATGCCGACCGTTGGTATATCCCCAGGCCGCCACCAGACAGGTTGCGCCAAGCGCTATCAGCCACCAGCGACCAGTTATGACGACAGCGACCAGTCCGGCGGCACAGGCGGCTAAAGCAGCGACCGCGGCAGCCAGCAACACGTGACTGGGATCCACTCCGGAAGCGACCAACCGCCGAGGTCCCGCGGCGTCACTGCCTCGTCGGGCGTCCGTGCCGCGTACACCATCGGCATAATCGTTGAGATAATTCACAGCAATCTGCAGACCGACCGCCACCACGGCGCACAACATCGCAACGACCGCAAACCACGGCCGAGAAAACGCACAATACCCCAGCACATCACCAGCATCATGCTCTTCCAGCAATCTTCCCGGAAAAGCTGGGCACGACCGCAGGCCACCCAAAGCCTCCCACCGCCAACTGGCGGCAACGCCGACCAGAACCGGGGCAAGACCCAGCGGCAGCGTTTGAGGGCGAGCGCCACGAATCCAAATCGTCATTCCCATGAACGCCATTCTAGAATCACACTCACGATTCGCCTTCCAGCCGCCTACCCGCATTCCAGATTCACAACCTGACCATACTCATTGATATTTCGTCTGTTTCCAGAAATCGATACAATACCGGAGAATGCCCCAGAACGTCACTCATGCGAAATATCATGAAACCCGTGGGATTTCTTTTTTGAAAACATGGAGAGCTTCAATCGCACCCTGCGATTCAGCATCCTCACGCCCATGTATTCTGCGGTAGGCAAGCTGGGTGGTACGAAAGGGATACGGGAAAAAGGGCATTCGCGAACGAATGCCCCAAATCTGCGACCAGGTCACAACACTACAGGTCGCAGATTATTCTTGCCGCGCACTGACAAGAAGTCCGATACGGCGCAAAGCCTTCCGGCCTTACAGACCTGCCTGCTCTGCCACAAAATCACCGAGAGCCGGCATAACCATTTCGCGATGCTTCACATTGCCGAAACCATGGTCGCCATCCTCGATGACCTTGAGCTGCATATTTTCGCCATACACATCCTCGTACCGACGAATATAGTCAACAGGAATGAAATCCTTGGTGCCATGGATGGCAAGCACCTTACCGCGATATCCGCAAGCCATGCCGTAAGGATCGGTACGACCCGCATCCTCCACCATGGCCGGTCCCATGGCAACACCCATAAAGTCAAGATAGCCTTGCTCTTCGATGGCAGACAGAGGCTTACCCTGAATATGCCCACCGGCAATCTCATCAACATACGAAGTGGCCGTAGAACACAGAGCGATCGACTTGGGCTGCCCAGGCACCTTCGGTGCCAACAGCGTGCAAATCACCGCGCCAAGGCTCAGTCCAGCGAAATGCAGATTATCCGGATCGCAGCCGCTCATATGACGAGCCTGCTCCACTACCTGCAAGGCGTCTTCGACATCGCCACTAACGGTGGTATCGAAGAAAGTACCATCACTTTCGCCATGACCAGCACGATCGTAAGTAACGACCACGAGACCACGAGAAGCAAGTTCTCGCGCCATTTGCACGACAAATCCGGAAAAGTCGATGCGATTGCCCCCGAAGCCATGAAAAAGCACCGCCACCGGCGAATGTCCGTCTTCCGAAAAACCTTCCGGCAGATAACGGGTACCTCGTAACGTCAAAGAAGTACCGTCGGCACGTTCCACTGTGAAAACAGCAGGTTCCATAACACTCATGATGATTTCCTTATTGGTTTGTAAAACGAATGTTCCGGGCTTCGAACGGAAAAGGGAATTGGGATCAAACCGTTTCGAAGCCCGAAGCGCGATACGCAGGGTACGTTTACTCAGCAACGACCTGATTACGGGCTGCGAGTTCCTCACGAATAGTGCCGATCTGATCATCGACCTTGTACAGCAGCATCAGCACAGTGCCGATAGCGCAGCAGGCGATCGGAATCCACACGAAGTTGATGTTGATGGCGTTCAGAGCTTGCGCCGTCTGCTCTTGATTAGGCACAAAACCGTTGATTTCCAGCACAAAACTGGAGAGCCAGCCGGCGATGCCCGCACCACAGGTAACACCGATGGCCGCGCAGGAAGTAATCAAGCCCTGGCTACGCACACCGGTCTTCCATTCGCCATAGTCAACCACATCGGCCAACATCACGAAGCCCATGCTTTGACCAGTCTGGAACAATGCCGAAACCGCCATGGATACGAAGATCAGCGGAATGGACATGATCTTGGCACCAACGTACAGACCAAGCAGACCAATAATGCCGAATCCGAAGAACATGATGGCGATATTGCGGTTCTTCATCTTCTTGGCGAAGAACGGAGCAAGAATCATACCGGCAATCATGCCAGCCGAATTGATGCCATTAGCCAAAGAGGAAAGAGTTTCGTTGCCGACGTTGTACTTGAAGAAGTACACGATGGACGAGGCCTTGGTTACCACACCAATGAACATGACAAGGTTGAGGGTGACAAGAATCCACCATGGCCCATTGTGCAGCATGGCCACGAAACTCTTGATGAACGGCGGCTCCTTCTCCTTAGGGGTAAACACACGTTCACGCGTATTGGCAAAAGTCAGCAGCAACAGACCCACGCAGATCACGCCATAGATGATCATGGTGACGGTAAAGCCCAACTGCTGATTGCCACCACCGATCAGGTTGACCAACGGCAGAGTAAGCATACCAGAGGCAATCACGCCGATCTGACCGCCAACATTACGGAAAGCATTTGCATTGACACGTTCCTGGGCGTTGGTGGTGAGGTTCGGCAGCAGCGCGGTGCACGGCGTGGTCACCGTGACGGCGAGGAAATTCATCATGATGTACGTTACGTACACATAAATCATCTTGATTACGCCGCCGAAGTTCGGCACCGAAAACGCCATGACACCTATGATGGCAAATGGCGCACCGAACCACAGGAACCATGGACGCACCTTGCCCCACTTGGTATGCGTTTTATCAATAAGCGCACCCACCACCGGACCTGCAACCGCGTCAAGCACACGCACCACCAGGAACAGCGTACCGACAGACAGCAGGCTAATGCCGGCCACGTCGGTGTAATAGAACATCATGTACGTGGTGACCACGTTGAACACCAGATTGTACGCGCAATCCGACGCTCCATAGCTGAGCTTCTCCTTAAGGGAGAGCTTAACGTTCGCGTTGTCCACAACAACTCCTTTGTCGAGAATCCCGAACAGCCCGTGCAATACGAGCCATCATGCCATTCGCAGCAACGCGATGACAATGCTTCTTATCCCTGACGGCCGATTCGCACCTGCGCTCATTGCGTATATTGCATTTTCGCCGTCTGATGTCAGAGTAGAGAAAATGAAATGCAAATTCTTGAGATGATAAGGAAATTTCTTTCTTGCAAATGTCAATATACAGCAGATAAACAGCAATTATCATGCACTCCAACACAATGATTACACTGCATAGCAATCATTAGAAGAAATTTCTCTACTATACTGCTATCATGACACTGTCTTCATCGCAAACCAATATGCGTACCGCCAGTCAACGACCGAAACTGTCGCACATCGCCAAACTTGCGAACACCACGCCATCCACCGTCTCCAAAGTCATCAATGGACGTTCCGGAGTCTCCGACGAAACACGGCAACGCATTGAAGCGCTGCTCAAAGACATGGAATACAGCAAACCGCCAGTCAAACACGCGCTGTCCACAACCATCATGTTGGTGCTCGAATCCATGGACAACCCATGGGTGCTCGACATCATGCAAGGAGCCACCGACGCCGCCGTCAAACGAAGCATGACCGTGACCATCTGCGCGAAAAACGCCTCCGATGGCAATCCCAACGACACCTACCGGCAAGCAATCCGTCGAGCCAGACCCAAAGCAGTGATTTTCGACAACGCCTACGTGCCAATGCGAGATCGAACACTTTGCCAAGAACTTGGAGCTCGATATGCGGTAGTCGACCCATCCGGAACACCATGCAAAGATTGTATGGACGTGCGCATCGACAATTGGACAGGCGGATTCGAAATCGGCAGCCATCTTATTAACTTAGGACACCGCCAATTCGCGGCAATTACCGGCCCAATGTCCACCACCTGCTACCCCGCCAGATTGGCTGGATTTCGTGCGGCACTAGCACAGCATGACATCGTTCTCAACGACACTCAAGTGCGAGAAGGCGACTACTGGTCGGAAAATGCACGCTTGCACGCGCTTGATCTACTGCAACAAAAGAATCGTCCAACTGCAGTATTTGCCTGTAGCGATACGCAGGCATTCGGCATATATGACGCGGCACATCAGTTGGGACTGTCGATTCCCGAAGATCTGTCCGTCACCGGATTCGACGATATCAACAGCGCACGGCATCTCGGACCGCCATTGACCACCATGCGGCAGCCACTGGCAGAAATGACCCGAGCAACACTTGCCACATTACTATCCAAGCATCAGTCCGAAGACGCGCAGCGCACGCTATTGTTTCCACCAACGCTTGTCGTGCGCGGAAGCACAGGACCAGCGCCAGAAATTAGGGAATAAAACAGAATTGGAGAATAAAAAAACGCGGGGCTGCCTGGCTATACCCAAGCAGCCTCGCGTGAAGCCGATATTGAATTAAGGCTTTGCCTTAATTCAGCGGCAATTTTTATAAGGATGGCTCCGGCTGGAGAACAGTCCACTGGACTGTTCTCTTTTCAGCCTCGCGTGAAGCCGATATTGAATTAAGGCTTTGCCTTAATTCAGCGGCTTCACCAATGGGAAGGTGATGGTTTCGCGGATGGTGGCGCCGGTCAGGGCGATCAGCAGTCGGTCGATGCCCATGCCCATGCCGCCTGCCGGAGGCATGCCCACGCCGAGAGCCTCAAGGAAGTCCTCATCAATATCGCAGGCTTCTTCGTCGCCGGCGAGCGCATCCTTGGCCTGAGCCACGAAACGTTCACGCTGCACAACCGGATCGTTCAGCTCGGAGTAGCCGGTGGCCAGCTCGAAGCCGCGCACGTACAGATCCCACTTCTCGACCACACCGGGCTTGGAACGGTGGCCCTTGACCAGCGGAGAGGTTTCGACCGGGAAGTCACGCACGAAGGTCGGCTCGAACAGCTTGTCTTCGTAGAAGTGCTCCCACAGGTGTTCGACGAGCTTGCCGTGGTTCTCCACATCGTCGCGTTCCACACCGAGCTTGTCGGCAATGGCACCGAGATGTTCCACGGAAGTACCCGGATTATCCGGGCCGCCATTCGGCACGATTTCCTCGCCGAGCGCTTCGGAAAGGGAATCATACATGCTGATGGTCTTCCATTCGCCGCCGAAATCGTATTCGGAACCGTCGAGCAACGTCACCTTGTGGGTGCCGAACACGTCCATGGCGGTGTCTTGCACGAGCTGCTTGACGAGCGCGCCGATGGTGTCGTAGTTGCCGTAAGCCTGATAGGCCTCAACCATGGTGAATTCCGGAGCATGGGTGGCGTCAACGCCTTCGTTACGGAAGTCACGGTTGATCTCGAACACGCGGTCGATGCCGCCGACCAGGCAGCGCTTGAGGAACAGTTCCGGTGCGATACGCAGATACAGGTCAAGGTCGAACGCGTTCATGTGCGTGGTGAACGGACGTGCGGCGGCACCGCCGTGCACGGTCTGCAACATCGGAGTCTCGACCTCGAGGAAGTCGTGATCGGCGAAGGTCTTGCGCAGGGAAGCAACGGCCTTGGAACGGTTACGCACCATATTGCGCATCTTCTCGTCGGCGATCATGCCGATGTACGGCTTGCGGGTACGGGTATCTTCGTTCAGGTCCTTGTGCAGGGCCGGCAGCGGCTGCAGAGCCTTGGCGGCAATAGCCCATTCGGTGGCGAACACGGACAGTTCGCCGGTCTTGGAGGCAATCACACGACCCTTGATGAACAGGTGATCACCCAAGTCAACCAGCTGCTTGAACTGCTTGAGGGAATCAGCGCCGATCTCCTTCTTGGAAATCATGCCCTGGATCTTGGTGCCGTCGCCAGCGGAAAGCTGCACGAAGCACAGGCCACCGGCGTTACGCAGGAAGAGTACGCGACCGGCGATGCCGACCACGTCTTCGGTTTCGTCTCCGGCTTCGAGCTTGCCGTCATACTTGGCGCGAACCTCTTCGATGGTTGCGGTGACGTCGAGGGTCACCGGGTACGGCTGGATACCGTCCTTGAGCATCATGGCACGCTTGGCCACACGCATCTGCACCTGTTCCGGATGCGCCAGCGGGCCGAATTCCTTATTGCCCGGATCGACGGCCTCATCCAGGGTGGCGCCGTCATTGATCTTGGCGTAGATAGCCGCATCCTGCTGCAGCAGCATTTCGGCGCGCTCCACCGTAGTCATAGCGGGAACGGCAGCCTCTTCATTCTGATTTTCTTGCGATTCGATGGTCTCACTCATAAGCCCACAGTGTACCGAGAAGCCACTACACCACACGCGACACGCCGTGTTTGCATTACTCAAGCAATCGTGTAATATTTCCAACTGTTGCCAAACGGGCTGTAGCGCAGCTTGGTAGCGCGCTTCGTTCGGGACGAAGAGGCCGCGGGTTCAAATCCCGCCAGCCCGACAACTCAAGGCGGAACTTCGGTTCCGCCTTTTTTGTTTCCCAGCGCATCAGCGGTACAAAACAGCATATGCGAGACGCAACCACCTGAAAAATCAAAAAACACGTAACACACAAGCGCTCAAACAAGCGCGCACACCAACACGCTTCCCGTTCATGGAGGAGAAACTGTGAAAAGAAGCATTCTGGCTTTGGCTTCCGGAGCCTTTATTCTTGGCGCCGCCGAATTCGTGATGATGGGCATTCTGCCTCAGACCGCGGCGGCCATGCAGGTCAGTATTCCTGCGGCAGGCCATTATATTTCCGCATATGCGATCGGCGTGTGCGTGGGCACACTGATTCTGGTGTTCGGCCGTAAGGTACCGCCGAAGAATCTCATTATTCTGTTCATGATCATCGCGCTGGTCGGCAACACGTTGAGCGCGGTTTCGTTCAATTCCCCCATGTTGTTGGCCGCTCGTTTCATTTCGGGCTTGCCGCATGGCGCGTTTTTCGGCACGGCCACGCTGATCGCCAAGACGTTGGCCGATAAGGGCAAGGAAGCGCAGTCCGTGTCGATGATGGTGACGGGTCAGACGATTGCCAATATGTTGGGTGTGCCTGCGGGCACATTGCTTTCGGAAATGCTGTCGTGGCGTTTGGCGTTTGCGATTCTTGCCGCTTGGGCGTTGATGACGATGATGTTGGTGATTGCGTGGGTGCCGTTCGTCGCGCCGATTAAGGACGCTGGCATTAAGGGGCAGTTCCGTTTCCTCACTCACGCCGGTCCGTGGTTTATTCTCATGGCGGTGTTCTGCGGTAATTCCGGTATTTTCTGCTGGTGGAGCTACATTTCGCCGTGGCTGCAGAAGGTCGGTGGATGGGATTCTTCGCTGGTTCCCCTGTTAATGGTGCTTGCCGGTTTCGGCATGGTGATCGGTGGTATTGCGGGCGGTCGTTTGACTGATTTGTGGAAGCCTGGTGCCACCGCCGGGCTTTCGCAAGCCATTGCCACGCTTGGCTTGTTGCTGGTGTTCTTTGTTCCTGGCAATCATGTGACCACCGCTCTGCTGACATTCCTGATTGGTTTCGCCCTGTTTTTCAACTCGTCTCCGCAGCAGTTGCTGATGGTGCAGGCCGGTGAGGGCGGCGGCGAGCTGATTGCGGGCGCGGCCGTGCAGATCGCGTTCAATTTCGGCAATGCGGTCGGTTCGATCGTTGGCGGAGCAGCGTTGACGGCCACCGTCATGAACTACCATTACACCGGTCTCGCCGGCGCTCCGATCGCCTTGATCGCGGTGATTATGCTGGTCACCTATTCACGCCGTTACGAAACGCATACGGGTGCTACGGAGCGTATGCGCGAAGTTCATGTCTGACATTCGACAGTCAGTTATTTCGATTATTTCTGTTATGTAGCGGGATATCTCATCACAATTATTGTGATGAGATATCCCGTTGTTCTTTGTACGACGTATCGCATGTTCCCCATCTTTCGTTGTTTCGCCGTCTGCGATGTCGTCTGCAGTTCGGGAGATGATGAAAGTCACCGATGAAGGGATTGCGATGGCAGACAGTGATGTCAATCTGAATATGGATAATTGCGATGACGGATGCGCAACATTTGATGTACAACGATTTTTGCGTGGTCTTGATGCGATTTTCGATGCGCATAAGGCTCCCGAACAGGCTGAACCGTATCTGCAGAAGGCACGAACCGAAGCCGAACACAGTCATAATGACGCCGGTTTGCTGACGGTGTTGAACGAAACGATGGGGTTTTACCGTTCGCAAGGTCGCCATACCGACAATCTGCCGATTATCCGCGAATCGTTAAGCATTGCGGATCATTTGCATCTTCAGGAAATCGACCCGCAGGCGTGGGCTACGACGCTGATCAACGCGGCCACGGGCATGCGAGCCGCAGGCCAGTACGAGGAGGCCGAACAGCTGTACCGTCAGGCGCTTGACGCGGCCACTTCCGTCTTCTCCCCCACCGACCGACGCCTGGCCGCGCTGCACAACAATATGTCCATGTTGTACGGCGAAACCGGTCGTCTCGATCAGGCGAAGCGCGAGCTGGAACAGGCGCTGGACCTGTTGGAGCAATCTTCCCCCGATGCGAGCGCTGACATCGACGTCGCCTCCACGCACACCAATCTTGCGTTGCTGCTCCTGCAGATGGACCGGTATTGGGCGAGCGACGCCATGCAGCACGCCCAGAAAGCGTTGACAATCTACCGTACCGGGCATTTGGAACATAGTGCGCATTATGCTTCGGCGCTGGCCGGCTATGCGCAGGCCTGCTATATGGCCGGCTGCCTGCAGGATGCGGTTTCCGGCTATGAGCATGCGTTGAGCGTGATTGAGGAATGCTACGGACGCAACACCGACTACTATCACACGACTGCAGTCAATCTTGAAGTGGCAAAACAGGCGTTGCATAAGCATATGCCATCATCTCATAAAACGAGGGAATCGCAAGAATATCAAGAATCCTTGGAATCTCAGCATTCACCGAAATCAATCGAATCTCAGCAATCAAGTGAACCGCACTATATGACGGAATCCGGCGCATCTTCGATTCCTGCGATTTCTCACCATATTTCAGGACTTGCTTTGTCTCGCGCATTCTGGAATGATCTCGGCAAACCGTTGCTTGCCGGCGCATATTCGGCATATCAGGGGCGGATTGCCGCAGGTTTGGTCGGTTATGGTTCGGAATGTTTCGGTTTCGACGATGAGCTGTCGCGCGATCATGATTTCGCGCCGCGTTTCTGCCTGTGGCTTACCGATGAGGATTATGATGCGATTGGCGAGCAATTGCAGGCTGATTACGATGCGTTGAGTCGCGATTTCACTGTTGCCGAGCAGGGCAAGCCGCATTTTGCAGGGCATGGTTCGGCTAATTCCGACGCTCTTGCCGCATCTCAATCGCCACTTACGCCGCGTGCGCAAGGCGAGTTCCGCCGTGATGGCGTGTTTCGTATCGGCGATTTCTTCGAGCGGATCACGCTGTTTCGTGAGGCTCCGGCGCAGAGCGATGTTGCATCTTGGCTAAGTTTGCAGGAAGATACGTTGGCCACTGCCACAAACGGTCAGGTGTTCGCTGATCCGTTGGGCATGTTTTCCAAGACTCGGCAGGGGTTCAAGTTCATGCCGGAAGATGTTCGACTTTCCTTGATTTCCCGCCGTTTGGGCATGATGGCTCAGGCGGGGCAATACAATCTGCTGCGCATGCTGCAACGTGGCGATGGTGCTGCTGCGATGTTGAGCATTCATGAGTTCGTGAACGCCACGGCTTCGTTGGTGTTTCTGATCAATGAGCCGGTGAGCGTTGGGTATCTGCCGTATTACAAATGGCAGTTTGCTGCCATGCGCAAGCTGAGCCGCCGTATGGCAACAAGGCTTGCCGGCGTGTGCGAACAGTTGGAAGACATATTGCGATTGAGTTCCGCCGCATGTTTCGGTGGTGTCGGTTTCGGTGAGGGCGGCAAGGGTGCGAAGCCTGCGGCAAAGCACATTATCGCCACTGTTGAGCGCATCTGCAGTGATGTTGTGGATGAATTGCTGCGGGAGGGATTGACCGAATCCCACGAAACGTTTGTGGAATGGCAGCGGCCGTATGTTGAGAACCATATCAAGTCCGACGCGAGTTGTCTGCACAGCCTGTGACGTGCCTGCAGTCAAAAAATCCATCGCAAGCATTGCAAATCAGAGCAATAATCAGACGAAATCAAGAATCGAAATCATATGAATAGCAGCGTAATTTCAGATGTAATAGACGGTCACGATACAGCAAATCTTGTTGAATCCATTATCAAACTGGAGTGGAATCAGTTTCAGCAAACCAATAATGAGGGCGGCCGCGCGTCCTGCCAAGGCAATTGGTCGATGTTTCATCAGATGCGTGCCAGTCAGTTCATGACGTGGCCGGAGGAATTGCTGCGTAGTTACCGGTCGGACTTGCAGGAAGCCGACCGTGTTGGACGTAATTTGGTGACGGAAAAGTATGGTCGCATGATGCAATCCACATATCCACAGGAGTATTGTGCAAACATTGCGCCGTATATTCCCCGGATTTCCGCGGATCGCAACGCCTTGCAGGAAGGCATCATAACAGTTCAGGTGTCGTGGGCGCGTGATTTTCGTGAGCGTTTTCCTCATCTTGGCGAGGCGATGCGTGTGCTGACCACTGTCGAAGATACGCCAGAGACCACGTCGTTCGAAACGTATCTGCGCGGCGAATTGGGCACCTATTCCGACCGTACCGTGGCGTTGTACCACGATTTTGTGGAGCGTTTGCGGCATGAGCGGCGTAATCTCACCGAAGAGACGATTCGCAATACGGTTCGTTTGGCTGGATTTGAGGATTTGGCACAGGCTGAGGCCGCACAGTGAAACACAGTGAAAACACACCGTGACAATTACTGAAAACTGCGGTAAGCCCCGTACATCACCATAAAAATGACCACCATGGTACGACCAAAATCCAACGTCAAGATGGAAAAGCAAGTGTTGGATTTGGTCATGCCATGGTGGTCACGTATTTGTTTGCGATGTCAGCCTCGATTTCGTTGGTGCGGCTGATATCGGGGGCTATTCAGCTGATTCTCACGATCGTTCCGAAACCGGCGACTTATCCGAATCAGTCGAAAAGGCCGTGGCATCCGAGCTATGGGGAGCGTCGAATGGATCGTCGCTGTCCGCATCGCCTCCATTCTTGGATCGGTTTGAACGCACCGCGCTGACTATCGCCCAGATCACGGCGACGGCGATAAGCAGCACGCCGATGCCTCCGAGCAGGAATACGAAGAACTGTTTCGGATCGCTGGCCCACCACCAGAGATTCATTGGCACATGCATGCCGCAAAGCAGCGTCACCACCCCCATGAAGCACGTGAACACGCCGAGCGCGATGGTCGAACCGCTTCTTCCGGAAGGTCTGATGATGTCGTCTCCAGTCTGCCGATTCTTGCGCCCATCATTCGCACCGGCTACCGAAGCGGTATAGGTCGGAACGCCTTGCGCTGGAGCGGATTCCACGCGCGGCTTATCATCCTGCGTCGCACGCCCACTGCGCTGCGACTGGTCATACGTGGACTGCGCATCCACGGTATGCAACGTTTCGGTAGGCATATCTCCGGCATCAGCCATGACCGGCATTTCCTGGGTCTTGTCGTCGCTCATGGTCACTCCTTTCCCGCTTTGCCCAATGTGTTGTCGGACGCATACTGCACCGCGACGCTGCCGCCGACCGTTGCCATAGTATTGATCTGCAGTCCGGTTGGCATGACCGGAGCCTTGCCATCATCGGTGAAGCACGGCCAATATTGATGATTGTCGTAGATTTCGCGGTAGGCCTTATCTACATTCCCGTCTTTGAAGGGGGAATCGGTCCTAGCGGAATCGGCGCCGGTATCCATGCCATCTTCCGTATCGGTCTCATCATCGAAATCCTCGATGCCGGATTCGTCTCCGTACGAGCCGCAACTCCGATCGTAAGTTCCCAGCGCACGCTTTTTCACTACCGATTTCGTGGAATCGTTGCCCATAAGCGAGACATAGATATTGCCGGAATCCAACGTGAGCCCGTCCGAACTGCCGACGAAATCGGTGATGTTGTAGAAATTACCGTCAGACCCGAACGCCCACCAGCAGCCGTTCGGCAAGGTCACCACGACCTGTGCGCTTGAGGCCACCACATTCAACGTTCCTGTAGGGCAGGAAGTTGTGCCCTGTGTGCCATCCTGAAGATCCACTTTGTGCGGACCGTTGTTTTTCGCGTAATCGCTTAAGTCGATATGCAGCACGTCGGTGGCGTAATCATTGCCTTGCGCGACGACGCCCTGCTCGTATTTGCTCATTTCACTGGCGGTGGAACCCATGGTGGTTATTCCCGACACATTGACCCTCTTGTAGGATGAGGGAATGCCCGTGTTAATCCGATAGCTGAGCAGCGAATAACTCGCCAAAGCCATCACCATGACCAACGACATGAATATGGATATCCATGTCAGAGGATGCAATCCTCCCGTTCTTCTGCCCGCGAATCCGAGCGCGATAATAACGATTCCCGTCACCAGACAGATGCCACCGACGAATGCCGCGCATGCCTGCAACGTGTATTCGGTACCCTGCTGCCCGCCTTGAACGCCGTACGTCATAATGCACCATACGCATAGCGCGCATGCGATCATCGTGAGACCGAACATCATCAATACCAGCAGTGGACCAGCCGGTTTACGACGTCCCCTTCTTGGCGACGTAGGCGTCTGCGCTACCGGGGCTGCTGGAGCGGTGAATGTTGGAGGAACATTGGCCGTGGCAAAAGCGGCCGGACCATTGACCTGCTGTTGGTAGGCATGATACTGAGGCTGTTGAGGCTGAAGGCGTTGGGGCTGAGGCGATTGCGATTCCGGTGACGAAGCCGTGTTGGCCACCCCGTTATATGCGCCGCTCGCCTGCATCGGCTGAGTATAAGGATTCGATTGCGCTGGAGACGGCGATGCAGGAGGCACCGGCTGTCCGTACGAAGGACTTCCATATTGAGGCTGACCATATTGCGGTTGACCGTACGGAGCCTGACCATACGGGGGCTGCTGCCACTGAGCTGGACGAACATTCGGCGCATAAATCTGCCTATTGAGCAGAAGCCACAGCACCAACGCGGCCAACGCGAAAGCAAACCATCCTGCCCCCGGCAAACAGATGGCAACAAGGCAGCACAACAGCGCGCCAATGCAATTCCAATCCCACTTGCCGTTAATCAAATCCTCAGCAAGAATCTGATTGTCGCGCTCATCCGGCAGCACAAACCACGCCAGGCCATAGAACGCGGCACCCGCGCCGAAAAACAGTGTGGCAACCACCATAAGCGCACGAACCAACGTGGTATTCCAACCAAGACGACGTGCTATGCCATCGCACACGCCGCCAATCCAACGGTCATGTCCACGCTTGACCTGGCTGGAACGAATCCACGCGAAGAAACGGCCGCCGCGGGAAGGTTGCGGCGAACCGTACGCAGGCTGCCGATGATACGGCTGTCCAGCAGAAGGCTGCGGCCCTGCGTTGCCGCGATCGCCCAGCGGACCATTGTTTGCATTGCTCATGGTTCCATTACAGCAACTCGCGCATGCCACATGTATCGGGGAACACCCTGAATCTGCCCTGAACACTATATGAATGCCCTGAAACGGCGTCCCTTACAAGGCACAATAGAAGTATGAAATCCTTAGGAAAACCGTGGTATACGCAAAGCCAATACGACCAGGCAAGCGCCGTATATATGCGCTACTGCTGCGATCAAGCCCTGCATGAGGGACGTCCGCTGCCGACGCAGCCGGCCAAACTGCCGTTGATGCGTCCTCCATACGGACGCATGGGAGCCGGCGTATGCAAGGCGATCAGCATGCATTTGGGCATTGCCGTGCTATGGGTGCGCCTGTTTTTCCTCGCCACCACATGTCTGTTCGGTTCAGGGCTCATCGCTTACATTTTCCTGTGGATGGCACTTCCCGTGGGAGACCCCATACAGCAGACGTACATTATTGCCGGCAAACGTTCGCTATGGCAGGCACCGCTTTCCCGGGGCAACATGCCGTACGGGACATATCCCGTTTCCCCGGAATATCAATCTTTTACAGCTACGCAAGATGGTCAGCACACGCAACCACCATCTTTTGAAGATACGACTGAACGCAACGACGGAACGTATGGTAATACGCAATCTTCCAGCGAAAGTCTTGAGCAGACACTGAAGAAAGCACCAAAACCCGCTTTGCTTGCATTGGCTGGTCTGATGCTGCTTTCCATCTGTTTCGTCATGTTCGCAGGCGGTGTTGAACGCACTCTGATTGTGCCCCTGCTGCTTGGTCTGGTCGGTATCGGCGTCTCCTGGTTGCGTTTCAACGCCGAAGAAGGTCAATTATGGACGATGCTTGGCGGCATTGCGATTATTTTCGCCGCATACGCTTTGTACGTCAGTTCCTGCATACATTTTGACGCGTTTTCCATGATTCGCATACTGTGCGCCGGTTTGGCACTGCTGATTGGCGTATTGCTTGCGATTGTGCCATGGATCATGGCGCTGATTCGCGATTTGGGTACGGAACGCGCATCGAAGGAACGCGAAGAGGAACGTGCCGACATGACCGCGCATCTGCATGATGGCGTACTGCAAACGTTGGCGCTGATTCAGTTGCATGCCGACGATCAGCAGACGGTGTTTTCGCTGGCGCGTTCGCAGGAACGCGAACTGCGCGAATGGCTGTATCAGGAACGCACCACGTCTGACCGTTCCGTGAACGCCGGCTTGAAAGAAATCGCCGCACATGTGGAAGACACGCATGGCAAGCCGATCGAAGTGGTGACGGTGGGCGACGCACGTCCAAGCGCGCAAACCGATGCGCTGCTTGACGCCACGCAACAGGCGCTTATCAATGCGGTAGCGCATGGAGGAGAGCCGATTTCCGTCTACTGCGAGGCAAGCAGCAAACTGGTGGAAGTATTCGTACGCGACCATGGCAACGGATTTGACGTGAATGCGATTCCCGCGAATCGCCTTGGCATTCGTGAATCGATTATCGGACGAATCAAGCGTCGTGGCGGTACAGTGGAGATAGTATCGAGACCGCAATGGGGCACGGAGGTACGCATGCATATGCCAATCGCAGACATGCCCGCAACCGCGGCCGCCGACACGAATGCGCAGCAATCACATGAATCGCAAAGCAACTCACAACGAACCGATTTTCCCAATCACCATAACCGTCAATCCAACAATCAACGTACCAATCATTTTGAGGAGCAGCAATGAACGAGCAGGAACAGCAGATCCGCATCGCCATCGTTGACGATCATGAAATGTTCCGTGCGGGCGTTATCGCAACGCTGCAGCCGCATTTCGACATCGTCGGACAAGCGGCCGATGTCGAGGGATCGGTGGCGATGATTGCGCAGACGAAGCCGGATGTGGTGCTGCTTGATGTGCATGTTCCCGGTGGCGAGGGTGGCGGCGGTGCCGAGATTCTCGTGAAATCGCGCGCATACTCCCCTAATACCGTGTTTCTGGCACTGTCGGTGTCTGATTCGCCGCAGGATGTCGGTTCGGTGATTCGTGCCGGAGCGCAAGGCTATGTGACAAAGACGATTTCCGGCGATGATTTGATTTCTTCCATCAAGCAAGTACATGAGGGCTATGCCGTGTTTTCGCCGAAATTGGCGGGATTCGTGCTGTCTGCCTTCCAAAATGGCTCACCGGCCGGCATGGGCGGCTCTGCAAGCGGACCGATCCACGATGACGAGCTGGACCGCTTGTCGAACCGAGAGCAGGAAGTCATGCGCTTGATCGCGCGCGGCTACACGTACAAGGAAGTGGCTGCGGAACTGTTTATTTCCATCAAAACCGTGGAAACGCACGTCAGCTCCGTACTACGCAAACTGCAGCTGTCAAACCGCACCGAACTCACCCGCTGGGCCGCCGACCGTCGCATCGTATAACAAATCGGCCTTCCCCGTCACCCCGCCTCGCCCTATTTCATCCCATCCAACGGAAGCTCCAACGAAAATCCCAACGGAGCATTCCTCCAGTCGCTGGAAGAATCCGGACTTTCATAAGCCTCCCAGCGACCCAAATCTTCCACCCACTGGAGAAATCTGGATGCTCACAGACCCCTCAACGGGAAAAATCCCCCAGTCACTGGAAGAAAATGGACGCATACCAGCTCCCCAACGGGAAGAATCCTCCAGTAACTGGAAGAATCACCCCGCCACAGACCATCCCAGCGACCCAGATCCTCCACCCACTGGAAGAATCTGGACGCTCACAGGGCCGACAATGAGATAAAACCTCCAACAAATGGAGGAATCCGGACTCTCAAATGCTTTTGAAGGCCCGTTTTGCTGCGATAAACATGAACGGGGCTTACTGAAAAACTTCAGTAAGTCCCGCGGAAAATGGCTTGCTTGCGGTATTTTTTACTTCAGAATAGCGTCAGTGTTGGTGACGGTGACCAGCGGCGTGAACAATGCCATGGTGCTCAATGCCATCTGATGGTTTTCCGGAGAGCTACCGGCGCAGGCGTCAGCAGCAACGCGTACCGCTACACCGCTGTCGGCAGCAGCGAGCACGGTGGTCAGAACGCAGCAATCAGTGGCAACACCACATACGGTAATCTTCTTGGCGCCCTTGATGGCTTCGCTCAGCACGCTTCCCCACTTGCCGAAAGTGTCGCAACTGACCACGGCATGGCCTTGCGCCAATTCCGCGGTATCCGCGGTGAGATCGTACATCGGATCGTCGGGAGCAACCAAAAACTGCGGCCAATCCTTGAAATAATCAACCCAAGCGTTTTGCGGTGGCTCAGGCGCAACATATCGCGTGTAGACCACACGATCGCCGAACGCCTTAGCCAATCGTGCGAACGCTTCATCAGTAGTGTGATAGGAGCCGTCCGGGCAAGCCCATGCGGACCATTCACTTTCCGCAAAAACACGCTGCCTGTCGATAACTACCAGCCATTCATCTTCCGCGATCATGGCTTTCCCTTTCTGTATATCACTTAAGTTTGGTCAGGCTTCCGAAACCGGCAGATCAGCTTCCTGCTTGGCAATATCGCCGCGCTGGAACATCAACGATCCCGCAAGACCAATAATCAGCGCAACAATCACACCAAGATTGGCGGCAGCCCAACTACCGTCTTTACCCCCGATAAGGAACAGCAGATACCCCTGCCAGTTCAGCCAGCTGGCGGCAGTGTTGACCACCAATCCCCAACCAAGCACGGTACCGACGACGAGAATGACGAAAGACTTACCGTTCCACGCACCGTAACGACCCTTCGGATCATACAAATCAGCAGTGCTGTAATCCTTCTTGCGAATGATCACATCGGCCACGAACATGCCAGCCCATACGGCCATCGGCACACCGAGCGTGGTCAGAAAGCCTTGGAACGGGCCGATGAACGTGTCAGAGAAGAAAGTCACGTAGACCACGCCAAGCACAGTCAAAGCGGCGGTGAGCGCGGCGGCCACAGTACGCGGCAACTTCACACCGAACGACAGCAGCGCAAGCCCGTTGGAATAATTGTCCATAATGGAGCCGGACATCAAACCGAGCACGGCCACAATGGTGTACGGAATCAAGTACCAGGTCGGCAGAATGGAAGCCATGGCTCCAATCGGATCATTTCCAACGTTTTCCGCCATGTCGGCATTGGAAACCGCGAGCAGCAGACCGTAGAAAATCAGGAACACATTGGCAATGGACGCACCGAATGTGGTCCAGAACACAATGCCGCCATTGGAGGAGTTGCGCGGCAGATAGCGCGAGTAATCGGCAGCGATATTCACCCAGCCCAAGCCAAAGCCGGTCATCACGAAGAAGCAGCAGCCGAGCATGGCCGGCAATGATCCCGCCGGAACCGAGTCAATGGCGGAAAAGTCAATATGTCCCCAGCCGAGGATAAAGAAACCGACGGTGATCACACCGGTCACGATGGTGATGACCTGCTGGCAACGCATAATCAGGTCGTATCCGAAAATACCTGCGACCACCACAAGGCCGACCACCACAATGGTGGAGATGATCTTGGGCGCGACACCAGAGCCCCAACCGAGTTTTTCGATGGTGCTTGATAATGCCAACACAGCGGTGGTGGTCAGTGAAATCTCCCAGCCTAATGTGGCGATCCAGCTCAGAGCCGCTGGCACTTTGGCACCTTCCACGCCGAACGTGGCGCGGGTGAGCACCATGGTGGGCGCGTTGCCGCGTTTGCCCGCGATGGAAATGATGCCGACCAGCAGGAACGAGACGACCACGCCAATAATGGTCATGGCGGTGGCCTGCCAGAACGAAATGCCGAAACCGAGCGCCCACGCGCCGTACGACATGGCGAACATGGAAACATTGGCAGCGAACCAGGGCCAAAACAGACTGGCCGGCGTGCCCTTACGCTCCTCTTCGGATATGGTGTCGATACCCTGCTCCTCGATGGAGAGGGTCCCTTTCTCATTGCTCATGTGAAACTAATCTCCTTGAATCTGCCGAGCAACGCCGCGGGCAAGCGACATGCACGCCGCGTCAGTGCAATCGTGCACATGATATAACCACTTATAGTCATTTGTACCATAAGTCTTAGAACGCCCTTCCTAGGAGCCGCTCAACCTCCTTTCGATCAGGGCAGGTAGCCGGCCCTGATCGCGTTACAGACAACGCCGAAGCAGCATTGGCGCAACGTACAGCCTCCTCCAACGGCACGCCTTCGCACAGCAGGGCGCACAACACACCCGCGTGACAATCACCAGCGCCATTGGTATCCACCGCTTTCATTGGAAAACCTGGAATTCGCAGCACTTCGTCACCGGGAATCGCCGACCACGCACCATCCGCGCCCACGCGAACGATTACAGGAGATTGCAATCGATCGCACAGCCACGCAACCGTCTCCTCATTGACATTCGCACTCTCAATCTCTTGCAGCATATCCCGCGAAACCTTGCAATCGCAAGAATCGCCACTATCGAGCGCCGCCAAACGTTGCGCAATCAACGTTGCCTCGCGTTCATTGCACGACCATATCGGACGATATGCGAGCATCACACGGAAAACGTCATCATCAACTGCCGAGATCATCGGAGAAGGATCGAATACCGCAGTGAACTCACGATGTTCAGTCGTTCTTTTCACAAAAGCAAGCAGCGCGTCCGCAGTGTGATGCACCAACGTGTATCCGCTCACATGCACGACATCCCGCTTTTCTGGATTCACAGAATCGAACGCATCGGCACTGCCGTACGCTTCTGCGCCCCTCGTCGAAATGAACGTCCGTTCAGCATTCGCGTCGGTCAACGCCACGCAAAATCCCGAATCGTGCACGGCATCCCGCTTGCCGATATGCTGAATTTCCTGATTTTCCAACGTTTGCAGAATCTGCGAAGCCCACGGCCCCGTACCAATCACACCAGCATGAGACGCCTTAACGCCCATGCGGCGCACGGCATACAGCGTGTTGAAGCTGGCACCAACCTGCGTTTGCACATTGCCGGCGAACACATCTTCACCCGCACGCGGCACCGCGTCCACATTCATGGTCAGATCGACAATAACCTGCCCAAGAGAAATAACTTTTCCAGTCATTGCGATGCCTTTCGCACTTCCGTCATAGTTTCGCTAACTACGGTTCCTGCAGATCAAACGATATTTATTACATCATTAAGCGCACTATCATCGCGTAACGCGCGTAGCGACGTAACAGTGCCGACCAAATCAAGGTGATTATCTTCAGCAAGTTGTGAAAGCACCTGATCAAGCATGGTTTTGTCGAAACCTTGCATACCATGCCACGCCCCCAGCATCGCGCCCGCAATAGCCGCAATGGTGTCAGTGTCGCCACCGATAGAAGCCGCGAAACACAAAGCATGCGTGGGATCGTCAAAAAAGCGCGCCGCAATGGCGAAAGCGGCGGCCACGGACTCGTTCGATTCCACGCTGGTACCGCAATTCCGTTGCAGCACAGCAGCGAATTCGTTGTCATTGAGCCTGCATCCATCAGTTTCAGCCCAATTCATGAAATATTGCACACGCGCAAGCACCGAAGCCTTTGCCGACCAATTGCCACGCTGTGGAAGCTTCCGTACGAATTCCACCGCGAGGTGCAAAAAGTCACGTTCTCCTTCAATGGCAAAGCTCACCGCCGCAGCCACCAAAGTGGTCGCTTCAATGCCCTGCACCGTGTTATGCGTCACCACACAGGATCGCCAGGCGGCGTCGGCGAGCGCTTGGCCTGGACGGAATGCGATGCCCACCGGCGTGGCACGCATTGCACCGCCGTTGGTGGTGCCGAATCGGCCGGTCTCTTCCAGACTTACGCCTTCGGTAAGTTTTTGCAGCGCTGCTTTGGTGGAAGGTCCCAGCAGGTCAAGCGATCCCTTGGCCTTCATCGCAGCTTCCCATTGCAGCAGATCGTGGGCGTATCGGGTGTTATCAATGCAGCCGTTATCGTCGATAAGTCGCCGTGCGAGTACGAAAGCCTGTTCTGTATCGTCGGTGACGGCACCAGCTTTCATATTCGGTGCGATCGGCTGCTGCGGCACGGCATTCATAAGTTTCGTGATCGGACCGTCGTAATACCGGCGAATCTGCTTGGCCGACATGCTTTGCGTAGGCATTCCCAACGCATCTCCCAACGCAAGCCCAGCCATAGCTCCCATCGCTCGTTCCTTCATTTGCATCCCATTCTCACGCATAGTCACAGCAGCCTTTCTCACAACTCAGCCTGATCGTACACCGAACAACATCACAATCCCTCCCCAATCCTTCCAGTCACTGGAAGAAAGTGGATATTTACAAGCCTCTCAACGACCCAAATCTTCCACCCACTGGAGAAAAACAGACGCCCACAAGCCCCCCCCCAGCGGGAAAAATCCTCCAGTAACTGGAAGAATCGCCCCGCCACAGACCATCCCAGCGACCCAAATCCTCCACCCACTGGAAGAATCTGGACGCTCACAGGGCCAACAGCGGGAAGATTGTTCCAGTGGATGGAAGAATACGGACTTTCACGCGCTCCCTAGCGGGGAGAATTATTCCAGTGGATGGAAGAATTGAGACTTGGACGGTGCTGAGCCGAACTTGGGTGGAGTTTACCCGGATTGCAGCAACAAAAAAGGCTTACCGGGTGCTTAGAGCGCTCTCAGTAAGCCTTATAGGCGGGTAAGGCGAGATTCGAACTCGCGGAGGCTTGCACCTCAACGGTTTTCAAGACCGTCTCTTTAGACCGCTCAGACACCTACCCATGTGCATCACGCACGAAACGCTAATATAGCACAACCCAAAGAACGAGGGGAAGAAAGCGAGCAAGGACAAAGGAAAGAACGCGGCGAAAACAAAAAAGAGGGGACCCGCTCACTGCGAGTCCCTTCCCATAAGCCAGAAAAGCCAGAAATCGGCAAATGCCAAATGCCAGGCATCCTCAGACTTCCATATTTCGTATTGCAGAAGTCCGTTTCAGCAGTTTAGTAGCTCAGCAACTCAGTGGAACCGATAAACAAACCCGAGTTACCAAACTCCACGAGCAACCCAAGCTATCAGACTCTGCCAGGCAAACCCAAATTCTATCAGGCTTCCCACTTGGTCGGCTCGATGACTTCCTTGCCACCCATGTAGGCACGCATGGCCTGCGGGATGACGATGGAGCCGTCCTTCTGCTGATGGTTCTCAAGAATGGCAACCAGCCAACGGGTGGTGGCCAGCGTACCGTTCAGCGTGGAAACGGCGCGGGTGCCACCATCTTCCATACGTTCGCGAATGTTCAGACGGCGAGCCTGATATTCGGTGCAGTTGGAGGTGGAGGTCAGCTCACGGTAGCGACCCTGGGTCGGCACCCAAGCCTCGCAGTCGAACTTGCGGGCTGCGGAAGAGCCCAGATCGCCGGCAGCGGTATCGATGATGCGGTACGGCACCTCGACCTTGCCGAGCATTTCCTGCTCCATGGCCAGCAGGTGCTCATGCTCCTTGTAGGAGTCCTCCTGCTTGGTGTAAACGAACATTTCCACCTTGTCGAACTGGTGCACGCGGATGATGCCGGAAGTATCCTTGCCAGCTGCGCCAGCCTCACGGCGGTAGCAGGAGCTCCAACCGCAGTAACGCAGCGGACCGTCAGACAGGTCGAGAATCTCGTTCTCGTGCATACCGGCGAGCGCCACTTCGGAAGTACCGACCAAGTACTGCTCATCAGGTTCGCGCAGACGGTAGATTTCGTCGGCGTGGGAGTTGAGGAAGCCAGTGCCGCGCATCACTTCCGGACGCACCAGCGTCGGGGTGATGGCCAGCGTGAAGCCGTGCTCTTCGGCCTGGTCCACAGCCATGGTGAGCATGGCGATCTGCATACGTGCCACCTGGCCGCGCAGGAAGTAGAAGCGGGAACCGCCGACCTTCACGCCACGTTCCATATCGATGCCGGCAACGCCACGACCGAGGGTCAGGTGATCCTTCGGCTCGAAACCTTCGGCTGCGAAATCGCGGATCTGTCCAACCTTCTTGACCACCACGTAATCGTCTTCGCCACCTTCCGGAGCTTCCGGCTCAACCACGTTGGAGAGCTTCCACATGGCGGTGGTGTATTCTTCGGCTGCGGCGTCCGCTGCGGCCTTGTATTCGGAAACCTTCTGGGAGAGTTCCTTGGTTTCGGCAATCAGCTTGGCCTTTTCGTCGGCCGGAGCCGCGGCGACCTTCTTGCCGATTTCCTTCTGCTGCGCACGGGCAGCCTCGAATTCCTTCAGAGAGGAACGACGAACCTCGTCGGAGCGCAGCACCTCGTCGACCAGTTCGACCGATTCGCCACGCTTGCGCTGGGATTCCTTAACAACGTCAGCATGTTCACGAATGAATTGGATATCAAGCATGCCTCCTAGCCTAGTGCTGAAAGCCGACACCCGCCGCAGTCCTCTCATTTTTGTATACAACGTGCAGGAATCGTCGAATAAATCAGTCTTGATTCGCTTTTTTCGCATCTTCCGTGAACAATAGATGACATGCCTATGCCTGTTATCATTCTGATTGTCGTTCTTGCGGTCGCAGCGGTGTGCGCGGCCGCCTTTTTCGCAGTACGCGCGTATAAGCATCGCAAACTTGCGGAACAGCTCGACAAGCGCGACGATGATCAGGTGCATTACGCGTTTGTGATCAATCCTTCGAAACCGCAGGCGGAACAACGCAAGCAGCATATTCAGGAGTTCTGCGAGGCGAAGCATCTCACGCAGGTTGAATATATCGGAACGCAGCTTGATAAGGATGGTCGCGCCTGCGCGCTGGAAGCCTTGGAGCATGGCGCCGACGTGGTGGTCGCGGTCGGCGGCGACGGCACGGTGCGCACGGTGGCGAGCGCACTTTCGGGAACCGGCCACGCGCTGGGCATCATCCCTATTGGCACCGGCAATCTGTTTGCCCGCAATATGGGCATTCCTGTGGATGATATCGATGCGGCACTGACCGTCGCCACATCTCATGGTTCGCGTTTGGTGGATGTCGGCCGACTGACGCTGCTCGATGATGAAGCCGCCGATCACGGCCATGCGTTCCTTATTATCGCGGGCATCGGCTTTGATGCGGTGATGATCGACGACACCGATCCTGAGTTGAAGAAGAACATCAGCTGGCTCGCCTATTTCGTGTCGGGCGTGAAGAACCTGTTCGCCCCGAAGTACAAGGGTGATGTGACCATTACCAGCGCCGACGGCAGCACGCACACCACGCACGGATTGACCTTCCGCACGTTCATGGCCGGCAATTGCGGCCAGATTCCGGTATTTTCGCTCATGCCCGACGCCGTGTACGATGACGGCATTCTCGATTACGAGATCATTGACACATCCGGCGGTTTGATCGGTTGGGCGAATCTGTTCGGCGATGTGCTGCATCAGACGATCACCGGCAAGGCCCAGCAGAGTCCGCTGTCCACGAATTCCACGGTTGACCAGATTCAGGGCGTCAGCGCGGAAATCAAGTTGGAGAAACCCGTGTTGGCTCAGGTGGATGGCGATATGCTTCCCGAAACGCAGCATATTCGTTTCAGTGTGGAGCGTAAGTCTTTGTGCGTGCGTGTGCCGGAAGCGCCCGAAGCCAATACTTCCAATGTAAATCAGTAACTATTATCGTAATTATTAAATTATTTATTACGATGATTATGTATTTTATGCAAATTATGCATTGGTATCGTCATTCTCATGCGATTCCGTCGCATGAGAAGTCACTCGTGCGACATGCAAGGTGAGATAGGCGATTTCCGCTTCCGAAAGACTCACGTTCAATCGCATTTTGACGATGATCGCAAGTTTGTTCGCACAATCCGATGCTTTCGGATATGAGGTTTTGATGGATTCCACGATTGGTTCAGGCTCGTCATCAAGCTGTTCATGTTGGTGGATGCGCACGAAAAGATAGCGCAGATGCGTGATGAAACGCGCCACATTGACGCTGTTCTGGTCGAGAGTGATGCCGTAATAGCCTTCGATGACCGTCAGCATTTGCTGGATGACGCCGGTCATGGTGTATGTGGCGGAAAGATCGCCGGTAGAGAAGCCCGCATTGACCAAGTGCAGGGCCAAAGCCACGGCTTCGCAATCCGGCAGCGCACCGCCCAGATACGTGTTCATGGCATCGACCAGAGCTTTGCCTTTGGCATATTCGCTCGCGTAGAGCGAACGCACTTCGGCTTCCAGCGGATATTCGATGGTCTGCTTGTTTTGCGATCGGCGGATCGCACCGCAAATATGGTCGGATAATGCCAGCACCAATGCAGGCTGTCTGTCGGCCTGTTCCTTCAGACCGGTGCGGTTCATGGCGTCCGTAACGAGACGAATGATTTCGGGCGGAATCCCGGCCACCTGTTGGGCCATATGGTCGGGATCCTTGCCATCTGCGGGAACGAACCGACGGACGATCTTCGCGTCGTCAACATGCTGGCCGGGCTTGGCTTGGAAACCTATACCTCGACCGGTGAGAATCACCTCACTGTTGCCGTCTTTTGCCAGTACGACATTATTGTTGAATACGCGAAGAACGTCCACGTCGGCCCCTTCCGACTATGCGATTGGTCAGCGCTGAATGTCGATCACCGACTCACCGGCCTTGACGTCGACGCCGGTCTTTGGCGTGACGGACGCGAAGGCCACTGTGTTCAGCACCGTCATCAATGTGGTGGTGCTGTATCCAGCTTCCTTAACCTTATCAAAGTCGACGACAACGAGGTTGTCCCCCGCGTTCACGTGTTCGTTGGCCTTGACCTTCACATCGAAGCCTTCGCCGTTCATCTTCACCGTGTCGATGCCGACGTGCACGAGCACTTCCACGCCATCATCGGTTTTGATGCCGAATGCGTGACCGGTTTCGGCGACGGTCTGCAGCACGCCGGATACCGGCGCGACGACGGTGCTGTCTGCCGGCTGGATGCCGACGCCTTCGCCTAGTGCGCGGGATGCGAACACCGGATCGCCGGTTTCATCCAGGGAAATCACATGGCCTGCGACTGGAGCGTTCACCACGGTGGTGGTGGCAGCAGCAGCCGGGGCTTCAGTCTTGGTGGCGGCAACAGTGGCAGTCGCGGTGGCAGCAGCCGGAGCGACTCCCTTGGCTTCGACCGACGAGACAGCGGTCTTCTGATTGGCAGCCGCACGGGCCAGCACTTCGGCCTTCTGTTCCGGAGTGCGGTAGTCGAAGGTGATGATCAGAAGGAAGGAGGTGAGGAAGGACACGGCGATGGACACTGCATACACCCACATCTGATTGAAGACCGGAATGGTCAGCAACGAGGTGAATGCGAAAGCGGTGGTGGTCACGCCATGCACGGTCTGGCCGGCGGCGGTGACGGACGGGAAGAGCCAACCGAGGATGGCGATGACGACGCCACCGAGACCGCAGCCCACCAGCATGCGCTTGTAGATGAGCTTGTAACGCAGGTGAATGCCGTACAGAGACGGTTCGGAAACGCCACCGAGCAGGCCGGCCGCAAGTGCGCCCAAAGCGGTCTGGCGCATGTCCTTATCCTTGTCACGCACAGCAAGGAAGAGCACGCCAGCGGTAGCGCCGAAGCAGGCGAAGTTCCACACGCCCATCGGGCCTTGGATGAAGTCGTAGCCGAGAGTCTGGATGTTCATGAGCATCAGGGCGTTGAGCGGCCAGTGCAAACCGAGCGGCACGAGGAACGGGTACAGCATCGGAATGATGATGGCGAAGATGAACGGGGCATGGGTGTTCATCCAGGCCAAGCCGACGCCGAGGCCGTTGCCGACCCACACGCCGATCGGGCCGATGATGAAGGCGGTCAGCGCGCCAACGATGATCATGCAGAAGAACGGCACGAAGACCAGCTGGACGCTTTCCGGGATGATCCTCTTCAATCCGTGGTAGACGAGAGCAAGCACGGCGGCCATGAGCAGCGGCACGAACACGTTGCCGGAATAGTCGCTCAATGCCATCGGCAGACCGAATATGTTGGCCATGCAAGACTTGGTGCCCAGAGCGGCGTTCTCCACGCACGTGGTGGTCTTGGCATCCATCAAGCCGGTGAACTGCGGGGTCATGAGCATGGCCATGATGGCACCACCCAGCCATGGGTCGACTTTGAGCTTCTTGGACGCGTTGTAGGCGACCATGATCGGCAGGAAGTAGAATACGCCCTTCCAGATGGCTTTCACGAATACCCAGCCTGCGGAAACCTCGTCATTCGGAATGACGTTCAGCGAAATAAGCAGGTTGACCAGCGCGATGATGATGGAAGCGCCGAGCAGCACGCCCAGAATCGGGCGGAAGGAATCGGAGAGATACTCGAAGAAGGAGTCCAGCCAAGCCACCTTGCCGCGGGCCTTGGAACGGGCTTCGGCCTTGACGTCGGCATTGCTCTTCTGACCATCGTCGGATGCGGAGGCACCGCCGACACCGGCCATTTCGGGCAGATGCATGATGTTTTCGTACACGGTGGCAACGCCACCGCCGATGACCACCTGGAAGCGGTCGCCGCTCTGCGGCACCGCGCCGAGCACGCCCTGCATGTGCTCGAGACTATTCTGATCGACCTTGGATGCGTCAACCAGTTCAAAGCGCAGTCGAGTGGCGCAATGCGTCAGACTGCGAACGTTTTCAGGACCACCGATTGCAGTGATGATCTGCGATGCGAGTGAGTCAGCCATCCTGATTTCCTTTCTTTCCCTTACAACCGATTCGATCCGAGCAACACCGCTTCGGGCAACAAAAAAAAGACCTGAGATATGGCTATAGTTCAGCCACATCTCAGGTCTTGCGTCTTTATGTTGACTAGCAACCCTGCATCAGTCGAATAGCATAGAACTATACACCATCGTTTGACATTGCGCAACTCGGCTAAGCGCAGAATCCGCCATTTTCGAAAATTCATGTACACACATCCGAACATGCACTAAACAGACAACGTATTCATCGCGCATAATGGGACAATTACGCACATCTGACGCAAAAGCGTGGCAGAATAGTGACTATGGTTGCAAACAATGCGGGAATGCCCGCTACCCCAGCAGATCTGATCAATGTCGACGAGGTCATCGGCAAGTACTATGACGTCGTCCCCGACCCCAACGTTCCGGAACAGCGTGTCTCCTTCGGCACCTCCGGCCACCGCGGATCGTCTCTGAAGACCTCGTTCAACGAGGCCCATATCGTCGTCATCACCCAGGCCATCGCCGAATACCGCAAGAAGGCCGGCGTGACCGGCCCGCTGTACATCGGCCGCGACACTCATGCTCTGTCCGAGCCGGCTTGGAAGACCGCCATCGAAGTGCTCGTCGCCAACGGCGTGACCGTGCGCATCGATTCCCGCGACGACTTCACCCCGACCCCGGTTGTGTCCCAGGCCATCCTGACCCACAACCGCGCAGCGGATGGCACCCAGCGCTTCACCGGCGAAGGCCTGGCCGACGGCATCGTGGTGACCCCGTCGCACAACCCGCCGACCGATGGCGGCTTCAAGTATGACCCGGTCACCGGCGGCCCGGCTCCGTCCGACGTCACCAACGCCATCGCGGATCGTGCCAACGAGCTGCTCGGCGATTTCAAGAACATCAAGCGCGTTCCGTTCGAGCAGGCCGTCAAGTCCGACCTGGTCGAGCGCTTCGACTTCCGCGAGCACTATGTCGCCGATCTGGAGAACGTCATCGACTTCGATGTGATCCGTTCCTCCGGCGTGCGCCTGGGCATCGACCCGCTCGGCGGCGCTTCCGTCAACTACTGGCCGCTGATGAACGAGAAGTTCAACCTGACCATCGACGTGGTGCGCCCGCAGGTCGATCCGACCTGGAGCTTCATGACCATCGACCATGATGGCAAGATCCGCATGGATCCGAGCTCCCCGTACGCCATGAAGGGTCTTGTGGACTCCCTCAACAACGGCGCTTGGGACAAGTACGACCTGGTCGGCGGCACCGATCCGGACGCCGACCGTCACGGCATCGTATGCCCGAACTGGGGCGTGATGAACCCGAACCACTACATCGCCGTGTGCGTAGAGTACCTGTTCGGCGGCAACCGCCCGGGCTGGCCGGAAGGCGCCGGCATCGGCAAGACGCTGGTGTCCTCCTCCCTGATCGACCGCGTGGCCGCTTCCATCGACGCCAAGCTCGTTGAGGTTCCGGTCGGCTTCAAGTGGTTCGTTGACCCGCTGTTCAAGGGCGAAGTCGCCTTCGGCGGCGAAGAGAGCTCCGGCATGAGCTTCCTGCGCAAGGACGGCCGCGTGTGGACCACCGATAAGGATGGTCTGATCCCTGACCTGCTGGCTGCGGAAATCACCGCCAAGACCGGCAAGAACCCGGCCCAGCTGCATCAGGAGCAGGTCGATCGCTTTGGCGAAAGCTGGTACAAGCGAGTCGACACGCCGACCACCTTGGAGCAGAAGCAGAAGTTCGCCAAGCTTTCCGGCGACGACGTCGCGGCCACCCAGCTGGCCGGCGAGGACATCACCGCCAAGCTCACCGAAGCCCCGGGCAACCACGCCAAGATCGGCGGCCTGAAGGTCACCACCGAGAACAACTGGTTCGCGGCCCGTCCTTCCGGCACCGAGAACATCTACAAGGTGTACGCCGAGTCCTTCGAATCCCCCGAAGCCCTCGACAAGGTGCTCGCCGAAGCCACCGAAGTCGTGGACAAGGCCTTGGCCGAGTGATCATTGGCGAATCGGCGTAATCCAGCCATTCGCCAATCATTCGCAAACTCACTGAGAAGCCCGCTTTCCTGAAAAAGGCGGGCTTCTCGCATATCCGCCCGAATACGAATCGCAACGAACACGAATCGTGCGATATGGCACGAAACGCCGAATTCTGGCATGACACGCACGCTATCACCCTCCTGCCGGCCCCGCTTCGCATTACGCTTGAATGATAGCGACACAACGCTCAGTCCAGCGGTCCCCGCCAATCTTCATGGGAGGTGAACGATGCGCATCGCCATCGTCGAAGACCACGCCGCCGAACGCCAACTGATGGCCGTCATGTGCGCGGAATATTTCAAACGCACCCGCGATATCGGCGTGGAATGCGTGACCTTCGCCGATGCGGAATCCTTCATCGAAAGCTGGAAAGACGCCCGATACGACCTGCTGCTGCTCGACTGCTATCTGTCGGACGACGAAACCGCCACGCATGCGGCGACCGGACTTGATATCGCACGGACGCTGCGCAGACAAAACGACGATTGCCCGATCGTGTTCATCACGTCAAGCACTGATTTCGCCGTGCTCGGCTACGAGGTGCAGGCAAGCGGATATCTGTTGAAGCCCCTGAATCACGACGCGTTCCATGCGACCATGGACCGCGTCGCAGCGCAGCTCGACACGAAAACACCGGTCACTCATCTGAAAAAACATCAATCGACGGGCAATGCACAAAGCATCACGGACGCCGCATGGCAGGTGGCGTTCGGCAATCCCGCCATCACCATGGACCGTCGCCTTATCGCCTACGCGCTTTCCAGCGCGCATTATGTGGAATTCACCTTCGCCGACGGCACCTGCGCGAAAATCCGCACCAACTTCTCCGATGTGGAACATCGTCTCACCGTATTCAGCAACTTCTACCGCACCGCGCGAGGAGTGCTCGTCAACTTCGACTACGTGTCAGGCATCAGCAGCAATGAATTCGTGATGAAAGGCGGCAAGCACATTCCCATCACGAAAACCGCGGTGACCACCACCTGCAGAAAATACGCGGAATACACGTTCACCCGCATGAGAATGGAGGACTAGCCATGCTTGACGCACTCGCATCGATCGCGCCATCATGCATGTTCTTCGCCATCGGCGAGCAGCTAAACGCGCTAACGGGCCTGCTTCTCTGCCTGTACATGACCTGGCATCATATGGAGAATCCCAAGCGCGACGGCCTTATTCTCATGATTTCCGGCGTGATTGTCTTCTTCCTGTGCGGCATCGCATGTTGCCTCGCCCACGTCCCCTCGCTCTGGTCCGTGATTCCTTCGGCTCCGGTTGTGGTATTGGCTTTACGTAAGATGACGAATCTTCCTTGGGGGCAGCTTCTTTTCGTCGTTTCAACAGCCGCATATATCGTCGCGATCATTTATTACCTGTCTTTGGCCGTGGATTTAGCTGTTCTGAATGAGCAGTCCATGAATTTACGTGTCGGATGGCCGGGAATGATCAGTCTGCTGATTTTTGATTTGATTGCGGCGACTACACTTTTCCATCCGTTCCATCATTCATTTTCCGCAACATTCGATTCACCTTCCATCAGCAGGAATTTTTGGAGGGTCATCTGGCTTTTTCCGTTCATTTCCACAGCAATTGTGGTGTGGTGCATGCCCGCCGACAACGCATCGCTGCTCGACACCCGCGTGCTTAGCATCGCCTTCACCGTATCCATCGCATATTCCGGTTTCATGACCATGGCCTACTTCCTCATCTGGTATATGGTCCAGCAGGCGGACCGACTGCGCGAAGCCAGCAAACGCGAACATTACGAAGCCATGCAGACCTTGCAGCTGCAGCATATGAACGAACGCATCAACGAAGCGAGGCAGATCAAGCACAATATCCGGCATCATATTCAGACGTTGCAGGCTCTCGCCGCGGCCGACGATATGCCCGGCATCACCTCGTATTTGGAGGAGATGGCCAATCATAGGCTGTTGCAGCCCATCCCCATGCAGTATTGCGAACATGCTTCGTTGAACGCGGTGCTGGTCTACTACTGTGATTGGATCCGCCATATAGGGGCTGAAGTCGACGTCAAAGCGTCGGTGCCGCAATATCTCAACATCAATAATGCCGAATTATGTTCCATGGTCGGCAATCTACTGGAAAATGCGTCTGAGGCCATTATGAAACAACAGGATGGGGAGAAAAAACTCAGGGTGCGCATCAAATATCGCACTGGGCCGCCCGCATCACTGTTCATTGTGGTCGACAACACGCACGATTCCTCCATTATGCAGGTTGGCGACGCTTTCGCCTCAACCAAGCATGGGGGTAAAGGTTTGGGCACCGCCACCGTGCGCGAAACCGCGGAACGGCATCATGGCGCGACCTCGTTCGATTATGACGGCACGCTGTTCCGCGCTTCCGTCATGCTGTGTTTGGATGATTGAGATTCCCGTTCGACGTCGCCCGATCACAGTTCGCAGTTCACCACGTATGGCAGCGTCTCACGGCTTTCGTAGGGTAGAGATATGACGATTACGGTTTCTACAGACGGTTCCGCTTTAGGCAATCCGAATGGTCCGATGGGTTGGGGTTGGGCCGATCATGAGCTTGCCACAGGCGGCAAGCCGGGGCATCACCATGACAGCGACTGCGATGCCGGCGGAGCTACGAACGGCACCAATCAGATTGGCGAGCTGTGCGCGGTGCTGGAGGCGTTGCGCGCGCACCCCGGCTCCGAACCGTTGGTGATCGAAACCGATTCGCAGTATGCGATCAACTGTTCCACCACGTGGGTTCACGGCTGGAAGAAGAACGGCTGGAAGAACTCGCAGAAGAAGCCGGTAAAGAACGCGGATCTGATTCGCGCGATCGATGCCGAAATCTCCAAGCGCCCCGGACCGGTGAAATTCGTATGGGTCAAGGGTCATGCCGGCAATGCCGGCAATGAGAAGGTGGACGAGCTGGCGCGCACCTATGCGGGCGATTGCCGTTCGAAGATCCGTGAAGGATATCTTCCTTTGGAGGGTTGGCAGTCGCTGCTGGCTTCCGAATATTCGCAAGGTACCGATGTTCCCGATGATGCCCAAATGCTGCTTGACGGCAAAATCACTACGGACGAATACCATATGGGGCGCGGGCAAGGCAAGTCCGCTCAAGGATCGTTGGCCGATGATCTGATGGGCGCGGCCGATCCGGAGCCGCGTCCGCGTTCCATCGCCGATATGCTGGTGGAGCCGGAAGGCTATCCAGCGCCCGACGAGGCGACATTGCCGTTGACGTCCAACGAAATGTCGGTGGAATCCGACGACATGCCGGAACCGACCACCGCGCTTGATACGACCATGCCTGATGGCACGACGCCTGACGCCGAGGCACCGCGCAAATCGTATGCCGAAATGCTGCTCAAGCCGGACTGTTTTCCCCACGAGCATGACGAGCGGCAGCCAGCCGACGATGCACAGAACGAACAATCCGCGAATTCCTCGGAAAACACGCCGGCGCCAACGAGCGAATCAGCCGAATCCGCAAACGCGTCGGCGCCAACGAACGCCGTCGCCGACTTGCCGAAACTGCCGCATCGCGCCAGTCCTTCGGGATTGGCGGTGTCGGGCGCCATTCGCTTCACTCCCCCGCCAAATTCCAGTCCGACGTTCGACGGCAAGCCACGCCTGATCCGCGGTTACATCGCGGTGGAAGGCTACGTGCAAGGCGACGGCACGCTCGTCCTCGACGAAGCGCCATTTGCAGTCAAGCACAACTAACGAGCCAGCACTTTCGACCTTAACGCCTCGAAAATGCGTGAAACATCCTGTGAAAACATTTGCTGACCACCAATGGCACACCTTCGTTCATGACATGTCCGCAAACGCACAAAAATCAACACATCCGATAATATGGAGACGGTCTTAACCCCATATCGAAGGAGGATCATGGACAAGGCACAGCAGGACGCATTGAAGAAGGCAGCCGGCATCGAAGCTGCCAAGCTGATTCAGAACGGCATGATCGCAGGTCTGGGCACCGGCTCGACCGTGCGCTTCCTGGTCGACGAGCTCGGCCGCCGCGTGCAGGAGGAAGGCTTGGAGTTCACCGGCGTGACCACCTCCCGCCGCACTCAGGAGCAGGCAGAAGGCTACGGCATCAAGATCGTCGACATCGATGACGTTGATCACATCGACGTGACCATCGACGGCGCCGACGAGGTCGACAAGAACTTCAACGGCATCAAGGGCGGCGGCGCCGCTCTGCTGTGGGAGAAGATCGTGGCCACCAACTCCAACAAGATCGTGTGGATCGTGGACGAGTCCAAGGTTGTGGACACCATCGGCAAGTTCCCGCTGCCGGTTGAGGTGATTCCGTTCGGCGCAGGCCAGGTCGTCAAGAAGTTCGAATCCCGCGGCTACAAGCCGGTGCTTCGCCTCGACGCCGAAGGCCAGCCGGTGCGCACCGACGAGAACAACTACGTGGTCGATCTGCACCTCGAATGCATCGAACATCCGGAGGCTCTGGCCGACGATCTCATCAACACCGTTGGCGTGGTGGAGCATGGCCTGTTCCTGCACATGGTGGACCAGGTCATCGTGGGCGATCCCAACGGTCCGCGCGTGCTCACCAACTCCAACAAGTGAGTTTGAAGTAGCGTAAGTTCCGCATTTTCCGCGGATTTTCGCGAACCTACACGAAACCATATGAGGCTGTGCGTTCAACTTCGAGCGCACAGCCTCCTTTTGCATCTATTGATTTTCGATTCTCGTACTTTTCGTTTATTTCTTTGCAATATGCAAAAATCCCGTATACCTCAAGAAGACATACGGGATTTTGTTTAAGCGACGCTTCAACCGCGCCTGAAGACTACTTGCGCTGGTGGCGAGTCTTACGAAGCAGTTTGCGGTGCTTCTTCTTGCTCATGCGCTTGCGGCGCTTCTTGATGACCGAGCCCATCTCAGCCTCCGTTCTTAAACTCAAAGGGTAAAAGTTTGCAACTTGCCCAATACTACACTGCTTCGGGGACTAACGCACACAACCGCATTCATATGGTGGAAGCACGCACCTCTTTATCGGAAGATCAGGCAAACGCAGTCCGCATGGTCCACGGCTGAATCTTACGTGAATCATGCATGAATCACAGGATCGCACAACCAGCCGTAGGCAGTATCACAGCGGGAACTGCTGGTAGAAGCGCTGCACCGAATCCTTGGCTCCCGTGGCTTGGAACACCACGGTATCGTTGCGCCAGACCGCGATGGCCTTGGTTTCGTCGTCCGGATCGGTTTTGGCGCTATAGGCGCCGGTCGCTTCACCGGAAACCTTCACATTGCCGCCGCCCAGCTCCTTGCCGGTCATGGCACCGGTCAGATTGTCATACTGACTTTGCGCATCCTCGGACTGAGACCATTGCGCCACTTTCAAGGTGATACCCTGACCGTCCTTGCCCGTGGAATACGTCAACGTGTACTCCTCGACCGGGGAAGCGCCGCTCCACGAAGTGCTGGCATCGGCCTTGGTGCGCGCGAAATTCAACACGGAATCAGGCATGGCCTTCAACAGTTCGCTGGCGTCATCCGGCAACGCCACAGCGTCAATGGACGGCGTGGTCGGCTCAGAGGCATCCTGCGACGCGCCCTGCGAGGTGGTGGTGCCCTGAGTGGACGCTTCATCGCCCTTGTTCAGAGCCCAGCCGGGCCAGATGAAAGCGGACACCAAGGCGAGCACGACCACCAAAGCGGCGGCAATGACAGCCACGATCAGTTTGCCATGAGAAGAGGAAGTTTGCGTAGTAGACATGGCTGTTATTCTTTCATATCCGTGAGACGCTCGAATCCAGAAACCGTGATCTCGCCATCATCCCGCACCAGCACCCCCTTAATATCTCCGAAAACGATTGTCCCAAAATATCCGTATTGTCGGCGATATGGCAAAGACGTCCTCGCAATTTGTATGTTCCGAATGCGGCTGGAGCGGGCCGAAATGGCTGGGCCGCTGCCCTGAATGCGCCCAGTGGGGCACCATCGAGGAATTCCATGAAGCGCGCCCCTCCGCATCGTCACGCACCGCCGCTCCCGGACGCACATCGCGCACGCTATCGCATGCAGTGCCCGATTCCGCGGCGAAACCGATCACGGAAATCAGTACGGAAAACATTTCCAGAATCGACACTGGGTTCACGGAATTCAACCGCGTACTTGGCGGCGGCATCGTTCCCGGTTCCGTCACGCTTATCGCGGGCGAACCGGGTATCGGCAAATCAACGCTGCTGCTGGAGACCGCAGGCAATGTTGCCCGTCTTTCCGCAGCACAGCCCGAACGCAACACGGTGCTCTATATTTCCGGTGAGGAATCGCAGGCGCAGGTGCGCATGAGGGCCTCGCGCATCGGCGCGGTCGAACCGAATCTGCTTCTGGCCGCCACCACCGACCTGTCAACCGCGCTGGGGCTTATCGAACAATGCAAGCCTGCGCTGGCCATCGTCGATTCCGCGCAAACCATCGTCTCGCAGGAAGTCGATGGCATCTCCGGAGGCTCGACTCAGGTGCGCGAAGTGGCGAGCGCGCTGATCGACACCGCCAAAACGCTTGATATTCCGGTATTGTTGGTCGGTCATGTCACCAAAGACGGGTCGATTGCCGGCCCGCGCACGTTGGAACATTTGGTTGATGTGGTCTGCCAGTTCGAAGGCGACACCGAAACCGCATTGCGTATGCTGCGCGCGGTGAAAAACCGTTTCGGCCCTACTGATGAGGTCGGCTGTTTCGATATGAGCGGCGAAGGCATCGAAGAGGTGACGGACCCGTCCGGACTGTTTCTTTCCTCGTCCAATTCCGCAGATCCCTCTCCGGTGGAGGGCACGTGCGTGACCTTCACGTTGGACGGTCATCGCAGTCTTCCCATCGAAGTGCAGTCGCTGGTCACCAAATCCGTACTGCCAACGCCACGACGTGCCGCGAACGGCGTCGACGCCAACCGCATCGCCATGCTGGTGGCAGTGCTATACAGGCATGGCAACGTCAATCTTTTGGCGAACGATCTGTATATTTCCACCATCGCCGGAGGCCAGGCGCGCGAGCCCGGATGCGATCTGGCGATCGTCGGCGCATTGGCGAGCGCCTCGAAATCGAAGGCGATCAGCCGCACCACATGTGCGATTGGCGAGATTTCGTTGACCGGGCAGGTGCGTCCGGTGCCGCGATTGGAATACCGGTTGCGCGAAGCCGCCCGTCTTGGCTTCACCACCGCTGTAGTGCCGACATTACGTAGAGAAATCGCAATTCCCGGATTGTCGATCGTTCAGGTCGACACATTGCAGGATGCGCTTGGCGCCATGTTGCGATAATACACACCCTACATACCGTTTTCGCATGTATGCACGCGAAGCATATACATTATGTTATTTTTTAACCTATACTAGTGGGGCTCTTACGTAGATTCTTACGTAAGAGCCCCACTATTTTTTTGAATGCTGATACGTTTTATCGAAAATATCAGCATTCATTAATCACTGTCATTATCGTGATTATTATTGCGATCATCGTTGTGATTAGCATCAGGCAGTAATTCGCTTGGTTTCCTCGACATTGCGCTTCAGCTCATCGATCAAATCCTGTGCGGAATCGAATTTGATTTGAGGACGCAGGAATCCTACGAATTCCACACGTACCTGGTGATCGTATAAATCAAGCCAATCGTCGGTGACGGCATAGGCTTCGACCACGCGATCGTTCATTCCGGTCACCTCGTTGAAGGTCGGCTTGGTGCCGATGGAAATCGCAGCGGGCCAACGATATGGCGAATGATCGGCAAGTCGCGCGTCCACGGAAGAGGAATCGAACTGCTGCGAAACACCTTCGGAAGCGTCCTGCGCATCATCGTCCGCCGTCTTCGCGCCCAAGTCCACAAGCCAACCGGCGTATACGCCGTCGACCGGCAGATAGCCTGCCACATTCTCGCTCAGATTCGCCGTAGGGAAGCCGATGGTGCGTCCACGTTCCTCGCCATGCACCACGGCGCCTTCCACGGCATGCGGATGTCCCAGAATCTCGTCGGCGTCTTTGATGCGCCCCTGGCCCAGCAGGTAGCGCACATTCGTGGAGCTCCACACGCGCACGGCCTTCGCCTGGTTTTTCTTGCTCCATGCGCGACGTTCCGCCTTGGACGCGCCTTCCAGCGGATCGGCCGGCTCACCATGGTCGGTGGGCATAACCGGCTTCGCATTGGCTGGCACGCGGGTTTCGCCCGGTCCACGATCGTCGACCACGTCAAGCTGGAACACGCCGGTGGCGAGCGCCAGATTCTCGATGGCCTTCACATCGCCGGCACGGTTCGCACCCATGGCCGCATCGGATCCGAGCACTAGCGCGCGCATGCCCAGCTTGCCCACCATTTGTCCGAGGAAGAATCGGTACGATTTCGCCGCGAACGCCAGCGTGTAACGCACGATGAGCGTGTAATCCACGCCCAGCTTGTTGATGGCGCGCAGACGCTCCTGCATGCTGGTGAGCGCCTGCGCGTCGATCATGCCTGCCGGCGGCTCCTGGCCGCCGTTTTGCGCCGCGTAGCCGTGCACGAGCGCTGGGCGTGGATCGAACAGCACCACCACGGAGAAGGACTGTTCCTTCTTGGCGAGTTCCACCACGCGGCGAATCACCGCCTGATGGCCCTGATGCATGCCATCGAACGAACCGATGGTCACCACGGATTTCTTATCGTTGCTCAGCGTAGGCCAATCCACCATGCCGCTGGCATCAGGCGTGAGCGTGATTGTCTTCATCATGTCCTTCTTGTGTATGAATTCGTATCTGTAGTCTGATTGGATGGTTCAGTTGAATACCGCGACCGGTTTAGCCTCACCGCGTTTCGCACGTTCGAGGATGGCGACCAAATCGTTGGTTTCCTCAACGTACGCCGCCGTGGTCGTACGTATGTCATGCGCGATTCTGCGTCCGAAACGCAAGTCGGCCGCTTCCTGATCGCTCACGGCCAGCATATTCATGGAAGCCGCAGCGCTGGCCACGGGATCGAGCGCATGATCGAGCGCATGATCTGCATCGTCAAGCACTGCACGATTGCGCGTCACTTCCATGCCTTCACGATTGGTGAATGTTTTGGATTCAGCGTGGGCGCTCATGACGTTGGGCATATTCACTGAGAATCTGCCGACACGTGTGCGTCGCAGCATCGTCAGATGGCCTCCCAACCCGAGTTCCTCACCCAGATCGCGTGCGAGCGCGCGAATGTAGGTACCTGCGGAACAGGTCACGGTCACGTCGAGTTCCATAACGGGCTGCATGTCTTCATGCGGTGCAGTGTCGGCAATCCATCCATCTCCTGCCCTCTCGGCCACGACTGCGCCAGCAAGTTCCGTGCCGGCACGATCGCTATGCGTGTAGCCGTAACGCGCCTGCCGCACGTTGAACTCTTCGATGGTCACAGGACGTGCCTTAAGCTCCACATCCTTGCCTTCGCGCGCCAGATCATAGGCACGCTGGCCATTGACCTTAATGGCGGAGTAGACGTTCGGTACCTGTTCGATGCGCCCGGTGAACCGTTCTGTGATCAGCTGTTCCACGGCTTGACGCGAAGGAAAGTTCACTGCCCGCTCCCCCGCCGGCAACAGCTCGCCTTCGGCATCGTCCGTAGTGGTGCGCTGTCCAAGGCGAATGGTGGCCTCGTACGTTTTGTTATGGTCGACAATGTAGTTGAGCAGTCGCGTGGCATTGCCGAAACCCACCACCAGCACGCCGGTGGCCATCGGGTCGAGCGTGCCAGCATGGCCGACACGCTTCATATGCAGGGCGCCGCGCACGGCCGCGACCACGTCATGGCTGGTGACCCCCTGCGGCTTGTCGATGACCAGCAGGCCGGAATGTTCAGGCTTCTTCGTCATCATCCCAATCTTCGACTTCGACGTCATCATCGTCGAAATCATCGTCGTCATCCTCTTCCGGATGCTTGTACGGATCGGCTTCGCCCGCATACTGGGCGGTTTCACGAGCCTTGGCGAGTTCTTCGTCACGCTTGCGCGCGATGGCGAGAATGTCTTCGATCTCATGCGCCTCGCCCGGCACCTCGTCGAATACGAATTCGAGCTGCGGGGTCAAACGCAGACCGGCCTTGGTGCCCACGAGGGAACGCAGACGACCCTTGGCTTGGTTCAGTGCCTGCTGTGCACGGCGGCGTTCGCCCTGCTCATGGCCTTCACGGCCAAGCTGGGTCCAATAGACTTTGGCGATCTGCAGATCGTTGGTCACACGCACTTCGGTGATGGTCACGTTTGTGAGACGCTTATCGTGCAATTGCGCCTCCATGGAGGATGCGATCACACGTTGGATCAACGCCGCGATGCGTGCGGCGCGAGGATTGGTTCCTGCCATTGTTGTCCTTTAATCAGGTAAGTTCTGTTGTATTACGGAACGCCCGCAGCCGTATGTCAGCTGTGGGCGTTCCTTTCTTGTTATCGATTGCTGGTTCGAATCAATCGACTACTTACGTTCGATTTCCTGCATTTCGAAGGTCTCGATGATATCGCCAAGCTCGATGTCGTTGAACGAACCGAGGTTGATACCCGCTTCGTAGCCTTCCTTGACGGAGTTGACATCGTCCTTGAAGCGACGCAGCGAGGAGATTTCGAGATCATTGACGGTGGCGATGCCGTTGCGCAGAATACGGCACTTCGTACCGCGCTTGACTTCGCCGTCCTGCACCATAACACCTGCGATATTGCCGAACTTAGAAGAACGGAAGATCTCGCGGATCTCGGAGTGGGACGTGACGACCTCTTCGAATTCCGGCTTGAGCATGCCCTTGAGGGATGCTTCGATGTCTTCGATGGCCTTGTAGATGATCGAGTAGTACTTGATTTCCACGCCTTCGCGTTCGGCCATATCCGCCACCTGACGGTTCGGACGAACGTTGAAGCCGATGATGACGGCCTTGTCGACGGTAGCCAGGTTGACATCGTTCTGGGTGATGGCACCGACACCGCGGTGGATCACCTGGATGCCGACCTCGTCAGACACCTCGATCTTCATCAAGGAATCTTCCAGCGCCTCGACGGAACCGGAGGAATCGCCCTTGATGACGATGTTGAGCATGTCGACCTCAGCCTTGGCGAACTGCTCCTTGAGGCTTTCGAGCGACACGACCTTACGACGCTTGGCCAGCTGGGCCGCACGCTCGGTGGCCTGACGCTTTTCGGCAATCTGACGTGCGGTACGGTCATCGGAGGCCACCAGGAACAGATCGCCTGCTGTCGGCACGGAGGTCAAACCAAGCACCTGTACCGGAGTGGACGGCGTGGCTTCCTTCATATGGGTGCCGTTTTCGTCGAGCATGGCGCGGACACGGCCATACGACGTTCCCGCGACGATGGAATCGCCGATGTGCAGAGTACCGGACTGAACGAGCACGGTTGCCACGGCACCGCGACCCTTGTCGAGTCGGGCTTCCACGGTGGCACCGCGAGCGTCCATATCCGGGTTGGCACGCAGATCAAGTTCAGCGTCCGCGGTCAGCAGCACGGCTTCCAGCAGCTTGTCGACATTGGTGCCCTGCTTGGCGGAAATGTCGACGAACATGGTGTTGCCACCGTACTCTTCCGGAACGAGGCCGTACTCGGTGAGCTGGCCACGGACCTTGTCTGGGTTCGCACCCGGCTTATCAATCTTGTTGACGGCCACCACGATCGGCACGTTGGCCGCCTGAGCGTGGTTGATGGCTTCCACGGTCTGCGGCATCACGCCGTCATCGGCCGCGACCACAAGGATCGCAACGTCGGTGAGTTCGGCGCCACGGGCACGCATGGCGGTGAAGGCTTCGTGGCCTGGGGTATCGAGGAACGTGATCTTACGCGGTTCGCCTTCGAGATCGACGGTCACCTGGTATGCACCGATACGCTGGGTGATGCCGCCGGCCTCACGTGCGATGACGTTGGTACGACGGATGGTGTCAAGCAGTCGGGTCTTACCATGATCGACATGGCCCATCACGGTGACGACCGGCGGACGCGGCTTCAGATCTTCATCTTCCTGAAGTTCTTCTTCGTCCAGATCGATATCGAACTGCTGCAGCAGTTCCTTGTCTTCCTCTTCGGCGGACACGATCTTGATGTCCCAGCCGATTTCCTCACCGAGGATCTGGAAGGTGGATTCGTCCAAGGACTGGGTTGCCGTGGCCATCTCACCAAGGTGGAACAGTACGGTGACCAGTGCCGCCGGATTGACGTTGATCTTCTCGGCCAGATCGGCAAGGGATGCGCCCTGACGCAGACGAACGGTCTGACCGTTGCCGGTAGGAATACGCACGCCGCCGATGACCGGGGCCTTCATCTCCTGGAATTCCTGACGCTTTGCCAGACGGTTCTTACGAGCCTTCGAGGACTTGCCGCCCTGACGACCGAACGCGCCTGCAGCACCGCCACGACCGCGACCGCCGCCGCGTGCCGGACCGTTGCTCGGAGCGCTGTTGCCGCCCTGGAAGCCGCCACCATTGGTATTGGCGCCGCCACCGAAACGGTTGCCACCACCTGCCGGACGCTGACCGCCACCCTGACCCGGACGATGCTGGCCCCACTGACCCGGCTTCGCACCGGTGCCTTGGCCCGGACGACCACGGAAACCTCCACGCTGGCCGCCGCCCTGACCCGGGCGGCCGCCGCGACGACCTTCGCCATTGTTATTGTTGTTGGCGTTCGGACGGTTCATCGGATGCGGACGCGGAATGTCACCCGGAGTCGGGGTATGCATACCCTGCTTGCGGCTGAACGGATTGTTACCCGGACGTGGGCCCGGAGTGTGCGGCTTCGCACCATTGGCGGCATTGTTGCCATTGCCGCCCTGCGGAGCATTGGTATTGTTATTGTTGCGCTGTGCGCGAGGTCCCGGAACCGGAGCCGGCTTGCCGCCCTGACGGCGTTCGCCCTGCGGACGCGGAGCGTTGCCGTTGGCACGATTGCCATGCTGGCGGGAATCACCCGGACGAGGCATGCGATGGCCGGGCTTCGGGGCTTCGGACTTGGATGCTGCAGGACGTGCCGGCTTTGGAGCGGCAGGCTTTGCCGCGGATGCCGCGGGAGCAGCCGGAGTGGCACGAGGCGCAGGAGTAGGCGAAGCTGCCGGGGCAGCCGGCTTCTTGGCCGGGACCGCAGGCTTCTTGGATTCGGATGCGTTGCCCTGCGCGTTGGAAGCGAAAGCATTCCTCAGCTTACGGGCAACCGGAGGTTCAACGGTAGACGATGCGGACTTCACAAATTCGCCCATCGCCTCAAGTTTGTTCAAAACAGTCTTGCTGTCAACGCCAAGTTCCTTGGCAAGTTCATATACGCGTGCTTTCGGCACTCAATTTCTCCTATCTTGGGCCGCGCGCATACGAGCGCGACCGCTACTGATTCACGGCGAGCTTGTTCCTTCTCATCGTGCAACCATGTTCGTGATACCTCGTCTTTTCCCTGGGCATGACGGCACGTACCCCCACGCTTTGGATTATCGAGTCCAGCATACTCAAGCCCGTGGATTGAACGCCCACGGGCTTACCGTTGCTGAAAGTGTTGGTTATTCGGCGGTTTCCCCGCTGGTCGAAGCCTGCGCTTCGGCCATCTTCTTGGCGTGTGCCTCGGCGGATTCGATGCCGATCTTCCATCCGGTCAGCTTGGCGGCCAAACGTGCGTTCTGGCCTTCCTTGCCGATGGCAAGGGACAGCTGATCATCATGGATGAAGGCGATTGCGGTCTGGTTCTTCTCGCTGATCACCTGCACACCGGTGGCGACCGCCGGAGACAGCGCCGCTGCGACGAACTTCGCCGGATCGGCAGACCAGTCGACGATATCGATCTTTTCCGGTCCGAGATTCTCCATCACCGCACGCACGCGAGCGCCGCCGGGACCGATCAGGGCACCCTTCGGATTGACGCCTTCGGTGTTGGCTCGCACCGCGATCTTGGTGCGGGCACCGGCCTCACGCGCAATGGCCATAATTGACACGGCGCCGGAAACCAGTTCCGGAACCTCACGCTCGAACAGGCGGCGAACCAGCTCCGGATGGGAGCGGGACACTACGATTTCCGGGCCCTTGAGACCACGTGCGACATTCACCACATATACGCGGATGCGCTCACCGTGGCGGTAGCGTTCTCCCGGCACCTGCTCACGACGGGGCAACAACGCTTCGACGTCGCCAACGGCCACGTGCACATTGGAAGTGTCCTTCACGTCCTGCTGCACGATACCGGTGATCAGCTTGCCTTTCTGCCCTGAGAACGCGCCGAACACCTTGTCGTCCTCGGCTTTGCGGAACAGCTGGCTGATGACCTGACGTGCGGTGGCTGCGGCCAAGCGTCCAAAGTCACGCGGAGTGTCATCGTATTCCTCGCCCAGAGTCGGCACAGGGTGCGGATTATCCTCGGTCGGTTCGACCGGAATCTCATCCTGAGCCCAAACGGTAAAGCTTCCGGCACGCGGATCAAGCTCCACACGAGCATGCTTCGCCGCGTGCGGCGTTTTCAGATATGCCAGTCGTAATGCTTCCGAGAGTGCGGCATCCAACGTCTCGGGATCGATTCCCTGCCCAGCTGCGAGCTGGTGCATTCCTGCCAGGTCCAGTTCCATACTTCCAAGACCTCCTATATGAAGTTATTCCGAGCGCTCGGCCCAATGGTCACAGTCAACTATTAGTCTAATGTTTCATGCAGACACGTTCCCCTCTGTTCCCCTCGGTCTCGTCGACCTCAAGACGCGTCTGCGTCTTGGCATGCATAGGCGTGCTTGTAGCGTCTCTGACCGCCTGCTCCGCTCCCCGAATCGCAGGTCGTGCCGAAGCGGAACAGCAGCCAAGTCCTTGCGAGAAGGCGTATGCCGACGCGACTGCCAACGCCGACATCATGGCAGACAGGTCACGCCATATCGTCATGCGCTATCTTGCCGCGCAGGAGGCGGTTTCAGATTGGGCAAACACCGCGGTCTACTGCCCTGCACGGTTCGCCGACGGCACGTTGCGTAGTGCGCAGGCCCGTCACACTGCCCGTCTGATGGCAGCGCGACTTGCGATCAACATCGCACAGCCCACGCTGTCGCGTTGCGATGACATTGACTCACTTGATATTGACGCGGATTCGCTTTCCGCCATGTCCGTTGCGGAAGATCAGGCCGGATTCGCAATGGGGGTCTTCGCGGCACGTTCCATCGGACATGCGACGCTCGATATCAGCGACCGTCATAAAACAACTTCGCAGCGGCTGATTTCCTTCTCTGAAGTTGAGGATACCCGTGCGAAAACCTATGATGTCACGAAATTGCTCGCCCATCCCGATACTATTGTGGATTCCGCAACTGGATTGTTCGCACCGACCGACGCCGTCATTGAAATGAATTGTGCGCGCAGCGAAATCGCAGCCGTCGCATCAAGTTCGAATTCGACGAGTGACTCAGCGCAATCCCGCACGACCGCGGAAAACTCTTCGGATGATTCAAGGCAACAATCTCTGGGCATACTTACCAGCATGATCGCCGACCGTGTGGATCTGGCTCTCACTTGGGGCTATCCATCATTCGACGAAGCATTGTTCAAATAGCGCACACCAGCACATGCCCGTTCATACAACAATCCACGCAGCAGTTCACACGATGCCCACGCAACCGCGGGCCTGACAACGTGACGCATCATCCATGCAGCCAAGACACGCCGAACGATCGCAAACATCGCAAAAATCCCTCAATCGGATTTGACAATCGCCAAAGCTGTGGCAAAATAGTTAAGTTGCTTGTTTTCAAGTAGCACAATGGATAAGTGTCCGAGCGGTCTAAGGAGCACGCCTCGAAAGCGTGTGAGGGCGAACCCCTCCGCGAGTTCGAATCTCGCCTTATCCGCAAGTAGAAAAACCGGAGCAACGGCGCTTCGGTTTTTTTATTGCTTACAGCCCTGTGGCACGTAGGAGCACATAGGAGCCAAGGTTATTGCTTTAGACGATCTGCAACTTTTATGCCTTCATTCATCGTCGCACACTTCTTCTACCCCTGAAAATGCATGCCTGTCTTAAGGCCGCTCAATCCTCGATAGAAGACGTACTGGCGTTCGATTACCCTAAAATGCAACGAATTATTACAATTGCGTCTCGATCACGGACTCGTGAGAACGACGTAACGTCGTCATGGCATTTCGCATGATTCGCGTGTTCTTTTCGAACTATATCTCGTTTTCCGTTTTTCTTGCGATTGCGTGATGTGGTTTTGTGATGCGATATTTGGTGCGATTATATAGCGCAATCTTCTGTGTATCCGTACAGTATGTGCTCTTACAAAGTACGTTTCGCACGAATCGCTTCGGCACGAATCGCCAACTGGTCGTCTTCCGGATATTCGATATGTTCCAGCGTCAATCCTTGCGGAGCGATCGGACCGGTGCTGCCTTCACGCAACGGCGTCGTCATTTTTTCGGCGAACCAATCCACGGAACGTTTGCCGATGCCTACCTGCACACAACCATTAACCAACGATCGCACCATATTGCGTGCGAAAGCGTCCGCAACGATGGTGAAGCACAGCAGTCCGGATTCGACCGCAGGCGTGCGATATCGCTCCCCCATCGTATTTCCGTCGTCGATCAGCGGATGCTGCGGTATACGACGCCAATACGCGGTTTTCACCTCGCGTATGGTGGTGCCTCCAGGATTCGGGGTTGCGAACGAGCCGAAATCATGCAGGCCGATAGTCATTTCAGCTGCCTTGTTCATAGCTTCGATGTTGAGATCATCGTCGATATGCAGCACGCAATTGCGGATACGTGGATCGATTTCGCTTGATCGGTCGGCAATGCGATATACGTAAGTGCGTTCCAGTGCGGAGAAACGTGCGTCGAATCCTTCGGGAGCTTCCTCGATGGAACGAATGGCGATGTCATTCGGCAGCATGCGTTGCAGCCGTCGCTTCAACGCCATCACCGGTTCGACCTGCATATGCCCGACGCAACGTGCAAGCGTCTCCTCATTGATGTCGAGATGGCAAACTTGGTGCGACGCATGCACGCCGGTATCGGTACGACCCGCGACGGTCAGGCGCAGCGGCTCGTCATCATCGCCTTCCGGTACACGAAGAACGGTATGCAGCACTCGTTCGATTTCTCCCTGCACGGTACGCATGTCAGGCTGTTTCGCCCATCCGTAGAAATCGGTGCCGTCATATGCCAAGTCGATACGTAATCTCACGGCAATGAGCATAACAAAAGGCGCATAACAACATATGACAACGCATAACAAAAAGGCTGGGAACCTTTCGATTCCCAGCCTTTTCATCAGCTAGTCAAGCCTGCTTGATGCCAATCACTCGGCGTTCTCTGCGGTGGCTTCCTGAGCCTCAACCGGAGCTTCTTCAGCGGCAACCTTGGTTGCGGCTTCGGCTTCCTTGACCACGGCCTGCTTCGGGCTCACCGGCTCGGTGACGAGCTCGATGATGGCTGCCGGAGCGGCATCGCCACGACGCGGAGCAATCTTGACGATGCGGGTGTAGCCACCCTCACGCTGCTCCATCTGCTCGGCAATCTCGGTGAACAGCTTGTGCACGACGGACTTGTTGCGGATGACACGCATCACGCGACGACGGCTGTGCAGATCACCACGCTTGGCGAGCGTGATCAGACGCTCAGCCAGCGGACGAAGGCGCTTGGCCTTCGGCAGGGTGGTGGTGATGCGGCCACGCTGGAACAGGCTGGTAGCCATGTTCGCGAGCATAAGACGCTCATGAGCCGGGCTGGAGGCCAGACGCGGACCCTTCTTTGGTGTAGGCATTGTTTCTCCTTGAAAGCCCCGTCGGACTCAGGTGGGCAGTTGCCCGAACATCCGAATCCGACGAAGCGGTTAGGTCAAAAGCGGCGAATCACTCGTCTTCCGGCGAGAAGAAAGTGCCGCCTTCGAGGTTGTTGGTATCGAAGTTGCCCAGCGGGGAAGCCTTGAGGGCCAGACCCAAGGACTGGAGCTTTTCCTTGACTTCGTCAATGGACTTCATACCGAAATTGCGGATGTCGAGCAGATCCTGCTCGGTGTGGGCGACCAGCTCGCCGATCGTGTGGATGCCCTCGCGCTTCAGGCAGTTGTAGCTGCGCTGGGTGAGGTTGAGATCCTCGATCGGAACGGCCATCTCCGGGTTGGTTTCCTCTGCCACCGGGGCAGGTCCAACCTCGACGCCCTCAGCCTGGGTGTTGAGCTCGCGGCACAGGCCGAAGAGTTCCACCAAGGTGGAGCCTGCGGATGCGACAGCATCACGCGGGGAGATTGCCGGCTTGGTCTCCACGTCCAGGATGAGCTTGTCGAAGTCAGTGCGCTGTTCAACGCGAGTGGCTTCCACGCGATAGCTCACCTTGAGCACCGGGGAGTAAATCGAGTCGACCGGGATACGGCCGATCTCGGCGTTATCCTGCTTGTTCATCTGGGCTGGCACATAACCGCGGCCACGCTCGACGGTGAATTCGATCTCGAGTTCGCCATCTTCAGCGAGAGTTGCGATATGCATATCCGGGTTGGCGATAGTGACGCCGGCCGGCGGAGTGATATCACCCGCGGTGGCCTCGCCCTTGCCGCTCTTGCGCAGATACATGACAACCGGCTCATCGTATTCGCTGGTGAGCACGATGCCCTTGATGTTCAACAGGATCTCGGTAACGTCCTCTTCAACACCCGGCAGAGTGGTGAACTCATGCGGGACGCCGGAGATACGCACCGAAGTCACAGCCGCTCCAGGGATGGAGCTCAGGAGGGTACGGCGCAGCGAGTTGCCAAGCGTGTAGCCGAAACCAGGCTCGAGAGGCTCGATGGTGAAGCGGGAACGCTGAGGGTTGAGAGATTCCTCGGTAAGTGTCGGACGCTGTGCGATAAGCACTGTGGTTATCCTTTCAGCTTCAGGCCGGTGGTGCACTCACCGGCCATAAGCGGCGTTGGATTGATGATTTCTTCTAGTGCTCAGACGCGACGGCGCTTCGGAGGACGAACGCCGTTGTGTGCCTGCGGGGTGACGTCGGTGATGGAACCGACTTCGAGTCCGGCGGACTGCAAGGAACGGATAGCGGTTTCACGACCGGAACCCGGGCCCTTCACGAACACGTCGACCTTCTTCAGACCGTGCTCCATAGCCTTGCGGGCTGCGGATTCAGCGGCCATACCAGCGGCGTACGGCGTGGACTTACGGGAGCCCTTGAAACCGACATCGCCACCGGACGCCCAGGACACAACTGCGCCGGACGGGTCGGTGATCGAAATAATAGTGTTGTTGAAAGTGGACTTGATGTGCGCCTGCCCAACCGGGACCGACTTGCGGTCGCGGCGACGCGGCTTGCGCGCGGCTTGCTTTTGAGCTGCCATTGACCCTCGTTTCCTAATAACGAATTTGCTTTGTTGTTCAGGCGATGAAACTTACGTCTCGTGGTCTGAACTGACAGCCACCTATTACTTGGTGGCCTTCTTCTTTCCGGCGACCGTGCGCTTCGGGCCCTTGCGGGTACGAGCATTGGTCTTGGTGCGCTGACCGCGCACAGGAAGTCCCTTACGGTGACGCTGGCCTTGGTAGCAGTTGATCTGAATCTTACGACGGATATCCGCATCGATTTCACGACGCAGATCGCCCTCGATCTTGTAGTTACCCTCGAGGTAGTCGCGCAGCGTGATCAGCTGCTCATCCGTCAGATCCTTGACGCGAATGTCCGGGTTGATACCGGTCGCGGCAAGCGTTTCCTTGGCACGAGTGCGACCCACACCAAAGATGTAGGTGAGGGCGATCTCGATGCGCTTCTCATTGGGGATGTCGACTCCGGCAAGACGTGCCATTGCGATTCCTTCTGTTTTCCGCAGGTCTTGCACCGAGTCGTCCGGTTTCCCGGCCCGGGCCTGCGTACCCGGGGTTCATACCGCTTGCGCGATCTGTGACTCAGCGCCTGTACTTATTATGCCGCTGGATCTGCTCTCAGCCCTGACGCTGCTTGTGGCGCGGGTTGACGCAGATCACCATGACGCGGCCGTGACGACGGATCACGCGGCAGTTCTCGCAGATCCTCTTCACACTAGGGCTGACCTTCATGGTTTTCCTTTGCTTGTGTACCTTACTTGTAACGGTACGTAATACGGCCGCGGTTCAGATCATAAGGGCTCATTTCCAGCACAACACGATCCTGCGGCAGAATGCGAATATAGTTCTTCCTCATCTTGCCCGAGATGGTTGCGAGCACGATATGCTTGTTCTCGAGTTCAACGCGGAACATCGCGTTCGGCAGTGCTTCCACTACCTGTCCTTCGACTTCAATCACACCGTCTTTAGCCATGAGCCTCGTTCCGTTCTTTGGCGATTACTATGCGTGCCCGAAGACACACCAACTTGCAAGAATACACGAAAACGGGAACTACGGCACGTTCGGCGTGTCGCAATTCCCGTTTTCGATTGATTTGTGGTATTTTATTGGGCTTTCTTATCGTTGCATACGATTTGAATCTGCCCGATTTTCAGCTATATCAGCCAAGCTCAGCCACGATGGTGGCCTGGATCTCTTCAACGGAACCGACGCCGTTGAAGGTCTTCAGCAGCCCGCGCTCTTCATAGGTGGCCAGCAACGGAGCGGTTTCCTTGGCATACACATCAAGACGCTTGGCGATGGCTTCCGGAGTGTCGTCGGAACGGCCTTCGATCTCGGCACGCTTCTTCATGCGCTCCATAAGCACGTCATGGTCAGCGTCGAGAGCCACCACAGCGTCCAGAGGAGTGTTCAGATCGGCGAGGATGGCGTCCAGTGCCTCAACCTGGGATGCGTTGCGCGGATAGCCGTCGAGGATCCAACCGTTCTTGGCATCATCCATGGCCAGACGATCCTTGACGATCTTGTTGGTCAGCTCGTCCGGAACCAGTTCGCCCTTGTCGATGTACTTCAATGCCTCAACACCGAGCTCGGTCTTGTTCTTGATGTTGTAGCGGAAGATATCGCCGGTGGAGATTGCCGGAATACCGTAGTGCTCGCTCAGCAGTGCAGCCTGGGTGCCCTTGCCGACGCCCTGCGGTCCCATAATCAGCAGTCGCATGTTATTCTCCGTTTCATTGAGCCTCTTGCGAGGCTTTCTGATTCTCGATTGGTTACATGAAAATCGTGATACCGCTTCACGTCGAAACGGTATCACGATTTTGAGGTTTTACTTGCCTTCCTTGTGGTCAGTGCCCTCGAACAGGAATCCAGCGTACTGGAACTGTTCGGTCTGGGCCTTGGCCTGGCGCAGGGTGTCAAGGCCGACGCCTGCGATGATCAGGATGGTGGTGCCGCCGAACGGCAACTTGGTGTTGAGGTCAAGCGCCATGATGAGCACGGTCGGAATAAGCGCCACGAATAGTAGGTACACGGCACCGACGGTGTTGAGCCTGTTCATCACGTAGCTCAGATAACGGCTGGTGGCGCTGCCTGCGCGGATTCCAGGAATGAAGCCGCCGTACTGCTTCATGTTGTCCGCGGTTTCGTCCGGGTTGAAGGTGATTTCCGTGTAGAAGAAGCAGAAGAACACGATCATCAACGCGTACAGTGCGATGTACCACACGGAAGTGGTGTTGGCCAAGTTGGAGTTGATCCACTTGACCCAGGACTGGTCGGATTTGCCGAACTGTGCGATCAGGGTCGGGATGGCCAGAATGGAGGACGCGAAGATCGGTGGAATAACGCCGCTCATATTGATCTTCAGCGGCAGGTAGGTGGAGGATCCGCCGTACATCTTACGGCCAATCATACGACGGGTGTACTGCACCGGAATACGACGCTGGGAAAGCTCGACGTAGATGACGAGGATCATGATGACCAGCAGCACACCGACGACCGCGGCAAACTTCGCCCAATTGCCATCGGTGCCTTTGGTGCCCCAACCGATCTCCCAAAGCTGCGGCAGGAAGCCGGAGCAGATGGACATGAAGATAAGGATGGACATACCCTGACCAAGACCCTTATCGGTGATCAATTCGGCCATCCACATGATGAGGCCGGTGCCGCCAGTCATGATGAGCACCATGACCACGAGGTTCCAGACGGAACCGTCAGGCACAACCTGGGAGCACCCGTAGTTGAACAGGGCGCCGGAGCGGGCGGTCACCAGAATGGTGGTGGACTGCAGCACAGCGAGGCCGATGGTCAGGTAACGGGTGTACTGGGTCAGTTTGGCTTCGCCGGACTGGCCTTCCTTGTGCAGCGCCTCAAAGCGGGGAATCACCACACGCAGCAGCTGGATGACGATGGATGCCGTGATGTACGGCATAACGCCCAGTGCGAAGATCGATAGCTGCAACATTGCGCCGCCGGAGAAGAGGTTCACCAGACCAATGAAGTTTTCGGAGGTGCTGTTCATCGAACCGAGGCACTGCTGAACGACCTTATAGTCGACGCCTGGGGTCGGAATGAACGAACCAATACGATAAATGATGATGATACCAAGAGTGAAGAGGATCTTGTTCCTCAACTCCTTGGTTTTCAAGGCCTGGATTAACGTCCTCACCTGGGATTCCTTCCATCGACGTGCGCGCCTGCGCACCCATGCAAAACAGACTCTACCGATCGAGTCTAGCGTACGGCGTCTACCTACACGTGGAGTGTTCCATCCTTTGTCGGTTTTTTACAAGATTTCGAGGCATTGTTTTCGTTTTGTTCCCCGTACTGGACCAAAACGAAGTGAGGCCTCCCCCGTCTAAGCGGGAGAAGCCTCACTTGCAAGCTTCAGTCAGCTCTACATTCCTTGGAATCAGTCCTCGGAGATGGAGCCGCCGGCAGCCTCGATCTTGGACTTGGCGGAAGCGGAAGCCTTAACACCCTTGATGGTGTAGGCTGCCGAAACCTCGCCGTCGCCCAGGACCTTGACCGGGTAGCCGTCACGCACGGCACCCTTGGCGACCAGATCGGCAACGGTGATTTCGCCACCCTGCGGGAACAGTTCCGCGAGAGCAGCAACGTTGACGACCTGATATTCCTTCTTGAACGGGCTCTTGAAGCCACGCAGCTTCGGAAGGCGCATGTACAGCGGCAGCTGGCCACCTTCGAAGCCCGGACGAACCTGGTAACGCTTCTTGGTGCCCTTGTCGCCACGGCCCGAGGTCTTACCCTTGGAGCCTTCACCACGGCCGACGCGAGTGCGATCCTTCTTGGCGCCCGGAGCCGGCTTCAGGTCATGCATCTGCAGAATATCTGCCATAATCAGTCAGCCTCCTCAACGGTGACCAGGTGACGGAGGACCAGCAGCTGGCCACGGAGGGCCGGCGTGTCTTCACGGGTCACGGTCTTGCCAATCTTGTTCAGGCCCAGAGTCTGAGCCGCAGCACGCTGCTTCGGAGTGGAGTTCACCAGACCGTGGTGCAGCTTGATGTTCAGGTTAGTCATCACTCACCGTCCTTCTGAGCGGCCTTGGCCTGTGCTTCTTCACGGGCCTTACGAGCCTCGGCGATGCCTTCGGCGCGAGCACGCAGCAGGGAGTCAGGAGCCACCTCTTCGAGGGACATGCCACGACGGGCTGCGATCTCTTCCGGCTCTTCGAGCTTCTTGAGAGCGTCGACGGTTGCGCGCACCACGTTAACGGCGGTGGCGGAGCCCATCGACTTGGTCAGGACGTCGGTGATGCCAGCGCATTCCATGACGGCGCGGACCGCACCGCCGGCGATAACGCCGGTACCCGGAGCAGCCGGACGCAGGAGCACGGTGCCAGCAGCATCATGGCCGATCACCGGGTGAGTGACGGTGCCCTTGATGCGCGGAACGGTGAACATGTGCTTCTTGGCATCCAGCTGGCCCTTAGCGATTGCAGCCGGGACCTCACGGGACTTGCCGTAGCCGACACCCACGGTGCCGTTGCCGTCGCCAACCACCACGAGGGCAGCGAAGCTGAACGTACGACCACCCTTGTGGGTCTTGGACACACGGTTGATGGTCACCACGCGATCGAGCATCTCGTTCTCGTGAGATTCCTCACGACGGTTGCGACGCTCGCCACGACGACCCTCACCACGCTGGCCACGACGGGACTTGCGATCCTCGTTGGTAGCTTCAGCAGCAGCCTGAGTGTTCTGAGTTTCTTCAGCCACTTGGGTTTCCTTTTCGTTGTCGCTCACAGTGCCAGACCTCCCTCGCGGGCGCCTTCAGCGACAGCTGCGACGCGGCCATGATACTTGTTGCCGCCACGATCGAACACAACCGCGGTGATGCCTGCGTCCTGAGCCTTCTTGGCAATCAGTTCGCCGACCTTCTTGGCAGCTTCGGTCTTGGTGCCTTCGAAACCTGCGAAATCGCTCATCAGAGTGGATTCGCTCACCAAGGTAATGCCCTTGGTGTCATCGATGATCTGGGCAACCATGTGACGGTTGGAACGGGTAACCACCAGACGCGGGAGCTCCGGGGTACCGCTGATGCGCTTGCGCAGACGAGCGTGACGGCGCTGAAGCGCGACCTTCTTGCCCTTACCGAAAATCTGGACGCTCATTACTTACCAGCCTTTCCAGCCTTGCGCAGGATGCGTTCATCCGAGTACTTGATGCCCTTGCCCTTGTAGGGTTCCGGAGCGCGAAGCTTGCGGATGTTAGCGGCGCACTGGCCGACAGCCTGCTTGTCGATACCCTTGACGATCACCTGGTTCGGATTCGGCAGTTCGAACTCGATACCTTCCGGCGGCTCAACGGTAATGGTGTGGGAGTAACCGAGGGAGAACTCGATACCCTTGCCCTTCGCCTGAGCACGGTAACCGGTGCCGATGATGTCCAGAGTCTTGGCGTAACCCTCGTGCACGCCCTTGACCATGCTCGCCACGATGGAACGAGCCAGGCCGTGCTTTGCACGGGTCGGACGCAGATCGTCAGCCGGAACGAGGATGATCTCGTTGCCTTCGACCTGAGCGGTGATGCCTTCCGGAATCTCGTAGGAGTCAGTGCCCTTGGCGCCCTTGGCGGTGAAGGACTGACCGTCGATCTTGACTTCCACGCCAGCAGGAATGGTGACGGGGAGCTTACCAATATGCGATGCCATGTTTCAGCTCTCCTTTCTCACCAAACGAAAGCGACGATTTCGCCGCCGATGCCTCGATCGAGGCATTCCTTCTGGGTCAGCAGTCCCGAGCTAGTCGAGATGATTGCGATGCCAAGGCCACCGAGCGGCATCGGCAGAGCATCGGACTTTGCGTAGCGACGCAGGCCCGGCTTGGAGATGCGCTTGATGCCCTGGATGGAACGCTCGCCGTTCGGACCGTACTTGAGGGTGACCTCGAGAGTCTGGCCGACCTTGGCTTCCTTGGCGGTGAAGTCCTTGATGTAGCCTTCACGCTTCAGGATCTCGGCGATGTTCGCCTTGAACTTGGAGTACGGCATATCCACGGTCTCGTGCTTTGCCGCGCTCGCATTACGCAGACGCGTAAGCATGTCTGCGATCGGATCTGTCATTGTCATTTGGGCTTATTGCCCTTTCTCGCCGTGGTTTCCGCCGCCCGCACGCTCCATTGAGCGATTGGGCCGCGGACCTTCAGCGTCGTTATTTACCAACTGGACTTCGTAACGCCGGGCAGCTCGCCGCGGTGGGCCTTCTCACGAAGGCAGATGCGGCAAAGGCCGAACTTGCGGTAGACGGAGTGAGGACGACCGCAGACCTGGCAACGCGTATAAGCGCGCACCTTGAACTTCGGCTTAGCGGCCGCCTTGTTCTTAAGAGCGGTTTTTGCCATATCAGTTCTCCTTGAAGGGGAAGCCGAGGTGCTTCAGGAGCACGCGAGCTTCCTTGTCGTCCTTGGTGCTGGTCACCACGGTGATGTCCATACCGCGCTGGTGATCGATCGAATCCGGATCGATCTCGTGGAACATGGACTGCTCAGTGAGGCCAAAGTTGTAGTTGCCCTGACCGTCGAACTGGTTGCCGTTGATGCCACGGAAATCGCGGATACGCGGCAGAGCCATGGTCAGAAGGCGATCCAGGAACTCCCACATACGCTCGCCACGCAGGGTGACGTAAGCGCCGATGGCCTGTCCTTCGCGCAGGTGGAACTGTGCGACGGACTTCTTAGCCTTGGTGATCTTCGGCTTCTGGCCGGTGATCAGGGTGAGGTCCTTGACTGCGCCTTCGATAAGCTTGGAGTCGCGAGCAGCGGCGCCAACGCCCATGGAGACGACGACCTTCTGGACGCGAGCGACCTGCATCGGGTTGGAGTAGTGGAATTCCTTCTCCAGCTCCGGCACGATCTGCTCGTTGTACTTCTGCTTCAAGCGCGGAGTTGCCGGCGCTTCGACAGTGGTATCGGTCATGCCAGCTCCTTTCCGGACTTCTTGGCAACACGCACACGCACGGTCTTCACCTTGCCGTCGCGAGCCTCTTCCTTTTCGACGATGCGCACGCGGGTCGGCTGCTTGGTCTCCGGATCGATGACCATCACGTTGGAGCGATGGATCGGAGCCTCGACAGCCACGATGCCGGCCTGCTGGCCCTGCTGCGTAGCGCGAACGTGCTTCTTGACGATCTGCACGCCTTCAACGATCAGACGATCGTCCTTGAGCACCTGCTTGACGGTGCCCTCCTTGCCGCGATCCTTGCCGCGAATGACCTTGACCAGGTCGCCGCTCTTAATCTTGGCTGCCATGTCAGATCACCTCCGGGGCGAGGGACACGATCTTCATGAAGCGCTTGTCGCGCAGTTCACGACCGACCGGTCCGAAGATACGAGTGCCCTTCGGTTCACGGCCAGAGCCGAGAATGACGGCGGCGTTCTCGTCGAACTTGATGTAGGAGCCGTCCACACGACGGTGCTCCTTGACAGTGCGGACGACGACAGCCTTGACGACGTCGCCCTTCTTGACCGACCCGCCAGGGATGGCGTCCTTGACGGAGGCGACGATCACGTCGCCGATGCCGGCATAGCGTCGCTTCGATCCGCCGAGCACTCGGATGGCGAGGAGTTCCTTCGCACCCGTGTTGTCGGCGACATGAAGCCGCGTTTCCTGCTGAATCATTGATTCTCCTTAGCCGAGCTGGTTCTCCCCAAGCACCCCGCCTGCCTGCTTGAAGCAGGCGGGGTGACTCACGGAGCCTTGCCGAACTTATTTACTTAGCGCGCTCGATGATGGTATCGAGACGCCAACGCTTGGTCTTGCTCAGGGGCCGAGTCTCCATAATACTCACGAGGTCGCCAATGTGAGCCTCGTTGTGTTCATCATGGACCTTGACCGTACGAGTGGAACGCACGACCTTGCCGTACAGCGGGTGGGTCGAACGCTGCTCGAGCTCGACGGAAATCGTCTTGTCCATCTTATCGGACACGACGTAACCGCGACGAACCTTGCGGAAGTTACGCTCTTCAGCCATTACTTCTCCTCAGCTTTCGTTTCGGTCGCCTCGGGGGCCTGGCTGATGCCGAGCTCACGCTCGCGCAGGACGGTGTACATCCTGGCGATGTCGTGCTTGACCGCCTTGAGGCGGGCGGTGTTTTCGAGCTGACCGGTCGCGGACTGGAAGCGCAGGTTGAACAGCTCTTCCTTGGACTTCTTGAGGAAGCCCTCGATCTCCTCGTTGGTCTTCTCGTTCAGATTCTTCATGGTGTAGTCTGCAGTTCCGACTGCCATCAGATGTCACCGCCTTCACGAGCAATAACACGGCACTTCATAGGGAGCTTGTCGATTGCGCGGCGCAGAGCCTCGCGAGCGACATCCTCGGACACGCCACCGATCTCGAACATGACGCGACCCGGGTGGACGTTAGCGATCCAGAATTCCGGAGTACCCTTACCGGAACCCATTCGGGTGCCGAGCGGCTTCTTGGTCAGCGGACGATCCGGGAAGATCGTGATCCACACGCGGCCACCACGCTTGATGTAGCGGGTCATGGCGATACGAGCGGCCTCGATCTGGCGGTTGGTCACATAAGCTGGAGCCAGAGCCTGGATACCGAAATCGCCGAATGCGATCTCGTTTCCGCCCTTGGACATACCACGGCGGACCGGACGGTGCTGCTTACGATACTTGGTTCTCTTTGGGATAAGCATTTCTCAGCTCACTCCTTCGTTTCCGTTGCGGCAGGTGCCTCAGCTGCGGCCGGAGCCTCTGCTGCTGCGTTCTGCTGCTGGGCAGCGTTACGCTGACCACGGCGCGGACGGCGATCGCCGCGACGTCCCTGGCGGTTGTTGCCCTGCTGTGCCTGCTGCTCTTCGAACTCACGCTCGGTCATATCGCCCTTATAGATCCAGACCTTCACGCCGATGCGGCCGTAAGTGGTCTTGGCCTCGAAGAAGCCGTAATCGATGAGGGCACGCAGGGTCTGCAGCGGAACGCGACCCTCGCGATAGAACTCGGAACGGCTCATTTCGGCGCCACCAAGGCGGCCGGAGAGCTTGATACGGATACCCTTGGCGCCTGCACGCATGGCATCCTGCTGGGCCTTACGCATCGCGCGACGGAAGGTCACGCGGTTGGTCAGCTGCTCAGCGATGCCCTGTGCGACGAGCTGGGCGTCCAGTGCTGCGTTCTTCACTTCGAAGATGTTGAGCTGGACCTGCTTGCCGGTGAGCTTCTCGAGCTTGGCGCGAACGCGCTCAGCTTCGGCGCCACGGCGGCCGATGACGATGCCCGGGCGAGCGGTGTGGATATCCACACGCACGCGGTCGCGGGTACGCTCGATGACGATACGGGACACGCCCGCACGCTCAAGATCCTTGCTCATGGCCTTGCGGATGGCGTCATCTTCGAGAACGAAGTCGCGGTAGCGTTCGCCAACCTTGTTGGAATCGGAGAACCACTTGGAACGATGGTTCTCAGTGATTCCCAGGCGGTAGCCAAACGGATTGATCTTCTGACCCATCTTTAGCGGTTTCCTTCCTTGTTAGCGACGACGACCGTGATGTGGCTGGTGCGCTTGTTGATACGAGCGGCACGGCCCTGTGCACGAGCGCGGAAACGCTTGAGCGTCACGCCTTCGTCCACATAGGTCTCCTTCACGACCAAGTCGTTCTCACGGAACGGCTCGCCGGCCTTGTCGGCCTTCACGCGAGCGTTCGCGATGGCGCTCTCCAGGACCTTACGCACCGGAAGGGATGCGTCCTGCGGAGCGAACTTCAGAATGGTGATGGCTTCGGTCGCCTTCTTGCCTCGGATGAGGTCGACCATACGGCGAGCCTTGCGCGGCGTCACGCGGACGTGACGAGCGATTGCTTTAGCTTCCATGTGTCCTTACTCTCCTTTAGCGGCGTGCCTTCTTGTCGTCCTTCACATGACCCTTGAAGGTCTTGGTCGGGGCGAACTCACCGAGCTTGTGGCCAACCATGGATTCGGTGACGAACACCGGAACATGCTTGCGACCATCGTGAACGGCGAAGGTGTGTCCGATGAAATCAGGGGTGATCATCGAACGACGGGACCACGTCTTGATGACGTTGTGCGTACCCTTCTCGTTCTGCTCGTCGACTTTCTTCTGCAGGTGGGCGTCGACGAAGGGGCCCTTCTTGATGCTACGAGTCATCTACTCGACACTCCCTTACTTACGGTTCTTACCATTCGGGCGACGACGAACAATCATCTTGTTCGAAGCCTTCTTCGGACGGCGGGTACGAACCTCGCCCTTGCCCCACGGAGAAACCGGCGGCTTGCCACCGCGGGTACGACCGCCGTGCGGGTGATCGACAGGGTTCATGGATTCACCACGGGTGATCGGGCGCTTGCCCATCCAACGTGCACGACCTGCCTTACCGAGCTGGATGTTGGCGTGATCGGAGTTGCCGACCTCACCGACGGTTGCGCGGCAGCGAGCATCCACGTTGCGGATTTCTCCGGACGGCATACGCAGCTGGGCGTAAGCGCCATCCTTAGCGACGAGCTGCACGGCTGCACCAGCGGAGCGGGCGATCTTGGCGCCACCCAGCGGGCGGAGCTCGATTGCGTGCACCACGGTACCAGTCGGGATGTTGCGCAGCGGCAGGTTGTTGCCCGGCTTGATATCAGCCTGGGCGCCGGTCTCGATGACGTCACCCTGCTTGATGCCTTCCGGAGCGATGATGTAGCGCTTCTCACCGTCTGCGTAGTGCAGCAGTGCGATGCGGGCGGAACGGTTCGGGTCGTACTCGATGTGAGCGACCGTTGCCGGCACGCCGTCCTTGTCCCAACGCTTGAAGTCGATGAGACGGTACTGGCGCTTGTGACCGCCGCCACGATGACGGGAGGTCATACGGCCGTAAGAGTTACGACCGCCAGTCTTGCTGAGTTTGCGAACCAGCGACTTCTCAGGCGTAGAACGCGTAAGCTCGGAGAAGTCCGAGACGGACGCGTTACGGCGGCCTGCAGTCGTCGGCTTATAAACGCGGATAGCCATAATCTAGTTCTTCCTTTAACTTTTCTCGGCTAGCCTTCAGTTACCGAAGATGTCGATCGTCTGGCCCTCGGCGACGGTCACGATAGCGCGCTTCTGATTGACGCGCTGGCCGAAACCGTTGCGGGTGCGCTGACGCTTGCCGGCGCGGTTGAGGGTGTTGACGTTCGTCACCTTGACATTGAAGATCTCTTCGATTGCCTGCTTGATCTGGACCTTGTTCGCGTTCGGGGCCACCACGAAGGTGTACTGACCGCGATCGGACAGAGCGTAGCTCTTCTCAGAAACGACAGGCTTGAGGATGATGTCGTGTGCGGGCTTGTGAATAGCGACCATGAAAATCAGGCCTCCTTTGCAGCCGGCTCAGCCTTCGCAGCAAGGAAAGCGTCGAAGCCTTCCTTGGAGAAGACCACGTACTGAGCGGTGACCACATCGTACGTGTTGAGCTGATCGGCGAAGATCGGGTGAACGGTCGGGATGTTACGAACGGAAAGCCATTCGTTCACATTCTCGCGAGAGAGCACCACGGTGGTGAACTTGTTCTCGGTCACCGGGGTAAGAGCGGCAACAGCGGCCTTGGTGGACGGGGCTTCGGAAACGCCGAAGTCCACGACTGCCACGCGACCTGCGTTGGCGCGATCGGAAAGCACGTACTTGAGAGCAGCGGCCTTCATCTTCTTCGGGGTGCGCTGGGAGTAGTCACGCGGCTGCGGACCGAACACGGTGCCACCGTGGTACCACTGCGGTGCACGAATGGAGCCCTGACGAGCACGACCGGTGCCCTTCTGCTTCCACGGCTTGCGGCCACCGCCGGAAACCATGCCGCGAGTCTTGGTGGCATGAGTGCCCTGACGAGCGGCGGCGCGCTGGGCCACCACAACCTGGTGGATCAGCGGGATACGGGACTGGACTTCTTCGGCGGAGAAGCCGAAAATCTCAGCCGGAGCCTCAACGGTTCCGGTTGCATTGCCCTGGTTATCGGTAACGTTCAGAGTAACGTTTGCCATGATTTATCAGGCTCCCTTCACTGCCGAACGGACGAGAACGATGCTGCCCTTCGGGCCCGGGATGGCGCCCTTGATGGCGAGCACGCCGTTCTCAACATCCGACGAAACGATGGTGAGGTTCAGCGTGGTGTTGGTTACATGACCCATGCGGCCAGCCATACGCTTGCCCTTGAGGATACGGCTCGGGGTAGCGCATGCGCCAACAGAGCCAGGACGACGCTCGTTCTTGTGAGAGCCGTGGGTACGACGATAGGACTTGAAGCCCCAGCGCTTGATGGTGCCTGCGAAGCCCTTGCCCTTGGTGGTACCGGTCACATCGACCAGGGTGCCCTCCGGGAACAGCTCAGCGGTCAGCTCCTGACCCGGCTCGAACTCTTCGGCGTTATCGGTGCGGACCTCAGCGAGGTGACGACGCGGGGTGACGCCAGCCTTGGCGAAGTGGCCGGCAAGCGGCTTAGTCACCTTGGTCGGGTCAACCTGGCCGTAGCCAAGCTGAACAGCCTTGTAGCCGTCGGACTCTTCGGACTTGACAGCGGTCACCACGTTGGTGGAGACGTCAACGAGGGTCACAGGAACGAAGAAACCGTTCTCGTCCCAGACCTGAGACATGCCGAGCTTCTTGCCCAGCAGTGCGGTGCGATTAGACATAATGGTTCCCTCCTCCCTTACAGCTTGATCTCGATGTTCACATCTGCGGGCAGATCAATGTGCATAAGGGAATCCACGGCCTTCGGGGTCGGGTCCACAATGTCGATGAGACGCTTATGAGTACGCATCTCGAAATGCTCGCGAGAATCCTTGTACTTGTGAGGAGAACGGATAACGACGAACACGTTCTTCTCGGTCGGGAGCGGAACCGGGCCAACCACAGTTGCGCCCGCGTTCGTCACCGTTTCGACGATCTTCTTCGCCGATTGGTCGATGACCTCATGGTCATAGGACTTAAGCCTGATGCGGATTTTCTGTCCCGCCATTGCCTTCCGCCCTTTCTAGCGATTCGTTAGTTACTGTTTACCAGCCTGCTTCTCAAAGGGCACCGGCGCAGAAGACCCCCGAAACCGTGGAAGTTCCGTGGTCATACCACATCAGTGCGCAGCCATGCAGTTTTCACTCTCGTGATCACTGTGCCACGCTCGCTTTTTTAATTCCAATTTGCGAGCCCTAAAATCAGGCAACTTCTTTATTTAAGCATCAGGGGTAGTCTTAAGAAATCCTCGCGTGTCGCGGTCTCAAGTCCTGTTTTCAAGTCCCTGAAAACGAATGAGATCCACATTGCCGATCGTCTGTTGCGATCATACTGCAGCATCATCCGAAAATGCTTTTCCACATATAAAAAACGAGGAATCCGGTTGAACGAATCCAACCAAATTCCTCGTTATCTATGATGCTTGCCGATATAACGCAAGCACCTTATATGTAGGTCACTGCTGATGGCCTATACATGAAGCGACTCATGCACGCTCGGAAGCTTCTTCCGTGGCGGCCTCGCCCTGACGCTGGACGCGCAGCTTGTGCCCTTCGGCCTGGCTGACGCCGTAGTATGCGGCGATGGCGATGTCCTTCATATCCTCGATCTGCGGGATACGCGGATTTGCCGGAGCGCACTGATCCTCATAGGCACGCATGCCGATCTGATCGAGGATGGACCAGAAGTAGTCCTCGTCCACACCGCACTCCTGGAAGCTCTTGTTCATGCCGAGCTTGTTGTCACGGTAGTCCTCGACGGCCTTGGCCAGGTTCTCAACGCCCTCTTCCGGAGTCTTGCCCGGGTTCACGCCAAGGTTCTTGGCGATCTCCTGGTAACGTTCCGGAGCGATGTACTTGTTGTACTTCGGCCAGCTGGTCGGTTCCTCCGGAATGGAGCCGTTGTAGCGGATGACGTACGGCAGCAGGATGGAGTTGGTACGACCATGGGCAACGTGGCACAGAGCACCGATGGTGTGGGCCATGCCGTGGCACATGCCGAGGAATGCGGAGCCGAATGCCATGCCGGCCATGGTGGCGGCGTTGTGCATCTTCTCCTGGGCCTTGATCTTGTCTTCACCCGGCTCGCCGTTGACGGACTCGGCGAGGTTGTCCCAAATCAACTTGGCCGCGTGCAACGCCATGCCATCGGTGAAATCGTTGGCATAGACGGAGACGTAAGCCTCGAAGGAGTGGGTCAGGGCGTCGAAGCCAGCATCGGATGCGAGCTTGCGCGGCTGGGTACGCGCCAGCACCGGATCGACGATGGCGACGGACGGGGTCAGCGCGTAATCGGTGATCGGGTACTTGTAGCCGGTCTTGTGATCGGTGATCACAGCGAACGGCGTGACTTCGGAACCGGTGCCGGAAGAGGTCGGGATGCACACGAGCTTGGCCTTCTTGCCCAGCGGCGGGATCTTGAAGGCGCGCTTACGGATATCGAAGAACTTCTCACGCACGTCGGAGAAGGAGATTTCCGGGTGCTCGTACAGCAGCCACATGATCTTGGAGGCGTCCATCGGGGAACCACCGCCGACGGCGATGATGGTGTCCGGCTCGAACTCCTCACGCATCATGGTGGCACCGCGCTCGACGGTTTCGACGCTCGGCTCCGGCTCGACGTAGTCGATGATGCGGAAGGTCACACGGTTGGAACGTGCGCGGAGCTGGTCGATGATCTTGTCGACCACACCGAGCTGCTCCATGACCTTATCGCACACGATGACGGCCCTCTCGATGCCGTACATGTCGCGCAGGTACTTGATGGCGTTCGGCTCGAAGTAAGTCTTGGCCGGAATCTTGAACCACTGCATGTTGTTGTTCCTCCGAGCGATGCGCTTGATGTTGAGAAGGTTAACTGCCTGAACGTTGCCAGACACGGAGTTGCCGCCGTAGGAGCCGCAGCCGAGGGTCAGCGACGGTGCGATGGCGTTGTAGATGTCGCCCACGCCGCCGAGGGAGCTCGGAGAGTTCCAGATGATGCGGCATGCGTGCATGCGCTGGCCGTATTCGCGGACCAGAGCCTGATCGTTGGTGTGGATGGCTGCGGTGTGGCCTGCACCATGCTTGAGCATGGCTTCGCACATTTCGAAGGCCTGTTCCTTGTTGTCGGACTTCAGTACGGCCTGGACCGGAGCGAGCTTCTCCATGGTCAACGGCTCGTTCTCGCCGACTTCCTTGCACTCGGCGGCAAGAATGGTGGCGTCTTCCGGAATCTCAAAACCTGCGGCCTTGGCGATGTACTGCGGGGACTTGCCCGGCACCACGGAGTTGAGCTTCGGGGTCTGGCCGGAATATGCGGTGCAGCCGAACATGTACTGCTCGAGCTTGGCCTTCTCTTCGTCGTTCACGAAGTAGGCCTTGCGGCGCTTGAGTTCCTTGATCAGCGGAGCGTAGACTTCCTTGTCGGCGATGATGGCCTGCTCGGTGGCGCAGATCATGCCGTAATCGAAGTGCTTGGAGAGCACCAGATCGTTGGCGGCGCGCACGATGTCGACGTTCTTGTCGACATATGCCGGAGCGTTGCCAGCGCCGACGCCGAGGGCCGGCTTGCCGGAGGAATATGCCGCCTTGACCATGCCCGGGCCACCGGTGGCGAGGATGGTGGCGATACCATCATGCTTCATCAGGGCGCCGGTGGCTTCGATGGACGGGTGCTCGATCCACTGGATACAGTTCTCAGGAGCGCCTGCCGCGATGGCTGCGTCGCGCACGATCTTGGCGGCTTCGACGGAGCACTTCTGTGCGCCCGGGTGGAAGCCGAAGATGATCGGGCAGCGGGTCTTCAGCGCGATCAGCGACTTGAAGATGGCGGTGGAGGTTGGGTTGGTGACCGGGGTCACGCCGGCGACGACACCGACCGGTTCGGCGATCTCGTCGATGCCCATGACATCGTCTTCACGAATGATGCCGACGGTCTTCTGGCCGGCCAGATAGTTGGTGACGTGCTCGCAGGCGAAGATGTTCTTGGTGGCCTTGTCTTCCACCAAACCACGGCCGGTTTCCTCAACGGCCATCTTGGCGAGCACCAGATGCTTGTTCAGTGCTGCGACGGAAGCCTTGGCGACGATACGGTCAACCTGCTTCTGATCGAGCTTTTCGAAATCGTCAAGAGCCTTCAGGCCCTTCTTGACCAGAGCGTCGACCTCAGCCTCGGCTGCGGCGAGCTTCTCTTCCGGAGTCGGCTTGGTCGGCTCTTCCTTCTTTGCGTCTGCCACTTGAAGTCCTCCTCGATTCTTTGGGGGTTTGCAAAGTAGTTTTCTGTTATTCCATCCGCCTCGAAGCGGATGGACGCGTTGCTGGTCTTTTGTGACCTAGGACACACTTTAATGAGTATGCAATATGATGTTCCACTGTGTCGTGTCGCAAGAGAAATGTTATCTTCTGTTCATTTAATGTTTAGATTGCGTTCTTTTATGGAATCAAAAAGCCTCAAAAACATCATTTTGAGCGTTTTTGTTGCTTTTTATCATAAATCACACACACTTTCTCAAGTCTCACCTCCATATCTTTTATAAAAGTATTTTCTATATGATGTCAATCATATCAAACTTTTACAAAGTCGGTTTATTTATCTTGTTCGTCCAATGTATTTTTTCCGCCAGCCAGTAGGAGTTTCGCCTGTTTCTTCAAAGAAGCGACGATTGAAATTCGAAGCGTTACCATATCCGCAAGCGCGACGAATCGAAGCGACGCTTTGATTCGTGGTCGTCAGCAATCTGCATGCATGCCCGATACGCAATCGTCGAACAAAATCTGAAAACCCTATTCCTGCAGCCCTTTTGAACAGACGAGAGAAAGCCGAAACGCTCATTCCGGCCTGGCGGGCGGCCAAATCCATGCTAATTTCACCGCTCAGATGCGATGAAATGTACTCGATGGCATCATTGACCACACGTTCCGCACCACTGCATACAGCCGGATCGTATCCGGACGCAACCACCGTATAGGATTCATCTGCGGGGGCATGCGCGAACACATCCAACACACGAATCAGATCACTAACACGGCAAGCAAGACTATGTTCCTCCATGTTTTCCAGAATCGAACCGGCCTGACGAGCGGATTCACCGCTCAGCACCAATGCCTGCCCCGCACGTTTCAACACCATTGCAAAACCAGACGTTTCCGGAAATCCAGACATCAGCAGACGCATGGTTTCCGGACGCACATGGCACACCACATCACGCTGACGAAGCCGCTCCCCCGGAGCGATGTCGGACACCCAATTATGCGGAAGATTTGAACCAATCAGCGCAACCTGCCCGGCCTCATACGGAACAACGGCATTGCCCGCCATCATCAATCCGGTACCTTCCCGAATTAGATGAATTTCAATATGAGGATGATGATGCCATTTCGCCAACGAGCTTGGGTAGCCATGCTTCGCCCAACGCACCGAAGCCTGCGCGTCCGGCACAATGATCTCCAATACGCCGGAATCGTTCGGACTTCCACCTTTCGACACGAATCCACCAAAAGAGGTCTGAGCCAAAGCCGCCTTCCCATGCCGATTATTGTTGACTTGTGCAACGGCACCCATGACACAGACCCCTTTCGTCGTTCCGTAACGTGCGTAACGTCAGTCGTTTTTCACGGTAATCTGCAGCTTAATGTCTCCAGGACGCCCCTCGGCCATGCGATCGAACGCCGCCTGGGCATCCTCCATCGCATAGGTGTCGGTGATGAATGGCTTCAGATTCAGTTTACCGTTAGCCACGAGGTCAATGGCCTTCTGATACACATTGGCATAACGGAAGATATTTTCGATGCGCACCTCGGTAGCCTGCAGCTCCGTAATATCGATGGCCACCGGATTGACCGGAATGCCAACGATAACGGCAGCGCCACCAGGAGCGATCAGCTTCCAGAACGTCTCGTATGATTTCGGCGAGCCCGAGCACTCGAAAGCCACATCAGCACCCCAGCCCCCCGTTTCCTCGCGGACGCGCTCCACCAGATCCTCCTTGGTGAGATCCACCGGAATAATACCTGGAATCTGAGCCGCAATCGCCAGTTTGATTGCCGACACATCGGAAATCAGCACCTTGGAAGCGCCACCTGCCAACGCACACGATGCAGTCAGCATGCCAACCGTGCCCGATCCAGTGACCACGCAGACATCGCCCGGCTTAATACGAGCCTTGGTTGCGGACCACATGCCCACAGCCAACGGTTCAAGTAGCGCACCCTCACCGAAGCTCACATTGTCGGGCAGCTTGTAGGTGAACGCCGCAGGATGGTTCACCGTTTCACACAGGCAGCCATCAATCGGCGGAGTGGCAAAGAAACGCACCGCAGGATCGACGTTATACATGCCCAGTTTGCTGGCACGCGAACTCATATCCGGAATACCGGGCTCCATGGCCACACGATCGCCCACCTTGAAGCCTTCGACGCCAGGACCGACCTCAACCACCGTGCCGGAAGCCTCATGACCGAGAATCATCGGCTGCCTCACCACATATTTACCCACGCGACCATGCGTGTAATAGTGCAGATCGGAACCGCACACACCAACAGTATGCGGCGCGATCTTCAGCTCGCCCAGACCAGGTGCGGGGGCGTCCGGCACCTCACGTACATTGATGACGCCCTGCTCTTCGAGAACGACTGCCTTCATGATTATTCTCCTTTGTGGATAATGGTGTTTTTTGAGAAAAATGATGATTGAGCAATTGATATTCAATTGCGATTAGTTACGTTCGATCGCGGTAATGCGATGGCCACGATCGTCAAATCCGGGTTGATGAGGATGAATGCCGAGCGTGACCAACGATCCGATCGCATAGCAGATCGCATACGTCCAGCACACGCCGCCGAATCCGATAGTGGAAATCAGCACCGTCGCAATCAGCGGACCGAAAAACGTAGTCAGACCGGAAGCGAGATTATGCGCGGAAATCGCAGCACCCTTATGTTCCGACGCCAACGCGGGAAACACGGCTCCCATAGGAACGAAAGCGGAAATTCCCAATCCAAGAACAACCGCATCAGCGCACATAAGCACCATATTCGCCCCGAAAAACTGCGGAATGTAATACATGCCCAGCGTGCCGATCACACAGAACCAGCAGCCAAACCAGCGCATTTGCCGCATCCAACCATGCGAATCGCCCATACGACCCCAGAACACATTGCCGAAAATGGTGACCACAAACTGGAATCCCCAAATCTGACTCCATTGCGAAACCTCAAACCAAGCTCCGCCACCATTGTTGGTAGTGGCCAAGTAGAGTGGCATGATGACGGGAAAGCCGTACAACGTCAGATTGCAGATCACACGCACCACCGCAGCCAAAGCGATTTGGCGATTATGCACCAGAATGGTGACTCCTCGGCTAAGCTCGCGCAGCTTGTCTGCATTACTCATGGAAGAGGTGTCAGCACCCTTGCTTTTCGGCACCATCAGCAGGCAAATCAGCAGTCCAGCTATAGAAAAAGGCAACGAAAGCCACAGCGAGTAGTACTCGCCCACCAGCGGAATGGTGAAACTCGGCAAATATGCGCCGAATACGCCAATGCCGAACGAGTAGGCGGCCCAAAACCACCCCATGGCCGACGCGAGCTTGGCAGTATCGATGGTTTGCGCCATCAACACCACGAACGAGTAGATGAACAGCGGGTAGCCAACACCCCGCAACGCATACACGCCTAGCATCAGCGGATAGACGCCGCTCGGCAGCGCCACACCAACGAACAGCAGGTGCAAAACGACCCAGGCGCTCGCGCCGATCAGCATGATGCGTTTGGCACCGAACATTTCAGCCAGCACACCGGACGCCCAGCCAGCAAGCGCAGCCATCAGCCCGTACATGGTGAACAGCAGCGACGATTGTGAAGAACTGAATCCCTGGTCCACGATGTATTTGGACAAAAAGGTCAATTCAAAGCCATCGCCGGTCATGAACACCGCTATGGCGACCAAGCCGGCCAATAGCGTGCGCGGCAGACCTATCTTCATAACATGTCTCTTTTCTTGGTAGAACGTCGTTGTCACCGTCTCAACTTTTTTGTTGATAAACATATTTTCGACGCAGAAAAGTGGCAGAAAATCCCTTATACACGGCCGTTTTTTATACTTTTTTGCAACACCCGTTATTTCAGACCAACACGAGACATAAGGAAAGGACTTTTATGAAGTAGTCTTGGAAAAGAAGTTGCGCAGGAAGGATCAACCAGTGAAAGCCCAATCCGCCCTATCAGTCAAAGAAGCCAATCTCAAGGCCATGACCGCGTTCATCTACACCCAAGGTTCAGCCACCAAGCAGATGTTCGAACACGAATTAGGGCTCAGCCTACCAACCATCACGCAGAATCTGCGCGCCATGGAGGCCGACGGGCTCATTGTCAAAGGCGAGATGCAGCAATCCACCGGCGGACGCAAAGCGCAAATCTATGAATTCGCGGCACACTCCAGCGTGGCGATCGGCGTGCGCATCCAAACCACACAAATCACGGCCATCGCCATTGATCTGAACGGCAAATCCGTAGCCACCAGACAGCGCACACTCCCCTATCGCAACAACGACGCCTACTACCAGCGCATGAATGGCATCATCAACGATTTCGCGCAAGAACTGGCGAAACAAGGCAGCACGGTACTCGGCGTGGCCTTCTGCATGCAAGGCATCGTATCGGCAGACGGACAGTCGATCACCTTCGGCAAAATCATGGGCAACACCGGCCTGAAACTCAGCGAACTCAGCCACAGCCTCAACTATCCGTCGCTGATGATTCACGATTCCGACGCTTCTGCCATGGCGGAACTCTGGTTCGACCACAATCTGAAGGATGCCGTCTGCATCTACCTCGAACGACGCCCAGGAGGCGCGGTCATCGTGGACGGATCGCTCTACCAAGGGCCAAACCAATGCAATGGCTCAATCGAACATATGACGCTGATTCCAGGCGGAAACCGTTGCTATTGCGGGCAATTAGGCTGCATGGACACGTATTGCTCGCCGGAAACGCTGATGGAGGACGGCGAAAGCCTGCCCGGCTTCTTCTCGGTATTGGAACAAGGCGAGCAGGAGCATCGCAAACGATTCTCGCAATGGCTGGATTATGTGGCGCTGGCGGTAACGAACATTCGCTCAGTGCTGGCCGGTGACGTGATCATCAGCGGTGAGGCAGCACAATATCTCGACGATGACGATATGGCCGGACTACGCGAACGCGTGGTGGAACATACGCCATTCGGCACCACGGATTTCACCCTGCGCAAGGGAATGGCGCTCGACCATCAAGACATTATCGGCGCGGCCCTGCGCTTTGTAGAGCCGTATGTGCGCGAATTATGCGATATGTGACCGCTTTTGCGCACATATTAATCGCATTAATCGCATCGATTGCATAACAAAAGAAGCGTGTTGCCGAACCGTATATAAGGTTCAGCGCACGCTTCTTTGTTTTCTTCCGTCTGTTTCGCTTGCTGTATTTGTTTTCAGCGATTATTTGACGGTACTCATCTAATGATAGTTATTTGACAATCTGGCAGAATTCGATGGTTTCGCCGTTCGGTCCGTACACATTGAAGTAACGAATGCCGTGCTCCCAGAAGCTGTCGATATGCTGGATTTCGTTATCTTTGAAATTCAGTCCGAGTTCCTTCGCGTTTTCGAACGCGGCTTCAATGTCGGGAGTATCGAACGCCCAGTGGTTGATGGCACCGGTGGTCAGCGGCGCTGGGTCGCCTTCCCAGGTTTCGATGGTCAGATGGCCGTAACGCAGGAATGCGCAACGGTTTTCACCGTTATGGAACAGTCCCGCCAACTCGAAACCAAGCTTCTTCGTATAGAATTCGATGGTTTCGTCCAGATCTTTCGCCGGCATGCCGGAATGCTGCAGATCGGTAGTGAATTCAGACATTGGTTTGGTCATAATACCCTCCTTGTGATGGTTGGTACGATACGTTTTTCCCTTTTGTGATTAGGATATGCGCTATGCGGCGATGTCAGCGGCGCATTTGCCGTCATATCGTGACACTTTTTTGCTAATTCCAGGCTGTTCAGGACGAATAAACAGCGTCAGCACCGATTTTGACGACAGCCTTGGAAGCGGCGGCGATTTTGCCGTCGAGGAAGTCCTGCACCTGCTCGAGTTCAAGCTCACGGCCGGATCAGACCGGCACGAGCGTCGACAGCCTCGACATAGTAAGTCAACAGATAATTTCAAAGTGTTTAGAATGAGGTTATGAAGAACCCGTCTTTGCACCGTTATGCAACTCGTCCAGGTCTCTACTTCACCGATGATGGTGGGGCGGATGCCATCGTCCGCTCGGAAACAGCGGACCAAGTGTGGTTTTGCGTACTTGAGCCGCTCGACCAACCCAGTGCCTTCTATGCCGACGCAGTACGATTGTTCAACGAGCCGGGGCTGACCTTCATCGATCAGGCGATGAAACAGCGCATCTGCACTCGGCGAATCCCCTCGCTCAATCTTCGCGAAACACTATTCCGCATGGACGGGCCCAATTACGGACTGTGGTACGTGCACGTGCCGCAAGCATGGGACGGCATGCAATACGGATACCGCGTCAACGGCCCATGGGACCCCGACCACGGCGTGAGCTTCAACCCGTACAAACTGTTGCTCGACCCCTATGCCAAAGGCATCGAAGGATCAATGGAGCTTGATCCCGGAGCGTTCTCCTATGAATGCGAGATCGTGAACGGCAAAGTCAAAGGTTCGCCATTCGGCCCGATGAGCACCATCGACTCCGTGGGGCATGTTCCCGTTTCCGTGGCGATAGACGATCGTGCCACCAACAAGCATGACGGTGAGCCATCACACCCGCATGTGGCATGGAGCAAAACCGTGATCTACGAGCTGCATGTCAAAGGCTTCACAGCCAACGCGCCTTGGCTTCCCAAAGAGCTTCGCGGCACCTATGCAGGTTTGGCACATCCGGCGACGCTCTCCTACCTGCAGGATTTGGGCGTCACTTCCATTGAGCTGCTGCCGATTCAAGCCAAGCAATCCGAACTGTTTCTGCAGGAACGCGGACGCGTCAACTATTGGGGATATTCGACGCTCGGCTATTTCGCGCCGGAAGCCTCATACGCCACCAAACGCTCCCAGGAGGCCGGTGCGGCCGCAGTACGCCAGGAAGTCATCGACATGGTACGAGCCTTGCATGAGGCCGGATTCGAAGTGATTATGGACGTGGTCTACAACCACACCTGCGAATCCGGTCCGGAAGGACCGACCGTATGCTGGCGCGGACTCGACAATCTGGCATATTATCGACGCACCAAAGATAAGATCAGCCGCCTGTACGACACCACCGGCTGCGGCAACACGCTTGATTTCACCAACACGCACGTCACCACATTCGCCGTGGATTCGTTGCGCTATTGGGCCAAACGCATTGGCATCGACGGATTCCGATTCGATCTCGCGGCGACGCTGGCACGTCTCGACGGTGAATTCACCCGCTACCATCCGTTCCTGTATGCATTGCGTTCCGACATGCTGCTCGGCAATCTCAAAATGATCATGGAACCTTGGGATTGCGGTCCAAATGGCTGGCGCACCGGCGAATTCGGCATCCCCTTCGCCGAATGGAACGACAGGTTCCGCGATTGCACACGCAAATTCTGGCTGACCGACGTGGATCGCATGCGCGGTGGAGAATACGGCGAAATGACCATGCAGGAGATGGCCACACGTTTGTGCGGATCATCCGACCTGTTCGCCTCCGATCCAGGCCGCGGTTCGACCGCGTCCGTGAATTACGTGGCATGCCATGACGGCTTCACCACAGCCGATCTGACCATGTACAAAACCAAGCATAACGAGGCCAACGGCGAAAACAACCGCGACGGAACAAACGACAATCATTCCGTCAACTTCGGTCACGAGGGCCCCAGCGGCGATCAAATCATCGTGCAGCAACGGCAACGCGCCACCATGAACCTGCTGGGTACGCTGCTGCTTTCGCTAGGCACGCCAATGCTGCTTGCCGGCGACGAATTCGGCAATTCGCAGAACGGCAACAACAACGCCTACACGCAGGATAACGACACCACCTGGCTTGATTGGGATTGGCTGTACAGAACCGAACAAACGCCGGAATTGAAGCAGTTCAATCTCACTTCCCGTTTAATCACATTGCGTAAATCCCGCGATTTGTACAATCATGAGGATTTCTTCACTCGCCTGAGCGAAATCGGTTTGCTGAAGAAATCCGATCGCGTGCATTGGTATTTGCCGAATGGACAGATGCCAAATGATGCGGATTGGACGAATCCTTCCGTCCGTTCGTTCGCCATGCAGCTGCTATCCCCCGACGAGCCAAGTCTGCTGATTCTGATCAACGGTTCCGATGAGGTCACGCGTTTTCATCTGCCGAAAGACATCGAATGGGAGATGGTCTGGTCCTCATCGGAGATTGTCGGCGAATATCCGGGATTGGGAACGTCCATCGAACGGGTGTCGGAATTCGACGAAGAATCGGAAAGCAAGCCCGCGGGCAGGCTCCGCAACCATCTGCACCGCATCAACATGATGTACTGGCAAATGAAAGACGATGCGGACAATCTGCAATCCGCCGATGATGGGCTGTCGGAAGATGATCCGACATTGTGGACGCTTCCGGCATTGAGCATCAGCGCGATGAAGCAGATGCCAACCATCTAAACGCCAGTCAAAATACCGTCTGGAATACCAAGAAACCCCTCGGAAGTCGAATTTCCGAGGGGTTTCGTAATAAGCCGTAAAGCTTTAGCGCTTCGAGAACTGCGGAGCGCGACGAGCCTTGTGCAGACCGGCCTTCTTGCGTTCCACGACGCGAGCGTCGCGGGTCAGGAAGCCAGCCTTCTTCAGGGCTGCGCGGTTCGCATCACGATCGATAGCGTTCAGAGCGCGGGCAACGCCCAGGCGGATTGCGCCAGCCTGGCCGGTGGTGCCGCCACCGTCAACGAGGACGATAGCGTCGAACTTGCCTTCGAGCTTGAGAAGCACGATCGGGGAGTTGACCTCACGCTGCAGCAGCTTGGCCGGGAAGTACTCTTCCAGGGTGCGACCATTGATGGTCCACTTGCCGGTGCCCGGAACCAGGCGGACACGAGCGACGGCTTCCTTACGACGACCGGTGCCATAGCCCGGAGCGATAGCGGAAGTACCGGTGCCAGCGCCAGCGTTGGTCTCGGTGGTGTACGAGGTGAGCTCCTCTTCGGTCTCGAGAACCGCGGAGTTGTTGGTGTTTTCAGCCATGTTTCTTATCTCCCTTCGGTTCACTTAGCCTGCTGCGAGACCTGAGCGATCTCGAAAACCTGCGGCTTCTGGCCAGCGTACGGATGCTCGGTGCCACAGATGATGTGGAGGCGATCCAGCTGGACCTTGGCCAGACGATTCTTCGGCAGCATGCCCTTGATAGCGGACTTGATGATGCGCTCAGGGTTGGTCTTGAGCAGCTTGCCGTAGCTATCGCGACGCAGGCCACCCGGACGACCGGAGTGCATGTACAGTTCCTTGCCCAACTTATTGCCGGTCAGAGCGATCTTATCGGCGTTGAGAATGATCACGTGGTTGCCGGAATCGGCGTGCGGAGCGTAGGTCGGCTTGTTCTTGCCACGCAGCAGGATGGCTGCCTGGGAAGCGAGACGGCCGAGCACCACGTCGGTGGCGTCGATGACGTACCAGTCGTGAGTCAGATCAGCTGGCTTCGGAGTGAAAGTTTTCACGATGTACCTTTTCTATATATTGTGTTCCGGACCTTCCATCAACATCTCTGCGTTGGTTAGGCGCGGAATGATGCCTTTTTCAGGTCTCATTATCCGTGGGCTCCCTGAAAGTCCTCGATGGCGAGTGGGAAAAGCGCTTTGAAGGACCCCGTAGGGAAACACAACAATCTACTAGTATATCGCCAGCCTTGACATTCGCGACACATCAACCCCTAGTACTTGCGAATACGAAAACACAGCAATCGACACGCAAAAGCCGGCGACGCTTGGCAGATCTCCCTACCTTGCATCGCCGGCCTTCCGCCAATCGAAATCAGCTGCAATCAGCCTCAATCCGCTGCAAGCTCAGCCGCGCATAATCGCTGCGATCTCCTGCAGTCGAGTATTGTCGAACAACTGCTCCAGCGGCACGACATTGCCATCGCCGTCAGCCAGCGGAATACGCCAGTTCGGATATTCGTTGCTGGTGCCCGGCTGGTTCTGCGTGCGCTTTTCGCCGACCGCGTCGACGATGGACGCCGCCATGAGCTTGCATGGCGATCCCTTCAAACCGCGGTACAGCGCGTCGATGATCTCGTTTTCGTTGGCAAGCTCGTCTTCCAGCGCGGAAGCGTCGAGATAGCCTTCGTCGACAAGCATGCTCAGCATGGCGTTATGTTCGGCTTCCGCGGACTTCTGGAATTCTTCGACCGGACCGGACAGCAGTCCAAGCTGTTCACGCAATTTGACATGCCCGTACTCCAAGTAGCCGGCTGCCGGAGGCAAATCGTGCGTGTTGACGGATGCCAACGCATACGGACGCCAATCCTTCGGCGCACGGAATTCGCCGTCGAACTGCTCGAACCATTCCACAGCGCAACCGAGAATGCCGTGCTCGGACAGCGACTTGGACACGTATGCCGGAACCACGCCGAGATCCTCGCCCACGACCACACCACCGGCGCGGGACGCTTCCAATGCGAGAATGCCAAGCATGATGTCAGAATCGTAATGCACGTAGGTGCCGTCCATGGCCTTCTTGCCTTCCGGAATCCACCACAAGCGGAACAAGCCGAGAATATGGTCAATACGTACCGCGCCCGCATTGGAGAACATGCCGTGCACCATATCTCGGTACACCTTGTAGCCGGTCTGTTCGAGAGCGATTGGATTCAGCGGCGGCTGACTCCAATCCTGACCCTGCTGGTTGAACATGTCCGGCGGAGCGCCGACCGTGGCGCCCTTGGCGAAACGCTCCGGGTTCCACCACACGTCGGAACCGGCCGGATGCACGCCCACAGCCATGTCGGCGACGATGCCGATCTTCATGCCGGCCTCGCGCGCCGCCTGCTGGGCCGCATGCAGCTGCTCGGTGGCGACCCATTCGAGCCAACGATAGAATTCAAGCGTGTCCGGGTACTGTGCGCGAAGCTGCGCGACTTCCTCGGAATCACGATTGTACTTGCGCACCCAATCGTCGTCGCTGCCATTCGAGGCGCCCCACTTGTCGTAGCACAGGCACCATGTGGCATAGGATTCGATCTCATCGCCCACTTCGGCGAGATACTGGTCGAACTCGGCTTGACGCTGCGCGGAAAGGCCGGACTTGTAGATGATCCACAACGCCTGCATCTTGGTACGCCACATGGTTTCGCGATCCAAGATCCGCGCATTGCCGTTGAGCGGCTTGACCTGCTCATGCAGTTCATCCACTTTCGCCTTGTCTTCCGGCGAAAGCACGGCATATTCCGGCATGGATTCCGGTCGAATATAGCTGAAATTAATGAAACGACGCGAAATCGGCAGATACGGCGATGGCTCGATCGGCGGCACCGGTTCGGCGGCATGCAGCGGATTGATCAGCATGAAGTCGGCGCCGGTCTTCTTCTTGGACTCGACGAGCAGGGTCTTCAGATCCTCATAGTCGCCGATACCCCAGGAACCGCTGGAACGAATGGAGTAGAGCTGGCTCATCCAGCCCCACAGGGAGCCTTCCTTCATGTCGTCAAGCAGCTCGATCTTTTCCGGAGCGCTGATAACGGTTGCAATCTCCGTCTTGCCACCAACGGTGACTTCAAGGGTGTGATACCCCTCGGGAAGATCTGCCGGAAGCACCAGATATGAGGTGCACACGAAGCCGCCGTCGACCTCGACCACGGTATCGCTGCCACCCTCGAGCTCGATTTTGCCGGCATACGCCCCACCGTCTTCCAGCATGATGGAAGCTTCAGGAACGTCAAGCGCTCCGCCGTGAACCTCAACCTTGCTTTCCTTGCCGACAACGTGCAGCACGGTCGGAGGAACGATACGTGTGTCGCGTTCGCGCTGAATGGTGGTGATGGACTGCTCGATCGCCCCATCGTTGGAAGCGTCGATTCCGAGCGCCTTGAGCACCGCCACGAGAACATCGTCTTCGATTTCGTGGTAGTCGCGGCTCATGCCGACGTAACTGGTGGCGATACCCACCAACTTTGCCAGGCGAATGATCGGACGGGCTAGACGCGTTGCATTTTCGGTCTGTTCTGTCATAAACAACAGTCTATGCCCCAATCACATGCACCACGCGCAAAAATCTCATAAAAATGACAACGTATGCAATTATTTTTCCGAAAGATGCCGTTCAGCGGCCCTTTTCACCTCTCCTGACGCATCCTGCGCAAGTTTTTCCAACATCTGATCAGACGTGTTCGGGTTCAAAGCAACGGCCCTACGTACCATGGAAGCAAGCACGGCAGGAGCATTCGGCTCGACGTCGACCCCCAAAGATCCCAGAAAATCAAGGGCCGTGGAATCCATACCCGGATCCTGCGCGCCTTCGAGCCGCATCTTCCAAGACGTCTGCTTGTTGCGCAACGCGACATCGCGCACTTCGAGGGACTCATCCTTGGTGAGACGCCCCACCAGCCAATTCTTATCATTGGCATTGCCCGCAACAGCTTTGCGCACCTCAACGGATTCGTCGGTGGACAGTTTGACGAGAATATTCGGAAACGGCATGGTTTCCGCAAGAAAAACGCGATCTTCCAACGGTGTATGCGCATTGCCGGCGACGGCTTCCAGCAATGCCGTGGCACGCGAGAAAGCGGCCTGTTCGGAACGGTCAGGCAGCGGACGGCGCGCGAATTCGCTCAATTCGGCGGCATCCGTGGAGTGACGCAACCGCTCGTAGGTTGCGGTCAAAGGCTCGAAATCCGAAGGAACCTCTTGGTTTGATGCTTGTTCGTCGGCGTTCCCCACAACGGTTTCGACGGTATTTTCGGCGGTTTCCACGGCAGTAGTGTCTTGCGAGCTCATATCTTCGGTCATGCGTTCCACCTTACGTTATGTTCTGCTCAATATTCCATTCGTCATCGTTGGATTTCAGTATCGCACCGGGCGATTGGACGTGCCCGTTTGCCGCGGCGTGACGGTCGCATTGAACGTTTCGATAATTCGTGATTTGAATTTCTGCGATTGTTCCTGCGGAACGATAATTGACAGCACGATGCGATCGGTATATTGCGCATCCGCCTGCTCGCCGTCCACTGACGCAAGCAGATTCTGAAAGCTTCCCAATTGCGGATAGTCAAGCGTCACCTGATATTCGCAACATGGCACGATCTTCGCTTTGTTCGCCGCTTTGACCGCAATGGACGCACCCGTGGAATATGCGCGGATCAGGCCTCCGGAACCCAGCAGAATACCTCCGAAATATCGGGTGACGGCAACCACGCAATCCGTCATCTCGTTGGCGCGCAACACGTCAAGAATCGGTTTGCCCGCCGTGCCCGATGGCTCGCCGTCATCGCTCATGCGTTCGGCCAAACGACCGTCGGAACCGCCGCACACCGCAGCATAGGCGACATGACGCGCTTTCGGATGCTGGTCGCGAATCGTCTGCACAAACGCGAGCGCCTCATCCAAGGAGTCGATATGACAGGCGTCGCCGATGAATTCCGATTTTTTCTCGACGAACGCATCATGCGCGGGCTGATCGGCGGAATCGAGTATGGTCTGCATGTCTTTCAACCTACCCAATCACACCGACCGTCCACATGTTTTGCCCATACCGGTTTTGAGGTTATTCACACGACGACGTTGAAATCCTCGCCCTTGCAGAATGCCGCAACGGATTGGACCACCTGTCTGGTGATGCCCACATAGGCGCCATCGGTGCGCCACGCGGTGTGCGGGGTGAGGATGATGCCTGGAATCGAACAGAGCGGATCGTCGGCAGTGAGCGGCTCGTGTTCGAACACATCGAGCGCCGCAGGAATGTCGCCTCGCTGGAGTCTGGCGAGCAATGCGCCCGGTTCGATGATTTCCGCACGGGCCGTGTTGATGAACATGGTTCCCGGTTTCAGAGCTTCGAGGTTTTCCGCAGTGACGATGCCTTTTGTGGAGTCCAGCAGCGGCATATGGATGGATACCACGTCGGAACCGGCAATCAGCTCGTTCATATCGTTGACTGGAGCGATATTCAGATCGGCGAACACCTGCTCCGGCACATGGGAGTTCCATGCGGACACGTTCATGCCCAAAGCTCCGGCGATGCGTGCCACGGTCTGACCGATGCCGCCAAGGCCGATGATGCCAAGCTTCTTGCCGTACAGCTCGTAGCCGTCGGCACCGTCCCAATCGCCCGTTTTGACTTGCCTGTCGAGTTTGCCGACCTGTCTGGCGAGTTCCATAAGCAGTGCGATGGTGTGTTCGGCCACGGCATGGTCGCCATAGTGCACCACATTGCATACGCGGATTCCACGTTCCTTGGCTTTGTCGAGATCGATGTAACTGGCCACGCCGGTGCCGCCGAATGCATAGCATTTGGCGTTCAACCGATCGAGGATGGAATCGGCGCAGTGGAATCCGATTACCATGATGGCGTCAGCTTCGGCGCAACGTTCGACGATGGTGTCTTCGTCAAGCGTGAAATCCTTGTACATGCGCACGCGGGCAATGTCTTTGAGCAGTTCGAAGTTCTTTTCGAACGGTTCGATCATCGATTCGATGATGACGGGCATGACCACCAGTGGCAGATCGGTGCGTTCCGGTTGGGTTTCGTAGATTTCCATGTTTTCACCTCACATTGTATGTTCGAGAGTTCTTACGCATATGCGACTCACGGCATGAGGCATATTGTGCCACGGAAAACTACTGGCCAGATGAACTCGTTTGCTCCGCGGTAATATTCCATTCCTTGACCACGTTCTGATCGGCGCCCATGGAATAGAGCACGTCCCAGATGCGTTGGCGCACATTGGCGTCTTGCGTTTCGTCCCAGCAGGTGCCGTCAGGATGATCGCTTGCAAGGGAACACCATTGGTATTTGCCTTGGGTTTCGTTGGCACTGGGCACCCAGTCAATGCGGTTGACACGCCACGAACCGGCCACGCCTTTCTTGCCCGCGAATTGAATACGCGCGGTAATGCCTTGATTGTTCACCAACGTGTCCGCAGTATTGGCCGATTCGGTCACGGCATTGCCCAAACCGTAGATGATCCAAGTGCCGTTGTAATTCTCGACCGGCTGCGCGCAATGGCATCCAGCGCCATAAATCACGTCGAACGCACCGGTATCGGCCAGTTCATGAGCCTCACTTTGCTGCCAGGAATCAGCGTAATCCAAATACTCCTGCACGGAATGCATGGCTATGGCCACCACATCGGCACCCTGCTCGCGAGCGGCCTTCGCTTTGGCTACCGCCTTGTCGATATCGGCTTGGTGGTTCGGGTCTCCGGATTCACGCAGACGATCCACACGCCAGTCGTAGTCAGGCGTCTGCGCGTTCAACGACACGGTTCCCGCAATCAGACCAAGCTTACCGCCACCGGTAGGCGAATCGATGACCAACGGCTTATACGAATCCTCTTCGGTTTTATAGGAGCCGGTCTGGGCGATGCCATCCTGATCAAGTGTGTCCCACAAGCGCGCGATGCCGTCAGCACCTTGGTCCCAGGAATGATTCGACGCATGCGTGCAGGCGCGATACCCCACGTTTTTCGCGGCGTCGGCCACTTCTGCCGGAATATTGAATACCGGATAGCCCGTATATGGACCGCCTCGCTGCGCGATAGGTGTTTCGAATTCGCATACGGCAATGTCGGATGCATCAATGTATTTGCGCATCGGCTCGAACAAGCCGGTAAAGTCAAATGCCGTGCCATCCGTGGCCGCGGTGTTGGTGCTGGCGTACTGGTTCCAAAGCCCCTCGTGGAACAGCAGATCACCGTTGACAAGCATGGCGATGCAGTCGGTGTCGGGGCAATCCGGAGAATTGCCATGATGCTCCGCAGGCTCAGTCGTCTGCTTCTTTTCAACCGTTTTCGGCTGGCTTACCGCCATCTCCGGCTTCACGGCAGCATCGTTCTGCTTCGGTTGAAGACCATGTACCAACAGCCAAGTTCCCGCCACAAGCACGACGGCAAGCACCGCCAATGCCGCAAACACAAGTTTGCGACGGCCGGCCGCAAGCACTTCCGGATTGGTCGCGTGCACCGCCTCTTTCCTGTATTTCATGGCACCCCTGCCTTCCTCTGGACCTTCTCAACTCATCACTTCAAGAATAACGGATATGCCCTTGCTTCTACACCCCGAAGCTGGCGATATTGTTACCGTATTTTCGACGCACCGCATCAAGCGCCGCCTCCGCGCCACGCAAACGCGCCGAATGCGTCTGCGACTGGGCGCTGCCGCCGGAGATTTCAGCACGCTGTTCGACTTCGTTTTCTTCGAGCAGATCATCCAGCGAAGGCTGAATCACAGCTTCTTCGGCAAGTACAAGCCCACTGGCGCTCATTCCCGCCAAACGCACGGGGCGCGTAAGGGAAATGGCATGCGCAGACTCCGGAGCCATGCCCATCATGGAGAGCAGCAGATTGGCACATTGCGGGTAGAGCACGCTCGCCGCATCCGTAGGACAGCCCAGTGTGTGCCCTTTTGTTGCGTAGCTCAAATCCGGAAACCGAAGTTTGACCATGACTTTACGAGCGAGGAAACCCCTCCTGCGCAAAGACGTGGCCACGTCATCGCAACACCAGCGGAGCATGGAGCACACCTGCCGCATGTCTTGCGTATCCGCATCGAAGGTGCGTTCCGCGCCAATCGATTTTTCCTGCGTATATGGCACGACGGGTCTACCATCCAGTCCTCGGGCCGCCTGATACAGCCCACGCGCGGAAATAGCCGATCCAGTAGCCTGTTCCAACGATTCAAGACTCATACGCGCAAGATCGGCAACGGAGTTGACGCCCCACGCATTCAGTCGTTTCTCCAGAGAAGGTCCGATGCCGGGGATGCCACGCAATGGCATCATCTGCACGAATTGCGCATGCCGCGCCACGGGAATCATCAACATGCCGTTGGGCTTGGCATTGGTGGATGCCATTTTGGCGACCAGCTTGTTTGCCGCGATGCCTACGGAACAGGTGACGTTGTAACGCGAAACCACCTGTTCGCGAATCCACGCCCCAATGGCGCGAGGACTCCCCCACCGCAACAGCGCCCCGGAAACGTCCATATAGCATTCATCGACCGATACCTGTTCGATACGATCGGTGATCCGACTGAACACTTCCTCGAAAATGCGATGCGACATCGCGCGATAGTAGCGCATGTCGACCGGAAGGAAAATGCCGTTCGGGCAGAGCTTTTGCGCCCTGGAACTCGCCATGGCCGAATTAACGCCGTATTGGCGAGCCTCGTAGCTGGCTGCGGACACCACCGAACGGTTGCCCACGCCGATGATCACCGGCTTGCCGCGATATTCCGGATGCCTCGCCACCTCCAAAGATGCGTAGAAGGCGTCCATGTCGATGTGCAGCACCGTGCAGCCAGCCTCGTCGTGACCCCAGTCACGTTTGGCTGCTGCGATTCTCGGTGCGGTGCTCATGGTTCCATGATAACCGTTTTTCGCAAGATATTGAAACAAATGTTCGAATATAGTGCCGCACCTTAACGCAACGGCGTGTCGGCAAACCCGAAACCAGCATGGCAGCACAATCCCACAATACGTATTTTCGTTGAAATTTCAACGTTTTCTCATCTTTTTTGCGAGATATGGTGTTTTGCCCGCAAATGGATGGTATAGTTGCATGCTGTTGCGCCGTGAAAACGGTAAAACAGTGGAGTCATGCCTGAGTGGCCGATAGGGGCACCCTGCTAAGGTGTTAGTCGTTTTTAGCGGCTCGAGGGTTCGAATCCCTCTGACTCCGCCTTGAGGGTTTTCGGAGAAATCCGGAAGCCCTTTTTTCATGCCAAAACGGCGGAATACCAACGATTTCAAGGCATACGGCACAAACAGAGAATGTACGGAAATGTACGTCAATGTCAACATTTCCGGCACCCAGCAAGGTACCCGAGTTGAGTACCCAACAAGACATGCTGACGACTGCACTGCAAATACGCCATAGTGTCCGCGCTAATCATGAGCGGGGGGAGTTCAGTCTTCCTCATAATCACCCCCGTTCACGCTCACCGCCACGTCCAACGATTGAGACGCCACATCCGACGGAATCCACGCAGAAACGCCCCTATACGGCGAAATATCCGGCCTAGGACACTTCAAACAACTCCTAGCCTCACAATAAAGCTGCACGACGCCGAACAGGGTCTTTGATGCTCTGAGCCTCCGCGAGACGCCACCGACGAACCAGCCTACGGAAACGGTGAAAAGTCGGATAATGAGTCTCGAAATCCTCCTGCACGCGCAACGGCAAACCATTATGCGGCAGGGACGGTCCACAAAGACCGTCCCTGTTTACATATCAGTATTTATACATCAACGGCATGCCGTCACAGGCCGAATGCTTTTCGATCCGTTTCGGTAAGCCAATCCGTCCGCATGCCCGGTTCTTGGCATAAATGCATGGCGGGGCATTCCTCACCGATGCAAGGATCCCATACAGGAAGCGGCGTTCCGTCACGGTCCGTTCCGTTGGGATCGCCATTGGCGGCAAAATTGGTCCAGTACAGCCCCATTCGCCTTGCCAGATCGTAATGCCATCCAACGAACGGACGCCAGCATTTCGCAAGGCTTCCAAAGGAGAACCACAGATCGGATGAGTGGAAGGCTCCGGCATCATCCCCCGGCATAGCGACATCGAAATGATAGTAGTATGGCGCGGTTCCACCGCTTGCGGTCCATTTGCGGATCAGCGTGAGATTGCCGAGCTGGCCGACATGCACAGGCTTCCCATCTTCAGTCGAAGCGATGAACTCATTGGTCGTGTTGCCGACCAGCATGTCGACGTTGTTGGCCTTGCAGCCCTCGACGATACGCTCCTCCTGATCGGGAAGGAACAGGCCGTCCACGCATGGAACCCAATTGACGATCATCGACCAGTCATCTTCACGTCCGCTGTCCGGTGGAACAGGCAGGGACTCGGCGGCTTCCAATACCGTTCGGGCCGGGATTGCACGGGCCTGCTCCAGCGTGGAGACACCCAATGCTTCGAACAGACGGATTCCGTTGGCCTGCGCATGCTCCAGCGTGTCCTGCCGCGCATTGAAATACCCTAGGCCTGCGCCGGATTGCATGATGGCTTTCTGAAACAGGCCATGATTCATCGGCGAGCAGATCTGGGCCAAGACGCTGGCGGCACCGGCCGATTGGCCGAAAACCGTGATGTTTTCCGGATCTCCGCCGAACTTCGCGATGTTTTCCTTCACCCATTGGATTCCGGCACGCTGATCCAGGAATCCGAAATTCGCATATGGTTCGCCGTCGCCGCGTTCTACGGCCTCCTCATGCAGCAAAGGGTGCGTCATAAACCCAAATGCATTCAGACGATAGGCCACACTGACCACAACGACGCCGTTCGCTGCGAGACGTGTGCCGTCGAATTCCTTTTCACATGTGCCGCCGCATTGATAGGCTCCGCCGTAGATCCAGACCATGACCGGCAGCTTTTCGGAGGCTACCATGCTATCCGCACCATATCCGCGTAATGCCGGAGTCCAAATATTCAGGTAGAGGCAATCCTCGCTCATCGGCACGGCCGGATCGGTGCCCCATTCACGATCATAGAAATCATCGGAGGCGCCCGGCGTCGGCTGCATCGCGGTAGGCCCGAAATCGAAGGCTTGCAGCACACCATCCCATGGCAGGGCCGGCTGCGGCGCACGCCAGCGCAGACCGCCGACGGGAGGCTGGGCGAACGGGACCCCTCGGAACACGGTGATGCCCTGATCTTCCGCCGCCAAGCCTTCGACAGTTCCTTGCGCCACTATGACCTGTCGCTTCATTGCTCTCTTTCCTTCGTATCCGGCGTCGAATACGCAAAGTCGCAAAAATCGGCGATTCCACCGGTCTCTTTTGTCGAATACAAGAACAATCCGATACGGCAACCTGTGAAATGATCCATTTTGAAGATCATCCGGTGCGCTGTCCCCAATGGACACCATTCGGATTCCGGCGTATCCGCATCGCGGTAGAAGAACGTCACTTCATCCTTGCAATCGGTGAAATCATATACCGCGCGCAGGCGCATGCAATCCGCATCCGCCATGATTTCCGCATCCGTTACGGCTGGACTGTCCCAATCATCGTCGGAGAAGATGGAATCGTCATTCGCCGGCTTGTATTGGACGGTCAGCATCGTACGGCCGTTCCTTCGCGTAAGCGCGATGTAGGAATAGCATCCTTGGAACGCCGCCAATCCGGCGAAGTCGCCATCATGCAATGTCGACGCGTCGACGGTGACTTCGGCCACCGTCACCGGCCCCATCGTGCGCTGCGTCAGCGTGTTCCATGCATGATTGAGATTCGAGCTGATGCGTCCGGAATGCAGGCGGAATGCTCCCGGACGTTCCGTCAGTGACCAGTATTCGTTATGTGGGATGTGATTGAACTGCCAGTATGGCTGCAGACAGTTGGCATCGACTCCGCCTTCGGCGTTATGCCGGGCTATGAATTCGCTGCCGTTGATGGGCGTGACAGGTTCGGCACAGCTTGCAGCCGGCACGCTGACCGACTGCGGCACTTTGCCGTTCTCGCCGACAACGGGGAATCCGTCCTCGCCGAACCGCATCGGCATCAGTATCGGCACGCGTCCCACACCGCCGCGGTCCTGCATCATGAATGCATACCAGTCGCCGTCCGGAGTGTCCACCATACCGCCTTGCGCGACTCCGTAACCGTGGAAGGACAGGTCGTCTTCGATAATTTCACGCACTTCGAAAGCGCCATCCAAGGATTCGGCCATCAAGCAGGCTTCTGTTTTGCCCTTGCCTTGCGGGAAGTGACAGGTGAAGACGTAATAGCGTCCATCATGCTTGTACAGGTGACTGCCCTCATAACCAAGGTCAGCCTGCGGATCGTCCTGCACGATGACCCGGTCGAGCCCACCCGGCATCGGCCCGCTTAATTCAGGATTCAACTCCGTGATGCGCAATGTCGACTGCCCATGTACGACATAGGCTCGATCATCGTCGTCAAAGAACAGTCCGCTGTCGTAATAGAAGCCGTCAAGCTCACGCTTTCGCCATGGGCCGCATGGATCGTCCGCCGTCAGCAGATAGCTGACATGCGTATCGTTGGCGGCGAACAACACATACCAGGTGCCCCGATGGTAACGCAGTGACGGCGCCCACATGCCTCGACCGTAGGCGTTGGCACCTTCACATTCCAAACGTTCTTCAGGGGTATCCGCCACGATATTCAATGCGTGCGCAATGAATTCCCAATGCACTAGGTCATAGCTGCGCAGAATATCGCACCCGGGTGTGAAATGCATAGTCGTAGTGGCCATGTAATACACGCCCCCGACCCGGATGATGTCTGGATCAGGAAAATCCGTGTAGACCATAGGATTAGTTGAGGTAATCATCATTCATACCGATACTTTCCGCTCAACGCCAGCATGGCGAAAGCATAGAGGAAATTGTCATAGTAACGACGCGTGCCGGTTCGCATCGGCGTATTCCACAGCATGCGCACCCATTCACGGGCATTATGCTCCGCGTCGGGCTGGGCCGAATGCACCGCCGCAAGTGCGCCTTGCGCGGTCGCGGCCAGGAATCCGACCGGATGAAGCACGACCTCGTCCACGGCGGTGCCGTCGATGGCGTAGACGCTAGTACGGTCGTGGGTCAGGAAGAATCGCTGCAGCGCGGCGACGCGGTCGCACAGCACTTCCTGCGGACCGTTCCAGGCTGCATCCAGCCCGATATTCGCCGCGGTACGGTAGGCGTCGGAATAGAAATGCCAATGATTGGACTCGTCGACATGCGGCTTTCCGTCATAATCCGCGTATTCAGCGTTCATGCCGGTCCGCTCGTCGCAGGCCGCCTGCAGATAGCGACGGCTTGCGGCGGCTGCCTCATGCCAAAATGGACGGTCTTCTTCGTCGGCCTCTTCGGCGAATACTTCATAGAAGTGCGGCAGATGGTAGGACGGATCGCTCCACTCGGTTTCCGGAATGAACTTGATGAGCTTGTTGTCGGGATTCCACATGGGCTCGCCGTCGTAGCGTTCGCCCTTATGAACGCAATATCTCAAGATCTCGCGTCCCCATGCGGAATATTCGTAGATATCCTCGCCATCACCCCAGCGACGGGAGGCGAGGAACAGGTCCATCGCGAAATATTCCTCGCCGTCAGGTGCAGGACCATTCGAGTTCGGCGTACCGTCCGGCGCGACCGACCATGCGAAATAATGCGCATGATGACCGTCCTCCATGTACATGTGACGCATTACCCAGCCCCACAGCTTGTCGAATACGTCCTTACGGTCGTATTGCAGGGCGATCATCATCGCATAGCTCATACCCTCGGTACGTACATCGTTGTTGCCGGTGTCCATCACATAGGCAAGACCTTCGTCGTTCTCCCAATAGAATTTGTTCGGACCTTCGAAAATTTCATGCCAGACCTGTGACACGCGCTTATCGATGGCGTCCTGGGCATATCCGCACTGTGCGAACATGGACTCGCCCAATGTCTTGTTGGTATCGGTTGCATTTGTCATATCAGTTGTTCCATTCCCAGATTCGGATGCGATTCTCTCCGGAGACAAGACCATTCAACGCCCCGGCCTTGCGTTCCGTTGCCGTCAAGGCTTGTTCCAGCAAGTCGGTGTCCAGCACATAGTCACTGCCATCGGGCTGTTCATAGCGTTCCTCCACGATGCGAGGCACGCCGAGCATATCGCTGGTGACGACCTGCATCCTGGTATCGGCGACGGCCTGTGGCACAGTGCACCGCAGGTACAGTCCATCGGGTTCTTCGACCAATGTCACCGGCATGGGCTCATCACACGCAACGCTCGTGGAGGCGGTGCCGCCGAAGAACGGGGCGTCCTCCTGCATACGCTCCGAATCGTCGGCCGCACCTTCCTGCTTGTTCAGCCCCTGTGCGCCGGACAGATAGATGTTGCCGCCCGCGTATAGAGATTGCAGAGGATTGCGCTCGCCACCACCCTGCGAAGGATCTGCCCACATGGCCCGCTGGCGTTCCAAGTATTCATGCATCGACATCGGGCAATCGCTGTAGGCGGACAAACCATATTCACCGACGGTCGGTTTCACCGGTTGCGGCGCGAACATGTTGTTCAGCCAACGCTCATCGCCGCCGGATACCACAGCGCACCCGGCCACCTCGGTGGTGTGCGGATAGTGATACGGCGTGGAACGGTCGGGGACGGTATGCGGTTCAATGCCGCCGCAAATCAGATTGTTGACGAAGGCACCACCTTGCGACCAGTTCTGGAACATCACCGGCGAGGCGAAAACGTTATTGTCCACCAGATACGGCCCATGACTCACTTCAATCATGAGGTCACGGACGTTATCGTGGAACACATTGCGCGTGATGCGCGTGCCCTGCGTCTGCCAATCCATCCACATGCCCAGCGAGCAGTCGTGGATGTTGTTGTTGGCAATGACCGTATCCAATGCGGCATGGAATTTGATGCCAGCGACCTCCCATCCGAAGAATTCACGCTTCAACGCAATGTGATGGACATGGTTATGCTCGATACGGCAGAATGCGCTGCCCATATGTCCGACGATGGCATTCTGTCCACACTCGTAGATGTCGTTGTTGCGTACGATATGACCGCCGATCAGCCCCTTTTCCCAGCCGATGCGACGGGCCTTGAACACGGCCTCCAACTGGTACTGGTGACCGGTCTTACGCTCGGTTTTCGCCCACTCGTTGTCACCGGATGAGATTTCCTTGCCCAATGACACCGCGGAGAATTTGGCGTCATGCAGCACGTTGTCTTCGATGATCCAGCCATACGACCAGTTCGGGCCGATCATGCCCCACTGCTGCGAGGTAGGCGGCGCCCAATCTCCAGTGGCCTGCGCCATTTCAAAGCCACGCACGGTGATGTAGTTGACATGGTTGCGGGAAGGGAAGAAGCATGTGCGACGAACACTGACCTCCACCAGTTCCTCATTCGGATCGGCACCTTGGAAATTCGCCCAGATCGTTGTGGTGCCGGCATTCTCGTCCACTTCGGCATGCCATACATAACGTGTACGGTCCACATCCGGCACAGGGCAGGGAATCTTCAACACGAAATCCTCATCCGTATCACGCGGCTGCGGATCGTATACGCCTTCCAACGTCGTCGATTCGAAGAAGGAAACTCCGTTGAGATACACATCGCCAAGATGTTTGTCCGGATCCTTGCCGAACTTGGGCATTTCCAGCCAGTCACCGAAAATCGGGGTCGCGAATGGATTGAAATCCCCGAACATCGTATTATCAAGCACCACCGTCCACACATGCGGATGATCGGCCAATTCCGTCCAGCCCTGCACGCATTCCGAGCCTTTGATAACCGGCCGTGCTTCGCCTTCGGCTCCGCAGTAGGTGATGCGCTCATGTTCACTCAGACCGCCGCGTTTCGGATCGACTTGTTCGCGGTATACGCCTTCATGCACGATTACCGTATCACCCGGAGAGGCCATCTGCGCGGCCTTGGAAATCGTGGCGAACGGATGTTCCGCGTCGCCACACGCAGCATCGCTGCCGGTTGGTTTGACATGGTATTCAAACTTCATTGCTGAATCTCCTTATTCACACATGTTCCTAAACCGTGACAGTAACGCTCCGCCATGGTTCGCACCAACCCCATACCGGTACGTCCCGCCCGGATTGCAGCACACATCCGTCATCGAAAATCTTCGACATCGCAAGCATCGTTGCTCTTCCTTCTTCCATCTTTGACAAGTCCACATAAAGCCTCCGTATACGATTCATGACGGCTTGCATACGTCAGTGGCGACGAAAACACGCTCCCGTCGCCACCAAAACACCTACTCGTTATCGGGCAATTCCCGATAATCGAATTCGCTGAATTTCGCAACCCTGTCGTATCCAGAAAGATCGATTGCAGCCAAACCGACAAATGCTCCGGTGAAGAATCCGCCGTATCGACGCAGGATATAGTCGTCCGACAGGATCTTCGCGTCCAGTTTCACGCCCAGATCGACCCATGAAATCCCATCAAACGAATATTCATACGAATACCACTGCTTGCGCACCTTCGTACGCAGCCACACGGACTTCACGTCATCCGGCACTGCTGGAGCGGTATCCCGCAGGAACGACGTGTAGTTGTTGAAATCGTTCTGAGCGACCTCAATCACGCGGCATTGCCGCCGCTCGTCCCAAGTCACGAACACCCACGACCAGCATAAATCATCGTAGTAGTTCGTCAGGCCGGCCATCTGGCGGTAGTTCTTCGGATCGAACTCAACCTTTACGATCGCATCGAAGTTGAACGCCTGCCAACGACGTGCCACCAACGACAGATCGAAAAGGTTGCACAGCGAGCCCTGGCCACGCAGTTCCAACACGCCGCCACCGACCTTGCCCATCTCGCCATCGAACGGCACACGCAGCGTATTCCAATTCAAATCCAACGTATCGGACATGAAATCGTCATGCTGGCTGTGATCCGCAGGTGCCTCGGTCTCGATGGCATCCTTCGGAGCATCCACATAACGCTGTCCGCCATGGCCTCCGACAATATACGGCCAGCCATCCTCGGTCCATTCGACCTTCTGGATGGAGGTTTCACGCCCCAGCGTGCACCAGCCGCGCGGATCAGTGAAGGATTCATTGTCGTGATGCCACGGACGACCGCACAGCGAGGCGTAATACCATTCGCCGGACGGGGTATCGACCAGCGCGCCATGCCCCTGCTTTTGCAGATAGGAACGCGGCGTGTCGAAATTCGTGATGAACGGATTCGACGGCATGCCTTCGAAGGACAACGCGTCCAAAGACTTGGATCGGGCCACGACTTCCTGATGCGTATACACGGTACCGCCTTCAGCGGCGAACAGGTAGTAATAGCCATTGATCTTGTACAGATGTGGTCCCTCGGTGAGTTTGACGTCCGTACCGCGCCAAATCGTACGTTCAGTTTCCGGCTTGAGCTTCATCGTCTTCACATCGAATTCGGTCAGTGTGATGCCGTCGAAGCCATGATGGTACTCACGAAAATCCCAAGTCTGCTGCACCAGATACTTGCGGCCATCGTCGTCATGGAACAGGCTTGCGTCGAAGCCGACACCGTTCACGCGAATCGGCTCGCTCCACGGACCATGGATACTTTCGGCAGTGACCAAATAGTTCGTGCAATCCTTGAACGCACCGTTCACGACCTTCACGTCCGTGTAGATCAGCCAGAATTTGCCGTCCGCATAGGAAAGATCCGGAGCCCAGATGCCACCGGATGACGGATTGCCGCGCATGTCAAGCTGGCTCGTGCGGCTCAGTGGACTCGGCAACAGGTTCCAATGGACCATGTCCTTGGACTCGTGCAGACGGACACCTGGGAACCATTCGAACGTGGAATTGGCGATGTAGTAGGTATCCCCGACCCGAATCATCGAGGGATCGGCATTGAATCCCGGGAGAACGGGGTTTGCGATTTGCATAAAGCACTCCTTTATATGGAACCCTCGGCCATAGGCCGAGGGAGTTGCAAGCAATCAGATGATGATCAGACGTATTCCATGCGGCATTACTGACGGCTACGCTCGTCACGAATCTTCGCGAAATGCTTCTCCGGATCAGGCGCGGCATTAAGCAACACTTTCGTGTAGTCTTGCTGCGGATTCAAAATCACATCATCAGAAGGACCATGTTCAATAATGTCTCCATGACACATCACCATAATCTCATCCGAAAAATGGCGAGCAGTCGCCAGATCATGGGTAATGTACAGCATGCCGATGTGTTCTTCCTGCTGAATTCTAGACAGCAGGTTAAGCACGCCTAACCGCAAAGAAACATCCAACATCGAAACAGGCTCATCCGCAATTAGAACCTTTGGCTTAGGAGCCAATGCACGTGCAATTGCGACGCGCTGACGCTGTCCGCCAGACAGCTCATGAGGGCGTCGATACATGAAATTGACGGCAGGCGTTAATTCAACACGTTCCAGCAGTTCGATAACCTTCTGCTCATATTCCTCTTGGCTATTTGCCATGTGATTAATCATAAGAGGACGAAGAATATGGTGGAAAATCGTATGATATGGATTCAAGGAAGCGAACGGATCCTGAAATACCATTTGCACATTATGACGGTATTCGTACAAATCCTTACCATGCGTAGGGACAGGCTTGCCGTCCAACGTGATGCTTCCAGAAGTCGGCGTCTCCAAACATGTAATCATTCGGGCGATTGTCGATTTACCGGAACCAGACTCACCAACAAGAGCAATGGTCTTATCCGAAGCTAACTCGAATGATGCATCCTTCACCGCATGAATCGTCGTGGTTTTCAAACCATTACGCAGGGTAAAATCTTTTTTCACATGTTCAAGCTTCAATACTGACATGATTATTCCTTTCACGCATGGCGTGGAACACGAACGAATGAGCCACGATCTCCTGTCAAAGATGGGAACGAGCTCAGCAACCGTTGTGTATACGGATGCTTCGGATTGAAATACACGTCTTCAGAAACGCCTTGTTCTACGATGACACCATCTTTCATCACAGCAATTTTGTCCGTGATCTCCAAGAGCATCGGCAAATCATGCGTAATAAAAATAACAGAGAAGCCCTTGTCACGGCGCAATTCCGAAATTTCCTCGATGATTTCACGCTGTACAACAACGTCCAACGCCGTGGTCGGTTCATCCATAATAATCAGCTGCGGCTCAAGAGCCAAAGCCATGGCAATCATCACACGCTGACGCATGCCGCCGGAAAGTTCAAACGGGTAAGCAGCTAGACGATTTGGATCAACATGCACCATCTCAAGCAAATGTGCGCAACGGTCTTGTCGTTCGCTCTTCGCCATATGAGGACGATGAGTTTTATAAATATCGGCAAGTTGCTTACCAATCTTAGTTACAGGACTTAATGAATTCATGGCGCCCTGAAACACCATGGAGGTTTTCTCCCAACGGTATTCACGCAATGAACGCCCCGACAAAGCACGGATATCAATATCTTTCCCTGACTTATCATGGAAAATCACAGAGCCAGAGTTAATCTTACCCGGAGCTTTCAGCATTTGATTGATGCTATACGCCAATGTACTCTTGCCGCAACCGGATTCACCAGCCAAACCAAGCATCTCGCCGCGACGCAATTCGAATGTAGCGTTCTGCACGGCGTGCACCGGATTATCCGTATCGTAGATAACGTCGAGGTTATCGACCGAAAGCAGGATATCAGAATTCTGAGTCGCCATCGTGTTCACCCTTTCTTTCCCTTGCTTTTCTTGGTAGGCTTACGTAGTCGCGGATTGATGACTTCATCGATGGAGAAATTAATGAAGGACAATCCGGCGCCGATGATAGCGATCATCAGTCCCGGTGGCAGGAACCACCACCATGCGCCCGTGTTCAGAGCAGAACCGTTCTGCGCGTAATACAGCATGGTTCCCAGCGAGAAGGATTGGGTCGACCCCAGGCCAATGAAGGACAACGAAGACTCACTCAGGATTGCCATAATAACGGAGAACACAAACTGCGATCCCATCACAGGCAACAGATTAGGCAGAATTTCAACGGTAATCACGCGCCACGGACGTTCACCTGCAATTTTTGCGGCAAGAACATAATCACGCCCACGCATCGACAATGTTTGCGCCCGCAGTACACGGGCACCGCCAGCCCATGCGGTGATTGAAATAACAATGACCAGCATCATCGTGCCCTTGGAAGGCATCAATGCAGAAATCACGATGGTCAGAGGCAACCCCGGAATCACCAGCATGATATTGGTAATCAGAGAGAACAAATCATCCCAAATTCCGCCAATATATGTGCCCAAAACACCGAAAATGAACGACATCGCAGTTGCAATCAAGCCAACAGCAAAGCCAATAATCAGAGAGCCACGGACAGAATAGCCAAGCTGAGTGAAAACATCCTGGCCAGACTGCGTAGTGCCCAACCAATGCTGGGCAGATGGCGCAGACAAGCCAATGTCATTGATCTTATTAGGATCCTTCGTGAAGATAGGAACAATAATGGCGAACAAAACCATTGCGATCACAATGGTTAATCCAGCCGTCAATTTTGCAGAACGCTCAGGAAGAACTCGCTTGAGAGAATCCAAAGCGGAGCGACGACGTTTAGCTTGGCTACGAGCCACAGCAGCAGAAGAATTTGTTGCAGACATATTTAACCTCAATCCTGTTGCCGCGTACGTGGATCGATAATGCCGTAAAGCAAATCAATGATAAAGTTCACGACTAGAACAGTAACGGTAATAATCAGGAAGATACCTTGCATCAGCGCGTAATCGTTACTGGTCACCGCTTGCAAAAGCATCTGACCAACACCTGGATAGGAGAACACCTGTTCAGTAAGCAGCGATCCACCCACCACTGCACCGATAGCCGTGCCAAAGCCAGAAATGGATGGCAACACTGCATTACGAGCTGCGTAGCACATCATAACGCGTTTAGGACTTAAACCCTTGGCCTCAGCAGTAACAATGTAGTCCTCAGACAACGTGGAGACCATCATATTACGCATACCGACAACACCCATGCCCAGAGAGCTGACAAGAATCGTCAAGGCCGGCAAGATTGCATACTTCACTGCGCTCGAGAAGAATTCCCAAGTGAAGCCGGGCACAACCTCACGATAATTGTATCCGCCTGACTGAGGGAACCAATGCAGCGTACGGGCAAACACCCAAATGAAGATGAGTGCAAGCCAGAAGTAAGGAACAGCTTGGAAAATGGTGGACACAGGGGAAATGATGTTATCAAAAGCGCCACCACGACGCCAGCCAGCCCAGATACCAAGAGCCTGTTGAACAAAGAACGATATAATCGTGGTTGTGCCGACAAGACAAATGGTCCAAGGCAGCGCAGAAGCAATGGACGTTGTAACTTGGTTGGGGAAATACGTTACAGATACGCCCCAGTTGCCGGTGAAGATATTCTTCAGATAATCAATATACTGCTGGAAGATGTTGCCTCCACCTTGTCCCAGCATTGCAGTAATCGCTTCCCTTGTTTCGGGTGCAACAGTACCACCTCGCGATGCAAGCCTGGTAAGAACAGCTGAAACCGGATCACCTGGCATCAGTCGCGGGATGGCAAAGTTCAATGTCAAAGCCGCAAACAATGCAACAAGGTAAAATCCTATCTTTTTCAGGTAGAACCTCATCGTTACCTCATTTCTACATGGAAAAATGGTGCACAAAGCGCACATCTAAAACGCCTTGTGCACCGTTGATTCATAAAATCCGTCAGGTTACTTCTTAACCTTCAGGTTCTTCAGAACAATGCCCAAATCAGGATTTGCCCAAGTCTGCGGATTAGCATAGACGTTATCGTTTGTCGGCCAACCGGTAACCTTATCGCTCCACATTTCACTCAAACCGGATTGGCGCAGAATCGGGATATACGGCATGTCCTCAAACACCTGAGTCTGAATCTTCTCATATTCAGACTTCTTGGTCGCCACATCAGTGGTGGCATTGATGACATTAAGAGCATCATCCACGGTCTTATTGCTGTAGCGAGCGTAATTAGGCCAAGCGCTTTTACCCACTGCAGCCGTATTGGCAGTGGCATAGAACTGGTTGTAGAACATCCATGGTTCGGCACCTGCGACCCACAGACCATAAATGGACATTTCAAACTGACCCTGCTGCATCGCCTGAGTCCATTCATTAGAAGACATTTGGTCCGCATGCAGATCAATACCGATTTTTGCCAGCTGCTGCGAGGCGACGTTAATCGCGTTAATCCAGTCAGAGACATCACTCATAACAGCGACTTTGATGCTCAGCTTAACTCCGTCCTTCTGATAGATGCCGTCATCACCCTTCGTATAGCCGGCGTCCTCCAGTATCTTGACGGCTTCATCCGTACGTCCTTTACCCGGAATAGGTGAATCCGGGACGTCATCCGAAGCGTACTTGGTGAACTGTCCATACGGATACAGAGAACCAGCCAGCTCACTGTACTGGCCATTCAGAGCAAGTTTATTAATCTGATTACGATCAAGAGCGTAATAGATAGCCTTGCGCACTGCCGGATCAGTGATAGGACCACTGCAGCCGAGTTCTTTGTTCGAACAGGTCATGAATGCCATCTGACTAGAAGGAACGTCAACCGTCTGAATATCAGGATATCCCGACAGCACATCATCCATATTCGGGAAAATCGCAGACATCCAGTCCACATCGCCAGCGGTCAAGGCATTTTGAGAAGCTTGGGTGCCACCGGTGATCAGAACATAACGGACGCCATCAATTTCAGGCTTACCTTCATCCCAGTAGTACGGATTCTTCTTAAACGTGTAAGCGGTTGGGGAAAAGTTCCCGCCCTTAACTGTGAAAGGCCCAGAGCCAACAGCGTCTTTATTGGTATAGGTCACCGGATCATCGATCTTTTCCCACACATGCTTCGGGACAATCATCGTGCCGGACAGATACGACAGAGCATTCACCGACTCAGGCTTGTCCAAAGTGATACGAACTTCCGTATCGCTAAGGACCTCGGCAGAGCCAGCAAAGCCACCGGTATTCAAAGCCTTGTTGGAATTAAGGAGGTTGAATGTGTATGCAACATCTTCGGCAGTGTAAGGTTCGCCATCAGACCACTTTTCACCGTCACGAATCGTTACATCAATAGTTTTCGCATCGTCACTGATAGTGTAGGATTTACCCATTAGCGGTTCCAGCTTAGTAGGGTCGTCCTTAAGGTTGTTCATATAGAACAATGGCTCGTACAGAGCACCGACCACACCGGTCAAAGCTGTAGAAGAGAACGGATTATAATTCAACGACGCCTGCGAAGTTGAATTCATAACACTGTTGATAATGACTCCGTCCTTCGCGGTGCTATTAGTACCTCCGCCGCACGCAGCCATTGAAACGGCCGCTACACCAGCGCAAACAGCAGCAAGCACTCGCTTCCAAGTTCTTGACCTCATCATGTCTTTCTCCTTTGGTGACATGCATGAACACACATCTTCATGTTTCATAGATGCTTTAGCATTTCAGTTAAAGCACTGTTTGATTATATGACTTGACTTTCGAGAAAGTCAAGTCACTTAACTAAATACTTAAAATTTTTTGTTACGAAAGCTCTATATGCAAATATTTACGAAACTTTTGAATAGATTTAAGTATTTCAAAAGCAGGAAATTACAGGCTTCCGCCCAAACACGATTAACTGCGAAAACTATTTACGCTGTCCCCGGCAATAGCGTTATCATCGATGCTTCATTGGCCGACAAACTGACACTGTACTGGGGAGAGCTCTCTCACTGCGCCACTCGCACGCCCGGTTCCGTGACCGCCATGGCAATCGTACCGACAAGCCTTCACCCGATATATCGAGCCTCCCGGCTCCAAGATGTCAAAAGGCACGTCGCCCGTGCAGACCAATCCCCCTCCCGTATGGATGAAGGAGATCTCAATGCCGTCATCCTTGTGAATCGCCATGACAGGAAGCGGCCCCATCGGCTCGCAATCACGTCCATAAACCAACGACTCGGCAGCCGTTGTCAAGCGCTGCGCGACATGGCGCTTATCCAAAGGATGCAGGTCATTGTCCTCTCCATATCCGATCGTCACCACCATCGCCGTGTTCCACAACGTCAAAGCGCGCCGTTGTTCATCACGCAGCCTTGGCCAATCGCAATCGGGTTCCAAAGTATAGTTCGGCAATTGGGCGAATATGAATGGTAGTTCCGGACGCTTGAACAGCGCACACCGCTCCTGGATCAGCGACATCAACAGCTGCGCATAGCCATAAGACGCATGGGCATTGGACTCCCTCTGACTCCGCCGATAAAGGGCTTCCAGCGATTGCCGGAAGCCCTTTTGCATATCGGCTTAGCGCGCCAAACGTTCAGCAGCGGAAGCGATCGCCTCATCGCTGGCAGTGGCGGAGAAACGCAGACATTCCGGCGCACCATAGAACTCGCCGGGGCTGGCGATGATGCCAATCTTGGCAAGCTGCTCCATATCGGTCCAGCAATCGCCCGACTTGGCTCTCACCCACACATACAATGCACCATCCGGCATATCGGTGCAGTATCCGTAAGCACGCAACGCGCTCACCAACACGCCGAGACGTTCCCGATAGCGCGCATGCTGAACCTTGACGGATTCCAGATCACGCAGTCCGGCAGCCATCGCAGCCTGCACCGGACCGGGAATAATCTGACCAATCTGCTTGCGATATGCACTCATCGATGCAATCAAAGACTCATCTCCGGCAATGAACGCGGTACGATACCCAGCCATATTGCTCTGCTTGCTCAACGAATACAGCACCAGCACGCCCTCGGCGGAGCCCGCACACACATCACTTCGCAAAGCGCACGGCGTCGATTGCAGCGGATCATCATCAGCACTATTCGTAGCACCCCTCCACTGCATCAGCGCATAGCATTCGTCGGAAAGCACCACCGCGCCGATCTCACGCGCAGCTGCGACAATGCCAGCCATCCGCTCGGCCGAATACACCTCGCCCGTCGGATTGCAAGGGGAATTCACCCACACCGCTTTGACGCCGGGCACATTGCGCCACGACGCAACATCAGCCACATCGTCGACCTTAAGCACCTGCGCTCCAGCCAACTGCGTGCCGATCTCATACGTCGGGTACGAAACCTTCGGCTGCACCACAACATCATCCTCGCCGAAATGCAGTAGCGACGCCATCAACGCAACGCCCTCTTTGGAGCCGACTGTAGGCACCACATCAGCATGAATCGCCTGCAAATCAACATTGCGAGCCGCCGAAAACCATTCAGCAATCGCAGCACGTAAATCGGCAGTACCTGCAGTAGCCGGATATCCATACGCATTCGGATCATTCGCCGCCACTGCGAGCGCCTTGCGCACCGAGTCGGGCACGGGATCGACGGGAGATCCCACGGACAGGTCGATCATGCCTCCGAACGCGGCTTTTGCCGTGCGCTTGTATGCTGCGATACGCGACCAATCGTATGGCGAAGAAAACTCATGAAAGCCCATCGTGAAAACTCCTTATTATCCTCTATAAACAAAAAATATGCGGCCTCTTCCAACGGGAAAAGGCCGCTTTCAAATGCCGATCACTGATTTTGCGGCGGCAGAGCAGCTACCTGCTCCGGATCCTTGCCGATCGGGCCGGCTGCGGAAGCGCCGCCCATATCGCCGACTTCAGCGAAGAAGCTGACTGCGGCATCCTTATACCAGGCCCACTCGTCTGGCAGATCATCTTCATAGAAGATGGCTTCGGTCGGACACACCGGCTCACATGCGCCGCAATCCACGCATTCGTTCGGATTGATATACAGGGAACGGGAGCCCTCATAGATGCAATCGACCGGGCATTCGTCCACGCAGGCCTTGTCTTTGACATCGACGCACGGCTGAGCGACAACGTATGGCATGGTTACCTCCTTAACACTTACCGTTCAAGACTACTCTTGATTGCCAACTTCCAGCTCTCCCGTGCCGAGTCGGGCGTGGCGGTAGCCGTAGCCGAAGTAGATGCAGAAGCCGACCGCAAGCCAGACCACGAATCGGATCCAGGTGAGCACGCTCAGGTTGAGCATGAGCCAGATGTTGGCGAGCGCGATGAGGATAGGCACCCATGGATTGCCGGGGATTTTGAAGACTCGCTTCAGGTCGGGGCGCTTCTTGCGCATGATCGGAATAGAGATTGAAACAAGGGTGAATGCCGACAGCGTGCCGATGTTCACCATGTCGGCAAGGATACTGACGTTGCAGCTGGCTGCGATGAGTGCCATGACCACGCCGACGGCAATCTGCAGACGCACTGGAGTGCCGTGCTTGCCCGTGTGACTGAGCGAGCGCGGCAGCAAGCCGTCTCGGCTCATGGCGAACACCACGCGGGTCAGGCCGAGCAGCAGCACCATGACCACGGTGGCCAGGCCGATCACAATGCCAAAACTGATGATTTTGGCGGCCCAGTCAGCGCCGACCATTTCGAATGCCGTGGCAAGCGACGGATCTTTCTGCTTGGCGAGGTCTTTGTAGGAGACCATGCCGGTGGTGACGATGGCGACGAGGGTGTAAAGCACGATGATCAGTCCCATGCCCACGCCTATACCCAGCGGAACGTTCTTCTTCGGATTGACGGTTTCTTCGGAGGTGGTGGCGACCACATCGAAGCCGAGGAACGCGAAGAACACGAGCGCGGCTCCGGAGATGATGCCGGCAATGCCGTAAATGCTGGGGGTCATGCCGGTGGCCCACTGCCATAATGGCTGTTCCATGGTTGCGGCCAAGCCGGATCCGGTGGCGGTCGCCGGTTCGCTCGGCGGAATGAATGGGGTGAAGTTTTCGGCCTTGACGTAGAAGAATCCGACGATTACCACGAATAGCACGATGGCGATTTTCAGCATGGTAAGCGCGCCGTCGACCCGTGCGCCGATTTTCGTGCCGCACACCAGCAGTGCCGTGAAGAAAGCTACGACGATGATTGGCGCGAAATCGAAATTGAATGATCCGATGGTGACGTTGGTATTGATATTCCATCCGACAAGTCGGAAGAAATCGTTGAGATAGACGCCCCAATATTTGGAGACGACGGAGCCTGCCATCAGCATTTCAAGGATCAAATCCCAGCCGATCACCCACGCGACGATCTCACCGACGGTGGTGTAGGTGAAGGTGTAGGCGGATCCCGCAACCGGAATCATGGACGCGAATTCGGCGTAGCACATTACGGCCGCACCGCATACCACGCCGGCGATGAGGAAACTGATGATCACGGCCGGACCCGCATGGAAGGCTGCCGCCTGCGCGCCGATGGAAAAGATACCCGCGCCGACGGCCACGGCCACGCCCATAATGGCCAAATCCCACCAGGTCAGGTCTCGTTTCAGGGAGCGCCCCGACTCCTCTGTTTCCGCCAGCGTCTGCTCGACGGATTTCTTACGTAATACGTTCATTGCGTTTCCCTTCTCCCTTCGTTCTTACGTTTACTTAAGGCTCATGCCGATGACGACTGGTTCGGGAACGAGACGAATGCCGAATGCCCGTTCAACGCCATCCTGCACGGTTTTGGCAAGTTCCGCGATATCTGCAGCTGTGGCTCCGCCGCGGTTGGTCAACGCCAGCGTATGCATGGTCGAAAGCCCCGCTGCGGCATTTCCGCTGGTTTTGTAGCCCTTATGGAATCCCGCATGATCGATAAGCCATGCCGCGGATGTTTTGACGCCCGGCGTGCCATCCGGCAAGGTCGCGTCGAATCGTGGAGCGTCTTCGGGAAGCTTTGCCGCTTGTTCTTTGGTGAGAATCGGATTCATGAAGAAGCTGCCGCAGCTGTGGCGATTGTAGTCGGGTTCATCGTTGCCTGTCTGCGTGCGCTGTGCGTCATGCGCGATGGCGACCAGTTCGCTCTTTTTGGTGCCTCGCATGGCTTCGGTCAGATATCGATGGGAATCTTCAAGCATGCCTTTGGAGGCGCGTACTTTCAACACGGCGTTGCGAATATCCGCGGTCGCCATACGGTCGCCCACTTCCACGCCCAATGCTTTGGCGAGCTGGCCGTAGCCAACTACGCCGGTTTCGCTGTGATGCAGCGCGAAAGTAACGGACAACACCACGTAGCGCGGTGTCGGGAAGAAGTCGGCCGCAGGCGTTGCCGGAGCGCTGTACATGCTCGCTTTGAGCGCGCTCATGCGATAGCCGAAATGCAGGTCCTGATTGGTGAGCTCCTTGGTCTGCTTGTTTTTGCGATCCCAGACCTCCACGCTTTCGACGCTGGATGCGACTTCCTGGCCGTATGCGCCGATATTCTGCACGACCGACGCGCCGACAGTGCCTGGAATGCCGGAAAGTCCTTCCACGCCCTCCAAGCCGAGGTTGACGCAGTAGTCGACGAAATCATCCCAATTGCAACCCGCTTCGGCGTTGACATGCACGATTTTTTCGCCGTTTTCGACGGGAGCCGCCTCATCAAGCACGCTTACGGCGTGTCGCGCGTCACGCACCACGACACCATCGAACGGCGTGTCGGCCACGAGCATATTGGATCCGCCGCCGATCACGCACAGCGGCAATCCTTTGGCGTCGGCATCCTCGACGGCTTCGATAACGCCGACACGCGAGGTCGGTTCGATAAAGGATGCGATTGGTCCACCTACGGCGATGGTCGTGAGATCTGCGAAATTGGTCATGATGCTTAGCTTAGCGTGCGGGGAAGGCAGTTGGAAAGGTGTCAAGAAAAGGTTGAAAGAAAACAAAAAACCCGACCATATTGGTCGGGTTTCATAAAGCTTTGAACTCGCTCAGCGGGTCTCGCGATGCACGGTCTGCTTGCCGCAGCGGGAGCAGAACTTCTTCAGCTCAAGACGATCCGGCGTGTTACGGCGGTTCTTCGTCGTGATGTAGTTACGCTCCTTGCACTCGGTGCATGCCAGCGTGATGCCCGGACGAATGTCGGCGCTCTTGCTTGCCATTTAAGTTCACCTCTTGTGGTTCGTTGCTATGCCGACGTTCCGTCGACCTTTGTAGCGAGAAAGAGACTCGAACTCTTGACCTTACGATTATGAGTCGTACGCTCTAGCCAGCTGAGCTATCCCGCCATGAGAGCCTCGAGTGAGAATCGGACTCACGACCTCTTCCTTACCAAGGAAGTGCTCTACCACTGAGCTATCGAGGCGTGGCGGATAGTGGATTCGAACCACTGAAGCACGAGGCGACTGATTTACAGTCAGTTCCCTTTGACCGCTTGGGAAATCCGCCGTGCTGCCTGTTTGGTTGAACCCCAACCGGCAACCCGTTTAGTATGCCACAGATCATGCGATTAACGCAAATACGGCGTGTCGCGGAAGCCAAAAAGTCTCAAAATCGTTGAAATTCCAACGATTTCTCACTATCAGCCACATGTCGGTGTCAATCAGAGCAAATCCTCCCGAAAAAAATTCCAAAAAGAAAAAACACGAGTATTTCTTCCGAACCTTCCCTGCAGACCATCTGAACAGCGACGCCAACACCAGCACGCCAACACCAATGAACACGGCATACATCGGCTGCGCACGGCCTATTGCAGGAACCCCAAATGCTTGAAATCAACAAGACCCCGCCAACGCAACGATTGTTCACCAATCGTTCGCTGACGGGGTCTTCAAACAGCTACGCGCTACGCTCAGCCGAGAATGGCCAGAATATCGCGGGCGGAGACGATCAGGTAATCCTCACCCTGATAGTGCACCTCGGTGCCGCCATACTTGGAGTACAGCACCTTGTCGCCGACCTTGACGTCGACCGGAATGCGCTCGCCGGCGTCGTTGCGACGGCCCGGACCGACAGCCAGGACTTCACCCTGCTGCGGCTTCTCCTTGGCATTGTCCGGAATGAACAGACCGGATGCGGTCTGGGTTTCAGCTTCCGCCTGCTTGACGATGATCTTGTCTTCCAACGGTGTGAGTGAGATCGACACTGTGGACCTCCTCTTTCTAAGAGAAATCGTTACTTACCGCGCCGGGACCCGCTAGCAAGAGGCTGACGATCACTTACGGCGTCGTCCTTTCGCGCTGAAACATATCCTAGCGCGATTATTAGCACTCTGCCAACTCGAGTGCTAACGCTGAGAGCAAAATATACGAAAAAGCCTGAAACCATGCGGTTTCAGGCTGATGTTCTTTACGCTTGTTCGTATGTTTCGTGCGTTTCGTGCGTTCGCTTTCCCTCCGTCACGCCCCGCGACGGGCCATGATGGACGCCAAACCCACGCCCAGGGAATCGGAGGTGACGCTGGGAGCCTCAACGTCGGCGCTGACCTCGGAGTCGTGGAATCCCACGGTATCCACGTCCTGCAGATGCACACCAGCCTCCACACGGGCTGCGGCCTCGTCGGAATCCATGCTGCTGATCGCGTCGGTCGGCACAATCAACGGCTCGACATTGTCGGAAACCGTACTCGCAGTCGGAGGCACGGCCTTGGCGACCTGACGAGTGGACTTGATTTCCATGCTTTCCGGAGCGGCTGGCGCGATATCGTTACCGTTGCGTGGCGATCCCAACGAGAACGAAATCAGATCCTGCGACGCGCCGGCCACGGCGGACGAATCCGCATCGCATGCATCCACACCCTCGGTTTTGGCGATTTCATCACGCTCATCGTGGATGGACAGACCGTTCTTCTTATCCGGCACGACTTGCGCATCCACAACGTTCGGTTCCGCAGCGGATTTCGCTTCGGTTTCCTCCTTGCGTTTGCTTACAACAACATCACGGTCGGCCTTGCCGCGATCGATCGCCTGACGGATCTCACCTTCCGGCATAACATCGGTCGGCACCTGAGATTCGGCGATCCTGCGAATTTCCGCAAGCTCCTGCTCCCGCAAACGAGCGCGCTCCGCCTGCTCTTCCTGGGCGCGCTTGCGCTCTGCCGCAGCACGCTTCCTCATCTTGGAACGATACTTGGCGACTTTCCGCTCCCACGCTGCGGCCTGCTTGGCGGCCCTCACCCCCAAAGCGAGCACTCCAGCAAGCAGCGACGCAGGAATCAAAGCAAACAACGGACTGAAATGCAACACAAACGCACACATCAACACGACGATTGTGATCACCAGCATCGAGACAACAATAATCCGCCTTCTGCGGATCGCGGCACGACGAAGGGCACGGACATGCGCGATCCTTTCGTCGGTCAGCTTGCCCTCATGCGTCTCGTTGGACTGCATTATCGCCCCTTTCGCCTTTGCGGCGGTCTCATCGGAGAATCGCGTTCCACTGTCGGCATCCACCAGATGCAGCGACGGCGAAAAGCGGTCCTCTCGGTGCTCGATTACCCGCTTCATGCCTTTGACCGTCCGTTTGGGCAGCCAGAAAACCATGAGAATAATCACAATCGCAAGCACCACAACCGTGCTTAACGATTCATAACCCATAACTCATAAGAATAGGTGACATTCCGACATTCTCCGGGGTGCACGCCCCCGCGTGTCGAACATGTGCGCGAAAGCGCGTGTCTAACCTCGCCAACGGCTCACTCGCCCATCAACCGTGCGGTAAAGCCATTCGGTGCGTACTCCGGCAGCAACGCATACGATTCATGGTCACGCCATTGCCCGTTCACGAACATGTACGCCTTGCGCATCCCCTCATAGGATGCCCCCACTTTGAGTGCCACCTTACGTGAACGTTCGTTTTCGGGAAGCAAGTCGATCTCCACACGATGCAATTGCGGTCCGGAAGGGTCGAACATCGCCCAATCAGCCAATAGCGTAACAGCCATCGGCGCATATCCATGCCCCGCACACCGTTCATCGACCCAATAGCCAACCACGCCGGTACGCATGGCGCCATAGCAGATGGCCCCTAACGAAATCTGGCCTACGATACGCCCATGATGCTCGATGGCGAACACCACTCCGGTGCCGTTTCGCTCGTTGCGTCGCATCGCACGCACCCACTCGTTGAACGACATCGACGCGCCATGCACCGGATCCCCGGATTCCCAAGGCTTCAACCAATCGTCGTTGCGCCAGCGGACTTCGTTCCATTCGTCGCAGTCGTCAGTAGTCAGCGGACGCAGGATTATGGGAACGTGAAGCCCATGTGCCTGAATGAACTGCGGAACATCAATGGCATTGGGATCCGAACGCATCATGCCCCGTAAAGATCGCAAAATCGTCACGCCCTCATTCTGCCATACGCATAACATTTCCGATTTCGCGCAACCATCCCGTGGTACAACATGCGGTATGACCACGAACATGCAAGCCGACGTCATGGAAAACAGCGTCTGTGACGAAGCCGCGAACCAACGTGAGCTGAAAAAGCAATGGCGCGCACACGCAATCGCACGAAGAAAGCAAACCAGTAAGGAGGAACGACTGGAAGCCGGCCGTAAGTTGGCCGAACAGGCGCGGAAGGCGAATCTCATTCATTCGTTCACCACGGTGGCCGCATTCGCGTCCATGGGCAGCGAAATGTCGATGATGCCGATGCTGCAGGCATTGTTCGATTCGAATTGCCACGTGCTGGTGCCACGGCTCGGATCCGGCATGGATATTGGCTGGAGCGAACTTGGCGACATTCACGATCTGCAGGACCAGACCAACAGCGACGGGTCCATCAATACGCACCGCCCGCAAGAGCCGGGCAATAGCGCAAACGGACCTGAAGCGCTGAAAAACGCCGGTCTGATCATTGTTCCCGCCCTTGCCGTCGACCAAGAGGGATTCCGTCTGGGACGTGGCGGAGGGTGGTATGACCGCGCGCTCGAGTATCGTGCGGCCGGCGCACGGGTGGTGGCGGTTTGCTGGCCGTGGGAACCGACGGACAAGCCTGTTCCGCACGAAGACCACGATATTCCCGTCGATGGCGTGCTCACTCCGAACGAATTTACGGCCATACGCGAATAAGATGTCCGAAGATAAGACGTTCACGCAGCCGTCTCAGGGAACGTACTAGGATATGTCCCGTTAAGAAATTTGAGAACCTGGTTGAAGCGAGGATACTTTGCCTACTTACCATTACCGTTGCAAGAACTGCAACTACGATTTCACCGAACAGCAGTCATTCACCGACGATCCGATCACCGTTTGCCCGGAATGCGGCGAAGAGCAGGTCCGCAAGGTGTATTCCGCCCCGCCGATCGAATTCAAGGGATCTGGTTTCTATCGCACCGACAAGTCCAAGTGAGCGAAAACGAATACACGTAACCGAGCAGCCGAAGCAAGGAAACGAGCCAAATAACTAGGGTCAGCAAACCTTGGAAAACAAGGCGACACGCCGAATCCTGTGGATAACTCGCATCCTCCGACCACAACCCTCGATCCGGCTTGCGCAGCAGCTATTCGTAAGGTCATCATGCATGAATGGTGACCTTTTTTCATGACCTTAGCCAACGTCTGCAAGGCACGGACGGCAAACACACGAACCGCGTTTCGTCTTCGGCGCCTCATCGACGACGACGAAACGCGCAATTGCATCGTCTACTTGCTTCGCTGTGCGCCGGACTTGCCATATTCGCGGCCCTGCAGTGCGTGCGATTGACGATTTCCACGCAATCCGTCGTCATTGCGGCGAAGTCCATCGCCAAAGGCGGCGCGATTTCCGCGGATTCGCTTGCTTTGCGAGATATTCCATACGATGAGGCCCTGCGCAGCGTTGCTCACGATATCGATGATGCCGTCGGGCTGATTGCCCAAGTGGATATTGCGGAAGGCAGCATCGTCACCTCGGCCATGGCTCGTGCCTCCCCCGTTGTTCCCAAAGGATATACGGCGGTCGAAGTTCGGTTGGCGAGTTCCGCCGACAGTCTGACGATTGGCGATACGGTGACGCTTTCCAGCGCCACGATGTTCAGCGAGGCCACGCCGGAAACGGCACCGGATATGGATGCGGTGTCGTTGCATGAGCTGTGCACGGGAGCGATATTGACCGCGAAACCTTCACGGAATGCGGACGGCAACACGCTTGCGGTGTTTGCCATGCCTCCTCATGAGGCGGCAACCGTATTACAGGCCCAAGAATACAGCGCGATCATCGCCATCGTCGGTTCGTAACGGCATTCCCAAGCGAATCCGCAGCACCATCATGCGGAATATATGAAATTCGGGAGGTCTGAACGTATCAGAACCTCCCGTATAGCAAACGAACGTCAACGCTCCCGCTCGGAGAACACGCCCCAATGCGGTGGCAGCTCGCCCAGAATACGCTTGTCGTCGTCAGCATTGCGCTGGCGTTCGGTAAGCACATCGGACGGTTCAAGCTTGACGCCATCGGCATCGAACAGTTCCGTACCCTGCCGAACCACACGCTTGTGTTTGCGCGCCGTACGGCGGGTGGCGGAGTATCCGGACACCACACGCACGGCAGGCTGGTCAGATTCCGCGGACTCTTGGATGGAGGGTTCGTCGACGCTCACTTGACCTCCTGATACAGGTCGCTCAAGCGTGCCACGATGCGATCCACTTCCTTGTCTGGATTCACGAACGCGCCAACGCTCCACACGGTCATAACGGACCAGCCAAGCGATTCGATGTTCTGCAAAAGCACGCGGTGGCGTTCCCTGGTGGACTGCAATCCCATGAACTGCGCATCGTCGGTAAGCACGGCCAATGCGAACGGCTTGTCGTTCAGGCCAACCACCAGCGGCAGCTTGGAACCATTGTCGAAACCGTAGTCGACGGCCACATTCAAACCGCGGGCACGAATACGGTCGGCAAGATCGTTGAGCAATACGTTCGAACCGTTCGTCTTGACGACTGGGCGCACCACGCTGTCATCGAGCTGTTCCGCCCAGCGAAGCACCGTTTTCAGCATCTTCGGACCAGCTTGGTGCAGGCGCTCGTCATCCATGTCAGCTGACGAGAATGCGGACACGATGTCAAGATGACGATCCGGCACGGCCAACGCATCCAGCAACATACCCCGTCCGCCTTCGGATTCCAACGCTCCAAACTGTTGCAGCAGCCTTCCATGAGAAGTCTTCGCGTAGCACATCGCAAGAATCGCATCGGTGGCATGCGCGCCGGCCACATCGGAAATGTCCACGATGCGCACATGACGCAAGAACATGCCCATGGCCTTGTTCTTATTGGCGATCGCCTTAAGCTCGGCTCCCAGTCGGGTGCGGAACGTATGGGTCAGCGTCACCACGGTAAGCATGTACGATGCAGGCACGATCGTGAAACCGGCGGCACGCTTGGCGATCAGCCTGACCACTTCGTCGATTTCCTGCTGGCTGCTTTCCACCAGTCCGGACGTGATGACCGGCACGCCATTGGCATCGGCCACAAAATGGTAGGCGACCTCACCCTGCGCGCCTTCCCTGGCCACGTCGAAGGGCACGGAACCGTAGCCTTCCGATTCCAGGAACGCGTTGAGCTTCGGCGCACGGCGAACAGGACGATTGGCGATTTTCACGCTCGGCAGCAATGCGATGAGACGCTTCAGACCGTCGGAAGTGACGGTTTCGCGATGCGCGATCACCACCACCTGCTTGGCTCGGCTGATGATGCTGAGCAGTTCGATGGATTGAATATGCGCTGCGGCATCGATGATCACGACGTCGGCCAATGGCGCCGGATCGGTGATGGCCGCAAGCGTGGCAGGAGTCGCAACGAGAATAGGCTTCGCCGCGGCGAGAATCTGCGGATGCTCCTTATGCAGGCAGTTCAGCGAAACATTACGGGCGCCGGCAAGCGTGGTATGCAGCAGATTGGCCTCCTGCGTACGCGAGAACAGCATGTCGCACAGACGGCGCATGGATTCCTGCGCCACCATCGGACCGACCGAACGCACATGTTCCACATCGACCTGGGCGAACCGCTCCGCAGCGCCCTGCAATGCCGACCCATCCTGATTGGAAATGATCGCGGAGGATTTCACGATGTCTTCGAACGCCGTGGTCCACCATGCCAGCTGCAGTTCCCCTGCAACGGCATCGTTGGCAACGCCACGATTGTTCAGATCTTCGACCAGCTCGTCGAGGCCGACCGAATGGAATTCACGTTCCAGACGGGCGCGCTCAGGCAGAATATCAAGCGACTGCTTATCGTCATACAGGGCCTTCAAACGCTCTTCGACCTGATTGAAATCAACGGTTTCAAGATTGCCGCCCTGCGGAGTTGTGGCAAGCACCGCATTCAACGCGGTCATATCCCGATTGAGATTCTCCTGCGTTTCGATAATGTCATCCAGCTTGGCGGGCAATACCGGCCAGCCGCCATGAGGCACGAACATATGCCACTGATCGGCCTGCTTGGACACCACCAGCAACGCCTCATGCAGGTTCTCCACTTGGGCACCGACGCGCAGCAAACCCTTGGCTTCCTTGATGTGGCGGCGACGCTCCCAAAAGCCCATGGACGTACCTTCGGCCTTGCGCTCGGCCTTCGGCTTGGTCGCCTCGATCATGGATGCAATGTCACGTTCGAAAATCTCCGGCTGGAATACGTCAAGCACACGGCGCAGGTTCTTCAGCACCATGACCTGACGGCTCCACTCCTGCGCGGTCGTGGGAATCGGGAATCCGCAGGTCTGTACCGTACTGGCCACCTGCTCGCGGGTGGCGGGCAACACCTTGCGCAACAGCTCAACCACACGCTGGTATGCGCTCACCGCCTCCTCTTCGGAATACAGCGATGCCTTATACCATGCGGTGTCGTTCTCCGTAATGGTGTATTCGCCAAGCTCGCCCGCACGCTGCAGTTTCGCAGCCCAATCCTCGATCTTGTCCGCGATGGAATGCGCGGTCTGCTTGTTCAAACGCACATGCGTGGTCGGATGGGTGGGCAATGCCGCAATCTGCGCGAGATTCTGAATCGTCTGGTAGGCGGATACACCCCACTCCTGACTCACGCCGTGAAGATCGCCCAGATAACGGGTCAAACGCGAACGCACGCCAACCAGCTCATCGGCAATCTGATCAAAACGGGAGGAAGCAACCCCCGATTGGAAGCCGACGGCTGCAATCAGCTGACGGTCAATCGCAGCGTTGGCACCATCATCGGCGATATCCAGCAGCTGTCCGCTCATTTCGTTTGCGGCAACGGCCTGTACAAAACGACGCTTCTGATCGGTCACACACGGCACATAGAGCACAGACCGTCCGTTCATCACGCAACGCGACGCAATCGCCGCGGCCTGCTCGGCGGTATTGTTGGCGATCGCACTATCCACAAACAGCGAATGGCCCGCGGAAGCAAGCTGCGAGGCGTATCGGACAGTATTGTCCGCATCGCCGACCTCATACTCGCCATGAGGATCGGCATCAAACGGACTGTACTCCGGAATTTCGGCACCTTCCAACGCTTCGGCGGCGGACTTGTCTCCCGCCAAAGCGTCCAAGGCGGTATTGCCGGTCGGACCTTGCGCCAACTGGTCGATGATCTTCCGGCTTTCCACCAGCATCTGCGATGCCGGATCCATAAAGCATCCGAGAATAATGTGCCGTTCGATCTCAAAATCAGGGAACGCGTTGGCCGCAAGGCGTGTGATGGCAGCGAACACCGCGGATGTTTCCGGCGTGCCGCTTTCGTAATTCGAACCGTCGAACAGCTTGGACTCGTCCAATACGACGTTGTTCTCGCGCAGCACGGCGGCGAAAGCCGCATTCAAGCGTACGCGCCCTGTGAACGCGATCACCGTGCCGTTTTCAATATTGCGTCCTTCTTTGCGCACCTCGACCGGATACATGAGTACCGGCATCTGGTTGCCTTTCCAGATGGCCACGCCAACCACCAAAGACAGTTCGCCCACACCGCTGACACGGCTTTTCGCCTCACGATCGTCGAGCACACGCTCCACACGACGCCCGGCGGCACGCAACATGCCGTTGTCGCGGAACAAGGAATCAAGTTGCACATGCCCGCTGGCGAACAGCTGCGCGATGCCGGACGGATGCGCATGCGTCATGTCAAGCTGGGCGCTCAGCTGCGTCACGTCCTCAAGCGGCGACGGCGATAGACCAAGACGGTACTTCTCACGCCACCCCCGAATACGATCCAGCGCGGTGACGGTCTCGTTGCTTTCGCTCATGTATTGACTCACTTCCCTACCGCTTTGCGGTATTCCGCATACCCCGGATTATGTGACAGGGCCGCGTCGATGTCTGCATTGCCCAAAGCTCCCAGCCATGCGTACAAATCGTCGTACAGCGACGGGTTCATGGCAAGGAACGGCAGCAGCTCCGGATGACGTGCCATCTCGAACTGCACGGTGAAATCGTCGGTGCGTTTGGCATCATCCGACGTCAGTCCGTCGACTTCAATGGTCTGTTCCTGCTTGGCAAGCTCTCCCTTGGCGACTCGATCGAACACCGATCCGGGTTCAAAAGCCGGTTTGAATACGCTGGTTTCGTCCGGTGTCGGCTCGCTCACAATCTGTGGCTGCTCCGTGTTATGCGGCCTGAAACGCTCGTCGTCGGCCCGCTGCGCCGCTTCTTCCGGTTGAATCGGATTGGTACCGGATTGTTCTGCAATTTCATTGCGCTGCTCGTGCGTTTTTTCCGCTTGTTGTTCAGGCATGTCGCTGCTATCCGGCAATGCCACGATAATCGGCTTGCTTGGTCTTGCGCTGAATAGTTTGCTCACGGGAATCGTGTCGTGTTCGACGTCGTTGCCTGCGATGGCTTGCGTCCGCGATTGGGATTCGGGCAGCATAGCCGGCTTTTCCTTTTCGGCGGCGTTCTTCTTGGCCCCTTCTTCCGCCGCCTGCTGTTCCGCCACGGCATCTGCCTCGGCTGCGGCGTCGGCGAAGAGGTCACGTGGCGCGTTATCCACGACGTCGTTATGCTGCACCAGCGAAACGGACGGGAGATCCCCATAATCCGGCTCGTTGGATCGAACTGGCGCGAAAGACTGACGTTCGGAGCGTTGCATGAGATTCACACGATTGGCGACATTGCGCGCGTTGAACAATGCGGTCGGCTCTCCGGCACGCAGATTGAGAATGTCGTCGACCGACATATCGGCGGCGTCGGGCTCCTGCGACGCCTCATCGGACACTGCATAGGAGAACAGATTAGATACCGGAGCTGACGTGGTACTCTCGGATTCGGGCATGGCGCTCACGCTGTCACGTTCAAAAGTGACGCGTACGTCGCCGAATTGCAAGGTCATTGGCGTGGATGGCAGTTTGAAATCCTCATCCGCGGGCAGACGCATCAATTGGCCGTTGTCGGCCACTACAAACGAACCATTGGTCGACTTGAGATCACGTACGGAAGCGTTGCCCTGCGCGTCGACTGAAACAATGGCATGCCGTTTCGACATGGATTTGTTCGTATCCATAATGTCAAGGCGCGCGAATCCGTCATCCGCCAGAGGACGTAACGGCTTGCGGCCGATTTCCACGCTTTCGCCGCTGCCCAGCTTCTTCAGTTCGGTTCCATCAACCTTGACGGTCCACTGCTGTGCCGTTCGTTGATCTTCGCTCACCGTTGTCGGCCTTCCTTTCACACATACCACTACTTGTCATTGTGTCATGCCTTGCCACGTATTTCAGGATTATGACGCGATTAATTGACAACTTTCGCCTAATTCCCCCATTGTATGGCACGATATGGAAGCATTCATGCCTAAATCGGATTTTATTGGATCGTCAGCGAAAGAAAATCCCGTAATATGCGGAAAACCCCGCCGCCTTGTGGCGAACGGGGTTTCCACTCAAGATTGTGATATGCGGCTTCAAGCCGCGCGAATCACTTGAGCTCGACGGTAGCGCCGGCTTCTTCGAGCTGGGACTTAGCCTTCTCAGCGTCTTCCTTCTTGGCCTTCTCCAGGACAGCCTTCGGAGCGCCGTCGACCAGAGCCTTGGCCTCAGCCAGACCCAGGGAGGTGATAGCGCGGACGGCCTTGATGACCTGGATCTTCTTGTCGCCAACGGCGGAGAGGATGACGTCGAACTCGTCCTTCTCTTCCTCAGCCGGAGCAGCAGCGCCCGGAGCGGCAACGGCGACAGCAGCCGGAGCGGCAGCCTCGACGTCGAACTTCTCTTCGAAAGCCTTGACGAACTCGGAGAGCTCAACCAGGGTCATCTCACCGAAAGCTTCGAGCAGCTCATCGTTGGTGTACTTAGCCATAATGGCTTCCTTTCATTCTTGGCAACGGTTTGATTGAAGAGGTGACCGTCACCTAAAACAATTATTTTTCTTTTATGGTCACTATCATTCACGCGGCTAACCGCAATGAAATCAGGCAGCCTTTTCCTGCTTCTCGCGGAGCGCATCGATCGTACGCACGGCCTTGGTCGGCAGAGCGTTGAACAGGTACGCGGCCTTGGACATCGTAGCCTTGATGTCGCCGGCGAACTCGGCGAGCAGCTGCGGGCGAGACTTGAGGTCTGCCAGCTTCTGAGCACCTTCAGCATCGTAGACGGTGCCATCAGCGAAGCCGCCCTTGATGATCAGTGCCTTATTGGTCTTGGCGAAGTCACGCAGGGTCTTCGCAGCTTCGATGAAGTCACCCTTCACGAAGGTCACAGCGGTCGGACCGGCGAGGATCTCATCGAGACCTTCGATGCCAGCTTCCTTGGCTGCGATGCGAATCAGCGTGTTCTTAGCCACAGTGTAGGAAGTATCGCGGCCTAGCTTTTCGCGCAGTTCAGAGATCTGCGGAACGGTAAGCCCGCGGTACTCGGTCAGGTAGATAGCGTCAGCTTCACGGAACTTATCCGTAAGCTGGGCGACCACCGCTTCCTTTTCGGGCCTCTTCATGGCGTTCCTTCCTTAGTCAACCATTGACTGTGAAGCAGGAACGTTTCGCCGGACAATAAAAAAGCCCTGCACGCAGGCAGAGCAACATTCGACCGCTAAGCGGAAAGCCCTTGGTGGGCGTATGTTCTTCAACCTGCGTTGGCTTGGCGAACCAAACTTCGTGAGCGCTTGCACGCTCCAACCAACGGTCTGTGGTTTACAGGTGAACAATTTACGGTCATGCTTGGACTTGCCGTCATCCGGGCGTGTCGCGCTTTACGAAATCTTCATGACTCACTCAAGTGTTACGGTTAAGCCTTGTTCGGAATCCCACGATTCCACAAGGCGAGTCGCAATTCTCGCCGGAACGCGCCGCCCAATAGTCGGAACGTTCCTACCAACCCAAGAGAAATAGAGATAGGGAAAAATGGAAAAGTTCTTCCATCTTAAGGAGAACGGCACCACCGTGTCCACTGAGGTCATGGCCGGTCTGACCACGTTCTTCGCAATGTCGTACATCATCATCGTCAACCCACAGATACTGTCGCAAACGGGAATGCCGTGGGGCGGCGTGTTCCTTGCAACCATCATCGCAGCCATCGCGGGCACGCTCGTCATGGGCTTGTTCGCCAACGTTCCGTATGCTCAGGCCGCCGGCATGGGCCTCAACGCGTTCTTCACCTACACCGTTTGCTTCGGCCTCGGCTTCACCTGGCAGCAGACCCTGTGCATGGTGTTCCTGTGTGGCCTGATCAACATTCTCATCACCGTCACCAAGATTCGTAAGATCATCATCCAAGCCATTCCGGAAGTGCTGCAGAACGCCATCGGCGGCGGCATCGGCCTGTTCGTGGCCTACGTCGGCTTCCTGAACGTCGGCTTCTTCACCTTCACCACCAAGGCCGACGCCAAGAACGGCGACACCGTGCAGGCCACCCCAGGTCTGGCCGTCATGAATAATCCGACCATCTGGCTGTTCATCATCGGCCTGTTCCTCGCCATCATCCTCACCGTGCTCAAGGTGCGCGGCGGCATGCTGATCGCCATCGCGGTCACCGCCATCGCCGGCATTCCGATGGGTCAGACCACCATGGCCAACTCCATCTCCATCGGCGACACTTTCGCCCAGCTGCCGCAGACCTTTGGCGCTATCTTCAGCGCTGAAGGCTTCCCATCGCTGTTCTCCGACATGTCGAAGCTGCCGATCATTCTGCTGACGATCTTCGCATTCTCCATGTCCGACACCTTCGACACCATCGGCACGTTCATCGGCACCGGCCGCCGCACCGGCATCTTCTCCGCGGAAGACGAGGAAGCCCTCGAAAACGGTTCCGGCTTCTCCTCCAAGATGGACAAGGCCCTGTTCGCCGATTCGATCGCAACTTCCATCGGCGCCATCTGCGGCACCTCCAACACCACCACGTATGTGGAATCCTCCGCAGGTATCGCCGCTGGCGGCCGCACCGGCCTGACCTCCGTGGTCGTGGCCATCTGCTTCGCCCTGTCCGCCTTCCTCTCCCCGGTCATCTCCGCCATTCCGTCCGCCGCAACCGCAGGCGTGCTCGTGGTGGTGGGCTGCATGATGGCGTCCTCGCTGAAGGAAATCGACTGGGGCGATATCTCCGAGGCCGTGCCGGCGTTCTTCGCTTCCGTATTCATGGCGTTCAGCTACTCCATCTCCTACGGCATCGCCGGCGGCTTCATCACCTACTGCCTGATCAAGACCTGCAAGGGCAAGGCCAAGGAAATACATCCGGTGATCTGGGTTGTGTCGCTGCTGTTCATTCTGGACTTCATCATCACCGCGATCCTGTAGTTCTGAACGTCAGGTTCAACCTGACCACCAGCCGAAATTACTGGTTCAGTAAATAAATTTAAATTCGGCAAATGGAATAGGGGCGATTCCGCTCTCACTGCGGAGTCGCCCCTATTGTTGTATCGCTTGTTTTCGTACTGCTTTTTAGTGAACCGTCTTATGCGATGGCTTTCGAGAAGGCGTCAACCAGACTTTCCATCCAGGCCGTCAAGGAATCGTATTGTTCCGGCATTTGCTCGGTCAGATTAACCATTGGCACGTTTGCGGATTTCGCGGCATTCGTGATTTTGCCCGTCAGCTCGCTTTCCTCCTGCGTATTGACGATCAACAGTTTGATTTCACCTGATTTCAATGCGTCGGCGAACTGCCTGATATCCGTTGGCGTCGGCTCGCTTTCGTTCGCTGTGGCTCGCGCGTACCCGCTTGGCGTTGCGTCGGTCAAACCCATGTCTTCCGCCAGATAGCTTGCCACGGATTCCGTTGCCGCGTACGCCAATCCATCCGATTTCTGTTTCACTTCGGCGATTTTGCTTTCGACGTTGTTTTCTTCAGATTTCCACTGATCGTGCAGCTTGTCGAAATCACTCTTTTTCGCGGCGTCGGCCTGTTCGTACGCTTCGGTGATCGCCTGTGCCACTGCCTTGCGCACATCGGCGGAGAACCAAACATGCGGATTTTCGCCGTCATTCACCCCGCCGACTGCAGCGGCATTGACGATGGTTGCGTTGGCGGATTGCGCCGCTTTGACCGCCCATGCGTCGTAGCCGGCTCCATTGACGATGATGACTTGCGCTTTCTGCAGTTTGGCGATATCCGACGTCGTTGGCTCGTAATCATGCGCATCCACATTGGTGGAATTGATGATGCTGGTTACGTTGACGTTGCCACCGCCCAAGGTTTTCGCCACGGTACCCCACTGATTCACGGAAGCGACCACTTCGATGGTTCCGTTTTTTTCGGACGACGATCGGCCGCTTCCACACGCAGCAACCGACGCAAGCATTCCTACAGAAGCAAGTGCGGCAATCACAATTCTCACAATACGGTACATGATAGATCCTCCCTAACGTGATATAACACCATCATAACTTAATTGAGAATCATTATCAATAGAGCGTGTCGCGATCAGGTATCACATACAAAAAACTCCCGCTCAGGGGAACGGCCGCCACGAATGGGATCGAAATGGTTAGCGAAGCAACCACTTTCGACCGCACATTCGTGCGACAATCCCCCGCAAGCGGGAGTAAGAGATGATTTGCCGATCAGCCGCGTGCAAGCTCGCAGGAAAAGGAGCCTTGCCAAGGCAAGGCACTATTTCCTGCCTCGATACTGTCGCATCTCGGCGCCGCCTACAAACAGTCCACTGGACTGTTTGCTTAACGGCGTCGCCCTGGGCCGACGCTACGCTTTGGCGGATCGGCTTTGCCGATCAGCCAAAGCGTCCCGATACGTAGCGCTCGGCTTCTTCGTTCTGGGGGTTGTTGAACATGGTGGTCGTGTCGGTGAAGTACTCGAGGTGCCCCGGCTGGCCGACTGCCTTCAGGTTGAAGAACGCGGTGTAGTCGGCGATACGGGCGGCCTGCTGCATGTTGTGCGTCACGATCACGATGGTGTAGTCGTTCTTGAGCTCGTTGATCAGATCCTCGACAGCCAACGTCGAAATCGGATCAAGAGCGGAGCACGGCTCGTCCATCAGCAGCACCTGCGGGTGCACGGCCACAGCGCGGGCGATGCACAGACGCTGCTGCTGACCACCGGAAAGACCAATGCCAGGATTGTCAAGACGATCCTTGACTTCGTTCCACAGGTTGGCGCCACGCAGAGCCCATTCGACCAGATCGTCCGCATCGGACTTCGAGATCTTGCGGTTGTTGAGCCTCACGCCAGCGAGCACATTCTCGCGGATGGACATGGTCGGGAACGGGTTCGCACGCTGGAACACCATGCCGACATCGCGACGCACGGCAACCGGGTCGATGTCCTTGTCGTACAGGTTCTTGCCTTCCAGCAACACCTCGCCTTCGCAGTGAGCGCCCGGAATGATCTCGTGCATGCGGTCGAGCGTGCGCAGCACCGTGGACTTGCCACAGCCGGAAGGTCCGATGAAAGCGGTGACCTTGTTGGCTTCGATGTTGATGTTCACATCTTCAACGGCCAGGAAGTCGCCGTAGTAGATGTTCAGATGATTGACATCAATACGTTGTCCCATTTTGGTTCCTTATATGTTGTTTCTGTATGTAAGACTACCGCTCATCGTTCCGACTTGACGGCGAAGACCTTCGCCACGAGTCGACCGATAAGGTTGAGGATAAGCACGATGAGGATCAGCACGAGAGCCGCGGCCCATGCGCGTTCCATCGGGATGGTGGTCACGCAGGAAGCGTCGGCGGAAGCCGGGCAATTCGCGTTGAGCTTGGAGTACTCCTGGTAGACGTACACCGGAAGGGTGGTCATCTGGCCGGAGAAGAGGTTGACGTTCGTGGAGGCGATGTAGCCTGCGGTCATCAGCAACGGAGCGGTCTCACCAATCACACGGGCGACGGCGAGAATCGCACCCGAAACAATGCCCGGCAAAGCGGTACGCAACACAATCTTCGTAATCGTGCGCTGCTTGGTAACACCCAAAGCATACGACGCTTCACGCAAGTCGTGAGGCACGATCTTCAACATTTCTTCAGAGGACTTGACCACGGTCGGCAGCATCAGCAGCGACAGTGCCACGGAACCTTCGAAACCGTTGATGGTGCCAGGTCCAATCAGAATCGTGAACATCGAGAATGCGAACAAACCTGCGACGATGGACGGAATACCGCTCATCACGTCGACCAGCAGGGTGATGACGCGAGCCAGCTTGCCACGGTTAGAATATTCCACCAAGTACACGGCGCACATCAGACCGATCGGAATGGAGATGATCATGGCGCCGAACGTGATTTCCAGCGTACCGATGATGGCGTGCTGAATGCCGCCGTAACCACCGGACGGCGTCGGATTGCCGCCGACCACACCGGTCATATTATAGCTCAGGAAGTTGAGGTTCAGCCTCTTGACACCGTTGACGATGGTGGTGAGCAGCACCGAGAACAGCGGAATCAGCGCCACAATGAACGCAAGAGCGATCAGTACGCGCATCGCAAGATCCTTGCGCTTACGTGCAGCGGTAAAGGAACGCGTCGGCTTGAACTTGTCGAAATCGATGACGGGGGCACCGTCCATCGGAGAAGCGTTGTCATTCACTGCGGTCATCACGCACTCGCTTTCTCGGTAAGCTTACGGGCGATGAAATTCACCACGAAAGTAATGAGGAACAGCACCAAACCGGTGCCGATCAGCACGGACACACCGAGATCGTTGGCTTCCGGATACTGTGCGGCGATGTTGGCTGCGATCGTCTGGTTCTGCGAAGCCTGCAGCAGCTTGATGGAGTAGTTGAGACCTGGAGACAGGATCATGAGCACGGCCATGGTTTCGCCAAGCGCACGACCCAAGCCAAGCATGGAAGCGGACACCACACCGGACTTGCCGAACGGCAGCACCGCAAGCTTGACCATTTCCCACTTGGTGGCGCCAAGAGCAAGCGCGGCCTCTTCCTGAAGGCGCGGAGTCTGCAGGAAGATATCGCGGGACATGGAGGTGATGATCGGCAGGATCATGACTGCGAGCACCACGGCCACAGTGGCGACGGTACGGGAAGGATTGGCGGCAGGACCTGCGAACAGCGGAATCCAGCCAAGATACTTGGCCACCCAATTCCAGAACGGGTAGATGGCGGGCACCAGCACCAGGCCGCCCCACAGACCGTAGATAACGGACGGGATTGCGGCGAGCAGATCGACCACATAGCTCAAGACAGTGGCGAGCTTCTTCGGCGCGTAGTGCGAGATGAACAGTGCGATGCCGACCGACACGAAGAAGGAAATCAACAGTGCCAGCGCGGAGATCAGCACGGTGCCGAACAGCAGCGGTCCGACGTAGCCCCAGAAGCTGGAGGCCTTGCCGCCGGTGAAGTTGCTGATGGTGTCGCTGTTGGCCTGCTGATCGCCGCCGATCAACGGCCATGCGCGGAACAGCAGGAACAGCGCGACGGCGGCGAGCACTACGAGGATCAGGATGCCGCAGGCGTAGGCCACGCCCTTGAACACCTTGTCCGCGTTTTTGCCGCTCACCGGCTGCTGTGCCGTTTTGCTTTGCGAACTCACGGGTTCTCCTTAACTTGCGATTGTTTGAAACAGATCTGCGATTACTTGCGATGACTGCGTTTTTTGTTTTACCTGCAGGTACCGTTTCAGGCCGCACCCGCTTTCATGTTGCGGCTGCGGCCTGAAACAGACGGTCAGTTGCCGTTCACCGAGAGCCTATCGCTTACTGTATCAAAGCTCACTTGGTTTCGATGGCGTCGATGGACTTGAGGACCTTCTGGCGCATGGTGTCGGACAGCGGAGCGGAGCCTGCTGCGGAGGCAGCGGTCTGCTGACCTTCGTCGCTGACCACGTAGGTGAGCCAGGACTTGACGAACTTGGCGGTGTCGGCATCCTTGTATGCCGGGCAAGCGATGTCGTAGGAGACAAGCACGATCGGGTAGGCGCCAGCCTCGGTGGTGTTGTGGTCGAGCTTGACGACCACGCGGTTGTCGCCAGTGGCGGATTCGTCGAGCGGGGAAGCGTCCACAACCTTGGAAGCGGCTTCAGCGGAGAACGGCACGTAATCGTCGCCGACCTTCACTGCAACGGTGCCGAGCTCGCCAGCCTGGGAAGCATCGGCGTAGCCGATGGTGCCGTCAGCCTGCTGAACGGTGGAGATCACGCCGGAAGTACCCTTAGCGCCCTGGCCAACCTCGTTCGGCCAGTTCTCGCCGAGCTCGTAGCTCCAAGCGTCGCCAGCAGCATCCTTGACGTAGCTCAGGAAGTTCTTGGTGGTGCCGGACTTGTCGGAGCGGTGCACCACGGTGATGTCGAGATCAGGCAGGTCGACCTTCGGGTTCTGCTGCTTGATGGCGTCATCGTTCCACTTGGTGATCTTGCCGTCGAAGATCTTGGCGATGGTGTCGGCGTCCATGTTCAGGGTCTTGCCCTTGCCGGAGATGCCATTGAGGTTGAAGACCACGGCGATCGGGGAGACGTAGACCGGGATGTCGAAGGCGTTGCCGGAAGCGCACACGCTCTTGGACTGCTCGACCTCGTCATTGGACAGGGCGGCATCGGAGCCGGCCCATGCGGTGGCGCCGGTCAGGAAGGTGGAAACGCCAGCGCCGGAACCAGACGGGTTGTAGGCGACCTTGGCATCCGGGTTGGTGCCCTGGAAGCCGGCGATCCAGGCTTCCACAGCAGTCTGCTGGGAGGAAGCGCCAGCGCCGGAGAAGTTGCCGGACACGGCTTCGGTGGTCTTGGTGTCGGTGCTAGCCGAAGAATCAGTGTTGGAAGCAGTGTTGTCGCCGCAAGCCGCGACAGAAGCCAGCATCACAATGCCGGACACAGCTGCAATGGAGCGTACGAGAATGGAATTACGCATTATTCTTTTCCCTCTGTCAACATTCTGATGGCGTATGTTTCTGACATTTCATATGCTGTTGTCGCCATCGTTCTTCATGACACTGTCAAGCCTATTGGTGGTTTGGGTCCCGCAAAACCAAAATCGGTGAACGGAAGATGAACACTCTACGACACTTCGGACGTTTTCGTCATTTCCATTCACCGATCTTCGGCGACTACCGTGATACCACGGTCTTACATTCAGTTATCAATTAATAATATTATTCGGAAACTTACGATGAGTACTGGAATCGCAGTGTTTTATCTTATATATTTCCATCTATCGCGATATTTCCGCTTTATTCCGCAGGAACGTCAATTTTGTAGCCCAAACCGCGCACGGTGGTCAGATATTTCGGATGCGCCGGATCCTCCTCGATTTTGGAGCGGACACGCTTGACGTGTACATCCAACGTTTTGGTGTCGCCAACGTAATCGGACCCCCAAATGCGGTCGATCAGCTGGTGGCGGGTCATCACACGGCCCTTGTTCTGCATGAGATATTCGAGAAGCTCGAATTCCTTCAGCGGGAAGAACACGTTCTCTCCGCGCACCATCACCTCATGCTGGCCGATCTTCATGGAAATGTCGCCGCAGATCAGCGGAATATCGTCATCGGAGGATTCCGTCGCGTCGGCCACCATCTGGTTGCGTCGCAGCACCGCACGCACCCGCGCCAGCAGCTCGCGGAACGAGTACGGCTTGGTGATGTAGTCGTCCGCGCCGATTTCCAAACCGACCACCTTGTCGATTTCCGCGCTTTTCGCGGTGAGCATGATGATCGGTACACGGCTTTGCTCACGAATTCTGCGACATAGCGCGGTGCCGTCAAGCCCTGGCAGCATCAGATCGAGCAACACCAAATCGATGCCGCCTTTGGTGAACAGTTCCAGCCCTTCCTCGCCGGTGGCCGCGGCGGACACGTCGTAGCCTTCGCGGGTGAGCTGGTAGACCAGCGGCTCTCGATACGATTCCTCGTCCTCGACGATCAGAATACGTGTCATCAGTGCTTCTCCTCCATTGCTCTGTTGATGGGAACGTTGCTTGTTATTTGCTGTATTCGGTTTAGCTCAGATTATTCGGATTGCGTAGTTTCGATGCGTTCGGTTTCGCCCGTCACTTCCATGCGATCCGCTTCCGCAGTTTGTACGTTTCCCGCAGTCTCTGCAGTTTCCGCTGTTTCCACCGCTTGTGCCTGAGGCAGGGTGATGGTGAAGGTCGATCCCTCCCCCTCACGCGACCACACGGCGATAGTGCCTCCGCAATCCTGCACGCAATGTTTGGTGATGGCCAAACCCAATCCTGTACCCCCTGTTTCGCGGGAACGTGCGGGATCGACACGGTAGAATCGCTCGAAAATACGATCCAGCGAGGATTCCGGAATGCCAATGCCCTGATCGACGACACGAATCGCAACCTTGTCATCGCCACTGCCGATGCCGACTGCGACGGTGGTGTGTTCCGGAGAATAGTTGACGGCGTTTTCCACCAGATTCTTCACCGCCGTTTTGATGGTTTCATGATCGGCGTTGATGAACAGATCATCCTCATCGACAGCGTTTACGGCACCCTCGACGTGCACCAGCTTCTGCTTGCCATTCAGCGAAAGCACCAGATTGATATGCTTCGATTCGGCCTTCACTTGGTTTTCGACGATCGCCTCGCGTACCAACGCAAGCACGGAAAGCCGCTCCGCGTTCAGCACCGCAGCCGTGCTTTGCGCCTTCTGCAAGTCGATCAAGCGATGCACCAATTCCGTCAATCGTTCGGATTCCTTGGAAATGCGGCCCGCAAAATACTTCACCATGCCGGGATCGTCCGCAGCGTCGCCGATCGTTTCGGCAAGCAGGGAAATCGCACCGGCAGGAGTCTTCAATTCGTGCGAAACGTTCGTCACAAAATCGCGTCGCATAATCTCAAAACGACGCTGCTCGCTCATATCCGAAATGAAAATCGCAAAAAGATCATCGGAGATCTGGCCGACCCGCACATGCAGATACAGCGTGTCGGAAGGACGGAACTTACCTGCCTCAATGCCTTTGCCGTCGGTGTTTTTCGCGGCCGCACGGGCGGCTCGATCCAGCGGAATCGACAATTCGCGTTCGCGCACCACGCTGTCGGTCGACACCAATCGCAGAATATCGCGGATTTCGGCAAGCGTCATCGCACTGTCCTCAACAATGCCGAAACGTTGCGCGCCCGGGGAAACGTATGTGACCGACGCCAGTGAATCGACGACGATCAACGCCTCCGGCATGACGGCGATCAGCTGGCGTTCCGTGGACTGCACGGGCACGCGCGGCCCGAACAGCGACATGTTCTTCTGCGCGCCGAACAGGCTTGGATCGTTCGGGTCGATCTCATCCTCCCCCAATTGCACGCCACGGGCACGCCCCAGCAAAAAGGCGACCACAGCGACGGCAACAACCACAATCGCCATCACCACGTGCTCCAGCGTCATACGTTAACCTTCCGATAATCCGTCATTCTTCTTCAACAGTAGCGGTTCCGGAAAGCGATTTCCGTGCGCGATTCCCTCACGCCATCGGAAGTTTCCCCGCAGTTCACTTTCGTGAGATTCGCCATACCGAAATATGAGACGGCCCGTCCAGCAACCGATGCGTTGGACGGGCCGTCTTTCATGCGCTTACATGCGCTTGACGATGTTCACCGCGATTTTCGCCGCGGTGTCGGCATATTCGGAAATGTCGAATTCCTTGAATTCCACGTAATCCGTGTCGGCATTGTCGCTCAACGCGCGGATGACCAGCACGGGCAGGCCGTTGCGCGCCGCGACATGCGCCACCGCGGCGCCTTCCATTTCGACCGCGTCCGCGCCGGTTTCGCGAATCACCTGCTCCACTTTCTTCGGATCGTCCACGAAATAGTTGCCCGTGGCGATGATGCCGGTGATGTGATGCACGCTCAGATCGGTCAGCACCTTATCGGCGACTTCGATCAGACGGTCGTCGGAGTGGAATTCCTCCACCGGCTGGTCCGCAGTGCCTGGCTTCCACTGGCCGACGAGACGCATGTCGGTGTCGAGGTAGCGCAACGTGCCGCCAAGCACCACGTCGTTGATGTGCAGATGCGTGTTGAGATTGCCTGCGATGCCGGAGAAGATCACGGCGTCAGGCTGGTCCGCGTCGATGAGATGCTGCGTGGTGGCGGCGATATTGACGGTGCCCATGCCGCCGACCGTTGCCGCAACGTTGACGCGAGTGCCCTTGTTGGTTTCGATGGTGCCGCGTGTCACGCTGACGCCGGCTTCCTCCGTTACGGTGATGTCGCTCAATGCGGATGCGATATTGGCGACTTCCTCGTCCATGGCGCCGATGATGGCGATTGTGCTCATGCGTTCGTTCCTTTCGATTGCTTCACGCTTTTCGCTCGGTTTCGCTTATTTTCGCTTCGCTCACTTCCAGCGGCGCTTGCCCACAGCTTGCGCAAGTTCGCGCAGCAACGCTTCCGTAATCTGCCAGCTCAAGCATTTGTCGGTGATGGATTGACCGTACGTGAGTTCGGCGAGCGGTGCCGGTTTTTGACTGCCACCTTCGATGAAGCTTTCCATCATGATGCCGGTGATGCCTTCCTCACCTTCGGCGATACGGCTTGCGATATTACGTACCACTTCGACTTGGCGATGTTCGTCTTTGCCGGAATTGCCGTGCGAGCAGTCCACGATCAGACCGTGTGCCGCCGCGGATTCGACCGGCATTTCCTCACGGATGAGCTTCATGGCATTCGCCACGGATTCGGCGTCATAGTTCGGGCCGCTGCTCGAACCACGCAATACCACATGGCAGTCGGGATTGCCGAGCGTTTTGACTACGGCCGCACGACCCATATGATCGATGCCGAAGAACGTATGCTGCTGTGCCGACGCAAAACACGAGTCGGTCGGCGCTTTGATGGAACCGTCGGTAGCGTTTTTGAAGCCGATCGGCATCGACATGCCCGAAGCGAGCTGGCGGTGCACCTGGCTTTCCGTATTGCGAGCGCCGATCGCACCCCAGCTGACCGCGTCGGAAATGTATTGCGGGCTGGTTGGTTCCAGGAATTCCGTGGCGGTGGCCAAACCTGCGTCCAATACGCCAAGCAGCGTACGACGGGCCAAAAGCAGGCCTTTTTTGATATTGCAGCTGCCGTCGATGTCGGGATCGTTGATCAAGCCTTTCCAACCGACCGTCGTACGCGGTTTTTCGAAATACACGCGCATCACAATCAGCAATTCTCCGCCCAGCTCGTCTTTCAACGCGGCCAAGCGACGGGCGTAATCGAGTGCGGCAGCCGGATCATGCACGGAACACGGACCGACGATCACCAGCAATCGATCGTCCTGGCCGTACAGGCAGGCACGAATCTCATCGCGTGAATAGGCGACGATCTCTTGCGCCTGATCGCTGAGCGGCAGGTCCCCCAACACCTGCGCCGGCGTGGGAAGCACCTCGAATTCAAGCACCCTGCGGTTCACGATGCGGCTGATGCCGACCTGATCTTCCCAGCGTGGCACATCCGTAGCCACCAGCGGATTCTTTCCCTCATCCATGGCCTCGCGGATGGCGCGAAGCTCTTCAGGCGTGTTCAGCTGCTGCTGCATTTCACTGCTCTCCTTGACAATCACCTATCTCCCCAAGAATATCAATCAAATGGCAGTCGCTATGCAAAAACCGTGCGATTACGCAGTTACGCGTATTCCGCACGGTTAGTTATTTGCGATTATTTGCGCTTATTTGCGCTTATTTGGCGAGTGCGCGACGGCTTTCGACCGCATCGGCAAGCGTGTGCAGCAACTGTTCGGTACGTTCCCACGGCACGCAGGCGTCGGTGATGGATTTGCCGTACTCGAGCTGGTCGAGCGGAGCGGGCTTCTGATTGCCGGCTTTCAGGAAGCTTTCCATCATGATGCCGCTGATGCCCGACTCCCCCGTTGCGATGCGGGAGGCGATGTTTTCGATCACTTCGGCTTCGCGCACTTCGTCCTTGCCGCAGTTGCCGTGCGCCGCGTCAATGACAAGACCGTGTTCGCTCGGGCCGGACGCCTTGGAAACCTTCAGATCAGCCAACGCCTTCGCCACGGATTCGGTATCGTAGTTCGGGCCGTGCGAGGAGCCGCGCAACACCAGATGGCAATCGGGATTGCCCTTGGTTTCGGCGGAAATCACACGACCGTCAAGATTGATGGACAGGAAATGATGTTCGAATGCGGCGGCGAAGCAGGAGTCCGCGGCCGGCTTGATCGAACCGTCGGTGGCGTTCTTGAAGCCGATCGGCATCGACATGCCCGACGCGAGCTCGCGATGCACCTGGCTTTCGGTGTTGCGAGCGCCAATCGCACCCCAGCTAATCAGGTCGCAGATGTACTGCGGGGTGATCGGGTCCAGCCATTCCGTGGCTGCCGGCAAACCAACGCTCAGCACGTCGGTCAGCACCTTGCGTGCGAGCCACATGCCCTTGCGAATATTGAACTGGCCGTCGAGATCGGGATCGTTGATCAGACCCTTCCAACCGATGGTGGTGCGTGGCTTTTCGAAATACACGCGCATCACAATGACCAGTTGGTCTTCCAGTTCTTTTTTGACCGCGGCGAGTTTTGCCGCGTATTCGTGCGCCGCTTTCGGATCATGAATCGAGCATGGGCCGACGATGGCAAGCAGACGATCGTCTTTGCCGTTGAGCACATCGCGGATTTCCTGACGGGACTTCAACACCAGATCGCTCATCTCGTCGGTGAGTGGAATTTCCTTCAGAAAATATCGGGGAGCCGGAATCGGGTCCAACTGTCGAATATTGACATCCACGGTCTCCGGAAACACGGCGTTATCCAACAACTGCGCATCCTTCGAACTATCTGGACCGCGAAGACCTGACATCTCTTCTGCTCCTCCTTATACCTGCATACCTGCTTCATGCATACTGTGCATGGATGATAATCACCGAAGTTACCTTAACGGATAAAAGTGGAATAACACGAATGCCGACTGCATGCTGGACTTTTTGCGAAGTCCCATGCAGTCGGCATTCGTCAATCGGTTTGTCGGTTTACGTATCAGTCAGCCAGAGCGCCCATCGGATCCCATGCGGGGAGCATGGTGGCCGGCTCGTCAAGAGCGGCCTGATATTCGGCAGGGAGCAGCGCCTTCGGCACGGCGACCTCGTACACGTATTCGGTGAACCAGTCGTCGCTCATAGTGAAGTAGCCCTTGTCTGCGATCTTGTCGCCCCAAGAGTTCTCCACACGCCAACGACGGGTGGTCGTGCCGTCTTCGGCCACGTCCACGCCGACGAACGCCATAGCGTGGTTCATCGCGGAATCGGCGAAACGCACGCGATCTTCCTTGTTCAGATCGAAGTCGACGCCATACACCTTGCCGTATTCAAACAGATCAGTGGCCCAAGCGCCGTTTTCACGATCCATCATCGGGTGGCAGTCGGCACCGAACCATACTGGAATGCCCTGCTCTTCGAGAATCTGACGCACGCAATCCTTCATGAACTGGTTCGGCACGTTCAGATATTCGGTCGGGTCTCCCCCGGCCACATTACCCAAGTGCTCGATACCGATCTTCTTGCCCTTCGCATGCTCCTGACGAGGATCGTCGACCAAGCACACGTAGCTTTCCAAATCGGCGGAACCGACATACTTCTGCCAGAATTCCACAGGCGTGATCTCACCATCGCGGTGGAACTCGCCGTCCTTGTCGGTCCACTCCCAGTCGAAGCTCTTCGGCGGCTCGCCCAAGTGAATCGTCAGAATGCGGTGGCCGGCGGCGGTCGCTTCGGCGATTACCGATTCGATCGAAGCCGGATCGGCATACATGTGCGCGACGGCCGTATGCAGCAGGCGACGCAATTGCACGTTCATTTCGCCGGTGTTCTTGGAGGATTCGGTTTCCGGGAACAGATCCTTCGGAACGGCACCGTACTTCTTGTACACGTTCATGGCCATGGTCCACTGGCCGCCGTCGCCCATCACGTCGGCAAGCAGATGCTGGATCAGGCGGGAGTCGGACGGCTCGCCGGCCTTCACCAGTTCGGCCACGTCCTGCAGGAAGTAGTTGACGCGCTCGAGCTTGTCGTAGTACATGGCATAGTTCTGGGAGAATTCGAATTCCTTCAGCCCCATGTTCTTCTTGGCCACGAAACGAGCCACGTTCAGCGAGCTGAACAGCCAGCAACGGCCGGAACGATCCTGATGGGTGGCGGTGCCATTGTCGACAATGGTGGAGAATCGGCGCTGCATCAAGCGGGCGCGGTCATAGTTGCGCGCCACCTTGTTGATGCCAGCCGCGGTGACCGCGTTCATGGCCATACGGTTGTGGTCGCTGGCTTCGAAATCCTCAACCAGCGTTGCCAATGCATCAGCGCTCAACGGCGTGATGTCAGTCATTGTTCTGTTCCTCCTGTGCTTCCTCGCCCTGGTCAGACTGCTCGTCTTCGGACGGTTCTTCAAAATCGTCATTATTCTGCTGTTCGTCGGAGACAACATCCTCGTCGAAGGTCACTTCCGGTTCGCCCGCAACAGTTTCGCCACTCTCGTCGTGCGATTCCGCCGGAGTTTCAGCTTCAGCTGCGGAATCATGCTGTTCGCCGTCGATGGAATTGACCACGGACAGGCCGTTCGCACCGAAACCGGAGAACGCGTTGGCAAACATGGCACGCAGTTCGCTGACACGCTGCGTGATCTGCGCCTCACGGGTCTGCAGGTCGGCGATGCGCTGCTGCACACCTTCAAGCTCGCTCTTGGCTGCCTCACGACGCTCGTTGATCTGCTCGTCGGCCTCTTCGGTGGCCTGCTTGAGAATGCTGGCAGCCTGCTTGTCGGCTGCCTCACGCTTGTCGGAAGCGTATGCCTCGGCCTCATCGCGCGTATGCTGCGCTTCTGAAATCAGCTCGTCGGACTGCTTCTTGGCGATTTCACGGCGTTCGTTCAGATCGGCGAGCAGCTCGTTGACCTTCTTCGTAGCCTCATCCTGCTGGGCGGAAATGTCGGCGCGGATCTGCTCCACCTCGGCATTGACCTGACTGATGGTCTTGGTGCGATGCACTTCGGCCTCGTCGGTGATCTCCTGTGCCTTGGCTTTGGCGGTATCCGTGATTTCCGAGGCACGGCGCTGCGCGTCCGTCATCATCTTGGACACCTGCTCACGCACGTCGGCCAGCTTCTTGTTGGCTTCGGCCAACGCGGATTCGATCTGGTCGTTGGTCTCGCTTTTCATGCGGTTGATCTCGTCATTGGCGTTCTTGCGCTGCGCCGCGATCTGCTCGGTGGCTTCGGCGCGCAGATCGGAGAGCTCACGCTCCTGCGTGGCGCGCTCCGATGCGAGACGCTTGTCGTGCTCCTCACGGGAGTTCGTCAATTCCAGATCGACGGTCTGGCGTTGCGCTACCACGGCCTTCTGTGCTTCGCCACGCAGCTGGTCCGCTTCGCGCTGGGCGTTGGCCTTCAACGTGTCGGCATCATTATTGGCCTTCGACAGCACCGCTTCGGCCTTGGCGTTGGCCTCGTCGAGAATACGCTTGGCGTCGAGCTTGGCGTTGTTCAGCAGGGTTTCGGCCTGAAGCTGCACCGTGGCGCGTGCCGCGGAAGCGTCTTTCTTGGCACGGTCGAGCAGCTCGGCGCTGGTCTGTTCCGCGCTGGCGAGCATCTGCTGCGCGTTGGCGCCCAGAGATGCGAACGAATTCGGGTTGGCCTTCTTGTTTTTCTCTTCCTGCAGCTGTGCCTGCAGTTCAAGGATGGTCTGATCGTCGGCCTTGACCTGCTCACGCAGACGGTCCACCGTCTCCTGAGCCGAAGCGAACGCCTCATCGACCCTTTCCTTGTCGTACCCCCTCAACACGATTGGGAACTGCTCAACCATGGTATTCCTTTCACGAATTCCCTTCCATCGCGCATCTTGCCCGCGCCTATCCGTTTTGAACTTTAGCGCAGAACAAACGTTCGGCACACGGCAGTCGCATAATTCTCACAGAGAGCACAGAAATCGTTCGAGGAAACGCCGACGCCGTTCAGCCGAGCAGAATCTCACTTGAGGATGGCTGCAGATAATAACGCACCGATTCGCGGATCACATCGTTACCTGCGGCGATTTGCTGCGCGATTGACAGTCCATGTTGCGGATGTGGCTGCTCGTTGACGATCGGCAGGCTTACGAAACCCGACAGAATGCGCTTTTCCTGCGCTGCAGACCAGTCGAGCAAATGGTAGAACAGCGAATTGCAGACGAACGTGCCCGCATCCGAACTCAACGCGGCGGGAATCTCATGTTTGGCGAAATCGCGCAGAATCGAACGCAATGGCAAGCGTGTCCAATATGCTGCCGGACCTTCTGGATTGATCGGACGGCGAGGCGGAATCACATTGTCGGCGTCAGGCTTGGCCGCGTCCATCAGATTCGTGGCGCATCGCTCCAACAGCACGCCGCGGGCGGACCGCTTCAAACCGGTGGCGATGACAATATCGGGATTCGCCTGTTCGATGGCGTTCAGCAGCATGGGCCAGGCATTGGCGAAACTGACCGGAAGCGTCACCGTCGTCACGCTCATGGAAACATCCTGCAGAAGATCGTCGGACAGCGCCACGGATTGAGATGGATCATTCCAATATTCGGCGAGCGCCACGGGAACAAGTACGGCCGGATTCACGTCGATGCCGTCGTACGGGGTGAAACCTGAGATGACGATGTTGATCTGCTGCATGTGTTCCAGTGTACGTGGTCGAAAGGTGGGTTCGTTTACGATCAGTGCTTATGCATTTGCGAGAATGCTTCGGCGAACACCGCGTGCATGCGCGCTTTCACTTCTTGTTTGGCGTGTTCCGGGTCGAGGCTGCGCGCGATGTTCTCGGCGATCGGCATGTCGGCCTGCGTGGTGATTTTGAGATTCGTTTCGGATCCGGCGACGATGGCGACCGGCTCGTTCGGCAGATAGTCCACCACCACGCGGGTGTCGTCGGTCGGGTGGAAGTCGGGATCGGCGGTGGCGAGCTCGTAGGCTTTGGTGATGGTACCGAAACGGAAGGCCTGCGGGGTTTGCGCGCGGAATGCGTTCGTACGATCTGGCACGGAGCGCACCACCTTGCGCTCTCCAAGATCTTCGGTCAGCAGAATCGTGTCGGTGGACGCGTATGCCACGGTCGCCGCGTTGAACTGGTCGAGGCTGTCGATGCAGCCGTCGATGGATTGCTGTTCGACGAACGGTCGCACGGAATCGTGGATGAGGATTTTCGCGCCATCGGGAATGCCTGCCTGCTTGAGCAGGTCAAGCGCGGCGCGGGTGCTGTCCACACGCTCGGAGCCACCCGGAATCACGGCACGCACCTTGGTATAACCGGCTTCGTCGATGAGCATGTTCACCATATTGCTGACACGCTCGTTGACCACGACGATGATGTCGCTCACGCGATCGTTGCGCTCGAACGCCTCGATGCTCCAGCAGACGATTGGCTTATCCCCCACCGAAACCAACTGCTTGGGATTGTTCTCATCGAATCGCGTGCCGAAACCGGCCGCCAACACCACGGCCACAACCGGCATCTTCTGTTCCTGCATCTGCTCTCTCTCACTCATACGTCCCACCGTAAACCCCCGAATCGGCTTGCAGCGCGTTTTGCCTTACGTTCTGCACGCAATCCGCAATAGCGCGCCGCTCTCCCACTATTCGCGCACGATCAGCGCAAGCATGCGTCCTTCGTGCGCTTTGCCTGCGATGGTGGCACGGCGATGCGAGAACCAGAGCGGATTTTCCAGCGTGCACAGGCTACGGCGGATTTTCTTGAAACGTTCCGCGAGCTGCGGTTCGCCTTCGCCATCGGCCTGGCAGATTTCCGCCAATTCCTCGTCTTCGGAAAGATACTGGGTGGCGGCGTTGACGCGGGCGCGGGAGGAAACGACGTTATCAGCCGGAACACCGGCTTTGGCAAGCTCCTGCAGCGCGGCGGCCGCAATATCGATGCCCGGCTGGCCGAAACGGCTCAGCGTGAAGGTTCCGGGGAACTGCGCGTCGAATTCGTCGGCAATGTCTCCGCCAACCTCGTAGCAGTCGCCGCAGATGCACGGGCCCAGCGTGGCGACAATACGCTCCGGCCTGGCTCCCTTGGACACCATCTTTTCGATGGTGGCGCCGATCACGCCATTCTGCAGGCCACGACGGCCGCAATGCGCGGCGCCGATCACGCCAGCTTCCGGATCGGCCATGAGCACCGGCAGGCAGTCGGCGGCGAACATGCCGAGCGCCACGTTCTTCTGAGCGGTCACCTGGCCGTCCGCTTCAACCACTGCCGGCTCATCCGTGGTTTCGGCCACCTGCTGAGCGGTTTCGCCCTTGCCGCCAGACACGTCGAAACCGAACGGACGGTTCATGACGAACAATTCGTCCACATCGACGGCAACGCCGGAATGCACCTGGCTGACCAAGCTCAGCTTCGCGTCGATGGCGTTGGAGAGCGCCACACGATTGGCGAGCACATGGTTCGGATCATCGCCGGACTTGCCTCCGAGATTGCAGTGCGCATAATCGCCTTCGCTGGTGCCACCAAGTCGCGTGGTGTACACGACTTTGACGCCCGGCGCAAGCATGATCGGAATGGTCACCGGGATTGGATTGCCGTCCACGTCGGTCGGGTCGATCGCATTGCTGTCAAGAATCGCGTCGTCATACTGCTTGTCAGTCATTTTTTTGTTTTCCTTGATTGTTCTACGATTATTTCAACTTATTTCTGCTGATTTTCTGCGTCTACACGATGTTTTCGCAATTATTCCGCTTTGAGCGTCGGCTTTTTGGTACGAGATCGGATGGCTGCGTTCACGGGCACTTCCTGCGGGCATGGCATGGAGAAGACATGCGCCGGATTGTTGATGGATTCGACCCAATGTCCGTCGGCGTCACGGAATCCGCCTGCGGGAACGGTGTAGGCGAGCGGCGCCGCGCCCGGTAGCACGAATTCGACTTCCTGACCGGCTTCGATTTTGTTGCGGCTCATAATGGTCACACGGCCGCCGTCTTCTTCGCTCCACGAGAGCACTTCGCCAACCACCAGCCAAGCGCGGAAATACGCGGAACGGTCGGTGCTTTGCTGCACTTTGTGTTCCGGATAGTAGAAGCCGGTGGAATAGTCGCGGTGCGCCACCTTGTCTGGCTCGTCCAGCAACCAGTCAGGCAGGGACACGTGTTCCGCCGGGCGCACTCCGGCGTGATACCAGCCTTCCGGCAGGATTTCCGCAGCCGTGTTCGACTTACGCCTCGTACTACGCGCATGGTAGCTCAGATCATCCGGTTCGCCGGCGGAAGCGACTGGAACGGTTGCAATATCCGGCTTCCCCGCGAACGCGCCATCCGCATGTTCCATAATCAAATCGGTGGTTTCCGGCTTGCCGTAATCCGGATCAGACGGGCGAATCACACGGTCATGGAATGGCTTCAGCACAGTGCCATCTTCGTCTTCAAAACCGCGTTGCACCATGTATGCGTCAACGGCGGTCTTGTAAGCGTTCGTCATCGCCGCAATATAGTAGGCGCTCTTGGAACGTCCTTCGATTTTCAGACTGGTCGCACCCGAATCAAGCAGATCGTCGATATGCGCAAGCATGTTCATATCCTGCGAATTGAACAGATACGCGCCTTCCTTAGTCTGTTCTATCGGAAAATACTGGCCGGGACGCTTTTCTTCGACGATGGAATACTTCCAGCGGCACGGTTGAGCGCATTCGCCATGATTGCCGTCACGTCCGGTCAGATAATTGGAGAACAGACAACGACCGGAGAACGCCATGCACATCGCGCCATGCACGAAGCATTCGATGTCAAGATCGTCGGGAATGCGTGCGCGAATGTCTCGCACGGCCTGCAGATCCATTTCACGGGCAAGCACCACACGACGTGCACCCAACTGGTAGAAGGCGTTCGCTGCCTGATAGTTGGTGACTCCCGCCTGCGTGCTCACATGCAGTTCCAGGTTCGGCGCCACTTCGCGAGCCATGAGCATCACGCCAATGTCGGAAACGATCAGTGCGTCCACGCCGGTGTCTTTGAGCTGGCCGATGTATTCGCGCATCGCTTCGACTTCATTGTTGCGCGGCAACACATTGCAGGTCACATACACGCGGACGCCACGCTCATGCGCGTAACGGGAGCCTTCTTCGAAATCCTCCAAACTCAGGTTTTTCGGCGCCGAACGCATGCCGAACGCCTTACCTCCGCAGTAGACGGCGTCCGCACCGTAATCGACGGCGGTTTTCAGTCCTCGCAGATTGCCCGCGGGAGCCAATACTTCAGGCTTGTTTCTTCTTTGCACGCTTGTTCCTCTTACTCGATTTTTCCGCTCTATATTCTCGACTATTCACGGGACACTTCTGCCGCATCCGGGAAATACATACGAGGAAAAACACATGCGGAAAAACAAAGGCGTCCATCGTGGAGACGGACGCCTTGACGCAAAACGTTGCGAATCTGACACTCAGCCGAGTTTGGCGAGTTCCTCTTCGGTGAGTTCGAGCTCGTCGGCCTTGAGGGAATCGAGAATGGTTTCCGGTCGATGGGCGCCGGGAATCACGAACATGTGGTCGCCCTTGGCCAGCTCCCATGCGAGCACCACACGCTGGTAGCTCACGCCACGGGCTTCGGCCACCTCGCGGAACGGATCGAACAGGTGCTCGTCGTACGGGTGACGGTAGCCGCCCAACGGACTCCAGCACACGAACGCCAGACCCTGCTCGGCGCAATAGTCAAGCGTATCTTGGGTGTCCAGATGAATCGGAGAATACTGGTTCTGCACGGCCACAAGCTTGTCGCCGAGGATCTCCTGCGCGATCTTCAACTGTTCGATGCTCACGTTGGAAACACCCGCCCACTGGGCCACGCCCTGATCGAGCAGCGCCTTGATGCCTTCGCAGGACTCGTTGTACGGCACTTCCGGATCATGACGGTGCAGGTACAGCAGATCGATGCTGTCAACGCCAAGCGCCATCGCGGACTGCTTGCCGTATTCGATCAGATGCTCCGGCTTGCCGTCACGCGGCCAAACCGGCTTGTCACCCTCCCAAGCGCGGCGCAAGCCCACCTTGGTGGCCACGGTGACTTCCTCACGCGGGCCCTTCCACGAGTCAAGCGCCTCACGCACCAGCTTTTCGCCGGTCTGTTCCTCTTCGCCCGGCGTGTAGTACGCCCAAGCGGTGTCGATGTGACGGCATCCGGCATCCAACGAGGCGTGCAATGTTTCGATACCGACATCGTGACCACGATTGTTTTCAATGGTCAACGGCATTTCACCATGGCCGATGGCCGTGGTGCGGAACGGTCCAAGATTACGGAACAAAGCCATCCCGATCTCCTTCAACAACGTACAGAGTGTCTTTCCGAATGCAACCTTACCAGCCGACCCGCCTCAGCAGACAACAAACCCACCAAACATGCGCGTAATGCCGCAGGTCAGCGACCACCGAAGCTGCCGCCGCCGGAACCACCGGAGGAACCGCCGAAACCACCGCCGGAGAAGCTACCACCGGAACCACTGTAACTGCTGGACGGAGATGCCGCGGCAATCGTCGATTGAATATCAGCAAAACCTGATTCCAACTGCGCGCCAATATCACCAAAATTGGCGCTCGGCGAGAAATCCATCGAATTCGTATCAAACGAAGCAGGACCGGCGTAATGATGATTGAAATACCATGAACGGTAACTCCAGTAGAGCAGCGAATCGGAAGCGTTGGCATCAAGCCAATTCGGGTCGGCAAGCTGCGGGTACGCCTTGAGCAGCTGCTTCATCGCCTTTTCGGAAATGCCGAACGCGGTGGCGTACACCATGTAGCGACCCCACAACGTCAGATCAGCCACACCACGATCACGGAAGTCGCTGAAATCCTCCATATACCGTTTCAAACCGACCACCTGACCGGCAAGACGCTGACCATTGTCGTTAAGCCCCTTCAATTTGAGGTAGCTCAGCGCAAACACGGACGCGAACATCATCGGCGCGGAAATCAGCACGACCAACGCAAGATTGCCGATCACGCCAAAATACACTATGGAAAGGAACGCCAGGATCGCGGCGCAGATGCCTGCGGCGAACGCTCCCCCGCCGCATGCCGAAGTGGCACCCAACATGGAGAATTCGCTACTGCACGCATTCGTAAACTTTTCCTGATACTTGTAGCCCTTCGACCAATCGGAGAAATTCTTGTCCATCTGTTTCAGATCGAACACCGGAGAACCAATGCGTTCGGACGCCTTCACCAGCAGGTCGAGCGCGGTACGTTCGCTCTGGCTCAACGCCAACGACTGCGGGTTATCGAACACCACCGGCAGTATCACGATGGTGCTGGTTTTGCCCGCATCACGCGCACGAGCTGGATCATTGGAAATCAGCTGCGCGATATCGGCATTGCGAGACCGACTCATATCAATGCCCCGATACATGGCGGCCGGCCCCGGGTAAATGGCGATTGCTCCACGCGAAGCGAGCGAGAGCACGGAAGCCGACATTTTTCGGCTCGACAGTGTTTTCGAATGCTTGTTGTCAACGATATACAGCAGTTCCGCAGCGCTGGCGGGGCTCATTTCCGGCTCGTCACGCCAATACTCGATGTCACCGTGGTATTGCGAACGATCGAAACTGTGCAATGCGAGCACAACGGCGATCACACACAGGATCAGCCCGGCCACGGCAATGGCGATCCACGTGATCAGGCGGATACGCGCTTTTGTGCGCTGCCGGTCACGCCACTGCTGCTCCTGTTGGGCCTCGCTTTCCATAATGCCGTTTTTGATGGTGGTATCACGAGTGCGTGCCACACCGCTGGTCGCACCGACGTCGAACATGGCGACTACGTCAACATAGTCGCCGGCACGAACGTCGTGCACGGTGAACTGCAACGACCCCTTATCACCACGTTCGGTGGTTGACGTACGTTCGGTGTGCAGCCAGGCCCATGAATTATCCGCCGTAATGCCATCCGGGAACGTGACGGTTCCGGTGACTTTGCCGATGGGAATCTGATTGCTCACGCCGAGCGGCTCCCATTGGAACGTGGCCACGTCTTGATAGGCGGTGGTCACGCCCTGCATGGTCATGGTCACATCGAATTTCAGGCTGCTCGCCGACGTGGTGGCGGGAATATTCCAGCCGATTTCGATTTTCTTGGAACGATCGTCGGTATTGTCGGCAACAAGACCGTCTTTTGCGGGATCGAACGGCTGCGGATTGCTGTCACCTTGCGAAACATCGGCGATATACCACTGCCCCGCATGTTCTCGATTCCATTCGTCGGTGCTATAGCTGCTTGGGATTGCGATATCACCCTGCTGGTAGGTCTCTCCCGTCGTCGCGTTGCGCACGCTGATATCGGTGATATTGGCCAGGTTGCTTTCCTTCAGCGTGTACTGCTGGTACAGCTGCTTCCACGGATGGTCGCCGTCGTCATCGCTGCGGTCGGCGAGTTTCATATCGATGTGTTGGGTGATTTTCAAATCGCCATTGCTTTGCACCTGCACATCGTAGTCGAGCGTTTTGTAGCTCAGATCGGCCCCACCGTCATCCAATGCGATGGCCAGCAATATGGCCGCTACAACGCCAACGGTGACGACGATCGCGATACCGAAGCTGCGCACCGCTCGCGACGCATGCTGTTTGGCCGTCATAATCCCTCTTTCTCGCTTCTTCTTCCCTCAGATGGCCGTACAACAGATGGCCGTACAAGCCGAATTGAACAGTAAAGCCCCATCGTCATCGGACGGGGCTTTACATGCATGTCAGAACTTAACTTGCGGAACCTGACGATCCGCTTCGTCCACCTGGAAGTAGGGGGCCTGTTCGAAATGGAACAAGCCGGCGATAATATTGGTCGGCACAACCTCGGTCTGGGTATTGTACTTCTGCACGACATCGTTGTAGAACTGGCGTGCGTAGGCGATCTTCTCTTCCAACGATTTCAGCTGATTCTGCAAATCCATGAAATTCGTATTGGCCTGCAGCTGCGGATAGTTTTCGGATACGGCCTGCAGATTGACAAGTGCGCGGCTCAGCTGGTTTTCCGCAGCGATGCGCTGCGCCACGTCACCGCTTTGCGCGGCCTGCACCACGCCGGCACGGGCCTGCGTGACCTGCGTGAACACTTGGGATTCGTGGGCCGCATAACCTTTGACCGTTTCCACCAGGTTCGGAATAAGATCGGTACGCTGCTTGAGCTGCACGTCGATCTGCGCCCAACCGTTCTTCACACGATTACGTAGCGTGACCAGCCCGTTGTAGGCGCTGACGGCCCAAAGCACAATAAGTACAACGATGACGGCAATGATAATGCCAACGACCATGACGACTCCTTCGTTAATGGCTCTTCACACCATTCTTGCATGCGCCCAGGTACGTTATGACAAAACTCATGCCCCCGTGTCTCATTTTCATGCAATCTGCATGGAAACGCAAAAGTGCCCCGTACCTTCCGGTACAGGGCACTTCAGTCAGTCAGCTATGCTGCGAGGGATCCTTTTGAGGCGTCAGTCCTCAAAAGGATCAAAGTCGCGGCGGACGCGGCGGCGAGGACGCTCGGAACGCTCTTCGCGATCGGCACGGTACTCGTCGTAGTTCTCGTCGGCTGCGTAACGCGGATTGCGGTCGTCGCGGCGGCTGCTGCGACGACGGTCGGAACGACGATCATCACGATCGTAGTCACGGTCATCGCGATCGGAACGACGACGACGCGGACGATCATCATAATCACGATCGTCACGATCGGAACGACGATCATCACGACGGCCACGGCTGCCGCGACGGTCATCGCGATCGGAACGCTCACGGCGCGGAGCGGAGGATTCCTGATCTTCGAAGCCTGGAATGGCCAAGGAGATCTTGCCGCGATCGTCAACGCCCTGCACGACTACCTCAACGGTGTCGCCTTCCTTGAGCACGTCTTCGACGGCGTCGATACGCTCGCCGTTGGCCAGATTACGGATCTGGGAGATGTGCAACAGGCCGTCGGTGCCCGGGGTCAGGTTCACGAAGGCACCGAAGGAGGTGGTCTTCACAACCTTGCCGTTGTAGGTTTCGCCGGCTTCAGGAACGTGCGGGTTGGCGATCTGGTCGATGATCTGCTTGGCCTTTTCAGCGCCGTCGCCACCTTCGGAGGAGATGAACACGGTACCGTCATCTTCGATGGCGATCTCCGCACCGGTCTCTTCCTGAATCTGGTTGATCATCTTGCCCTTCGGACCGATGACTTCGCCGATCTTGTCGACCGGAACGGTGGTGGTGATGATGCGCGGTGCGTACGGGCTCATCTCGGCCGGACCATCGATGCACTCGTTGATGACTTCGAGAATGGTGGTACGGGCTTCCTTGGCCTGCTGCAGAGCAGAGGCCAGAATGTCAGCCGGAATGCCGTCGAGCTTGGTGTCGAGCTGCAGAGCGGTGATGAACTCGGAAGTACCGGCAACCTTGAAGTCCATATCGCCGAAGGCGTCTTCGGCGCCGAGAATATCGGTCAGGGTCTTGAAGATGTGCTGGCCGTCAACATCGCCGGACACGAGGCCCATGGCGATGCCCGCAACCGGGGCCTTCAGCGGCACGCCTGCGGCGAGCAGCGACAGTGTGGACGCGCACACGGAACCCATGGAGGTGGAACCGTTGGAACCAATGGCTTCGGAGACCTGACGGATGGCGTAAGGGAACTCTTCGCGGTTCGGCAGCACCGGCACGAGAGCCTTCTCCGCCAGCGCACCGTGGCCGATTTCGCGGCGCTTCGGGGAGCCGACGCGGCCGGTTTCACCGGTGGAGTACGGCGGCATCTCATAGTTGTGCATGTAACGCTTGGACTGCGGACCGGACAGTGCGTCGATCTGCTGTTCCATCTTGAGCATGTTCAGGGTGGTGACGCCCAGAATCTGGGTTTCGCCACGCTGGAACAGTGCGGAACCGTGCACGCGCGGAACGATGTCCACTTCAGCGGACAGGGTGCGGATGTCACGCAGGCCACGGCCATCGATGCGGTAATCCTGGGTCAGGATGCGGCGACGCACGATCTGGCGCTGCAGCTCCTTGAACGCATTGCCGATCTCCTTTTCCTTCTCGGCATCGTCCATGTCGGTGAATTCACCGGCGAGCGTGGCCTTGACGCCCTCCTTGATCTCATGGATGCGATCCTGGCGAGGCAGCTTCTCGGCAATGGAGAGGGCTTCGTCGAGATCGGCGTGGGCGATCTCATCGATACGGTTGTACAGATCTTCGGTGTACTCCGGGAAGAGCTGGAATTCCTTGGTTTCCTTCGCAGCGATCTTCTTGAGTTCGGCCTGAGCCTCGCAGATCACCTTGATGAACGGCTTGGCGGCTTCGAGACCACCGGCGACGACTTCCTCGTCCGGCTTGGTCTGGCCTTCGTCGTAGATGAGGTGCCAGGCGTTCTTGCCTGCGCCGGCTTCGATCATGGCGATGGCGACGTCGCCGTTTTCGACGACACGGCCGGCAACCACGATTTCGAACACGGCGCGCTCACGCTCGCTCCAACGCGGGAAAGCGACCCACTGGCCGTCGATCAGAGCCAGGCGAACGCCGGAAACCGGGCCTTCGAACGGCAGACCGGAAATCATGGTGGAAGCGGAAGCAGCGTTCAGAGCGATAACATCGTAGGCATCGTCCGGGTTGACGGCGAGCACGGTTTCCACAACCTGCACTTCGTTGCGCAGCGTGTGCGGGAACAGCGGGCGCAGCGGACGGTCGATGATACGGCAAGCCAGAATCGCCTCGGAGCTCGGACGGCCTTCACGGCGGAAGAACGAGCCCGGAATCTTGCCGGCGGCGTACATCTTCTCTTCCACGTCCACGGTCAGCGGGAAGAAGTCGTAGTTCTCCTTCGGGCTGGAACCGGCGGTGGTGGTCGACAGAATCATCGAATCATCGTCAAGATAGGCGGCGACGGCACCATCCGCCTGCTGGGCGAGACGACCGGTCTCGAAGCGCAACGTGCGCTTGCCAAATGAACCATTATCGATTACGGCTTCAACAGCCTTGATTTCGGGACCCTCCATAGGGTTCCTCCTTTTTCTTTTCTTTTACCAACTATCGGCAGTCCTCTTCAGCGGACTCCAACCGATTTCTGCATGCGTGACGCGACGTTACCTTCGTCGCTTCCTCATCTTTAGATTCTAGACCTCATGCACCCTAAACCTTGGGCTTTCAAACTGTCTTTTCCTCAACGCGGCTGTCATGCAAAAACGCCCGAACGCCAAGGAAGGCATTCGGGCGGAAGAATGTAACTATCGGCGCAGACCCAGACGCTCAATCAGGGAGCGGTAACGGTTGATGTCGACGCGCTTGAGGTAATCAAGCATACGACGACGATCGCCGACCATCAGCAGCAGACCACGACGGGAGTGGTGATCATGCTTGTGCTCCTTGAGGTGCTCGGTCAGATCAGCGATACGCTTGGTCAGCAGAGCAACCTGGACCTCCGGGGAGCCGGTGTCACCCTCGTGGGTAGCGTAAGTCTTGATGATTTCCTGCTTTTCCTCAGCCGTAAGTGCCACGGCATCCTCCTTATATTGCTGCGCGGTGCTGCCGGTCCAATACCGGCGCGCTCTCTATCCGCGGGCGAAACACGCCAAGGGGAAATCATACACGAAGGGCAGACCAAATCGAATCCACAACAAATGGCGGATCAGACCACGTTCAGCAGACCTCCGAACAACACCACGGCGAGCGCGATGATCTCAATCGCGAAGAACAGCAGGAACGATGCCCAGCTGCGCGTCAGCACATTGAATTTCGATTCCTTTTTGATGCATACCAGCAATCCGACCCAGAGCACCGCATAGAAGGCGACACCGCATCCGGCTGCGATAATGCCAAGGTTCGCCGCGTTGGCCAGCCCTGAGGAATCGCCGTACATCACGTAGGTGGCGTTCCAAAAGTTGAAGCTCAGCAGGCATACGCCGGCGACGAACTGTTCGGCGGCGAGTCCCACCACGAAAACCGTGCCCCACAGCCATTTCTTCACATCCGCAACCATCAATCCCAAACCGGCCATCGCCATAATGGTGACCGTCCACGAAATCAGCGCCACGCCTTTGGGATCGAGGAAGCTGAGATTGGCCACCATCCAAGCCGCATCCTTGACTGCGATGACACGTCCCCACCAGTAAGGCGCGATCAAAGCCACCAGCACCAGCGCGATGAACAGCGCCCAATGCCCCGGATGCGATTTGCGCCGTTCGATATCGGCCAAGGAAAGATCGGACGCCTCAATGGATGCCGTTGGATGCTTGGAAACGTCGACCTGTTCGACCACGCCGTCGACGACTTCCGTCACCTTGTTGCCTTGCGTTTGTGCCATACCCGCTCCGTTGTATTGCGATTGTCGCACCGCTGTCACGACACGTCCAGCATACCCAGTCGTCGAAGCAATCGTACGGCAGGTATGCAAAAGGCGTGCCGTCAAGCACGCCTTTCTTCTTCTCTAACGATTGTGTGGAGCGGATGACGGGAATCGAACCCGCGTAATCAGTTTGGAAGACTGAGGCTCTACCATTGAGCTACATCCGCGCACCGTCTATGCCAGCCGAAGCCAACACGAAACGACTCGAGCCATTATACACACTCCCTCAACAATCGCAAGTCGAAATCGTAATAATTATTTTTCGACCACGCAAACCTGGTACGGCTCCAACGCAACTTCGGCAGGAAGCTCGATATCGCCGTCCGAATCAAGACGCGCGATCTGACGTGCGGACGAGAAATTGAACAATCCCAATACCGTACGTCCTTCAACGTGGCGCACCACCGCAAGAACCGCATCATTATGCGCATCCCAAGTAGTGACCCATGCTTCCGGAGCGAACGCGGGATCGTCGCGCATCTCACGAATGCTCTTCAAACCGTCCCACATCTGCTTCTGCAGCGTGCCCGCCTGCTTGCGCTTGGCCGCATTCTCCCAATTGAAGGGGCTGCGATGCAGATTGCGCGAATCCTCGACGCGATCGGGATCCTCCTTGTATTCCCAGCCGTTGAGCTGCACGATTTCGTCGCCGCAGCTCAGCATGGGGAAGCCACGCAGGAACGACATGGCGGAATGCATCATCAGATCGCGTTTCATCGAAATGTCGAGCAGCGGCTTGTCATGCGTGATCAGCGCACGTTCCACACCGCACAGGCTGGCCGTGGTGCCGCAGCTGCGCGCGTCCTTCGATGCCTCGTCGTAGTTGTACAGCTCTCCCATAGCCCAGCTGCCAGGCACCGATCCCTCGTAGAAGTGGTACAGGAATTCCTTATGCTTGAGCGGGTCGATGCCGAGGCTCTCCTCCACCGGCTCGTCCAAGCCCCAGCCGATGTCGTCATGGCAGCGCAGGTAGTTGACGAACCAGCAGTTCTCCGGCAGCGCGTTAAGCTTGTCGAGCTGGTCTTTGAGCAGGCGCACGTCCCCACTGGCAAGCGCACTCCACAGATTCACCATGATCGACACGTTGTAAAGCATGTGGCATTCCGGCTTTTCCGGCGTGCCGAAGTAGGCGGCAAGCTCCTTGGGGGCCATCACCACTTCGCCCTTCAGCACTACGGCCGGGCAGACGCATTCGAGCACGATGCGCAACATACGCACGATGGTGTGCACTTGCGGCAGATTGCGGCAGTTGGTGCCGAGTTCCTTCCAGATGTAAGGCACCGCGTCGATGCGGAACACTTCGACGCCAAGATTGGCGAGGCCAAGCACGCTGGAGAGCACCGACACGAGCACGTTCGGGTTGCGGTAGTTCAGATCCCACTGGAACGGATAGAACGAGGTGAGCACCCACTTGTGCATCTGCTCGTTCCAGGTGAAGTTGCCGGGCGCGGTGGCCGGAAAGACTTCCGGCACCACGGCGTCATACTGGTCGGGGATGGTGCGGTCGTCGTGGCAGTAGTAGTAGTCCTGATATTTCGGATCGCCCGCTTGAGCGGCTTTGGCCCAGCGATGGCTGGATGCGGTGTGGTTCATCACGAAGTCGAGGCACAGGCTGATGCCCGCCGCACGCAGTTTCTTGGTGAGCGCGGCGAGGTCTTCGTTGGTGCCGAGCGACGGGTCGACGGTGTCGAAATCCTCCACTGCGTAACCGCCGTCATTCTGCGGATGCGGCATTTTCAGCAGTGGCATCAGGTGCAGATAGGTGAGTTTCTGTTCCTTCAGGTACGGCACTTTGTCGGCGAGTTCCTTCAGATCCCCGGCGAACAGATCGGTGTACATGGTCATACCGAACATGTTGCCGCGCTTGTACCATTCCGGATCGGCGAGACGCTTGGTGTCGAGACGCTTCAGATCGGCGGGGCGCGCATCGTGGGCTTTGGCCATCAGCTCGGTGAGGTTGCGGAAGGCTTCGTCGGCCTGCTCCCCATACAGATCCGTCAATAGTTCGCGCAGTTCCTCACTATATTGTGCGACGCGCTCGTCAAATGCTTTGTCGGATTTGGACCGTGCCATTCCTTGACTCCTCTTCCCAGGGAACTTCGTTGTTATGAGTTGGATTCCGCAGCGTTCGTTGCCACGACGTTGGCACCAGTGTAGCGTGATTTTACGGTTTTATCAAACCGGTTCGAGGTGTTGTCGCGATTGACGTCAATCGATTGACGCAATCACTTGCGGTCACGCTTCTATCGTCACCACCGCGGATGCGACGGATCCGTCATGACTCATGGAAATATGGATTGCGCACGATTGATCATCCCCATCAACCGGCAATCCCAACGATTGCCGCAACTTGCGTCGTACCTCGGGCGAGAGCATGACACGGGGCACGCCGTGGGAATCGTCAAGTATTTCGATGCGCGCCCAAGGAAAATCGTCGAGCGTGTACGGATAGGCAATGTCTCCATCGGCATTTGCCCTGCGTGAAATCGCTTCGCACCACGCCTTGAGAAAAGCTTCCTTGCCCGCCCATCGGGCCGCAAGATGCACCGCCTCACCGTCCCTTTTGACCTGCACACGTTGAGCGGTCTGCCATAGCTCGCGCATGGAGAACAGGTTTCGCATGCGCGACCCCGGTTCGCCCAGTTGCTCGGCGAACGCAGGCACATCCACGACGTCATGCCCTAAACCCAGCATTTTCCAGCCTTTCGAAAGTTTTCAGGAAGAAACGAACCATGTCAACTTCCGCGAAACAGGCGGGCGACACTTCGTTTTCATGCAAGGACACCATCCTACCTAAGCGCTTCATCCTCTGCCACCCGCATTGCGCGCCCCTCGTTTCGCGTCTGCACAAGTGAAAATACGGCACCAAACGGAAATCGTGCAGACGGAAAGTAGAGTGATTCAAGAATATGAAAATCCCGTATCTGCCGCGAAATACTGAGATTGCGACAGATACGGGATTTTGATGATCGTGCGTCTGAGCGCCAGAAATTTCAGGCGCTCAGACGCGGGAATCAGGCTTCGAAGTAGCCGGATGCGCCCAGGCGCGCGTTCGGGTCGAGCAGCATGGCCTTCTCCACCTCGTGCGCGTTGTAGCCGCGGCCATCCTCATGGAAGCGACGGTTGTCGATCGGCTCGTAGAGCGCGGCACGGCCCATCATGCCTTCCTCGAGGCGACGCTGGCCGGCAGCCAAACGCTCGTTGGCGCGATCACGCCATGCATTCAGTGCCTCGACGCCCGCGGTGTTGGCCACTGCCGCTTCGAATGCGCCCGGATTGACGATCGCCGCAAAGCCGGACACGTGGCCGAAGCCGAGCGACGTGGCCAGGCCCGCCTTGACGGAGCCGACCTTCAGCGGCTCGCGCAGCCAGACCATGTGGTCGTCGCGCATGAGCTTCGGATCAACGCAGTCAAGGGCGGCATTGGCCGGAATCATGCCGGACTTGAACAGCTGGGTCAGACCGTTGACCTGGAAGATGCAGGCACCGCCCTTGGCATGGCCGGTGAGCGTCTTCTGCGAGATCACGAACAGCGGGTTGCCGTCGGCGCGGCCAATGGCGTGGGCCAACGTGTTGTGCAGTTCGGACTCGTTCGGATCGTTGGCGTTGGTGGACGTGTCGTGCTTGGAAACCACGGCGATGTCGTCCGGAGCGACACCGAGACGGGCCAGATCGCGTACCAGCTTGGAATCCTTGCCGCCCATGCCCGCTGCAAGCGCACCCAATCCCGGAGCTGGGATGGAAGTGTGCGCGCCGTCGGCGTAGGAGTGCACGAATCCGATTACGCCGGCAACCGGCAGACCAAGCTTCAACGCGATATCGCCACGGGTCAGCAGGATGGTGCCGCCGCCCTGGGATTCCACGAATCCGCCACGACGACGATCGTTGGCACGGGAGAAGAAGCGCGCGTCGATGCCCTTGGCGTACATTTCCTCCGAATTGGCGGTGGCGTTCATGTTGCCGAAGCCGATCACGGATTCCACACCGATGTCGTCGATCGCACCGGTGACCACGAAGTCGGCCTTGCCGAGCGCGATCTTGTCGGCACCCTCTTCAAGGGAGACGGCAGCCGTGGCGCAGGCGGAAACCGGCTGAACCATATTGCCGTAGCCGCCGATGTAGGACTGCATCACGTGGGCTGCGACAACATTCGGCAGAGCCTCCTGCAGAATGTCGGTCGGAATCTCATGGTTGAGGAAGCGATCCAAGTACAGCTTGCGCATGGAGGCCATGCCGCCGAAACCGGTGCCCTGCGTGGAGGCCACCATCGACGGATGCACCGCCTCGAGGATTTCGGTCGGCGTGAAGCCTGCGGACAGGTAGGCGTCGACCGTAGTAACGATGTTCCACAAGGCGATCTTGTCGACATCGCCGACCATGGAGGCCGGAATACCCCACTTGACCGGATCGAAGCCCTTCGGGAACTGGCCGCCGACCGTACGGGTCATGGCCGCGCGACGAGGCACGCGAATCATGGAGCCGGCATGGCGGGTCACGTTCCATTCGCCGGATTCCGCATCGGCCGCGAAGCTGGTGTGCGCTTCATCAAGCTTGACGTACTCTTCGGCAATCTCACGAGTCGGAACCGAGAAGGTCACATCGTGGTCAAGGAACACCTCGGCCTCTTCCTCGTCAGTGCCGTCCTTGTAGTCGTTGCCCATGCCTTCGTCGAACGGACGCACGCCGGAACGGGCCACGACCTCGTCATGGTAACGTTCCGCGATATCCTCCTCAGGCACGAGGTTGCCGTCAACGTCGTACCAGCCCGGCTTGGGGCTGTCGTTCCACGTCAGCAGGCCCATATTCCATGCCAGTTCGAGCACCGCGCCGGCAGACAGATCCACCTGGCCGTCGGAATGGATGCCGAGTTCGGCTTCGAAACGGGTGCGGCCGGAGCCCCATGGGCCAAGTTCACCCACGGACACGATGACGATTTCATCTTCCGGACGTGCGCTGACGTTCTGCCAATCGGCAAGATCGACCTTGGCCTGACGCGGAGCACGCGGGCTTGGCAGCGCCTTGATGAGCGTCTTGGCCGCGGTATCGGATTCGTTGCTTGCGATTGCGTTCTTGGCATTCGCCGCTTCCGCTTGGGCCGCGTCTTCCATGGCTTCCGCACGCAGTGCCTTGATGTCGATCGGCTCGTTGCCGAGTCCGCCGGTCAGATCCACGTCGAGCGGGGCCTTGGCTGCTTCGATACGGGATTCGCGGGTGGAAAGGTTCAGCAGTTCGACCGCGATTTCGGCGGTGGAATAGGTCTTCAGACCGTGACGCTCCACCACTTCGACCAGCGGATCATTGCCGCCCATCAAGCCCGTGCCGCGCACCCAGCCGATCTTCGGATGGGCGAAGGTCACACGGCTCGACCACACCTTTTCGGCGCGAGCACGGTTCACAATCGCATCAAATGCGCTCTTCACTTCGCCGTAGGCACCGTCGCCGCCGAAAATACCGCGGTTCGGCGATCCCGGCAACACCACATGCAACTTATGCTGCACATCGGTGTCGGCACCGATCTTCGCAAGTCCGGCAATCGCACGCTCAACACCCCACAGCATGAGGCGAGCCTGGGATTCGAACAGTTCGCCGGAATCGGCGAGGCTGCCATGCACCGGCGGAGCCGCGAACGGGAAGAACAGGCTCGGCTCGTAAGCAGGTTTGAGAATCGTGGTGGTCGCACCGGAAGTCTTCTTCTGCACATTGCCGACCCAAGCGACCAACGCGTCCACGTCACGGTAGCTTGACAGGTTCGCAGGAACCAGCCACAACTTGGCGTCACCGGCCGCATGCTCACGGTAGGTCTGCTTGGCCCATGCCTTCACGCTTGGCTTGAAACTGTGCGAGGTGGCCACCACGGTAGCACCGCCTGCAAGCAGGCCGTTGACCACCTGGGCTGCGATGGAGTTCGGAGCCACGCCCGTCACCACGGCGATATCTCCAGCGAAACGGCTGGTTTCCGCCGATTCGGAAGCGTTTTCTCCTGCTTCGGCAGCGACACGATTGAATGCGGCCTTCAGATCCGCGTTGTCGCTCTTGCCTGCATACCAGGCGGCTTCGTCGGCAATGGTCTTGCCGAGACCGATGAAGCTACCGTTCAATGCGGATTCATCGTTGTTGTAGTAGGCGCGTGCCAGATCCTCACGTGCGGATGCCCAACGATCGTCGAACAGAATGGCCTTACGCTCGTCAAAACGAGGTTCGACCTGCTTCGGCCAGTCAGCACCGAGTTCGGCTTCGACCGCAGCCACAACAGCCGCGTTCTCATCAGCAGTTTCTTCGGCAACCGGAGCGGCAACGCCCAGCTGGTTCAGCACGAACTTCGCCGTGGAGGCGAGCACGCCATCGGCACCGGTCACCTTGGCCGCGAACGCGTCCAAAGCGGCGGAATCAACCACAGCCCCGCCAGCTGCGCCACCAGCGCTCGGCATGGCAACAGCGATGCCCTTGTCGGCGGCAACCTTCTGCACGGCCGCATCGATCAGCGCGTTGGCAGCGGCCGCATTGGAAGCGGCATCCGTGCTCAACGAGGCAAGATCACCGCCACGAGAGCTGGCCCCCTCACGGGTTTCGAGCACGAGCGCAGCCACCACATGGGAAGTCCACCCTTCACCAAGCTGCCATGTATCGGTCACACGCTTGGTGATCTGGCCGAGCTTCACACCGGCGGCACCGAACATGCCACGCACACGGTCGCGCACGATGTCAGACAGCACCGGACCGAACGCCTTGTAGTTCGGAGCGACCTTGTTGACCAAAGCGCTCAGCGCCTTGACCGTCGCTTCGGCGGCACCGTCCACGGAAGCCACGCCCAGTTCGGAGCTGATGTCCATAAGCAACTGGTTACGGCGGGAAGACACGCCATTAGTCAGCGTATCGGTGGTATCGCTTTCGCCGATCTGATCGGGGCGAACCTTGGCCGAGTAAGCCAGCAATGTGGCGATCGCATCGGATGCCTTGAATGGAATATCCGCAACGGCGGCACCAGACGGAGCGCCAGCGGAAGCTGCGGCAACCGGAACTTCCGCAACGGCTACAGGAGCCGCCGCAGGAGCTGAGGCAACAGCCGGAGCAGCAGCCGCAGAAGAAGCCGCAGCCGCAACTGCAGAATCGTCGGCATCTTCTTCCGGAACCAACGAATCGGAATCGGTCATATATACGCGGCCCTCATCGCGACCAACGTTGTACACCGTCACATCACGACCGGCAAACTGTGGCAGACGCAACGTCTTGGCACCAAGATTGGCGAGTGTCGGAGCATTGCCGAGACCAACCTCAACATACTCTTCCACACCAAGACCGCCCTGCTCGGCGGAACCGAACAGCAGAGCCTGCGTCTCAATCCAACGCACCGGGGAGGCAAACTGCCAAGACAGCAGTTCCGTAAGCAGCAGTCGACCGAGCTTCTGATCATCAGCAGCATAGGAATCCCAAATCTGCGGATCATCCAAAGCGGCCTGAATGCGCTCGGACGGCACGACTTCGAGAATCTTGGCCGCGAATTCCTTCGTCATTTCGAACGGAGCCGCAACCAGGTTCGGAATGTAGCGTCCGACCAAGCGACCACGGTAATCGATGGTCTGCGGCAGGAGCGCGTCAAGCTTGTCGCGGAATTCCGGCACACCCTTGCGCAGCAGCGTGGAATGGAACGGCACATCGATGCCCGGCACCAGCATGAATGCCGGCTTGCCGCCATATTCGGCTACGCGGCGGTCGGAATCGGCCTTCAGCGCCTTCAGACCGGCGATGGTGCCTGCCACGGCATACTGCTGGCCAGCCAGGTTGTAGTTCACGATCTGCAGGAACTCGCCGGAAGCCTTCGACACGGATTCGACGTATTCGCGTACGCCGTCGTCGCCCACACCGAACTGGTTCGGACGCAGCGCACCCATGCGGTAGTTGGAGCGACCCTTCGCATCACGCGGAATGAGGTGGTGCATGGTGGAGCCGCGATGGAACACGAGTTCGATCACGGTTTCCAGCGGAATCACGCCGGCGAAGGAGCTCAGGGCGTTGTATTCGCCCAGCGAATGACCCGCGAAATAGGCCGGCCAAATGTCGGCGCCGGCTTCGCGCAGACGTGCGGTCTGGGCGAATGCCACGGTGGCGAGCGCCACCTGCGTGAACTGGGTCAGGTTGAGCAGTCCTTCCGGATGGCGGTAGGTCACGCCGTTGGCGGTCAGTTCCTTCGGATTGTCACGCACGACGGCGAGGATCGAGAATCCAAGCTTCTCGCAGGTCACCTTGTCGGCACGCTCCCACACGTCTCGTGCGGCCGGGGACTTGGCACGCTCGTCGAGCACCATGCCCTGCTGCTGTATGCCCTGGCCCGGGTAGACGAAGGCGGACTTCGGCGCACGTACGATGGCGGTGCCACGAGACACGATATTGCCGTCGATGCGGCTGGTCACTTCGAGCACCATGCCGGAGTGTGCCACGCGTCCGACACGCTCGACGGAGATTTCCACTTCGTCGTCGAGCTGCACCATGCCGTACATGTTGTAGGTCCAGCCTGCGATTTCGTAGTGCGCACCCTTGCCGTCAAGCGCCTGCACCGCGTATTGCGCGGTTGCGGAGAGCCACATGCCGTGCACGAGCGGTGCCGCAAGACCGGAAACGGCAGCGCCACGATGCGAGGTGTGGATCGGGTTGAAATCGCCGGAAGTACGGGCGAAGGCGGTCATCTCGTGCGGAGCGGTCACCTTGACGCGGCGCAGCAGTCGGCGCGGAGTGCTTTCGATTTCCGCTTCGATTCCGCCGTAGTCCGGCGCTTCCGGCGGCAGTGCGTCGGAATATGCGCGGCCACGGATGGCGAAACGCTCGGTTTCGTTGGCAAGCACGGTGCCGTCTTGTGCGCTGTGGGTGACGTGGATGGTCACCACACGGCCGGATGCCGATTCGAAGTAGTTTTCGGCCCAGCTGGTCAGTGCGATCTGTTCGCCAGTGTGCTTGAGCAGCTCGTTTTCGCTGACTTCCAGTTCGATGAGATGGTCGAGATGCACTGCGTTGAGCAGGCCTTCGATCACCGGGAAGCCGTTGACGTATACGGATCCGAGGGCCGCGTAGATGGCGGGCCATGCCGGTCCGACGAGTGCGTCCGGTGCGATGCGCGACGGCACCAGATTGCTCGGCAGCGCGCCGCCGGTGGCTGCTTCATGGTCGAAGCCGAGGTTGGCGGACAGCGTGTAGCTGGTATGCGCCTGTCCGAACGGATGGGCGGCTTTGTCTGCCACCTGCTCAATAACGGGCATGGCGGTGAGCTTGTCGCCGGTGATGGCGGTATTGCCGATGCCCGCGGTGTCGGCAAGCATGCGGTACACGTGTTCCGGCAGGCGGTCGCGGTCGACCACCGGGAAGAGCCCGGATTCGTTGCCGTCCACGTTCAGCGGGATGACGATGTCGCGTACGGCGTGCTTGGATGCGCCACCGTCAGGATCGTTGTCCCAGTAGGTATCGAGATGAATGTCGAGATCGTACTTTTCGATGCTTCCTTCGCTGGAAATCTTGCGGATTTCGTAGTTGGCGTCACCGTTGCTGGTACCGTACGCCGGGTTTGCCATGAGATGGCCCACCCACGAGATGTTCGGGGATTTGCGAATGAATTCTTCTGCGGAAGATGCCGCGCCGAGCTGGGCAAACGCGGTTTTGTCTGCGCTTGGCGATTCGGCGGAAACGCGCTTGACCATGGCCTCTTCGAAACGGCCAAGAATGTCGGCGACCGGTTCGTCAACGGTGGTGATGCCCGCAACGGAGATCGGACCAGGAATAATACGCACGGAATCGGCGGAGTAACGGGAGTCTTCGGACTGCCACAGCTGATCCTGACCCCACCAACGCAGCAGGTCGTTGTCGATGACGGGCACGAACGGCATTGGCTTCGGATATTCACGCACGAGCACCGGGAACCAAGCTTCATCCATCGGGGTGACGGTCAGCTCATCAGCTTGCGGATAGGCTTCGGCAAGCTTGGCGATGGCCGCATGCGGATCGGATTCCACATCGGCACGGGATGCGAACAGCGATGCGAATTCGCCGCTTTCCTTCGTGGTGACGCGGGCTTCGATACGCTGTAGCAAGTGCAGGAAGCGATCGGCATAGGTTTCATCTACCCACGGGAAAGCGAGATCGGCGAAACGCTGCGCCCATGCGAGATAGGTCATGGCCTTCAGGTCACCGAAATACGGCTTTGCGGTGGCGTTCAACGCATCGATGATTTCCTCACGGCGGCTTTCCAGCTCTTCCGGATGCTTCATCACGCGCACCAGCAGGCGTCCGCAACGCGCGGAAGAGTTTTCCAGCTCGTAAATATCGGCATGCAGGTGGCTCAGGCCGGAGGTGACTCCACCCTTGGCTTGGCCGCTCGGCACCCACTGTTCGCCCAGCGGAGCGAACGGATCGACGTCTGCTCCCTTGGCGGGAATGCCTGGGGTGTTGACGAGCATCTGCTTGACTTCAGGGCTGGTGTGCGCTTCTTTGGCGGTCATCACGGCGGTGCCGACAAGCACGCCGTCCACCGGCATGAGCGGGCGACCGTATTCGGCGGACCATTCGCCGGTGATGTAGTCGGCTCCGCGTTCCGGCGTGCCGATGCCGCCGCCGACCACGAGCACCAGATTGGACTGTTCGCGCACTTCGGCATAGGTGCTCAGCAGCAGATCGTCCAATGATTCCCACGAATGGTGTCCACCTGCGGAACCACCTTCGACTTCGATGAGCACCTTGACCGGAGCGACGGCCTTGGCGATGCGCACCACCTGGCGAATCTGGTCGACGGTGCCCGGCTTGAAGCTCACGTACGGGAATCCGTCGGCGTTGAGAGTGTGAATGAGTTCCACGGCCTCGTCAAGTTCCGGAATGCCCGCGGACACGACCACGCCGTCGATCGGGGTGCCGCTGGCACGCTTCTTCGGTACGATACGCTGGGATCCGAACTGCAGATTCCACAGGTAGCGGTCCATGAACATCGCGTTGAATTCAACGGTACGGCCTTCTTCAAGCTCTTCTTCCAGCTTGGCGACATGACGGTCGAACACGCTGGCGGTCACCTGGCCGCCGCCTGCAAGTTCCGCCCAGTAACCGGCGTTGGCGGCCGCTGCCACGATTTCCGGTTCCACGGTGGTCGGGGTCATACCGGCGAGCAGTACCGGAGCCTTGCCGGTCAGTTCGGTGAATGCTGTGCGTACCTTGTCTCCGGCGGAGGTATGGATGATGCTTGGTGCGAAGCGGGTCCAGTTCTGGGTGCGCTCCGGCAGGGTTTCCAGCGTGGAGAGTTCGCCGCGATCGGCCACGGTGGAGGCTTCCACCACGCCGACGCCGGTGCCTTGGGCAACGGTGGAGAACAGCTTGCCAACGGTGGTTCCCGGACCAAAGTCCAACACCCACAGGGCGCTCGGATCGGTGGATTTCATGAGCGCACGCACGCGGGCGGCCCAATCCACATGGTTGAGCAGCACTTCGGCGGCGAGCTCGCGAGCGTGGTCGGCGTTGATTCCGCAGGATTCCGCCCATGAAACAGCCTGTGAAACAGCCTCGGCCATAAGCGGGCTGTGGAACGGCAGGGTCACGTCAAGGTATTCGAGCACCGGTTCGAACACGCGACCGCCACGCACCTTCTCTTCGCGCAGCTTGGCCTGGTGCTTGTGCTCCTTGGCCACTTCCACGCCGAACGCGGCCAGATCCTCCGGGTAGCCGGAGAGCACATAATGCGTGGCGGAATTGGTGACGGCCACGGCGATCGGGCCTCGGGCACCGGAAACACGCTTGATCAGCGCATCCACCTGGGCGCGGGTGATGTCCTTGACAGACAGCATCGGCGTGGCTTCGCCGTGACGTGCGGCAAGGCCAAGCTGACGTGCCTGACGGGTGCCGGCAACGCCGATCAGCGTGGCAATCGCAAGAATTTCATCGATTTGCGCGGAAGCCGCCTCAATGGAACCCGCTTCGACAATCGACTGCACCATGTGCACGGCGAGCACGCCTTGGGAGTGACCAAGCACGGCAACCGGCTTGGCAACGGCGGGATTGTAGCCGAGAGCTGCAGCATCGAGTAGCGCACCCAACTGGGCGAGCGCAATGCCAGGAACGCTGGCGGAAGCCGCTGCGGCAGCGCCAAGTCGCGCCGGATTTGGCTCGAATCCAAACAGGTCGACCGGGCGCCCGGTGGTGGCGAGCAGGTCGGCTGACACTGGGTACAGCAGTGCCTGGGCTGCGTCGGCGTGGGTATGCAGGGCTTCGTCGAGCACCGGATTGGCGCTCTGGTCGGCGAGCGTCACCGGCCATGGGGTGGATTGGCCTGCGAAGGCGAGTGCGTGCGGCTCGCTGTTCAGTCGGTCAAGAAAAAAGGTGTTCATGATGTTCCTTACTTGTTTCAAAAATCTTGCGATGTGTTCTTGCGTTTACGTTTGCTTACGATTCATCCGCGCACTTTGCGCCCGTCACAACGGCTGGTTGCCGTGGTGTTTGGTGGTTTTGCGCACGCGTTTCTTGCTGGAGAGCAGTTTGAGCGATTCGATGATGGTTTCGCGGGTCTGCTCGGGGTCGATCATGGCGTCGATTTCGCCCATTTCCAGCGATAGATTCGCGTTGACGGTGGTGCGTTCGTAGTCGGCCACGTATTTGGCTCGGAGCGCTTCGACGTCTTTGCCTGCGTCTTTGGCTTTCTGCAGGTCTTTGCGGTGGATGATGTTCACCGCTCCGGCCGCGCCGAGCACTGCGATTTGGCTGGATGGCCACGCGTAGTTGAGGTCGGCTCCGATGGCTTTGGATCCCATCACGATATAGGCTCCGCCGAAGGCTTTGCGTAGGATCACGGTGACCAGCGGCACTTGCGCGTTGGCGTAGGCGTAGATCACTTTCGCGCCGCGGCGGATGATGCCCGCATGTTCCTGTTCGGCGCCAGGCTTGTATCCGGGGGTGTCCACCAAGGTGACGACCGGCAGGTTGAACGCGTCGCACAGACGCACGAATCGTGCCACTTTTTCGGAGGAATCCACGTCGAGGATGCCCGCGTTGACGTTCGGCTGGTTTGCCACAATGCCGACCGGATGCCCGTTCACGCAGGCGAATCCCACCACTGCGGAGCTTGCGAACAGCTCATGCACCTGCACGAATTCGCCGTAGTCCACGATGCAGCGGATCACGTCGAGCACGTCGTACGGCTGGCGGTCGTTGTCCGGCACGATGGTGGCAAGTCGCTTGGCCACGTCACGGTCGGCGCGGGTTGCGGCGTACGCGTAGGTGGGCGGCTGCAGGTCGGAGTTGGACGGCAGGTAGGCGAGCACGGTTCGTGCGTAGTCGATCGCGTCGGCTTCGTCTTCGCCCAGGTAGTGCGCCACACCGGAGGTGGCGTTGTGCACATATCCGCCGCCGAGGTCGTCCATGCTGATCACTTCGCCTGTGGCCGCTTTGACCACGTCAGGACCGGTGACGAACATGTTGGAGTTTTCACGGGTCATGATGATCAGATCGGTCAGTGCCGGGCAGTACACGGCTCCACCCGCGCATGGGCCGAGAATCAGCGAGAGCTGCGGCACGAAACCGCTGGCGTCGCAGGTTTTACGGAACAGATGCCCGTATTGCGTCAGCGCGGCCACGCCCTCTTGAATGCGGGCGCCGCCCGAATCGATAAGTGCGATGATCGGCACTTTCAAGTCGAGCGCTTTGTCCATCAATCGGCAGATCTTGCGGCCTTCCGCGACTCCCAGCGTGCCGCCGCGCACGGAAAAGTCCTGTGCGTATACGGCCACTTTGCGTCCGAACACTTCGCCGAAACCGGTGATGACCGCCGCTCCCGCGCGTCCGCCGTTGATGTCGCCGCCGCAGAATCGTCCGATTTCCTCGAAGGAACCGGTGTCAAGCAGCAGGTCAAGACGTTCGCGCGCCGTCAGTTTGCCTTTGACATGCTGGCGATTGCGGGCATGATCTTCCGCTTCGTGCGCGAGTTGCGCCGCACGAAGCACGGATGCGCGGATTGGCTGGGATGCGCCCGGCAGGTCGGCCGCGGAGACGGCTTCGGCCGCGTTTTTGCCGAGTCGCTCCTGCTGTTCCATTACGATCTTCACGGCTTCTTTGACGGCCGGGCTTGCGATGATATCAGTCATCACTTACCCCCTTCCATAGTTCCGTCGGTTGCGGTTCCGTCAACAGCAGCGCCAGTTGCGCCGTTTTCGCCGGCTTCCGTACCACTCGCTCCGGTCACATCGATGGTCATCAACGTTTCACCGGCTTCCACACCTGCCGCGGGCCCCACGAAAATCTTGGTGACAGCGCCTTTGACCGGTGCATACACGTAGTTCTCCATCTTCATGGATTCGAGAACGACGAGCAGGTCGCCCTTGGCCACCTGCTGGCCTTCGGCCACATTGATACGCGTCACGACGGCCTGCATCGGGCTTGCGATCACACCGGATTGGCCGTCGTTGCTTTGCTGTTTTTTCTGCGCATGATGCAGTCCCTGTCCACGCAGCGGCTGGATGGCACGTTTCGCGTCACGTGCTTTGGCACCGCCCGTCAGGTTGGCGACGATGTCGTTCGGCACGGTCAGCGACACTCTGCGATTGTTGACTTCGATGACGAAGGTTTCGCTGGATTCCTTCTTGTCGACCTCGGAAGCGCCAGACATGGACGCCGGCTGCCCGCCTTGCGATGATGCGGCTTCCTTGTTGAGGTACTTGCGTTCCAGCCATTTGGTGCTGACATCGTATGCAACACCGTGTTCGGCGGTGAATTCGTCGTCGTTGAAAATCTGTTCGAACAAGCTTGCCGGAGTCGGCACGCCTTCCACCTTCAGCTCGATCAAGGCGCGGCGCACGCGGGCCACTGCTGCCGCTCGGTCAGATGCGGTGACCACGAGTTTGCCCATCATCGAATCGAATTTCGGCGAAATGGTGTCGCCTTCGACCACGCCGGAATCCACACGGATGCCCGGGCCGGACGGCCAGCGCAACGAGGTCAGCGTGCCGGAGCTTGGCGCGAGGTTCTTCGCCGGATCCTCGCAGGTCAGGCGCAGTTCAAAACTGTGTCCACGAAGCGGATGGTTCACGGTCAGTTCCCCACCGTTGGCGATGGTCAGCTGCTCGCGCACCAGGTCAAGTCCGCAGACCTCCTCGCTGACGGTATGCTCCACCTGCAGACGCGGATTGACTTCCAGGAAGTACACTTTGCCCTGTTCGGTCACCATGAATTCGCAGGTGCCAAGCCCCTCGTAATCGACGGCTTCGAACAGTCGGCGAGAGTAGGTTTCCAGCTGGTCGGTCACCTCGGAGGAAAGGAACGGTGCCGGCGCCTCTTCGACAAGCTTCTGATTGCGGCGCTGCACGGAGCAGTCGCGCGTGGAATACACGGTGAAGTTGCCGTGCGAGTCACGGCCGCACTGCGTTTCGACGTGACGTCCTTTGTCGATGAATCGTTCCACGAAATATTCGTTCAGATCACCGCCCTGCAGCGCATCATGATTCATGTAGAAACCACGCAGCTCGTCATCGTTGTGCACGAGCGTGATGCCGCGACCGCCGCCGCCATCGGTACGCTTAAGCATGAGCGGATAACCGTGCGTATGCGCGAAATCCAGCAGCAATCGCATGTCGGAAATCGACTGGGAAATGCCGGGAACCGGCGGAACTTTGGCGAACGTGGCCACACGACGTGCGGTGATCTTATCCCCCAAATCCACGAGGGCTTTCGGATTCGGACCAACCCAAGCCGCACCCGCATCGATCACTTTCTGCGCGAAAGTGGCCACTTCGGAAAGGAATCCGTAGCCTGGATGCACTGCGTCGGCACCGCTGCGCTGCAGAATGTCGATCAGCAGATCCTCGTTGAGATAGGTGTCTTTATACGTGTCTCCGGAAAGCAGATATGCGTCGTCAGCCATCTGCACGTATTGTGCATGGCGATCCTGCTCCGCGTACACCGCAACCGTGGGAATCCCCATCTCACGGGCGGTGCGCACTACGCGAAGCGCGATTTCTCCGCGATTCGCCACCAGAAGTTTGTTGACATTTTTAGGCATAACGTCAAGTTTGGTCGCGCGAACGAAAAATCGTGAACTCGTTTCCCACAAAAGACACGCAATCTTTTTGTAAGGCTCCACAAACGTTACCGAAACTTGGCAAGCCTACGATTGGGGGCATAAGTTGACAAACCTTGCATTTTCGTCACTTTCGCGCTTGCCATCATTTCGGCTGTCAACAATCGTCGATTCATCAACGTAATGCAATCACATCCAAGGAGAATTATCGTGCGTAACGCAATGCTGACACTCAAAACCACGCTGAAAACCGCCACCAGCGGCACTGTCGGATCCATCCTCAAGCCGGCGCTGTTCGCCGTGCTCATGTGGACCGCCTCCGCGGCCGGTGCCGTGCCGATTCCGGGCACGCCGGTGCCGATCACGCTACAGACGTTCGTGGTGATGCTGGCCGCGCTGATGCTGCCGTGGAAGCAGGCCGGCGCCGCGATGCTCATGTATCTGGCAGCCGGCGCGGTCGGTCTGCCGGTGTTCGCCGGCGGCGCTTCCACCATGGCATTGGTTGGCCCGAGCGCCGGCTTCCTGATCGGCTTCCTGCCGGCGGCCATCGTCACGTCGCTGCTGAAGGGTGAGGCGCGCACCGATTCGCTGAAGCATGGCGCGCTGACCGCCGCACGTTACCTGTTTGCCTGCGTCGCCGGCTGCATTGCGCTTGACTATCTGCTTGGTTTCATCGTGCAGTCCGCCATTACCGGCATCGCACTGCCGATTGTGGCCGTGGCTTCCATGGGATTCGTCGCAGGCGATGCGGTCAAGGCCGGTATCGCTTCCACCGTGGTCGCAGGTCTTGCCAAGCTGAAGTGAGATTGCGGCAAATTTCAGCAATCAAGTAATTTTTTACTTACTGAGCACGCCTACGTCGGCCGTGCTCACCCGATGCAATACGCCTTCCTGATCCTCAATGGTCAGGGAGGCGTCGTCGTTTAACGCGACAGCCCTGCCCTGCAAAGTGGTTCCGTCCACAAAATGAGCCTCGCACTGCTTGCCGAGCGTCCAGCAGATCGGGGTCATCGCTTCCCGGGCGCGCACAGCCTCACGGTGAGGGTCCTCTTCGAAATCAGCCAACCGCGAGCGCAATCCTTGCACCCAACGTACGGCAATCGCATCGCGCAACACCATCGCATCAGGCAGATTGCGCGCAACCAACTGCAACGATGTGGACTTATCTATCGGCAATCGCTCCTGAGCGACGGCAAGATTCAAACCGACGCCGATCACAATGGCAACGCGATCCCCGCAATCCGGAATCGGCACCATTTCAGCGAGTACGCCACCAAGTTTCTTGCCGCCCGCAAAAATATCGTTCGGCCATTTCAGCAAAACATCTTCATCGAGCGTGCCGCCGAAATCGCATACCGCACCAACAATCGCCTCACGCATCTCGCAACCGGCAATCATCTGCAGCCAACCATTGACGGACGAATCGCGCACAATCGCAACCGGCACGCTCACCACCAGCGACACGATGAATGACTCCCCCGGCACACTGGCCCACGTATGGTCGAGCCGCCCGCGACCGGCCGTCTGCTCGTTCGCCGCGACAACCACGATCTCACGCCCGCTCCACACGAGGTTCCCTGCAATGCCGTCCATGCCATCCATGCCGAACAGCCGACCTGCACGCACCAAATCCGCGGCATACGTGTTGGTGGATCCCACCGTATCCAAAACAAGCACCTGATCCGCCGCAACGCATGTACGCGGCATGATCGCAGCCGAATCCAAAATCGCCATCATTACCTCCTACCTACTACAGCGCGGCGCGCCGACGCAATGTCGCCGCAACGCAACAGCTCATGCAGCAGCCAACGCAGCCGCTACTCGTCCTGCCGCACCTGGCTGGCCTCATGCGCACTGGCCACGTTCGCGCTGGCAGCCGATCGCGCATTACGCGACTCGCGCCAGAATTGCAGGCATACGAAACCGAATACGAACGCGACCGGTAGCATATGCCGTTCGAAATTGTTGGCCGGAGCGGTGATCATCACGCCCATGAGCAGCAGCAGGGGCAGATGCCATGACAGCGAGCGCCATCGCCGCAACACCACTTCGGCAGCGCCGACCAGCAGCATCAGCGTTACGTACAGATTGCCGTGCGTCACCCAGCCGATCACGGGAATATTGCCCCAACCTTTCGCGAAGCCGGCCACCGCATCGCGCCAATCGTGGTTATACAGGTGGATCCACGCATTGTCGTTCTGCACGTAATCGTTGTTCACGTAGTAGTCCATCGACACGTATGGCAGGTCGGTCACGTCGAAATAGCCGAAGCATTCGGCGAAAAACGCGTCGAGCGCGATAACAGGATTTGCGACAACGATTTCAAGCCAGGCCTCGTTGAAGTTTGTCATGTCGTCTTCGGTGACGGTGCGCCACTTGTAGCTGACTTTCTTCGATTGGATGCCGGAGGATTTCACCGGGTCGGCGTCCTGCCGGAAGTACGCTTCGGCCATCTGGTCGAGGTTGAAGACCGGTTCAAGCTTTTTCGCCGCGTCCGCCGGAATGCCTTTCGGATTGTATTTGGCGACGCGCGCGATCTGCTGCAGTTGGATGCCACGGCTTTCGATGGGGTCGCCGCCGATGATGGCGCCCGTGTTGGTGAGGAACACGATGCCGCCATGAATGAGGATGGTTGGCAGCAGAAGTGCCACAAGATAGGTTTTCCAACGTTTGCGATCGTTGATAAGTGCCAGGATCAGGGTGAAGAGAATGATGTACCACGCGTATTTCGCGCTGATGAGCATCACGCAGCTTGAGATGGTGAAGGCCATGATCGAGCGTTTGCGTAGGTACGTCGGCTTGCCGTTGATGGTGGGCAGCGCTTTGATATGCGTCATGTGCAGTTCGTACCACACGCCGAACCACCATACGAATGCGAAAGCGAACAGCGGCGATTTCGTCAGGGAAATCGTGGCGAATACCGCAAGCGGGCACACCATGAAGAACAGCAGTATCATGAATCGTGTTTTCGCACCGGCCCGCAGTCTGGAAGGGCGTGCCACAACGCCTGCTTCAGGATGCGCGTAATCGCGCATATTCCAGCAATCGTGGCGTTCCGGATGCGAGAAGTCGAACGTGCCAACGCCAAGCCTGCGCCACGGCAGGTTGAAGAACCGGTTGGCGGTGGCCGAACAGCAGAATGCGGCGAACAGCCATTGCAAGGCTGCGAGCACCACGATGCCCGCATCGTTGGAGTCGGTGAAGTAGCGCGAAACCGCCGCTGCGGCACCGTAGAACACGGTGAGCACGACATTGTGCTGGTCGGTCAGATATGTGGGATTGTCCGGCCACATGTAATGCGCGGTCGGGTAAATATCCATGGGCACGAACGAGAAGAAGCCGATATATGGCTGTTTCAAGCCCGTCCACTGGTTCAAGGCCCAGCTGAATTCACGGATCTGCGAGCGAATGTCGGCGCCGAACGCGGCCAATAGCGTGGTTGGAATCCACAGCCAGCCGATTACGAACACCAGCATGAGTTTCCACCAACAGTCGGTGCAGCGGATGAGTTTGCGCCCCGTCCATACGATCACTGCATGCAGGGCGCGCCCTGGGCGGCTGTGCGCGGCATCATGCAAGTGTCGCAACATAATGCCAAGCACGGTGGTCGGCGTTCCTGCAATCTCGTTGCATAGTTTTTCATGCCGTCGTGCGCAATATTGCGGAAGTACGCGACGGCCGCGGCCGAATCTGACCAATGCGACAACTATCGAAAACCATATCGCGAAAGCGACCACCAAATACAGCACATTCAGCCAGCCGAAGTCGGAAAGCCCATCGCCGAACCAATACAACGGCCCGATCGCGCAACACCATGCCACCCAAAGGCATGCCAGCACGGCCAGCATCCAGCTGAGGAATGTGCCGATACGCTCGCCACGCTTTCCAGTTTGTTTGACTTCGCTCATAAGCGGCATAATAGCGGCACTCCCCGAATGAACTTCACCTCGTTGACGCTTTCCGTTCAGCGATTCGCCAGTTGGGCGGCTACACTTGACGCTTATGAACTCCGATCAGGCAGACATTCTCGACCTTCTGGCAGGGCACACCGACGATTCAACCATCGAACGGCTCGCTTTCGAATGCCTGATGACTTCTCTTACGGATGATCGCGTCGCCTCGTTGATGAATGTGCTTGGTTGGCGTGGGGATTTCGATTGTTTCGCGATTGGCGGCACACCGGAAACGAGTCCCGCTTCGGCTTCGCTCGTTGCGCGTAAGGCGGTGCGCGATCTGGGCGGAGAACATGTGATTGTTGGCACATACGGCAGTTTTCTGCTGGCGCTTGTCTGTCAGAGTGGCGCCGCCACTGCCGAAGTGACCTGCACGTCGATTATGCCCGCTTTCAAAGATGACGAATCGGTGTATTTGAGTCCGGTGCGTTCCGGTGTCGCCGGCGCTTCGCACGTGTTGCGTGAAACCCTGTTTTCCTTGCAGGCGGCTCCCGCTTTGGCGTCGCCGTCCCGCCCGTTGCGTGCCGATGAGTTGCTGCCGGAACGGGCGCTGTTGGGCGATGATTACGCTCGTGAAGAGTTGTATCAGAACGTGTATCAGGTGCTTCATGGCGAGAATCCCGACGATCCGACGTTTGTGACGGTTTCCACGTTTTTGCGCAACGGCAGTTCGTTGGAAAACACGGCGAAGGAATTGAATGTGCATCCGAATACGGTGCGTTATCGTTTGAAGCGTGCCGCGGAAACGACCGGTTGGGATGCGACCGACCCGCGTGACGCATACGTTTTGACGACGGCGCTTGCGATTGGCCGTATGCGCGATCGTTGAAAATCACTTCTCTGTTTTAATATCTATCTGATATCTGGTTTCATTGAGATTCTTTGATAGTCAGACGATTGCAGGATCATTATTTATTAAATGAGATAGATAATCGCAAGATATATATGAAAAGACCCGCATCTCGCGTTGGGGCAGGATGCGGGTCTTTTGCAAGCTATATAGAAGCTATCTGCAAGCTATATTGCTCAGGCGATGACCGTCGGATCAACCGGGACGCCCGGGTTCATCGTGGAGGTGATGGTCGCCTTGGTGACGTAGCGGCCCTTCACGGTGGACGGCTTCAGACGCTTGATTTCGTCGGCAACAGCCTTGAAGTTCTCGTCGAGAGCCTGCTCGGTGAAGGAGAGCTTGCCGATGAGGAAGCTCAGGTTGCCATTCTTGTCAACACGGAAGTCGACCTTGCCGCCCTTGATGTCCTTGATGGCCTTGGTGACATCCATGGTCACGGTGCCGGTCTTCGGGTTCGGCATGAGGCCACGCGGACCGAGCACGCGGCCGAGGCGGCCGACCTTGCCCATCATGTCCGGGGTAGCCACCACGGAATCGAAGTCCAGGAAGCCGTCGGCGACCTTCTGCACGAGATCGTCGTCACCGACGATGTCGGCGCCAGCCTCGAGAGCCTCAGTGGCCTTCGGGCCACGGGCGAACACGAGGACCTTGGCGGTCTTACCGGTGCCGTTCGGCAGGTTGACGGAACCGCGGACCAGCTGGTCGGCCTTACGCGGATCCACGTTCAGGCGCAGCACGGCCTCAACGGTCTGATCGAACTTGTACTCCGGCATGCTCTTGACGAGAGCGATGGCTTCGTTAGCGGTGTAAAGATTGTTGCGATCGATCTTCTCAGAAGCTTCGCGGTACTTCTTGGAACGCTTTACCATTTGTCCCTCTCCTCTCAGTCGGTAACCGTGATACCCATCGAGCGGGCGGTGCCCTCGATGATCTTCATGCCGGCTTCGACGTCGCGTGCGGACAGATCAGCCATCTTGATTTCGGCGATCTCACGGACCTGAGCCTTGGTGACGGAGCCGACCTTGTGGGTCAGCGGGTTTTCGGTACCCTTCTGGATGCCCGCGGCCTTCTTCAGCAGAGCTGCCGCCGGCGGGGTCTTCAGAATGAAGGTGAAGGAACGATCTTCGAAAACGGTGATCTCAACAGGGATGACCTGGCCCATCTTGTCCTGCGTGGCAGCGTTGTACTGCTTGCAGAAGTCCATGATGTTCACGCCATGGGAACCCAGTGCCGGGCCCAGCGGCGGGGCCGGGTTGGCCTTGCCAGCCTGAATCTGGAGCTTGAGAAGCGCCGAGACTTTCTTCTTAGGAGCCATTGTATGGTTCTTCTTTCTGTAGAAGCGGTGGTAGCGGCACCAGAGTAGGTTTCCCGCGTCCGGTTCCTTCCGCAACGTATATTGCTGTGCTGTGCTAGCGGATTCCGTACCCTCATTCAGGCACGCCAAACCCTCCAGACACAAGCTTTCCTATTGTGCCCACTCCCCCAGACAAAAAAAGACCCCGCAATGCGCGGGGTCTTTCAAAGACTTATTAGGACAGTTTTTCTACCTGGTTGAAGCCCAACTCCACTGGCGTGTCGCGACCGAAGATGGACACCAGCACCGTGAGCTTCTGGGTGGTGGGCTCAACGTCGGAGACGACAGCTGCCATGGTGGTGAACGGACCGTCGGTGACGGTGACCTGATCGCCAACGGCGTAGGAGACTTCAAGGACGCGCTTCTTGTTGGCGGCCGGCTTGTCACCAGCCTTCTTGAGCGCTTCGGAAGCGATCATCGGAGCCATCATGGAGACGACTTCCTTGCGGCTCAGCGGCGCCGGTTCCTTGGTCGGACCGACGAAGCCGGTGACGCCTTCGGTTTCACGCACAATACGACGGGCGTTCTCATCCGGAAGCATGCGAATCAGCACATAGCCGGGAACACGCACGCGGGTGATGACCTTCTTGCCCTTTTCGGTGTGCTTTTCGACTTCTTCCATCGGAACTTCAATCTGGAAGATCTTATCTTCCATGCCGAAGCTTGCCACACGGGATTCAACGTTGGTCTTCACACGCTTCTCATAGCCGGAGTAGGTGTGCAGCACGTACCACTTGCCTTCGAGGGTGCGCAGGCTGTTAGAGAAGTCTTCGACGGCCTTGGCGCCAGCATCCAGCTCTTCGCCGCCCTCGTCCTCCGCGGACTCTTCGGAAGCAGCTTCAGCAGTCGGCTCGGCCTCAGCGACTTCCGGAACGCTTTCACCCTCGGCCTGCAGCGCCTCAACGGCAGCTACGGCCTCGAGATCAGCTTCTGGAGCTTCGTCGAGGTTGTCGGAAAACACTTCGTCAGTCATGCAGTTTCACCTTCAAGTCGTTGATCAGCCGAAGATCCACAGGGTCAGCTTGCCCAGACCGAAGTCCATGCCGGTGACCAGTGCCATCAGGAGCAGCACGAAGATGAACACGGCGAGTGCCCAGAAGAACAGCTCTTTGCTGGTCGGGGTCACGACCTTGCGGAGTTCGTCGATAATCTGTTTGATGAACAAGCCAAGACGCATGAAGATGTTCGGCTTAACGGCCTTTTCGCTATTTTTTGCCTTCGCCATAATAATCCTCCGCTGAGCTTGTTGTAAGAAGCTTGGCAGGGAAGGCGGGACTCGAACCCACAACCTACGGTTTTGGAGACCGTTGCGCTACCAATTGCGCCACTTCCCTAGGTGTACTCTGCCGTTTCTACTTGCTGGCGAGGATTTTGTGCGAAAAACCACGCAAGAAGTAAGCGGCAAAACCGCCAAGTCGAAATAATAGCGGGTATTTGCGACTTAGTCCAACCGGTTTTTCAAGAAATGTCCCAAAACCGCTATTTTTCAACGAAAAAAAGATTCGCACCCGGCATGTCACCGCGGTGCGAATCGTGTGAAAAGTCTCAGTCAGGCCAGTATCAGTCCTCGACCCACTGCTTCATACGCTTCATGCCCTCAACGAGGTCGTCGTCGGCAAGCGCGTACGAGAATCGCAAGTAGCCGGGAGCGCCGAACGCTTCGCCTGGAACGGCCGCCACATGACCTTCGTCAAGCAGTGCCGCAGCCAGTTCGGACGTGCTCGCATAAGCGGTTTTGCTGGTGCCGAGCGGCTTGTTCAGCAGTGCGCTCACGTCGGCGAACGCATAGAATGCGCCGGTCGGCGTCGGACAGTTCACACCTTCGATATCGTTCAACGCGGCGACGATGGTCTGACGGCGCTTGTCGAACGCCTCACGCATCTCGTACACGGCGTCAAGAGATCCGGACACGGCTGCGATCGCGGCACGCTGGGAGATATTGTTCACGTTCGACGTCATATGCCCCTGCAGCTTGGATGCGGCCTTCGCCACGTCGAGCGGAGCGATCATCCAGCCGACACGCCAGCCGGGCATAGCGTAGGTTTTGGCCACGCCGTTGAGCACCAGCAGCTGATCACGCACTTCAGGCACTGCAGCGCCGATATACGTGGTTTTTGCACCATCGTAGTTCAGATGCTCGTAGATTTCGTCGGAGATCACCCACACGTGGTGTTCCACAGCCCATTCGCCGATCGCCTTGACGGTTTCCGGATTCCACACGGCACCCGTCGGATTGTTCGGCGTATTCACGATGATGGCCTTCGTACGTTCGGTACGTGCCGCTTCCAGGTCTTCCAAGCTTGGCTCGAAATTGCGGTCAGCTCCCGCGAACACTTCGACAGGCACGCCTCCAGCCAGTTTCACGGCTTCCGGATAGCTCGTCCAATACGGCGTCGGAATGATGACTTCGTCGCCATCATTGAGCAGGATTTGAAAGGATTCGTATACGGCCTGCTTGCCGCCATTGGTCACGATCACCTGATTCGGATCGACTCCATACCCCGAGTCGCGCAACGTTTTGTCTGCGATCGCCTTGCGCAATTCCGGCAAACCTGCCGTCGGAGTGTAACGATAGTTCTTCGGATCCTGCACCGCTTCGGCCGCAGCCGCGACGATCGCAGCCGGAGTCGGAAAGTTCGGTTCGCCCGCACCAAATCCAATGACGTCGATTCCTTCAGCTTTCATCGCTTTCGCTTTGGAATCAACGGCCAGAGTAGCGCTCGGAGCCACGCGGTTAATACGTTCGGAAAGAGTCTGCCAGTCAGCCATAGTCATGTTTGCCATGCTATCCCTCCCGCCCGAAAAACAACAGCCTTTTAGCACATTTTGGAATTCCTTTTCCCTGTTGACCGGTAGGGGCGGCATATTGCTATTTACAGGGCACCGAACAAAAGAGGGAAAGGGATTAAACCAAGACGAGGTTGTCACGGTGGACTAGGGGGTGGGCGTATTCTTCGCCGAGGAAACGCTTGAGCTGGGCGGTATTGCGGCCGAGCATTTGCGGGATTTCTTCGGAATCGAATCCTACGAGGCCTTTTGCGAGGTGATTGCCCGCTTCATCGTCGATCCACACCGCGTCTCCGGCGGCGAAATCGCCCCGCACTTCGAGTACGCCGGCGGCAAGCAGGCTGGCGGCCCCTCCGCGTACCGCATTGGAAGCGCCGGCATCGGCCACGAGCGTGCCTTGCGGGTGTGCTGCGAACCCGATCCATAGGCGGCGTGATGATCCACGGTCGTTGATGGGGGCGAATGCGGTGCCGACTGGGTCGCCCATCATGGCCGGGCCTGCGTTTGCCGCGCAGGTGAGCACTGCGGGAATGCCGGAGACCGCCGCAACACGCGCCGCTTCCATTTTGGTGACCATGCCGCCGGTACCCACGTTTGATCCGGTGCCGCCGACCTGCACTTTGGCGAGCGCGTCCTCCACGTTCGGCACGTAGCTGATGCGTCGCGATCCGGGTTCGCTTGGGGGTGCCGTGTAGAGCGCGTCCACGTCGGTGAGGAGCACCAAAGCGTCGGCGACTACGATGTTGGCGATCAATGCGGAGAGTCGGTCGTTGTCTCCGAAACGGATTTCGTTGGACGCGAGGGAATCGTTTTCGTTGATGATCGGCACCGCGCCGAGGTCGAGCAGCCGGTCGAGGGTGCGTCGCACGTTGCGGTATTGCTGTGGCGCGATGGTGTCGGACACGGTGATGAGGATTTGCCCGACGCGCAGTCCGTATTGTGAGAAAGCGTTCTCGTACTGGGCCATGAGCAGGCCTTGTCCGACGGCCGCGCACGCCTGCTGGTCAGCCACGTCGGTTGGGCGTGAGTCGAAGCCGAGGGAGCCGAATCCGGCTGCGATGGCGCCGGAGGAGACGAGCACCACGCGCCCGCCCATGAGTCGCACGCGTGCGAGGGCCGCCACGAGCGCGTTGAGTCGCTCAGGATCGAGGTGGCCGCTTGGTTTGGTCAACGAGCTGGATCCCACTTTCACCACGATGGTTTGCGCTTCGGCGATGGCGCGGCGCACTTGGGCTTGCGATGGCGTGTTCATGGTTCCTCCAGGCGTTCGAATGGCCGAAAAGAAAACCCGCCGACATGCCAATCGGCACATCAGCGGGCGTTTTGCTGCTTCTATTGTTCCACGTTTTCGGAATCGGTGGTTTCACCGCGTCCGAAGAGGCTGGTTTCGTCATGGCGGTCGTCGTCCACGGAAGGATCGGCCCAGTGTCCGGCCTTGCGTTCGGCCATCATGGCTTCACGCACGGCTTGGCGCGCATCCATCATTTCGTGGTACTGGCGACGGCGTTCCGCGTTGGTGCGGCGCTGCGAACGGCCGTCCTGTTCCTGCAGTCGCAGGTCGACGCCTCGTGCGCCAAGCTGGGCGCCGTCGAGCATTTCCGCGCCCGCAGCAATGGTCGGATCCCAATCGAATTCCACGGCTCGCGCGCCCTTGCCGATGCGTACTTCGTCGCCAGGCTTGGCTCCCTTGTTGCGCAGCTCGTCTTCGACACCGAGTTTGGCGAGGCGGTCGGCCAGGTAGCCGACTGCTTCGTCGTTGTCGAAGTTGGTTTGCATGACCCAACGTTCCGGCTTGGTGCCGAGCACTTCGTACCAGACGTCGCCGTTGCCGGCTTCCTTGCGTTCCACGGTGAAGTCAAGCGCGGTGCCGCCTTCGTCGTTGCGGCGACGGCGGTTGCGCGGCTCTTCGAGCGGCTTGATGACCACGCGCGCTTCTTCTTCGGCCTGTTCGCGTTCGGCGACTTCCTTGCGCATGTCGGCGACCATGGCCGCCAACGCCCAGTTGAGTTCCTTCAAACCTTCGTGGGATGCGGTGGAGATGACATACACATTGAGACCGAGTTTTTCGAATTCCGGTTTGACGAATTCGGCCAATTCCTTGGCTTCCGGCATATCGACCTTGTTGAGGATGATGATTCGGGGGCGTTCGGGGATTGGGATTGCGCCCAACGGCAGTTCCAGCTTGTCGGCATATTCGGCAAGCTCATGTTCGAGCGCCTTGTAGTCGCTCATCGGATCACGGTCAGGTTCCAGCGTGGCACAGTCGATGACGTGGGCGATGATTTCGGTGCGTTCGATGTGGCGCAGGAATTCAAGGCCGAGGCCCTTGCCTTGGGATGCGCCCGGAATCAGGCCCGGCACGTCGGCGATGGTGTACCGCATGTCTCCGGCCATAACCACGCCGAGGTTCGGCACGAGCGTGGTGAACGGATAGTCGGCGATTTTCGGCTTGGCGGAGCTCATGGCTGCGATCAGGCTGGATTTGCCTGCGGAGGGGAAGCCCACCAAGGCCACGTCGGCGATGGATTTGAGTTCGAGAATGACGTCACGTTCCTCGCCTGGTTCGCCAAGCAACGCGAATCCCGGAGCGCGACGGGTGCGGTTGGCCAATGCGGCGTTGCCAAGACCGCCGTTGCCGCCGGCCGCCACCACGAACTTGTCTCCGGCATGGCGAAGATCGGCGAGCTGCTCGCCCGGATGCTTAGGCTTGCCTTGCGGCCCTTTGGCTTCGAAAATCACGGTGCCCACAGGAACGGGCAGGATCAGATCGGCACCTTTCGAACCGTCTTTGGTGTCTCCCAAGCCCATGGTGCCGCTTCCAGCCTCGCGGTGGGGCATGAAACGGTAATCCAACAGGCTGTTGGCGTTCTGGTCGGCCATGAAGATCACGGAACCGCCATCACCGCCGTTGCCACCGTTCGGTCCCGCCAACGGCTTGTATTTTTCCCTACGGATGCCGGCGGAACCGTTGCCGCCGTCGCCGCCCTTCACATGGACGGTCACGCGATCGACGAAATCACTCATGTATCTACCTTAATCGTTTGTTCGAAACGGTCCGATTATTGTCCGTTTGATATGTCTTATGCAACTGTATGCAACGTTACGTGACGTTTGGGACGGGCTGAAGGAAACCAATCCTCAGCAATCATCAAAATAAAGAAAAGCCGCGTCCATAACGGGCGCGGCTTTATCTTGTAAGCGTTAATTGCGCGTATTTCAGGCGGCAATCACGTCGACGACCTTGCGGTCACGACGCACGCCGAACTTCACGCTGCCGTCCTTGAGGGCGAACAGGGTGTGGTCCTTGCCCATGCCGACGTTCTCACCCGGGTGGAACTTGGTGCCACGCTGACGAACGATGATGTTGCCGGCCACGACGGCTTCGCCGCCGAACTTCTTCACACCGAGGTATTGCGCGTTTGAATCGCGACCGTTGCGCGAGCTGGACGCGCCCTTCTTATGTGCCATGTCTGTTCCTTTCGGTCCTTGACTCTAACCCTGCGCCAATCAGGCGATAGCCGTGATCTTGACAGCGGTCAGCTGCTGGCGATGGCCCTTGCGACGAGCAACGCCGGTCTTGTTCTTATACTTCATGATGCTGATCTTCGGACCCTTGGCCTCATCGTTGACAACCTCAGCCTTAACGCTGACGTTGGCGAGATCCTTGGCACCGAGGACAACCTTGGAGCCGTCCACAACGAGAGCAACCGGGAATTCCACGGTTTCGCCCTTCTTAGCCTCGAGACGGTTGACGTAGATGACGTCACCGACCTCAACCTTTTCCTGATGGCCGCCGGCCTTCACAATCGCGTACATATCCGTTCCTTTATTAACTTGGAAAGCTTACTGCCCGGCACGTTCGAGCCTCGCGGCCAGACACCAGCAATCTAATTTACACATACCCGCGTACAACCGCAAGTCTGTTTCCGGCGTGTCAGGTTGACAGACCGGAATAATCATTTATTCTTCTATGCTTCCTCGCCCAGTTCCGCATTGTTGGCGGCCACGGCAGCCGCCGCGATCTGCGCGAGTTTGGCCTTCACGTCCGGCGAGGAGCCTTTCGGCACCTGCACGTCCGTGCCGTGACCATGCTTGTTGGTTTTGACGAACGGGTCGCCGCCCTTCAGGGCGTACGGATCGTCATAATCCGCGGACACGGTCGGCTCGTCATGAAGAATGAATCCACGGCCCTTGCAGGTCGGGCATTCCTCGGAGAAAGCCTCCACCAAGCCCTGTCCGATGCGCTTTCGCGTCATCTGCACCAAGCCAAGCGAGGTGACTTCGGCCACCTGATGCTTGGTACGGTCGCGGGCCAGGCATTCCACCAGTCTGCGCAGCACCAGATCACGGTTGGCTGGCATGACCATGTCGACGAAGTCGATCATCACCATGCCGCCGATGTCACGCAGGCGCAGCTGACGTGCGATCTCTTCGGAAGCTTCGAGGTTGCAGCGGGTCACCGTCTCCTCAAGACTCTTGCCGCGGCCGATGAAACGGCCGGTATTCACGTCGATGGTGGTCATGGCTTCGGTGCGGTCGATCACGATCGAGCCGCCCGACGGCAGGTAGACCTGACGTTCCATGCCCTTGCGCAGCTGGGAGTCGATCTGCCACTTGTCGAACACGTCTTTGCCTTCATGTTCGGCCGGATCCCACTTTTCGAGCTTGTCCTTCAAGTCGGGAGCCATGGTGTCGAGGTATTCCTCGATACGGCCGTACACGCGGTCACCTTCAACGATCATCTTGGAGAAGTCGTCGTTGAAGATGTCTCGCACCACGCGGATCGCCACGTCCGGCTCGCCTTGCAGCAGCTTCGGACGCTTGCCGTGCAGGAATTCGTCTCGCTTGGAGGTGATGCGTTCCCACTGGCGCACCAGGCTTTCAAGATCCTTGGTGATCGCCTCTTCGGAGGCGCCTTCCGCTGCGGTACGAATGATCACGCCCATGTCTTTCGGCGCGACCTTCGACACGATGTTCTTCAGGCGGGAACGTTCACGCTCGCTGAGCTTGCGGCTCACGCCCGTCATGCCACCGGATGGCACGAGCACCAGGAAACGGCCCGCAAGGGTGACCTGCGAGGTCAGTCGCGCACCCTTATGTCCGATCGGATCCTTGGTGACCTGCACGAGCACCGGGTCCCCCGACTTGAACGCGAGTTCGATGCGGCGAGGCTGGCCTTCCAACCGTGCGGAATCCCAGTTCACCTCACCCGCATAGAGCACGCCGTTACGCGCCTGACCAATGTCGACGAACGCGGCTTCCATGCTCGGCAGCACGTTCTGCACGCGGCCCAGATAGATGTTGCCCACAGTGGCGACTTCCTGAATGTCGGACACGTAATGTTCGACGAGCACATTGTCTTCGATCACGGAAATCTGCGTGTGGCGTTCGCGTTCGCGCACCACCATCAGGCGGTCGACATGCTCGCGGCGAGCCAGGAAGTCCTGCTCCATGAGCTGGCTTTGACGGCTGCGCTCACGGCGATTGTCACGGCGACGCTGCTTCTTGGCCTCAAGTCGGGTGGAACCTTCGACGTCGGTGATCTCGTCGATGTACTGCTGCTTGCGGGAACGACGCACGAGCGGCTCTTCCGCCTCATCCGTCTTCGCACCGCCACGACGGCGACGACGGCGACGGGTCACCGTGCCTTCATCCTCGTCATCGTCCTCACGGCGACGACGGGACTCGCCTTCATCGCTATCCCGCTGCTGTTCGTCGGCTTCCTCACGATTGCCGCGGCTGCGACGGCGACGACGGGTGCGCGTCGGCTGCTCGTCGTCATCATCGTCATTACGATTGCGGGTTTCGTCATCAATCGGCGCATACGTAATATCGTCGAGGATCAAATCCTCTTCGATCTGTTCGACTTCAGCTGCGGCACGACGCTCCTGCGCGTTCAAACGACGGGAACGACGCGACTTGCGAGATCCGCCTTCCTCATCATTGTCCGCATCATCATTGCGATTATCCCGATTATCGCGTTCATTGCGATTGTCTTCGGAACGCTCTTCGTCGGCAACGTCGCGATTGCGGCGGCGACGGCGACGTGACGGACGATCCTCATCCTGCTCATCCTCATGGTCCTGCGCATTGCGATCATTACGCTCGCCGCGGTCATTACGGGAATCGTCGCGATCGTCGTCTGCCCTGTCTCGGGAATCCGCAACGGACGGCAAAACCGGCTCCTGGAAAAGCAGAGACATCATCGGACGCGGATTGTGGCGGACCTCATGGCCTTCCGGCAACATATCGACGGCATCCAAGGCACGCTCCACAGACGACTCCTCATCATGGGAATCATCGACGGAAGCGCGACGACGCGGCATCTCATCGTACTCATCCGCATCATCGGCGAAACGGCTGCGACGACGCGACGGACGATCCTCGTCCTGCTCATCCTCAACCTGCACCGAACGACGGCGACGAGAACGCGTCGGCCGTTCGTCGGCAATCTCACGAACATCATCATCGGACCGGACCGGACGACGACGGCGACGGGTCGGACGGGTCATACCCTCGGAATCAGCGGAATCACCGGTATCATGCGCAGGTTGCGCAACCGGCAACTTCGGCTCCTCGAACAGCGGAGCCGAAGCATGCTCCTCGACCTTCAACTCCAAGGACGCACCGGCAGCTCCCACGCCACGCACCACGCGACGACCGCCACGACGGCGACGCGGGGCAGGATCGGACTGGACCGACTCGAATTTCACAACATTCACGGCATGCTCAGGCGATGCCGAAGCTTCGACCTGATCGAAGCCCTCACTGGTATTAGGCACAATGGCTCCTCGACGACACGCTGCAATCGCGCCGCCCACGCTTAGGCCTCATACGGTTCTCACACCACGCTCTCACCGTGGCCGCGCATCATGGCGCCCGTAGGAAGCAACTTCCGTCAAAAGTCCTCATCATGCGACGGCGGACACCAGCGCTCGCGGACACACATGAACTTCACGCGAGGGGATCAACGCCTTCGGATGCATCGGTGATTTGCAGAACCACCGTCTATAAGTATGACACAAAAAACAACGGAACGTGACATGACGGGAAATTTTCCGGATCCTGCAACTCACCGCCTGCTTTCCCCGCCCGCAAATCCCAGGCCCCGTCTACACAAGTCGTTGCTCCGTCTGCACAAGTCGAAAGAAATCACGATTCGCGAGAAATGCAGACACAGATTACGACTCGTGCAGACAGCCGATCCGACTTGTGCAGACAGAAGACGGAAAACAACAAACAGCCGATAGCAGGCAGAAAACAGGAGGCAGAAAAAGGCAGCAGACAGCTACTTCAGCCAGTCTTCAAGCAAGTTGGTCATCAGCAGCAGATCCGATTCCGGCAGCTGCTCGTCATGCTTGTGCGCCAGCAACGGACTGCCCGCACCCAGATTCACCGCGGGAATGCCCAGCATCGAGAATCGCGCCACATCCGTCCAGCCAAGCTTGGCCATCGGCTCACGCCCAGTACGTTCGCGCACCAATTCCACCAGCGACTGCGCAAGCGGCGACGTCAACCCCGGACGCGCGGAAGGCGACTCGTCCTTCATCTCAATACTGAAGCCTTCGAACACGCCACCCGTGGCAACATGCTCGCCATTGCCCAATTCCGCACCGGCATCCGCACCAATCATCAGTGCCTTCGCCTCAGCCAACGACTTGTCGGGGGCAAAACGGTAGTTGACATGCACGCGGCATTCGTCGGGGATCACATTCGTACCTTTGCCGCCTGAAATCAGCGTGGCATTCAGCCCCTCCTGATACGTCAGACCATCCACTTCAATCGCACGATTTTCATAAGCGTTCAGCCGGTTCAGAATCTCAGCGGCCGCATGAATGGCGTTCTTGCCCATCCACGCTCGCGCCGAATGTGCCGCAATGCCATGCGTGATCACGTCGAAACGCATCGTGCCATTGCAGCCACCTTCAATACCGCAATCGGTCGGCTCCCCGATAATCGCAAAATCGCCGGAAATCCAATCAGGATGCGCCTCGACCACCTTGCGCAGGCCGTTCTTTTCGGCAGCAACTTCTTCATGATCGTAGAACACGTATGTCAGATCGTATTTCGCATCCGTCAACGTGGCCGCCAAATACAGCATCACCGCGTCGGAGCCCTTCATGTCGGTGGCACCGCGCCCCCATATCACGCGCTCCCGCTCATGGCCGGCGGCAACATCCTCGCGAATCAGCGGATCGCCCGGTTCCAGCCATCGCGGCGGGAAGTTGTCGATCACCGGCACCGTGTCGAGATGCCCGGCGAGGATCACGCGACACTCACGCCCAAAATTCGTGGATGCGACCAGCGTATCGCCATGCCTGCGCACTGTCAGATGCTGCTGTTTATTCAAAAACGCTTCGACCGCGTCGGTCAACGGCCCTTCGTCGTCGCTCACGGAATAGGTTCCCATGATCTGGGTCATCAGCTCGTTCAGCTGCTCCTGCCTGGTGGCGGAAGCGGAAAATCCAATCTCAAGTTCGTTCATACCGCCCATTATCCAGCACCACCGGAACCGACATCGCCGTTCGACAACGCTTTTGAGACGGATCGGATGTTATCCATATGCATGGTGCAACACTGGATAGCGGCCAAACCAACGGCCGAGAGCGAAAGGAAGAGTGTCATGCCTGGTCTGTTAAGCGCATTGGAAGGCTTCTGCGTCATTGGCATCGTCATCGGCACCGGTTACGTGGCCGCGCGCATGCGCATAGGCGGACCTACCGCGCAGATGGTGCTCAACAGGTTCAGCTTTTTCGTATCGAGCCCGTGCCTGATGTTTGCCATCCTGTCCAAGGAGAGAATCTTCGAGATATTCCACTCCTCCATTGTTGTGGCGTTCTTCTCGGCCGTGCTGGTCGGATTGGTGTTTCTGATCCTCAATAGGCTGTTCTTCCATCTGAAGGCGGCGGATGCCACCATCGGCGCGTTGAATTCGCTGTATCTGAACTCCAACAACATCGGTCTGCCGATCGCCACGTACATTCTGGGCAATCCCGCTTTGGTCGCGCCGATTCTGGTCATGCAACAGGCGGTGTTCACACCGATCGGCCTGACCGTGCTCGATGTGACCACCAAAGGCAAGGTCTCCACGAGGGAGATTCTGAAGCAGCCGCTGCATCAGCCGCTGCTTATCGGTTCGCTGCTGGGCATCGCCGTATCCGCGATTTCCGCAAAAACCGGTCATTTCGTGGTGCCGGACTGTATTTACGATCCGATCGACATGATCGGCGATTCCGCAGTGCCAATGATTCTGATGGCATTCGGCATGTCGTTGCACGGCACGAAGCCGCTGCAGGACAAGTCGAACATTCCCGCGGTGTTCACGGTGGCGGTATTGAAGAACATCGTGATGCCAATCATCGCGTTCCTGCTGTCGTATTTCGTGATGGGCTTCCGCGGCGCCACATTGTACGCGTGCGTGGTGCTCGCCGCCCTGCCGACCGGGCAGAACGTCTACAACTACGCGGCGCGGTACAACGTGGGTCTCTCGTTCGCACGCGACGGCATTCTCTTCTCGACACTGACCTCACCGATCTTCATCGCAATCATCGCGGTGCTGCTCGGCTGACCTCGCCAGTCCTCGCCGCGGTATCCACGACCGCCGCGGCGAGGCCATCAATCGTCCGTACGGTAGCCGGCATGACCGAGCCCGTGCGCCGCATGATTCGCAGCACACCCTCCGAGCACCATCAGCGCATAACACAAGCCGATTCCCGCGGCCAACGTAAGCAACGAAGCCGGATTGAGCAACGACATTGCCAGAATCGGAAACAGCAACAACACCGAGCACCCCAACGAAACGGCCATCACCGTGTTGAGCGGGGTGATCACTTCCATCATGCGTGCCTTGTCGAGCGTCGCCTCATCCGTGCCTTCCAACGCAAGCATGCGGTACTCGTCGGCCTGGTCGTAGACGTTGCCCGTCTGCATCACGCCGGAACTGACGGCGGCAAGCACCGCGGCAAAGGCGAGCGTCAGGAAACCACCCATCGCTATATCGCGCATGTACAGCATAGATGGGTCGAACGGGTCGTGGTTGCCTCCGATTCCGGTGGCGAGCAATCCGCACACCGACGTCATCCCCGCGATGAACACAGCGAGCGCCACACCGGACACGTTGCGCCAAGCACGCTTGGGATTGTCGAGGATACGGCGCATGGCAATCATAGTGGCCGCGTCCTTCGGGTGTTTCGCACGCGATCTGGCGCGCATCGCCACCACCCAGGTACCGACGACGTTCACCATGGCGAAGCCGAGGAAGAAGACGCCGAAGATGATGGCGTAGACCACCATCTGACCCAAGTGCGCGAATGCGGAGATGCTGTTGAGCAGCAGGTAGCCTACGGCCAACACGGCAAGGAAAATCAGTGCGCGCCATGCGGACGGCATGGGTTGTCCGATACGTTGCGTCACGCCAAGCGGGGTGAAGGCCACGCGGCGTAGGGCGGCCAGCGCGGAGACCAAGGCAAGCAGCGTGACTCCGACGGTCACAGCCGCCAGGGCAGGCAGTCCCACCCACAACTGTTCGAAGGTGAAATGCTGGTTTTGGAAGTCGAGCAGCATGATCGCCGGTATCAGCGCGAAGTAGCCGGCCATGCCGACCAGCGCGCCAAGCAGAGCCTGGCCACCCGCATCGAGCGCGGTGAGTTTCGTGACCTGCGCGGTGGTGGCGCCCGCAAGTCGCAGTGCGGCGAGACGTGCGTCCCTGCGGGAGGCCGCGAGACGGGCCGCCGAGCCGGCGAGCGCCACGAACGGCACGATGAGTAGCAGACTGGCGAATGCGGCGAGCATCACATAGCCGTCGGAATAGGTGTTCATGACGGCTGTGGCCTGGTCGGCCGTCCAATGGCCGTCGCCGACCGTGGCGACGAGCTTGTCGGCGTGCGCCAGGGCTTTGGACCATGTTTCGTATGTACCGGGCGCGCACCTGTTGGAATCGATCATGCAACCGAACGTGTGGTCGGCGGAGGCCCGCCAGATGAAGCCATGCAGGCCTCCGAGCACGGTTAGGAAGACGGCGGTGGCGGATGCGAAGGCAACGATGGCCAGCGCAGAGGTGCGGCCGGATGTGCCGCGGGTGCCGGAGCGGTGGAACAATCGCCATAATCGGAACATGTTCATCGTGCGCCTCCGGCGGTAGGTTGGGATTGCTGCGGCGAGCTCAACCTGCCGTCACGCATAGTAACGGTGGCATCGCAAAATGCGGCCACGTTCGAATCGTGCGTCACCACGACCACGGCCGCGCCGGTCTGTCGTGCGGTCCGCATGAGAATGCTCATGATTTCGTGGCCGGTGGTCTGGTCGAGCGCGCCGGTCGGTTCATCGGCGAAGATGACTGCCGGCTGCGCGGCGAGCGCACGTGCGATGGCGATGCGCTGCATCTGGCCGCCGCTCATTTCGCCGGGACGTTGTTGCGCGAGCTGGCGCAATCCCAATCGTTCCAGCCATAGCATGGCCATGTCGGTGGCCTGCTGGTAGCTTGCGCCGCCCAGCATCATCGGCAACGCGATGTTTTCGATGGCCGGCAGTTCCGGCAGCAGTTGTCCGGATTGGAAGACGAAGCCGAAGGCGCTGCGGCGCAGTTTGGTGCGGTCAGCGTCGCTCAACCGCGCTAGGTTGGCACCGCGAAACATCACATTGCCGGCTGTCGGGGTGATGATGCCGGCGAGTGCGTGCAGTAACGTCGATTTGCCGGAACCGGACGGTCCCATGACCGCGATGCTTTCGCCTGCCTGGATGCCGAAATCCACGTGATTGAGCGCCAGCATGTGTGTGGCGTTTGGTGTCGCCTGTTGGGTCGAATAATCCATGACCAGATCGGTCGCCTGAAGTATGTGTTCCATGTTTCCTACGGTACGGAAACGGATTGGTCCCGGCCATCAGACGGCGGGATGAACTTACAGGTTTCCTTCCGGCATGCATCATCCGCAAGGATTAGCGTAATCGCGGACTGCGGATGAGATGCCGTATGTCAGACGAGGTGCCAGGACAGGCGGTGCAAGTCGCTGGGCCCGAATTCAGCGATGGCGTCACGGTGTGCGGCCGAACCGTAACCCTTGTTGTGGGCCCATTCATATGGTTCATATTGGGGTTGCGCTCCCAGTTCGACCATGAGCCGATCCCGGGTGACTTTGGCGATGACCGCGGCAGCGGCCACGGCGGCGCAATACCGGTCGCCTTTCACTTTGGTGGTAACGTTCGCCGGCACCGGCACTTCGGGCGCGTCAAAGGTGTTCAGCGTCTTGGTGATGTAATCGTTCGGTCCGTCGAGGATCGCGCCGACCTTCACCGGTTTGCCGGAGAGCATGCCGTTGCCGTCAATGCCGAGCTTCGCCTCCGCCTGTGCCAACGCACGTAACGCGGCTACGCCGAGTGCATGGGAAATGCCCCACTCGTCAATCTCCTTGTTGCTGGCGGCGCCAACCGCCCAAGATGCGCACCAGGATTTGAGTTCGTCGAAGATGGCTTCGCGCTTGTGTTCGGTCAGCATTTTGGAGTCGGCCACGCCTTTCGGCACTTCCAGATGCGAAGATTCTTGCGAGCCTCCTTGCGAAGCTCCAGCCGGCCCGTCTAAGTCACGCGCCCAAATCGCAGCCGCACCAACCATTACCGGCCCTGCGAGAGATCCACGCCCCACTTCGTCAAAGCCGACGATCACATCGTAGCCTTGTTCGGCAATAGCACGTTCCAAATCCAATGTGGGAATTACGGAAACCGCCATCAGGCCGCCGAGCCTCCTTCCGGAACGTCGGCAAACACTTCATGGTGCGCATCGAGCCCGCCGATGCGGTTCAACGGCCAATATTTCGCGAGTCCGACACCCACTACGTCGGAAATAGGCACAAGTCCATGTGAGGAATCACCCTGATGATAGCGTGAATCGGCGGAATTGGCGCGATTGTCGCCCATAACGAACACGTGTCCTTCGGTCACGGTCACGTTGAACGCGAATGAGCTGGGATCCACGTCGGGGCGAATGTATGCGCTTTCGTCAATCGCCACACCATTGATGGTGATCGGCTTACCTGGCCCTTCGCATGCCACGGTGTCTCCTGGCAATCCGATGAGCCGTTTGATGAGGTAGTCACCGCCGAGTTTGCTGCTGTCTTCCTGCCGCAGCCAGTGGTCGGGGTCCTTGAACACCACCACGTCGCCGCGTTTCAGATCGAAGACTTTCGGGGTGAGTTTCGAGGTGATCACGCGGTCACCTGGTTCGATGGTGTTCATCATGGATCCGGAGGGAATCACGTAGAATCCGAGCAGGAAAATGCGTATCAGCAGCACGATAATAATAGGAATTCCGCACCAGACCAAGGTGTCGCGCAAGCCAAAGCTGTCGCCGCTATTGTTTTCTTCTTTGGCATGCCTCATACATGATTCCTTTATCGTCCGGTTTGCACACTGACCCTTATCATAGCGGCCAAGAATAGAAAAAGGCCCTCCGGCCGTAAGGCTGAGGGCCAATTTCACGCTTTATTTGCGTTTGAAACTCACTTCTCGGAGTTGTCGCGGCGCTCAACGATACGAGCGGCCTTACCGCGCAGGTTGCGCAGGTAGTACAGCTTGGCGCGACGCACACGGCCCTTGCGGACCACCTTGATGGAGTCGATGACCGGGGAGTGCAGCGGGAAGCGACGCTCCACACCGGTGCCGAAGCTGATCTTACGAACAACGAAGGTTTCACGGACGCCGCCGCCCTGACGAGCGATCACAACGCCGGTGAAGGCCTGGATACGGGAGTTGTTGCCTTCCTGGATCTTCACGTTGACTTCAACGGTGTCACCCGGACGGAATGCCGGGATTTCCTCGGCCGGCTTCATGTGCTTGGCGTCAAATGCCTCAATAGCGTTAACCATTGTGTTTCCTCGAGTCGCCGCCGCATATCAGCGCACAGGTAAGGGCTTCACGATTTTTCAATTTCGTTCTGCCTCGTATGTTCTCCGCAGGTCTGCCTGCGAAGGATTGCCAATCCGCCGAAAATCACGGTAACTTGCGTTTGTGCAACATTCCGTTCAATCTTGCGATTGTTCTCGGCTGGACCCGAAGGGAATCAGGATTATGCGGCGTCCTGAATCCCGGCACAGCAATATTCAAAAATACCTCACCCGCCAGACCTTTTGAAGATGGCCAAGGGTAGCAAAAAGGGCTCTGCATCCCGTACAGAGCCCTTTCGAAGGCTATTTGATCCTTAGAGAAATCAGAACTTGCGATTTGCGCGGTAGAACTGGATCAGGGACTGAGTGGAAGCGTCCTGAGCGGCCAGTGCTTCGTCATCCTGGGAGATGGCCGGGGTGATCTGCTTGGCGAGCTGCTTGCCCAGTTCGACGCCCCACTGATCGTAGGAGTCCAGACCCCACACGGTGCCTTCAACGAAGGTGATGTGCTCGTACAGGGCGATAAGCTCGCCGAGTGCGAACGGGGTCAGTGCCACGCCGAAGATGGAGGTGGTCGGGCGGTTGCCGGTGAACACGCGGGCCGGAACGATCTCTTCCGGAGTGCCCTCTGCACGCACTTCGTCAGCGGTCTTGCCGAAGGCGAGAGCCTTGGTCTGTGCGAAGTAGTTGCCGAGGAACAGCTCGTGCACGTCCTGGTCGCCGTCCTTGGTCGGGTTCGGGGTGTTCACGAACGCGATGAAGTCGGCCGGGATCAGCTGGGTGCCCTGATGGATCAGCTGGTAGAAGGCGTGCTGGCCGTTGGTACCCGGCTCGCCCCAGAAGATTTCGCCGGTTTCGGAGGTGACCGGGGTGCCGTCCCAACGCACGGACTTGCCGTTGGATTCCATGGTCAGCTGCTGCAGGTAGGCCGGGAAGCGGTGCAGGTACTGGTCGTACGGCAGCACGGCGTGGGATGCGACCTTGAAGAAGTTGCGGTACCACACGTTCAGCATGCCGAGCAGCACGACCACGTTCTTCTCGAACGGGGTGTTGGCGAAGTATTCGTCGATCTCATGGAAGCCGTGCAGGAACTCTTCGAAACGTTCCGGTCCGAACACCACGGCGAGGGAGGTGCCGACGGCTGCGTCCACGGAGTAGCGGCCGCCAACCCAGTTCCAGAAGCCGAAGGCGTTGGCCGGGTCGATGCCGAACTCAGCGACCTTCTCCAGGTTGGTGGAGACGGCGACGAAGTGCTTCTTGATGGCTTCGGCGTTCTTCTCGTCGGAGCCGTCGACTGCGCCGGCGGCCTTGAGGGCGTCGAGCAGCCAGGTGCGGGCTTCGCGAGCGTTGGTCAGGGTTTCCAGGGTGGTGAAGGTCTTGGAAACGACGATGAACAGGGTGGTCTCCGGGTCGAGGCCCTTGGTCTTTTCGGCCAGATCGTTCGGGTCGATGTTGGAGATGTAGCGTGCGGAGATGCCTGCGTCAGCGTACGGCTTCAGCGCTTCGTACACCATGACGGGACCCAGGTCGGAACCGCCGATGCCGATGTTGACGACGGTCTCGATCTTCTTGCCGGAAACGCCGGTCCATTCGCCGGAGCGAACCTTGTCGGCGAATGCGTAGATGCGGCCGAGCACTTCGCGCACGTCCTTGACGGTGTCCTGTCCGTCAACGATGTACTTGCCTTCGTCTTCGGCCGGGCGGCGCAGTGCGGTGTGCAGCACGGCGCGGTCTTCGGTGTTGTTGATGTGCACGCCGGTGTACATGGCCTTGGTGCGCTCGTCGAGCTTGACGGCCTTGGCGAGGTCTGCGAACAGCTGCAGGGTTTCCGGCTTGATCAGGTTCTTGGACAGGTCGAAGTGCAGGTCGCCCGCGTCGAAGCTCAGCTTCTCGACGCGCTCGGCGTCATCGGCGAACCACTGCTTGAGGCTGATGCCTTCGGACTGCAGCTCATCGTAGTGCTTCTGCAGTGCGGCCCACTCCGGGGTCTTGGTGGCGTCAACAGGAGGATTGATGGCCATGGTGTATAGGTCCTTTCATCATCACTATGAAGCGGATGCGATTGCGGCTTCTCTGCGGATTTCCGCATGTCGCATTCCGTATCTCTTCACCTCACAAGATACTCACAAAAGAAGACAGAACAACACAAAAATATTTCCTGAGTTAACACATTCGCCAAGATTCGCAATATAGCGCGGTTCCGACCATCTTCCGTCTTCGACATGCGCATTTTCGACGATTACTGAAATCGTATGCATGGTTCCGGCGCAAGTCTTCGTAACACTTCCAAACATGTAATAAACGAAACGATCGCATTATGCAGTGAACGCCAAGAAAACGGCACTGCAACTACCAGCAAGCAAGCATTCAACGACTTCGTGCTCTGCGGGGTCACAAACAATCTCCCGCACCCGGTAAAGATCTCCTTGCCGCTCTTATGCGAGCGCGACGAACAAGAAGTGAGCGCCGGTCATCAGCAGCAAACTGATAATCGCAGTAATCGACAGCGTAAAACCAGCAAGCTTCGCATTACCAAGCACCTTGTCGGTAAACAGCGTGGAAAACACTGCAATCGGCGCCAAACAACACATTGCAGCCGCCTCACGAATCTCAGCGCCAAACGGCAGCAGCAGCCAAGCCGCAGTAGCAAACGCAATACCAAACGGCAGTCGCCAGCCAATCACCTTCAACAACTGAAGCACATCCTGCTTGCCAGATGGCAAATCCATAAGCATGCCCACCATCAGCATTGCGCAGAACGAATTCGCGTTCGAAAGCGGCTGCACGAGCGCGGCAATAATGTCAGGAATCTTCACGTTAGCGAGCGTGAGAATAATCATCACCAAGTACGTGTCGAACGGAACCGAACCGAAGAAACCCTTGAACACGTTGCGGGCCAACGCCTTGCGGGCAAGACGTTTGGCATCCTTGTCTTTCGGCTTCACATACGGGAGCGTGGGCGCACTGCCCTGATACTGTTCGGTAAGCGGCGTGCCAGGCTTGATGTGCAGCAGCGTTTGCGTCATCACATTCGTACCGGCGGCAACCATTACGCAATTACCAATGTCGAACATGGCGGCGGGCACGATCGCGCCCGTGCCAAGAAACGCCTGCACCACCGGGAAACAGAAGCAGCCAACGTTGAAGCCGGAACCATTCAACATCATGAACGCACGGTTCTGCACCGGTCGGTGGCGGGACGTCAAGAAAACCACGACCGGCGGAATGAACGCAACAATCAGGCCGAACAGCGAAATCAACAGCATGCTGGAATCATGCGGATTCGTAGCAAACGAATAGACGATCGCGCCTGGCAGCACCAGATTGAAAATAATGGTCTGCATAATGCGGTAATCGCGATCTTCGAACAGGCCGGCACGTTTGAACAAGTATCCGGCGAGAATAATCAGCAGTAGCGCAACAGGCTGAATCAGCGCAGACACGACACTCCCCTAATCCCTAATCATCTCTTTCTCTTCCTACCCGAAGCCATCTTAGGAGCATCCCCTGCCACCAAGCCGCCCATCACCGTCCTGTTTCTTCCACCCACTGGAAGAAACACTCCGCTCACGCGCCCCTCAGCGTCCCAATTCCTCCACCCGCTGGAAGAATTCACCCGCAAATAAGCCTGCCACCGTCCCAAATCTTCCACCTACTGGAAGAATCCACCCGCAAACAAGCTCCCCAACGTCCCAAATCCTCCAGTCAGTGGAAGAATTGGGACGCAAACGGGCAAAATGTTTTCAACATGTTCTCAAAAAGGCTTATTGAGTGGACTACAATGACCAAGAACTGGCGGAATTCCGCCATTTTCTGAAAGTGCGCGAGATGGGACTTGAACCCACACGTCAAAGACACAGGAACCTAAATCCTGCGCGTCTACCAATTCCGCCACTCGCGCAAGTAGCCATACCGGAACGAAACGCTCCTGATATGCAAAACCCTAGATGCTTTCACATCTAGGGCGCTGGAGCCACTTGACAGAATCGAACTGTCGACCTGCTCATTACGAGTGAGCCGCTCTACCGACTGAGCTAAAGTGGCAATGCCCGGAAGCACACGCCATCCGCGCACAAGACATAAAGCGTACCAGAAAGTCTCACCCCACGCAAATCCGCGTCGCGCCAAGCATGGCTGAAACCCCCTAAAGCTAGTGGCGCAGGAGTTTGTGGGCCAGATCGTTCACACCGCAACGCAGCTTGCTCACCGGAAGCGTGAATTCGCCCGGCAGTTCCTCAACGTAGCCGTTGAAGCCCTGCTTGAACTCCAACACGCCGCGTCCATCGTCTTCCGGATCGTCGAACACTCCCGAAATGCCATAGAAGTTATACCGCGTCACCCCGCGTTCCAAGCAACGCGACATCATCTCATGCTGTAAGGCGGTGGGCGCGTAGAACTTGGCGTAACGATCGTCGGATCCGCTGGAGAAATACACCAGCTCGCGTTCATGCCACATGAACAGACCTACGGCGACTGGCACCACCTCGCCATCACGAGCGATGCGCTCATGCGCGTTCTCAATGCGGCGACGTGCGGACTCCACATTCTTCTGAGCCGTATCGAGCTTCTTGCGCACATCATCCGGGTACTTCGTATGCTCAAGCGAACGCTCCAAGCGTTCCACGTCTTTCGAGAACTTCGCCAGCTTTTCCTCCCAAGATTGCAGATAGCGGTCAAGATGCACTTCCGCCACCATGAACTCGGCCTTGTCTCCAAACGCATCATATACGCGTTCGAAGTAATCAAGGCTACGGTTGGCGAAATGCTGGCGTTCGCTACTCAGCTCGCAAATATCGTGGAACACGTTCAGCTCACTGCGATTCAGGCGTCGAACCTCCACGCCGCTGTTCCGCGCAATCTTGACGTTACGACGCGTGTTCTTCGCATACGAAGCGAGCAGCTCGCTGGCGTTCGAGAACTCTCTCAAGTCCTTGACGTAATTCCAACGGTTCATCAGGGCATCGTACCCTCGGGTAAAGCCAGCATGCTTCCAACCCAGCCGCTCGTACTCCCGCACCATCTCATCATTGGGTTCGGCCATGGCCTTGCCTTGCGAATCACGAACGCAATACACCTGGTTGGGCCAGCACGTCAGGCTGATGGCGTGAACCCGTTCGGCGGCCTCGCGCAAACCTTCGGTTAACGCGGTCATCTGCTCTCTGTCATTCCCATTGCACAACGGGCCAAGCCATAACGAGCCTTCCACGCCGAAACGCCCTTGCGAAAAAGCCACCAACGCGCCAGCCACCGGAGCATCGTGCGAATCCACCAATCCAACGTATTGCGTCTGCATGCCTTCAGATTGCGCCAAAACCGCCATTTCGGAAGTCTGCTGGAATCCGCCGTATCTGCTCGCGGCGGAAAGCTCATCAAACTCACTACCGCTCAGCTCGCGCACATTCCATTCAGACGATTCTTGCTCTTGTTCCTCACTCGCATTCACTTCGCGCATCACGATCCGTAACTACCTTTCACTATCCCAACTGGCTAAAATCCCTTTTCACCAAAAGCGATAACCTAGTCCGGCCTACAGTCGCTGTCAACGGCGTTCACATAACCCTCGCGCACCTATAAGCCCCCACCCAGAATCCTCCAAGCGGAAGGTGAGCTAATAGCTAGTGGCGCAGGAGTTTGCGGAGGGCGGTCTTGAGTTTGAAGGTCAGCGGGCGTACGGGAAGCACGAATGAGCCCATGAGTTCCTCGACGTACCCGTTGAAGCCTTGCTTGAATTCGAGTACGCCACGACCCTCATCTTCCGGATCGTCGAACACGCCGTTGATGCCGTAGAAGTTGTAGCGGGTCACGCCACGCTCCACACACAGATGCAGCATGGCATCATGCTGAATGAGCGCGGAAGCGTAGAACGGCTTGTACTTTTCCACACTGCCTGAGAACAGATACACCGTTTCACGAGCGTGTTCCACGAATAGGGATGCTGCCGCCGGAAGCACGTCACCGTCTTTGGCATACTCGGCCGCTTCAGCCAAACGCTTTTCCGCCGCCTCAAGGTTGCGGGACTCTTCCCCTAACTGGCGTTCCGTTTTGGTGGTCGGATGCTCATCGTATTTGGTCTGCAGCGTATCGACCTTCTTCCGCAAGACATCGCGCTTGGATTCCATGTCGGCAATGTATTCGCCGATGTGAATCTGCGCCACCATGAAGTGGGCTTTGCTGCCATAGGCTTGCTTGAACTTGCGGAAGTAGGCTTCACCGCGATATTCGAAATTACGGCGTTCGGCGGTGGCCTGCTCGATGTCGGCAAACACCTGCAGCTCGTCTTCGCCTAGCTCGCGCACATGCACGCCCATGGATGCGGCACGTTTCACGCTCCACTGCGTGCGCTTGTCATACGACTTGAGCAGTGACTTTTCGTCGGTAATGCCAGTCAGGTCTTTCAGGTAACGCCAGCGCGGCACCGCAGTGTAGCCGATGGTGAAGCCGTCATGCATGAAGCCGAGGTTTTTCAACGTTTCCACGGCATCATCAGCAGGAGCGCCACCTTGGTCGGCTGGCAGTTCGCCGCCACGCGAGTCATGCAGGCAGTATGGCATTTCCGGCACGATTTCCATCTGTGCGGAACCTTTCGCCTTCGCGTGCTGCTTGAGTTGGGTCATGAAATATTCGGTCAATTCGCGATCGCGATAGTCACACAAGGGGCCGTCGTGCACCACACTGAAGGTGGAAAGGCGGCTGCGATGCGTTTCGAACAGCGCTCCCGCAACGATTGTGCCGTTTTCTTGAACGCCAAGGTATTCCACTTCGATCCCTTGGCCGGCACGCAGACGGCCTGCGGCAGAGGTCTGTTGGAAGTTGCCGTCCGCGTGATGTGCGGAAAAAACGTCAAACGCCTCCGGACTCAACGTAACCAGAGAAAATGCTCGCATATGATCATGCCCTTCGTTGTTCGACTGTCAAAATCAATTGCCGTGCGCAACCGGAGCGATGATAGCACGCAAAGAATCCATCGGAAGCATTTGCCAACGCAATCCAACAGCCTCTTCACGCTTGATCATTTCCTTAATTCGGTAGGATTTTCTCCCTGCGATATGTTTTTGTCATGTTTTCAGTTACAAGAAAAGCCAGCGGTGATTACACTGCGGGCTCTTGGCGGTGTTGATGCCACTACTCTAAAGATGAGCTTGTAGGATCAATCGCCACAAGCTTTTTCACTTGATATCCGGCTTATATATGGCAGGCCACCTTGGGAAAACAGGTGTTAGGGTGCACCCTAACCCATAGATTCCAAAGAACATCTGCCATATATAAGCGAAATGCCACCTGACAAAACACCAAATCTGCCATACATAAGCGAGATAGCACCCATCGGACGCCAGGAGGGGAAGCGTCAGGGGACTGTGGCCGTCAGAAGACTGAGACCTCAAAGGACTGTGATTTCAGTGGGGATTACCGGGTCGCCCTTCATGAGGCTTTGCGCGCCGATCGGCAGTTCGGCCAGCGCCTGGGCACGGTAATTATGCGCGTTGACGATGGCTTCGTGGCCCTGATAATCGGAGTTGATTTCGCCGTTGCTCACGTAGCCGACCAGCAGATCCTTCCAGCCTTCTTCCGGCTGATAGGCGGCCAGCTGCTCTTCGGAGCCGGAAATCACATGTTCGCAGTCGGCCAGCGAATACTCGTACGAACGGAAGGCGAGCTTGCGGCCCGGAACCGTGGCCTTGTCCTTCGACTTCTTGGCCACCGGCTGCATGTCACCAGCGGAATTCTCGCGTTCAGTCAGCTTGTATACCATCGCACAGGTCGGAGCGCCCGATCCGGTGACGAGCATGGTGCCCACGCCATACGAATCGACCGGCGCGGTCTGCAGCGAAGCGAGCGCATACTCGTCCAAATCGTTGGTAACGGTGATCTTCGTGTTGGTAGCGCCCAACGCATCCAGCTGGTTGCGCACGCGCTGCGCCAACGACGCCAGATCGCCGGAATCGATGCGCACGCCGCCCAATTCTGGTCCGGCCACTTCAACAGCTGTCTTCACGGCCTCTTCAATGTTGTACGTGTCAACCAACAGTGTGGTGTTCTTGCCGAGCGCGGCAATCTGCGATTCAAACGCGCTGCGCTCATCATCATGCACCAGCGTGAAGCAGTGCGCGGCCGTGCCGATGGCATTCAAGCCATACATTTGCGCGGCCAGCAGATTGGCCGTGCCCTTGAATCCGCCCACTACCGCAGCACGGGCAGCGGCAACGGCGGCCCACTCGTTCGTACGGCGCCCGCCCATATCCATGCACGGGCGATCCTTCGCGGCGCTGACCATGCGGGACGCGGCCGACGCGACCGCGGAATCGTAATTCAGAATGCTCAGCAACAGCGTTTCCAGCAGCGTGCACTCGCCGAACGTGCCTTCGACTTGCAGAATCGGCGAATTCGGGAAGAACATCTCACCTTCGCGATAGCCCTTGATCGAACCGGAAAAATGGAAATTCTCAAGCCATTTGATAGTTTCGGGGCCCACTACTTTGCGATCTGCAAGGAATTTCAGATCATTATCGTCAAGATGGAAATTTTCAAGCGCGTCAAGAATACGACCTTGGCCGGCGGCCACCCCATAGTGGCGGCCAAGCGGCAGATGACGGGTGAAAATCTCGAATACGCACTTGCGATTGGCGGTGCCGTCCCTCAGGCACGCGTCAAGCATGGTGTATTCGTACATGTCGGTCATGAGTGCAGGTGAATAATCCAGCATTTCCAAAGCCTTTCTGACTTTTGGTGAAACTGACCATAAGTGTAGGCCTCGCCGTGGCCAAGCACAGGTTTTCGTTCCATCATACGTGCTTGCATGCCTGTATTACGTGAGACAAACGTGAGATGCGCGCAAATTCGGGCACGACGCAAATTGGGATAGGCAAATTGAGGTGCAGCAAGAGGCGAGTTCAAGACGGAAAGACGGGTTTTCGGCTGGTGATACTGTTTTTTCGGAAAATACAAACGATTGTTGATCGTGTGATCAATCGAAAGCAGAGAAGTCAGCGATGGTAGCGATTAAAGACATGTTGGACGGGCAGACGGTAATTCGTGCGGACGGACGCAAGGTGGATGAGCTGCGTCCGGTGCGCATCACCCGTCATTTCACGGATGTTCCGGAAGGATCCGTGCTTGTGGAATGCGGCAATACGCGAGTGATGTGCACGGCCACGTTCACCGCAGGCGTGCCGCGTTGGCGCAAGGACTCCGGCTTGGGCTGGGTCACCGCGGAATATGCGATGCTGCCGCGAGCCACTGCAGACCGCACCGATCGTGAATCCGTGCGCGGCAAGATCGGCGGACGCACGCATGAGATCAGCCGACTGATCGGTCGCTGCCTGCGTGGCGTGGTTGATATGAAGGCACTCGGCGAAAACCAGGTGCAGATCGACTGCGACGTGCTGCAGGCCGACGGCGGCACCCGAACAGCGTCGATCACCGGCGCATATGTGGCGCTCGTGGACGCCATGCGCTGGGCCGAGAAGCACAAGCACATCAGGTCCGCCGAGCGCGTGATCAAAGACAGCGTTTCCGCCGTGTCCGTAGGCGTGATCGATGGCACACCGATGCTTGACCTGCCGTACATCGAAGACAGCAAGGCCATGACCGACATGAACGTGGCCATGACCGGTTCCGGCGAATTCATTGAAATTCAGGGCACTGCCGAACACCGCCCGTTCAACCGCGCCGAGTTGAACGCGCTGCTTGACCTGGCGGAAAAGGGCAACAAGGAACTGCAGGCCGCGCAGCAGTCCGCGCTCGCACAGGACTGAAGGCTGCAAGTCGGACGTAAGCCGACCGCAGGCTGGCCTCGCAAACCAATCGTAGGTTAGGCAAGTCAGGGCACGTCAAACGCACGTCAGGCAAGCCGACATCAACGAAGCAACGAACAGCAACGAAAGGAATCGGAACGTGAGAATTATCGTCGCAACGCATAACGAGGGCAAACTCGTTGAAATCAACCGCATTCTGGAAGATTGCCTGGGTGCGGACGCGGATCAGGTGGAGCTGGTGTCGGCCGGTTCGCTGAATCTGCCGGATCCGGTGGAAGATGGCGTGACCTTCCAAGAGAACGCGCTGCTCAAGGCCCGTGATGTGGCCGCACGTACGGGCTGCCCGGCAATCGCCGACGATTCCGGTCTGATTGTGGACGTGATGGGCAATGCCCCCGGCATTCTTTCCGCACGTTGGGCGGGCAAGCATGGCGATGACAAAGCCAACAACGCGCTGCTGCTCGCGCAGATCGCCGACATTCCGGATGCCAAGCGTACCGCGCGTTTCCGTTGCGCGGCCGCGCTGGTGGTGCCGCAAACCGAAGCAGGCGCAGGCGCCGATGGTCGTTATGCGATCGCTCAGGAAATCGTGGAAACCGGCGAAATGCCGGGCGTGCTGTTGCATGAGCCGCAAGGCGAGCATGGATTCGGCTACGACCCGCTGTTCGTGCCCGACGATCAGCCGGCGCGTGCCGTCGAAGCCGGCGAGAAGCTCACGTCCGCGCAGATGGAACCGGCCGAAAAGAACGCCATCTCCCATCGCGGCAAGGCGTTGCGCGCCCTGCTGCCATCCGTGGCCACTCTGCTGAAGTAGGGCTGAAACGAGTCGCAGCAGTCTCTATTAGACGTTCTGCTAGGTGTTCTAAAGGTGTGGAACTGTAGTTTGCGGTTCCACACCTTTTATTTTCCGCTTTTTCGCCAACTGGGCGTCACCGCCCTTCGCCAACCAGTCTTCACTGATCTTCGTCAGTCCACCGAACTTCACTGATCGTCGGCGCGAAAATCCTTGCCATCATAATTCGCCCAATCCGGGTATGGCGCCCCCGTTTCGATGCTGCGTTGAATGTCGCGGTACAAGTGCAGTTTGCGCAACACATGCATGTACGCCTCTTCCAGCGCGGCCCGCTGTTTCAAAATCGCTTGATGCCGCGATTCCAACAATTCCAGCATGTCCGCAATGTGCACACGCTCGTCTTTTTCGTATGCGAAGAAGCGTTTGAGTTCATCGATGCTCATGCCCGCATGTTTGAAGCAGGCGATCGCCTCGAGCCGCCCGATATGCGAGTCGGTGTACACGCGTCGCCCCGCATCGTCGCGCTCCACGTCGCACAGCAGCCCCCGATCCTCGTAATAGCGCAAGGTTGACGTCTGCACATGGAATCGTTGCGCGACTTCACGAATCGTATATGTTGCCATTTCCCTTCTCATTTCTACGATTTTCTAGGTTTTTCTAGCGATTTTGCGATTCCTTGCGATTGTCAATCATCGGAAAACACACTATCGACGATACTTGCATTCAAGTTTACTTGAAGTGCGACGATAGTATCGTCGACAAACTTACGACATGCGCCAACTCAAGCAACACAGCGCACAGCGGAACACGCAGAGTTTTCAAGGAGGAACCATGCTTGAACCGACCACCGTCTACACGCCGTCACCCGCTCGATACGATTCCATGACCTACAATCATGTGGGCGAGAGCGGCCTGAAACTTCCAGCGGTTTCGCTCGGCTTTTGGCATAATTTTGGCGATATCACGCCGTACGCCACTATGCGTGACATCGTGTTCACCGCATTCGACAACGGCATCACACATTTCGATCTCGCCAACAATTACGGTCCCGAGCCGGGCAGTGCGGAAAAGAACTGCGGCCGTCTGCTGCGCGAATATTTCCATCATCATCGCGACGAACTGATCATCAGCACCAAAGCCGGCTACGAAATGTGGCTCGGCCCCTACGGTGATCTCGGCAGCCGCAAATATCTACTCGCCTCGCTCGACCAAAGCCTCGAACGCCTCGGTCTCGACTATGTCGACATTTTCTACCATCACCACATGGATTCCTCCACGCCGCTCGAAGAAACCATGGGCGCGTTGGCAACCGCCGTGCAAAGCGGCAAGGCACTCTACGTGGGCCTGAGCAATTACGATGGTCCGACGCTGGAAAAGGCCACCGCGATCCTCGATGAGCTGCATGTGCCGTTCATCATCAACCAGAACCGTTACAGCATTTTCGACCGCACCGTGGAACGCAACGGATTGAAGAAAACCGCCAAAAAGCTTGGCAAAGGTCTTATCACGTTCTCGCCGCTCGAACAGGGTCTGCTCACGAACCGCTATCTCAACGGCGTGCCCGCAGACAGCCGCATCGCACACGACGGCCGCTTCCTCAAAGAAAGCGCGTTGACGCCGGAACGCCTGCAGCAGATCCGCGACCTGAACGATCTTGCCGCCGAACGCGGGCAGACGCTTGCCGAAATGGCGCTCGCTTGGCTGCTGCACGACGGTTACGTGACCTCCGTGCTTGTCGGCGCTTCCCGCCCGCAGCAGCTGCTCGACAATATCGGCGCGTTGAAGAACACCACGTTCAGCGATGAGGAATTGCGTCGCATCGACGAAATTTCGTTGCGCTAAACGCGGATATATCAGCAGATATAAGACGCAACAACAATAAAAAATCTGCCGAGACAATCTCAATCATCGAAAAATAATTTCGATATAGAGACCATCTCGGCAGATTTTTTATATGTAATCGCTTTCGGCAATCTTCAGAAATTTCAACGAAATTTCAAGATCACCATACGATGAAAGAGATAAAAAACGATTAGAAATTGGAATTCATCATTTCGTCGTAGATACGCTTGCAATCCGGACATACCGGGAACTGCGAAGGATCACGCTTCGGCACCCACACCTTGCCGCACAACGCCACCACCGGTCGGCCGGTGCGACGGGACTCGGCAATGCGATCGCGCGACACATAATGCGCGAAACGATCCGCATCGCCGTTGCCGCCATCATCCAGCTTCGTCTCCTCTTCGGGGCGTTCCAGCACCGCAGTGCCGGTACCCGCGTCGGGATTGGAAAGCGGCGAGACCGGATCAGCCTCGTCAATGAAGCCGTCGCGATCATCGAATATCGAACATGCCATAATCAACTCCTCAAATACGCCGCAACCGCGGCACCACTGCCTCCATCATAGCCATGAAAACCCACATATTCGCCGACACTTCGCGTAATTTCACGCAATCGCGGTACGCTTGAAGCTATGACAATTGCAGTTTGCCCCGGGTCGTACGACCCAGTGACCGCCGGACATTTGGACGTCATCGAACGTTGCGCGCGTTTTTTCGATGAAGTGCATGTCGTAGTGGCGGTGAACGCGGCGAAAACACCGATGTTTTCCGAAGAGACCCGCGTTGAGATTACCCGTAAGGCGCTTGAAGAGCGGAATTGCCGCAATATCAAGATTGCTTCAACAACCGGACTGATTACCGACTATTGCAAGAAGGTCGGTGCGACGGTTATCGTGAAGGGGCTTCGCCAGAATGGCGATTATGAAGCCGAGTTGGGTATGGCGCTGGTCAATCGCAAGCTCGCCGACGTGGAAACGCTGTTTTTGCCGGCGGCGCCCGATTTGGAACATATCTCCAGTTCGATTGTGAAAGATGTGGCACGTCACGGCGGCGATGTGACCGGCATGGTGCCCGATTGCGTGATTCCGCTACTCGGAGAAGCGCTCAATAATGAAAAGAGGGCATGATGGGTGAAGCAACGAATGCGTACGATCCGGCCGGCAGCCAGTTTGACGACGACGTGACCGCCGAACGCCCGACCGATCGGGCGACCCAGTCCGGTCAGAAGGCGCAAGCCACGGAACGCGCCGCCGAGCCGATCAAACCGTTGATTTCCATGTCTGATCTGCCGGATTTACGCAACACGTTCAATCCCAACGCGCCGCTGGACGATTCCAACGATTTGAGCCGCGACGAATTCACCACCGTGTACGACATTATCGACAAACTCGAATCGGCATTGGACGAAGCGAAACCGATACTGTTCTCCCCCGGCAGCGTGCGCGTCGACCGCGACGAATTCACCGAACAGCTCGACCAGTTGAAGAAAATGATGCCGGTGCAGCTGGAACGCGCCTCGGCGTTGATGCGTGAGTCGGAACGACGTTTGGAAAGCGCGCAAACGCAAGCCAACGCCATCGTCGCTTCGGCGCAATCGCGTGCGGCAGACACGATACGCGAGGCCAACGAGCAGGCGCAATTCCTCGCCGGTCAGGAAAACGTGACCGAACTGGCTCGGCAGAAGGCGCGTGCTATTCTCGACCAAGCGCAAGCCAAAGCCGACCATCTCACGCAGGGAGCCGACAAATACTGCACCACGGTGATGGAAACGCTGCAACAGCAGCTTGGCAAGCTTGGCAACGACGTGCAGGCGGGATTGAACGTACTGTATGATCGCCAGCGCGAAGCGAGCACGCATGTGCCGCATCTTGACGCAAACGACTATCCGGAAAGCTGAATGGAAGGCTGAACATGGCACGTATCGAAGATTCCCCGTGGGCGATTTCCGTGGCGCAGGTCGCCTCGCGAGCCGGGCAAAGCAAGGAGATCGACGCAACGTTCCCCGCACCGAGCGGCATCGGCGATGAGATCGTCGGCGTTGAGGAGGGTGCGGATGCGACCGTTGTCGGCTCGTTCGACTCCATTGTCGACGGCCTGATTTTCAACGCCCGCATCAGCGCCCCCGTGCATGCGGAATGCACCCGTTGCTTGAAACCGATCAAGCGCGATTGGACGGTGAACGTCACCTCGTTCTTCCCGTATAAAGACAAGTCCGCAAACGTTACGTCCGGTAAGGGCGGCAAAAATGGCAAGGGCGGCGTCAAGGAAGAGGAAGTCGACATTATCGCCGGCGAAGACGAGTCGGAGGATTCGTATCCGCTGCTTGAAGGCGGATCCTGGGCCGATATCGAGGCTTTGCTGCGTGACACGTTGGTTGAAGAACTGCCGCTGCAGCCGTTGTGCAAACCGGATTGCTTGGGATTGTGTTCGCAGTGCGGTACCGATTTGAACGAGGAACCGGACCATCATCATGATGTGACCGATATTCGTTTCGCCGCTTTGGAAGGCTTGAAGGCCCGGCTGGAAGGCAACGAGTAAGGTCCATCCGGGTGCTGGCAGGGCTGATTTTGCTTGGGTTTTGCAGTTTGTACGGAGCACAAGTTAAGATACTGAACGCTTAAGCTCAATCGTTCGAACGAAACAGAGGAAACACAATGGCACTGCCTAAGTACAAGACCTCGCGCGCGAATACTCATTCTCGCCGCGCAAACTGGAAGGCCAAGGCCGCCCAGACCGTTACCTGCCCGAACTGTGGCGCTCCGTCGCTGCCGCACATGGCCTGCCCGAGCTGCGGCGCCTACCGCGGCCGCGTGTACCGCGAGGCTGTCCGCTCCATCCACACCAAGTGAGTGGCTGCCGAGTAACGGCATGAAGCATTGAAACCCTGCCATCGACGGGTGGCAGGGTTTTTGTATATTTCAGGCTGCGCACTTGGCCATATGCATTCGCACGCACCCGACCATCCCACCTCGCATCCGCCAAGTATCGCATCCGCCGAATATCCGCGCATTTCCCTGCATTTCCGCCTCGACATGGGCGGAGAGTAGACTGAACGGGATCGTTGTTTGCATAGCAATCGGCCAGATTCGCTGGCTTGTTGCCACGTACGCAACGTCCCGAACAGCGCGGCGAGCTTCGCCACCGCATACCCACTACGAAACCGAGGACGATTATGACCCAGAACAACACCGACGCATCCGCCGTTTCCGAAGGCGAGATGACCGCCAACGCGTTGCTTGAAGCACTTGGCACCACGCTCGAACCCGATCTGCTGGTCGAAGCGCTCACCCACCGCTCCTTCTCGCACGAGAATCCGGGCGCAAAAAACTACGAACGTTTGGAATTCCTTGGCGACGCCGTGCTTGAGCTCGTCTCCACGGAAACCCTGTACAAGGCACACCCCGACATGAACGAGGGGCAGCTTGCGAAAATGCGCGCGAAAGCCGTTTCCGAGGAATCCTTGAGCAAAATCGCTCGCGAAAAGCTCAATGCAGGCCCGTACATTCTGCTCGGTCATGGCGAAAGCGATCAGGGCGGCGCTGATAAAAGCTCGATTCTGTGCGATATCGTCGAATCGTTGATCGGTGCGACGTTCATTCAGCATGGCATTGACGAGGCACGTCGCGTTGTGCATCATCTTGTTGACGAAACGCTTGCGGAAGTCGCGACGGAAGGCCCAGCCCTCGATTGGAAAACCTCGCTTACCGTCAAAGCGCATGGCATGGGCTTCGGCGAACCGCGCTACCAGATGTCGGTTTCCGGTCCGGAATATGCGCAAGTGTTCACTGCGAACGTCATGCTGGGCGAAAGCGACGAAATCATCAGCACCGGCACAGGCACCAGCAAACGCAAGGCGCAACTCGCCGCAGCCGAAGAAGGTTGGAAGGCACTGGACAATCGCAAGCCTGAAGCACAAAACGTCCGTAAGCATCGCAAACATCATCACAAGCACAGCGGCAACGAAAGTAACGGCAGCAACGGCGAAAACACCAGTAAGTAGTCGCAGGTAGATAAAAAGCAGCTACGAATCCGCCCTCTCATACCGCCGCGGAACGCAATACGCCAGAATATGGCACGAATCCGGCATATTCTCCTGTCAGCCGATAGCATAGACTGATTACTAGCGAAGGATTGCGATTCGCAAGTCGCCACAAGCGATTGCGCCGCTTTCCGATGATGGGGTTCGGCTGATTGCGTGCACCGAAACGCGGCAGCATACCCCTGTAAGAAAGTTCCACGAGCGAATATGAGAGGGAACATGGTGTTACCTACGCCCCTGCAGGCATTCAGCGGCATGCCCAAGGCAGCCGCAACCACTGAAAAGCAGACCATTGTTGACGGCGAGAAGATGACCGGCGCCGAAGCGCTGGTACGTTCGCTGGAAGATCTGGGCGTCAAGGATGTTTTCGGCGTTCCAGGCGGCGCGATTCTGCCGGTATACGATGCAATCAATGATGAAACCAGCTTTCGTTTTGTGCTGATGCGCCACGAACAGGCCGCAGGTCATGCGGCTGAAGGCTATGCCGTATCGACCGGTCAGGTCGGCGTGTGCATCGTCACGTCCGGCCCGGGCGCCACGAACATGATCACCCCGATCGCCGACGCGAACATGGATTCCGTGCCGATGGTGGTCATCACCGGCCAGGTCGGCGTGAACGCCATTGGCACCGACGCCTTCCAGGAAGCCGATATCGTCGGCGCAACCTACCCGGTGGTCAAGCACTCCTATCTGGTCACGCGTGCGCAGGACATTCCGCGTGTGCTGGCTGAAGCGCACTATGTGGCACGTTCCGGCCGCCCTGGTCCGGTGGTGGTCGACGTCACCAAAACCGCACAGACCGGCGATATGTACTATTCGTGGCCGCAGCGCATGATTCTGCCCGGCTACAACCCCACCACGAAGGCGCACGGCCGTGTGCTTTCCGACGCTGCGAAGCTGTTCGAGCAGTCGTACCGTCCGGTGCTGTATGTGGGCGGCGGCGCGGCACGTTCCGATGCCGGCAAGCTCGTGCAGGAGCTGGCGGAAGTCACGAACGCTCCGATCGTCACCACGCTGCCCGCACGCGGTGTTGTGCCTGATTCCGATCCGAAGGTGCTTGGCATGCTTGGCATGCATGGCACGATTGCCGCTACCGGTGCCGTGCAGCGTTGCGATCTGCTTGTTGCGATCGGCGCTCGTTTCGACGATCGTGTAACCGGTAAGCTTGACGCTTTCGCTCCGGGTGCACGTGTGATTCACATTGATATCGATCCGGCGGAAATCGGCAAGAACCGTCAGCCGGATGTGCCGATCGTTGGCGATGTGGCAACCGTGCTGAAGGATCTCATTCCGGAAATCAAGCGCGAGCAGGCCGTGCATGGCAAGCCTGACACTTCGCATTGGTGGGAGATCATTAACGATTGGCGTGAAAAGTACCCGATCAAGTGGGATGAGCCGACCGATGGTTCGCTCGCTCCGCAGTGGGTCATCAAGCAGCTTTCCGACTTGGCTGATTCTGACACGATTTGGGTTACCGGTGTGGGCCAGCATCAGATGTGGGCCACGCAGCTCATCGATTTCGAGAAGCCGCATTCTTGGCTGAGCTCCGGCGGCCTTGGCACCATGGGTTACGGACTGCCGGCCGCCATCGGCGCTCGTGTCGGTTCCGAACGTTTCCATGAGGGCGAGAAGCCGGTGTGGCTGATTGACGGCGACGGTTCCTTCCAGATGACGTCTGAAGAGCTGGCGACCGCGTTCCACGATCACACGCCAGTCAAGATCGCGCTGCTGAACAATTCCGTGTATGGCATGGTTCGTCAGTGGCAGACCCTGTTCTACGGCGAACATTATTCCGCCACCAATCTGATGGATGGAGAGAATACGCCGGAAATCGTGGATGTTCCTGATTTCGTGAAGCTTGCCGAAGCGTACGGTTGCATCGGCATGCGTGCGTTCACGGAAGAAGAAGCCATTGAGGCGATCAAGAAGGCCAACGAAATCAACGATCGCCCGGTGCTTATCGACTTCCGCGTGTGGAAGGACGCTATGGTGTGGCCGATGGTCGCAGCTGGCGATTCCAACGACAATGTCACCTATATGCCCGGAATCAAGCCGCTGCAGCGCCCGAAGGCCGCTGCCGACAACGAGTAAACGAGTAAGTAGTAAGGAAGGGTCTACCAATGTATCCTGCATCTCAGCCGGGTTCCAAGCGCCATACGCTTTCCGTGCTCGTAGAGAACCGTCCGGGCGTGCTGGCACGTATTGCCGGCCTGTTCGCCCGTCGTGCGTTCAACATCAACTCGCTGTCCGTCTCCCCCACCGAGCGTCCTGACATTTCGCGTGTCACGGTGACCGCCGATGTGGATGAGGTGCCGCTCGAGCAGATCATCAAGCAGCTCAACAAGCTGCTGCATGTGTTGAAAATCGTGGATTTGGATCCGAACACCACTGTGGAGCGCGAACTGGTGCTTATCAAGGTAACTGCCGACGAATCCAACCGTTCCGACGTGCTTGAGATCGTGCGTCTGTTCCGCGTGCGCGTGGTCGATGTGAATCCGGAGTCGCTGACCATCGAAGCCACCGGTGCCGAAGGCAAGATTGATGCGCTGCTGGGGCTTTTGGAGCATTACGGCATTATCGAGCTGGTTCGTTCCGGCGCGGTCGCAGTGACGCGCGGTCCGAAGGCCTTGAGCGAAAAGGTGCTCGGCTCCGAAATCACCGGTCGCTGATCCAATCAGCCTAATCCCAAACCTACAGGGCTTTCCCGTTTCAACGCGGGAAAGCCCTTTTTGTTGTCAGATCTGCGATTACGCAACAGCCATCTCACCTATCGCAATCATTCCTCGACCAACTTTCCCCTCCCAAAAGTTGGAAAACGTAAGAATTAGTACCCCCAACCGGTTGGAAAAGTGTAAAAACTATACCCTCTTTTGGTTGGAAAAGTGTAAAATCATCACCCCCTACCGGTTGTAAAAATGTAATCGGGGGTATCGTTTCTGTTTGGAAAAGTGTATAATAGAAATCCTAAGACACTCGCAAATCATTGAAATTTAAACGATTGAAGGAGTTCATCATGCTACAGAGAAAAGCGCTGAAGCAATTTCAAGCTTGGCATGATGCCCCATCACATACCGCACTTCTCGTAACAGGCGCAAGGCAGGTTGGCAAAACCTATCTCATCCGAGAATTCGCCAATCAACATTATGAGAGTTTCGCGGAATTTAATTTCATTCAGAATCCAAATGCGGCGCGAATCTTCAACCCTCCCAGCGATGCGGCAACCATGCTCATGCGTATGGAACTGGCATCCGGCCAACGTTTCATTCCGGGAAAAACGCTGATTTTTCTTGATGAAATCCAAGCCTGCAAAGAAGCCGCAACAGCCATCAAATTTCTTGTGGACGATGGCAGATATGATTTCGCCATGTCGGGGTCTTTACTCGGAGTCGAACTTGAAGATGTTCGTTCCGTTCCAGTTGGATATCAAAGCGAAGTAATGATGTTTCCTCTGGATTTTGAGGAATTCTGCTGGTCACAGAATGTCGATGCAAAAATTTTCGATATGCTGAAGGAATGCTACGAGAAAAAGCAGCCAGTAGATGAATTTATTCACGAACATCTTATGTCGTTATTCCGAAAATATCTGATTATTGGAGGCATGCCAGCTGCAGTATCGTCTTTTGCGCAAAACAAGAGTCTCATAGACGTTCGCCAGGTGCAAGAAGATATCAAACAAGGTTATCGTCGCGACATCAGCCAATACGCGCGCAAAGAAGATCGTCTGCATATTCGCTCTATTTACGATCTCGTTCCAAGCGAACTCAACAATCCCAACAAGCGTTTCACGTTCGCAAAAATCGAGAAGAACGCACGCTTCCAAGCCGTCGCTAATGATTTCGACTGGCTTGCCGCAGCAAACGTTGCCATTCCCGCCTACAATGTGGACGAACCCCGCAAACCGTTGGAAATGTCGAAAGAACGCAATCTGTTCAAACTGTTTTACTCCGACGTTGGACTGCTCACAGGCGCATATCTCAACTCGACCGCTCTTGATATTCTTGCCGGCGATGACGAAGTTAATTATGGAGCAATCTACGAGAATGTGGTAGCTCAGGAACTTACCGCCCACGGTTTTTCTCGTCTGTATTATTACAACAACAAGCGCTTGGGAGAGCTTGATTTTCTTGTTCAAGATCGCAATGACAATATCATTCCCATTGAAGTGAAATCAGGAAAGAATTACAAGGTTCATCGAGCGCTTAATAATGTGTTGGCAGAGGAAAGTTATCACCTTCGCCAAGGTTTAGTTTTCGGCCCCGGCAACATCGAAACCGACCTCAATATTACCTACTACCCCATCTACCTAATCGGCCAGTTTTGCAACAACTAGCCCAGTAGCATTCATCGTGATGTCACAAACTATGATGATGGCAGGACGATAGGGAGCGTTATGACTGAAATTATTCATGATGGTGTTCCTTTACTTCATATACGGAAACAACAAGATCCGTATTGCCGATATTGATAATGGACAATGAGGTGGCATCTGGGAAATTCTTCGCCGGGAGAGAGATCGTTTCTATTCCGTTAGATGTACAGGCCTCCCTAGTGGTTAGGGTGTGTGGCTGTCCATCTTTGTAGAGGACAAACGAATAAGGAGCCTGCTCCTTCTGCTTACACATGGAGATGACATAATACATATTGCTGTCATCAACTGTTTTTGTAAATGAAATAGCATCATCGCCATGTACGGATTTCGCACCCAACTTGTTTACTAGAACCAGTTTGCCCGAGCTATTGAGATCATCGACGGCGACACGATCCAGAGCGTCCACAGTAAATGCTTTATATGCCTGTTTTGCGGCATCATCATTCTCGCTGCCGCTCTGTACGGAGCCATCACCGGAACTTTCATGTACGGCTTTCGTGCAGCCAACGCATGACCACAACAACAAGCTGGACAACAAGCAACAGGCGCTTCTTCGCATCACTTGATTCATAAGGCACCTCCATTGGTCTCTCCGACAAGAACAGCTAAGGTTTCCTGCAATAACAAGAATATGACATTGGCACATGGAATGCCACGCATCGCTGTCGCACGAATGGCCAACATTCACCGGAAACGCTGGAGGAGCTGCGCCGCCGCCACAACATGCACACCCTGTCCGGTAATTGACGCGGACGATACGAATGCTACTCGAGCTGTTCGGAGAGTTCCATCCATTCGAGTTCAAGTTCTTCGGACTCGTCGGTGACGGCTTGAAGCTGGTCGTTGAGCTTGCCTAGGCCCTCGTAGTCGCTGGGGTCGTGCGCGGCCATCTGCTGCTCAAGATCGGCTTTCTGCTCTTCGAGTTTGGCGAGTTTGCGCTCGATTGCCGATACGCGCTTGGAGGCTTCGTGAAAGGCCTTGCCGGAAAGTTTCGGCGTAGAAGGCGCGGAAGATGCGGTTTCGGCAGTCGCAGACCCACTTGCGGAGTTGCCTGCGGTGCCTTCGGTCGTGGAACCGGCAGTCCCAGCGGAACCGCCCTTCTTGCCTTTGCCGGCACCTGCCTTTTCGTCCGCAAACGGATTCTTGCCGTTCTTGATGGCCTCAGTCATGTCCAGATAATCCTGCACGCCACCGGGCAGGTGGCGCACCTTGCCGCCGATCAGCGCGAACTGCTGATCGGTGACGCGTTCGAGCAGATACCGGTCATGGGAGACGACGATCAGAGTTCCCGGCCAAGTGTCGAGCAGATCCTCCATCACGGCGAGCATGTCGGTGTCGAGATCATTGCCGGGCTCATCCATGATGAGCACGTTCGGCTCGTCCAGTAGGATCAGCAGCAACTGCATACGACGCTTCTGACCACCCGATAGGTCCTTGATCGGCGTCATCAGCTGCGCCGACTCGAATCCGAGACGCTCCATCATCTGCCCCGGCGTGGTTTCCTTGCCGTCCACGATATAGCTCGGCTTGTAACGGCTCAGCACTTCCTTGATCTTGTATTTACCGAGCTTCTCCAATTCGTCGAGACGCTGTGAAAGCACCGCGAATTTCACGGTTTTGCCGATATTCACATGACCTACAGTGGGGGTGATCGTGCCGTCAAGAATCTTCAATAACGTCGATTTTCCGGCACCGTTCGCGCCGACGATGCCGAAACGATCGCCCGGCCCGATCAGCCATGTCACGTCGTCAAGAATCTTACGACCGGTAACAGTAATTTTTTGCGCTGCAGAAGTAATTTCTTCTGCAGGATCATCAGTATTATTTTCTTGCGATTCCTGAATTTCTTGCGATTCTTTCGCAGCTGCAGCAACTTGCGCCGCTGCAACACCGGCATCCACCAATCGCGGATCAGTCAGATCGTCGACGGCAACTTCCACGGAACCATGCACTTGCGGCTCGGCATACATGGCCGGCACCACATCGACGCGCGATGCCGACGCTTCCATGTCGGCAACGTCAGGATCGATATCGGCCTCGCCTTGCACATGTTCGAAAATCTGCGTCACATCGATCAGGTCAACCACCTGCTTGCCCAAGCGGGATGTGGCCATCTGCTTCAATTCCAGCGTATTGCGCACCGGAGGCACGTCGGCGATGAGCTCACGCGCGGCCTTCACATGGAATTTCTGCTTGGTGGAACGGGCGCGGGCACCGCGGGTAAGCCAGGCAAGTTCCTTACGAGCCAGATTGCGACGTTTCGTTTCACGCACGTCGGCTTGGCGATCGCGTTCCACGCGCTGCAGCATGTATGCGGAATAGCCGCCTTCAAACGGCTCGATTTCGCCGTCATGCACCTCCCACATGGATTCGCACACTTCGTCGAGGAACCAACGGTCATGGGTGACGAGCAGCAGCGCGCCGGATCCGGCCGGCCAACGGTTCTTCAAATGTTCCGCCAGCCAGTGAATGGTCACCACATCCAAATGGTTTGTAGGCTCGTCGAGTGCGAGAATATCCCAATCCTTGAGCAACAGGCGTGCCAAATCGGCGCGGCGACGCTGACCGCCGGAAAGCGAACCGATTTTCGCTTCCAAGCTGATGCCGCCAAGCAATGCTTCGACGATTTCGCGCGACTTGGTTTCCGCAGCCCATTCGTAGTCTTCACGGCCTTCGAGCGCAGCTTCGCGCACGGTGGCGTTGTCGTCGAGCGGGTCACGCTGGTCGAGCATGCCGAACGTAAGCCCGCCGCGAATGGTCACGCGACCGGAATCCGGCTCCTGCGTGCCTTTGAACAAATGCAGCAACGTGGACTTGCCGTCGCCGTTCTTACCGACGATGCCGATGCGGTCGCCTTCAAAAACACCCTGCGTTACATCGTTGAAAATATTCTTGGTCGCAAAAGCAAGCGAAACGTGTTCAAGTCCCAAATCATAAGTCGGCATAAGTCACCAATGTAGCGGGAACATCTCCCAAACCTGCAGGCAATGCCGCAACTTGCGAATCGCCACCAGCGCTACGCAGCAATCGGAGCCGCACGCAACTCGGCGATCAGCCCTGCTGCGCCTGAGCCAAATTCTGCCCATACGAATTACAACGAGCGGCAAAACTCGAAAACACCTGATCCGCAAGCGGCTGCAACTGCGGATTATATTCGGCGAACGCCTCGCGCAACTGCGATTTCGATCCGCCGGCAGCCTTGAGATCCTTGACCATGCTTGACTCGTCAAGCCACTCCTCCAACAGAGTAGGGGTAACCTCCAAGTGGAACTGCATGCCCAGAGCGGAACCAAAACGGAACGCCTGCACCTTGGTCTTCGCGGATCGTGCCAATGGCTGCGCGCCCTCCGGCAACGACACCACGTCGTTATGCCAGTGCAGCACATCCACGGTTTTGTTCCACATCGAGAAATAATCATGCTTGTCGATGCATTTAATCGGCGCAAAACCGATTTCCGGAGCATCTCCCGACTTCAGCTTCGCCCCCAGCGCGGTGGCGATGATCTGATGTCCCAGGCACACGCCCAACACCGGCTTGCCAACGCTGACCGCAGCCCGCGCGAGCTTGGCCTCGGCCTTTAATCCCGGATACTTGTCGTAGTCGAGCGCACCCATCGGGCCGCCCATGATCACCACGCCGGAAACCTCGCCAAAATCAGGCAAATCCGGTTTCTTCTGCTTGGCGACATTGATGATTTGATACTGCAGTCCCAAATCATCCAGACTGTCTAAAATGCGTCCCGGTCTCTCCCACGGAACGTGTTGCAAAATCAGCACCTGCGATTGCGTCATACGTTCTATTGTTGCATCACCTACGTAAACGATGTTCACAAATCCAACAAAAACCGTTTTGCCGTTCATTTTCATCTCGCATGCATGTCCGATTCTGGCAATACTCTCGTGGTTATGACGAACACGCAAGAACCGCAGAATATCAACATTTCTAGCGTCGCAACCGCAGTTGACGCAGTGGCGAGCGCCGCTGCCGATCTGAAGCTGTACGACACCGCATCGCACGCCGTGTCGAATTTCACGCCGATCAAGCCTGGTCAGGTCGGCATGTACGTGTGTGGCGCCACCGTGCAGAGCTCGCCGCATATCGGCCATATTCGTGCGGCTGTCGCGTTTGACGTGGTGCGTCGCTGGTTCGAGCGTTTGGGCTACAAGGTCACGTTCGTGCGCAATGTCACCGATATCGACGACAAGATTCTCGATAAGGCTGCGGCCGCCGGTCAGCAGTGGTGGGAGCGCGCGTACATTTACGAGCGTGAATTCACTGAGGCTTACAACACGTTGGGTGTTGAGCCGCCTACGTATGAGCCGCGTGCGACCGGCCACATGATCGACATGATCGATCTGATCAAGCAGATCATCGACAATGGCCACGGCTACGTGGTGACTGATGAGAACGGCAATCCGACCGGCAACGTGTATTTCGACGTTGCCAGCTGGCCTCATTATGGCGAGTTGACGCATCAGAAGCAGACCGCTGTGGCCGATGCCGCTTCCGAGGTGGCCGATGCCATGGGTCCGTCTGTCGACAATACGGGCAACGACAAGTACAATCCGGTTGATCCTGCGGACATGTCGGAAGACAAGCATGATCCGCGTGATTTCGCATTGTGGAAGGCTCCGAAGGATTCCGATCCGCTTGACGCGCGTTGGAATACTCCGTTCGGCACGGGTCGCCCGGGTTGGCATATTGAATGCTCGGCAATGAGCCACCGCTATTTGAAGGATATGTTCGACATTCATGGCGGCGGGCTGGACTTGCGTTTCCCGCACCATGAGAACGAAATGGCGCAGACTCGTGCCGCCGGTTACGATTCGGCGGCTCGTTGGATGCATTCCGCATGGGTTACCGCCAAGGGTGAGAAGATGTCGAAGTCGCTGGGCAACGGCTTGTCCGTACCGGCGGTTTTGGCGGAAAATTCCGCTTGGGTGGTGCGTTACGCGCTTGGTTCCGTGCAGTATCGTTCCATGTTGGAATGGTCGGATCAGACGTTGACCGAGGCTCAGTCCGCGTACGATCGTGTGTCGAATTTCATCGAACGTGCCGGTGCCGCCGTTGGCGGGCAGCCGTCCCGTGAGGAGATCGTTTCGGTTTCCGCCGATGAGCTGCCGGCTGATTTCGTCGCCGCAATGAATGACGATATTAATGTTTCCGGCGCCTCCGCTGCGATTTTCACGGCGATTCGTTCTGGCAACACGTTGCTTTCGAAGCTTGCCGATCGTGTTGATTCGGATGTTGCGAAGGATGAAGTTCGCGCTGTTTTGGTGAATGTGCGTGCGATGCTCGATACGCTTGGTTTGGATCCGTTGGCGGAACCGTGGGTAAGCGAGGGTGCGGCCGGCTGCGCCGCCGGAGCCGGTGCCGATTCCGCTGAGCATACTGCGCTTGACCGTTTGGTTTCCGAACAGTTGGAGGAGCGTACCGAAGCCCGCAAGGCCAAGGATTTCGCCCGCGCCGACGCCATTCGTGATGCCTTGGGCGCAGCCGGAATCGCCATCGAAGACACCCCACAAGGCCCCACCTGGACCCTCAAATAATCCCCCATCTCTTCTGAAAAAAACGTTGGCCGGTCTACCCCAGACCGGCCAATTTCATATCAGAAACCTAAAAGTCATTCCTAAATCTATCTTTACTTCCGAATCTCATCGGCACGATCTTCGATATCTTCAAAAAAGAGTTCCTGAGCACCCGCAGATTCCACGCCGTAGTATCGATGAACAATCTCATCAATATCCATCCAATTTTTCAGCCGCAAAGCATTAAACAGCACTGCCGCATCATCAAGGTCTTTCTGCGATCTACGATCAGACATCGCTTTCATCGCCAAAAGATATTTCTTCGAAGCAAACGTAACTTTCAAACCATTAGCATCGCTATACACTTCCGGATTGTCATCCCCTATGGGCGGCATAACATCATGGATTTGCATATTAAGCCAATTATTTGGCACATTATTACGATTCCCGACAACTTCCGCCGCGCTTTGAATTTCATAAAAAGGACGAAACATGGAATCGACATCTTGTGTAGTTCGCAATTCCGGAACGTAGTAGACCATCGCGGTCCCGCCATAAATGGCGATAGTTCCTTCGATTCCGCGAGTATGACACTCTTCAATCAGCTCATCAAGAAGCTGCATCAGTTTTTGTCTGGTCATTTCCATAGCAGCTCACCTCGCGGAATGATTACGTTGTACCATGCAAAGAACTCATCCGGAGGCGTGGCGGACCGATAAATCTTTCGCAACGGGGTCCACTCGGCATCAAGTTTCAGCGATTGAGGGGACACGTCCCCTTTACTCCAATGCTGATAGTCATAGAGCCCAGCCATAAAGGCCTGCCAACGCACGTCCATCCCCTTAGTGACTTTCTTAAAATCGGCAGGCTCATCATCAGGAAATTCCATCAGATTGCGCATTCCAGCTGAAACACGGGTCCATTGCTCTTCCGTTCCCGAATACTGCTGGATCGACTGCATGAGATCACTCATTGCAGGGCCGATTACGCGAACAGTCGCACGCTCCAAAGGGGAAAGCGTCAGCTCATATCCCAAAGTACGCGCCGCAGCATCAACCTTATTGAAGGTGGGAACGGTTTTGCCACTCAACGTTCTCGAGACAACGGATTCAGCCATGTTCGAAGCACGCGAAAAATCCGCCGCGTTCAGACCGGCGTTCTTCATAAGCTCTCGTAACAGTTCATCGGCTTGCATATATGCAAGTCTACACTATTGGCAGCCCGAACGCTGATGCGAAATTTCCCGCGGGACGGCTAGACTGAGGAACATTATGGCAGCATTTAGTTCTTTGACAGATAGGCTCTCGAATGCGTTCAAGCATCTGAAGAGCAAAGGCAAGCTTTCCGAGGCTGATATCGATGGTACGATCCGCGAAATCCGCCGCGCGCTGCTCGACGCCGATGTGGCGCTCGACGTGGTGCGTTCCTTCACCGGCCGAATCCGCGAGCGTGCGCTCGGCACCGAGGTTTCCCAGGCGCTGAATCCGGCCCAGCAGGTCGTGAAGATCGTCAACGAAGAGTTGACGGCCGTGCTTGGCGCTGGCGTTGACCGACCGCTGAATTTTGCGAAGAATCCGCCGACCGTCATCATGCTCGCCGGTCTTCAGGGTGCTGGTAAAACCACCCTCGCAGGCAAACTCGGCTACTGGCTGAAGGATTCCGGCCACACTCCGCTGTTGGTCGCGGCCGATTTGCAGCGTCCGAACGCAGTGACGCAGCTGCAAGTGGTTGGCGAACGTGCAGGCGTGCCCGTGTACGCTCCGGAAAAGGGCGTGCAGTCCGATGGTGGCGAAGCCGTTGCTTCCCCGGGTCTGACCACCGGCGATCCGGTGAAGGTGGCGCGTGACGCTGTTGCGCTGGCCAAGCAGAAGCTGTACGACACGGTCATCATCGATACCGCAGGCCGTCTCGGCGTTGACGAAGAGCTCATGAAGCAGGCTCGCGATATTCGCGACGCCGTGCAGCCGAACGAAATCCTGTTCGTGATCGACGCGATGATCGGTCAGGATGCCGTGCAGACGGCGAAGGCGTTCGATGAGGGCGTGGACTTCACCGGCGTGGTGCTTTCGAAGCTTGATGGCGACGCCCGTGGTGGTGCCGCGCTTTCGGTCGCCTCCGTTACCGGCAAGCCGATTCTGTTCGCTTCCACTGGCGAAGGTCTGAAGGATTTCGAGGTTTTCCACCCGGATCGTATGGCTTCCCGCATTCTCGATATGGGCGATATTCTTACCCTGATCGAGCAGGCGCAGAAGCAGTTCGATGAGGAAGAGGCTCGTAAGGCCGCCATCAAGATTTCCGATGGTTCCTTTGGTTTGGATGATTTCCTCGATCAGCTGCAGCAGGTGCGCAAGCTTGGTCCGATGAAGAATCTGCTTGGCATGATTCCGGGTATGGCCGCGCATCGTAAAGAACTTGAGCAGTTCGACGAGAGGGAAATCGATCGTACTGAAGCCATTATTCGTTCGATGACTCCTGCGGAACGTCGTGACCCTTCGATTATTGACGGTTCTCGTCGAGCTCGTATCGCTTACGGTTCCGGCGTGACCGTTTCGCAGGTGAACGCGCTGTTGCAGCGTTTCGAGCAGGCCGCGAAGATGATGAAGCGTATGAGCAACAAGGCCGGCGCTGGCATGCCTGGCTTTGGCGGCCCTGCCATGGGCGGGGGCAAAGGCAAGGGTAAAGGCAAGAAGGGCAAGAAGAAGGGCGGTAAGTCCGGCAATCCGATGAAGCGCGAGGCTGAAGAGAAGGCATTGCGCGACAAGCTTGCCGGCAAGAACTCCGACGGTAAGTCTTCCGGCGGTTCCGCTTTTGCCAAGAAGCCGCAGAATCCTGCACTTCCCGCCGGATTGCAAGACTTGATGGGCGATGCCGGTGAGCTGCCGCCGAACTTTGGCGGCGGACTGTCCGGCTTGCTGCACTAAAGCAAGCGACGCGAAAACGGTAACGTATAAAAAGGGGATGTGATTCAAGACGAATCGCATCCCCTTTTTGTGTACTCCAATCAGCTGTTTTCAGCTGAATCGACTACCTTATAATCGCCATCAACTACTTCAACGTCAACGTGGCAACAAGCGCAAGATGATCGCTACCTTCAACGCAGAACGAACTCACGTCGGAAGCGTCCAATCCCTTGGTGAAAAGCACATGGTCGAGAATGATGCGCGGCCACGGCAGCCATGATGGGAACGTGGCATGACGGCCCTTCGCCTCGCACAAGGCCGCATCCTTGAAGCCCGCATTCAGCAGCTTGCGGAAGCTTGGATGATCGGTACCGGAATTCAAATCACCCAACACAACGGTGATGTCGCCCTGCTTCTGAGTGGTCGCCAACTCCCCCAAACCGATGATGCCGGCGGACCATTCCCTGCATCCGCGCATCGGAGACTTCGGATGTGCCGACACAAACGTGATGCCGCGCATCGAATCGATCGGGAAGCACACGCCCGGCACGTCGGCCGCGGGAATCACCGCAGTGACCGGAGACATGTCGCTTGGTTCAATACGAATCCACACACCGTTGAATCCGCCATTGTCCGTTCCCTTGCTCTCCCCCAACTGACGGTACGGAAGCAAATCAGACAATCCCGAAGCGTCCAATTGCGCAACCAGATCGTCCGTCAATTCCTGCAATGCAAGTACTGCAATATCATGTTTTTTGACCGCACTGACGATTGCCGCAGCGTTGGCGCGACCAAATCGGCAGTTCAGCGTCATCACACGGAAACGGCCATGTTTCGCGGATTCCGTAACAGCTTCATTGCCTGTTTCACGAGATGTTTCACGCTTTTCCGCAAGTTTTTCGGCAACCCTCTGCGCAGTATTGGGAGAATTAAGATTTTCCATCCAATATGCGATTTTGCGTAGCAGCGACGCAAGACAGACCACCGCAGCGACTCCCCCGAGAGCCGGCTCATGCAACGCGAAACCGGCGACGGCGATCGCAAGCGTCGGAATCCACAGCAACGGAATCAACGCAATCAAGTACGGCAGCGGCAAATGGCCATCCCAACCAGCCGGCATCTCGCCAAGCGCAATCCATACAACGCAAATAATCAACGCAATCCAAAGCGCGATAATCATTCAGGCAACTCCCCCTATGCAAACCGTTCACTCCGAACGGATATACGCAAACTCGGAACCTCCAAGTGTAGCCAGCCTGCCTGATTCCGACGATTCCGCCATGTAGACCCACGCAAACATCTCACGAATGCCAGCAAATGTCCGATTCTGCCGATTCGGTCATTCAAGGCATCATATTCGCCGCATAATTGACCGTTTCCGCAGAATCAGACAAACGACTTCCCGGTTTTGCACGGATTCGGCAAGTCGCATAGAGCGGGAAACATCCTAAGACCCATCCGTCCGTACCCCACGGTTATACTTGGTAAGTTATTCGCGCGCGCGAGGCCCTCTAACTATCGCGTGACGTGAGGAACATGTGGGTTTCGGATTCCGTGCCCCACACAGAAAACGAAACGCACACCCCTAGTTATACAAGGAGAGCCATTTTGGCAACCAAGATTCGTCTGAAGCGCATGGGTAAGAAGTTCTACGCGTTCTACCGCGTGGTGATCATGGATTCCCGTACCAAGCGTGATGGCCGCGCCATCGAAGAGATCGGTACCTACAATCCGAACACCCAGCCTTCGACCATCGTTATCGATTCCGAGCGCGCTCAGTACTGGCTCGGCGTTGGCGCTCAGCCGACCGAGCAGGTGCTGAACCTGCTGAAGATCACCGGTGACTGGCAGAAGTTCAAGGGCCTTGACGGTGCTGAAGGCACCCTGAAGACCGTTGAGGCCGGCCCGGATGCCGCCGCTCGCGTTGAGGCCGTTGAGGCTCAGGCTCAGAAGCTGAAGGCTGCAAAGTCCGAAGCTGACGCCAAGGCCAAGGCTGAAGCCGAAGCCGCCGCTACCGAGGAAGCTCCGGCCGAAGAGCCGGCTGCGGAAGCTGAGTGATCATGCTCGCCCAGGCTGTGGAACATCTGATTAAGAACATCGTCGATTTTCCCGACGACGTTTCGGTGAAGTCCCATGAGAACGCGCGTGGCGAACTCATTCGCGTGCGCGTCAACCCGGAAGACATCGGTCGCGTCATCGGACGCAGCGGACGCACGGCAAATGCGATTCGCGCCGTGGTGCAGGCACTGTCCGACCACAAGGTGCGCGTCGACATCATGGACGTGCGCAGGTGAGATCCTAGCGTGGTGCGTGATATGCATTCTGACGACCCTCAACAGCCCGAGCTGCTGAGGGTCTGTCGTATCGGGCGTGCGCAGGGGCTCAAAGGCGAAGTCACCGTGCAGATCTTTACGGACGAACCGGAATACCGGTTCGCTCCCGGTGCTGTGTTGTACACGAAAGACGGCGAAGAAGAGTATGTGGTGGAAAACTCCCGTACTTTCAAGAACCGTTGGATCATCAAGTTCGAAGGCATTGACAACCGCGACCAGTCCGAAGCGGCCAACGGCATTGTGCTGTATGGCGAGGCGGACGATCCGGAAGACATGCTTGAAGCCGACGAGTGGTATCCGAAAGACCTCATCGGTCTTGAGGCGCGACTGGCTGAAGACAATATGCTTGGTCTCGAACCGGGCGTGGTGGTCGGCAAAGTCGTTGACGTGATAGAAGTGGCCCAATGGCTGCTGAAGATTCGTCTCGCCAATCCGGTGAAGGATGCCGACGGCGTTGTGGTTGAGAACAGCGCGCTCGTGCCATTCGTGGACGAGCTCGTGCCAGACATCGACCTCGAAGAGGGCTATCTGACCCTCGATCCGCCTGGAGGTCTTATTCCGGGACTGTGATCGTTTGCGATCCTGCGTAAGCATTCATGATTACGCGCTTTCGATCACATATCCATTCAAGTGGGCATTGGAATCCAGTGCCCACTTTTTATGTTTCCTGCCACTTGGCAGGCATCCCGGTATTCTGAACATTATGAAGATCGATATCGTGTCTGTTTTCCCGGAATATTTTGAAGTGCTGAACCTCAGTCTGCTCGGCAAAGCGCAGTCGAAAGGGCTTGTGGAGGTTACCGCGCACAATCTGCGCGACTGGACGCACGACGTACATCATTCCGTCGACGACACTCCTGTCGGCGGTGGCGCAGGCATGGTGATGAAGCCGGAAGTGTGGAGCGAATGCCTCGACGAGCTGCTGCAGCTTGAGCCTGCGGTAATCGAAAATACGGAAAATATTGAGGATTCTGCGGATTCCTTCGATACTGGCGATTCTTGCGATACTGCAGATTCCGACACTGCACAATCTTCCGCAGGTCCTGAGAATTCCGAAAAAACTGATATTGCACCATCTTCCGCAGGTCCTGTGCTGATTTTTCCGAATCCTTCCGCCCCGCTGTTCACACAACAGGATGCGACGGAACTGAGCCATGCCGATCATCTGCTGTTCGGCTGCGGCCGTTACGAAGGGTATGACGCGCGCATTCCGCAGTATTACCGCGCGCAAGGCATTGACGTGCGCGAATATTCGATCGGCGATTACGTGTTGAACGGCGGCGAGGTCGCAGTGTCGGTCATGTTGGAGGCGATCACGCGGCTGCTGCCCGGTTTTATGGGCAATGCCGCGTCGATCGTGGAGGAATCCTACACGGGAGACAACGCCCTGCTGGAGCATCGCCAGTATACGAAGCCCGCGGAATGGCGTGGCATCAAGGTTCCGGACGTGCTGCTTTCCGGCAATCATGCGAAAGTGGATCGTTTCCGCCGCGATGAGGCATTGGCCAAAACCGACGAGCTGCGTCCGGATCTAATTGAAGCGTTGGATTGCACCAAGCTCGACAAGGCCGATCGCAAGACCTTGATGGCGCTCGGTTGGGAGGTTTCCGCCGCCCATCCGCGCAAACGCTAGCTTTTAAACGCTTGTTTTTACGCGGAATAATCGCAAGTTTTTTCTTGCGATTATTGCTGACCGTTATCTGAGATTGGCTCGCTGGGTTCAATGTAGTAGACGGCGGTTTCGCCATAATCGCGCCGATCGGTGATTTCCCAGTTTTCTGGAGCCGTGGGCTCTTCGGAACGGGTGGATCGTTCCAGCATGATCACCGTGTTGCTGGAAGTCAGTTCACGGCTGGCAAGATCGGCGAGCAGCTGGTTGCAATCATTCGTTTCGAAGGCGTACGGCGGGTCGATGAACACCATGTCGAACGGTTCAACGGCCGAAGCTGAAGCCGCGTATTTTTCCGCGCGCGCCTTCACCACGCGGGCACTCATGCCATGTTCCCACGAACGGTTGTGTTTCAGTGCGGTCAGCGTCTGCGCGATCAATGCGGCCGCCGGAGCGGATGATTCCACCGCCACCAGCTCTCGTGCGCCACGGCTCAATGCTTCGATGCCCAAAGCGCCGGTTCCTGCAAACAAATCGAGCACGCGGGCATCGTCCAACACTCCCCATGAATCGAGATGCGAGAAAATCGCCTCTTTGGTGCGATCGGTGGTCGGTCGAGTGCCCGCTTTCGGCGTGGTCAATGCAACGCCTTTGAATCGTCCTGAAATTACGCGCATACGCACCACTCTAGCGTGCCAGGCGATTAATTAATCGCACCAAACTAATTACTGGTCAGGAACGTTTCATTGCCGCGCGTGAAATCAAGCACCGCCCCGGCCAACTGCACATGTTCGAGTAAATCAGGATCCTGAGCGACAAGCCTCGTAGCCTCAACCCGCGCATGCTCAATAATCTTCACATCCTTAACCACACGAAGCAGCTTCAAACCTGACTTTCCGCCAGATTGCGCGTCGCCGAGCACGTCGCCGGCGCCGCGAAATTCCAAATCGGCCTGCGCTATTTCGGCACCATCCAACGTGCCCTGAATCACGTCAAGACGGCGGGCGGCATCACTGTCCGCGGGCGCACGCGAAATCAGGAAAGCCCCCGAATCGGTGCCGCCTCGGCCGACGCGCCCACGCAACTGGTGCAATTGCGAAAGCCCATACCGGTCCGCATCGAAAATCACGATGCAGCTGGCTTTCGCCACGTCCACGCCGACCTCGATCACCGTGGTCGCCACCAGAATCGGCGTTATGCCGGATTCAAAATCGGCCATGACCTGCGATTTTGTGGTGTCATCGTCACGCCCGGTCAACGTGGCGAATCGAATGCCTTTGAACTGCGGCAGCGATTGCAGACGCTCCACGATTTCCGCCACGGAATGCAACGGGGGGCGTTGTGCGCGCTGTTCGTCGTCTTCGCCAAGATCGTAGGCGTCGTCAAAAGCCGCGGCCGACGAACCTGCGGTTTTCGAGCCTGAAGCCGCTGACGCCGCCAGCGCGCCGTCCGCATCTTCGGCATCGGCGTCAATGCGCGGGCAGACCACGTAGGCACGTTCCCCCGCGTCGATGCGCTTGCGAATCAGGGCAAACATTTCGCCCATCAACGACGCATTGTCTTCCGGCACCACGAATGTGCGAATCGGCTTGCGGCCGCCGGGAAGTTCGGTCAGCGAGGAAATGTCGAGATCGCCGAACCAGGTCATGGCTGCGGTGCGCGGAATCGGCGTGGCCGTCATGACCAACAGATGAGGCGCCGTAGAACCCTTGGAATTCAACGATTCGCGCTGTTCCACACCGAAGCGGTGCTGTTCGTCGATCACCGCCAAGGTGAGGTTCGGCGCCTGGAAACTCTTGGAAAATGCGGCGTGCGTCGCCACGACGATACAGGGCATGCCCGATGCGGCTGCTGCGAGCACGCGACGACGTTCGGCAAGTCGCATACTTCCCGTGAGAAGAAATACAGGAATCTCCCCATCTTTTGTGCCAAATATATCGTTTCCTTTGCCGGAAAATCCGGTTTCCACATCATCAGATGCGGCCAAATCAAGAAGGTCTGCAAGTTGTACACCTTTATCCACAGCATTATTGTGAATTGTTTTTGCGTCGAATTCCCCATCTTTCGAACTTTGCGCGGACCGTTTATTGCTTCGCCGCGCATTGGCATCATCTAGATTTTTTTGATTATCACTCGAATTTGCGTCGCTTTTTCCCAGTTTGGATACCATTGTGGAAATGCTCGCATAATGCTGTTCGGCAAGAACCTGCGTTGGCGCTACAAGCACGGCCTGGCCGCCTGATCCGACGGCCTGCATCATGGCAGCAACCGCGACCACGGTCTTACCGGAACCGACCTCGCCTTGCAGCAATCGTTGCATGGGGTAATCGTGCGCCATATCGGCGGAAATATCGGCGATGACCTGCTGTTGGCCGTTCGTAAGGGCGAATGGCAGCGACGCGATGAAATCGTCTTTCAACCGCGTTTCAGGGCATGCGGTAGCCTTGGATTTGCGCGATGCATCGCGTGATTTGACGAGCGCGGTCTGGCAGATCAGCGCTTCCTCATATCGCAACGTTTGCAAGGCGTTATCGAAATTCTTGCGATCAACCGGATCATGAATCGCCATGAATGCCTCAGCACGATGCATAAGCCCATATTCCTCACGAAAATCTTCCGGAATAATATCGGAAATAGCATTACCGAGTACTTTAATCTGTATTTCTCGATCAATTTGGGGAATATCAAAATCCCCTTCTTGCGTAGGATTATCTAAGAAATTCCCTGCATTTTGCGTTGCCAAATATTCGGCTCCGCGCAACGCATCCATATATTTCAATACCGATTCATGAATATGTTCGCTGGAAATTCGCGAAGTTGCATGATATACCGGTCGTGGACGGCAAACTCGTTTCAGCGCTTCGTCGATCGTTTGCGCATCGTATTTCAGATTACCAAGCGGCGGATTCGCAGGATCGCCGAAACCGTCGTTCCATTCCCCGTTTTCCGACTGCGATTGCACGGGATTGATGGTGAGCAGGTCGGGATGCGTGAATTGCAGACGATTGTCGTACACGCTTGGCTCGCCTGCGACGACGAGCAGCGCTCCCGCGTGCAGTTTGCGCTGCACCCAGTCAACATACGATTTGCGATACGAAAAGAAGACCAGCGACGCCAACGATTTTGGGGTGTTGCGACGCGCTGCGAAATCGTCGTCCGTGACTGTTGCGATCAGGCGGAAGCCTCGACGTGCCATGGGGAAAACGCGCGTTTCGAGCACATGCGCGGCGAACGCCATTTTCTCCCCGATTTTCGCTTCATGCAGTGAGCGCGCGGGAACCGGATCGGTTACGCGGAACGGATAATAGGTCAGGGCGTCGCCAACTGACACCACACCAAGCGATTTCAGCGCGCCGACTCTGCGGCGGTTGCTCTCGATTGATGAAATCGGTGTTTCCAGTGTGGTGCTCATAACGCACCATTCTCCCCAGTTATGCCGACAGATGCGGCTTCTACCACTGGGTACGACTCAAACCGCCCAAATTCCCCACTCGCTGGAGGAATACGGACGCAAACCAGCCCCTCAGCGGGCAAAAACCTCCACCCACTGGAGAAATCACCCCGTCCACAAGCCCCTTAGCGGGCAAAAAGCTCCAGTCGCTGGAGAAATCAGGACGCAAACCAGCCAACCAATGGGAGTATTCCTCCACCTACTGGAGGAATACGGACGCAAACGCCACTGTACGCGGGAAGATTTCTCCATCGAGTGGAGAAATCCGAACGCTTAAAGCCCTGGCGGGATCAAGATAAAGCAAAACCCCGGTGACCATTGGTCTACCGGGGTTTCAAGCTGTTATTTCGCGATTCACGCTTCAACGCGCTGAACCTTGCCAGCCTTGATGCACTTGACGCAAACGCGAACGCGAACGTTCTCGCCGTCGATGGTGGTGCGAACCGGCTGCAGGTTCGGGCGGAAGGTGCGCTTATTGCGAATATGTGAGTGCGAAACGGTGAAACCGGTCTGCGGTCCCTTGCCGCACACTGCGCAACGAGCTGCCATAATGGACTCCCTATAATTACTATTGACTTGCAAGTCTGCGCGTTCGATGCCCCGCAACTGAATGCAAGGCAGAACACACAACTTCTCAACTATACAACCAGCCCCAGCCAATCGCAAATTTGTGGATAGCAATCGCCTTAAATTCCCCGGAATGCCGCTGTCTGGTCAACATGCGTCAGGTCGGCAGACAGCGCATCCAAACCACCATTTGCCCGCGCATAGACGCCGCCAGCCAGTCATAGCCCGAGCCGCCAGCCAGTCAAACCGCCCAGCACACCCCACCCGGCGTCGTCGCGCTAGTTCTTCGAACGCCCTTCGGCTCCAAAACGCAGGCTCATCGCAACCGCGCCGATCACATCACCGCCATCGCGCATTCCAAGCATCCAAGCCGCATCCTGAGCCAGTAGCGGGAAACCAGCATCCGTCAGGCAAATCGCGGCGCGGGCAATCGTATCTAACACCTTGTCTTCCGGCGCAACCGGCACGCCGCCGGATCGCAGCGCATCGCACGCATCCCCATATTTCATATCCGGCGAAGGCAATCCCATCTGCCTACTCACTTCTTCGGCCTCATCGCGCGCGGCCGTACGGAATGGCGTGCCGCCGTTGACCATCATCGCATAGCAGGCGAGCGCTTCCGGCAGACGTCCCAACTGCCACAATGCGTAGCCAAGTCGATAGTAGAGTACTTCGCAATCGATAGGCAGCACTGCGATTTTCAACGCGCCGATGAGCACGTCGGCCGCTTTGCCGTATTCGTCGGTTCTTGCGTATACCTGCGATAGTTCCTCGTAGAAACGTACGCTGGTTGGGGCAAGTTTGATGCAGGCGCGCAGCTCACGTTCCGCGCGCTCATAGTCGCCATTGTTTTTGGCGAGTTCCCCAAGATTCTGGTGTACGTCGACTACAGCATCCGGCAGTTTCCAGTAGCGCGTGTGTTCGTCGCCGTCTAGCAGGGAGATGATGAGTCGCACGCCTGGACGGCTGCAGTAGAGCGGAATTTCGCCATTTTCGCCAATTTTCGCTACGCCTGTCTCGTCAGTTCCGCCCGCTTCGCACACCCCACCTGCTTCACCGCTTTCGCCAAGTTGCGCCAACGCGGCTTCCAATTGGAGTTCGGCGACCATGGGGGATCCTTCGTTTTCTTCCATAATCGCGTTCACATCATCGGTGGAAACCGGCGATTCGTCATGCATCACGTCAAGTTCGCAGGCACGGTCGGCACGTAGGAATCCCCGCAATCCTTCAGGCAGCGCACGTTGATCCTGCCATTCGGAAACACGTTTCTCCAAGAATACGGCTGGCGTTGCAAGCGGTGTGATTGGCGTCAGGGCACGGTTCCCATCAAAGAAACCCACATAACGCACCGGGCGCAGCAAATTGAGCAGCGCCAGCGGATCGACATCCAACGGAACCACGTCGCATTGTCCGTTTTTCATGGCAGGCAGCGCACCCATCATGAATGGCACGCGATCGAATCCCATGGAAATCACGGGAATGCCGTCAGCATCCCCCACGCAACCGGTCAGATCGACTTGCGTCAGTCGTACGCTTGACGAGAACGCCGCCCACGCAAGCATGCCCGCCAATCGCACGGCATACGCGGAGGCGAATCCGTCTCGATATTGCGACGCAACCGGCATGATCGCCGTGTTCGGTATGCTGAAACGCACTACCATCACGCCGCTGGACGCATCGACGTCAAATCGGTAATGCAAGCGGAAAGGCAATTCGAGATTTTCGCAAACATTGGCGAATCTGGTGCTGATATCCCAATTTCCGCCGCGCGCCCCTTCCGTACCCCTCATTCTACGGAAGTTGTTTTCACCTTCCTGCAGACCGTCGATTGCCACGATCGCACCCGACACGTTTCGCAGATACTGTTGCGATTTCGCAATATAGAAGTTTTCGTCGATGCACGCTTCCGGCATACCTCCGTGCACCGCCCTGCGCGCTTCGTCGTCGGCATAGTCGATGCGGTTAAGCGCCGATTCGACCGCCTGCACAACATTGAATTGTTCATTGGAAAGATCGTTGCCGTTGCAGCGCAGCCAGAATCGTTTCGTCGTGCTCAGTCGGATCACATCAAAATCGTTTTCGGCAGCAATGTCTCGGATGCCCGCAGCACCGGCTTCCACCAAAAGTCGTGCCGCGAATCGTTCGAATGGCAACGCTTGCGCGGAGTTCGTGACGCCACGCCAGATGATCATGTCAAGCGTGTCAGGCAATGGCTGGCTCAATATCGAGCGCAATATTTCAGCGTTCGCACCAAGCATGTCCGGAACTTCCCCACTCATACAGACTCCTCGACTCTTCGCAGAAATATGCCGACGCAACAGCGCGGCGGCAGTCACACACAGCAAACTTAGTTCGTGTTTCCCAGTATTTTGACACGTTCCAATATACCGTTCTGCGAACGTTTTTCACGACATCAACATACGACATCAACATACAGATGATGCAATCTACAATCTGCACATGTTCATCTCCGTCATTTCAGTATTCCCAGTATTATTTGCAGCATTTCGATATTTCAGATTTTTTATGTCGATCACACATCAGTCGCAATGTTCATGCAATGTTCATGCGTAACGGCAGAGCGCTCCCCTTACAGCCGCTTAAGATGAACTGTAGTATATACAATAGTGAATTGACGGTTTATTCGAAAGAGTCAACAATCATGTCCGAACGCGCAACAGCGCCCGCATCCGCACCTACGTCCGACATGGCCTCAGAGACTGCCCCAGAGCATATGCCGGACCCCAACGCAAAACTTACCACCCGCGAAAAGAAGTGGATCGTCTACGATGTCGGCAATTCCGCATTCGTGATGCTGTCGACCGCAGTCGTGCCAATCTACGCGAACTCGCTGCTGCAGTCCGCCGGCCAATCGAATATCGTGTCGACATGGGGGTACGCGCAGACCATCGCGTCGCTGATCATCGCGGTGATGATGCCTGTGCTTGGATCCATGGCCGACGTGCAGGGCATGAAGGTGAAGTTCTTTACCGGATTCTTCCTGACGGGCGTGGTCGCCTGCTGTGCGATGGCGTTGCCGCTCAGCTGGCTCGTTTTCTTGGTGGTGTGCATTCTCGCCACGGTCGGCCTGAACGGTTCGCTCACGTTCTACGATTCCATGCTGGTCGATATCACGTCGAATGAACGTATGGACCGCGTGTCCTCGCATGGTTTCGCATGGGGCTATATTGGCTCCACGATTCCGTTTATCGCCTGTATCGCGCTGATTTTCGGCGGTCCGTCGTTGCTTGGATGGTCCACGGTGGCATGCACGCGCGCTTCGTTCGTAATCACCGCATTGTGGTGGGTGGCGTTCACCATTCCGCTGCTCACCAGCTATAAGCAGGTGCACTACCGCGCTACCGCGGGTCAGACCGGTGAGGCCATCCGCGGCACATTCGCAGAGCTCGGCTCCACTTTTCGTGCAATCCGCAAGAACAAGCCGTTGTGGATGTTCATGATTGCGTTCTTCTTCTATATAGACGCGGTGAACACGGTGATTTCCATGAGCACCTCATACGGCACGCAGTTAGGCATCGACTCTACGCATCTGGTAATGGCGCTGCTGGTCACGCAGTTCGTGGCATTCCCGAGCGCGATCGCGTATGGCAAGCTTGCCGGTCGTTTCGGCGCGAAAACCATGATCACCACGGCTGTGGTCGCCTATATCTGCATTGTGCTGTTCGCCGCGTTCTTCTTGCGTTCCGCTACGGAATTCTGGATTCTTGCGATTCTCGTAGGCCTGTTCCAAGGCGGTATCCAGGCGTTGTCGCGCTCGTATTATGGCAAGATCATTCCAAAGAATCGTGCCAACGAATATTACGGTTTCTATGATATTTTCGGCAAGACCGCTTCGATTATCGGCACTTTCCTCGTTGCGACCACCACGTCGCTGACCGGCAACGCTTCGGTGGGCGTGCTTTCGATCGCAATCCTGCTGATCGTCGCCCTCATCTTCCTCCTCCTGCAAAAAGACCCCACCCGCAAGTAGTACTTGTCTACTAAATGCGCATGTAGATTCAATCACCGCAACCGATTGATTCTGCATGCGCATTTTGTCATCATGGCGAAGCTTTCTCCCGGTAACAAGGAAGGCTCCAAGCCGTCAAAGGGAACCCTCTGGCGTCTTCATATTTGCCTAAAGAAACGTTGGCAGAGCTGCCTTCATGCCGTATTTCCGATGTCAACTTACGTCTGAAAAGTCACGCATGGCAAGAGTCGGCCGCATAGTAATCGCAATTGCAATCTTCTTCAGAGTCTACGAAAGAAGCAATGCTGATTCGAAAATCAGAAGAAATTGAGGGCACGTGCCACTTCGTCGACGATGTCGAGCATGGCGCTGCGCGCACGTTCAGGCTCCCCCTTGGCGATCGCGTCGGCTACGGCATCATGCGCGTCAAGTGCGTCGGACTTCGGCTTCATCGGGTATTTGCCGAGTTCCACACGCCCGCGCAGCACGGTGGCGATGGTGTCGGAAAGCGCGGCGAACAGCTCATTGCCGCTTTCATGCAGAATCAGCGTATGGAATTCCACGTCAAGATCATGGAATTGCGCAAGCCCGGCTTCGCCTTCCTCGTTGGCTTCGGCGATCTGCCGCATTCGCGCCGCATACACGGGGAATTTCGCCTTGACGTCGAGGGGGGCAAGACGTGCGGCGGAGGCGGCCGCAGCCGGTTCGACCGCCAGTCGCAGTTCAGTGAGGGATGACAGCTGCCGTTCGCGTTGCGTGGAGTGGAGACGCCATTCGATCACCTGATGGTTGAGCGCCTGCCATTCGCCGAATGGACGTGCAACAAGTCCGATGCGACGTTTGACGAGTACCGCATTCATGGATTCCAGTGTTTTCGCGACTTCTCGCGCCACGGTTCTGGAAATACCGAAACGACTTTGCAAGGCTTCCAACGTAAGGCTTTCGCCAGCCTTCCACACGCCGTCGAGCATTTCGATGGCGAGCGTTCGACTCACCGAATCCTGCATCAGCTCACCGACGGTATTTTCTGCGATTACCGTGCCTTCAGCCATCGATCGCTCCTCCCTTGTCCACTTCACACCATGCCTGCTTTGTTTCACGGTATGTTTCACGTATTCTGCGACACGCACGGCAATCACCAATCGCAGATGATTGCGTATCTGCGATTGCGTGATTTACCGCCATTTTGCACTATCTTCAGCATAGCAAGTCACACGATTTTTCCAATTCGTAGTACTTTTTATTTGACTGATACTACTTTTATGGTTTATAGTAGTCTTATTCCTGGTGCGGAGCGGCACAGGATCGTCAATAGCAAGGAGAGCAACATGAGCATTCACGTAGTGGTGATGGGCGTTGCAGGATGCGGCAAATCCACCGTCGCAGAAGCCATCCATGAACGACTCGGATACGTGTACGCGGAAGGCGACGACTTCCACCCGCAGGCAAATATCGACAAAATGTCAGCCGGCATTCCACTCACCGATGAGGACCGCTGGCCATGGCTGAACGTCATCAACTCCTGGATGGTGGCACGCGAGGCGCTCGGCGAAAACACCGTGGTGTCCAGCTCCGCGTTAAAGCGCAGCTACCGCGAGGTACTCGCCAAAGACGTGCCCACATTCTTCATTCACCTCAACGGCAGCCACGAGCTCATTCAGCAGAGGCTCAGCGAACGCAAGGGCCATTTCATGCCGCCCGCGCTACTACCAAGCCAGTTCGCCATTCTTGAGCCGCTTGTCCCCGAAGAGAACGGCGTGGAAATCTCCATCGAAGGCAGCGTCGACGAAATGGTCGACCGTGCCATCGAAGCGCTGAACGCCTACGCCGCAACTGTGGCCGCCCAAACCGCAACCCAGGCCGCCTAACCCACCATTCCCCAGTCCGCATGTGTCCGATTCGGCAGAAACGGACAGACAAAACCCAAAACCGGTGCATGTTTGTCCGATTCCACAGAAACGGACAAACAGAACCCAAAAACAGCAGCCCAACTGTCCGATTCACCAGAAACGGACATGTACGCACCCAAAATGGGCTTCCATATGTCCGAATCTCCAGAATCGGACAAATCTAGCAAGCCAACCCCATGAATCGAGGAGGATTCATGAACCTTATTGCTGCGGCGATCATCGGCATCGCCATCATCGTTCTCCTTATCGCGGTATGCAAAGTGCATCCGTTCCTTTCCCTGCTTGCCGGCTCATTCGCGATGGCCGTGTGCGCGGGCGTGGAATACGACAAGGCATTCGACAGTTTCACGTCCGGCGTCGGTTCCACCATCGCTAACGTCGGCCTGCTTATCGCATTCGGCTCAATCATCGGCACGATCCTGTTCAAGTCGGGCGGCGCCGACACCATCGTCGACACCATCATGTCCAAGACGCCGTTGCAGCGTCTGCCGTGGGCCATGGCACTGATCGCGTTCATCGTCGGCATTCCGATGTTCTTCGAAGTCGGCGTGGTCATTCTCATTCCGGTGGTGCTCTTCGCCGCCCGCCGCGCCAAAGCTCCGGTCGTACTGCTGGGCATTCCAGCCCTCGCAGGCCTGTCCACCCTGCACGCATTCGTGCCGCCGCACCCCGGCCCGCTGACCGCCATCGGCGCACTGAACGCAAACCTTGGCATCACCCTGGCGCTCGGCCTGATCGTCGCCATTCCGACCGTGATCATCTCCGGCCCGCTGTTCGGCAAGCTCGCCGCCAAGTGGGTGCCGATCGCGGCCCCAGAAAACACTGCTGAGGCAGAAGCCCCGAAATCCGCGGAAAACCGCCCGTCTTTCACTTCCGCAATCGCCGTCATCCTGCTGCCGGTCGTGCTTATGCTCGCATCTTCCATCGTGGATCTGACCGGCCAGAGCGAAACCGTGTGGGGACGCGCGCTCGCCTTCATCGGCACTCCGCTGGTGGCTCTGCTCATCACCACGATTTTCGCGATGGTTGTGCTCGGCTACATGCAGAAGTTCACTCGCGACGCGGTCAATGGCATGGTCGGGCAGTCGTTCAGCTCCGTCGCCGGCATTATTCTGATCGTCGCCGCCGGCGGTGGTTTCAAGCAGACGCTTGTCGATTCCGGCATTGGCGACGTGATCGCCAATTCGATCACCGAATCCGCCATGAATCCGCTGATCGCAGGCTGGCTGGTCGCCGTGCTCATCCGCCTGGCAACCGGCTCCGCAACCGTCGCCACCGTCACCGCATCTGGCATTATGGTGCCGCTCGCCACCGGCATGAGCCCGACGCATCTGGCGATGCTGGTGCTCGCCATCGGCGCAGGTTCCGTATTCTTCTCGCACCTGAATGATGCAGGATTCTGGCTGGTCAAGGAATACTTCGGTATGACCGTCGGTCAGACATTGAAGACCTGGTCGCTGATGGAAACGATTCTGTCGGTCACCGGCTTGGGTTGCGTCATGCTGCTTTCGCTGGTGCTTTGACGCAACACTTCGCACACGAATTGCGATTGCGATTCGCGCGCATCATATCTGAAAAAAACATATCTGAAATACAAAAAACTTGCCGTCCATTCGTTTTCCGCATCTTCTTTTCTGCGTTGCGGAAGATGCTGAAAGCGGGTGGACGGCACCAATCCCAATCAAATTCCATATCAAACAAAACCGTAGAAAGAAGAACATCATGCAGCTGGCAATGATCGGTCTGGGCCGAATGGGCGGCAATATGGCGAAGCGCATCGCGGCGGCCGGGCACGAGGTGGTCGGATACGACCGCTCCCCCGAATCGGATCGCACCGTGGCAAGCCTCGAAGAGATGGTGGCAGCGCTCACCGCGCCGCGCATCGTGTGGGTGATGGTGCCCGCAGGCGAGGCGACCGACAGCACCATCAACGAATTGGCGGAGCTGCTGGAGCCCGGCGACATGATCATCGATGGCGGCAATTCCCGTTACACCGATGACGCGCGCCACGCGGCCGAACTTGAGCCGAGGGGCATCCATTTCATGGATTGCGGTGTTTCCGGCGGCGTATGGGGCATTGACCGCGGATACGCGCTTATGGTGGGCGGCAGCGAAGAGGATTTCGAACGCGCTCGCCCGATTTTCGAAGCACTCAAGCCTGAAGGCGATTCCGGACTGGTGCTCGCAGGCCCGGTCGGCGGCGGCCATTTCGCCAAAATGGTGCACAACGGCATCGAATACGGCATGATGCAGGCGTTCGGCGAGGGTTTCGCCACTATGGTGAAGTCCGATCTCATCAAGGATCCGGCGGCCGTGATGACTTCATGGCGAGACGGTTCCGTGGTACAGTCCTGGCTGTTGGATTTGCTGGCGATCGCGTTCAAGTCCGATCCGACGCTGGAATCCATGCCGCCGGTGGCCAACGAATCCGGCGAGGCGAAGTGGATGATCGAGGCTGCGCTCGAACTGGGCGTGCCGACACCCTCCACCGCGGCCGCGCTGTATGCCCGCCAGACTTCCCGCGGCGGCGCGGACGACATTCTGCGCGTCGTCTCCACCATGCGCGCCCAGTTCGGCGGCCACGTCACCAAGATCGACGAAATCGCCACCCACTGAGAGTGCTTTGAATGTCCGATTCTGCAGAAACGGACAAACAGGACCCAAAAACATCAGCCCAACTGTCCGATTCACCGGAAACGGACATCCAAACACCAAAAACCAGCCTATGAACGTCCGATTCTGCAGAAACGGACACTCCACACAGCTTAAGAACGCCTATCTCGCTTATATATGGCAGACGTCCTCAGCAAAACGCCACTTCGGGGGTACGTTTTTGGCTGTTTTAACCAACCGACCTGCCATATATAAGCGAGATAGCTCCGGACAGGGGTGTGTTTCTGCCATATATAAGGCAGAAACACACCCCTTTGGCTTATTTGCGTCCGAATTCCTCCAGCGAGCGCACACAGGGCTCAGCGGCCGTAGACTTCGTGCACGAACTTTTCGAATGCGGCGATGGAACGCTCCACCTTTTCCGTATCGATGCAGTACGCCATACGGAAGTAGCCGGGCACGCCGAAACTGTCGGATGGCACGAGAATCAGGTCGTAATCCTTGGCCTTCATGCAGAACGCATTCGCATCATCCTCAAGCGCCTTCGGGAAGATGTAGAACGTGCCTCCCGGGCGCACCACGTCGAATCCGAGGCGCACCAGCGCGTCATACAAGAGGTTCATGTTCTTCTCGTACACGGAAAGATCGCTGGTTTCGTCCACCACCTTGGCCACGGCCAGCTGCACGCTGGATCCTGGGCAGTTGTGGCCGGTTCCGCGGCTGATCTGCCCGCACATCGGCACGATCAGTTCGGCATCGGTAGCGCGCGGGTTCACCGCCACGTAGCCGATGCGCTCGCCCGGCAGCGACAGCGACTTGGAGTACGAGTAGCACGAGAGCGTGTTGTCGTAGAACTTGCTCGGGTACGGCTGCACACCCCCATCGAACACGATTTCACGGTATGGTTCGTCGGAAATCAGGAAGATGTCGTGCCCGTATTCGACCTGCTTGGCGCGCAGGATTTCAGCCAGTCGGGTCAGCGTTTCGGCGGAATAGACGGCTCCGGAAGGATTGTTCGGCGTGTTGATGAGCACCGCCGCGGTTCCCGGGTTCAGCGCCTGTTCGAACGCTTCGAAGTTGATTTGGAAGTTTTCGGTGTCGGCCGGCACCACGGTCAGGTGCGCGCCGGTTCCGTTGACATACGGCTGGTACTCAGGGAAGTAGGGGGCAAAGGTGATGACTTCGTCTCCAGGCTTGGTCACCACGCGCAGTGCGTGGGCCAGCGCGCCGGCCGCACCCGTGGTCGGGAAGATGTAGTCGGTCGTATAGTCCATGTCGAAGCGGCGGTTGAGGCTTTCCGCAATGGCCGTGCGCACCGAGGTAATGCCCAGCGACGGCGAGTATCCGTGCAACGCGACCGGTTCCGCCTCTTGGTACAGGGCGATCATTTCGTCGGTGAAGCTTTGCGGGCAGGGCACGCTCGGATTGCCCAACGAATAGTCGAACACGTTCTCGTAGCCGATTTCGGCACCGCGCGCGGTCGCGTATTCGCTCAGCTCGCGGATCACGGATTTTCCGCCGAGCATGGCCTTGTAAGCTTCGTTGATCATGGACAACCTCCCCGTCGTTCGTTCATTTCGCACGTTCGCGTTTTTCCGCAGGACAATCCGCGGAAAAACGCCGCTATATCGTTTCTACCACCGGATTGTCACAGCCGGCTTTCGATGGTCACTTGGCAGACGGGGGTTTGCTGTTGCGTAGCCGCCATGCCCGGCACAAATCCGTTGCTGAAGATCCTGCGCCAGTATTCGAGCATGTCCGCTTTCGACATTGACATGAACATGCCTGCCGCGAGTACGGCGACGTCCTCGTTGAATACGGTGTCGAGCGGCAGTTTTTCATGCAGTTTCGGCCAGCGCTGCAGTACGGCCAGCATGCCTCCGACGGTGAAATCGAGCATGAGATCGGTTTTCAGGTCGAGACTGTCGGCATCCAATCCGAGCACGGAGATCATGGTCAAACGCCCGAATTCCTTCAACGACGAAACGAGTTCCGGCGAGCTGTGCGGACCTGCCAGCAAGGCCAATCGGTCGAGACGCTGACGCTGTTCGGGATCGCGCAGCAACGCGGTGACGTGCTTGCGCCATTCGGTGTCAGGATTGAAATCCCGCCCTGGCACGCCCGGCATTGGCGTGTCTTCGACGGCGTGCAGAATGGCGGAGTCGGCCAATTCCGGCAGTCCGGAGAAATGATAGTAGAAGGAATTGCGATTCACGTCGGCCGTGCGCACGATGTCGGTGACGGTGATTTTGTTGTACTCGCGTTCCGAAAGCAGCTCCCAGAAGGCGTTTTCGAGACGATCTTTTGCTGGCAGGATTTCCGAATCCCTACGTGGTCGTGGCATCAGCACCCCCTAATAATTAGTCACGTTGCCTCATAACCACGTTTTATTGTACAAGTTGTCTAGACCGAATTTCGGCAAATGTCGTATACGAATTCACGCTTACAACACAAGTACGCTACGCGAACAGTGCCCGCCCACGTTCGCACAGTACTCACGCCTCATTCGCGCTTCACTTTCGCTGAACTTTCGGATTGCGAGCGAGCGCCGCCTGCAACAGAATCACCAACGCCTGATTGATGTTGCGCCGATCCGCACTGCTCAAGCCAACATATGTGCCGAGCATTTCAGGAATCACTTTCGGACCGGCCGCCACGATCGCAGAAATACTGCCCGCCCCGGAAGCCTCAAGCACGGAGAACAGCGCGTCGACCGCATGCTCACGCTGTTCTTTGGAAAGTCCCGCAAGCCAGCCGTTCAGCGACTTGTTGAACACCACCGAACTGTCGGCCACATCTTCGGCCTTGGCGAATTCACCCCCGTGCATCTGCCACGAGAAGGCGAAATGCTGCATGATGCCGTCCACGTCGGATTTCACCACCACGCAACGTTCGGGGGTTTCAAACACCATGCCCACCACCGAGGAGTCCGGCACGATTTTCACAATGCGGTCGCTCACGCTCGCATATTCGAAACTTTTCACCACTTCTTCGGGGAAACCCGGCCCGTCGAGCGAGTAAATGCGTTCAACGCGGTCCTTGATCTCGTCTTCGGCGTTCATGGCCGCATATACGGCCAGATTACCACCTTTGGAGTGACCGGTCAGCAGTATCGGCCCATCCCACAGCGAGGCGACTTTTTTCAGGTATTCAGCCGCGGAAACCTGTGCTGGAACCGGGTATTGGAAGGCCATGTTGAAGTCTTCCTTCCATCCGACCAGCGAATCATCAGTACCCCGAAACGCCACAACCAGCGTTCCCGACGGCAGCCGGAAAGTCACTGCCGCGAACTGCGTTTGCGCACCACCATCGAACTGCTCGCAATACGCGCTCATCTCAACGTCGGAAAACCGCGGATTCGCCGCCACAGCATGGTAGAAGTCGTGCGTCACCTGCGGATCGACCAATCCCACGTTCTCCACATCATGGTCGGCCACGGGCTTGTCGTGGTTCAGCTCGTCATCGGCACGCGCAATCGTCACGCCGCCAAACGGGGGCTTGCGCAGCATACGCAACGATGCGATCGGACGCCGAATATCGAATTGCTTCGCACGCGCCTGCAACGTACCGTATTTCGCTACCAAATCGTCCAATCGCAGCACGCATTCCGGTACTTCGTCGTACGAAAGCTGCGCCAACACCAATGCGTCAGCCTCGCGGAACGGCAATGCCTCGAAACTGCGCGTTTCCGTGCGCGCATAGTCAATAATATTGCTCATCACGCATCCCCCTCCTTGTCGTTGCGCAGTTCCCCGACAGCGACTTTCGCCGCACTGGCTGGAATCGCCTTGAACACGTCTTTGATGAGTTCGCGCGTTTGCACGTCGGTACCTCTGGCGGCTGCCACGATTTTCGGCAGCGAATCCGTCCATTGCGCCACCAGATCAGCGATATTACCGTACCCCGCGGCTGCGAAGATGTCGTATATCTGGTTGATGGCCCGTTCGCGTTGTTCCTGGCTTACGCGGTCGAACCATCCGTCAATGGTTTTGCCGATGAGTTGCGCACCGCCTGTCAGCTCGCTTGCCTGCTCGAATTCGCCGGATTGCGTCACTTGCCAGCTTGATCCCATATGCTGCAGAATGCTTATGGCGTCGGCTTTGACGAAGGTTGGTTTGATTTGCGATTGCAACAGCATGCCGATAATGGAGGATTCCGGCACGGTTTTGTCGATTCGTGCCGCGATTGCCTGATATGCGCGGCTATGCACCATGACTTGAGACATTCCAGGACCGTCATGCGAGAAGATGCGGGAGATTCTGCAGTTGCGTCCCGGCACGCTTCCTCCGAGCGCCGGCAGCAGTCCGAGCCGTTGCGCGCGTTCGTTGGTCGCTTCAATATCGCTTTGCGTGATTTGCATGGCCGCATATACCGCCATATTGCCGCCTTTGGAATGCCCGCCGATCATAATGTCGGGTGATTTTTTCGCCGAGAGGAAACGTTCCGTCCTGTCCAGAATCGAGTCCGCATATCGATATGCCGATTCTTGCGACGGCACTGGGCAGCGCACCGCCATATTAAAATCCTCTTTCCAACCGACGAGCGTGCCGTCAGTGCCACGGAACGCAACATATAAGCCGAAATCGGCACCCAAATCGAAGGTCATCGCAGCGAATTGCTGCTGCTCGCCCTCATCCAAACGTTCGGCATACTCCCCCACCCGCAACCCGCGGAATCGCGGCGATTCGCAAACCGCACGCAGCAACGAAAGCCGATAATCATTCATTTCAGAGGAATTCGAAACAAACATCTCATCGTAGCTTTCGGCGCGCAGCAAGTCACGGATCGGCACGGTCGCCACCGACTTGGCCTCGCCGAATGCTGGAACCAAGCCCGGCAATCGCATGTAGGAAAGCTCGGAAAGCACCAAGGAATCGACATTGCTGAACGCCAATTCGCCAAACCCGCGGAACTCGCGGCGCACATAATCCACAACATTGCCCATGCCTCAACTTTAGTCCGTTCACGGCTCCGGACACATGTCACCACGCGCATTCCCACATGTTCTCGCGCACGCCCCCGCACACCCACGCTCAAACCGACTCAGCCACGCACTGTAGGATATGTGCGAACACCAGTTGCGAACACGCATCTCGAACACGCATCGCAGACGCAGCGAACGCAAGTCGCGCGCACCAGTAATGCATGCGAATCAAACTTATGAAGGGACGCTTCAGAACACTATGGAACCGATTGGAATCGTTGTGGATTGGCTGAAAACCAATTCCGGAAAAATCATTCTGCTCATTGTCGTTGCACTGCTTGCGGCCGTTATCGACAAGGCGCTTACCCGAATCGTGAGCAAAGTGCTGGACCGTTCGCAAGTGCCGAACGCTTCGATTTTCATCAATATTCTGCGCGCGGTGGTGTGGACGTTGGCTGTGGGCACTGTGCTGCAGCCGGTGTTCGGCATTAATCCGACCACGATTTTCACCGCGCTCGGCATTGGCGGTCTTGCGGTGTCGCTCGGTATGAAAGATACGATCGCGAACATCATCGGCGGTTTCGGTCTGATGCTTGGCCGTGTAATCCAGCCGGGCGATCTGGTGAATGTGGCGGGCACCGATGGCGTGGTCGAAGACATCAACTGGCGTCAGACCGTGGTGCGCGAGCGCAATGGCAACGTCAAGATCATTCCGAATTCGATTCTGAACACCGCGTCACTGGAAAAACTCAATCCGTCCAATGAGATGCTGGTTCGTGTGCCGTTTACCGCCAAGGCCGGTACCGACATCGACGAGATGACCCGTCAGGTGGTTCAGGCCGTGCAGCGCGATACCGCCGATTTGGCCGATCCGCGCTTCCCTCCGAAAGTAAGACTGACCGGCTACTCCCCTTACGGCATCAATGTCGAAGTGTGCGCGTACGCCAAGCCGGAATCGTTGCTTCCCGACATGATCAACGCCGTGGCACGTTCCATCGCCAATGCTGATTTTCTTGAGAATCGCGCCATTAACAAGGAATCGTAATATCCTCGCGAACATAAGAAATCGCGGTTGACCCATATATATAAAGTGCCGCATGCAGTAGTCCACATGCGGCACTTTTTTATACTGAAATTATTACATCATTAGATTGATTGACGTAATAATAACCGTCACTACAATGTAAGTAACTACACCGACGTTCAGTATTGCCGTGCTCGTGCGCATGCCGCGAGGCAGTTCTTCCGGTGCGGTATAGAATTCAAAGTTCTTGCGATTGCGGATAAGCAACACTATGCCCGCGATGATCAGACCGTAATATAGCAGCATATAGATGCCGAATATCATCATTCCCGTCGCATTCTGGCCCATCCACTGCATCATGGCCGTTCCGTCGCCGTTTTCCGCACTGGTCAGCACGTTCATCAGACTGTCGATGTCAATGTTCGTCACCACCCACGGCGCAACCACGCCACCCATGAAGTTGACGATCATGTGCATGGCCACCGAATAACGCAGTTTGCTGGTGCGCACGTACACGTAGCCGAACATAAGACCCAATGCGAATGCGTAGAAGAACTGGAACAGGTTCATGTGCACCAGAGCAAAGAACAGCGCGGAGAACACGATCGCGGTTTTTTCACCGTATTTGCGCGTACGGCTGATGAGTTCCTTGCGGAAGATCCATTCTTCGAACAACGGTCCGAGAATCACGAGGAACACCACGTTCCACACGTCGAATTGCATGGCCAGATCGCTCACCGAATTGCTGGCTTTGCCTCCGGACAGCAGCGACGCCAACATATTGCCGATGAGACTGCCCCCATACATGAGCGGGAAGCACATGATAAGCAGTTTGAAGAATTGGCCCGGCTTCATGTCGAACTTGCGTGTTTCAATGACCGACGATTTGCCCATGATCAGTACCGCGAGCGGCATGGCCACGAGATACAAAGGGGCATCCGACGCCACATACACCGCCCAATTCGGCAGATTCGTGGTATGCAGTACCTGATAGAGCATGCCGGAAAGCACCGTTGCAAGCGCATACCAGATCACCACCATCAGGCACATGCCTGCGCCGATGCGGGAGAACACGCTTTTCACGCGCCTGAGCCACAGTTCGTAGGGATTGGCTTGTGGCTGCGGATACTGCGGTTGTTGCTGATATTGGGATGGCTGTTGTGGATTCTGCTGCGGATGCGGTTGTTGCGGCCGCTGCGGATATTGGGGGTACTGCGGAAACGTCATATTTGCCTTTGCGACGACGTGCACGGGGTGCATATACGAAAATGCTGATATTCAGCACCTTAGTACAGGAATGCTGAATATCAGCTTACAATCTCATGACCGTCGTCATGGGCGTCCGCAACGAAACAGCTCATACGGCGGAACGAATCGCGCAGCGAAACAGCTCACACGGCGAGTGCGGCGATTGGACGCGGAGCCACCACCCAATCGAAATCAGCGCAGCACGCCCTCGATCAGCATGGTGATCAGGTTGGTGTAGCTCACGCCGGTTGCCTCCCATGCCTTGGGATACATGGAAATCGGGGTGAAGCCCGGCATGGTGTTGATTTCGTTGACCATCACTTCGCCGTCGGCCGTCACGAAGGTGTCGACACGACTCAGGCCGGCGCCGTCGACTGCGATGAACGCTTTTTTGGCGGTTTCGCGCACGCGGTTCAGAGTTTCTTCCGGCAGGCTTGCGGGCACTTCCACATGGCTTGCGTCGGAGTTCACGTACTTGCTGTCGAAATCATAGAACTGGTCGTCGCCCTCGGCACGCTTGTCAAGCACGATTTCGCCCGGCCAGCTGGCCTGCGGAGCCTCGCCGGCCTTCGGGCAGAGCACGGCGCATTCGATTTCGCGCGCGTCGATGCCCTGTTCCACGAGCACACGCCAATCATGGTGGGACGCTTCGAACACTGCGGCGGCAAGCTCGGCCGCATCGCCCTCATGTTCGACCTTGGTCACGCCGAAGCTGGAACCGGCGCGGGACGGCTTCACGAACAGCGGGTACTGCAATCCGGCCTGCTGCACCGCGGCAAGCATTTCGTCCGCCTCGGCGGCGAATTCGGAAGCGGCATCATAATCGCGCACATCCAACGTGATGCCTGGAGCCACGGGAATACCGGCCGCAGCCAGCAATACCTTCGTATAATGCTTGTCCATGCAAGCGGCGGAAGCGAGCACACCGCAGCCAACGTACGGCACGTTCATCATTTCGAACAGGCCCTGAATCGTGCCATCCTCACCGTACGGACCATGCAATACCGGAAGCACGGCGTCCACGTGGCCAAGCGAAGTCAGCGTGCCGTCATCTTCACGAGCGAAGAAACCATCCTGGCCGAGTGCCACATCCAGCACCACATCTTTGGAGGAATCCGTCTTCTCCACCATCGGCAGGCCTTCGCTCATGTTCCACTTGCGTGGATCCTCGCCGCCTACGATCCACTCGCCGTTCTTGGTGATTCCCACCTCAATGGCTTCGAACTTGTCAGTATCCAACGCGCGCAGCACGCCCGCCGCAGAGATGCAGGAAATCGAATGCTCGTCGGCTTTGCCGCCATACATCACCACAATGCGCTGTTTTGCCATCTTTGTCTTATGCTCCATAAGTTGGTCCGTTGAACGCACGCGCGCCCAATACCGTCTGCCAATACTGTCTGTACTGTCTGTCTTCGCAATATCGCGCCGGTTCGCACTTCTGTTCGCCCGCGATACCACGCATTCGCAATATCGCAGTTCAGTATACAAACCGCACCCCACAGCCCACACACGACGAATCATAATTACACACGCCCGTCACTCATGTCCTATTTTCATGAATCATAGAATACGGAATCAAACGTTGGAATGATGCGATTGCAACCTGAAAAACCGAGCTTAATCGCTTTGTCTAATCACGATTAGACTAATCACGATTAGACTATTTTTATACAGATTTACTATTATTGCCGAAATATATGGCGATTGACGATTGACACATTCCGATTGACGTTTTACGCAATCGCATGCCTCGAAAAATAAAAAGACCGCACCTGAAAGTGCGGTCTTATCTGCAATCGCGATGTTGCGGAAAGCTTATTCTTCGCTGATGCCTTCGCCGAAAAGTTCGGACAGCATCTGCGCGCAGGAGATGCCATCGGAAAGCACGTGGCTCATGGCCGTGGCGAGCGGTGTAGGCACGCCATACTGCTTGCCGAGCGCCACCACCGCATCGGTGGTCGGCACGCCTTCGGCCACGCCGTTGCTCACCTTGGTGGCTTCCTCAACGCTCAATCCCTTGCCCAAGTTGGATCCGAACGTGTAGTTGCGGCTCAACGGGGATCCGCAGGTGGCGATCAGGTCGCCCACGCCAGCCAAACCGGCGAACGTCTTCGGATCGGCGCCTGCCGCCTCGCCCAGGGCGGTCAGTTCGGCCAGGCCACGGGTTTCGATCATGGCGGCGGTATTTTCGCCGTAGCCGGCGCCGCGGGCCATGCCCACGGCCAGCGCGACCACATTCTTCAGCGATCCACACATTTCCAAGCCGATCACGTCGCGGGTTACGAACGCACGGAAATAGTCGGTGGTGCAAGCGGCTGCGATCTTGCGCGCATTGTCGAGATTTTCGCAGGCGACCACGGTTGCGGCCGGCTCGCGGTCGGCGATCTGCTTGCTCAGGTTCGGTCCGGAAATCGCGGCGAAGCGGTCGGCCGGCAGGTCGAGCGTTTCCATAACGACTTCATCCATGCGCTTGCCGGTGGTGCGTTCGATGCCTTTCATCAGCGAGGCGACGAGTGCGGTTTCGGGAATCAGGTCCTTGAATTCGACGAGCGCGACGCGGGCGAACTGTGCGGCGATGGCCACGATCACAATGTCGGCGTTGGCTACGGCTTCGGCACGGTCGCCGGTGGCGGTCATGTTGCTTGGCAGCACTTTCACGCTGGGCAGGCGAACACCGTTGTGATGGTGGTCGCGAATGCCTTCCACAATCTCCGGTTCGATGGCCCACATAGTCACATTGTTGCCTGCATCGGCAAGCACCTGACCGAAAGCGGTTCCCCAAGCTCCTGCGCCCAGTACCGTCACGTTCGTCATATTTGCTCCTTGCATTACTCCGGGCATCATTCATAACCCGGAGTCTTGGCTCAAAAATTGCTTTTCCTATGCTACCGCCGGCTACGCACACCGCGATATATGCCGCAATACGCGCCATACGTATGCGCAATCGGCTGGCAGTATTTCGATTACCGCATTTCAGCAATCGCGTGTGCGGTCTTTTTCGATTCGGCCTTCTTCGATTCAGTCCTTCACTCGGCTCATCGTACGATAATCCCAATATCCATCGGGGGCTTGTTCGCCGCGGATTTCGGCCATGACTTCGGTCATGCGCACGCGGATGCGTCGGGTAAGTTCGTTGGCGAGATCCTCCGGCACTTCCTCACCCCAGGAATCGCAATCGGCGAGCAGATCCGCATAATCAAGCGCCTCGTCGTAGCACATGACCACGTTTTTACGCGGCCACGGCCACCAATGGTTGATGCTTGCCGCGCCCCACGTTACCGCGCAATACAGCGGAATCTGGTAGCCGAGTCGGCGCGAAGCCTCAAGCGCGATCATGCCCACGCCGTTTTTCATGCTCATCGGCCATTTCTGCGGGTCGCGCGTTACCGTGCCTTCCGGCCATACGGTTAGGGGTCGGCCGGAGGTAAGGATTTCCACGGAGGTTTCCTCGATGGCTTTCGCCCTGCCCGAACGGCGTTGCACGGGCTGCATGCCTACCAGTTGGAACCATTTGCCGATCAGCGGCCACGAGGCCATTTCGGCTTTGGCCATGTAGCGCGGACGGCGGCCTTGATGGAACATGGAGATCATGGGCACGAACACGTCAAACATGGTGACGTGCGTGGCCGCGGTGATGAACGGACCGGTTTCCGGCACGTGTTCGATGCCCCACGCCTTGAGTTTGGTGCGGTTGCGGAATACGATGTCGCATCCGGTGAGCAGACGATGGGTCGCTTTCGGATTCTGCGCCGCGATTTCGGCTTCATTGGCTTTGCGCGGCCCGCATGGAAAGTCGTGGGTTGGGTCAACGAGATGGTGACGCTGTGCGAGCTTTGCGACTTGTTCGTCGCTTAACGGTTTGACCGCGGAACGCGGCGAGGGTTTTCCTTTGGATGCCATGCGTTCCATTCTGCCACCACCCATTCCGCTTGGTTGGAACGATTGCGCTCATGCACGACGCACACACGAAATACAAAAACACGGAATATACGAAAAAGGCGGAACTGGTGGATAGGCTGGAGGACGATTGACGACGAAGATGTTGCGACTATCCCTAGAATCCGTCTGGACATGCAGTAAACACAATAACGATGAGGGAAACCCTTATATCTTCGGCTGTTCACCTCGTTGCAAACGCCATTCGATATCGACAATCATAATGCTATTCCGAAAGAATCTCTGCCGAAAATCGACATTATTTTCAAAAACAATAAAGCTTTTGCATCACTATTATGCGCCATAACCCCCTAAATTAAGTTCAATAATTTATACACTGAATTACTAAGTTTTTGAGAACGAGCAACGGCAATATGTAAGCAAAAAGCCGGTGCCCACTGTTGTGAACACCGGCCTTACCAAGCCAATCAAGCTATATCAGCGATAAATCAAGCAACAAATCAGTCGAAATCTGCGCCGAGAGCTTCGAGCTTGCCACGGAAATCGGCATAACCGCGGTCAATCAGCGAAATGCCCTGCACATTGGACGGGCCCTTTGCCGCCAACGCGGCAATCAGATGGCTGAAGCCGCCACGCAGATCCGGCACGTCAATATCGCGGCCGGTCAGCGGGGTCGGTCCGAAGATAACCGCGGAATGCTTGTAATTGCGCTGCTGGAAACGGCATGGCAGCGATCCGAGGCATTCGCGATACAGCTGAATCGTGGCACCCATCTGCACCAGTGGCTTCGTGAAACCGAAACGATTCTCATACACCGTTTCATGCACGATCGACAGGCCCTTCGCCTGCGTCAACGCCACTACCAACGGCTGCTGCCAGTCAGTCATGAAGCCCGGATGCACGTCGGTTTCGATCGCGACCGGCTTCAAATCGCCGCCCGGATGCCAGAAACGAATGCCGTTATCGGTGATGTCGAACTCACCACCAATCTTGCGGAACACGTTCAGGAACGTCATCATTTCAGGCTGCGTAGCACCCTTGACGAAAATGTCGCCATGCGTGGCCAATGCCGCGGAAGCCCAGGAAGCGGCCTCGATGCGGTCGGTCAGCGAAGTGTGCGTGTAGCCCTTCAGTTCCTTCACGCCTTCGATGCGGAACGTACGGTCCACATCCACGGAAATAATCGCGCCCATCTTCTGCAGCACGCACACCAAATCCATGATTTCAGGTTCGGTGGCAGCGCCGGAAAGCTCCGTCTTGCCCTCAGCAAGCACGGCGGCAAGCAACGTCTGCTCGGTAGCGCCCACCGACGGGTACGGCAGGTGAATCTTCGCGCCATGCAAACCGTTCGGAGCGGTGATATGAATGCCGTCCTTATGTTCCTTATCGACGTTGGCACCCAACTTGCGCAACGTTTCCAGGTGGAAATCAATCGGACGACCGCCAATATTGCATCCGCCGAGAGCCGGAATGAACGCCTCACCCAAACGGTGCAGCAGCGGGCCGGAGAACAGAATCGGAATACGCGACGAACCAGACAGCGTATCCACGTCGGCCACATCGGCAAGCTGCACATTCGTGGCGTCGATCGTGACCACGCCGTGATCGCCATCCACCGTAACGTCCACGCCATGCAGACGCAGCAAGTCGGAGACCACATGCACGTCGCGAATCTCCGGAACATTCTTCAACACGGACGTACCCGGGGCGAGCAGCGCCGCCACCATGGCCTTGCTCACGAAGTTCTTCGCGCCACGCACCTTGATGGTGCCGTTCAGCGGCTTGCCACCTTCGACGTGCAGAATGTCGTTGTTGTTGTCAGACACGCTCAACCTCTTTCGCTTCCCTTATACGGTTCAAGCTTGAAACACACTAACCCTCAGTTTGCCATAAGGCATGTAGTGGGCTCGTGAAATGCCGCGTTCAGCGCAGTGTCTCCCAATTTCGTTCGACTTTCGACCAAAATTCCCAGCCACTGGAACAATCCACCCGCCAAACCGCATCCCAGCGGGCAAAAACTTCCAGTCGGTGGAAGAATCCTCCCGATACAAGCCCCTCCACCGTCCAAAAACCTCCAGTCACTGGAAGAATCATCCCACCAAACTGCATCTCAGCGGGCAAAACCCTCCAGTCACTGGAAGAATCAGGACGGACAGCTACCCCCGTGCTGCACTAATCCTTCCAGCGAATGGGAAAAATGGACGGTGAAACGCAACAGAGCGCAAATCAGGCGCAATTGAACCTGTGACTACAGTGCGGCTTTAATGTCTTGCGCCAAACGGGCGTTCCACATGGCACCCGTAGCGCTCATCACCGCGTTTGCACCAGCCTCACGGTACGCCTTGTAATCTTCCGGACGAATCACACCGCCCACGCCAACGATCGCAAAATCAAGACCCAGCTTCTCGCGAATCGCATTCAGGCGGCCAACCATATCGAGACCTGCACCACGAATCGCATTGCCACATACGCCCGAACGGTCACGCCCCGCGCCTGGCAATGCCTGATTGCCGTTCGCATCCACCAGCTTCGCGGAGATTGTGTTAATGGTGGAGAAACCCTGCACCGCGCCATGGCCGGCGGTTTCCTTCACCATGATTTCCAGATCGGCATCATTCGGAATGTATGCGAGCTTCACGATCAGCGGACGATCGCCGATTTCGTTCTTCACCGCTTCCGTAATCTCGCCGACCAAATGCGGATCGTGGCACAACAGACGATTATGTCCCTCATTCGGGCAGCTGGTGTTCATTTCCATCAGGCCAGCGCCAGTTTCGGCAACCAAATGCGCGGTGGTGACATGATCGGCGATATACGCTTCACGATCCATGCCCTCCACGCGGGAGCCTTGGAAGCTCGGCACCAGCAGCTGGCCGTCACCGGCTGCGGCGATTGCCTTCTGCATGTCCGGCTGCCATTCGTCGGGATCACGGGAGGGAACGCCGAAACTGTTGGAAATCGAAATCGGAAGCTCATAACGGGTATCGGCAAGCACACCCTCGTCAAGTTCGGCACTGCCCGGAACCAGCGAACCATCGGCATTCCGCGGATGCACGGCCAGCACGTTCGGGAACGCATTGCAGCCCCATGCGCGGGAACGAACCGTCTTGTATACCGCCAGATCGAAGCCCATACGGAAAGCGGCCGTGGTGAAACGCTCATTCAGCAGCGGACCAGCTGGAATACCGAACGGCAGATTCACACGAAAACCAAGGAATTCCTGCGCTTGAGCGGCCTGAATGGTCTGAACGCCCTGAACCTCACTGGAGGAATCGGACGCAACCTCAGCAACAACAGACGTGACCGATCCCGCAGAATCGGACGCATCAGCCCGCAACACTTCGGCAAACGCGCCGAACGGCCCTTGCAAATAGTTGTCTTCATACGTGCGATTGACATCATAAAACGGCGCAAAACCCTGGCTCATTTTTCTCTCCGAAAGCTACGAAAGCACGAAACAATAAGCCCACCATAGCGCGTCTCATATGCAAAACCCGCGCAAATCTCACATAATCAGCAATCCCAACGTCCCAATCCTTCCAGTCACTGGAAGAATCCGGACAATATGAGTCCCCTAATCGTCCCAAAACCTCCACCCAGTGGAGGAATCACCCCGCTACGGACCGTCTCAAAGTCCAAAAACATCCACCTACTGGAAGAATCCTCCCGCTCACGCATCACATAACATCCCAATCCTTCCACCCACTGGAAGAATCCTCCCGCGAACAATCATCCCGACGTCCCAATTCTTCCACCCACTGGAAAAATCACCCCGCAAACAGCCCGCGCAACAACGCAAGCGGAGTGATCCTTCCACCCACTGGAGGAATCACCCCGCAAACAGCCCGCGCACCTAGCCAGCCGCCAACTCAGATGATGCCGCGATCGGCAAGCGGGCCCTGCCAATCCGGGTATTCGCCTTCGCGCGCGGACGCGATCAACTGCTCCGGCTCACGCTTCGCCGGCAGCGTCTTCGGCTTGAACGGGAACTTTTCGGCACGCATCTTCTCGTATGTCACAATATCGTCTTCATACTGCAACGTCAGATCGATATCGTCATAGCCGTTCATCAGGCGCCAACGGGTATAGTCGTTCACTTCGAACGGCAGCGTCACGTCGCCGCACGTCACCGTGCGATCCTCCAGGCTCACCGTCATATCACGGCCCGGCTCCTCGTCAAGCAGCTTCCACAGCAGCTCAACGGATTCCTGCGGCATAATCGCAGCCAGCACACCGTTCTTGGCGGTGTTGCCGTAGAAAATGTCGGCGAAACGAGATGAAATCACCACGCGGAAGCCGTAATCATGCAATGCCCACACGGCATGTTCACGAGAAGATCCGATACCGAAATCCGGTCCGGCAACGAGAATCTTGCCCCGCTTGTATTCCGGCTGGTTGAGCACGAATTCCGGATCGCGACGCCACGCATAGAACAGCGCGTCGTCGAAACCGGACTTCTGCACGCGCTTCAAGAACACGGCTGGAATAATCTGGTCAGTATCGACATTGGAACGGCGAAGCGGCACGGCCACGCCGGTAAGAGTAGTCAGTTTTTCCATTTCACTATTTCTTTCGATGTAACGATTCACAGAATGCCGGAAATCCAAGATTTCTCAGGTTTTCAAGCATTCTCAACGATTCACAGATCAGCCGGAGACGAGATGGTACCGCGGATGGCCGTTGCGGCGGCGACCGCCGGCGACGCCAGATGCGTACGCGACCTCTTGCCCTGTCGACCTTCGAAATTGCGGTTCGAAGTGGAGATGGAACGTTCGCGGGCCACCATCTTGTCGGGGTTCATGCCCAGGCACATGGAGCAGCCTGCGTTACGCCATTCGGCACCGAAGTCCTTGAAGATCTTGTCAAGTCCTTCCTTTTCCGCCTGCAAACGCACGCGAGAGGAGGCCGGCACCACGAGCACGCGGTGAATGTTTTCGGCCTTGTGATGCCCCTTCATAATGGAAGCGGCCACACGCAGATCCTCGAGACGTCCGTTGGTGCAGGAGCCGATGAACACGGTATCCACGGCAATGTCTTTGATGCGCATGCCCGGCGTCAAGCCCATGTAGGCAATGGCACGCTCGGCCGCGGTGCGCTCGGTTTCGTCGTTGAACGAAGCCGGATCCGGCACCACGCCGGAAATCTTGATGCCCTGACCCGGGTTGGTGCCCCACGTCACATACGGCTCGAGATCTTCGGCCTTGATGGTCACTTCCTTGTCGAATACGGCGTCGTCATCGGTTTTCAGCGTCTTCCAGTATTCGATGGCCTTGTCCCACATTTCACCTTCCGGCGCGTGCGGGCGTCCCTTCAGATATTCGAACGTCACTTCGTCCGGCGCGATCATGCCGGCGCGAGCGCCCGCTTCGATCGACATGTTGCAGATGGTCATGCGTGCGTCCATCGACAGTTTCTTGATGGCCTCACCACGATATTCAATGACGTGCCCTTGGCCGCCACCGGTGCCGATCTTCGCGATAATCGCAAGAATAATGTCTTTTGCGGTGACGCCCTTCGGCAGTTCACCTTCGATGTTCACGGCCATGGTCTTGAACGGCTTCAGGCTCAGGGTCTGCGTTGCCATAACATGTTCGACTTCGGAGGTGCCGATGCCGATGGCCATGGCACCGAACGCGCCGTGCGTGGAGGTGTGCGAGTCACCGCACACGATCGTCATGCCCGGCTGCGTCAGGCCCAGCACCGGCGCGAACGCGTGCACCACGCCCTGATCGGCGTCTCCCAGCGGGCACAGACGTACGCCGAAATCCTTGCAGTTCTTTTCGAGCGTGCTTAGCTGCAGCGCGGAGATCTTATCCGGATTCGGGCGGTCGATGTCGGCAGTCGGCGTGTTGTGATCTTCCGTTGCGATCAGCTGGTCAAGGTGACGTGGCTTGCGTCCGGCCAGTCGCAAGCCTTCGAACGCCTGCGGACTGGTGACTTCGTGCATGAGCATCAGATCAATGTACAGCAAGTCGGGAGCCCCATCACTACCCTTGCGTACCAAATGATCGGCCCAGACCTTCTCGGCCAATGTCGTTCCCATTGCGGGACCTCCTCGAATTTTTCCTCGCTTTTTCCTCGCGGTATTGCCAACCCGCGTTGTTCGTGCTATAAGCCTATGGTGTTCGAGCCTGGTTCGAACGCGTTTATGCCGGTATATGAGATACTTGCATGCAACGCACACATCACATATGGGCCAAGTTCACTCCAGATCATGTCAAAATCGCCGCGATTGTGGCATACCTCCCCGTATGTACCTACAAAATCGTTGAAAATTCAGATTTTTTCCAGCTTTTTCCATAACTGAGTAAAGATTAAAATACCTGCTCTACCGCAGTCCGACATTGCGTACATTTTGCATTTCAATATGTGAGATGGCATAATCCCTCTTATGACTTCTTCGAATACAAGCACCACCATGCCTGAATCGCAGTCGGATGAGACTGAGCTTCCAGCTGAGACCCACCACACGACGTCTTCTCAAAGCAATGAGATTCATTCCGGTGTGGGTGTGCTTGACAAGACCGTCAAAATCCTTGACGCGCTTGAATCCGGTCCGGCAACGCTCGGACAGCTGGTTTCCTCGACGGGCTTGGCCCGACCGACCGCGCATCGACTGGCGATTGCGTTGGAGCGTCACCGTTTTGTGTTGCGTGATCAGCATGGTCGTTTCGTGCTTGGCTCGCGTTTTGCGGAATTGGCCGCTGCTGCCGGCGAGGATCGTTTGCTGACCGCAGCCGCGCCGATTTTGCAGACGTTGCTGGATCGCACTGGCGAATCCGCGCAGATTTACCGCCGTCAGGGCGATATGCGCGTGTGCATCGCCGCCGTGGAGCGCGCTTCCGGTTTGCGTGATTCCATTCCGGTTGGTGCGATGCTGTCGATGGAGGCCGGTTCCGCGGCCCAGATTTTGCTGGCTTGGGAGGATTCCGAACGCCTGCATCAGGGGTTGCGTCACGCCAAGTTCACCGCGGCCAAGCTTACCGCCGTGCGCAAGCGCGGTTGGGCCGAGTCGGTCAACGAGCGCGATGAGGGCGTATGCTCGATTTCCGCGCCGATTCGCAATGCTTCCGGTCAGGTGATTGCCGCAATTTCGATTTCCGGCCCGGACGGTCGTATGGGGTCCAATCCCGGACGCCGTTACGCCCCGCTGGTTATGGCTGCCGGCAAGTATTTGACCGACGCCTTGATTAAGGCTTCTTCCGGTCGCTGACGGGCAATATACAGCCTCTCAACCGTGTTCCGCGATGCATGCAGGACACGGTTTTGCTATTTCCTGCCTTCCGCAAGTTTTGCCATTTCCTTGCAGGATTTGTCATTTCGCTCTTTTCAGCTACTTCTTACGCAGCCAAGTCAACAGTTTGCTCCACCATGTCGGCCGATGCAGCAGATCCACGCCTTCGGATTCGGGCTTCGATTCACTGGTCATGCCGTACGCGTACGCCTTGCCCGCGCTCGGTTTGCCCACCAATTCGCCGTATTCAAGCAGCTGCGTACGCGGCTCGTACGGATGGCGGATGTCGAACTCGATCAGCCGCGCGGCCCGCTTCTGCGGCACCGGACCATACGATCCGAAACCGCTGGTGGGCGACGCGATCATCATCAGACCGCCAACCTTGCCTGGCGAAGCCGCCGTCTGCGCATCAGCCGAGGCCATTTCTCGCGAAACCGGCACTGTTCCAACGAATGCGTTGCGGTGATCATGTCCCGCGGAAATCGCAAAATAGTCATGCTGTTCCAATATCGCGAATTCACCGCTGTCGGCATCCGGGCAGCTGACACCCTCCCCCAGATAACTGCCGGGAAGCGTTTTTTCCTCATCCAAAACGTAATGTTTTCCAGCGAAATTGCGGTAGCCTTCAATCGCACGCGCCGCATTCGCTGCGGCCGGCTTAAGCAGTTGGTAATACTGTTGCACCGGAAAATGCTGGAATACCATGCACGGGACCGCCGGTTCCTGCGATCGCCCAATTTCCTGCGATTGCGCACGCATCGCTTTCGGCATATCGGCAAGAAACTGCAATGCGGCTGCCGACGGACTTCCGTACCCGCCGGAACGCGCGTAATCGCCCGAATCCAGCAATACCAAGCCCAGCACGGACATCGTATGGTCCACATCGGCAACCGGCAATGCGAAGGTGCCCGGCTCGCAAGCGAATACGCGCTGATTCGGCAAATACGATTCCGCCCGGAGTTGCACGAAACCTGCATCTTCCGCAGAATCCATGCTTCCCACAGAATTTGCAGAATTTGCGTCCCCGAGTCCGCTCTCGCCTCCCGTAGGCTCAGGGTTCACGCATCCGGGAAATTCCCTGCAAATGCTTTCGATTTCCGCATTGCTGAGCCCGCATTGAAAATCGTGGTTGCCGAATGTCACCGCCCACGGAATGCCGCGATCGGCAAGCGGACGCACGAGCTGTTCGACAGTGGCGCGCACGGATGCGCAGGTGCGTTCCAGCGCAGCTTCGAACCGTTCTGACGCTTCGGAAGACTTGGATGAAGCGGTTTTGGAGGAAATCCCCGCGGCAGCGCTCCAACGACGTTTGCGCGTGGTTTGCGCGTATGCGGGATCATATCCTGCGATCTGATTGCCGGTGAAGATGACGATATCCGGCCTTGTGGCATCCAGTGACGCTTCGATGAGTTTGACGGTGTCTTTGCTGACTTTCGGCCCGTCTTGAATGTCGGCAAGCTGCAGAACGCGGAATTTGCCGGATTGGTGGAATTGCAATCGTCCCAGTCGCGCGGATACGGAAAGCGGGCGATCGTCGCCTTCTTCCGCCGGTTGGATGCGCGGTCGCGTGGCGGCGGCTTTTGCTGCGTTCTGCAATTCAGTCATGCTTCCTAGGGTAGTGCAATTTTCTTGGACTATGTTGTACTGGCAGACATGCTTGCGAAAAACAAAAAACCCTCGCATCTGCGAGGGTCATTGGCTGGGATGCCTGGACTCGAACCAAGAATGGCTGAACCAGAATCAGCTGTGTTGCCAATTACACCACATCCCAATTTGGCAGGCGTGGCAACTTCGAAAAGTTGTCCGTCGTACCCCCGACCGGATTTGAACCGGTGTTGGCGCCGTGAGAGGGCGTAGTCCTAGACCGCTAGACGACGGGGGCTTGAGTTATTGCTGTGATTCTCAGCTAAGCCGTGAACCGCAACGAGTGATAAATATACGCGAATCCGTAGGAGTGCGCAAGTCACGGCGTGTCGCGCCATTTTCCGCCATTCTTAAACAGCATCCCAGAACAACAAACCCGCTGGAACGGAACATTCCAGCGGGTCGACAGTCATGCGATCGGCAAAATCACACCATCAGCGCATCACAGGTGCTCGCGCAAGCCCTGCAAGCGTGCGACGGTGATCTCCTTGCCAACGATCTCCATGGATTCGAACAGCGGCGGAGACACGCGACGGCCGCTCATGGCCACACGCACCGGACCGAACGCCAGACGCGGCTTGTAACCGCCATCTTCGATCAGCGACTTGTTCAGTGTCTCATGCAGGAAGTCGGTCTTCCAATCATCTTCAGCAACGTCGGAAAGCGCCGCAATGGCGGCGTCGAGCACTGCCGGAGCGGAATCCTTCAACTGCTTCTTGGCGTCATCATCAGGCTCGATGTAGCCCTCGGTGGAGAGCAGCGAGCCCACCATGCCGGCGACCTCGCCCAGCAGGCGCACGCGCGGCTGCACGAGCTCCACGGAAGCGGACAGCACCTCACGCTCGCGATCGGTCAGCGCATCCCAGGAATCGGCGGAGACCACGCCATCGCGGTTCAGGTACGGCACGGCACGGTTCAGGAAGTCCTGCGGCTCAAGCATACGGATGTGCTCGGCGTTGATGGAAATGGCCTTGTCGAGGTCGAAACGGGCCGGATTGGCCTTGACGTCACGCACGTCGAACTTTTCGATCATTTCTTCCATGGAGAACACGTCGCGGTCGGCGGCGATGGACCAACCCAGCAGCGCCAGGTAATTCAGCAGGCCTTCGCGAATGAAACCGTTGTCGCGATGCAGGAACAGATTGGATTCCGGGTCACGCTTGGAAAGCTTCTTGTTGCCCTGGCCCATCACGTACGGCATGTGGCCAAACAGCGGCATTTCCTTGGCCACGCCCAGCTCGATCAGGTAACGGTAGAGCACGATCTGACGCGGGGTAGAGCTCAGCAGGTCCTCGCCGCGCAGCACCACGTTGATGTTCATCATGGCGTCGTCGACCGGGTTGGTCAACGTGTACAGCGGATCGCCGTTCGGGCGCACGATCACGTAATCCGGCACGGAACCAGCCTTGAACTCGATGCGGCCACGGATCAGATCGTCGAACGCGACATCCTCATCGGGCATGCGGATACGCAGGGCGGGCTTGCGGCCTTCGGCACGGAAGGCGGCCTTCTGCTCTTCGGTGAGATCACGGTCGTAGCCGTCGTAACCGAAAGCCTTCGGGCGGCCGGCGGCCACGTTGCGGGCTTCGATTTCTTCCGGAGTGGAGAAGGATTCGTATGCATAGCCGGCTTCAAGCAGCTTGGCTGCGACATCCTTGTAGATGTCGCCGCGCTCGGACTGGCGGTACGGGCCGTCGGGGCCACCCACGTTGATGCCCTCGTCCCAGTCGATGCCCAGCCAATTCAGGGCTTCGATGATCTGGTTGTAGCTTTCCTCGGAGTCGCGCTGGGCGTCCGTATCTTCAATACGGAACACGAACGTGCCCTTGGTATGGCGGGCCTCAGCCCAGTTGAACAGTGCGGTGCGGACCATGCCGACGTGCGGAATGCCGGTCGGGGACGGGCAGAAACGCACGCGAACATGCTCAGGAAGTTCTGGTTTGGTGTTTTCAGCTTCAGTCATAAGCTCCATTGTGCCCCGCAAACCGGACGTGCCATCCAGTCCCACGCACCAACTCGCTTTTCGCGGTCATGAACATCCTGCAGCTAATTGACCCGATGATCGCAGCCACCAATCCTTACAACACCATGCTGGGCATGAGCCGCGCCATCGACGGACTTCCCCAACGCGTCAGAAGATGCCCCAAGTCAAAGGGGATTTTTGCGGGGTCCGTCGGGATTGTCCCACACTGCAATATTTTTCAGTATTTTTGGCGATGCAAGAGTATTGTGTTAATCGACTTCACTTTTTTGATGTCGATTCACTTTCCGAAAGGGTAATCTAATGACGGACCCCAACCAATATAATCCGCAGAACCCGCAGCAGGCCCAGCAATATGGCGGTTACGGCTCCTACGGTCAGAATGATTACGGCCAGCAGGCACCGCAATACGGCGCACCCGACTACGGCCAGCAGGCACCCCAGTATGGCGCACCTCAATACAGCGCACCGCAATACGGCAATGCGGCCGGATACAACCAGCAGCAGCCGCAATACGGCGCACCGCAACCTCAGCCACAGGGGTCCGGCAGCTTCTTCGCACTGACCGCTCCGCTCGACCAGCCGGCCTACAACTGCACCATCGGCGAGGCGTTCATCCGCTTCTGGAAAAAGTACGCCACGTTCAAGGGCCGCGCCTCCCGCGGCGAATTCTGGTGGTGGGTTCTGTGCACATTCATCATCCAGATCGCGTTTGCCGTCATCTTCGCGGTGTTGGGCGCCATCATCGACAGCAATACAGCCAATGGAATGCGAAGCTTCGTCAACACCATTTGGGCACTGGCAACGATTGTTCCATCCCTTGCGCTTTCCGTTCGCCGCCTGCACGACACCAACAAGGCCGGCACCACGCTGGTCATCCTCTACGCGATTGACTTCATCGGTGGCGTTCTGCTGAGCGTCGGCCTCGTCATGACGGGGCTTGGCGCCATTTCCGTAATCGGTGGCGGATCGAGCTCGACTGGCACAGCCGGCATACTCCTGTTGATCATCGGTTTCATCGCATGCCTGGCCACGTCGATCGTGCTCATTGTGCTCATGGCCAAGAAGACCGATCCAGCCGGCGCACGCTTCGACGATCCGGCAGCCGGCAACGGCTACGCCCCAGCCCCGGGCATGCCACCGACCGCAACCGCACAATACGCCCCGAACGGCACTCCGGCACCGGTCGCCGACCCGTACGCAGCGGCTGTTCCGACGCCAACCGCTGATCCGTATACGGCAGCCGCTCCGGCACCTGCAATGCCTGCGCCGACTCCGGCAATGCCCACCGCAGACCCGTATGGCGCTCCGACCCCAGACCCGGCAGCCACCAACACTCCGTACGGCAACCCGTATGGCGCTCCTTACGGAACTCCGACCGATCAGTACGCAGCACCTGCGATGCCAGCCGCTCCAGCCGCCCAGTACACTCCGGCCGCCCCGGCAACTCCGCATGCAGCCCCGGCACCCGAAGCCCCTTCCATGCCGAGCATGCCTCCGCTGCCTACGGTTCCGGAACAGTCCACCCAGCTTGACCAGACGCAGTTCGATCGCCCCACGTTCGGCAACGATTCGCAGGGCCAGACCCCGTACGGATCCGACGATTCCGACGATCCTACCGTGTACGGCAACATACAGCACTGACGAAATATGCAGGTTCAGCACTGAACTTAAGAACCGAACTTGCAATAATCAGTACTACATAAAGAAAATCCCGGCACCGCAATCGCAAGTGCCGGGATTTTCTTATTCCTATATCGATAATTCCCACTAATTCGGATTATCTCGGATTGCCCACGTCACGCAGCATCCGCACCTTCGCCCGAATCACCCGAATCATCGGAATCATCCATGTAGCTCATACTTTTCATAGCGTCCGTCATCAAATTGAACTTTTCAGCGAGCGCTTCCTTGCTCTTACGTTCATCTTCATCTTTGGCTTCCTGCTCGGCCCTCTTCGGATCCCAACGCAGGCACTCCGCATGATGATCCCACTCCATACCCGCGCACGGAATGACATTGTCCGCGGTTATGGTGAATGTGTTGTCGCAGAAGGAATTCTCCTCGAGTGGCGTTGCCCTGCCCGCCTCACGCACAGCATTACGCAGCGCAACCATTCGAGACAAGGTCACGTCGCCGACATAGATCGGCGGAACAGCCATCTGCTCGCACAACTCGTTGATGTACAGCATCACCGGCAGCACGCGCACGGTCTGTTCGTCCACATCGTCAATGCCTTCGCACATGAGATTCATCAGACCGTCACCCACCGCGAGCGCCGCGAGGAATCGCCCGGTGAGCGTCCTTGGGGTCGTGGTGAAAGCGTAGCAGTAGTTGACATCTTCCAGCGCTCCGCCGTCGAAGCCCAGGCTGACGCTCTGCCGAATGTACTCCACGATCTTTTGCAGTATATTGCGGACTTCCGTCTCGACATGGGCGTCGATGAAGATGCCCAGAATGTCGGCCGCTTCGAAGAACAGGTCGGCATTGTTGGTTTCGGAATAATTGCGCATCACATCGTATGCCTGATTGGCCCGCGTGAGCGCTTGCACAATTTCCGGATCGCAACCCGGAATCTCGTCCATTCCCTCGTACACGGCTTCCGCCACGGACGGGTTAATCCCGTGGGACAATCGCAGCATTGCCCTTGCCATGGTGCAGGAGAATCTTACTTGCAGATCTTCCGTGTACTTTGCGTCATTCTCCATCTCCTGAACGGTTTGCAGCGGCCATAATTCCACCACTCCAACACAGCTTTCGATGGCAATTTTCATATGAGGCCTATCGAATAACTGATAAAGCGCTCCGTTGTTGATAGTGAAAGCCATGCGTGCCCCTTTGCAGCTTCGACATTTTGTTTTCCTCACTGGACCCAACAGCATCCAGCCCTTCCATGATTGCATGGAATCCCCGTTCTTTCAACAACCGCCGCACTCATTGTCGCGTGTCTCGGTCAAAAGTTTCCAATCCGGCGATTCCATGCCGCATTATGCGCTATTTCACGTCGGCCGCGGGATCGACGTAAGCGATCGACAATACTTTGCGTGTATCGCAATCGTACGTAATGGAAGTGATGGAGGCGAGTGCCGTATGGCGTAGCAGCATATTATGTTCCGGGTGCCCGGTTTCCAGCATGTGCCTGTAGCTCCAGATGGGCGATTCATGGCTGACTACGATGATTTGCTCGCCGGGATGCTCCCCCACTTTTTCGAGGGCGAACGCTTGCACACGATGCGCGATCGACTGGTAGCTTTCACCCCAGCTTGGCTTCCACAGGTTGCGTACCAGCTTCCAGTTGCCGTTTTTCCAGAGTGCGCCTTCGCCGTAGCCGATGCGCGTGCCGCGGAATTCGTTGCGCGCTTCGATGATGCGCTCGTCGGTGGTGAGTTCCAGCGGCTCCTCGCCACGGGTTTCACGCACTTCGTTGAGTGCGGTGAGGATTTCGCCGGCCGTTTCGCGCGTGCGTTCCAGCGGCGACGAGTAGATGGCGGAAACTGTGTTGAGTCGTGGATTGACGGCAATGTAGTGCGCGGTCGCCTGCGCCATGCGCACACCCACTTCCGACAGGTGGAATCCGGGCAGTCGTTCGTAGAGCAAATGCCCTGGATTTTCGACTTTGCCGTGACGTACGAAATGGATGGTTGTTGCGGGCATCCCTACCGCCTTTCCGCAAGATGCTGCCGGACTGCTGACGTTGACCGATGGAACGAAAATTCTGCAATCGCAAGCTTTGGAAGCGTTGCGCAACTATTTTGCAACAACCGTCTTTCGCCCGCCGGACATCTTTTCGTCCACCAAGTGAACGTGTAGTGAGTACTTACAAAATAGCCAATCGAATTATGTCTGCCAACCTCAATGCACCGCGTGTTGCGACAGTACCTCCGCATAAAGTTGTCTAGTTCAAGAAAATGGCACACAACCAATCTCCACCCTCTATGCAACACGCTTGAACGTCAATCGATTGACGTTCAAGCAAGGTTGAAGTGAGAGACTGGGGCTGGAGAGCAAACAATCAAGACAGAACAAGGGTATATCAAGCGGTCCGCGGCAACGCAACGCAGCGGACGCAAGCATCAACCGTGAGCAGAAAGGAGCGGCAAAACATGACCAATTCAGTCCTCGCCGGCGCCAAAAGCATCGGCCAACATCTTTTCGGAGGGTACGCGGAGCTTCTTCGCATACCGCACACCGCCCGATTTTCGGTCGGTTCAGTGATCGCATGCATGCCGTTCCCGATGGTCGGCATGACGATTACGATTTCCGTGCAGCATTATTACGGCAATTATTCGCTGGCAGGCGCGCTGACGGCCGTGCAGGCGATCGCGCTGGCCGTTGCGAGCCCGGTGCTCGGCAAGCTGGTTGACAAGTTCGGCCAGCGTCAGGTGTCGATTCCGACAATCATCGTGTGGATGATTGCGGCGACCGCACTGGTTTCCTGCATCACCGCCCGAGTGCCGTCGTGGATTCTGTTCTGTATCGTACCGTTCATGGCGGCGATTCCGCCGTGGGGCGCGATGAGCCGTCAGCGTTGGACCACGCTGCTTAAAGGTGACACGGAGAAAACCAACCGCGCGCTTTCGCTTTCCGGCGTGTTCGACGAATGCATGTGGGTGATCGGCAATCCGCTCGCCTCCACACTGGCCGTGATTTCCGGGCTGTTGGCATTCTCATTCACTGGCGTGTGTGTGGTGGTCGGCGCGCTCATGTTCCTCACCGAGCTTTCCACCGAGCCGAAATCGCAGACGCAGCTGGCTCGCGAAGCGGGCATGACCCGCAAGGAATACCGTGAGCGCGAAGCCGCCCGTTCCAAGGCGTTGCAGGCGGAAGCGGCCATTGAGTACGCTCGCGATCGCGCACGTTCCGAAGGCAAAACGGCTGCGGAAGTGCAGGCCGCCATGGATCAGGCCGCCGCGGATGTGAATGCCGGGCGCAAGGAGTCGATTTGGGGGCCGGGCCTGATTGCTGTGTGTGTGACATGGTTCGGTTTGGGCGCGTTCCAGTCGGCCGCCAGCATTTCGATCGTCGCGTTCGCCACGGAAGCGAATATGAAGCAGTACACCGGTTTCGTGTTCGCCTGCTTCTCGTTCAGCTCGCTGATCGGCGCACTCGTGTATGGTGCGAAGAATTGGACGATTCCGCTGTGGAAGCGTTTCTACTTCTGCCTTGCCGTGGTCGATCTGGGCATTGGCTCGTTCATGTTCGCCAAACATCTGTGGGTGATCATGATCATCTACCTGTTCATCGGCGTGTGCCAGGCACCGACGTGGGTGAACGGCAACCAGCTGATGCTGCACTTGGTGCCGCCCACACGCTTCACCGAAGGCATGGCCTGGATGGGTGCGATGAACTCGATCGGCGGTTCCGTCGGCTCGGCGATTGCCGGCCAGTTCATCGACCGTATGGGATCGCACGGTGGTTTCATTGTGGTGACGGCTCTGGCGCTCACCTCTCTGGCGATCGCCCTGTTCGGCTTCAAGCAGATCAAGGACTCCACCGAGCAGCCCATGCTCACCACCGTAAGCGTGTGACCTTTCGCACGTAAAGCATGCAGAGCATATGAAAAGGCGGTGCCTTACCTTTATAGGTGTAAGGCACCGCCTTTTCATATTCAGGACTGTCCGGCCGTCTGCGCGAGTCGGGAATCAGGGCAGATTTGATCAGGGCAGATTTCCGGGTTGTGCAGGCAGATTTTCCGAATTCAGGACTACTTGGGCCAGCCGTTGGGAGTGTGTTCCAGCGACCATACACCGAGCCTGTGCGAGAAGCTGTTCTGCCACTTGGCTTCCAGCTCTTCCGGCGTGAGGCGGTTGTCAGCCTTGCGCAAACGGTTCATGGCGTTGGTATGCGTATCGTCGAGCAACCATTTGCGTGTCAGGAAATTCCACACCATCACCACGGCGGTGGCGATGAGCTTGCCGACATTGGTGCGAATCAGATATTCCGTGCTCTGCGACACGTATGCATCATGGTTCATGCCATACGTGGAGATCCAAATAATGGCGTCGTTCATGAACAGGCCGATCAGCGCGCCGACCACGAAAATGAGGATTTCCATCCAACGAGCCATGTCGTCACGGTGCTTGAACACCAGTTTCATGCTGGCAATGTAGTTGAAAATCAGGGAAATAACGAACGAGATGGTTGCGGCGAGCACGTTGTGCATGCGGAATACGCCGACGAGAAGATTCAGAATGCCCCAGTCGATAATGAAGGCGATCACGCCAACGAGGCCAAATTTCATAAGCTGTTCAATCAGTTTTCTCACAACGAATATTTAACACGCGCACGCAGACCACCTTGGCGGATATCCAGACAAAGCCCAAAATTTCTCACACAGCCACCCCGACTGCGCCGTTTGACGCCTAGACTGGAGATGAACACGCAAAGGCTGATTCCAACAATCCAAGGAGAGCATCATGCCAGTCATCCACACTCATGTTTCCGTTTCCACCACTCCCGAGCAGCGCGAGGCGCTGAAGTCCGCATACGGCAAGGCGATCACCGCCGTTCCCGGCAAGTCCGAAGGCTGGCTGATGTGCCCGTTTGAAGACAATATGCCGATTTATTTCGGCGGCGACGATTCCAAGCCGGCCGCATACGTCGAAGTGAACGTGTTCGGCCGTTCCGTGCCCGGTTCCGCTTGGGAGAAGCTGACCGAGCAGATCATGGCCGCATTGGAGAAGGAACTGGGCATTCCGGCCGACCGCACGTACATCCGCTACACCGCCACCACCGACTGGGGCTGGAACGGCGGCAACTTCTGACGAAGTTTCCACCGTTCCTTCGAGGTTCGCCCATATTGCGAACCTCTCACCTCACCTACGGGGAAACACACCGTGTTCCCCGCCTCACGGTTCGGGGCGGCAACTTCTGACGAAGTTTCCACCGTTCCTTCGAGGTTCGCCCATATCGCGAACCTCTCACCTCACCTACGGAAAACACACCGTGTTCCCCGCCTCACGGTTCGGGGCGGCAACTTCCAACGAAGTTACTTCCTTCCTGCGAGGTCATGGCGTTGCGACGTTCGCTAGAAACCGCCGAAATTAAGGTGCAAAAAGGCGGTCACCTACGCATATACGCAAGTGACCGCCCTAAAATGTTGCGATCAGAACGCTACGACTCGTTTATCACACGATCTTCGGCATCGGCGTGGTCAGCGAAGTGGTGAGATTCACATGCACCAAACCGGCACCGGAATGCACCTCAACCTTCTTCAACGTCACCGTACGCTCCTCTGCCGGAGCAGAATCGTTGTCAGTCATCGTGGCCGGAGACTTCACCGCAACCAGTGCAAGCGAACCGAAGTCAATGCCGGCGCTGGCGCACAGGTCCACCGCCTTATTAAGCGATTCAGCAAAACCGTCCTTCAGGATCACGCGATCTGCCGGCACACCGTACGCGTTTTCGGCAACCCAACGCACGTTCTCCACCAGAGCCATACCCTTGTGGCTGTGCGGCGTGGCCGGCATGGAACCATTCACCACCGCGTCAACGAACGCGTCAAGCTGCGGGGCGAGCGCATCGCCGCCATCGCGATACAGGTTGCCGATAATCGGCTCGCGGAACTCCAGATCCTTGGCGGTCTGCTGCAACGCCGGAATTTGATCGTCTTCGCCATCCCACAGGTTAATCAGCGGGAACGTAGGAATATCAAGACCTTCCAAGCGCTGCACGTGGAACGGGTAACGCCAGGCAAGTGCCGGATCGTCACGCCAAGTGGAAGCGCGGGTCACCACAATCGCGGCGGACGGCCACTGTGCGCCATACTCACGGCAAGCAATGTCAAGCCACTTCTGAGCGCCCGCGTCAGCACCGTAACCGGCCTCGACGATCACCACATCATGCAGGGCGCACGCCATTTCCACGGAAACCAGCGTCGGAATGCCGATCGACACGTTCGCGAACGGACCGCCGTGCACATACACGGGAGAACCATTCACCGTTTCCGTCTTCGCCGGCTTCACCGCATCGGAAAGAATGCCGGTAATACGCCACAAATCAACGAATTCACCGAACGTAACGGCCTTGCCGTCCTTCGTGCCGGCAATCATCTTGGCAACGCGCTCGGCGATCTCATCCATGGAACGGGAGAGCACCACGATCTGCATGAGCTCGCAGGTCGGAGTGAGCACCACACGCTCGGCCACATTGCCCTTGCCGCGGTCCACCGCGATCTGACGCAGCGAACGGGACGGCACTTCGGAAACGCGCGGCACGGCGATATCGTCGAGCTTGCCGTCGTCGATGGCCTTCTCAGCGAAGGAAACCAGCAGGTTCTGGGCCGCTTCGATAGCGCCCATTTCGCCGCACAGACCCCAGTCGATCAGCTCAGGGTGGGTCAGGGAAGCCTTGCCGCCGCCCGAAGCGCCACCCTTGGAACCGGCAGCGGTAATGCCCATGCTCGGCTGACGGAGCACTGCGGCCGCATCAATGCCACGCTCACGCAGCGCATCGATCAACGCGATCGTAGTGGTGGTCTTGCCCTCGCCGCGAGACGCCTTCAACGGGGTATCGGCGGTGACGAGCACGACCTTGCCATGCTTGCGTGGAGCATCCGGATCATTCTTCAAATAATCGAGATAGCCGAACGCATCAATCTTCTGCACCAAGCCGTACTGGCTGGTGAAATCCTCAATGCTGGTCACTGGGGTTCCTTTCTTCAAATTGGAATGCACGCCATTCTAACGATGTTGTATTGCGGAAAATAATTGGCTCCCGCAACGTGGTCACGAGAGCCGAATAGTGAGATTTTAGAAGTCCGACATGTGGAAGCCGTTCTTCATGTTCATGCTGGCGGTGTACAGCACGGAATCAAGAAGCTTGTCGGTTTCCTCCTTGAGCTGCGCGGCCATGGTCTCGTTGGCTGCGGCAAGGATTTCACGGGCTTCGCCGTTGCGCACGGCTTCGATGATTTCATCCGGTTCCATAGGCTGAACATCGCCGATTTCGTCTTCCGCATCGAATTCGTCGGTCACGTCACCCACCAAACGTTCGATCTGCTCGTCGGTAGAGGCAACCATGCGGTGGCCCATCGCGCCGGTCTTCTCCTGATAGCGTTCCACGGCGTTGGCGGTGTCGGCGAAGCTGGAATCGCACAGGGCCGCGATGATGCGGTTCTCCCAATAGAAGTTTTCGGACGTGACGCGCGTGGTGGTGTCTTCCAAATACTTCGGCGTGGAGTTGACGTTCGGGAAGAACGGCACGAGCGTGTTGAACGGATTGGAACCATAGGCGATCCACTGGATCGCACGGCTCACCTGCGGGCGGTACGGGCGGATCTGCATCACCGCAAGCTGGCTCTGACGGTTGATGCCGATCGGGCGGAACATGTGGCGGGTGCGCTGGTCGCCAAGCTTTCCATACGGATCGTACGGAGTGCCCTGATAGTGGGAGCTCAGCACATACTTCACATCTTCGATGGTGATTTTGCGTTCCGGCTGGCGAGCCCACGGAATATCGTCGGAAACCGGCTTATGATCGGCATCCTGACCATCCCACTGCTCGTCGTACGGGTTCAGGAAACGCTGCATGTACCAGGCACGCGGAGTGTTGTACACGTGGTCGGAATCGGAGTGGGAGCCAAACGCGTCGCGCGGGTTGAACGGAGTGGAATTCTCCACCGACAGATCAAGATGGTTGCGTTCGATGAACTCGGCCAGATCGGCGGAGCACATGTGGTCCTCCTGCTCGCCAAACGCATCTTCAAGATCAAATTCGTCAATGCCCAGCTGGTTCGGCATGGTCACGTACGCTTCGTCCGGCACACGCTTGGCGATCCAATGATGGCCGCCAACGGTTTCCAGCCACCAGATCTCGTCAACGTCGGAGAAGGCAACGCCGTTCATCTCATAGGTGCCAAATTCCTCAAGCAGCGCACCCAAACGTTTCACACCCTCGCGGGCGGTGGTGACGTACGGCAGCACGAGAGTAAGGAAATCCTCTTCGCCAATGCCACCGGCGACTTCCGGCTCAAAGCCTTCTTCGCCTTCCTTGCCCTTGGCCGGCGTGAGTTCCACGAACGGATCGGCACCGAGCACACGCTCATTGGTGGTGAGCGTTTCGGTGGCGCTCATGGCAACGTTCGCCTCGTTCACACCCGCTTCGCCCCAAATGCCTTCCTTCAGATCGGCATTCGGCACAGCCGTATACTGCAGCGGATTGTCAGGAAGATCGATTTCAACATGCGAAAGCACGCTCTTGTACTTGCGCGGCTGATCTTCAGGCTTGACTACAATGAAGCGCTTCGGACAAAACTCACCATTTGCACTATCTTCATTACGGGCGATGATGGTCGATCCGTCATAACTTGCGTCTTTGCCAACCAAAATCGTGGTACACGCCATAATTATTCAGCAATCCTTTCGATTATTGTCAATACGTTTTCGTCGGATATATTTCTGATTTCCGCATCTTTATATCGTTATATTGCTGCGGAAATCAAATTTCTGGCCTTACTTGAGATCCTCTTTCACAAATCAGGCTTTTCCAGTGAGGAAAATAGCGCCCTGATCAACGATTGTACCGGAAGTACGCAGCGCACGTTCCATTTCGTTGAGCCAGAATCCCTGATTGAGGCCGGCGAGCGGAGCCGTGGTACCCCACACATGCAGATAGTAGTCGTGATCCTGATCTGGCGGATATGGACCGTTGTAACGCATCGTCACTGCGGGATCACTGCTGCGGCCCTGCAGCAACGGCGAGGCGGCGGACGTGCGTCCCTGAATCGTTTCAGGAATCATCGCGGAAACCGTGCGCGAGAAATCAGCCGGAATCGCGAGCGCGTGAGAATCGTTGAAATCGTACATCAGCGCATCCACGGGCAGGTTCGCGAGGGACCAATGATTCCACTGGAAACCGCATACCGGAATTGAATCCGGATCAACGAATTCCCAATGCAGGAACTGCACTGCAGGATCAAGCGCATCAATGTAGAAGGGGAAGGAAACAATCGGCGTACCGTCGATGCAGTTCTCAGGCGGCGCCGCCTTGGCAAACGCGTCGGGAATGACGGTGAAATCTGCGGAAATCTTCATGCACCCAGTATCCCTCAAGCGTCTGACTCATACAAGGTTTCAATTGACGGCATAACGAAACATAACGAAACGACCCCTGCGGCGAGCCTGTGGGGCACGCGGGCAGGGATCGGTCCGGGAAACAGGGCCTATCAGACCTCACATCACTTGAAAAACAAGGCATTACAGGCGATAGGCACAGCTAGTACGGCTCAGTTGGCCGGGTGGTAGAAGTCGCCGTTGAGGGCGGCTTCGGCACGGGCCTGAGCCTCTTCGAAGGTGACTTCGGCAAGGGAGGCACGCACGTCGTCGAGTGCCACCGGAGTCATGGACAGGGAGTTCACGCCAAGACCGGCCAGCACTACGGCCAAGTCCGGATCGGCAGCGGCCTCGCCGCACACGCCCACCGGCATACCCTTGGCGTTGCCCGCGTCGCAGATCATCTTGATGGCACGCAGCACCGCCGGATGCCAGGCGGTCTGATAGTTGGCAACGGAACCGAGCGTACGGTCGGCGGCCAGCGTGTACTGGGTCAGATCGTTGGTGCCGATCGACACGAAGTCGGCCACGTCGGCCACCTTATCGGCCATAAGCGCGATCGACGGCACTTCAGCCATCGCACCCACGAACTTCAGACCGAAGCTCTTGCCAAGCTTCACGAAATAGTCAGCCTCATGCTGGTCGGCAACCATCGGGGCCATGACCCACAGGTTCGCGTCGGTGGCGGCATCGGCTGCGGCGAGCGCCTTGAGCTGGCCTTCGAGCACGTCCATGTGGGCGCGCAGGGTGCGCAGACCGCGCAGGCCGAGAGCCGGATTCGGCTCGTCTTCCGGAGTGAGGAACGGCAGCGGCTTGTCAGCGCCGGCATCGAGCATACGAATCACGACCTTCTTGCCCGGGAACTGGCTCAACAGCTCGGTGTAAGCGCGGGTCTGCTCTTCGACGGTCGGCGGCTCGGAGTTGCCGATGAACAGGAATTCAGTACGGAACAGACCAACGCCTTCAGCGCCATATTCCAGCGCCTTAGCTGCGTCGGCCGGCTTGCCCACGTTGGCGAGCAGCGGAATGAGGTGGCCGTCCTTGGTGGAGCCCGGATTGCCGCGCAGTTCCTTGGCTGCGGCCGCGCGGGACTTGGCGGCTTCGGCTGCGGCGATCTCCTCTTCGGTCGGGTCGACGACCAGTTCGCCCTTGGCCGCATTGACGACCACGGTGGTGCCGTCGGTCAGATTCTCGGCTTCGGCTGCGGAAACAACCGCCACGATGCCGCGGGCACGGGCCAGGATGGCGGTGTGCGAGGTCGGGCCGCCCTGCGAGGTGACGATGGCGAGGGTCTTGCTCATGTCGAGCGCCGCGGTGTCGGCGGGGGAAAGATCTTCGGCAACGAGCACGAACGGGGTTTCGCTCTGCGGCAGGCCCGGTGCGGGAGCGCCCATAAGGTCGGCGATTACGCGCTGGCCGACATCATGCAGATCGGCGGCACGCTCGGCCTGATAGCCACCGATAGCACGGAACATGTCTTCCACCGCGGCAAAGCCTTCGAGCACTGCACGTTCAGCGGTCTTACCCTGCTGAACCAGACCCTTGATGGATTCAGCCAGCGACGGATCGGAAGCGAACATGGCGACGGCCTGCAGAATCGGAGCGGCCTGCTTGGCGCCTTCGTCACCTTTGGCGGCCTCTTCGGCACGGCGGTTCAGGTCGGCGTTCACCAGTGCGAGGGACTTTTCAACGCGAGCGATTTCGCTTTCGGCAGCAATGCCTTCCGCACGCGGAGCGTCCGACGGTTCCGGCAGTGGCTGCGCCATACGGATGACCGGGCCGACTGCAACACCGCGACCAATGCCAACACCTTTGATAATCATGTGAACTCCTTTGACCTGTTTCCTTGTTTTGTTGTTTGCCCGCGAAAGGAACGCGAACCGAACGTTTGTTGTTGTGATTTCCGCGCTTGCTTTGCGCGTCGAGTTACTGCGTGATTCCCACCGTCTTTGCCGGTAAATCATTTTCAGCCTGCATACAGTATACACACTTTAAGCCGTAACACACAACCGGTAAACGTTTTCTGCGTTTCGTGAAAAAAGGTGCTATAGTAATTATCAGCGGCGCACCGAGGCATTTCGCTCGGCAAGCAGCACGACTTTCAAATAACACAACCAAAAATCAATCAACACACGACTCAAAGGAGTGTCCATCATGGCAACCCGCACCACCGTCATCAACGATCCCGTCGGCATCCACGCCCGTCCGGCCGCACAGTTCACCCAGGCCGTCACCGCCTCCGGCTGCACCGTCACCATCGCCAAGGAAGGCGGCAACCCGGTTCCGGCTAACTCCATCCTGTCCGTCATGGGCCTGGGCATCAAGCAGGGCGATTCCGTGGTCATCGACGTGCAGGGCGCCGATGATGAAACCGTGGCAGACAACCTGCTGAACATCCTCGTCAACGCCGAGTGATCTTCTTTTCTGAAGATTTTCGAGGATTTCGCAAGATATTCAACAATCTTCAGTTACGAAATCGCAATGCAATCGCAATTCCATATGCATGATTGCGATACTTGCGATACTTGCTTTCAGCCACCTGCCGCTTTCGACGGGTGGCTGTTTTATTCTTGAATACGCGATTGAGATACGGCAGTAATTCGAATAATCCGAGTTTTTCGAGCATTTCGAATATTTGTGGTGAGGAGAGCATGGCACGCACAACCGACAATGCTTCGGCTTCGGCAGCTTCGGCGAACAGTTCGATCACGAACGTCGCAGCGCTGGCCAACGTCTCCATCGCCACCGTCTCCCGCGTACTTTCCGGCAAACGCACCAAAGACGACGACATCGCACGCCGCGTGCGAGCGGCCGCGGCACACCTCAACTATTCGGTCAATTATGCGGCGAGCGCGTTGCGCAGCACCGTCACCAACACCATCGGCCTGGTGATTCCGACCGCCAACGACCCGTTCTGCGCGCAGCTGCTTGACGAAATCGAACCCGTCATCGACGTGGATTCGCAGCAACTGCTGCTCGGCATCGGCGGCGATCAGGCCACGCAGATTCAACGCATCGAGTCATTGATGGACCGCCATGTTGACGGTCTGATCGTGCTGCCCGCCTGGGGAGCCTACCTTTCCGCGGAGCTTGAACATTACGCCTCCACACTGCCGATCGTGCAAGTGGGCGGACGCCAATGCTCGTTCCGCACATCCATGGTGAGCGTCGACGAAAACGCAGCCATGGAAATCGTGATCGGGCATTTGGCCGAACGTGGCATCGCATCCGTGGCATACATGGCCGGCAAGGAAATCTCCTTCGAATCGGCGGAACTGTTCACCATGTTCCACACTCAGATGCGAGCGCACCATCTTGCCACCGAAACCGAATGGAACAAGTTCGGAGACCGTAGCGTGCAGCGCGGATTCAACTGCGCCATGCGACTGTTTTCCGAGCCGCTCGTGCAACCGGAGGCCGTGGTGTGCGCCGACGATGCGATCGCGTTCGGCGTGATGGTGGCGTTGCATTCGCTTGGGCTTCGCGTGCCTGAAGATGTGCTGGTGGTTGGCTACAACGATTCGCCAATCGCACGCACCACCATGCCGCCGCTGACCAGCGTGCGCCCGCCATTCAAGCAAATCGTCTCCGAAGCGCTACGCCTACTCAACGACGCCCCCGGCAGCCCCGCGCACATCTCACTCGCGCCGCAACTCATCGTCCGCGAATCCACCAACTGCCAGCGCTAAATCGCAATTTTTGCAATTTTGCCGGCAGTTATCGCACGATAGCAAGCCAGAATCATACAGCCAAACAACCATTTCCCCACCCGCTGGAAGAATCTGCCCTCGGAAAACAGTATGCGCCAACGACGCTGGCCCTAACCGGCAATGAGGGCGCAGAAGAGGGCTTCGAAGACCAGTACGGGATTGCCGTTGCCGGCCAAACGGCGACGTGCGACGGCGATATCTTCCAGTCGCCGCACCGCTCCCCCGCGCGTAAGACGTACCGACAGATCGGTAATCGACGAACGATTCTCCAAATTAATCAAGCCAACCGAATCTTCGGCATTGTTCTGCAGCACGGCCACATCGCGGTATACACTGGCGATCGAATTCAACGCACGGTCGAGCACATCGCGCGTCAATCGTGTGGTCTGTCGCTTCAGCTCGTCTTTTTTTGCGATCGCATTGTACGCGCCACGCAGTTTGGGAGGAATACGATCCTTCGCACCAAGCCCATTGACCCTACGAAAATCAGCTTCCGCTTCCGCCGCCTTGACCTTCACCTCCGCTTCGGCCTGCGCTTTCGCACTGTCGATAAGATTGCCGGCAAGCAGTACCGCATCCGACGCGCGGCGCAATCCCAGCACGCCCACAATCAGCTCGTCGCGGTCAGACATCACCTGCTCATTCTTCGCATACAGATTGGCGATGCCGATATGCCCTTCCGCAAGACGTGCGGCACGCGCCGCGATTTTCGGCTCGAATCCGCCATTTTGCTCCAGAAATGCAGCCACCGCCTGCGTGGAGGGCACGGCAAGATTGACGATGCGAGTGCGCGAGCGAATCGTCGGCAACACGTCCTGCGCACTCGGCGCACACAAGAGCCAAATCGTATGCTCACTCGGCTCCTCAATCTCCTTGAGCAACACGTTGGTGGTGCGTTCCAGCATGCGATCGACATCTTCGATAATGATGATGCGCCACGGCGCAGTGCTTGGCATCTGCTCGGACGTAGTGATGATGTTTCGCACCTCGTCGATGCCGATGGTCACTTTGTTGGTGGCCAGCACGGTCACGTCGGGGTGAGTGCCGGCAAGCACCTGCTGCGCGGCTTTGGTCGGCTCGTCGCCAAGACCATGATCGGGGCTCTCCAACGCCGCAGCAAACGCGCGCGCCACATTGGAACGACCCGATCCCGGAGGACCGCAAATTAACCAGGATTGCGCAATGGCTTTCGGATCGCCACTTGCGATGGCTTTGAGTTGTTCGACAACCTGCTGCTGGCCGACAATCGAATCCCACACGCTCACAGGGCGGCCTCCGATTGGAAAGTTTTCATTTGACTGATTTGCGCAAAATCGTTCTGAATATGCGCCCATACTTCATCGATGGATTGGCTGGCATCAATCACGCGGAAGCGTTGCGATTCCGCCTTTGCCAAGTCAAGAAACGCCTGTCGCGTACGACGTTGGAAATCGTTTCCTGCAGACTCCATGCGATCTTCATCATGCTGCAGTCGTGCATGCGATTGCACAGGGTCAAGATCCAGCAGATACGTGCGATTCGGCAATAGCTCACACGTTGCCCACATACTTAAGTCGCGGATTTCACCTGCCGTCAATTCGCGGCCGCCAGCCTGGTATGCAAGAGAAGAATCAAGGTACCGATCGGTAATTACCACGGCACCGCGTTCCAGTGCAGGGCGAATCACCTCGGCAACATGCTGGGCACGGTCGGCGGCGAACAGCAGCGCCTCCGCACGCGGAGCGATATCCGCATCGGAACCTTCCACGCCGCCAAGCAGCAACTCGCGAATCGCCACGCCAAGCACAGTACCGCCTGGCTCGCGCGTGACCACGCATTCGCGCCCCTGCGCCTCAACGTACGCACGCAACCGTTCAACCTGCGTGGTTTTGCCGACGCCGTCTACACCTTCAAAGGAGATGAATATGCCTTGCATATTCATCACTCTACATTGCGGCGTTCGCAACGCTACCGCTGCTCACTGCTACGAACAGTCCACCGGACTGTTCATCACCGGGCGGGAACTACGGCGGGACGGGTGTAGCCTTCGTTGGCGGCAAGCCATTCCACATCGGCCTTCACCGTGGTCGGCGTGGAACCGATCTCCTTGGCGATACGGGTGTTGGCCCAACCCTTATCGGCCAACTCGCGCACCTTGGCACGGCGATCGGCACGAGCCTTATCGACGGAAGCCGCCTTGGAAGTCTTAGAAGCCTTGGCAGCACCAGCCTTCTTAGCCCCGCCCTTGCCGGCGGCGGTCTTACGTCCACGCCTTTTCGACGGGCCCTGCGCACGCTTCTCAGCCAGCAAACGGAACGCCTCGGCCGGTTCGATCGACTCAGGAGCATACTGCTTCGGCAACGTACGATTCGTCTCACCATCGGTGATATACGCGCCGTAGAAGCCTTCCTTGATGGTCACCTGCTTCTGCGTTTCCGGATCGACGCCCAATTCGCGCAGCGGCGGCTTCGCAGCACCACGGCCACGCCCACGGCCATACTTCGGCTGGGCGAACAGTTCCTTCGCCTTATCCACATCAACCGTGAAAATCTCATCTTCCGAAGCAAGCGAACGCGTATCCGACTTGCCATCGGCACCGGTCTTCGTCAAATACGGACCGTAACGACCATTATTGGCTTGCACGGTAACCGTCTGCACTTCACCGGTCTGCGCATCCACCTCTTCATACGAACCGACTTCACGCGGCAAGCTCAGCAGACGCAACGCATCATCCAACGTCAACGATTCCGGACTCATCGTCTTGAACAACGACGCCATCTTCGGACGATCGGCAGCGGCTTTCTTCGCACCCTTGCCGCGCTTCGGCTTCTCACTAGCGCCACCGGCAGCATCACCAGCATCGCCGGCATCGGCAGAAGGCATCACCAGCGCAACATACGGCCCGAAACGACCATTACGCACTTCAACGGTGCCTCCGGAAACCGGATCGACGCCAAGAGCGCGCGGACCGCCGGAATGGTTCTCGATCAAATCATGACCGACTTCCACCGTCAGCTCATCCGGAGCAAGCGTATCCGGCAGCGAGGCACGCTTCGGATTGCCCTCATCATCATCCAGATGGTTCATATCCTCCAAATACGGGCCATATCGACCGACGCGCACATGCAAACCGTCGCCGATCTCGATCGTATTGATCTCGCGAGCGTCGATTTCACCCAACTGCGCGACCTGCTGCTGCAAGCCGGCATGCGCCTCGTCCGCAGACTGCGCGGCACCCTCACCGGAACCGAAATAGAAGCGGGTCAGCCAATTCCTGCCGGTCTCCTGACCGCTCGCGATCTGGTCAAGACCGCTTTCCATATCGGCAGTGAACTCGTAATCCACATACCGCGGGAACTTCGTTTCCAGCAATTTGACCACGGAGAACGCGAGCCACGACGGAATCAACGCACGACCGCGCTCATACACGTACCCGCGATCGATAATCGTGGAAATAATGCTCGCATACGTGGACGGGCGGCCGATTTCCTTCTGTTCCAACGTTTTCACGAGCGACGCTTCGGTGTAACGCGCCGGAGGCTGAGTTTCGTGTCCGTCGGCACCAACCGCCACCGCGGCGAGCGCATCGCCCGGATTCATCGGCGGAAGCGACACATTGTCATCCGACTTCTTATCCGCTTTGCTGGATTTACCGGATTGCGCAGCCTGTTCAACGCTTCCAGCAGCATCGCCCTTCTTCGATTCGGCGGATGCGCGGCGGCCTTCACCGGTCGCCTTCATAAAGCCGGGGAATTCGATGACAGTGCCGGAAGCCTGGAACATGGCTTCCCCATTCGATTCGGTCGGTGCGGACAGTCGCACGGTCGCCGTGGAACCGGTTGCGTCTGCCATCTGGCAGGCAAGCGTGCGCTGCCAGATCAGCGTGTACAGCTTGAGCTGGTCGGCCGGCACTTTGCTTGCGATTTCCGCAGGGTCACGGAATTTCGCGCCCGCCGGCCTGATGCATTCGTGGGCTTCCTGCGCGCCTGCCGTCTTTGTGGCATATTGTTTCGGCGCGTCCGACAGATAGTTTTCGCCGAAATGCTTGACGACCGCTTCACGAGCGGCTGCGATCGCTTCCTGCGACAGCGTCACCGAATCGGTACGCATGTAGGTGATATAGCCGTTTTCGTACAATCCTTGCGCCGCACGCATGGTCTGACGCGAGCTCATGCCGAGACGATTGCCGGCGGTCTGCTGCAAGGTGGACGTGGTAAACGGTGGAACCGGACGGCGACGGTACGGCTTGGTTTCCATCGACGCGACAGTAAACGTTGCAAATTCCAATGCCTGCGCAATCGCGGAAGCCTGCGCCTCGTCCAACTGCACGACCTGATCCTTCGCACCGGCCGCAGTCAGCTTGCCATCGGCGCCGAAATCCTTGGAACCAGCCAAACGACGGCCACCCAACGACACCATACGAGACTCGAACGCAACATTATTGCCATCGGCATCCGGCGCCTCCAACGTTGCGGTGACATCCCAATACGGGGCACGCACGAACGCCATACGCTCGCGCTCGCGCTCCACGATCAAACGCGTGGCGACGGACTGCACACGGCCCGCGGAAAGACCCGGCCCAACCTTGCGCCACAGCACCGGAGAAAGCTCATAGCCGTACAGGCGGTCCAGAATACGGCGGGTTTCCTGGGCGTCGACCATGTCGTCGTCAACGTCGCGAGTATTGTCAAGCGACGCTTTGATGGCTTCCTTCGTGATTTCGTGGAACACCATGCGCTTAACCGGCACTTTCGGCTTGAGCGTCTGTACCAGATGCCAGGCGATGGCCTCTCCCTCGCGATCCTCATCGGTTGCGAGGTACAGGGTGTCGGCTTTTTTCAACGCGCTTTTCAGCTCGGACACGGTTTTCTTCTTGTTGCCATCGACGATGTAGTACGGCTTGAATCCGTCTTCCACGTCAACGCCGAACTTGCCGAATTTGGTTTTGTCGGCGGCCGGCACCTGGCTCGGCTGCGCAAGATCTCGAATATGGCCGACCGAGGCCATCACCGTATATTCGGAGCCCAAATACCCACCGATTTTCTTGGCCTTGGTGGGAGACTCCACAATCACGAGCTTGCTGCCGGTAGCCATAGCCACTCCTTATTACTAGCGTTTGCAACGCAATAATACTCACTGACCGTATGCAGTTGGCAAACCGTCCGTGTGGCGCGAGCGACCGGTGCCGGAAATTTTCGGCGTGATCGTACGTTTTGCCGTCAGCGTTTCGGAGGGGCCGGAGGTGCACCGACAAGCCCAAGTTTCGTCAATGGCGAGGCGGTCAGCTGACGCATGGTCAACACCAGCCCGAACACCAACGACGCAACGGAAGCCGTCAGAATCACCGTGGAAAGGTGCGCACCGGAATTCGTCCATTCCGCACTCATCGCAAGTCCCGGCTGAATCTGCCAAATAATGTATGCGCCATACAGGGTGCCGAGCACGCCGAACGTCAACAGCACGCTGCCGACGATCTGCACGGAAGGCGACGACGCACGCGAACCGGGCTCATCCATGCCGTTCGCAAACGTCGCGGCAAGCGTGATCATTGCCACTCCGCCGACGATCAGCAACGCCATGATCACGTCGGTCGGCCGGTGCCACTGTCCCGCAATCACCGACAATCCGACGAGTACCGCATACAGCCAGCCGATCACGGCAACGAGCGCACGGCATACGCGAGGCACGGCGCATAGTAGGATCATTCCTGCCGCGGCGGCGAGTATGACATGCCCGGAAGGCGCGGAATTATTGGGATTTGATTCCAGATTGATTAAGTACGGACGTGGCAGCAGCGGCTTCAGCAACTCTGCTGCGGCAAAGCAGATTCCGCCGAATACCGCCAGTTGAGCAATCAACAGCCATCGTTTTCTTACGATAAGTACGGCGAGGGCGATTATCGACATAATCGCGCTTGTTGCGATTACAACGGTGGAAATGGTGAAAACATGCACGACCGGTTCCAGCCATCCCGGCAGGGCCGCATCGAATTTCGACCAGACCATGTCTTCATAGCTTTGGCCTTCCATCGTGCGCACGCCCAACCACCAGACGCCCACCGCGGCGGCAAGCAGCAGCAGACCGAACACCACGCTGAGCATAATGCTCGACACGCGCGGATGACGGGTCAGCGGATCGGCTTTGGCAAGCCCTTCGCTCACTTCACGTGGGGAAAGCACCTGTTCGATCGGATCAGACGGCGGCTGCGGCACGGGAACGGGCGCGACCGGCTGTTCCAGCATATTCGCGGACTTGTGCGGGTCTCGGATGATTGGCTTGAATTCGTCGGTCATAATCATCGAGAATACGGCATTGGCTCTACGGTATGCGCGAATGGCATGAAGATATAAGAAAACCTCCACGCACCCGGAAGAGGCCACTTACCCTTGCTGCATTCCTGCCCTGGGGGAGTTGGGTGACGTACCGCCACGCGGAGGCAAAGACCAGTGTACACCATGCCCGGACCGAACCGCGCCGCAAGCCGCACGAACCGCAGCGCAACCCGCGCCACAGGCCGCGCACGAACCACACAGACCATGCCATGATCCGTGGAGCAGCCAGCCCCACGACCAGCGACACAGGGAAATCAAACGTCAAAATGCCGCTTCCCCAAGAGCATCCCGCGTTAAGGAGGGCGGACGGGTATGCTTGATGAGGAATCGCACACGAATATTGTGTGTTTGTTTTAAGTTCGGAAGGTTGTTCTTATGACTGAAGCGGTGGAATATCCCGATCTGGTGGTCGTGGGCGCGGGCCTGTTCGGCCTGACCGTGGCCCAGCAGGCCGTGGAGAGGCTCGGCGTGCGCGTGGAGATCATCGACGTGCGCGACCACATCGGCGGCAACGCGTACAGCTACATGGACGAGGAGACCGGCGCGGAGATCCACAAGTACGGCGCCCACCTGTTCCACACGTCCAACAAGCGCGTGTGGGACTACGTGAACAGGTTCACCTCGTTCACGAACTACGTGCACCGCGTGTACGCCACCCACGACGGCGAGGTATACCCCCTGCCGATCAACCTGGGCACCATCAACCAGTTCTTCCGCGCGCACTACACGCCCGCCGAAGCCAAGGCGCTCGTGGCCGAGCAGGCCGGCGAGCTGGCGGGCAAGGATCCTCAGAACCTCAACGACAAGGGCATTTCGCTGATCGGCCGCCCCCTGTACGAGGCGTTCATCAAGAACTACACGGGCAAGCAGTGGCAGACCGATCCGAAGGACCTACCAGCGGGCATCATCAACCGCCTGCCGGTGCGCTTCAACTACGACAACCGCTATTTCAAGGACACGTGGGAGGGCCTGCCGGCCGACGGCTACACCGCGTGGATGGAGCGCATGATCGACGATCCGCGCATCCATGTGACCCTGGAGACCGATTTCTTCGACGGGTCCCAGCCGTACAACAAGGCGGCTTTGGCCGCGGCCGGCGTGCCGGTGGTGTATACGGGTCCGGTGGACCGCTACTTCGACTACTCGCTGGGCGAGCTCAAGTGGCGCACGGTCGACTTCAAGGAGGTGCGTTACGACGAGGGTGACCATTTCGGCTGCCCGGTGATGAACTTCTCCGACGCGGACGTGCCGTACACGCGCGCGATCGAGTTCAAGAACTTCAATCCGGAGCGCGCCGCCTCGCAGAATCCCGACAGGACCGTGGTGTGGGAGGAGTACAGCCGTTTCGCCGAGCGTGGCGACGAGCCGTACTATCCGATCAACACGGAGGCCGACAAGGCGCTGTACGCGAGGTACGAGGAGCTCGCGAAGGCCGAGCCGAAGACGGTGTTCGGCGGCCGTCTGGGCACGTACAAGTACTACGACATGCACAACGTGATCGACACCGCGTTGACCGCGTACGAGGAACAGGTCGAACCCCTTCTCAAGAAGTGACGATACGCATCGTTTCCAAATCGTAATTAAAAATCCCCAATCCACCGACGGTGGATTGGGGATTCCTCATATCAGGTGAACCAAAAATCAGGCGCGCCACACATCCTTACCAGCTGCCTTGGCGGCGGCGACATCGGCGTCAAGCTGCTCTTCGCTGCCTTCAACGCTGCCCTTGATGAACTCCTCCACCAAGCGGCGGGCCTCGCCATCCTCGTGCTGCACGGCCGGCGACTTCATGAAATAGGAGCTCGGAGCCAGAATCGGGCCGGCCAGATGACGGTCGAGCGCGATCTTGGCGGCACGCACGGCATCGATCACAATACCGGCGGAATTCGGGGAATCCCACACCTGCAGCTTGTATTCCAAGCTCAGCGGCACATCGCCGAACGTAGTGCCTTCAAGACGCACGAACGCGAACTTGCGGTCGTCAAGCCATGCCACGTAATCGGACGGACCGATATGCACGTTATGCGGATCCATATCGTGCGGCACCACGGAAGTGACGGCGCGGGTCTTGGAAATCTTCTTGGATTCCAGGCGCGAGCGCTGCAGCATGTTCATGAAGTCCATGTTGCCGCCCACGTTGAGCTGGTACGTGCGGTCCAGACGCACGCCACGATCCTCGAACAGACGGGCGAGCACGCGGTGCGTGATGGTGGCGCCGACCTGGGACTTGATATCGTCGCCGACGATCGGCACACCGGCGTCACGGAACTTCTGAGCCCATTCCGGATCGGATGCGATGAACACCGGCAGGCAGTTCACGAACGCGCACCCGGCGTCCATGGCGGCCTGGGCGTATGCCTTGTCGGCCTGCTCGGAACCGACCGGCAGGTAGGAAACGAGCACGTCGACCTTCTTGTCGCGCAGCACTTGGGCCACGTCGACCGGCTCGGCGTCGGACTCTTCGATCATCTGGCGATAGTATTCACCCAGACCATCGTTGGTCGGGCCGCGCAGCACTTCGACGCCCAGATTCGGCACGTCGGCGAATTTGATCGTGTTGTTCTGCGACGCTTCGATGGCTTCAGACAGATCCTTGCCGACCTTCAGCGCGTCCACATCGAATGCGGCGACGAATTCAATGTCGCGCACGCGATATCCGCCGAAATTATTGTGCATCAGACCGGGAATCTTATCCTCGTCCTTCGTGTCTTTGTAGTATTCAACGCCCTGCACCAGCGAAGAAGCGCAATTGCCAACGCCAGCGATAGCTACACGAATGCTCATCTGTAAACGACTCCTCTGTTATATATATGTATATATGCGTTTCACAGGTACCAAATTTCAAGCATACCTGCGAAACAGCGAAAAGGCACCTGAAAAACTGATAAAACCCTGAAAATCAGCCGATATTGAGACAACGACCCACAAACTGTCGATTTGTAAAAGAGCTGCGCAAAAAATGCCCTCCCAAGGGCAAACTCACCCCATTTTCACCTGATTTCTCAAGTCAATCAGCTACGGTGGAACCTATGGTTTCACACACACGAAGCGTAAGCTCACGCTCAAGAAGCGCCCGCAGCGGCGGCGCCGGCAGCAATCGCAGCAACGCATCCCATAGCGCGCCCAAGCCGCAGAACCACGGATCGCACCGCGCCAACGGACCTCAGAAAAAGCAGAACAAGCGCAAGCATCTCGTGCTGAAGTGGGTACTCGGCATCTTCGCAGCGCTACTCGCGGCAGGAATCGGCCTGTTCGCCTACATGTATATCACCACGGAAATCCCCGAGCCGGAAAAGTTCGCCCTCGCCGAAAAAACCACCGTCTACTATGCCGACGGCACTACGGAAATTGGCAGCTACGCGGAACAGAACCGCGAAATCATCGACTGCGCGGTATTGCCGGATTACGTGGGCAATGCCATCGTCGCGTCGGAAGACCGTTCCTTCTACACCAACAAGGGCATCGATCTGTATGGCATCGCGCGAGCGCTGTATACGAATCTGACCACAGGCAGCCGTCAGGGCGGTTCGACCATCACCCAACAGTATGCGGAACGCTACTATTTGGGCGAAACCACGTCGTATTCCGGCAAGCTGAGAGAAGCGTTCCTGGCCATCAAGATCGCGCAGGCACAAGATAAGAGCCAGGTGCTGTGCAATTACATGAACACGATTTATCTTGGTCGTGGCGCGTATGGCATTCAGGCGGCGGCGAAGGCGTATTTCAACAAGAACGCCAGCGATCTGACCTTGTCGGAATCCGCCATGTTGGCTGGTATCATTCCGGCGCCGAGCTCATGGGATCCGGCCGTCAATCAGGAACAGGCCGAAAAGCGCTACGACCGCGTGCTCAGCATCATGAAGGAAGACGGCTACATCACCGCCCAGGAGAAGAAGGAAGCGCAGTTCCCCGCCGTGTCGGAAATCCAGCAGAGCAACCAGATGGCCGGCGCGAACGGGTATCTGCTGACCACGGTGAAGAACGAACTGGTCAATTCCAAGGCGTTCACCGCCGATGATCTGGAAACCGGCGGCTACAAGATCGTCACCACGCTCGACAAGGACATGCAGGACGAGATTCAGCAGGTCGGCGACACCCGACCGGAGGGCATGCCGGAAAGTATTCAGGTGGGCGGCATTGCGGTCGATCAGAAGACCGGTTCCGTGAAAGCCATGTATGCGGGCAACGATTACCTCACCAAGCAGCTCAACAACGCCACGCAGGCCACGTTCGAGCCGGGTTCCACGATGAAGCCGTTCGGTTTGCTGGGAGCCGCTCAGGAGGGTGTGAATTTCAACACGTTGTTCAACGGTAATTCCGGCCTGACGTTTGAGACGACTCCGGGAACCACCGCGCAGGTGCCGAACGCGTTGAACACCAACTGGGGGTATATCAACCTCTATCAGGCGACCGCGAATTCGGTGAACACGGTGTTCATGGAGGTCAACAAGCACCTCGGCGCCGCGAATCTCGCCAAGATCGCGCATCAGGCGGGCATTGAGGAAGACATCGCCGAAGACACCACCTACAACATTCTGGGCATCAACGGCATTACCGTGTGGGATCTGGCGCAAGGCCACTCCACCATTGCGAACGATGGCGTGAAGAACACGCTGCACATCGTCGACACGGTGCTCACGTCCGACGGTTCGAAGGAGCTGTACAAGACGGCTCAGGAGAACCAGCAGGTATTCGATGCGAACGATTGCCACTTGGTGCAGAAGGCCATGCAGGGCACCACCACGTACGGCACCGCGGCCGGTGTTTCGGCACGTCTCGGACGCCAGGTGGCCGGCAAGTCCGGCACCGCAAACGATGAGAAAGCCGCTTCGTTCGTAGGCTATACGCCGCAACTGCTCAATGTGTGGGCCATTTGGAATCCTGCGGAAGACGGCAGCGCGCAGGAAGTGCCACCGTTCGCAGGCTATGGCGTTTCCTCCACCGGCTATCCGTCGCATCTGTTCGAGGAGTTCATGTCACTCGCCCTGCAGAATCAGGAGGTGATGACCTTCACCGAGCCAACCGACAACGGCAAAATCGGCGGCCCGGACGGCACATGGGGCACCGGCGCGCAGAAGACCGAGACACGGCAGAATCAGGAGACGCCGAAGGTCGAGGAGAACACCGAGCAGACCACACCCGATCCTACGCAAAACAGCGATCAGAACAGCGCTGGAAACGGTGACGGCGGCAACTCCGGAGACGGCGGAGACAGCGGCAATAACGGCGGAGACAGCTCCGGGGACGGCGGCAACGGCGGTAACAGCAGTGGCGACAACTCCGGAGACGACCAGTCGAACGGAGCCCAATAACCGTCGCAACAACCGTCGGCGGCAGGCAAGGCACCCACTCATTGACGGCAACCGACGCCAGCCGGAACGGCAACCGGCAAAGCAACCGCAAAAAACATTGTGGCGGCAACGAATACCATCGTTGCCGCCACAATGCGTATCAGCATCCTCCAATCACCGGATCGCCATGGCAGACGCCCCCGGACGGTCAGTCGTCTGCCATATCGCGATTTTCATCGCTGCAATCCTACTTATGCAATCGTAGGGCGGTGATTTTCGCGCCGTCATGCGCCGAAGCCGAGATGCGTACGATCGCAGCGTCGTCAGCATTGTCGTTTTCTCCGGTATTCTCAATATTTTCCGCGGTTTCCGCAGTTTCTATGGCATCCGGCAGCGGATACACGTCGATTGCCGTGGGATCGCCGTCGATGCGACGATGCTCGCCACGCTGCAATGGCAGGCCGTCGAGCGTCACTTCATACGCCGCGTTTTCACCGTCGCTTTCCGCGGAATCGGCAATCACCTCGATTTCCAAACGATGCGCCTGACCACGCCCGCGCATCGCATACTGGAATTCGCCACCAGCCAACGCGCGACGCCAATGCAACGTGCCGTCGGCACCCATCATGTCGTTATCGCCCGAATACCGATGATCGACTTCCGATTGCTGCTGACCGCATGCGATGGTGTCGACAACGGTCTGCTCGCTAGCGGCCTGACGCGCATCGATATCGGCCAGTTGCGCGCGCAACGCACACACGTTGCCATCGTCGGCAACCGGCAGATACACGGAATACCGGCAGCCATGCATACTGCTGAACGCATGCATGTCGAACAGCATGGTACGGCCGGAAACGTCCGTCGCGGCAACGGTGAGGCCATGCACGTACGGTCTGGAAACCTGCGCGCACGCCTTGACCGGATTGCCGTTGATGATCGGCATGGATACGAGCGGACGCAACGGACCAGTGGCAATATGACTCATACGGCCGGCGTCCGCGAATTCGCCGTCCATATCGTCGCTATCCGAAGCCAGCGCCATCACCTTCGGCCCCTTCATGAAACTGACCCAAGGCGAACCGTCCGGCATACGCTCGACGGTGATCCGCGGCCGCAACCGCATCACCACTTCCGCAACGCCGTTCCAGCGCAGACGCAACGGCAGATATCCTTCGGGAATATCGTTGGTGCGTGCCGGATCAAGCGTGCAGACGGCGCATGTGGCCTCCATGACGCCGTAATGCTCCGCCCACCACGGACGGCGCAGAAACAGCGTGGTTTCCCGCAAACCACCGGGAGTACCGGGAACATGCTCGGCCGTGGATTCCAACGTGAACGTCACCGTGTAATCGACGCCATCCTCAATGCGAGCGGCGCGCTGCGTGATGCGCAGACCCTGCTCCGGGCAGTCGAAGGTGGAATCGATGTACAGATTGACCAGCAGGCGCGTAGCTTCCGCCTCGGCATTGTTTGAAACGGTATTGCCCGTCTCGGCGGCAGAACTGGCAAAACCAGCAGCAGCCGAATCAGCCGAATCCTGCGCAGCCGGCCGCTGCAGCGCGTAAATCAATCGTCCATATCGGGCGTGATTCTCCAATCCCGAACCGACGCAACACCAGAAGCATTCCTGAGGTGTGGAATAGGCACGATAATGCTGCGATCGCATCGGCGTGAAATACACGAATCCCGGCTGCTTCGGATTGATGGTGGACAGCAGGTGATTTTCCAGCACCCGCTCGTAGAAGTTGATATAGTCGGCGCTGCCGGAACGCAGCCACAGTCGTTCCGCAAGTTTCGACATGTTGTACGAATTGCAGGTTTCCGGACCTTCTCGCGATTCGATCATGGATGAAAAATCGTCCGTCGGGTGGAAATGCTCGGACACGGAATGCGCGCCGATGCTTACGGAACGGTGATGCACCACGGAATCCCAGAAGGTGTTAGTGGCGGCGTCGGCCTGTTCATCGTTGCAAATCGCGCCCAAACGTTCCCATCCAAGCACTTTGGGAATCTGCGTGTTGGCGTGCATGCCGGTGAGCACATCCTCGCCTTGCGCCAGCGGGTCGAAGATGGCGTGGTCTTTGAAGCGGTCGGCCATCACATGGTAGCGCTCCTCGCCGGTACGCGCGTACAGTTCGGCGAACGATTCGCACATGCCGCCGAATTCGCTCACCAGAATCCTGTCGAAGGTCTCGTCGTCCAGCGGCTCGGCGATACGGCACCACCAATCGGCCAGATCAAGCACGACGGTACGTGCCAGCTGCGAAGTCTGTTCATCGATAGAAGCAAAATCGGCCCATGTATCCAACAAACCGGCGAACGTTTTGTGAACGTTGTACATGGGCACCCATGCGTCGTTCATCGAGAAATTCTGCGATTCAACATCGCCTGCGGCAAGGCGCCCGAACACGGTGCGAGAATCAGGCACACCACCCACATACCCGCGCATCACAGCATCGCCGGCAAACGACTGCTGGCATTCATGCCATGACCGCACCACGGTGGCGGCGCGGTCGATGAACGGTTGCGGATCGTCTGCGACTTGCGCGAATCCGACGCAAGCCGACAGATAATGCCCTGCGATATGGCCGTCAAGCCCCGTTTCCTCCCAATTCGGGTACGACGTTACCGGATTGCCGTCGGCATCGGTCGGCTGCGGCAGTCCCGCCTCTCTGCGGAAGGGGTATAGCAGGCGATCGACGTCAAGCTCAAGCAGATACCGTGCGCCGGCCTGCTGCGCGTCAAAATGTTCTCCTGGCAGTAGCCTCACCTGCTGTAGGGGGACCCGTTCGAGAATATGCGAAGTCATATGCGCGCTCCTTTGCGTCGTCTACATGCGTGTATCAAAATACGTGTCCAAACGTTTCTTACGAGAATACAGAACAAGGCCGCCACCGTGGGGAGGAGCCACGCCGACGGCCTTGTTCTACGCACTCAACAGCGCAGTTATCGAAGGAAGGAAAACAAGGTTTGATTATGGATGTTCAGTTATGGATCGTTTCGATCGGATGAAGTCGGGCTTTACTTCATGCCGGTCATGGCGATACCTTCAACGAAGCGCTTCTGCACCAAGAAGAAGACCACCAGCAACGGCAGTGCGGAGATCAGGGCACCTGCCATCACCACACCGTACGGGGTGACGGAGGAACCATGGCCGGTCAGCATTGCGAGGCCTGCGGTGATGGTGCGGGTCTCCGGCTTGGAGGTCATGATCAACGGCCAGAGCAGGTCGTTCCAGTTGCCCATGAAGTTGAACATGCCCACGGTGAGGATTGCTGGCACGGCGTTCGGCAGAATGATCTGCGCGAAGATGCGGAATTCACCTGCTCCGTCGATGCGGGCCGCGTTGTCGAGGTCCTTCGGAATGGAGATGAAGAACTGACGCAGCAGGAAGATGCCGCCGACGTCGGCCATACGCGGGATGATGATGCCCCAGTAGCTGTTGATGAGGCCCATGTTGGCGAGCAACTTGTACACCGGGATGAGCAGGGCCATGCCCGGGATCATCATGGTGGCAATCAGCACGCCGAGCAGCAGGCCACGGCCCTTGAAATCCACGCGGGACAGGCCGTAGGCGGCCAGGGAGTCGAAGAACACGGAGATGATGGTCACGGCACCGGCGAAGATGACGGTATTGAGCATTTCTCGACCGATTGGCAGACGTTCGAACAGCGACTGGTAGTTCTCAAGGGTGAACTGGTTCGGGACGAGCTTTGGCGGCCAAGTCTGCGTGATGGCGTTCGGGGTGAACGACACCAGCACGACAATCAGCAGCGGGAAGATCATCAGGATGGTGATGAGGATCAAAGCGAAGTAGCTGAAGCCCAGGCCGATGCGGCGCTTGCGGGTCGCCTGCTTGCGAAGACGCTCGTTTTCGGCGTTGATGCGGGCATTCTCTTGCTCTTGTGCGGAAAGAGTCGCGGTGCTCATGCGATTTCCTCCTTCTCATGCTTGTTGTTGGTATATAGCTGGATGAGGCCCACGATGAGCGTCATGATCAGCAGCACGTACGACAGTGCGGATGCGTAGCCGAGCTTGCCGTTGCCGAATGCTTCGGTGTAGATGCGATACACGATGGTTTCGGTGGCGCGTGCCGGACCGCCGGAGGTCAGGATGAAGACCTGATCGAAAACCTGGAAGGAACCGATGAGGCCGAAGATGACCACGTAATTGAAGGTCGGGCGCAGTGCCGGAAGAGTGATGTAGCGGAACTTCTGCCATGCGGAGGCGCCATCGAGGGAGGCGGCCTCATACAGTTCGGCGGAGATGCCCTGCAAACCTGCGAGGAAGATGACCATGAAGTAGCCGAAGTTCTTCCACACGGTGATGAAGACGATGGTAGCCATGGCGGTTTCACGGGTACCGAGCAGATCGACGTGCGCGATGCCGGTCAACTGCTGAATCCAGTACGGAACCAAGCCCAGCGATGGGGAGAGGATGAACTGCCATGCGATGGCGGCGACAGTCAGGGAGATGACGAACGGCAGGAACATGCAGGTACGGAAGAATCCGACGAACTTGAGGTCCTTGCGGTTGAGCAGCAGTGCGAACGCGAGTGCGACGACCACAACGATCGGAGCGTAGGCCACTGCGTAGACGAGGGTGTTCTTGACGTCGGTCCAGAAGTCGGCGCTTTGGAACAGCTTGACGTAGTTGTCGAAGACGACGAACTTGCCGGCGCGGTTGATGCGGTCGGAAGTCAGAGACGTGATGAACGTCTTGATTGCCGGATAGAAAACGAAGATTGCGAGAACGATGAGGGCCGGTGCGGTGAACAGCAGGCCGGTGCGCAGGTTACGGGCCTGGATCGCCTTCTTGTTCTCCTTGGCCACCGCGGAATGCGCGGATCCTGGGACGGCAGTTGCTTGTGCCATTATCTCCTCCTTTAATGACACCAGGGATGTGTTTTTTTAAGACAGCAAAGGCCACGTCGCTGGCGTGAGGGCCAGCACCGTGGCCTTTTGCTGGGGTGGTGAGCGGGTTAGCCCCGCTCACTTGTTGATTGTAGGTGAATCCCGCTTCGCTTACTCGGTGTACTCGTCGAGGTAGCCCTGGATCTGGGATTCGGCGTCGTCCAGCAGGCTCTGGATGTCGTCGTCGGTGCGGGCGGTGTTGGAGGTCAGGGTGTCGACGGAGGCGGCGATGTCACCGAAGCCGCCCTTGAGGCCTGCGATACCGATGAAGGACTTGCTGGTGTTCTCACCGATCTTGGCGATCAGCGGACGCTCGGAGAGCTCATCGGCAGTGACGGTGGTGTTGTTCGGCGGATAGGCGGAACCGAGGGACCAGGTCACCTGGTTGTCGTGGTTGTTGTAGAACTTGAAGAAGTCGTAGATGCCCTGCTTCTTAGCGGAGTCGCCAACCTGGGAGGTGACCCACCAGTACAGACCGGTGGAACCGGTGTTGGAGCCCTTGGTGCCGTCCGGGTATACATAGGTGCCGTCGCCGTTCGGAACCGGGAACAGGTCGTGGTTGATGCCCTTGTCGGTGGAGGCCTGATCCTCCCACGGTCCGACGATCACCATTGCGGACTGGCCGGATTCGAAGGATTCACGAGCAGCGGTCTCATCCATGCCAGACACGGAGTAACCGCCCTTGTAGAAGTCACGCATCTTCTCGAGGAAGGCCTTGTTCTCCTTGGTGTTGATGGAGACCTTGCCATCGGTGGTGTAGATGCCGGAGCCGTTGCCCTTCAGGAACGGAGCCCAGCCGAGATCCGGCAGAGCGATGCCGTACTGGGAGCCATCGGACTTGGTGAGCTTCTTAGCGACTTCGAGCAGCTCATCCCAGGTCTGCGGGTAGTCGGCGTCGGTCAGGCCGGCAGCCTTCCACATGTCGGTGTTGTACCACACGGCGGTCGGTGCGTAGCCCATCGGGACGCCGCACTTCTCTTCGGAACCGTCGATGTTGAAGGTGATCTGGTCAACGACGTTCTCGATGTACTCATCGGTGCCGCTGTCCTTGTCGTCATAGAAATCGGTGACGCACTGGAAGGTGCCGTCGATGGACCAGCCCTGGCCGTTGTCGGCGCCGGTGGTCACGAAGTCCGGGCCGTCGCCGGAGGTGACCTTGGTCACCATGGTCTCGCCGATGGTGCTCCACGGCTGCAGCTGAGCATCGATCTCGTACTTATCCTGGGACTTGTTGAAGTCTTTGACGATGGACTCGAGAGTCTTGCCATCGGCCTCAGAGAAGCCGTGCCACATCGTGATCTTGACCTTGCCGTCAGCGGTCGTCTTGGCGTCGTTGCTGCTGCCACCGCAGGCGGACAGGCCGACGGTGGCCATCATAGCCAGGGAGGCCGCGGCCGCGAGAGCCTTGGTGCTCTTCTTGATCTTCATGGATTTCTCCTTTTCCTCTTGGTCTCCCAAGACATTTCCTCCAACCGTTGCAGTGACATTCATCAACAACCTTGTTTGCGATGTCGTTCACGCTTCGTCAGCTGCACTGCCGTTTGCAACGTTGTAATTTTGATTATACAGCTTTTTCCATCGTTGTACAAATCGGAAACACGCCGATGGAAAAGCTGTTTTCTTTATAATCTTCAATTATTCGTTTTTGTTGGAATCGCAACGTTTCTTACGATTACGCAAGTCAGTTCGCTACCGGCGTTCCCGCAAGAGCGCCGCCGTCGGCCGGCAACACATCCGTCGTGTCCGGAGTCCACAGATTGTCGGGTTCCGGCACACCGAAGTCGGGGCCGTACTCCGTCCACTTGACCACGCCGACCCGGGCATGACGATTCGGGTCGAACAGCGGATCGCCCTTGATTTCCGTATAGTTGCGGCAGTGATAGATCATCAGGTCTTCGGAATCGTCTTCGGACTTGGTGAACGAGTTATGGCCGGGGCCGTACTGGCCGTTTTCGGCGCAGGTCTTGAACACCGGCACCGGGCTCTTGGTCCAGGAATCCTTGCTCAGCAGGTCGCTGCCGCGCTCGGCGGTCAGCAGACCGACGGCATACGGCACACCGGTGCCGGAGGCGGAATACGTGATGTAGATCTTGTTCTCGTGGAACAGGAAGGCCGGGCCTTCGTTGACGAGGAAGTCGATGCATTCCCAGTCGTATTCCGGCTTGGTGAGCATGACCGGCTCGCTTTCCAGCGTCCACGGGTTTGCCATCTTGGCGATGTACAGGTTGGAATTGCCTTCGATGGCGGGATCTTTCTGGGCCCACACCAGGTACTGCACGCCGTCGATCACCTCGGTGGTGGCGTCAAGCGCGAAAGAGTCGATCGGGGTGACGATCTGACCCTTTTCCACCCAGTTGTCGGTGGTGGGGTCGTCATCGGTGTTCTCCAGCACGAACATGCGGTGGGTCGGTAGGCCGGAGGCCTCGAAATCCGTTGCAGCGCCTGCGAAGTAGATGTACCAAGCGCCATTGATGCGGTGCAGTTCCGGCGCCCAGATATAGATGCTCGCCGGTCCGGACTCATGCTTGCGCCACACCACCGTTTCGGGGGCTTTCTGCAGGTCGTTGATGTTCGATGCGTGACGAATGGCGATGCAGTTGTATTCCGGGTCGGAGCCAGTGAAGTAGTACTCGCCGTCAACTTTGAGGACCCAAGGATCTGCGCGCTGAAGCACGATCGGATTGTTGTAAACAGCCATGTCTATTCCTTTTCAATCCGCTGTTCCAGTAATTTACAACGTTGAATATATCACTATTACAACGTTGTAACAAATCGGAGGAACGCACCGCGTGTTTCTCGCATCCGACTCCTCGGAAGAATCGAATCGCAGTACCCGGCAACAGACACTCGCCAGAAAGGGAAAACAAAAACCTCGGCACCGGCAATCCGTAAAAAACCGGACGCAAGCGCCGAGGCACCAGTCACTTCCTTCCTTCCAAAAGAAGAAGAAAAAGAAGGAAGGAAGATCACACCACCAAGGAATTCGTGGGCAGCTTGGTGGACTGACGCACCACCAACGACGACGAAACCTTGCGGAACACCTTCTGCTCCGGCCTGAGATCCTTCGACGGCGAAACCCCGTCGATACGATCCTTCAGCAATTTCACCGACAGACGCGCCACCGCCTCAAGACCGGGAGCAATCGACGTCAACGCAGGAGACAAATACTGCGAATCGTCGGAATTATCGAAACCGATCACCGAAATATCTTCGGGAATGCGCAGATTGTGCATCTGGATCGCATGCATCACACCGGAGGCGAGCATGTCGTTCAGCGCGACGACGCCGTCGGGAACCACGCCGGAATCAAGCAGCGCGTTCATCACGCGCACGCCATCGCTACGATGCCACATGCCCGACTCGACCACCAAACGCTCGTCGAATTCGACGCCGGCCTCCTCCAACGCCTCAAGGTAGCCCTGATAGCGCAGCGCGGCGGAGCCGATCTTCTCGCCCGGATGCACGCCGACCACGGCCACGCGCTTGCAACCGGTCTGCAGCAGATACGACGTGGCGCGCTTGGCACCTTCCACGTTTTCCGTGGCGATATGGTCCACCTTGTCGGTGAAGATGCGTTCGCCGACAAGCACCAGCGGATAGTCCACGTCCAATTGGTCGACATCATCCTGATCAAGTTCCAATGGACTGTAGATCAGGCCGTCGATCATCGTCTGCTGGGAGCCGTGCAACGCCTCAATCTCGCCTTCGCGCGAGTATTGCGTCGGCTCGACGATCACGCGCAGGCCCAGCTTCTTGGCCTCTTCGATGACCAGCGACGAAAGCTGCGCGAAGTACGGCATCTGCAGATCGGGAACGGCGAGGCCGATGATGCCGGTCCGCCCCCTGCGCAGATTGCGCGCGGACACGTTCAGCGTGTAGCCGAGCTCGTCGATGGCCTTGTTGACCTTGTCTCGCGTGGCCTGCGACACGAACTCGTAGTCGTTGACCACATTGGACACCGTTTTGATCGATACGCCGGCCGCCTTCGCGACCTCGCGCATGGTCACCACGTGCTCGCCGTTGGCGCCATTCTGCTTCGGCATGTCAACCCCTTTTCACCAAAAACGTCTCATACATTCGGACCCAACACCGACTTTCGCCCCTTGCGGCGCTGAAGCCAACGAAATCAGCCTTTATTGCCGGAAACCACGATTTTCATCGTTATATCAGCATAGTCCGGATTGAGCTCTTCCGCCGCCTGCATGTCCAGTATCGGCATACCCTCCTTGGACCAGTGCACGCGGCGCACCTGGGCGTCGCGGCCGCCATACCGTCCATTCTCGTATTCCGCATTGTGAAATACATAGATGAGATTGCCGTCCTCGTCGTTGGACCACATGCCATGGCCGGTGCCGAGCTGCCATTGCCCGTTGTATACTCCGGATTTCTGCAGCGGATAGTCGAGCTTCGTCCACACGTTCGGATCGGTCAGATCGGCGTCCTGCCCGGCCGGGGCGGTGACCAGACCGGTGGTGTAGTCAATGCCGACCAGCGAGCCGGAATAAATCAGGTAGATCGTGCCATCATGCACGATGGCGTTCGGACCTTCGGCGATCATATTGTCCCACGCGAATTCCGGCACAACGACCTGCTTCGGCTCGCAGGTAAGCCGTTCCGGACGGGCCGGATCGAAGCTGGCGATCCAAATGCTGCCGACCTGCTGCCACGCGTAATACCAGCGGCCGGAATCGCTGATGACGGTCATGTCGAGCGAGATACGTTGGATGGGATTGAGCACGCCGCCGGTCGGTGTGAGAATCGGCTTCGGCACCGTCCAGTTTTCGGGTTCGCGCGGATCGAAATCCGTGCCGTCGGAATGCTGCTTGAGCTGCATGATATGGCAGCTGCCCGTCCACATGTCCGGCTTGCCCGCGCGATCGTTGGGCGTGCCGTCTGGATTGGTGGCCGGCCCATCGAAGCATGGCATGAAGAGCACCGACAGTTTTCCATCGATGACATGCAGTTCCGGCGCCCAGAAGCAGCCGGTCATGGCGCGTCCTTCAGCGTTGTAATCACCGCATTTGAGCAGATCGATTTCCTTGGCACGGCCGCCCGCCGCGTCGGAAAGCGCTTCGATGGAGTCGGCGATGCGCAACGGCATATGCGTGGCGCCATCGTTCGGATCGACGCAGTTGCCGTCGGTATCGTCGGTGGCGATGAACATGAACATCGGCTTGCCGTTGAAATTCCAAGCGAACACCGACGGGTCCGCACGCTCCACGGCAAATGGCACCGGGTATACGGTTTGGCGGATGCGGCCGCTCACCGTGCGCGTGTCGCCCGGCTGGAGCTTGCCTTCGGCGGCGTCCTGCGCAATCGCCTCAAGTTCGTCTTTGTTCCAATCCACGGCACGGGTGGCACCGGAACCGTCGCTGTAGACGAGATCGGCGCGGACCTTGGTGAGTGCCTGCACGGCTTCACGGGCCGCTTCCCTGCTTGCCGCCATGTCGATATGCTGCGTCGCCACCGATGTTTCAACGTTGTAAATACGACCGAATCGTTCGATCAGTTTCGATGCTTCTTCTTCAGTGACGGCAATCACGTTGCCAGGAACGGCATTGGGAATATTGCAATCGCAGGAACGGCTTGATTCCGCCGTTACCACAGCTTCCGCAATATCGATCGGCTCGCCGGATTCGGCCACGGCGACAATATCGGCAACGGTCGCGACATACGATTTGCCGTCGTTCGACGTCCAGGAAATCACATAACGGGAGGCGTCCGCGTCGAATGCGACAGACGGACGATTGACGCCACCGCCGGTACGCAGCATCACCAGTCCAAGCTGCGTGAAGGAGGTCAGATCGTCGCTGACGGCCAACAGGAACGCCGATCGCTCGGAGCCATCCGGCTCGCCGCCGCGCGCGGTACGGGTGGCGGCGAGCGCGAATCGGCCATCCGCAAGGCGGAACAGATACGGGTTCTTCAGGGATTTCAACGTGATGTCGATCCCCGGCATCACCGCGCCATATGCGACGGCATCGGTGGCCGGATGCGCCCCATCGAACGGATCGGCGACGAAATGCGCCGCCGCGACGCACGCTCGGCGCGACTCGGCGGTGGCGGCCTGAATAGGCACGCCGGCGGCGAAGAAAATACCGTAATTCTCGTTGAGCGGCTCCCATTGGGCGGCCCCATCGGCACGCAACGCAAGGTGCATGCTATAGGCGATGTCCTCATTATTCGCCTTTTCACGGCCGGTAGCTTCGCGCGTGTAGCACAGCAATTCATAGGAACTTGACATCGAGAAACCCCTTATGATTCGACTTTTCTTTACAACGTTGTACACTATACAAGAAATTACATCGTTGTACAAATCAATGTCATCCGCAAGGAAGGGGAAAAATGAAATTCCGTATAACAGCAAAGCAGATCGCGGCAGGCATCATCGCCGCAGCCATGCTGGTCGGAACGCTCGCCGGATGCTCCGGCAATTCGACGAAGCAATCGTCCGCATCGTCGAAAGCCGAAACCAGCACCGCCAGCATCAAGCGCGGCGAATCGCATGATCCCTCCATCGTCAAAGCCAACGGAAAATACTATATTTTCGGCTCGCATCGCGCTTGGCTCAAAAGCGACGATCTGATCAACTGGAGCACCTTCACCAACAATCTGAGCACCGACTACGAGAAGATCTTCAAAGACATTTGGGACGGCTGGGCGAAGCAGTCCTCCAATCCTGACGTCAAAGGCAACATGTGGGCACCGGACGTGATCTGGAACGAGACCATGGGCAAGTGGTGCATGTACATGTCGATCAACGGCGCGAACTACCGTTCTGTGATCGTGTTGCTCACCGCCGACGACATCGAAGGCGATTGGACGTACGTTGGCCCGGTGGTCTATTCCGGCTTCGAACGCGTGAACGTGAAGAAGACCGACGTGCCGCAGGTGCTTGGCGAGGATGCCGACATCACCCGTTACACCTCGCAGACCGACACCGGCATCAACGCCATCGACCCGTGCGTGAAAACCGATGACAACGGCGACATGTGGATGACCTTCGGCTCCTGGTTCGGCGGCATGTGGATGTTCAAGCTCGACTCGGCGACCGGCCTGCGCGACTACAACTCCACCTACCCCACCGAAGCGAACAAGTCCGACGCCTACTATGGCGTGAAGCTCGGCGGCGGCTTCGGCAACTCCGGCGAAGGCTCCTACCTGCTGCACGACAACGGCTACTGGTATCTATTCGCCTCCTACGGCGCGCTGCAGCAGACCGGTGGCTACCAGATCCGCATGTTCCGCTCCAAGGACATCACCGGCCCGTACGTTGACGAAGCCGGCAACACCGCGATTTCCACCAAGGCCATCGGCAACAACTGGCAAAGCGACATCGGCGAGCGCCTGATGAGCTCGATCCAGTGGAGCGGCAACGACAACGCGAACATCGAGGTCTCCCAGGGCCACAATTCCGCGTTCGTTGACGACGACGGCACCGCTTACCTCGTGTACCATACCCGTTTCTCCGGTTCCGGCGAAAAGCATGAGGTGCGCGTGCACGAGCTGCTGCCGACCGCCGACGGATGGCTGGTGGCCGCACCGTACGAATACACGGGCACCAAGGCCGACAAGAAGGGCTACAAGACCGCCGACATCGCCGGCGATTACGAGATGGTGACGCACGACAAGTCCAGCTATTTCAAGGGCCCGAAGAAGGTCACCGACAAGACGAGCACCGACTATCGCGGCGTGAACAAGCCCATCAACATCACCCTGAAGGAAGACGGCACCGTGACCGGCGACCAGACGGGCACTTGGGAGGCCGTGGAAGGCGCCAACCAGATGACGCTTAAGCTCACCGGCGACGAGGGCGAAGTCACGTATTCCGGCGCGTTCGACAAGCTTCCGCGAGACAAGGATCGCAAGGCAGTCATGACCTTCAGCGCTCTGGGCACAAACAATCTGTGCATTTGGGGGTCGCAGAAGTGAGTGAAAACGGCACAACAACCGTGAATGCTGCAGTGCAATCGTCTGCAGAACCACTATCTGCGGCACCGGCCGCCTCGCCCAACGGCATCGAGCACACGCTCGCCAACGGTCGGGTGGCCGTGCACGATCCCGCAATCGTCGAGGAAAACGGTGTCTACTATCTGTTCGGCACGCATCGTCGGTGCGCGCGCAGCACGGATATGGTGCATTGGGAGCGGTTCGATAACAATCTGAGCCGCGACCCGTACGCGCTGCTCGGCGATATTTGGCAGGCATGGCCGAAACAGGATTCCAATCCCGACCTGCTCGGCAACACGTGGGCGCCCGACGTGATCTGGAACGAGACCATGGGCAAGTGGTGCATGTACCTGTCGGTGAACGGCGACCAGTTCCGCTCGGTGATCGTGCTGTTGACCGCCGACCATGTGGACGGCGACTGGACGTACGTGGGGCCGGTGGTATATTCCGGTTTCGACGAGAGCAACCTGTGGAACACCGACGTGCCGAAAGTGCTGGAACTTGAGCCCAAAACCGATGGCACCGTCGGCTATGACCTGACCCGCTACCTGTCGCTCAAAGACACGCGCATCAACGCCATCGACGCGGCGCCCGCATTGTGCGAACACGGCGAAATGTGGATGAGTTTCGGTTCATGGTTCGGCGGCATCTGGATGTTCAAGCTCGATCCGAAAACCGGCTTGCGCGATTATTCCGTGCGATACCCACTGGTCAAGGATTCCTCCGATCCTTATTACGGCGTGAAAGTGGCCGGAGGCTACTGGAATTCCGGCGAAGGATCGTACTTCATTCGTGAAAACGGATGGTGGTATCTGTTCATGTCGTACGGCTGGCTTGGGCGCACCGGCGGATATCAGATTCGTCTGTTCCGTTCAAAATCGCTGCTTGGCCCGTACGTGGACCAGAACGGCAATCCCGCGATTTCGTACGGTGAGATTCCCGACAATCAGGAGCGCGGCACCGGCATTCGATTGACGTCTTCCGTACAGTGGGATGGCGGTCCGGCAGAACTTGCCGATGTCGAAGTCTCGCAGGGGCATAATTCCGCCATTCGTCGGTCGAAGGACGGTCGCATGTTCCTCGTCTACCACACCCGTTTCGCGGAACGCTTTAGCGAGGGCGATGATGAAGATTACGAATCTCACGTACGCGAATTACTGCCGACTTCCGACGGCTGGCTGGTTGCGGCACCATACGAATACCGCGGTTCCGTTGCCGTCGCGCCGACCGGCATTGCCGATATCACAGGCGATTACAACGTTGTACTGCATGATCAGCATACGTTCTTCAACGGCAAGCAAGAGGATGATGGCACGTACGTTGGCATCAATCGTCCGACGCGATATACGTTCCATGAGGACGGGCGGATCACCCGGGGTGAAATCGTAAGTTTCTTCGATACTCCCGACGCGAATCTGCCGAGGTCGACGGACGGGCCGATCACCTGCGGATCGTGGAAACCGCTTTCCGGCGCCGTGAACGGATTCAACTGTTGCGCAAGCGACGCGGAAATCCGATTGGACGACGTGACCTACATTGCACGGTTCGCAACACTCCCCCGCGAGATCGACGGCAAGCCGGTCATGACGTTCTCCGCAATCGGCAACAATGTCTGCATTTGGGGATCGCAATCCTGAATTTCCGAGTTTCCGAATAATCCGCAAAAACTGGAAAATCCGGAAACTCGGGAATCCTATGAAATCAAAAAGCAAAGGGCTTGTGACGTACTCGCAAGTACATCACAAGCCCTTCAGCTACGAGAACCGAAAACCCGCGGAAATCAGCGCTCGGAACGGTTGATGGCCGAAATAATGGCCTTCAGCGAGCTGGTGACGATGGACGTGTCAATGCCGACGCCCCACACGATCCGCGGATCCTCTTCCTCACCGATCTGGCATTCCACGTAGGAGGCGGCCATGGCGTCGGTGCCGACGGACATGGTGTGCTCCACGTAATCCATCACGGAAGCCTCGATGCCGAAGTTGCTCAGCGCGTTCAGGAAAGCGGCAAGCGGGCCGTTGCCCATGCCGGAAACCTCACGCTCCACCGGCTCATCAACGCCGACGTTCACGCCACGGTCAAGAATCCTGGCCTTCAGCACGGTATCGGAACCATCTTCACCGGACGACACCGACACCTTCAGCAGCTTCAGACGGCCCCACTGCTCGAGGGAGTCGTCCTTGCTGTCGCCGACCACCGCACCAGCCGCAGTAGCGCCGGACTCTTCGACCGGCAGATACTCGTCCTTGAACAGACGCCAAATATCCTCGTCCTTGACTTCCTTCTTGGTCTCATCGGCGTACGCCTGCACAACCTTGTCGAACTCGACCTGCAGACGCTTCGGCAGATCAAGATTGTGGTTGGTCTTCAGCAGGTAGGCCATGCCGCCCTTGCCGGACTGGGAGTTCACGCGGATGATGGCCTCGTACGTGCGGCCGATATCCTTCGGATCGATCGGCAGGTACGGCACCAGCCACACGAAGCTGTCCAAATCGGCACCGGCACGATCGGCGGCCATCTGACGAGCCTCAAGACCCTTCTTGATGGCATCCTGGTGAGAACCGGAGAAGGCGGTGAACACGAAATTGCCGGCATACGGGTGACGCTCGGAAATCTTCAGCTGGTTGCAGTACTCAACCGTCTTGCGAATCTCAGGAACGTTGGAATAATCGATCTGCGGATCGATGCCCTGCGTGAGGAAGTTCAGACCAAGCGTGACCAGATCGACGTTGCCGGTGCGCTCGCCGTTGCCCAGCAGGCAGCCTTCGACACGATCGGCACCGGCAAGCACGGCCAGCTCGGTGGCGGCCACGCCCATGCCCTCATCGTTGTGCGGGTGCAGCGACAGCACCACGGCGTCGCGCGGCACCAGATTGTTCGACACGTATTCCACCTGATCGGCGAACACGTTCGGAGTGGTCATTTCCACCGTTGCCGGCAGATTGATGATCATCGGATGCTCCGGAGTCGGCTTGATGACGTCGATCACCGCATTGCACACCTCAACGGCATACTCCGGCTCGGTGCCGGTGAAGGATTCCGGAGAATACTCGTAATACAGGTCGATGCCCTGGGCTTCGCCCTCAAGCTCCTTGCACAGGGTGGCCGCGTCGGTGGCGAGCTTCTTGATGCCGGCTTTATCCTTGCGGAACACGACCTCACGCTGCAGCACGGACACGGAGTTATAGAAGTGCACGACGGCGCGCTTGGCACCCTTCAGGCACTCGTAAGTCTTGCGAATCAGGTGCTCGCGAGCCTGCGTCAGCACCACGATCGTAACATCGTCAGGAATGAGCTCACGCTCGATCAGCATACGAATGAAATCGTAATCGGTTTCGGAAGCCGACGGGAAGCCGACCTCGATCTCCTTGAAGCCCAACGACACCAGCAGATTCCAGAAACGCAGCTTGCGCTCGGAATCCATCGGGTTGACGAGGGCCTGGTTGCCGTCACGAAGATCGACGGAACACCAACGCGGTGCACGCTGCAGTCGCTTGCCCGGCCACGTACGCTCCGGGTAATCAAACGGCACCTGCTTATCGTATGCGACGTACTTGTTGTACGGCATCTTGCTGGGCTTTTGCGGAGCTCCAATATAACGCGCCGGAGGCAGCAGCGGGTCGTTGTTCCCTCCGTTGGACGCTGCAGCCACTGCCGCGAGATCAAACACTGAAGATTGATCCTGACCCATCACTCCTCCTTATCTGTAAAGCTGGGCAGGCCTTCTGCCGGCCCACATTGTTACGTGCATGTTACCTACCTGCACTGCCGCCCATAGTAGCGGCAACCAATCCCATATATCGCCGGCATTCCGCCATATGACGGACAGACCACGATTTTCGTCTCTTTTTCACCCCATATCCAGATTTCGCGCATTACAGTGAGCATCATGACCTTGCGATTCAACAGCGACGGCACCTTCCGTGTGCTGCAGATGGCCGATATTCAGGACGGACCAAACGTGCGCGAAGACACGATCCGTCTCATCGAAGCCGCCATCAAGAAAACGCATCCCGATCTGATCGTCTTCACCGGCGACCAGATTCGCGGATACGACCCCGCGTACATCGACACGTTCCTGCGCCGTCGCGGAGAGCAGCCGGGCACGCACATACGCGCGGTCACCGAAATCGAAGCGAAAATCCGCGGCATCAAACGACATCCCTTCACCAAAGCGTTGCTCGAACAGCCCCCGACCGACGACAATTGGATGATCGACGGCATCGGCACCGACTCGCCGAAACTCGTGAAACGCAACAAACGCGACGGGCGCAACGGATCCGCCAACAAGCTTGAATCATGGGCGCAATCCATCAATCGCGCGACCGCCGCGACCATACTCGACAGCACGCGGCAGAAAGTACGAGACACGTTCGCAGCATTCCTTGGACCTGCATTGGAAGCGCGAATCCCCTTTGCCGCAACCTACGGCAACCACGATTTCCAGTGCGGCATTCTCGCCGACGAACAGGATGACCTCTACCGAGAGTTTTCCGGTTGCATGAATCCCGTTGCCGGGTCGTCTCCTTTGGCGCTCGAACCAGGCACGTTTGCGATTCCGATCGAGGCTTCCGACGGGTCTGGGCGCATTGCGATGAGCGTGATGATGGTGAATTCCGGCGATTATGCGGATAATGCGTTTGACGGCGATCGCAGTAATTCCGGCGATCGCGAGCATGCTGGAGATACTGGTAAATCCGGCAATACTGTTGGCAATGCTGCAGGAGGACGGGAATCGCTGACATCCTACGCAAAATACGCGTCGAATTCGCGCGGATGGGATTTGGCCGATTCCGACGGCTATGGCACGCCTTCGCCGGAAGCGATCGAATGGCTGAAGCAAGTGCAACGCGAGTTGGGCGAGCGCAATGGCGACGGTTTGGCGGTTCCGGCGATCGCGTTCCAGCATATTCCGCCGCAGGAGTTCTACGATTGCCTGCGCGAAGTGCCCGCATACACGCCGAATGCGGTGGAGGGTGCGCGAACGTTCGCGGGGCATTGCTATGTGTTGAATCGTGACGTGTGCAGACCTGGCTCGAGGCTTGGCGAGGCGATCGGCTGTGCGGATGAGAACGTTGGCGAAGTGCAGGCATTGCGCGATGCGGGCGGCTATTTCGCGCTGTTCTGCGGGCATGACCATAAGAACGCGTTCGTCGGGCACGTGCATGACATTGATCTTGGCTACGCGCCGACCTGCGGCTTTGAATGCTATGGTCCGAAATCGCGGCTGCGAGGCATTCGACTGTTCGAATTCCGCGAAAACAATCCGGTCAGCTACGTGACGCGCATGCTCACGTGGGGCGACTTGATCGGGCGCTACTCCAGCAACGAATTGCGCGTGTTCTTCGAAGACCATTGCGTGACCGATCTGATCGGCATCCGCAACGAATTGCGCCGCCCGCAGGTCACCGCCACACTGCTGGGCATCGGATCGGTAATGTGCGCCGCAGCCGGCCACGCCATCGCCAAACTATTCAAGCGCTAGGTGCGGCGACGCAAGGCGTGGCCGTCGCAACAGTCGGATAATCGCCAATCTGTGGAATGCGGAAAATCTGTGGAAAATCTGCGAAATATCAGCAGAACGTCAGTGGAACAAACTGACGCCGCGACGAGACACGCAAAACGCGTTGCCAAGCCAAGTATGACGGGAATTCGGCCATACCGCACCCAATCGAGGCGCATTCTGGCTCATCCAAATACTCGGCACACGACCATCCGCGGAACGCGATCCCAACAAATTGAAACCGTTCTTCTCCAACAACCATTCCGGATGCTGCGTGGCAATCGCAAGACCCTCTTCCAACGTAAGCGGCAAACGCTCGTCGGAATCGATCAGCTTGCGCGCCACATCGGGCTCTCGATTGATGTAGCACGTTCCCGTATGCGGCTCGACCACCAGGTAAAACGGACCTTCCGGAGGTTCGAAACCATCCTGCGGAAGAAAACTGGCGATATCGCGCGGCGGCATCGTGGTGAAACCAGCCATACGGTTGATCGACGTACGCGCGATCAACGATTCCGGGGAAACCAACTCGCGCGTAGGCACCAACAGAATCTGCGTGCCCAAATCGGAATCCTCCAACGCACGGATGAGCGGGCGCGCCAAAGCACGGAACGCGGCGGCCGACATATCGGCCACATCCGGGTAGCCCAACGCCACGATACGGTCCAACTGCTTTTGTGCTTCTTCTGATGCCTTCGACATGGCTTCCAGTGTACGCGAGCGATACGCCCAAAGTGCGAAAAGCCTCGCAGCCCGCGCAGCCAGTTCCGCATCAACCTCAAAGACATCGGGGCCATATACCAAAAAGTGCGCGAAGTAGACTTGCGCGCTCCGGAAGCAGAATGATTTCCGTTTTTCATATTATGCACAGCAACGGCAAACATGCTCCGCAAAAACATTCGTTGCACTATTCAGCGCCGGTATTTGTTATTGCTCCACGCGCAGACGAAAGGCTATGCAGCGTTCCTGTGAGGCAGGAAGCGTCCTGCGTTCAAACCAATCTGACAAACATACTGTTGGAACCAGGGACGTCGCGGAAGCCAAAATGCTGGTAAAAGCCACGCGAGACATCATCATAAGGATCAACAACAAGTGCGCGGGACCCGATTTGGCGGCCTACTGCAAGAGCTCGCTTGATTGCATCCTGCAGCAACATCCATCCCAGCCCCTGATGCTGAAAACGTGAATCCACGCCCAGCATTCCTAACAGAATCACAGGTATTTTGGCAGGGGCATTCCGTTTAAGCCATCCACCTCTCACGGCATCACGATCAATTGAATACGCACTAATCGCATAGAAGCCCGCAACTTCCCCACTTGTTGTGAAACACACGTATGGAACCGCCGTACCCCGCTTCGCCGCATAAGGGGCATGGCGATTCGCCCAATTGTCGATCAGTTCGACACCACACGAGAAACCTTCAAGCGTCTCGCCAGGATTCAATCTTCGCGGCTCGAGAAACCTCACTTCAGTTACGCCCATTGAGGTTCCCTCCGCATAAGTTCCTTCGTCTCAGCCGGAATAGGCTCATCGAGCGCACGAAGAAACGCATCAAACGATTCATTCTCAAGTTTGAGTGAGGAAGCCTCCTCTATTTCCCGTCGTGCGGCATCTAGTAGATGCTGCGCCGTCCATTGTGTTATCGTGGACCCCTTCAGCGAGACAGCGCGCTCAATCAACGAACGCTGCTCCGCTGTTAAACGAATATCCAACCGCGATGTCCTGTTACTTGTTACTGTAGCCATACCAATAGCGTACGTCATTTTGCCACACATAACAATCGCCAAACTCATACTCGAAGCAGACCAGCATACGGATAGGGGAACCTGCTTGTTCCGCGGATTTCGTAAGATTGAACAACGCATGTGGCCGCCCACGACGTCGTTTGGGGCCGGCTGGTCGACCTCAAGCGTGAAATCATACGAAACCGTTCCAGCATAAGCGAGAGGTTGTTATGTCCGAAAAGATTAAGGTCGGCATTCTCGGAGCTACGGGCATGGTCGGACAGCGCTTCGTCACGCTGCTCGAAAACCATCCGTGGTTCGAATTGGTCACCCTTGCCGCATCCGCGCACAGCGCCGGCAAGACCTACGAAGAGGCCATCGGCGGTCGCTGGAAGATGGAAACGCCGATGCCGGAATTCGTGAAGAACATGGTCGTCAAGAACGTGGCCGACGTGGAAGACGTGGTCAAAAACGTCGATTTCGTGTTCTCCGCAGTGAACATGCCGAAGGCTGAGATTCGCACCATCGAAGAGGAATACGCGAAGACCGAAACGCCGGTCGTGTCGAACAACAGCGCCCACCGTTGGACTCCGGACGTGCCGATGGTCGTGCCGGAGATCAACCCGGAGCATTATGAGGTGATCGAGCACCAGCGCAAGCGTCTCGGCACCACGCACGGCTTCATCGCCGTCAAGCCGAACTGCTCCATCCAGGCCTACACCCCGGCGCTCGCCGCTTGGAAGGAATTCGAGCCGCGCGAGGTTATCGTGAGCACCTATCAGGCCATCTCCGGCGCGGGCAAGACGTTCAACGACTGGCCGGAAATGGTGGGCAACATCATTCCGTTCATCTCCGGCGAAGAGGAGAAGTCCGAGAAGGAACCGCTGAAGGTATTCGGCCGCGTCGATGAGGAAAAGGGCGAGATCGTGCCGTTCGACGGCCCGCTGAAGATCACCTCGCAGTGTATTCGCGTGCCTGTGCTCAACGGCCACACCGCCACCGTGTTCATCAACTTCGGCAAGAACCCGACCAAGGAAGAGCTCGTCGATCGCTTGGTCAACTACACGAGCAAGGCTTCCGAGCTTGGATTGCCGCATGCGCCGAAGCAGTTCATCCAGTACCTGACCGACGACGATCGCCCGCAGGTCAAGAAGGACGTGGACTACGAGGGTGGCATGGGTGTTTCCATCGGCCGTCTGCGCGAGGATTCCATTTTCGATTGGAAGTTCGTGGGGCTCGCTCACAATACTTTGCGCGGCGCTGCCGGCGGCGCTTTGGAAAGCGCCGAAATGCTGAAGGCACTCGGCTACATCACCAAGAAGTGATAACGATCTGCATATGTTCTGCAGTTACGCATGATCATGCATGATTGTACATGGTGATATCTGATTTCCGCAGAACATAATATTGCGGAGGATTGTTGATTATTCAGCAATCCTCCGCTTTTTCATTTGCAGATTATCTGAAAAAATATCTGTAAACCAGATATGGGAATAAAAAAGACTTGGCTGAGACGCCTCAAGCAATCCAGTCAAGTCTTTTTTCGATTGTTATTGCGCGGTATTGCGTCAGCGACCAGTACCGCCATACACCACGGCTTCCACCTGCTCGGCATCCAAGCCGTAGGCAGTGTGCAGCGCGCGGACGGCGTCCTGCAGCTGCTCGAGCGGGACCAGCGCGGCGATGCGGATTTCGGACGTGGAGATCATCAGCACATTCACGCCCTCGTCGCTCAGCGCGTTGAAGAACTTGGCAGCCAAGCCGGAGTGGGTCTTCATACCCACGCCCACCACGGCCACCTTGCCTACGTTGGCGTCGATGTCGAAGGACTGGTAGCCCAGCTCGTCCTGCTTCTCCTGCAACACATCCCGCACCTTGGCAGCGGCGGAACCCGGCACGGTGAAGGAAATATCGGCGGTGCCGGTGGAAGCGGAAGCCTGCACGATCATATCGACGTTCACGCCGGCCTCGGCCAGCAGCGTGAACACCTTGGCGGCCATGCCCGGCTCGTTCGGCACGCGGCGCACGGTGGCCAGCGATTCGGTGTTGTCGTGTGCGACGCCGGAAATGATCGGGACTTCCGGCCCCAGATCGGGGAACAGATCTCCCAAGGACTGGTTGTTGTTTTCGCTCATGTTCTTACCTTTGTTCGTAAAGTCTTGGTTTTCTTGCGATTGCCTGCGATGTCTCGCGATTGCCGAATGCGAATCTCAGATATCTCAGATGTTCGGCAATGTGCGCGGATCGACGTCTTCCGGCACGATCAGCGTGCCGCGACGGTGGGAGAAGGAGCTGCGCACATGCAACGGCATGTCGAATCGCTGCGCGTATTCCACGCAACGCAGGGCAAGCACCTTGGAGCCGCAGGAAGACATTTCCAGCATCGACTCGTAGTCGATGACGGGGATACGGCGTGCAGTCGGCACAATGCGCGGATCGGCGGTGAACACGCCATCGACGTCGGTGTAAATCTCGCATACGTCGGCGTCCAGCGCCACTGCCAAAGCCACTGCGGAGGTATCGGATCCACCTCGTCCGAGCGTGGTGGCGTCGCCACCCTCATTCACGCCCTGGAAGCCGGCCACGATGGCCACGGAACCCTTGTCGAGCGCACGACGCACGCGGTCAGGCTTCACGGCCTTGATATGCGCGGTACCGAACTGGGCGTCGGTCATGAAACCAGCCTGGGAGCCGGTGAAGGAGTAGGCGTGAGAGCCGGCCGCATGAATTGCCATGGCGAGCAAACTCATCGAAATACGCTCGCCTGCGGTCATCAGCATGTCCATCTCGCGCGCCGGCGGGTTAGAGTCGATGCTGAGCGCCTGATCGATCAGGTCGTCGGTGGTGTCTCCCATTGCGGAGACCACCACGGCCACGTCATTGCCGGCGTTCTTCGTTTCGATGATGCGTCGGGCCACGCGCTTGATCGATTCTGGGTCGGCTACGGAAGAGCCGCCAAATTTCTGCACGATGAGAGCCACAACTTATCCAATCTTCTTCAATGTGTTGCCCGCCAACATACTAAGCAGGCTGGTCAATTATAGGAAAAATCCGATTTGTCAAGCCCCTGCACGCCCAACATGCGGAACAATATATGGGATCCTCGCAAATCCTCCGCGCGTTTTTTCGTACATACGTTCCGCACGGGTCTTCCATGATCGCCCGCGCAACGTTTGCGCAATCGTCAGCATATGCCGGCAATGTAACGGATGTGGCAAATATGATGTCAGACCGCACGACGCCCGGCCAGCGCACGCCCGAGCGTGATTTCGTCGGCATATTCAAGGTCGCCACCGACCGGCAGGCCGCTCGCCAATCGCGTGACTTTAATGTCGGTTTGCGAAAGCAGCTGCGACAGGAAGCTGGTGGTCGCTTCGCCTTCCACATTCGGGTTGAGCGCGAGGATCACTTCGGTGACTTCGCTGTCTTTGAGCCGTTCGATAAGTTTGGCGATGTTGAGGTCGCTGGGCTGCACGTTGGCCATCGGGTTGATGACGCCGCCGAGCACGTGGTACAGGCCGCGGTATTCGCGCGTGCGCTCGATGCTCATCACGTCTTTCGGCTCTTCGACCACGCAGATCACGCTGTGGTCGCGACGCGGATCGGCGCAGACCGGGCATGGGCTGGTTTCGCACACGTTGCCGCAAATGTCACAGAATCGTATTTTCTCTTTGACTTCGGCGATGGCGTCGATCAGCCCCTGTGATTCCTCGTCGGATGCGTTGAGCAGGTAGAAGGCGATGCGTTGCGCGCCTTTCGGCCCGATGCCGGGCAGGTGCGCGAACGCGTCGATCAATCGTTGGATGGCGCCGTCATAGGCCAGTGCCATGGTTCACCTCTCCTTGGTTTCCATAAGATTCGCGATTATGCAGTGCTTACGATTGCGTTGATTCGTCGATTTTGCTCGGTTTCGCATTTTTGCTTGCGACTGCACCGCCATCAGTCGTCGAGATTCTTCTTCTGCTGCATGTTGCGCGGGTTTTTTGCATCGTCCGGCCCGAAATCCTCGACTTTTTTCACCTCGAACAGTCGGGTCAGGTCGTCCACGCTTAACGCGGTTGACGCCCCGATCGACTCGTCGCTCATGGAATATTCGTCATCTTCCGCGGCGACCTGCGGCATTGGCTGCGCCGGCGCGGAGAACTGCTGGCTCCACGGATCGGCATTCGGCTGGCCTTGCTGCGGTGCCGCGTCCTGCCGCGGTGCGCGATGCTGGTGATTGGCGTGCTTCGGAGCCACCTCAGGTTCCGTTGGAGCAGGCATGGGATCCACCGGTCCTGCCTGAATCGGCATGGGGTTACCCCAAGGATCGTCGTCCACCGGCGCTTGCTGCGGTACAGGCATCGGTGCCGCCCAAGGATCAACGTTATCGCTGACATCGGGAACAGCCACATGTTTCGCATGTTGTTCCGGCGCTTTCACATCGTTGACGCCGCTTGCGACCACCGATTGCGGTTGCATCGGCTGTGCAGATGCAACCCAAGGGTCATCATCCGGAACAGGCCGTTCCGGATGATGGACTTCCTGCGTCGGGACCGCCCATGGATCGACTTCCTCGGCTCCACCGGCAGCAGCTCGATGGCCCTCCTCATCGCCGGAATCTCCGGCATTGCCACCGTCTTCGGCGCCCTTCGCGCTTGTGCCGGCCGGCTCCTTGCCGGAGGATTCGAGACCTGCAGCAGTACCAAGATTGGCCGTCAGCAGCGTGGCCGCTTTAAGCTGTTCCTGCACGAGTTGCGCATTGATCTTGCTCTGCTCTTCCGGGCTGAGTTTGCTCCACGGCACCGATTCGGACCCGTCCGCCAGCTTTTTGGCAGGCGCGAGCGTGACGCTCGGTCCGAACGCCTTATGCACTTCGGCGCGGACGATTTTCACCACTTCGGTATTGCCGTCCACCGATTCCTTTGCCACCGCTTTGGCAAACGCGTATTTGCTGAGCGCCTTGTCGAATTTGATCCACAGACGGTCGCCGCTCAGTAGCACGCGAGGCACTTTTTCACGGCTTACGTAACGTTGCACGTCTTCCGGAAGGGCTGCGACCAGCGCATCCCACTTCTGGTCGGGGGTGCGATCGTCATGAATGGGAGCTGGTACGGAAGTTGCGGCAGGCGCAGCGGAAGCGACGGAAGTCGTCGCATTCATCGCCTGCTGAACATCCGCAAGCATGGAAGCCACACCGGAAGCGACGGCGTCGGCAGGATTCATCGGCGCCACAGACGGCTGCACAGCCGGTTTCACAGGCGCGGAAGGAGCATCAATTGCCGACGCGGAATCCTGTGGCCGAACACCGTCTGCACGTCTCGTCGTACCGCGGCGCGAGCCAGCCATGGATCCACGCAGCGATTCTGCAGCGGCGGAAGCCCCGGAATCGCCAGCAAAATCGGGCATACCGGAAGATGACGCAACGGCAGCCATCCCTTCCTCACGCCCGGCCAACAAGCGCGCGGCAAGCAATTCCAATCGCATGCGCGGCGAAATCGCACCGGTCATATTGGCAAGCGTCGCATTGATCGTGTCAGCCATCTGCGTCAGCGCAGACAATCCCAAAGCGGAAGCCTGACGACGCAAATCATCCATGTTCTCGGCGGCCGCATCGTCGGAAAGCACGCTTTCCGCACGCTCTCCACCCAACGTGAGCACCAGCAAATCGCGTACGCGGGCAAGCAAATCCTCAACAAATCGACGGGGATCGAAACCACCGACCACAACCTTCTGAATCACGCCATACAGTGCTTCGCCATTTTTGTCGGCAACGGCGTCGACGGCCTCGCCGATCAGAGCGTCAGGCGTGAAACCGAGCAACGCAACCGCGGAGTCGTATGCGATGCTGCCATCGACCGCACCAACCATGAGCTGGTCAAGCACGGAAAGGGTGTCTCGCACGGAGCCGCCGCCGGCACGCATGGCAAGGCGCAGCACGCCCGGCTCGGCTTCGATATGCTCGTCTTCGCAGATCTGCTCGAGGTACGGGCCCATAACCTCCTGCGGCACTAGGCGGAACGGGTAATGGTGGGTGCGCGAACGGATGGTGCCGATCACCTTGTCTGGCTCGGTGGTGGCGAAGATGAACATCACATGCTCCGGCGGCTCCTCCACGATTTTCAGCAGCGCGTTGAAGCCTTGCGGCGTGACCATGTGGGCTTCGTCGAGAATGAAAATCTTGTAGCGGTCGCGGGCGGGGGCGAATCCGGCACGTTCGCGCAGTTCGCGGGCATCGTCCACACCGTTGTGCGAAGCGGCGTCGATTTCCACCACGTCGATGGAACCGGGGCCGCCTGTGGCGAGGTCCTTGCAGCTTTCGCATTCGCCGCACGGGTGCGAGGTCGGGCCTTTCGCGCAGTTGACGCAACGCGCGAGAATGCGTGCGGAACTGGTTTTGCCGCAGCCGCGCGGACCGGAAAACAGGTAAGCGTGCGTAAGTTTGTTCTCATCAAGCGCTCGCATCAGCGGAATCGTGACCTGATCCTGCCCGATCACGCCGTCGAACGTGTCGGGACGATACCTTCTATAGAGTGCCAGTGCCATCGCAATTCCTTCCGCTGTGGTGTCACTAGGCTACCGATTAATTACGACACGTTTTTTCTCAAAGACCGGCCGCACAGCCTGCCCGTAACGGTGAAGCGCGTGTCCCCAAAGACAAGCGCCGCGGCAACGTTTAAGCTGGGAGTGACGACAGCGACACTACGAAATTGACATTGTGTCAATTTACGGTTTAGACTGAGGGCAGTCAAGAAATTGACAGAGTGTCAACGTGTCGCATAGGTGAGAGACGCCACTCGAGCGAAGGAGAGAAAGCCATGGACGGACAGCACAACGCTTCCGCAACAACAGTCGGAGACGCACGCCGCGCGCAAATCGTGCATGCAGCCCGCGCAATCTGCCTGGAAAAGGGCTTTTCGAAAATCACGATCAGCGATATCGCAGGTCGCGTAGGCATGACCAGATCTCTCTTCTACCACTATTTCCAAGACAAAGACCAAGTTGCGGACGCCGTGCTCAACGACGTCATCGACGAAGTCATCTCGCAATTGGAGGAGTGGAACGCCAATCGAGAAGTCGGCAACATCTCGAAAGCGCTCGATGACGTGGTGCGACTGACCCGTTCCCTCATCGCCGATGAGGGCCCGTTCAGCCAACGCATGATCGAAGACGGCAACGCGGGACTGTACATCAAATTCATCGACCGCGTGGCCGATCGAATTGCGGAATACATCTGCAATTCGACAGTGCGCGATTTCGAGAAATTGCATGGCATGCCCATCACCAACGAGCACGAGACGTTCTATACGCTCATCGTTGGCCTGATTTCGCTGATCAGACTGCATCCCGACATTGAAGACACCGTCATCAGACAGGTCGCGGCACAGACGCTGCACCTGAACGAATACATGTAAACGCAGCTCACCCCGCGCGCATACGTGTTGAGAGAAAGGAAGAGCGATGTTGTTCCAAGTTTATGGCGACACCGCCATATACCAGTGGATCGGATGGATCCTCGTATTCTGCTGCCTGATCGGCGCCAATGAGCTGGCCCGTCGCACCAAGACCGGTGGCGTGATCGCGTTCCTGATCGTGCCGGCCATTCTGACCATCTACTTCATCACCATTTACGTGGCCGCCGCGATGGGTGCCGAATGGGCGCTCAGCAATCCGACCTACGTGCATATGACCAGCTGGTTCCACTATGCCAAGCTATATGCGGCCACCGCAGGCTGCATCGGCTTCATGGCACTCAAATACAAGTGGGGCAAGATCGGCAAATCCGAATGGTTCAAGTGCTTCCCGTTCGTGATCGTGGCCATCAACATTCTTATCGCCGTGGCCTCCGACTTCGAATCGGCCATTCGCGCTTGGGGCACCACATGGGTTTCCACCGAAGGCGTGACGCTGTATGGCGGCTGGCACAATGTGTTCAACGGCGTTGCCGGCCTGATCAACATCGCCTGCATGACCGGCTGGTTCGGCATTTACGTGTCAAAGAAGAAGCAGGACATGCTGTGGCCTGACATGACTTGGGTATTCATCGTCGCATACGATATTTGGAACTTCTGCTACACCTACAACTGCCTGCCGACCCACTCCTGGTATTGCGGCCTCGCGCTGCTGCTCGCCCCGACCGTGGCGAACTTCTTCTGGAACAAGGGCGGCTGGATTCAGAACCGCGCCAACACGCTCGCCATCTGGTGCATGTTCGCGCAGGTGTTCCCCATGTTCCAGGATGAGTCCAAGTTCGCCGTGCAGTCGGTGAACAATCCGAACGTGAACCTGACCGTGTCGATCATCGCGCTCGTGGCCAACGTGCTCGCACTCGGCTACATCATGTACCGCGCGAAGAAGCAGCACGTCAACCCGTGGCTGCAGGAAGTCTTCAAGGGCACCCGCGACTACGAGCAGGCTCTCGCCCGCCAGGAAGTCGCCGCCTGATCGCAATCCGCATTCGATAGTTACGGCGTTCGCTAGTTACAGAAAATCCGGTATTCGTAAGATAAAGATCTTGCGGGTACTGGATTTTTCGTTATTATCGCGAAATTATTTGCGATTGCTTACGATTGCCGATCACGCAATCAGTTGCATACGTGCCATCTTCGATATGCAATGTTGCGGTTTGACCGGCATGTGCACGCACTACCGCGAGCGCTTCGCGTAGTAGGTGTCGGTTTTGCCGGTGACAGGATCACGGTGATCACGCTTGATGGCTTCCAGCACTTTCTCTTCGGTGTTGGCAGCTTGGCTTTCCGCCACGGCCGGCGGCACCAGCACACGCAACGCACGGTCTTGAACTACGACCTTGACAGGCAGGCGACCAACATATTCACCGTCCGCCATCAAGACCGGCGGCTCATCACCCTCTTGCGCGCGGGTGATTTCGATATCGCGCACACGCTTCCAGCCAAACACCTTGCATCCAAGGATCTTGCCGCTGTAGGCGCGCGCCACCGCATCCGCGCATTCGGCGACATTGGGCACATGGTCGAGCCACACCAAGTCAAGCAAACCATCAGAGAACCGCGAATACGGCGAGATCTCAATACCTCCGCCAATATGCCGTGAATTGGCCACCGTAAGCAACGGTGAAATAATGTCTCTTTCTTCCACCGTTCCATCGGCCAACGTGGCTTTGATGTGGTATCCGTACCGCTTCATATGCGTCAATTCCACAATCGCTGCCACGAAATAGCGCACCGAACCGTTGGGCAAGCGGGAATGGTTGGCACGGTCGTTGATACTCGCATCCAAACCACACGACAGCATGCCCGCGTAGAAGCGGTTGACCGCCGGACGCAATGGCACGTCCGAATCGCCGACCAGATCATCGCCGGTACTGGAATCGACGGCATACCCGCCCTGCAACGACGTGGCCAAACCCATATCAACGTCAATATGCGTGCCGCGCACAATCGCGCCGACGATGCCGTCGACAGCGGTTTCCACGCGATTGACCGGCAGCTCAAGACCGCGGGCGAAATCATTGCCGGAACCCGTCGCCACAATACCCAACGGTTTACCGGAACAGCCCACGGCATTGGCTCCAAGCGCAATCATGCCGTCGCCGCCGACCGCCACCAGGTAGTCGTATTCGTTCCTGCGATTCCTGGCATTCGTCAAGGAATCGTCGAAGCTCTCGCCGGTCACGTCGATCACGTTGAAGCCATGCTTGCGCCCGGCCTCTTGCAGCAGCTCAACCACCTGCTTGCCGACCTCGGCACCCTTGCCTTTGTTTGACGTCGGATTGCCGACAACGGCAACGGTCGCATTCACACATGACGTTTCGCTCATACTTCAGTACGATAACCGCGATTCGCTCCACACGCCACATGCGAACGGCTTTCCATACAAATGGCCGTGTTTTGTGGAACGAATGTTCCTTTACGTAGAAAGATCCCTTTTTACGAAGCGCGATTTCCCGCACAATGTACCGTTCCGCGCCACGCTTATTCGCAGACAATCGGCCCCGCCCGTGACTGTTTGCCGACATGCGATACGAATGGCATTTGCGTACCGACCTGCGCTTCGACCAGCACATCCTCACCTTCTATCGTGCAGGATCCGATCGTCGCATTATTGCCGGATATAGTGCGTTCCGCCACGGAACAAGGATCGGACGATCCCGAATACAACGCATTGGCCGCCGCTACCGACGCCAGGTCGGCCGCATTCTGCGCGCGATGCAAGCACAGCAGCAGATTGCCCGCCGACGCGGCCGCGCCCAGCATGATGGCGGCCACTGCGATCAAAGCCACACCGGATATGGTCCCCGAACCCTCATCGGACCCGCGAATCCAAGCAAACCAATGTTTCACAAGGCGTTTCACATTATCTATTCCTTTCCGACCCGCATCCATCAAATGGTTGCCAATAGTGTTTCACAACATGTTTCACACGTCGTATGTCGCAAGCTCCAAACCTCACAGACCTCCATGCACAGGCCACAACCAACAATCCCGCATCTCACTGCGCAGAGACCAGCACGCTTCGGAGCAACGCTAGAAGTAGCGGGTCGCCTTACCGGTAACTCGAGTGGGCAGCACACCGGTCGGATCCGGCACCACAGGGCATTGCACCGTGACGGTGACGAAGTCCGCCCCACGCTCGAACCGTACCGTCGCCGAACCTCCCGCAGCCGCCATGACCGCGGTCCTCGCCTTCGATTCGCCGCCCGTATCATCAACCGCGAAAGCCCTGGCACCGGCCGCCGCCGCATCCTGGCAATTCATAGACACCACGGACGCACGCCCCAAGCACAACACCAAAATCGCCGCCGCCGCCACGCAGGGGAGCACCACCGCGAATTCCGCGGTGGCCGCTCCCTCATCGGCATCATCGGTATGGCGTTTCCACCATTGCCTCAGCATGAATCACCCGACGCTCAGCGCTTTCTTGATGATGTTGGTCAGCAGCGTTTTGATGGCATCGGATTTCATGATGCCCACCAAAACGGCTGCGAATCCGGTGGCGGCAACCAAAACCACCGCATATTCGGCAGTGGCAGCGCCTTCTTCCGGTTCGGCGGTCAGCGTGCGCATACGCGCATCCAACAGGCATATCGCCTTGTCGGCCTTTTCCCGCATGACATGCAGCCGTTGCCCTGCCCTGCCTATCAGGCCCGGCAAACCATCGACATTGATTGGCGTTACGTTGTTCATGGCGTTCCTTTCGTTCGAACAACCTCGGCCAGATGGCCGAGTGCACCCAGTGTTGCGCATCATCGTGCCCGTCGGAACGTTTTTTCAGGGTTGTGGTCGGAGGACGTGGGTTATCCACAACCACGGCGTGTCATCCACATTTATCCACAAAACTCCGTGAATTATCGTCTCCCAACATTCCCCGCTTTTCCGTTGTCGTTGCGCACACGCCGTCATTGCACAAACGACATGACGGACGGAATGATTCCAACCGCAACAAATGCGGGAAGAAAACACAATCCGGTCGGTAGCAACAAACGAACCGACAATTTCGCTGCAGCCTGTTCGATCTGCGAGCGCTCATCCCAATCCAATTGTTCGACCGCTGTTTCCAAACGTTCCACCGGCGAGGCGCCACTGTGCCATGACGAGGCGAACGCATCGCGCACCACCGCAAGATCGCCATCATCCGGCCATGCGTCATTCCAAGGAATTCCCCTATTCAACTGTTCCCCGGCCGACCGCAGTCCCGCACCGAAATCTCCCGCAGCGATATCGCCCACGGCAATCAGCGCGCGTGGAATGGAGGCCCCCTGCCGTATGGCGACGCTGAGCATCTCCAATATCAACGGCAGAGGAAGTTCCCGCATTCGTTCGGCGGGCGCAAGGTCGGAGGGCGCGCGAACCGGCCTCCACTGCTTCAGCCATATCGCTTCGGCCGCGCACGCCACCGCCGTCAGCATCCATAAGCCAGTCATCACATGGCTCCTTTCATATCATCCTGCCGCATCAGCGCACGTATCCAGATAAGTCCGAACGTGTAGCAACAGAGGGCAAATCCGAGGCATGCCAAGCCTTTGACCCCTGAAACAAGGAAGGCCAATGAGTGCGCACCCATGCCTTCTCCCAAGAGCACAGTGATCAGCGGCAACGCCATCAGGAGTTTCACCGTCGCCTTGGGCATGGCGAATGCGTTGGCACGCAGATCATCCAATAATCGTTGTCGTTTCAACGATTCAGCCACCGCCTGCAGGCATCGGCCGGTTTCGCATCCGAGTGTCAGGCTCAGCTGACAGGCCGCATATAGCTCGCCGCTCAGCCGTTCGACTTGGCCGCATTGCTCTTTGGGCGGGCATCGGCTGCGGATCACCATGGTTATGCGAAGCCTGGTAAGTTCGGGTGTGGCGAACGGCGTTCCACCCAATTCTTCGAACGCCTGCACCAATGTGGCTCCGCTGCGCACGGATGCGCGGAGGGAAGCCACGCACGCCACACATCCGATGGCGGGCAATGGTTTCGCCGGCATGTTCGCCTCTTCGATTCCGTCAGACCGCCCATCGAATCCTCCATCAGGTTTTTCATCAAGGCTTTCGCCTGCGCGCCCCACTACGTTTCCCGTCCGTTCGCCCACAACGCATACGTTTCGGCGAGGCCACAGCCATACGGCCAGTCCGCACAGTACCACGCAAATAATGCTGAGGCTTTCCATCTGCCCACCTCGATTCAACGACTCCATACGCGCACGAAATCAGGCCACTGTTGCGAAGCCCGCATTTGGTTGCCGTTCCACCCGGCCAATAGGTTTCCCCGCAGTTTCCCCTCTGCGAATTCAAGCCGTCCTATTTGCGCGATGCGCCGCCTGCCTCCCACTCGGCCCACATGCAGCACTACGTCGAACGCGTCTTGCGCGAGCGCCGCGGTGGCTTGCGGATTCAGCCCGGAGAGCAATCCCAAGGCCACCAAGCGTGAGGGAACCGCCGTCACCTGATTGGCATGCAAGGTGGTCATGCCTCCGCGATGCCCGGAATTCAGCGCGCGCAGCAGATCCACGATTTCGCCGCCCCTGCATTCGCCCACCACAATGCGGTCCGGCCGCATACGCAACGTCGCGCATATCAGCTGCGACAGCCCTATGGCGCCTTTGCCTTCCATGTTGGCGCCGCGCGTCACCAGCGACACGTGGTTGGCATGGTTGAGCATGCCAAGTTCGCGCACCTCCTCCACGGTGATGACGCGCTCCCCCGGCGCGCATCGCATAAGCATTGCTTTGAGCAGCGTGGTTTTGCCTGCTCCGGTTCCGCCGGTCACGAGCACGCTGGCCCTTCGTTCCACGAATCCTTCCAGCAAGGGCATCCATCCGCTTGGAAACATGCCGTTTTCCGCCAAAGATTCCAGACTGGGCGCAACAACGTCCGGCAATCGTATGCTGATGGCGGCGCCTTGAGGAACGAGCGGTGCGATAACCGCGTGCACGCGCACGCCTTCCACGGTGGAGGCGTCGGCTATCGGGCAGGCGTCGTCGAGCCTTCTGCCAAGCTGCGAGCACAGCCGCACGGCGAAATCGCGGATGGCTTGGGGACCGCTGAATGGCACGCGCAATGCATGTGGCCGCATACCTTGGCCGCGATCCACCCACACCGTTCCGTCGCAGGTTACCGCGATGTCGGTGACGCCCGGCTCGGATGCGATGTCGCTAAGTGGCCCGAGTTCCATGACTGATGCTCTTTTCTCCCAACGCTTCCTGAATGAGATCCGCCAACGTTGCGATGGCTTTCGCGTTCGTACGATTGGGTTTGCGCAGTCCAAGCCCTTCCAAGAGTTCGCTGCAAAGCTTGGCATCCGGTTTGATGACCGCGGTGATATCGCAGTCGAGGTATTCCGCCGCTTCCTCGATTGCCGTCGTGCCATGGTCGCGTACGGTTCCGCGCGGTTGCACGCCTACGAGAAATTCCCGTTCCTGCGTTGCGGCATCGTGTTCTCCGATTGAACCGTGATGCGCCCGCAGATTCGCTTTGGCCCGCGCAAGACCAAGTACCGTCAGTTCGACCACGGTAATGCGGATGGCCTTGCGCAGTTCCGTCAAATCCTGCAGTCCGTTCCATTGCCCCATATCGACGACGACCACGCTTCGCACCTGCGATAGCGCATGAATGCACGCTTGCACTTCCCACGATTGCGGATTTTCGGTTTTCCAAGGATCGCATGCCAGCAATGGCACACCATCCCAGATTGGCAGCTCCCGCAGTAGCGCTTTGCCGTCGATATTGCCAAGCGGAGCGCTGATTTCCCCGAAACGTGAGCCGTCCTCGTTTTCCACGCCAAGAAGCACATCCAGCCCACCTCCTTGCAGATCGGCGTCGACGAGCACACATTTGAGGCCGCGTTCGCTCAGCTCGCGGGCCAGTAAGGCGGCCAGAGTGCTCGTGCCCACTCCTGCCACCACGGAGTCGATAACCACCACATTGCCCATATCGCAGGGTTCCTCCACCGATGCGCGACCGCATTGCGCAACCATGCCATACGTTCCAGGCACAGCGCCAACCAGTTGCGTTCCACCGCGATTCGATCCCGGCGGCGTATAGAACCGTTGCGCAGAGACGGTTCTGTGTTGTGTCGGCGGTGACGCTTGCGGCGCGATCGCGCCGGCGACCGGCAACAGCCCGCCCGACGGCAGCGGCACCGGAGGAACATTCGAAAAAGACGTTGCATTACTCATACCGTCGATTGAAAAGCTTCGGCGAGCACCATTGCAAGCTGAACCGGCCCCGTGGTCGGAGGACGCGAGTTATCCACAACCCCGGCGTGTTATGCACCGTTATCCACACAACGACGATAATCGGCGTCCGTCGTTTTCCCGAAAAACTCCCTGAGAACAGACAAACAAAAAGGAAGGCCCGCCGAGCGGGCCTTCCTTGCAAGAACCTTAAGGGCAGAATCTCTGCACAACAACATCGTCGTAACGGTAAGTCTATCCAATGCCCGTTCAACGTAACGACCTATCTTGGCCATACACTCTTTGTGGGCTCTGCTCTTTAAGTTGTTCTTGTACTTCGTAATTATGCTCAGCAATCCGGCAATCGCAAACCGAAACCGGCTGATGTTCCGTATTTGTCGCAACTGTTGCTTTACGATCGCAAGAATCATAAAAATGCTCCATCGTGTGCGAAACGCAAGGCGTGTTTGTTCGTTTGCGTGCGTTTGCGACAAAAACACGGCGTGTCGACACCCTAATTTGCACAATGAGCGAACGAATGTTAACTCCAGCTAAATTTTGCCGGCTTTTTACAGCATTTCCAGCTACTTAAGGATAAAGTAGGAAAGTATGGCACAGATTTTTGACGCACCCTCGAAGGCGATCTTGCGCAGCCAGATAGCTGAGCATATCGCCGAGACCGATAAAAACGACAAGCGTGAGCTTCAGGCCGGCGAAGAGCCGTTGCCGAACGACCGCTTCTTCGACCGCGAGTTGAGCTGGCTGAAGTTCAACAAGCGAGTCCTCGAACTTGCCCAAGACGAAGATCTGCCGATCATCGAACGCGCAAGCTTCGCCGCGATCTTCGCGAACAACCTCGACGAGTTCTTCATGGTTCGCGTCGCAGGTCTGAAGCGCCGCATCGACACCGGCATCGCCGTGACGGCCGCCTCCGGATTGAGCCCAAGGCAGCAGCTGCGCGCCATCAGCGAGCAGGCGCACCGCCTGCAGGACGAGCACGCGCACTACATGATCGATCACATTCTTCCCGACCTGGCGAAGGAACAGATCGTGCTGCTGAGCTGGGACAAGCTCACCGCAGCCGAACAGGAGCGCCTGTCACGCTACTACCGTCAGCAGGTATTCCCTGTTCTGACGCCGCTCGCCGTGGACCCGGCCCACCCGTTCCCGTACATTTCCGGCGGTTCCATCAACCTCGCCGTGCTGGTGGAGAACCCGGCTTCCGGCAAGTCCCACTTCGCTCGCGTGAAGATTCCTGGAAACCTGAACCGTCTCGTGCCCGTCGACGACATGACCGACGACGATGCCACCAACGTGCGCTACGGCTTCATCACCATGGAGAACCTGATCATCGCGCACCTGGAATCCCTGTTCCCGGGCATGATCATCAAGGAAGCGCGATCCTTCCGCGTTACCCGTAACGAGGATATCGACGTGGAAGAGGATGATGCAGAGAACCTGCTCAACGCCATGGAGAAGGAGCTGCTGCGCCGTCGTTTCGGACCGCCGATCCGTCTTGAGATTTCCGACGAAACCAGCCCGTTCCTTTCCCAGCTGCTCGCCGACCAGCTGCGCGTCAGCGCCGATGAGGTGTACCGCCTGCCGGCACCGCTCGATGCGACCGTGCTCTTCGAACTTGGCGGCATCGACCGTCCGGACTTGAAGTACCGTTCGTTCGTGCCGACCACCAATCGTCAGATTGCCGAGGTGGAGTCGTCCCGCGCGCAAGACATTTTTGCAGCGATTCGCGAACGCGATATCCTCCTGCATCACCCGTACGATTCGTTCTCTACCTCCGTTCAGGCGTTCCTAGCGCAGGCTGCGGCGGATCCGAAGGTGCTCGCCATCAAGCAGACGTTGTACCGTACGTCCAGCAACTCCCCGATCATCGACGCGCTCATCGACGCGGCGCATGCGGGCAAGCAGGTGCTGGCACTGGTCGAAATCAAGGCACGCTTCGACGAAGACGCCAACATCGCATGGGCACGCAAGCTGGAACGCGCCGGCGTGCACGTGGTGTACGGCATCGTGGGCCTGAAGACTCACTGCAAGCTGAGCCTTGTGGTGCGTCAGGAAGCCGACGGCCTGCGCCGCTACTGCCATGTGGGCACCGGTAACTACAATCCGAAGACCGCCCGCATCTACACCGATCTCGGTCTGCTGACCTGCGATCCGGTGGTCGGCCAGGATATGACCCGCCTGTTCAACCAGCTGTCCGGTTATGCGCCGAAGTCGAGCTTCCACCGTCTGCTGGTAGCGCCGCGTACCGTACGTTCCGGTCTGATTCAGCGCATCCGCCGCGAAGAGGATGCGGCACGCGCAGGCAAGGAAGCATGGATTAAGATCAAGGTCAACTCCATCGTGGACGAGAAGACCATCGACGCGCTATACCGTGCAAGCCAGGCCGGCGTGAAGATCGACATCGTGGAACGCGGCATCTGCGCGCTCAAGCCGGGTGTTCCAGGACTTTCCGAGAACATTCGCGTGCGTTCCATTCTGGGTCGTTTCCTCGAGCACAGCCGTATCTACGCATTCGCGAACTCCGATGGCCCGCAGATCGGTGAAGGTCCGGCCGCAGGTCCGGAAGTGTGGATCGGTTCCGCCGATCTGATGCACCGCAATCTCGACCGTCGAGTCGAAGCGCTGGTACGCATCACCGCTCCGGAGCAGATCGACGAGCTGATCAAGTACGTGGATCTGCAAATGGCCGATTCCACCACCTCGTGGCATATGGCAGCCGACGGAACCTACGTGCGTCATGCGAAGGATGAGGAGGGTCGCCCGCTGGTCGATTCCCAGGAATATCTCATCAAGAAGCATACGCGCCGACCGGCAAGGCACTAAACCGTAGGAAATGGCCGATTCTGCTGTTGCAGAATCGGCCATTTCCTATGTTACGGCATACGCGATCACCATCGTGGGAAAACGCAGGAAAACTCGGATGGCACGATTGCCGTCGCGCAATCATGGGGAAACCCGTGCCCAACCACTTACAATGAAAGATATGAGCGAGAGCATGAGACGTGTCGTAGAAGCCGCCGGGGGTATTGTATGGCGGTGGAAAACCGGTAGCGAAATCGCGGAAAATCCAGCAATCGCAGCGCAGAAAACTCCAAAGGAACAACTCAACAGCATTGAAGTGTGCATCGTGCATCGACCAAAGTACGATGACTGGAGCTGGCCGAAAGGCAAACTCGAGCAGGGCGAATCGCATCGTCATGCCGCAGTGCGAGAAATCGGCGAGGAGACAGGCGTTTCCATCGCACTCGGCCCGTATCTGTGCGAAGTCGAATATCCACTGTCCGAAGAAGGCAAGAAAACCCGGCATTCACACGATCGCGCCGTCGACACCAAGCACACGTTGTATTGGATGGCGCAACCGATTTCCGGAGATGATGCGGAACATCTGCTTGACGCATTCGGCCCCGTGCATCGCGCGGATGTAGGCGAAATCAACGATATCGTGTGGGTTTCCGTGCGTGAAGCACGTAAAATCCTCACGCATTCCACCGATAAAGACACCCTCGCCATTTTTGTGGACCGCGTACAGGAGGGTGCCGCGACCGCGCAGAATCTGATGATCGTGCGTCACGCCAAAGCCGAATCGCGCAAATCCTGGAAAGGCACCGACGCGAACCGGCCGATCACTCCGAAAGGCGCGGCCGCGGCATTCGCACTCAACCGCGAACTCGCCTGCTACAACCCAACCCGCCTCGCAACCTCACCATGGCTGCGCTGCCAGGAAACACTGCAGGTGCTTAGCTGGCAGACCGAACGCCCGATGGAACACATCGACGCGCTCACGGAAGACGCCTTCGCCGAGCACCCGACCATCGCATGGCTGGCGTTCCTCAAGCAGATCCAGCTCACACTCGAGACCCGCGAAACCACGGCGATCTGCATGCACCGACCGGTTATCGGAGGCATGTTCGATCACTTGCGCGGACTATGCGCCCGCAAAGCGCTCTCCAAGCAGCTCATCGCCAAAACGCCGTTCATGCCTACCGGCACCGCCGTAGCGCTGTTTATAATCGATACGCCGCAAGGTCCCAGCATTATCGATATTCAAAAGGTTTCGCCCATTGTCTACTAGCATGCATTACGGTTCCGGATCGGTTGTACCAAGCCGTTCCGCCGGTTTCACCAACACCGGATCGCCGCGTCCGGCCCGCCCGGGGCAACTCGACCAGATGATGGCCGACAATATCGCGGGAGGTGCCGATCCGGCGCAAATCAACGAGATGAGCCACGCTTCGGCGGCCGCACTGTTGGACCGCGTGCATCATACGCAGGATGCCGAACTGGTGGAGCGCGTGCTCACGCTGGTGGACCGCGAGGGCGTTGACGTGATCGCCGAACTGTGGAGCAGCGCCGAGCCGGATTCGCTGCCGGGCATTCTGTGGCGGCTGTATCTGCTGCGCACGTGGATGCGGAAGAATCGCGAGTCGATCGCGCGGTTGTGGCGCGCTGGAGAGCCGGTTGCCACTACCGCCTCGGCGATTGCCGGCGTCGATCAGGCGCCCACGGAAGATGACATTGCGCATATTGCCGATTCGATTCTCGCAGGCGCGTTCACCGGCGATTTTGCGGTTGCGCTGGAACGTGCGGCCGCGTTCACCGACGTGGTTGCGTTGGGATTGCGCATCGAGGCACGCAATATGATCGCACGATTGAAAGCTGCGGAAGGTTCCGATAGCAGCGATTCCGGTATTTCCGCCATGGAAAAGCAGGTACGTACGAAATCGTCCCGTTTGATGCACACGGCCGGCAATCTGTTCGTCACGGCCAAGGATTTTCGCCATGGGGCGAATCTGTGGCGTCGCGGAAAACTGGAGTAACGCGTTCCGTGCCTGCCCCTGCACCTGCCTCTGCACCCACCTCTGTACCGCTACCGGAAGTGTTTTACGGCGCTCGCACCATCAATTCGCGACACGACGTAACGTACGGTCTGCAGCATCTGTAGAATAGGAACTCGCGCCGGGCCATGCATAGCCCCGGGCTCCATTTTTTGCCGCTGCGAGCGGCCTTTGCGCCGACAGGCGCTTTCGTGGTTCGGCGCTTTCCCTCTTCTTAAGTTTCGTTGCTTTTTTCATACGATTTTCAGTTTCTTTCTTGGCTCCTTTCCCAGTTCCCGCGCTTTTCCTCGCGATTATGGACTACGCTTAGAAGACATGGATATTCATGTTTTGAACCACCCGCTGGTGGACCACAAGCTCACCGTTCTTCGCGACAAGAACACCCCGTCCTCCACGTTCCGCGAGCTCGTTTCCGAACTCGTGATGCTTGAGGCCTACGAGGCCACCCGCGACGTCGAAGTCGTGGACAAGCCGATCGAGACCCCCGTCGCTCCGATGGTAGGCAAGCACATCGCTTCCCCGGCGCCGATCATTGTGCCTGTGCTGCGCGCTGGCCTGGGCATGCTTGACGGCATGACCAAGATGATCCCGTCCGCTGAGGTCGGCTTCCTTGGCATGAAGCGCGACGAGGAGAACCCAACCCAGCAGATCACGTACGCGAACCGTCTGCCCGACGATCTGAGCGGCCGTCAGTGCTTCCTGATCGACCCGATGCTCGCCACTGGCGGCACGCTGGTCGCAGCAACACATTACCTGGCCGAGCGCGGCGCAAAGGATGTTACCGCCGTGTGCATTCTGGGCGCTCCGGAAGGCCTGAAGTTCGTTGAGGAGAACCTCGACCCATCCATTAAGTTCAAGCTGGTGCTGTGCGCCGTCGACGAGAAGCTCAACGACAAGTGCTACATCGTGCCAGGCTTGGGCGATGCCGGCGACCGTCTATATGGCGTGATCGACTGACCGCATCAGAGCTCAACCGAATCAACCCAATCAGTCAATCAAGTAAATCGAATAAAAACGGCCTGCCACAACGCAAATCATGCGGCGGCAGGCCGAAATCATATGTAAAACCTCTACTGCTCGTCGGGGACGAACGCTTCGAAAATATGATGGTCGAACCAGTCATCGCACTGTGCGAGCTCGTCGCGGCTGCGCACTGTCCACGACACGGGAACGGCACCCATGAAACGAGCCAACCGTACCTGCGGACTGTTGCCGCCATGCCAATCGTAGGCGACGAAATCAGGGCGGGAAATCCAGTCGAAAATCAGCGCACCGGCCGCATATTCCTTGGCGAGCGCAGCAGGATCAGACGGCTTCTCCTCCCCCTGCGGCCACCAGGAAAGCTGGCCACGGCACACTTCCGGACGGTTCTCCTTATACCAGTTGACGGCTGCCGGATTGAACGATTCGATCACATACGCGCCGGAATAGGCCTGCAGCAGCGCGTCGCCCTTTTCCATGAGCTCGACATCGCGCGAACCCCACTTGGAATTGTCGTCGAACTTGTATTCGACGATCAGCGGCACACGACCCGCCACTACCTTGAGCACGTCGGCGAACAGTGGCACATGCTGGAAATACCCTTCCGGAGCGCTGTCAGGTGTGGTGACCAGCGGCGGATTTTCAAGCGAACCCGGCAACGGCGCTGCCACGGCGGCACCGGGGGCGTCGGTCGGGAACAGCGGGATGCGGGTCAGCTCATCGTACGTGAGATCGGCGATACGGCGTGGATCTCCGGCGACGCGCATCAGATCGCCGTCATGCACCACCACGATTTCGCCGTCGGCGGTCATCTGCAGGTCAAGCTCGATGCCATAGCCGGCTTCGCAAGCCGCTGCGAATGCCGCAAGCGAGTTCTCCGGAGCGATCGCACCAGTCACGCTGGGGCTGCCATAGCCGGCCTTCATGGCCATGCGACGTGCCAGCGCCACATACTCGCCGCTCTCGTTGGCATACTGCGCGGTCAGACCGGAACCCGCGTCATGCAGGCCACGATGCGCGTACCACACGTCGGGAATGGACGGCACATAATTGCGGCGCTTATCGGAGAAGGTACGCGGCGCGATCGCCCACACTGCGGCGCCTGCAGCGACTGCGCCGCCGAGCAGCGCCTTGTTGACGAATGATTTGGACATGGGCTTTCCTCCCTTACGCGGCCGCTCGCGCATTCTCTCGCGTTGGTTCTCACCGTTCGCGGCCATCGAATCTGTCTCTTCTGAGATTAGCCCATAAATCACAAAAACGGCGACCACCTACGCGATCCGCGATCGTATGTCGCCGTCTCAAGCCACCAACAGCCGAGCCATATCTCGACTATATATGGCAGATTTTGAGTCTCGTCACGAGGTATCTCACTTATATATGGCAGACTGGAGTCAGAAAACATGCGTTTTCATACCCCCTATATGGCTTTTTAGCGAAGTCTTCTGCCATATATAGGCGAGATGCTTCCTGACAGACCCGCAAATCTGCCATACATAGGCGAGTTATGAGCAAAATGGGGTCCGATGACGTCCGAGTTCACACAAACGTAGGGGTCGGACCCCAAAGGTCGGCGGCTGAATACGTCTGCTTGATCGTAGGCTTGGCCACTGAGCCGTGAAGAGGAAAGCCCAGTGGGTTTTCCTCAGGCGAAGTGAGCGGCTTGCCGCGAAGACCGCGTAACGGTACCTTGAGTGCGTCAAGCACACATATTCAGTCCAGAGACCGAGGCTGAGAACTTACCACTTTTATATTGGATTCAGTTACGCAGCTTGCCCCGCTTGGCTACGAAGATGCAGCACCCCGCCGTGGCCAGCACCGTCATGGCAATGACGATTGCCGTAGTAGCGACGCCTGTAGAGCTTAGCTTCTTCTTACGTTGAGACTGAGATTGCTGCGATGATTGCGGTTTCGCAGAAGGCTTGGCATTATTACCGTCCTGCTTGCCGTTGTTATTGTTATCCGGAGTCGGCTTTGGAGTTGGCGTTGGTTCCGGCTCGGGCTCAGGCGTCGGATCGGGGGTCGGGTCCGGAGTCGGTTCAGGTGCATGAACCTGCCATTCGGCGGCAGCCGGCGATGCACTGCCGGATTGAATCACCATGCGCAGCTTAGTGGTCTTCACCGCGTCAGTCCAGGTTGCCTCGCTCCATCCGCCGTTATCGGTACCGTAAGCGCCGGGAGCATTGGTGACCAATGTATATGTGGCATCGGGAATATCCACAAACGCATTCGTTCCAGCATCCCAATACTGCAGTTTCCACGACGCCGGCATTCCCAAGCCCCCTCCATCGGAGGTGAATTGCACACGGCTGGAATCGATGGTGACTTCGCGATCCCATTCGTAGTCGAGCTTCATTTCACCGGTATTCGGCCACGTACCCCAAATGCAGGCGTTATCAACCGTGCAATCGCCCGGAATGGTTTTGCCGTCGTTAAGCGCGGCAACACCAGCTGTCCAAGAAGACGCTTTTTTGTCCACGTCAGTGGCAACGGCATCTTGCTCGATATAGCCGGCCAACGGCGCCGACGTATCGGATGGAATATCTTTGACGCCCACAGCCGACATATTGCCAGCAATGTCCGAAGCCCGATAGCTCACCGTTTCGCGCTTCGACGAAGAAGCAGTAATCGCCGCACCTTCTTCATATTGCTGCCATTCGCCGTTTCCAACCCGGTATTCCACCGTTTTCACACCGGATCCAGCACCATCTGAGGCGGTCAATGCCATAGTGCGGGAAGCCGTATCTACCGAGGCGGTCACCGTAGGAGCCGTAGCATCCACACGCGCTTCCGCAGCAGCGATTTCGCTCACATTGCCGGCCGCATCAGTGGCACGCACACTCACTATACCCTCGCCAGTCACAGCCTTTACCGCAGTGTTCACATTCGTTCCGACGGTCACCCATGCGCCATCCCCGACCGCAAGTTCGAGTTTTGCGATCGGCGCAGCCGCATTGTCGGAAGCCGTAATAAGAGCGATCGGTGAAGTGACCAGCCAACCATCATTGCCAGCCGTGCCAGCCAATGCCACACGCACGGCAGGAGCAATGGTATCAGCCGGTTTTACGTAATCGTCGGAAACATGTACGGTCACGACTACGTTGCCGGCTGTCAGATCATCAGCCTGCTGCTTGGTTTCAATGCCAGCAACCACACCTTGCACGGTGAACTCACCCGCCTGCGCATACGAAGAAGCAGACACCGTGCGCCACAAAACCGGAGTTTCCACTGTTTCCGAGCCGTACGCGACTTTCACCGTGTTCGACAATTCCGGCGCGTCTCCGGTCTTGGCGTAGACGTCGGCTGGCTGTTCAGCCACAACTGCTCCCTGTTGCGCGTATACTTCCCATTCAGGAACGCCAACGGAAGCATAGCCCCCGTCAACGGCTTGCGCGGTCATGTCAAGTTTGAGCGCAGTGGTGGTCACTGCGTCGAATGTCACTTCATTAGGCGCGTTCTTGCCTGTATCCACGCCGTATTCGCTGGAATCGGGCACGTCCTTCCAGGAACCGTCTGCGTCAAGATATTGCAGTTTCCATGAGGCAGGGGCACGCAATGCGTTCGCATCGGTATCGAACCAGACTTTCGATCCATTCACACGTACAGCGCCATTCCACTGGTAGATCAGTGAATCGGAGGATTGTGTTTGTGGCATCTTTCGATAGTTCGTCCAATGGTTCGGCGGTACTACAGCAGTTTCCAGCACTCGCCCGTCGTTCACGGAACCCTTGTAGGCGGGTGTTTCGGTGTAGGTCGCGTCCACTGACGCATAGGGGGCCACGTTGCGTGAGGGTTGCAACCGTTCGGCTTTGGTCGGATGCGAAACGGCGTTCATGCGCCCGCCATTCCACGTCACTTCATCGATGCAGACTGCACGGCGGAAGTCAGTACCACCAGTCTTGTCTCCAGTGTGGTAGGTGACCCACCATTTGCCGCCGAATCGTTGAATCGACGGATGCATGGTGGTGGACGATCCCGATTCGACGATTACGCCTTGGTACGTCCACGGCCCAAGAGGGCTTGCCGACGTGGAGTATTGCACGCACGCCTGATAGTTGGATTCCACGCAGGTCGCCACTCCCGACCCGGGTTTGCCACCGTCGTACACGTTGTAGTAGGTGTCTCCTTCACGGAACACCCATGCCGCCTCAAAGAAGCCTTTGGGCCCGTTGGCATAAGCGCCGCCGTTGTTGCCCAAGGTCAGCGACGCGTTCACTTGGTTCGCATAGTCGCTGCCAAGCACGTCTTTGCTGGCATCGTAGTCGGGTATGTTGGCGAGCGCGTCGGCGTCACGCATATTGTAGATTTTCGGCGCTCCGTCCGCCGTTCCGTCCATGGTTTCCACGGCAACATATGAGGTGCGGCCAGTGTTGGCGTCCCGCTGCATTTTTACGGCGAGTTCGCTGTTGAAGGTGCCGAAGTGCAGATATCCGGTACCGTCATTGTCCACGAAGAATGCGGGATCGATGGTTTCGATTTGCGTCTGCGTGGTAGTCAGCAACGGCGCTCCGATGGCGTCGACCCATGGTCCGAGGGGGCTTTTTGATTTGGCCACGCCGATGGAGAACGGGTCGGCTCCCGCGGCTGCGTTCCTGTCTTTGACTGGAACGTAGTAGTAAAACCAGTCGTCGGCCGTGTCTGCGGTGCCAGCATCGTCGACTACTACTTGTCCTGCGTAGGCTCCGTCGCCGGTTGCCCAGTCGAACAGGTCGGCTTTGGCGATGGTCTTGTAGTGCGTCCATTTGCCGGATTCCGGATTGTCGGTTACGTAGACGCCCCAGTCTTTCATATTGAAGGACCCGTAGGTTGGTTCGGCCTCGTCGTGTCCTGTGAATACGAAGAGTTTGCCATCGTATTCAAGGGTGGATGCGTCTGCGGAATAGTAGTTTTGCGACAGGTCGTTGGGGGTATTGGTTCCTTCGTTCTGCCCGATGGGGTTGCGAAGGGTTGCCGGCAACGCACTGTTGTCGATTTGTGTGACGGTGACGTCGGGATTGCCGACCGGCAGATCGTTGTAGGCGTGTCCGGCGACGCTGGGCGCGGTACTTGCGTCGGCCGCGTTGGCTGTCTGCATGGTTGCGATTGCTCCCGTGCATAAGGTGGCTGCGGCTGCGATGCCTGCCACCAGCGTCTTCATCGACGCATGTGAGATGTGCGAAAAGCTCATGAATATTCCTGTTTTCACGATTGGATATTGAAAAGTCCTCTTACGGATTGCTTAGGCTACGTTGGTATTCCTCGTGCGATCCGTAAGAGGACTTGAGCAATTGCTAGCGCTGGTCGCGGTTGCGGCGCGTCAGCATGATGGCGGCTCCCGTCAGCAGGACGATCATTCCTACGACGGCGATGCCGATGACATTGCTGCCGGTGCTGCTGATTGCGGCACTGACTTCAGACTTGGAAACCGGCTTGTTTCCAGGCTTGGCATTCGGCTTGGGGTCGGTCTTGTCGTCGTCCGGCTTCGGCGCTGGCTTGAGTTCAAGTCCGGCGATGGCCTCGGTCAGCTGCTTGACTGCGGCATCCGCATCAGCTTGGGTGGCGTTCTCATCGTTCAGCACCTTGGAGGCGGCATCCACTGCTTCAGCCAACTTCTTGGCGCTGGCTTCGGTGTAGAGGTCACCGCTGACGCCCTGTGCCTGGTCAAGAACCGTCTTCAACTCAGTGGTGTCGGCTTTCTTCACCAGTGTCTGCTGGGCTTCTTCAAGCTGCTTGATGGCCGCATCCACCTGATCCTGGGTGGCGCTCTCGTCCGCATACACCTTTTGAGCGTTACCCATGGCTTCGGAGAATGCCTTCCAGCTGTTCGGCGTGAAATTAGCTTGTTGCACGGAACCGGCTGCGTTGATGGCGGATTCGAGCCTGCTCTTGTCCACGCTTGGTTCCGGATCAGGGGTTGGATCCGGGTCAGGAGTCGGTTCCGGATCAGGAGTGCTTTCCGCAGCATGCACGCCCCACTCGGCAACCGCCAGACCGAAGGTGACGCCCTCGGCGGTCGGCGGATCAAGCACCAAGCGCAACGACGTGGTCTTCACCGGAGTGAACGTGGCCACGCTCCAGCCTTGAGCATCGTCAGAGGCACGTGAGGCCGGGGAATTACGCACGGTGGAGTATTGCGCATTCTCCACATCCTTCCATATACCATCAGAAGCCAAGTACTGAATCTTCCAGCTGTCCGGAACATCCAAACCACCCTTGGCATCATTACGCTCCGCGAAGTTGGCCCAGAACTGCACACGGCTGGAATCGACGGTGGCTTCCTTGCTCCAGGTGTACTGCGCGTACATGCCAGCGGAAGCTTGGCCCCAGCTGCCCCACACGCGGCCATTCACATCGGCGTCATCATCAGACGGCCACGTATCGTCAACCAGCACACCATCGTTGAGCTTGCCGGAAGCCGGAGACCAGCTCGCCTCGGCACTCACCGTGGTGTCAATGGCCCTGCCTTCAATCCAACCAGTCAACGGAGTATCGGGCTCCGGCTTGGGATCCGGCGTCGGCTCAGGATCAGGATCGGCACCACCATTCGGATCGGCGACCACATGCACTGTAATCTTGGCCTGCGAGCTTGAACCCTCAGCCGTGCCGGACACCTCATAATCGCCGATGGTGTCCAATTTGACGCCGGCAACACTTGCCTCATCCCACATAACCGTGCGATCGTCAAGCATGCCGTTGGGGAATCGCACCGGAACCACAGACGGCAAAGCCACCGACTTGGAATTCTGGTACACCGTCTGTTCGATCGGCTGAGCCGCACCAGCAGTCTGAGACTGCGCGTCGGAACGCACGCCAATAGTGGCCTTGGTTCCAGCGAGCGCGCCAATAACCGTTCCGGAAACCGCAAACTCGCTATCGGAAGCAAGCTGATCGTCAGTGATGGCATCCCACGCAACACTCAAGTCACGACGGGAACCGTCCGTATAGCTGGCACTCACCGTCTTCGGCAGATTCACATCGGCAGCCTTGCTGCCAGTCTGCACCATACGATTCACGCCATCCACGCTCACCGGATCAAGCGCATACGCCTCAAATTCGGTAGCACCAACAATGGCACCCTTCGGGAACAGCACACGCAACTTGTTCGTCTCCACCGTTTCGGCAAAACGAACCTCATTGCCTTCACCCTGCATCGTGGTATAAGACTGGCCGGCGGCAAGCTTCACATCCTGCCAATCGCCATTCTCATCCGCATACTGCAACTTCCACGACTTGACCATCGGCACACCGCCACCGTCAGTCCAGAAGAACAGCTTCGCCTTCTTCAACGGAACAGTGCCATCCCAGGCAAGCTGCAGCCACGGCTCGGTACCGGTATTGTCACCCCAATTATTCCAGGTCTCATTCGGAGTATTGGTATACAACACCTGACCGTCGATAACCTTCTTGGCATTGTCCTTCGCCTGATATGGATTGGTGAAGCTGGCGCTCGCAGTGGACTGTGAAGCCACATTCACCGTGCCGTCGGAAGGAATGCCGTGAACGGTGACTTCCTTGAAACCGGTCTTCTCACCGTCGAATGCGGTGAGTTTGAGCACATAGTCACCCTCACGGTTGAACGTGACCGTAGTGTTGGCAGCGGTTGCGTCGACGAACTTCGCTTCGCCGTTTTCAGGGCCAGACACCTGCTCCCATGTGGTGGTGAGCGTGTCAGACGGCAGGCCGTCGTCCTTCACCGTGCCCACCAGCTGCGCACCGGACGAGGTGCTGCTGGCAATGTAGGCGTCAACGCTTGGCGCCTGGTTCGTAGGTTCGCCTTCCGGCACAATGTCGGTTTCGTAGGCCTGAATCTCCTTCAAGCCAATGGCCTGACCTGCTTGCGGAGTGAAGGTGGCACGAATGGCTTTGGCCACGACCTTGGAGAACTGCACGCGGTTGTAGTTGGCTCCCGCGTAAGTAGGCGTACGCACCTGGTTCGGCAGGACATGCCATGCGCCGGCCTCATCCTGATATTCAAGCGTGTACACCGACGGCTCACTGTAGCCGGCAATCGTCTGGCTGGACGAGGTCTGGTAGAAGTACAAACGCACGTCGTCGATGTTCTGCACGCCATTCTTGAACGTTACGGTCAGCGAATCCTTGGCGTTCTTGGATCCCTTGGTGCCCCAGAAGGATTCCATCACGTTCTTGCCGTCCACTGCATTGGTTGCCGGGTATCCCTTGGTTTCGTAAGTGGCTTCCACATCGGCGTCCTTGGCCACGTTGGCCTGGCTCTTGGACGCTTCGTCCACGTTCTGTCCGGACTGCGCGAAGATCTGCGTAACCCTGCTGTTCGATGCGTAGGTCACTTCGTTGGCGTTCGGCATGGTGGCGGTGGTCGCGCCGGTGATCACCGCTCCGGAATCATCGGCAACCTCAACGGTTCCACTGGCCGGATCGTAGATGAGGTGGGCGAGCTTATCGGAGGTGAACACGGCGTTGCCGTCCACATACAGGGTGTATCCCTTCGGAGCGTTGTAGGTGCCGTCGTTGTTCCATACGATCGACAGATCCTGCCCGTGGTAGCTCAGGTTGTTGACGGTGAAGTGGTTCCAACCGGGAATCTCGATCGGATTGAGTTCGATCTTGTTGTCTTCACGCGGAACCATACCTGCCACGTCTTCCACAATCGTCCAGTTGGTGGTGCCAAGCTGGGTGTGGTGAATCCAGGAACGGTAGGTGATCTTTCCACCGTTCTTGCTGGCGTCGGCGTTCTTCTCCGGAATCGTGCTTCCTGCGGAATTATTATCCATATTCCAGAATTCGTTCTGGTCCGGATACTGGTTGTCGCCTCCCTGATAATGCGAGAACGCCACCCAATACAGCAGTTTCTTGAACGATTCGTTCGTGATATATCCGTTGTCTGCAGCATTATAATCACGGATTCCCGCAGAATAGATTTGCAGCAGCGGAGTTGCATTGATAATGGAGAAATTGTTTGATCCTGGGAAATTCAGCGCCTTCTTGTCTGCCTGATTCGCGGTGAAGAACGGGAAAATCGGGAATTCGTCGGCATCTTCGAACAAGCGCAACGCACTATCGTAATCATCATTGCCGGTCGGCATCAGACCTTCGGAATACGGATAGTAGTTGTTGAGTTCCTTGTATTTCGCGAATTGACCGTCGTTCAGCCACTTGTGCAGCAGCAGTTTGCTGTCGGAATCCCACAGGTTGTCGAGCACATCCTGCTTGATGGCGTCGGCGATCTGCTGCATTTCAGCGGCTTTTTCGGTGTCTCCGGCAGCCTTGTATGCTTGCGCGGCGGCATTGGCGTTGGCCCACATGTTGGCGGAACCGTCGGCACGGTCCATACGCTGGCCGGAACGACCGGGTTCGGAGAACGACACCGCGTCGGCATCGTTGCCGGTCATGGACCACCACGACCAGTCGATCAGCTTGTTGCCGTTGCTATTCTGGTTGTCGTTGCTGTCTGGCTCGCTTTGCGAATTGAGCAGACCTTTGACATCTTCGGAACCGTAATCACCCAACGCTTCAGCCAATGATGACGGGCCGCCGTGCACCTTGTAGGAGTCCCAACCGGCCTTGGTGATGTACTGCGTGTAGCTGTGGTTCCAATTGGCTGGATCGCCCGGATTGTCGTGGTAGTAGTAATACCCGGACTGGCCTTTCTTGGCTGTCTGCCCGGCCGACACCCAAGTGCCGTACGAGTATTCGGCGTTACGGAACCACTTGGTGTCGTTGATGAACATGCCGGATGTCAGCACGATCTGGTTGTTGTATCCGAGCACGCCTTCGATGGAGGTCGGATACTGGAACGTATTGCCCGGCATATTGGCGTCCAACATGTTGAAACGGCTCAGCCACCAGCGGTAGAACACAGTTTTGTCGATATTGTGTTCCTGGGTTTCCACGTAAGGAATGTTATCGACCCACCACTGGTTGTAGGTGGTCACGGAATCCTTGTAGGAAGCGGCCGGATCGGTGAGATCGCCGTTGAATCGGGCTTCGTATTCCGCGGTGGAGTCCGGCAACTCGTTGGCGATCAGGCCAAGCTGCAGCTTGGTGGTTTGTGGCACGTTCGCTTCCAAGGTGAGGGTGGAAGCGAGTTTGCCGTCCTTTACGGTGAAACCGTTGCCGGAGAACCGTGGATAGATGGTGGTCAGATCGTTCTTCACATTGAAGCGACCGGTCAGTTCAGTGTCGCCGTCATTGCCGTCTTGTGCGAATGGCGAGGCTGCTGTCAGCGTTACGTCACCGCCGGTGGTGCTGGTGATGGTGAAATTCGCGACCATCACATTGGTGTAGGTGATGTACTTGACTTCGGTGACGGTAATGGTCTTGTCGCCGTTGGTGAATTCCGTGGTGAAGTAGCTTGGCGTCTGTTTGCGCTTGTCGGTGTTCTCGCGCAGGGTCTGCTTGGAACCGCCAATGCTTACCTCAACGGTAAAGCCGTCGTTGCCGGTCTGATCCCAGTATGCGACATCTCCTACGAAACCAAGTGCTTCCGGCGTATGCGTGTACATGAATGCGGCACGGCCACGTGAGAACAGGTATTCGTTCTTGTCTGCGCCCGCATAGTTGTAGTCGCCAGCATCGTTGGTGCCGGTACCGTTTGGTGCGGTGCCTGTGCGCGTCAGCATCTTGTCGATCCAGAAGTCGTGTGCGGTGTCGGTTCCGGCACCGTTGGCAACATCCGCATCGAACACCTGCTTGAGGTAGCTTGTCGAGGGATCGAAAGCGACGCCGGTGCCCGGAATCGGGTCGGCGGCCCCCTTGAAACTCGGATACCCCATGGCAGAGTTCGGATTGGCCAGCGCATCATTGGCGTATGCGGTCGTCACACCGCCAGACAACAGTGTGGCCACTGCCGTCAGCACGCCCAATGACGTGACAATCCCTTTCTTCCTTGTTGATGGTGTCATCAATTCCTCCTACATGGACCATCGTTGGCCCTTGGTTGCCAAGGCTCGTTCCCTGGCATCCAACTTTCTTTCTGTAGGAATGAGAGTCGTGCGATGGACATGAGATTGGAGCGTCCACCGACATTTCAAGAATACATGACGCGAATACGGTTTCGCAAATTTTCTTTCAGTTTTCTCCAATGCTTTTCTAAGTGAACTGCCATACGATGGCTTTTATGCGAAAAGGAAAGTTTTCGCATTTCCCGTCTTATACTAGGGGCTATGACAAAACCGGCCACCCCATAAGGGGCAGCCGGTCTCTCATTCCAGTCAGCGCGGCGCATTCGGCTCCAATCGATCACGCCGCACTCACCCGCTTCCCGGCACCATGGCACTCATAGCGCCGGGTAGCAAGTCTTTCTTTTGTTTAGCTGCGCAACCACACGTTCATTTGGCCGAGTTCGCGGTTGGCCCATGCGTAGTAGGGCACCAGCTTGAGCGACGTCCGCTCATCTGAGGCGTCACGCTGAGCGGACATGTACAACGGGGCGTCCACGGCATCCGCAGCCTCACGAACGGCAGGCAACGTCACCGCGTCAACACCTCCAAGCAAATCACTCTCGAAAGTAACCGTGGCATCCGCGGCATCCACGCCATCAGCAAGACGGTACGTCCACAGATCGCCGGCATTATCGGCTTGCTCCGCGCAATAGACGAGCGGACCGCGCATCACCGCAACACGACCCGCATCGCAACGCACATGAGAGTTGGCACGCACCAATCGCACTGCCATATCAAGATCCAGCACCACATGCAATGCAGTTCCCGGAGCAACTGCGAAATATACGAAACCGTTTTCCGGAGCCGTCTTCACAGCAACACCATCGCATGTCAGCGCATAGGAATCAGCCGACCATGTGGGAATACGCACGCCGAAACGTACCGAATCAGCCGCCTCAGCGGGCAATTCCAGCATGTACTCAATATGACCGTTCCACGGAAAATCGGAACGCTGCTCCACATGCAACCCGGAATCAAAACTTGCCTGATTCGCAATGAACTGGTGAGCGAGCACCGTGCGACCGCCGTCACGTTCGGTATACACATAACGGTCCACCGACGCGATCAATCGCGCGACATTAGCTGGGCAGCATGCGCAGCCAAACCAATCGACACGATGCGAAAGCACATGATGCCGATCCGGATTGTCCAAACCGTCCGGCGAAGTCTCCAACGCATTCACATAGTAATACTGCTTGCCATCAAGGCTGATGCCCGCGATGGCACCATTGAACAGCTCACGCTCAAGCACGTCGGCATATTCACCATTCGGTTCCAACAGAAGCATTTGGCGGGCAAACATGCTCATCGCCACAGAAGCGCACGTTTCGCCATACATGGTGTCGTTCGGCAGATCGTAATCGTACGTGAACGACTCCCCCACATGTGTGGAACCGATCGCACCCGTTACATACATGCGTTTCGACACGATGTTGTTCCAAAAACGATGCGCCGCATCCAGCAAGCCCTGATCACCGGTAATACGCGCCACATGTGCGATTCCAGTGCATAAATAGGCCACGCGCACAGCATGGCCGTCAGCGGTCTGCTGCTCGCGCACCGGCTGCGCGGCTTGGAAGTACGTGGGCTTGTAGAATCCCAGATCCCGGAAAATGTAGTCGTTGTCGACAGCGGCGATCTGCTTGGCGTAGAACTGCGGATCCTGACCACGCACGTCGATGAGATACCGCGCCAGATTCAGATAGCGCTCCTCACCGGTCGCATCATACAGCTTCGCCAACGCCAATTCGATTTCCGGATGCCCATCAGCACCGTGGATCTTGCCGTCCTCCGGGCCGAAATTGGCATCGATGCAATCCGCCATACGGCACGCCACGTCAAGCGCCTGCTGGTTACCGGTCACCTCATGATAGGCGACAGCAGCCTCAATATAGTGGCCCATGACATACATTTCATGGCTTTGCTGAATCAGTGTGAAACGCTCACGATGCGCCCATTCACCGGTTTTGATTTGGTACGGAGTGTCCAAATATCCGTCCGATTGTTGCGCACGCGCGATGAGGTCGACGGTTTCATCGCACAGTTCCCGCAATTGCGGATCAGGATGATACGACAGTGCGTAAGCCGCTTCCTCCAACCACTTATATATGTCGGAATCCTGGAAGACCATGCCATGAAATTCACCGGCCTCATCACCGGCTGCGATACGCAGATTCTCCACGGCATGACTTTTATTATCGGCAAGCTGATTGCCAGCCGGATCATCCGGAACTTCAGTGGCAATCTCATCATTCATCACACCCCACTGATAGGGAATGACGGATTCAACGATCTGGTCGCGACGCTGCTTCCAGAAAGGAGAAGTAATAGTTACATTCATGATATTTCCTTAAGATTAAGGACTTCGCCAGCCCTTGACGGCTCTTGGCTACTCCGCCTTCGGTTCTGCTCAGGCCGGAGCCTGGAAACAGTCCACTGGGCTGTCTCCCAAGGGCTGACATCGCCAGGTGTCAGCCCTTGACGGCTCCAGCCATAAACCCTTTGACGTAGTACTTCTGGAGGGCTAGGAAGAGGATGGCTGCGGGGATCATCAGAATTACGACGCCAGCTTCGGTGGCACCGTAATCAATGACGCCCATAGTCTGCTGACGCATGTTCACCAAAGCGAGCGGCAGCGTGGCGTTCGACGAACTCGACAGGTACAGCGGAATCATGAAATTGTTCCAAGCCTCAAGGAAAGCAAGCAGACCGACAGTGACCATCGACGGCTTGACGACCGGCACCAGAATCTTAATCAGCGACTGCAGGGAGTTGCAGCCATCGACCATGGCGGCCTCTTCCATATCCTTCGGAATCGCATCGAAAGCATTACGCATGATGAACGTGCTCATCGGCAGCTGGAACAAGGTAATAACCAAACCGACACCCAGCAAGGAATCGTTCAGACCAATATCCTTGTACCACACCATCAGCGGAATCAGCAGAGACGCATACGGCACCATCAAAATGGACAACGTCACCATGAATCCGAGATTGCGGCCCGGATAGTCGAAACGGGAGAACGAATAGCCTGCGAGCGTGCACACCACCACGGAGAACACCACGGCGACCAACGTCACCACCACCGAGTTGAACAGGTACTTCGGCAGGCCTTCCTGGTAGCCGAACAACGTCAGATAGTTGTTCACACCCCAGCCCTTGGATTGTGCGGAACCAGGCTGCGGACTGAACGAGCAGACCACCACCCAGATCAGCGGCGAAATGAAGACCAGAGCCAGCAGACCTTCGAGAATATAGACGATTACGCGCTTCCACAATGGAGTAGTCATGTGAGTTCCCTCCCCTTGCTCACTTGGTGTTGTCGCGCATACCGCGCATCTGGATGGAATTGATCACTACGAGGGCCGCAAGCACGATCAGCGACAGTGCGGCCGCCATGCCCAGATCCTTCTTGGAATCGAATGCGAAGTTATAGATGAGCTGCACTACGGTCATGGTGGAATTGTTCGGACCGCCCTTGGTCAGAATGAAGAACTGGTCGAACGCGAGGATGGAACCGGTGACGCAGTAGATCAGACACATCACGATGGTCGGCTTCATCAGCGGCAGGGTGATGGAACGGAAAATGCGCCACGTGCCAGCACCGTCCATGCGCGCGGCCTCATACAGGTCGCCCGGAATGGCTTGCAGGCCGATCATCATGAGCAGCATGTAGTAGCCGGAGAAACGCCAGACGATCACAATAATGGTGGCCCACAGCGCGCTCTGGCCGGTGGCGAGCACGGAACCGCCCTCATCCATCAATCCGAAGAAGCTCAGGATCTTGGTGACGGGGCCCACCTGCGGGGAGTACAGCGCGTAGAACAGCAGCGAAGCGGAGGCGAGACCAGTTGCGGACGGCAGCAGGAAGCACGTGCGCAGCATATTGTTCCACTTGGTGCTTTCCTGCACGATCAGCGCCAGGCCAAGGCCAAGCACCAGCAGGAAAATCGTGACGATCACGGTGTATTCAAGTGTGAACAACACCGACTGTCCGAGCAGTTTATTTTCGAAAACCTTGACGAAATTCTCAGGGAAATTCCAACCACGGTTACCGCCCATCAACGACCAGCGGGAACCGGCCATGATGACGAGCAGCACGATTGGCACGAAGAACAGCATGATGATCATCAGCCAATCAGGCAGCGCATACAGCAGGCCACGACGGGTTGCCTCCGCCTTGGCCTTGGAACGATGCGTCTTCACTGGCGCAGCGTTCTTGGAAACAGTAGTCATATTCCCTCCTTGGAACACTTTTGGCGACTCTCTCTTGAATCGTTCGGGGTTTTCGACATAAATGGCCAAGCGATTGGATATGCGTTTGGAAGTGCGATTCCGTCTCGTGCGGCCGTTGAAATCCGCCATGAAGACCGACATTGTTTTTGAATTATTGTCGATCTTCATGGCAGACCACAACTGTGGTCTGTCGATTTTTGTTTTCGATATTCAGTTATTCGATATTCAGTTGTTCTTAAGTTATGTAAATCGGGGAAAGGAGAAAAAGGAGGAGAAGTTTGTTTTCAGTGGCTCACCTCACTGACCCAGCACGTCGGTGATGGCCTGGTTGTCGGCCTTGAGATCGCCATCGCCCCAGACTGCGTTCTGGATGAGCAGCTGCCACGGGGAACCGGCTGCGTTGAAGGCCTCATTGAAAGCTGCGGACTTCGGGGTCTGGCCATTGCCGTCGATGATTACGGAGTTGATGGTCTGGACGCGAGGATCGGCATCGTCGTAGGCGGTCTTCAGGGTCTGGATGTTGGATGCGGTGTCGCCGTTGGCTGCGAAGACTTCCTTCTGGGCGTCATCGCTCATGAGCCATGCGAGGAAGTTCCAAGCCTGAGCGACGTGCTTGCAGTCCTTGGAGATGCCCATGGCATCGCCGCCGAGGAACGTGGAGGTCTTGCCTTCCTTGGTGCCCGGGATCGGGGTGACACCCACTTCGAAGCCGCCGTCCTTCTCAGCTTCGAACAGTGCGGTGGAGGAGGTGTTCGGATACGGCATCACACCGATGTTGCCGTTGGCGAACGGAGCGGTCCAGGTGGCACCGGTTTCTTCCTTGGAGCCTGCGCCCAAGCCGTTGGTGGTGTTGGCGAGTTCCTTGTAGGCGTCGAGCACGGCCTTCATGGAATCGTTGTCGAGGGTGGCTTCGGTGCCATCTGCGTTCATCACGGATTCGCCGTCAGCCCACACGGACGGGAACAGGTCGAACACGAGAGCGCCACCGGACTGGCCGGCCAAGTAGGAGCCTGCCACGCCGTCCTTGTTGAGGGCCGCGACCGCCTTGGCCTGCTCAACGAACTCGTCGATGCTGCTCGGACCCTTCTCCGGGTCAAGGCCTGCTTCCTTGTACAGATTCTTGTTCCATACCATCACGGAAACGTCGGTGATGAACGGCAGCGTGTATTCCTTGCCATCCACGGTACCGGCTTCAATGTGGCCCTGCTGCAGGTCGGACTTGTTGTCGAGTCCGTCGATCTGCTTGGTGATGTCGGTGAAGATGCCTTCAGAAGCCCAGTACGGAATACGCACCACGTCACCGGCGAGAATGTCCGGAAGGGAATCGGTCTGGGAAGCACCACCAACCTTGCCTTCCATATCGTCGTTCGGAATGATTTCCAGCTTGACCTGGTTCTTGTGGGAGGCGTTGTAGGCCTTCACCGCGTTCTTGGCCTGACGCTCCAGCGGAGAACGGGTCCACAGAGTGATCTCAGTGCCGTCATCAGTGCCGACTGCCGGAATATCGGCCGGAGCCGCGGATCCACCACTGCTGGAACCACCGCCGCATGCAGCCATCGGAATAAGCAACGCGGTTGCCGCGATGCCGGCAATAACGCGAGTGACCTTGTTGAAAGACACCATGTCTACTTCTTTCTCTATGTATCGCTCAGCTTTGAGCCATCCGGCGGGCCTTCCGCCGTCTGCCTTCACGATTTCCGGTTGTTCTCCTTCGATTGAACCGTAGTGCGAAAGCCTTTTCTCAGTATATGGTTTTCTCCAGATTTTGCAAAATCGCTTTCGCACATCAGAATGCAAAGGTATTCATGTCGATAAAACCGTTATAAATAAACGATTCTTAGCATTTTAAGAATCGTTTATGACAGCAAAAAATGACGTGAGATGCAGAAAATGCGAAAGAAAAATGTGTTCATTTTCGCAAATGCGAAAGTTTCGCAATTTGCAAGTGAAAATGTCAGCAATCGGCTATATAAAGCCGTTTTGTCCACTTTTTGACACGATGCGAAAACTTTCGCAGTTTTGTCGTATAATATTACGCAATACAAGGGCGGCGAAGCGCATCGACGCGCAGCCAACGTTTTCGTCACACCGTAAAAAAAGGGGAACATCATGGCAACTGCAGATACTCACTCAACAGCAAGGCTTGAAGATGTAGCAGCGCTGGCCAACGTGTCTTTGGCAACGGCTTCAAAGGCGCTGCATGGCAAACCGCGCGTCAGCGAAGACACCCGCGAGCGCGTGATGGAGGCAGCGCGGCAACTCAACTATTCCCCGAACAAGCTGGCGCAATCGTTGGCAAGCGGCAGAAGCGGAACCATCGGTTTGGTCACTTCCGATCTGCAAGGCCGTTTCTCCACGCCTATTCTTATTGGCGCCGAAAACGAGCTGCGCGCACAATCGACATCGGTACTACTCGCCAATGCTCGCGGTGACGATGCGCTGGAACGCAGCCATGTAGAGAAACTGCTGTCGCTGAAAGTGGACGGCCTGCTGATTGTGCAGTGCGAGACGAATCCGCGCCCGTCGCTGGGGCGTGATTGGGGCGTGCCGCTGGTGTATGTGTATGGTCCTTCCACCGATATCAACGATTGTTCGGTGACGTGTGACAATGTGGACGCCGGGCGCATGGCCGTGAATCATCTGATTTCGTGCGGACGCAACCGTATCGCCATTATTGGCGGCGATGAAACGTATACGGCCTCCACCGACCGCACCAAGGGCGCGTTGGAAGCGTTGGCCGAGGTTGGTTTGGAACCGGCTGGCCCGATTCGCTATGGCCGTTGGGACGAGAATTGGGGGCGTGCCGCCACCAGACTGCTGCTCGACCAAGGCGTGAAGTTCGACGCCGTGGTATGTCAGAGCGATCAGCTGGCACGAGGATGCATTGACGCGTTGAAGTCGCAGCATCTACGCATTCCTGAGGATGTGGCGGTGATCGGCCACGATAATTGGGACGTGCTCACCAAGAGCTCCCGCCCGCCGCTGACCAGCATCGACAATGAAACGGAACTCATCGGCCGCAAAGCTGCCCGCTACCTGATGGACGCCATCAACGGCCAGCCCCACCACGGCACGGAATACCTCTCCTGCCGCCTCATCCAACGCGAATCCACTCTCCCCCTAGACTAGCGTCATCGCTTTTTGTTGGAACGTCCCTTGAAGTAAATGTCGAACACGATCCAGGCGGACAAAACGAACGCGATCACATAGCCGAGGAAACCGACGATCGGAATACCGAAAATCACCGGTTTGATGCCCGCATAGTACACGATCGACGAGCCGATGAACAATCCGACGACGATCAGCGCCATCGTAAGCCTGTTCACCATGTTGGCAAGCAGATGGATCGGTTCCTGCGAGCCGACCATCTCCATATTCACGCGCAACTGGCCGCGCGTAAGCATACGGGAGGCCACTTTCAGCTCATTGGCGGCAGCGAGCAGACTGTGCAGCGCCTGATGGCCTTCGATAACCAGCGATTTCGCCTCATCCTTGGCGAAATCCTTCTTCGACGTGCTTGCGGCGATATGGTCGGAGATGATCTGAATCATATTCACGTCTGGAATGAACTCGTCGAGCAGGCCTTCCAAAGTGACCAGCGCACGCCCGACCGTGGTGACGGTGCTCGGCACTTCAATGCCGTGTCGTTGCGCCATTTGCGTCAATGCGGTGAGCATGGCGGCGATATCCAGCTCGGCCAAATCCACTGTGCCGAATTCCTTGACGATCACATCCAAGTCGGCCAATAACGCCGGATAATCCTCCGGATCGGCCTCGGCACCGGCGAAACGCAGCAGACCGTCGGCAAGCGCGGGCGAATCCTGTTTGGCGACCGCGAAAATCATGTCTTTCAAGACGGAACGGGTTTTGGCATTAAGCCGGCCCGTCATGCCTAGATCGAGCAGCACGATCTGCCCGCCGCGCACCATGATGTTGCCCGGGTGCGGATCCGCGTGGAAGAAGCCTTCGTCAAGCACTTGCGTGGCGTAATTGTCGACCAGTTTGGTGCCGATTTCCTTCAGATCGTAGCCCGCTTCGATGAGCTCATCAGGATGCGAGACGGAAATGCCTTCGACGTAGTCCATGACCACCACGTGTTCGGTGCACAGGTCGGAGTATGGCTTCGGGCAGTCCATGTATTTGTAGTGTTCGCAGAATCGTTTGAATTCCGCCAGATTTCGCGCTTCGATCATGAAGTCGGTTTCGGCTTCGAAGGTGTCCCACAGTTCTTCGACCACGCCGGAGAGATCGACCACTTGGGCGCTGGGCATGGTTTTGGCGGCTATTCGTGCGATGGTGCGCATGATGGACACATCCTGTGCCATGGTTTCGCGCACGCCCGGGCGTTGCACTTTGACGGCCACATCTTCTCCGGTAGTGAGTTTCGCACGATGCACTTGCGCGAGGCTTGCCGATCCGAGCGGTGTGGCGTCGATATGGTCGAAGATTTCGCCTGCCGGGCGTCCGTATTCGTCTTCCAGCACTTGCAGGACGGTGCCGTACGGCATGGGGTCGGCGTCGGCGCGCAGTTTGGCGAGTTCGTCGCAGAACGATTGGGGCAGGATTTCGGATCGCATGGATAGGATCTGCCCGACTTTCACGAAAGTTGGGCCAAGCGCTTCGAACATGAGCCGCATTTTGACGGGGGTCAGGCCGTGCACAATGTCGAATTGGTTGACGATTTGCGCGATTTGCGCAAGTCTCTTCAGTTTGCCTCGACGAGTCAGGTGGTAGCGCTGCGAGAATGAGTCTTTACGCGGGCCGAACAGTCCGATGGTTTCGGATTGCGTAAAGGTTGCGTCGTTCTGCTTGCCTTGCGATTGCGGGATTCCCGTTTTTCCCGCGGATTTGGCTGCCGTTGCCGCAGCCGCGTCGGACGAGGGGTTCGCCGTCGGATTGATCACCGCGTTGACTCGGTCGGAAAGTGTGACCGGCTCCACGCTTTCGGGGCGGGCCGCATCCGGCTCGATCGGAGAATTCAAAGACATATCGCTGCTCGCAAACGTTGGTCGGATTACGATGAGTGGGATTCATGAGGAGACTTGCGTCCCGCGTATTTCATGCGATTCGCATGTTTCGCATGTTTCGCACGTTTCTTACGTTCCGCACACGGCCGTTCGCATGTTTCGCAAGTTCCGCATAACAAATCGCCGTCTGAACGTGATGCGACGAGCAGACGGCGATGTGAACGATTGAACGTTACTCGGCTTTGGCTTCAGGTTCGGCTTCCTTGGTTTCCTCTGCAGCCTTGGCTTCAGAGGATTCCTTGACCTCCGCGACCTTGTGCTTGAGTTCGGCGTTGAGGGCCTTGCCCTGTTCGACGGTCAACTCGCCCTTCTTGACGAGATCATCAACGATTTCCTGGCTCTTCTCAACCGTGGTCGCCAAAGCGCCAACGCCGGCGAGGAAGACCTTACGCAGGCCGTCACCAAAATCAAAATCAGCCATGATTACCTCCTTAGGTGATGGTGGTACCCACTCTATCGCATTTTCTTCACAAATAACGTCAACGAAACTAGTCAATCGTTACAATTCTGCGGAAGACTCGCTGCCGTATGCTCACAGCGTACGAAAACGCGAAAACTACGAAACAGCGCGAAAACAATCAGCGCGGACGTGACATGGCCACGCGACGCGCATTGCTGGCAATCGTGTTGATGCGATCAAGTTCCGCACGCTGCGATTCCGTCTGCCCTGCAGCGGCCGGATCGAACGAACCATACCGGCGTTCTGCGGCGGTGCGGATCAGAAAATCGGCGATCGCGGGGTTTTTCGGCAGCAGCGAGCCGTGCATGTATGTGCCGATCACATTGTTGACGCGGGCGCCTTCCGTATGATCTTCGCCATTATTGCCGGTGCTATCCGCGTCGACGGTGCCGAGCGGCTGCACGCCTTCGCGCAGGAAGGTTTGGCCGGAATGGTTTTCGTAGCCGATGATGTCACCGAAATCGGCGGAATGCTCGGTCAGATTGCCGATCATGCGCACTTCCTGCCCGACCGTGTACGCGCCAATCACGCCGATGCCGTCGAGTCGGGAACCATCCACCGTTTCGAAATATTCGCCGAACAGCTGATACAGGCCGCAAATCATGAGCATGGGGGTGCCGCCGGCGGCCAGCGATCGCAGCAGGTCGGCGCGTTTGAAGAAGTCGTCGATGATTTTCTTCTGGCCGGTGTCTTGGCCGCCGCCGCCCAGAATCATATCGACGTGTTCGGGCCACGAGTCGCCCTGATTGTAGACGTGCACGCGCGGCTCGTAGCCGTATAGGGCGAGACGGCGCTGGATGGTGAGCACGTTGCCGGAGTCGCCGTAGATGTTCATGTCTTTCGGATATAGCGACACGATGTCGATTACCTGGCTCATATCGTCTCCCTCATGCGGTTCATACGTTCTTCATGCGTTTTCATGCGTTGCGCGGATTCGCGCTGTTATTTGCCCACGCCAGCGTCGGCGACTTCGGCGATTTTGCCGAGCACGGCTCGCGTTTTGAGCATTGCCGTGTATGTGCAGTAAATGTGCTTGGGGGCGCCCGGATTCGCGTTCACGAACGTTGAGACGGCCTCTTCAAGTTCCGTGTTGACGCTATTCACCGGCACCTGATCGTATTCGAGACGCAACGCCATATCCCATGCGCGCACGCCTGAAACCATGGCCACACCGGTGTCTCGCAGCGAGGAGAAGTCCACGTCCCACAACCAGCTCATGTCACGCCCGTCGGCGTATTCGTCGTTGATGGCGATCATGGTGTCGCAGCCTTCAGGGGTGAAGGATGCGAGCGAGAGGCGGAATCCCATGGGGTTTTTGACGAGCAGCAGCTCCACCGGCGAGCCGTTCACGTCGATGACTTCGCCGCGTCCGAACGCCGGAGTGACTTCGGCTGCCGCGTCGATCATGGCTTGCGTGGTGGAGTGCGCGAAGTCGATCATGCGCTGTGAGATTCCCACTTGTCGCAATAGTTCGTCGGTTACGTTCTGCTCGAACGGCAGGAACATTGCCTGCGCGTCGGCTACGACCGCTCGCACGACGGCCAGTGCGGCCGCCGCGTTGTACAGGTTGTACACGCCTTCCAGTCTCACACCGGTTTCGTACGTTTCACCGTCGATGCCGAAACTGGCACGATGGTCGCCCACGGCAAGCAAGGTCACGTCAGCTGGTAGCTGTTCCGCAATTGCCGCATCTCCCGATTTTTCTGCATTTTCCCCAGTTTTCGCAATCACTGCAGCATCGTCAATCTCAATATTTGCGGACGATGCAGTATCGACTGTCGTGCACATGTCGTCGTCGGACGGGAAGAAGCTGCGCAACGACCCGTCAAGACCGAAATAGCGCACTTCCACACCATCTTCAGTATGTGCGACGTCAGCAAGTCGTGCAATGCGTGGATCCTCACGATTGAGCACTACGGTTCCGGTGGTCGCTTCGGCGGCTTTGCTCAGCAGTCGTGCGGTATTGTCGATTTCGCCGAAACGGTCGAGCTGGTCGCGCATCACGTTGAGCAGCAGGCAGTAGTCGGGTTGCACTTGTTTGACGAAATGCACCGCGTACGCTTCGTCGAGTTCCAGTACGGCGATGTCGGCGTCCAGTTTGCCGCCGAGCGAGACTTCGGCCAGCAGCGACGAGACCACGCCGCGGGTGAAATTCGATCCGGTCGGATTGGTGAATACCTTCAATCCCAACGATTCCAGCATGCTTGCCACCATGCGCGTGGTGGTGGTTTTGCCGTTCGTGCCGGATACGAGCACCACGCCAAGCGGTAGCTGCTGCAGGGTGCGTGCGAGGAATTGCGGGTCGATCCGTTCCACGATTTTGCCGGGGAACGCGCTGCCGCCGCCATGTGCCAGGCGGGAGGCCGCACGCACGGCCTTGCCGATCAACGGCGTTGCGAATGAGTTCCACGCCATGCTATACCTCCTGTTGGCTCTGGTAGTCCTGCGGCATATCTTTGAACTTGGAGTATGCGCCAAGGAACGCGAGATTGAACGTCTGCGTCGGACCGTTACGATGCTTCGCCATGATGATATCGGCCTCGCCCGGGCGATCTTCCTTGTCGTAGGCGTCCGGCCTGTGCACGAGGAACACCACGTCGGCGTCCTGTTCGATAGAACCGGATTCGCGCAAATCCGAAAGCTGCGGCTTTTTATCCTGACGCATTTCGGGGCCACGGTTCAGCTGGCTCAGCGCCACCACCGGCACTTCCAATTCCTTGGCAAGCAGCTTCAATGCACGCGAGAAATCAGACACTTCCTGCTGGCGGCTTTCCACGGCCTTGCCGGAAGTCATGAGCTGCAGGTAGTCGATCACCACTAATTTCAGATCGTTCGTCTGCTTCAATCGGCGGCATTTCGCACGGATTTCCATCAAACTCATGTTCGGACTATCGTCGATGAATAATGGTGCGTTCTGCAGTTTATCCTGCAGATTATTGAGGATATTCCAACGTTCCTGCGTGATTTCTTCCGCTCGGCGCATGGCTGACAGCGGAATATTCGCTTCCGCCGAAATGATTCGTTGCGCAAGTTCGGTTTTGCTCATTTCCAAGCTGAAGATCACGGACGTCATATTGTGGTGCAGCGCCGCAGCCCGCGCGAAATCAACGCCGAGCGTGGACTTACCCATGGCCGGTCGGCCTGCAACGACGATCATCTGGCCCGGCTGCAGGCCTTGCGTCACGTCGTCGATGTCACGGAATCCGGTTGGCACGCCTTTGGAAACCTCGCCGTTTTGCAGTCGGTCGATTTGGTCGAGGGTATCGGTGATGACGGTGCCGATCGGCGCGTAATCCTGCCTCACTTTGCCGGTCGACATTTCGTAGACTTCGGCCTGTGCCAGGTTGACGACGTCTTCGGCTTGGGATCCTTCGGCGGTGTAGCCGAGCTGTGCGATTTTGGTGCCGGCTGCGATCACATTGCGCAGGATGGCACGCTGGTGGATGATGTCGGCATAGAAGGTTGCGTTGGCTGCGGTCGGCACGGATGCGACGAGGCTGTGCAGATAGTCGGATCCCCCCACTTTTTCGAGGTCGCCGTCTTTGAGCAGCTGGTTGGCCACCAGCACCGCGTCGACGGGCTGCGATGCGGAGAACAGGTTGATGATGGCTTCGTACACGGTTTGGTTGCGCGGCTGGTAGAAGTCGGTGATGTCAATCATCTGCGAGACTTCGCCGATGGCGTCTTTGCTCATGAGCATGCCGCCGAGCACCGCCATTTCGGCGGCGTCGTCATGTGGCGGCACACGGTCGAAGATAGCGTCGCGAATAGCCGTTCCCGACGCGCCGGAAATGCTGCCATTGCCTGAAAAACCGCGGTTTTGCCCTTGATTCAGGCCATTGTTCCAAGAATTGCTCTCCGCCATGCTTCTCCAGCTCTTCGATGTGTGGTGTACCGGGAAAAACCATAATACCTGTGCCACTTCACGAATGATATTGCGATGAGATTCTGGAGGAATCTCCGCATTGGCAGGATCGAAATCACCCGACACGCGCGAATCTGTTCGCTGTGGATAAGAAAGCCGAAAAAACCCGAGTTATCCACATACTGGGGATAACTATGTGGAAAACATATCGAGTTATCCACCAAATGGGGATAACCAAGTGGACAACTTGGGGACATCTTTCGTACGGGTGCCCATTCCCCTGGTTGTGACTTGCTTAAGTGAACCGAAGGTGATATATTCCCCACTTTTTCTTAAACGATGGGTTTCCTCCGACGCGGCGGGTACCGCATCGGCAACCATGTCGCTTTGCCGGGCATTCGCTCACAGCCTACGCGGCCTCACATGTGGTAGCGGGTGGCGTTGTACATGGTTCGGACAAGGGTTTCGCGCCATTTACTCCAGCCGTACTGTTTGGAAATGGTCTCGCCGGCCGTGGCACCCAACGACGAACCGTCAGCACGAGTCAGATCGAACAGCATGTCAAGCAGCAGCGGATCATGATCAAGACGAGACGCCAACTCGTCACCAACATTCGGATCATTCGGATTCTGACCAGTCGCAAACTCCGACAACGTAAGATGCTCGCGCACCAGCAACGTGACCCACCAAATAATGTCACGGTCAAAACCCATGCGTTTCAACACCATGGACGCATGACGCGCACCCTCCGCCGCATGATCGGCAACCCCCGGACGCTTGCCGATATCATGCAAAATACCAGCCAACAGCAACGCCTGATAATGCCGATCATCATAACGGTTTCCACGAGGTGTTTCACGACCAAGCCGCGTAACCACCTCAACCGAATGACGGTCAATCGTATACCGATGCGCGGCCGAAGCGCTCGGACGATTACGAATCGCCAGCCATTCCGGAATCAGCCGACCCGGAATATCGACAAAATCAATCTCCTCCCACACCTGCAACAACGCGGGACCGCTCGCAAGCAAACGCAAGAACAGACTACGCGACTCATCATTCCACGTGCGATCATCGATCGGACACGACTTCAGATTCTGCAACGTGCCGGGCGCGATCGGCAGACCAAACTCAGCCGCAGCAACAGCAGCCCGCAACGCAAGACACGGATCGGACTTCGGATCGGCACCCGGCGCAAGCACGATCTCCTCCTCATGCTTGGCGATACCGGGCGCAATCACATCAAAAGTAGGCGCCTGACGCTTACCGCCGCCACGAGGCTGGAACACCTGGAAAAACGCAAAACGAGGCTTCTCATGAGTCAACGAATGCTCAGCGCGAGAAGCCGTGGAATCAAGCGAAAACGCGATCTGGCGACCAACACGCGCAAGCAACGTCTGCAAATCATCAATCGACTTCGCCTCGCGCTCGCCGCTCGGCAACGTCGGATCGGCCAAACCCAGCATCGCCGAAACCTTCGCCTGATAGGGGGCAAGCAGCATATTCGTGTCTTTGTTGGCGACCAAATGAATGCAATCGCGCACATCCAGCAACCGTTCGACGGCATCGTCATACTGGCCGTGCGGGCGGTCGGCAAGCCAAGAAGCGGCAAGCGCGGAGACCAGCACGGAATCGCGCAAACCACCGCGAGACTCCTTAATATCAGGCTGATTGCTATACGCCATACGGCCGAACTCGCCCAAACGAGACTTGGCGGAACCCAACAATTCGGGCAAGCGCTTACGGGCGGCCCTACGCCAACGCTCTAAAATGGAGATAGCCGTGGATTCGATCAGCTGCGTGTCGCCCGCGATCGGCACCACGTCCAGCCAACCCATCGCGGCGGGCAGATCATGGTCGGTGACCGCCTCGCACTGCGCGCGGGTACGCACCGACTGGTCAAGATCAAGACCAGAATCCCAAATCGGATACCACAATTTGTTGGCAAGCTCGTTGAGCTGCTGGTCGGTGAGCGCGTGAGGCTCATAAATGACCACCAAATCAAGATCGGAACTCGGGCCCACCTGACCGCGGGCCAACGAACCGACCGTGCCAAGACCAATGCCGGACTGTGGAACGTCAAAAGACACCGTCTGGCAGGCCTCCTGCCACAATTGTTTGAGGCAATCCATGGCCAGATCCGTACGAGCCTTGCGCTTCGCCGCACCATCGCGGTACACGCCGTCGGCATCCGGCTGACTCATATCCATGAAACGTTGTTTAAGACCATCAACCGCTGAAGTCATAGCAAATCCTTGAAAATCTTCGCAAAAGCAAGCAAATCTGAGCAGATAAAAGCGAAAGTGGGGAAATCCGAAGCAAAAAATATGACGCGAAAATCGTATGAAAATCCCCGCACGGCGCGAAGCACGTACGGGGATCTGTCTATTGATAACCCGACCTAAGCCCGGGGCCCTTAATATCTATCCGAATGAATTATCAGATAGCGGCAGAGCCGGTCTCGCCGGTGCGCACGCGGGTCACCGAATCAAGCGGGGCAACCCAGACCTTGCCGTCGCCGATGGTGCCGGAGCCGGCGGACTTGACGATCACACCGACCAGAGTCTCGGCATCGGCGTCGTCGGACAGCACCTCGATGCGAATCTTCGGAATGAGATCCACGGTGTATTCGGCGCCACGGTAGACCTCGGTGTGGCCACGCTGGCGGCCGTAACCGTTAGCCTCAGACACGGTCAGACCGTGGACACCTGCGGCAGCGAGGGCTTCCTTGACATCGTCAAGCTTATGCGGCTGAATGATAGCGGTAATGAGCTTCATCTCACTTCACCTCCTTGAGAACAGAGCTGGCGGTACCAGCAAAATCGTAAGCACGTTCGCCCTGATCGGCAAGATCGATACCGCCGACTTCCTGAGCTTCGGTGACACGCCAGCCAATCGTCTTCTCCAGAGCGAAGGCGATGATGCCGGTGACAACAGCGGACCAGATGATGGCAACGAGGGCAACGATGAGCTGCACAACCAGCTGCTTCCAGTCGCCGCCTGCGAACAGACCGGTACCTTCGCCGAAGAAGCCGATAAGCACAGTGCCGGTGAAGCCGCCGACGCCGTGGACGCCGACAACGTCGAGAGAATCATCGTAGCCGAGCTTGAACTTCAGGCCGCAAGCGAGGCAAGTGAGCACGCCGGCAATGGCACCGAGCACGATGGCCCACAGCGGGGAAACCACATCGGCGGCCGGGGTGATGGCGACCAGACCTGCGACGATGCCGGAAGCGGCACCCATGGCGGTGTAGTGGCCGGTGCGGATCTTCTCAGTGAAGCCCCAAGAGAGCATTGCGGCGGCGGTTGCGGCGGAAGTGGAAACCCAAGCGTAGCCTGCGGTGCCATTGGCGGCGAACGCGGAACCAGCGTTGAAGCCGAACCATCCGAACCACAGCAGGAAGGCGCCAAGCATCACGAACGGAACATTGTGCGGACGGAACGGCTGGGTGCCGAAGCCCTTGCGCTTGCCGATGATCAACACGATCACCAGAGCGGCGACTGCAGCGTTGATGTGCACGACCGTACCACCTGCGAAATCGTGGGCGGCAGCGCCGATGGCCTGGGAGATCGCGCCGTCAGCGCTCAGCAGACCGCCATTCCACACCATGTGGGCGAGCGGAGCGTAATCGAAGGTAATCCACAGCGCGACGAAAATCATCCAGGTGGAGTACTTGACACGTTCAGCGATAGCGCCGCAGATCAGAGCGACGGTAATCATGGCGAATGCGGACTGGAACGCCACATCGACGCTGACCGGGTAGTTGTTGGAGTTCAGCGAGGCCGACGTGAAGACACCGCCGTCGGAAACCATGGAATCCTTCAGCAGGAAGCCTGTGGCCGGATCACCGAAGACACCGCCGACCGAAGTGCCTGCGTAGGCGATGGACCAGCCCCACAGCACCCAGATCACCATTGTGACGGACAGAGCGGCCGCCTCCATGATCATCATGTTCAGCACGGCCTTTGCGCGGACCATGCCACCGTAGAAGAACGCCACACCCGGCGTCATGAGGAACACAAGGGACGCGGAAGTCAAAATCCACGCGGCATTTCCAGAATCAAGCTGACCCATGTCACCCTCCTCTTTCTTTCTTTTTGAGTTCACATTTCCGGCCCCATCGTATGGGGCTGACAAAACGGTATGGAACGCCGCCCGCGTTTTGAAAACGTTACGACGTGTTACAGCAAGGTAACGCCATCTCGCCATTACGTCAACCGAAAACGGCGGAATAATGCGGCTGGCACGTTTTGTTTCAGATTGCGCACCACTCCCAGGTCAAACCAATATCAGCCCATTTTTCAGCGTATCTACCATATATACATATATAGGCGAGATAGGACTGGTCGGGGGTAAAAAGAAAGCCTCCCACGCGGGGAGGCTTTCTCGAGAGCGCAGTCAGCTCAGGCGAGGATGCCGTCGACGAAGCCTTCTGGATCGAACGGGGCGAGATCGTCCGGGCCTTCGCCGAGGCCGACAAGCTTGACGGGCACGCCAAGCTCCTTCTGCACGGAAATCACGATGCCACCCTTTGCGGAGCCGTCGAGCTTGGAGAGCACCACACCGGTAATGCCGATGGCTTCGGCGAACACCTTGGCCTGGGTCATGCCATTCTGGCCGGTGGTGGCGTCGAGCACGAGCAGCACCTCGTCGACCGGAAGGTTCTTTTCGGTAACGCGGCGGATCTTGCCGAGCTCGTCCATGAGGTTCGCCTTGTTCTGCAGGCGGCCCGCAGTGTCGATGATGAGCACGTCGGCGTTCTCTTCCTTGGCCTTGGCACTGGCCTCGAATGCGACGGACGCCGGATCGGCGCCGTCCTTGTCGGAACGCACGACCGGGACGCCGACCTTGGCACCCCAAGTTTCCAACTGGTCGGCGGCCGCCGCGCGGAAGGTATCGGCAGCGCCCAACATGACCTGCTTGCCTTCGGAAACAAGCAGGCGGGAAAGCTTGCCCGCAGTGGTGGTTTTGCCCGTGCCGTTCACACCGACCATGATGATGACGCTTGGCTTGTTGGCACCCTCCTTATTGGCATTGAGACGGCGATCCGTGTCAGTGCCTACGAGCTTCAACAGCTTGTCCTTCAGCGCGGCACGCACTTCGGCCGGATCGGACTGGCCTGCGATTCGAGCGTCGTTGCGTAGTTCCTCGACGAGCTGTTCGCTGGCTTCCGCGCCCACGTCGGCAAGCAGGAGGGTGTCTTCGACGTCTTCCCAGTCGGCTTCGGAAAGCTGATCCTTCGCAAGAATGTTGAACAGAGCCTTGCCGAACGGATTGCCGGATTTCGACAGGCGCACCTTAAGACGCTGCATGCGCGTGCCGGCGGATTCGGGGGTTTCATGAACCGGTTCGGGCTTGGCTTCGGTGGCTGGTGCAGGAGCTGCCGTTTCGGAAGAGGAAGCTTGAGCCGAGGACTTCTGCTGACTTTCAGCCGGAGCTTTTTCAGCTGCATCAACATTGGAATCAACGGACGGCTTCACCGTGGAAGAATCAGCCGCAGCCGACTTTGCTTCCGCGGCAAGACGGGCGTCAGCCTTGGCTTTCGCATCCTCCGTGGACTTATCGACGGCGTTCTTGCGGGTCTTACCGAGCCACCAACCGCCAATCACCAGAATTGCCGCGATAACGACAACGGCGACAATCGCAATAATCACATTCGTATCCATGACTCCAGCCTAAAAAGCGCAACGGACACACCGGCTCCGCCCCGCGGACGCACCACGAATGTCCGATTCACCAGAATCGGACAACCAGACGTCACAAAACATACGTTACGTGTCCGATTCGGGAGAATCGGACAAACACAAGCCCATATACGTATCACGGTTGACCGTTTCTGCAGAATCGGACAACAAACCATCCGAATCCGACGTTCAGATGACCGATTCGGGAGAAACGGACAAGTAGACAACGCCATACGCACCACAGTTGTCCGATTCACCAGAATCGGACAGACTATCCACGGGGCATGAAAAACTGGACGGCATGGCCAATACATCCAGAATGACGTCGTATCAGCGGCGCGAGCAGCTCATCGAAATCGGTCGTTCGCTGTTCGCGTCGAAGGGGTTCGAAGCAGTGAGCGTGGAGGAGATCGCCGCCACCGCGAAAGTGTCGAAACCCATTGTGTACGAGCATTTCGGAGGCAAAGAGGGCCTGTACGCTGTGGTGGTGGACCGTGAGATGCGCGCCCTTACCGACACGCTCGTCAACGCGCTCTCCGACCCACAAGCGCACCCCCGTCAAATCGTGGAACGAACGGCGCTGGCACTGCTCACCTATGTTGAGGAGAATGCCGAAGGATTCCGCGTGCTCACCCGCGATTCACCGAAAACCGATCCGGCCAGCTCGTTCAATTCGCTTTTGGGAGACATCGCCCTACGCGTGGAAGACATTCTCGCCGAAGCGTTCAAACGCCAGCATCTGCCGGCCAAGGGCGTGCCATACTATGCGCAGATGCTCATCGGCATGACCGTATATACCTGCCAGTATTGGGCGGACCAGCGCAAACTCAGCAAAGAGCAGATTGCCGCGCACATCGTGAATCTGGCCTGGCATGGCTTGAGCCGCATGGAAGCCAAGCCGGAACTGCGTTTCGAAAGCGACAAAGCCACAAAAGAGGCGGAAAAGCAGGAAAGGCGCGAAATCAAGGAAATCGCGAAACGCGAGCGCAAGGCCGCAAAAGAGGCACAATCACAAAACAATACGGAAAGCCCAGCCGAGCAGAACGCTGAACAGAATACCGAACAAGACGCAGCCGGAAGCCAAGGCACGCAAGCCGAACAGCAGTCGTAACAACCCAGCCGCCCCCAGTCATCGCAAGCATCGCAGCCCACGCCAACAGGCGCCAGACGCAAGAATCGAACAGTACCAGCAACAGGGGAATCGCAAGCATCGCACAAGCCAACAAGCATCGACGAAAACTTACAAATTGTCAACAATGGTACCCTTAAGGGAAATTTCAGGTGCAGATTGCGCTATTCAGGGTGCCTATTGCATACAAACCGTTCCTCTGAAGCAAACAAGGTGCTACGTTAGTTTCGTTACGCAGTGACCACGCGCCGCGCGCGGAAGGTCACCTCGGCCGACCAAGGAAGACTATGCAGGAGAAGAAGACGCTCACCTTCGTGGTGCCCGCGTACAACATGACCGAATATTTGGAACGATGCGTCATGTCGTTAATCGCAGCGAAGCGCAACGACGACATCGAAGTGCTGATCGTGGATGACGGCTCGTCCGACGGCACGCTGGAAATGGCACAGAAATTCGAAGCCCGCTATCCAGGCATCGTGCGCGCCATCCACCAAGAGAACAAGGGGCATGGCGGAGCCGTCAACACCGGCATCGCGGCGGCAAGCGGCATGTACGTGAAGGTTGTTGACGCCGACGATTGGGTTGGCCCCGAATCGCTCGAACAGGTCATGGCCGTGCTGCGCGAAGAGGCCGATTCCACCGAGCCGATCGACATGCTCGTCACCAATTATGTGTATGACAAGGTTGGCAAACGCAACAAGCATGTGGTGAACTTCCGCCATGCCATGAAGGCCGGCGAGCGCCTGACCTGGAACGATCTCGGGCATTTCGGCTTGGCTGAATACATTCTCATGCACGCGCTGACGTACCGCACCGCCGTGGTGCGAGAGTCCGGCATGCAGCTGCCGGAGCACACGTTCTACGTGGACTTCATTTACGCGTATCAGCCGTTCCCGTGGGTGAAGACCATGAAGTATCTGGATACGCCGTTCTACCACTATTTCATCGGTCGCGACGGCCAGAGCGTGCAGACCGACGTGATGATCCGCCGCGTCGACCAGCTGCGCCTCGTCAACCAGTGCATGGTGCGTGCAACTCCGGAACGCGGCACGGTGCCGGACGGCCTGTACCGTTATATGATCCACTTCCTGGCGATTGAAAGTTCCGTGGCAAGTGTGTTCATGATTTTGTCTCGCGATCCGGAAAATTATGAGAAGAAAAAGGATATGTGGGACGACATTAAGGCGTACTCCCCCACTATTTACAAGGATGTGCGTAAGAAGGCCATGTCTCGTGCGTTGAATTTGCGCGGGTCGATCGGTCGTTTCGTGATTCGCAAGGGGTATTTCGTGGCGGAACACGTCGTCGGGTTCAACTGATCGCGATTTCCGACGATTTGATGGTCAATCGACGGTCTAGATAGCACTATCTGCCTTATATATGGCAGATTCGCGGGTCCGTCAACTGATATCTCGCTTATATATGGCAGATGCTTTTGGAGAAAGACGACTTAGAGGGTATATTTTTACCCCCGAAATCGCCTTGCCTACAAGCACGAGTGCCATATATATAAGCGAAATGCCTCGTGTCAGCTCTCGAAATCTGCCATATATAAGCGAGATATGGGCAAAAACTGACGTACGAGGATGCGGATGCAGTCGTGAGGCTGTTGGGAGCAGCACTGACGCTTCCAACAGCCTGCGTTCATGCGGAATGCTCCGAGCGCGGAAACCTTGGCTCATTGGGACGGGTTTTGCCGAATTTCGGGGCTTTATGCTTAGTTCCAGCGGTCGGACATGGCGAAACTGTTGTGCATGAGATTGCTGGACGTGTAGAGCACGTCGTTGAGCAGTTTCGTAACGTGAGTGCGCAAGTATTCCGCCATTTCTTCGTTGGACTGCTGCAGTCTGGCGATAATTGCAATACTTGCGTTTTCCGTAATCTCCGCGGCCCCTGCACGCTCCTGCGATTCGGACACGCTCTTTTGTGCAGCAATCTCACGCAATTCGGCATCAGTGCGTTCCACCAGACGATGGCCGTAAGCGCGGGCCGATTCCGCAAATCCTTCGATCGCATTGCTGGTTTCGTAAAAATGCGCGTCGGCGAGCGCGGCGATCAAACGGTTCGCCCAGTACAGGTTGCCGGTCGAGACTTCCGGCGTGGTGTCACGCAGGTAGGCGGGCGTATCGTCGACGTTCGCATAGAACGGCGTGGCCGCGGTGAAGGGGCCGGAACCATACGAAATCCACATGATCGAACGGCTTGCCTCCGGCGCGTACGGACGAATCTGCATGGCCACCATATGCCCGGTGCGGTTGATGCCGATCGGACGGTAGCGATGGCGGCTTTCCGGCGTCCCGAGCGTACCGTACGGATCGTAAGGGGTCCCCTCGAAGTGTGCACTCATCAGGAAGTCGACGTCTTCGAGCGTCACAGCGTTCTCAGGCACACGACACCACGGAATATCGTCGGATGCGGGCGTGTAGCGGGCGGCCGGCGAATCCCAGTCCTCGCTTGGATTGAGGTGGCGCTGCATGTACCAGGCACGCGGCGTGTTGTAGATATGGTCTTTGGTGGTGGCGGTGCCGAAAGCCGTGCGCGGATTGAAATGGTTGTGACTCAGCGCCGCGCCGCTACTGCTATTGCCGCCACCATTCATGCCGCCGTTTCCGAAAGCGCTCGTCGGCTGGAATCCGAAGCCGCCACTTGCTGCCGCGCTCATAGTGCGGTCAAGGTGGTGCGCGTCCATGAATTCGCGCAAATCGGCACTGCACATGAATTCACGCTGGGCGTTGAAGGCGTCGTCGAGGTCGAAATCGTCGATGCCGAGCTGGTTGGGGATGGTCGCATAGCAGTCGTCCGGCACGCGGCGGGCGATCCAATGGTGCCCGCCGATCGTTTCGACATACCAGATTTCGTTTACGTCGGAAATGATGATGCCGTTCGATTCGTAGGTGCCGTATGTTTCAAGCAGTTCGGCGAGACGTGCGACGCCTTCGCGTGCCGTGGTGACGTAAGGCAGCACGAGGGTGATGATGTCTTCTTCTCCGATTCCGCCCGGAACTTCGGGGGTATTAGCGGCTTCGTTCGCCGGTTGCAGTTCAACGAGCGGATCAGCGGCTAGCACGCGCTCGTTGACTGCGATGGTTTCGGTGGCGCTCATCGCCACGTTGCGCTCGTTGACGCCCGCTTCCGCGAGAATTCCGCGATTCGGCAGCACGTTCGGCACGATGCTGTATCGGCATGGATTGTCGGGAAGGTCGATTTCGACATGACTGAGCACACTGCGGTAATGCCTCGGTTGGTCTTGCGGTGCGACCGCAATGAATTTCTTGGGGTCGTAACGGCCGGAACCGGAATCATCGTCGCGTGCGATGATGGTGGAGCCGTCGTAGCTGGCTTTCTTGCCTACAAGAATCGTGGTACATGACATGCGTTCCACTGTACGAGCAGATATGCAGAAATGATATTGCGATTCGCGAGAATTCGATGATGATTCGGCAATGACTTGGTGATAATCCACGTTTTTCGTTACTTACAACTGATTCGTGTGGCGTTTTGCATAAATATGCTGTATACTGTCTCACTGTTGCCCCTCTAGCTCAACGGTTAGAGCAGCGTCCTTTTAAGTCGTGGGTTGTGGGTTCGAATCCCACGGGGGGCACATGCGAAAAGTCTCGGAAGTCAATGTTTTCAACGGTTTCCGAGACTTTCTTGTTTTTGCAGTCTAATGGATCAAATGGTCCGATTCAACATTTATTCAACACATTCACCGCTACAGGCATCGCAGACTCGATGTCATTTCACGACCTCCCGAAACGCATCTTGCGCCCATCCAACAGCATTAGAAACAGCACTAGAAGCAGTTTCGACATGCGCGCGGACGTGAATTCCGTGGTTTGGGGTACACTAGACATATTCGAACAAACGTTCGTATTTTGGGGAATTCTGGGGAATTCCCCACTATATACAGTGAGGAAACTCACGACACACCACTACCGGTAGTGTGTATGCTAGATAGTGGCTTGCGTAAGCGAGCATAACCGAAGAACGTGGCCGACACGGCTTTCGCAAACGACGGAAGCCATTTTTGCATAGGGAGGAAATCGAATGACCGTGACCGTCTTCACCAATCCGAGCAACCCGCAATGCGAAGCCACCGAACAAGAGCTTGCAAAGCTGGGCGTGCGTTACGACACCGTTGACCTGACGAAGAACCCGTCCACCTTCGAACAGATCAAAAACGCTGGCTTCGAGCAGATTCCGGTCGTCATCTCACCGAACTCCTCATGGAGTGGACATAGGCCGGATCTCATCCGCCAGCTCGCACAAAGCTTCGCCGCATAAGCGCGCAGAAGTCGCAGCGTACCGAGTCCACAAAGGCCGTGCGGACACAGGTCACATGCAGCCGCGCACGGCGCAACCAACAGCGGACGCCACCATCCGCGTTCTTCCACAAAGCTTCGCCATCTAGCCCATAAAGCAGTCATCCATAAAACAGTCAGACACTACATGCGGCTGGCCGTGGACGGGTCGAGCGTCATGGTCTGGAACCGATTGGCCATGAAGTCGTCATCGAAATACGTGGCGAAGAATTGCGAAACAGGCGAATCCTGCGCAATACCAGCCATACGCGAATACCAGGAATCCAGCGCCATCAACGTCATCACGCCGTCAACGAAAATCAGCGCGAAACACACCGCCGTCAACGTATAGCGAATCTTCCACGGAATACGCTGAATCATCGCAAGCAAATGCGGCAGAATCAGCTTCACCCACACCAAGCCGAGTATTCCCCAGAAAAACATGTATTTGCCGGATGTGCGCCCATCAATCGACAGCCATTGACCCGTGTAATCCCACGCGCGAATACCGAACGCAACCTCCATGAACCAGCTGGTGAAATATTCGAACGCGCCGCCAATCACCGCGCTGGCGCAGAAGATCAGCATCCAATTCGACCGCCACAAGTGGTTGAGCAATACCGTCAGGATCACCGCGCCAAAGCCGTAGATCGGCGAGAACGGCCCCCACAAAAATCCGGCGCGATCCTGCCATTCGCCGAACAGCACATAGTAGTATAGCGTCTCCACTACCAGACCGAACACGCATCCGACCACAAACAGCCAAAACAGGTTGAAGAAATCAAGCGAAATATAGCCCTTGCCGGTCAGATCACGGCCGGCCATACCCTTCGAAACAGCCGTCTCATACTCGCTGCGCGCATCCAAACGACGAAGCGCGAACTGCAAACGTCGCTCCTCGCGCAGCGACGGATCAGCCGTGATATGCAACGCAACCAATACAAGCAGCTGCACGGTCGGACTGATCAGATTCACGCCCAAACCCTGCAACGACAACGACAATAGGCCTTCCGCAAGCGTGAGCGGAATCATCAGATACGTCCATTGCGCGATATGCCGACGCTTGTTGAGAATCAGCAGCATGCCGAAAATCGCAAGGCATGCGGTGGAGACCAGCAGCACCACAGCATGAATAACCGACAGAATAGTGGTGAGATTCAGCGCGCCAAACGCCAGTTTGCCGGAAAGCGCGGCGTGGACTGCATACAGGCAGGAAATCACGATGATCGGCAACGTCACCACGCCTTCGATCAACATGACGATGCCGTAAATACGTGCAATCAGCGGCAGCCTGCGGTCAGCAGGATTGCCGTCATCTTCCGCCGATTGCGATTGCGCAATGATGCCGGCCTCTTCGATTGCTGCGATTTCGGTTTCGTCGGCGATGGCCTCGCTCACATCTTCAATCTTGCTCATGCTTGTTCGTCCTTCCCAGAACAACGCTACCAAAACCCAATCGCAGTGCGCTACACGAGATGATTGTTTGCGCGCAACGCGCACAACCTGCGATTTCTGCCTGCGCAAGTCACATGTCATCCCGCAATCACAAGATGCGCAGACAGCAGACTCGACTTGCGCAGACACAGAAGGCAAGTTGCGCGGTCTCCAACAGCAAGATTCACAGTCCTGCCGCGGTTTGTCGTGTTTATTTCAGTCATGGACGGAGCGCATTTACGCCTGTGCCCAAATTTGTCCGAGAGCGGGTATTACGATACGGGAGGCGTAGCGCTACGAATAACGTATCGCTACGCGCGAACACGGTCGAACATCCATTGGACTGGGGAGACAATGCGCAACGTACTGCAGATTCTGCGTCGTGACCTCAAACGACTCGTCACCGTACCTGCCGCCTGGGTCATCATGATCGGTATAACCATCATTCCGCCGCTGTACGCATGGTTCAACATCTACGGATTCTGGAATCCGTATGGCAATACCCAAGGCATCAAAGTTGCCGTGGCCAACGTCGACAAAGGCACCGACAACGCCCTGCTCGGCAAAATGAACCTCGGCGACCAGATCGAAGACACGCTGAAAGACAACGACCAGCTTGGCTGGGAATTCATGGGCAAGGCCGAAGCGATGGAAGCGGTACAGTCCGGCGACTGCTATGCGGCGATCATCATCCCCTCCGATTTCAGCGAGGATCTCGCCAACGTCGTGACCGACAGCAAGAACCGGCCGACGCTGGAATACTATGTCAACGAAAAATCGAGCCCGATCTCCCCGAAAATCACCGACCAAGGCGCGACCACCGTCGACCGTACCGTCAACAACACCTTCGTCTCCACCGTCAGCGAAGTACTCACTAAAGCCGTGAACTCCGCGAATGGCACCATCAACGGCAAAACCAACTCCTTCGTCAACGAAACCACAGCAGAACTCGACAAAACCCAGAAGAACGTAAGCCTCATCCGCTCCACCATCGAAGATCTTGACGCACAGCTCGCCAACGTGCCGCAACAAACGCAATCCGCCCGTCAGGCAATGAACGACGTGCAGCTGGCCGCAGCAAGTGCGGGCAAGGGCCTGGCGAACACCGCCACCGCCATCGGCACCGCACAAAACGGCCTCAATACCTTCACTTCCAACGCCAACACCGCTTTGGAGAACGGTTCCGGCCTGATTTCGCAGGCCGCCAGCGACACCACCACCAGCATCAACAAGGTGACCACGGCCGTCTCGTCCGCAAGCGGCACCGCACAGCAGGCCGTCAGCAACATGCAAAGCGTGACCGACAGCAACGCCCGGCTCATCGAGAAGCTCAAGAACGTCAGCGACAACGCGCAGTACCAAGACATCATCAAGAAGCTCGAAGACACCAACAACACGGCCGCTGGCTCGCTCAACGACCTCAAAACGTTGAGCGAGAACACGCAATCCACGTCCGACAGCGTGTCCAAACTCGCCACCGACTTCAACACCAGCACGCAAAATTCGCTGAAAAGCATGGGAGATGCCCGCAACACGTTGAATTCCGGCGCGCTCCCCCAGCTCAACTCCGGTCTGAGCTCGCTCGCCATGACCGCCGGCACACTGTCCGGCACCGTAACCAGCCAGACCACCGTGGTCAACCAGACCTCCGCCGTGCTCGACCAGCTCGACCAGGTAACGAATGACACCCGCACCACCCTGCAGAACACCGACAAGCAGCTTGAACAGGTGGAGAACAAGCTCATCACCGTCAGCACCGACCTGAAAGCGCTCGGCAGCGTTGACATGCTGAGAAGCCTGACCGGCGACAGCTCTCTCAACACGGAGAAAATCGCCTCGTTCATGCAGTCCCCCACGGTGATCGACACGAAAAACGTGTATCCGATGAACTCCTACGGTTCCGGCATGGCTCCGCTCATGACCAACCTGGCCCTGTGGGTGGGCGCGTTCGCCTTCGTGGTGATCTTCAAGGTGGAGGTCGACGATGAAGGCCTCGAAGACCTCGACTTGACCACTTCCGAAAAATATTTCGCCCGCTACATGCTGCTCGGCATCATGGGCGCCATCCAAGGCGCGATCACCACCATCGGCAACCTCATCATCGGCGTGCAGACGGTGAACGCGCCGCTGTACATACTTACCGGCGTCATCACGTCGCTGGTGTATCTGAGCATCACCTTCGCGCTGTCGACCTCGTTCATGCATATCGGCAAGGGACTGTGCGTCGCGCTGATCATCGTGCAGATTCCGGGCGCTTCCGGCCTGTATCCGATTGAGATGATGCCGAAATTCTTCCGCATGGTCTACCCGTTCGTACCATTCAGTTATTCGATTGACGCGTTCCGCGAGACGATTGCCGGCTTCTACGACGGGCATTGGCTCAAGTCGATTGGCACGCTGCTGATGTTCGCCGTGGCCGCGTTCTTCATTGGACTTGCGATTCGCCCGCTGCTGGTCAATCTCAACCGCCTGTTCGCCCGTCAGATCAAGGAAAGCGACATGATCATCGGCGAGGAGGTACAGCTTCCGGAACGCGGCTACAACGTGTCCCAGGCCATTCAAGTGCTTGCCGATAAGGGCGGCTACCGTGAGGCGATCGAGGAACGTGCGAGCCGCTTCGCCGAACTGTATCCGAAGCTCAAGCGTGGCGCGCTCATCGCCGGTTTCATTGTGCCGGTGATTCTGGTGCTGATCTTCTCCTTCACCAACGGCGAGAAGATCGTGGTGCTTGCCACCTGGATCATCTGGGTGCTGCTCATCATCGGATTCCTGATGGTCATCGAATATATGCGTTTCAGCCTGCAACGCCAGGTGGAACTCGGCAGCCTCAGCGACGAAGCGATTCGCGAACAACTGGTGGAACGCCAAGCTGCAAGGCTGCGCCGCAAGAAGCGTGCGCAACAAATCAGGCGAGACAAGCTGATGCGCAAGGCACAACGAAGAAAACACGAAACCAAACAGGCGATCGCCAACGTCGCAGACACCAGCCAAGCCGATGCCGACGGCATCGCAACACTGGTACAGGCCATGAACGCGACCGGCAACACCGGCACAGCGAGCAACACCAATCCCAACGGTAACAGCGAAAGGAGCAACGCATGAAAAACATCTGGAAACTGTTCGTCGGCGACGTTCGACGCCTGACCAGCAACATCGTCTCCATCATCATCGTTACCGGACTGGTGGTGATTCCAGGCCTGTTCTCCTGGTTCAACGTGAGCGCAAGCTGGGATCCATTCGCCAACACCGGCAATCTGAAATTCGCCGTCGCCAACGACGATGAAGGCTACAAGTCCGATCTCATTCCCGTGAAGATCAGTATCGGCGATCAGGTGGTCAACACCTTGCGCGCCAACGACCAGATGGACTGGACCTTCACCACCAAAAAAGAGGCCATCGACGGCACCAAATCCGGCAAATACTATGCAGCAGTGGTGATTCCGAAGGATTTCAGCACCCGCATGATGACGTTCTTCACCGCGGACGGCGACCATGCCACACTCACCTACTACAACAACGAGAAGAAGAACGCACTCGCTCCGAAGATCACCGGCCAGGGAGCCGACACCGTGGCAGCACAGATCAACGAAATGTTCTCCGCAACGTTGACGAGCACCGCGCTCAACATCGCCTCGCAGCTGGCCGATGAGCTTGACAAACCGAAATCGCAGGCCACGCTCACCAACTTCAGCAACAATATGAACAACTTCGCGAACACGCTGAACGACACGTCATCCGCGTTGACCACGTTCAGCTCGCTGACGTTGAGCGCGCAGAACCTGCTCGACAGCTCCAACAGCCTGCTTTCCAACGTGAGCGGCAGCGCGAAGAACGCCGTCAACGAGCTCAAACAGTCGAAGAACGGCATCAACGATCTGACCGGAGCCGTCAAAACCAGCACGAATGCGCTCAGCACCGCGTTGAGCAGCTCGTCGAACAGCTTCGGCGCTGTCTCCACCGATATTGACAGCGTATTCAACAATGCGGGCACCCAAGCCGGCAATACGGCCACCGCCCTGCGCAATCAGGCTGCGAACGTATCCAAGCAGGCGCAAGGCTATCAGAACATCTACGATGCCCTCGACGAGCTCAGCAACAACAATCTGGTGCCGGAAGTCGCGAAAATCGCCATCAATCATCTCAAAACCAACGTGGGCGCGACCATTACGCAACTCAACGATCTAGCGAACTCACTCAACACCAGCGCCGACAATATCGACGCGAAAGTGAGCGACACCACAGCCGACCGCGAGCGCGTGAGCCAGCTTGCCCAGCAGGCGAAGGCCTCCATCGACGGCATCAAAACCGATTTCGACAGCCAGCTCAAGCCGCAGCTCAACGATATTTCCGATTCGATCAGCAGCACGGCCACCGCATTGAGCAGCACGGCCGCCGATCTGAAGGGCGCGTTGGGAGATCTCAACAGCACCACGAAGTCGGCAGGCAAGCAGCTGACCAATATTCGCACGGTGCTTGATTCCACCGCCGAAAGCCTCACTAAGGCGAGCACCGCGCTGTCTTCGTTCAATGGCACGCTTTCCGACGCGCTGAACAGCGGCAATATGGACACCGTCAAGGAAGTGCTCGGCAACAACACCGATTCGCTGGCGGCGGCTCTTGCAGCTCCCGTCCAGGTGAAGCGCACGGCTGTGTTCCCTGTTAAGAATTTCGGCTCGCAACTGGCGCCGTTCTACACGATTCTTCCGTTGTTCGTGGGATCGCTGCTTATGGCCGTAACACTCAAGACCACGGTGTCGCGCAAGAATCGTGAGGAGCTCGACAATCCGAAGCCGCATCAGCTGTTCCTCGGCCATTATGGCGTGTTCGCCGTGATCGCACTGTTGCAGAGCACGTTCTCGCTGGGCGGCGGCCTGCTGTTCCTGCACATTCAGGCGGTGCACCCGTGGCTGTTCATGTTGACCGGCTGGGTGGCCTCCCTCGTGTTCTCGTTCTTCACCTACACGATGGTGGCGAGTTTCGGCAACGTGGGCAAGGCCATTGGCGTGCTGACGCTGGTGTTGCAGATTTCCGGCGCGAACGGCGCGTATCCGCTTGCCGTGCTGCCGAAGATCATCAGCGATATCAGCCCGTTCCTGCCGGCCACGCATGCGATTACGGCATTGCGTGCGGCCATTGCCGGTATTTACAACAATGATTATTGGCATGCGATCGGTTCGCTGTTGCTGTTCCTGATTCCGCTGCTGCTGATTGGCTTGCTGCTGCGTATTCCGCTGGTCAAATTCAATAAGTGGTATGTGGCAAAGGTGGAAAGCACCAAGGTGATTTCATGATTACCGGAGTGCATGAGGCGGTTTCCGAAGCCGTTTCCGATGTGGTTTCCGACGCGGTCAGTGACGTACATGAGGCCGTTCGCAAGGCGCAGAGCCGCCGCGAGCAGCTTCGTGAGCAGACCGATCATAAGATCATGAAGGCCACGCTTGCGATTGTGATTTCCGATGGCGTCGGCGCGGTGACCATCGAAGAGGTCGCCCGTCGTTCCGGTGTTGCGAAAACCACGATTTACCGTCGCTATAAGAATGCGGACGATCTGTTGCGCCGCGTTCAGTTGGAAGTTGCGGGATTGCCGGATTTCAGCGATGTCGAGTTGTCGAAAAACGGTCTGCTGACGATACTGCAACGCATTCAGGGCTGTTTTTTCGACAGTGAGCTTGGTTTGAAAGCCGTCGGTGTGGTGCTTTCTTCCGATAATCCTTCGTTGAATGCGATTGCCGATCAAGTGCTCGTTCCCGCGGAAAAGCGTTTTTCTGAGTTTGTTGAGCGCGGCATGAAGGCCGGAGTGTTCCGTAATGGATTGGATCCGCAATTCCTGTTCAGCACGATACTCGGCTCCATGCTCGCCTGTAAGGCGTTGCATGGCGACGCGAGTATTCCTTGGCCCGAGAACATGACGGCTGTTCTGTGGCCCGTTATGGCCGCCTGAAAGGCATTGCAGAGCAGAGTTGCACGTAGCAGCATCTGAAACTCATGAGCGTCCCCGCTACGGCCTTTAATCACTTCTTTGGGTGAGGCTGTAGCCGGGGCGCTCATTGTACGTTGGCAGATTTTTCGCCGCTACTGGCCCTACTGGATCGACGCTTCCTGACGGGCCACGTCCAACGCCTTGTTGAACGCTTCCGACGTCCAGCTGGCACCGGCCACCTTGTCTACCTTGAGGTCTTTGAGCGGCTTGCCGTCCACCACTCCGTTGATGGCTTCGGCGAACGCATTCTGGTGCTTTTTGGAGATGGACGTGAACGGATGCCCGATAACCTCCACATTGGTGACGGTCTGATCTTTGACCGTCACATGCACGTCGATGGTGTCTTCGCCCACCGGCCCGTACTGGCCGTTGATCGAGTAGGTACCGTCGGCGTAGTTGCCGGTGTCTTGCTTGTCGGATGTGGTGCTGTTCGGATCGTCGGCATGGTTTTTGTCGTCCGAATCCGCAGAATCGCCGGAGTCGGTGGCGCTACCGCTGTTCTTCGAATTTTCTTCCTGCGATTGCACGCTTTCGCCGGAATTTCCGGCATATTCATCGTCCATCGGTGTCGCCGTGGGTTCGCCGCATGCCGACAGCAGCGCAAGGCTTGCCGCAGACAGTGCGATCACTTTGATCGCATTCGATGATTCGTTGCTCATGTTCGCTCCGTACGATTCGTCAGTGCTATGGCTTGGATTATTCGGCTGATTTCAGCTTATTCCTCACCGCCGGTTTTCGCGGCTTTGGTCGGGTCGGCGAAGCTGATGGCCGTCTCGCCATTCTGTGCGCCTTCCGCAGTGGAACCGGTGTATGCCGGCTTGCCGCCCGACTGCTCATAGACCTTCCGTGCGGCCTCATCATTCCACTTCTCGCCGACGAGCACGCCATGGTTGAGCATGATCTCACGCTGGGCACAAGATGCGACGAGCGCATCATGGGTCACGACGATGATGGTAGTGCCCTGCTCGTGCAGCTGACGGAACAGGTCAAGCACGATTTTCTCGTTCTTCTCATCCAGATTGCCGGTCGGTTCGTCCGCAAGAATCAGTTTCGGACAGTTGATGAGCGCACGTGCGATGCACACACGCTGCTGTTCGCCGCCGGAAAGCTGGCCGGGCAAATGGTGGGCACGCCCCTTCAGACCGACGCGTTCCAATGCTTCCAACGCCTGCTGCTCGTTGACTACGGAATGGTAGTACTGCGCCACCATCACGTTTTCCACAGCCGTCAGATGCGGTACCAGATAGAACTTCTGGAACACCAATCCGATCATGTTCTTGCGCACGTCGGCAAGCTGCTTGGCGTTCAAATCCTCCAACTTGCGGCCTTCCAGCATGACGGAACCCTTTGAAGGCGTGTCCATGCAGCCAATCATGTTCATCAGCGTGGTTTTGCCGGAACCCGACGAACCGACAATCGCAAGCCATTCACCTTGCGGAACGGTCAAAGTCAAATCGTCGACGGCACGCAAATCGCCGTAAATCTTGGAAATATGATCCAATTCAAGCAACGTATTCAACGTATGTTCGGAACTCATGATTATTCCTCCCTCAAAACGATGGCGGGGTCGATACGGGTTGCGCGGCGAACCGGCGGGATGGATGCGATGACGGCGATGAGCACGCTCAACAGCAGCGAGGCGACGCCCAACAGCCAGTTGAAGCCGATGGCACGCTCGAATACGGACACGCACAGCACGCGGGCCAGCAGGTAGCCGATGGCAGTGCCGATCAGGCCGCCAATCAGTCCGTAGATGGCGGATTCCACATAGAATTCGATGCCGATGGCGCGCGAGGATGCGCCTAACGCCTTGCGCAAGCCGATTTCGTTGCGTCGCTGAGACACGATGGAACTGATGGTGGTGCCCACGCCCACAAACGTCAGCACGAGCACGACCAGCGACACGATCCAGAACAGGGTTTGCAGCATGGCGATGATACGAGTGTCGGATGAGGTGATTTTGGTGACGGTCTGCGCTTTCACGCCGGTTGACGGATTCGCATTGATCGATTTGACGACGTCGTTGAGTTCGCTGCCTACCGCATTGACGGAATATTCGATCACGTCCGCGCCGCGTTTGGAACCGGCCAGTTTGGCCACGTCAGCGTTGACCGCGTAGACGATTTCGTCTTCGCTGCCGCCCGTATCGACGATGCCTCCGACACGGAATTCAGTGCCGGTGTTTTCCATAATGTCGGACGAAACGCGGCCGTTTTCTTTGGCTTGCGCTTCGGTTTGGCTAAGAGCGCCGGAATCCTGCGCATCGTCGGATGCGCGGTAGCCGATGGTGACGGTCGAACCGATGGAGACGCCGAGCGCGTCGGCCACGTCACGGCCGAGCATCACATTGCCTTCGCTGGGCCAATCGCCAGTCACGTTCCAATGATGGTTGAGCGCTTTCACGTCTTTGGTTGTGATACCGGCCAGCGTGTATGGCGCCGAGTTGATGCGCACGCTTTCATACCGGTAGGCGGCGGAACGGGCGCTGTATGAACCCTTCACCATCTGGTTCAACGCTTTGACGGTATCGGTGTCGATGCCGTGGGACTTTTCGGCTGATTCGGACGGCGTGACGATAAGATTCGCGCCATACGCACGCATTTCCTCGTTCATCTGCTGTGGAACGGCAATACACGTTGCCGCAAGGCAGAACAGCGTGGCAGCGCCCACCATGGAGGCGATCACGGCCATAACGGCCCGCGAACGACGGCGGAACACCGCGCCCCACAGCATGGTGAAGAACATCTTGCGATTAGTCATCTCATGCCCCTTACGGACTGTCTTGAACTCACCTACCATGCAACACCTCCGCGGACGAACAGCACAGTGCGCCGTTCGTGACCGAGGCCGCAGCCGCGGCCGAGTTTACGGAACCCAAGTTGAAATCAACGGCCATGCAAGACCTCCGCAGGTTTAAGTCCCAGAATCGAACGGATCGACGAGAACGAGGCGATCAGCACGGTAAGCGTCAACAACACAAACACCAGCACAAACACCATCGGACGCATCGTAATGCCGGAACCGAATACCACGTGTCCCACGATCTGCGCAACACCGGAACCCAACAGCGCACCGACAATCGCACCAATCAACGAAATCACAGCCGTCTCAGCGAGCATCAGGCGAGAAACCGCACCATCGGTGGCACCAATCGCCTTCAGCAACGCCAATTCGGAACCGCGCTCACCAATCGAGGCGGCCATCAGATTCGCCACTGCAATAGCGGCCGCAACCAGCGAAAGCACGGTCATCAGCACCATCACCGCCTGCGTTTTCTGCAGCACATCGCCCTGCAATGCGGCCACCTGACGCACCTGCTTGGCTACGGAACCGGGAATAACCTCTTCGATCTGATAGGCGATGGACGAAGGGTACGCGGTGCAATACCATGTTTCCCACTCATCTTGCGTGAGCGCATTCGGATTCTTCGACGCCTTACGGGCCAAATCATTGTCTGGCGTGGTCAGAGCCTTGACTTCAATCTTGTCGATGGAATCAGGCAGATTCGCAAGCACCTGCGCAGTGGATGACGGAATGTACATCGCATTGTTGTCGCTATCGCCGGAATCGTAAATGCCGGTGATGGCGATCCGCTGCTTGTTGCGGCTGCCGTCGGCGGTGGTTTTGTAGAGGGTTACGGTATCTCCCTTGGTCACGCCGAGTTTGGATGCGAGCGTGGTGCCGATCAGGCCTTGCGCGCTATCGTCTTTCGGCCAGGAGCCGTCAAGCTTCCACCACGAACGCATGCCGTTCATGCCCGCCACCGTGGATTCACCGGAATCCATATGCAGGGTCTTCGCGAACCATGTGCCCACGATCGGCACGCCGGAAGCCTTGCAGGAGCTGGAATCCACCGATTCGGACGCGCAGTTCACGTCAGCATGGATATTAAGTTCGGGGGCAAAATTCGTGATGTTGAACGCCCAGAAGATGGTTTTGATCTTCGGTGCGTCCGATTCCTTCAAAAATGTGGTCGGATCGGATTCGGAAGTGCCGGAAGCGTTGCTATTCGCGTCACCCCCCGTGTTGTACAGGTCGTTGACGACGGCATCGGCCTTGGGCTGCACGGTGATGTTGGAACCGTACGTCGACAGTTCCGCGTTCAGCTTGTCTCCAACGTCGAACACCACACCCAGCATGGCCACGCTGACCGTGGCCGACAGGCACACGGTGACCGCGATCAGCAGTCTGCGTTTGAACTGCCTGCTGAACGAGCGGAAAATCATTCGAAAAAAGAACATGACTACCTCTTTCCGCTCACTGGAAATGCGTCGACAATGCGTCGAGCGTCGAAGTTTGAATTACGATTTTGCCGGATTCAACCTGATAATCGAACGGCACAGGATTGCAGCCGCCCTTGAATCCGATAGTGGCGAGGTTGATGGCGACATCGCACTTCTTGCAGATGATCTTGCCATCCTTCTCGTAATAGCCCGCGTCACCGCAGTTATCACAAGCATCAAGACCGACACCGTACGCTCCACCATTCTTCTTGATGATGATGAAACGCATTACCGTGCCGTCTTTCGCCTTGTATTGGAAGCGATGCAGGTGACCGTCGTTGATTTGGCTGAATTTGATGGTGGCCACGCCGTCGCTCAGCGAATAATCCTCAGGCGGAGACAGCGTAATGACCTTCTTCGTTTGCGCCACACCATACGTGAGCGCGAACGTGATGCCGATCATCGCAACAAGGCTCCATGCGCCGGCCGCCTTCGCACGGCGACGGAACGCGATATGCGATCGCACAATGGCCTCGTTGGCACCTTCCGGCTTGATTTTGAAGCCCATCACAATGCTGGCAATCACCGGAATGATGAACACCAGCACCATGGCAATGACCATATGACGCTGATGATTAATGCACCACACCAACGCCAGGAACGCTTCCGTAGGGAAATGAACAATGCGCTTGGACTGCAGAATCTGCGCAAGATCAGTGAAATGCGAGACAAACAGCAGCGCAATCAACAGCAGCACGGCCGTAGTGAACGACCAACGAATCGCAGTGGAACGCATCGTACGGAAAATCAACGCCGCAACAATCGCAGTGACCACACCCAACGCGAAACCAAGCGCACGAAGGAGCATATCCGAAGTGAAGATCGGATCTCCCGGCTCCACGAAAATCGTAAGTCGCAAAATAACATCAGGCAATGCACGGAAGGTGGTGGCGGCGATCGCAAGAGAGCCAATAAGATTCGCAATATCAAGCAACGCGCGATGATCATGCCAATTCGTAGTGATGCGACGTGCGAACAGCGCAATAACGAACACCGCGATATCGAAAATCACACAACACCACAACGTAGGGTAATTGACGAACGTACGCTGATTGATCACCGCGGACGCACGCAACGCGGCGAACGCAATGGCACCCGCGAATCCGATAATGAAGCCCGCAAGACGCCAGTACGCGCTCAACGGCTTGTCACGCCCCTCACCGACCGTGAGCATCACGTTCAGCGCCATAATCAGCAAAGCCGGTGCCAGCGTTCCCTGCAACACCGTGACGTACTGCGTCAGCATCTCACACCTTTCGTTATATATCCCTGTCAAAGCCTAGTGAATTCGGCACACAAAAGGAACCCCCTTACCAAGATTCCCCCAAAAGCGCGTTATCTCCCAAACGCGCATCCCCTCAAACGCAAGAGAGCGGTTGCTTGGATGGTTGTTCGCCCGTAGACTCGGCCAAACGGCCTTGAGCGCGTCGAACGACTATCCAGGCAACCGCGAACGCCGTACCCATATTCGCGCTACTTGCATACGTTCCGCGATACGTGAACGGCGTTAACCACGAGTTGAATCGCAACATGAATTCAGGCTTACATCCAAACCGTTTCGCTTGGCATGTGCCGGAACTCACGTTTCAGATCACCACTCCTGCGGGGTGTAGTTCCACTCCGGGAAAGTGACCTCGAGCGGCTCGGTCCAGAAGCGGCCCTTAATGCCGGTTTCCGGGTCAACGTGCAGCATCCAACCCTTCTTCTCCGGGGATTCGATCTTCAGCACGAGCTTGTAGGAACCCGCCTCGTCGAGCTTGACGTTGGCGCCGTAGTGCGGGCCGTCGGAAGCGTTCATCTGCATGAAGGTACCGGAACCAACGGTCTCGTTGTTCGCGTTGTTGATGATCTCGTAGTTCACGGTCAGATCCGGCACGAAGTCGCCCTTGCCGTAGCCGAGCTCGGTGCCCTTCTCGTTGGCGTGAATGTCGGCTTCCAAGTGGAAGGAAGCGTCGGCAGCCTTCAGGCCCATGCCGGACGGTTCCATATCGATCGGCTGGAAGTACACGGCGTTGACGGTCAGAGCGTCAACATCCTGATCGGAGTGCTTCTCATCGACCTGGATCTCTTCGAAGCCGGCATTGGAGCTGTCGTCAGCGCCGGAATCGCTGGAGCTGTCGGTGGTGTTCGAAGTGGAGGTGTCGGACTTGGCGTCGGATGCTGAATCGTTGGAGTTGCCGCATGCGGACAGGGAGAAAGCCATGGAGCCGGTCAGCAGGATGCCCAGCAGGGCGGCGATCTTCTTATTCTTCATTGTGTTCTCTTCCTTTTCTTTGGTTCCTTGAGGAACGTTGGAAACTTATGGAAATCTCTAAATCTTTACTTGTGATTATTGATTGGCGTCTACTTAGCCTGTTCCGCCTGCGCGGCCAACTTCATCCTGTGTTTCTTGATGAAACCGACCACGAACAGCACAACCACCGCGATCGCGGCAATCACCTGCGCCGTAATCGTTTCGACGTACGGATACAAGCCGATCCAATCGTTAGTTGGCACAGTGCTCAAGTAGGTGCCTTCAATAAGATCACCCTCGATGAGCGCGTGGATGCCGCCACCCGCGAAAATGACAACCAATGCGGCCATCACAATCGAAGTTACGAGGAAGAACGGGCCGATCGGAATCTTCACCGAAGTGAATCGCAGAATCAGGAAGATGACGATCAGCACCGCGGCGGCGGCCAGACCGCCAACCCACATGCCGTGCGCATCCTGGCTCATGGAGTAGATGGACTCGTAGAAGATCACCGTTTCGGCACCCTCACGGAACACGGCGAGGAAGCTTAACATGGCAAGCGAGGCGATCATGCCCAAGCCCAGGCCCTGGCCGGATTCGACCTTGCTTTGCGCGCCGGCCACAGCCGCTTCGGTCTTATTCCTGATGTAGTTGTTCCACGCTTCTACGGAGCTCTTGTTGAGCATCCAGTTGCTGGTCCACAGCAGCATGAGGGTGGCGATCAGCGCGCACACGCCTTCGGAAATCTCCTGAATCGGGCCGGAACCGCCGAACAGGAACGTGAAAAGCACGGCGACCAGACCGGAGCCGGCCAGACCTGCGACCACACCAAGGTAGATCCACTTGGTGAAACGCTTGTTGCCGGACTTCACCAGGTAGGCGATCACTGCGGCCACCACCAGCAGCGCTTCGAGGCCCTCACGGATCAGAATGAGGAACGCCTGGCCGGCGGAGCTGGTGACGAGTTTGGTGAAGCCGTTGACATTGCCGGACGCACCACCGTCGAGGATGGCCGCGTCTTTCACAAGCCAGCTTTTCAAATCGTCGACGAGCTGCTTGATTTCCCTGTCGGAACCGCCATCGCGCATGGTCTTACGAGTCATCTTGAACTGGTATTCGACCTGCGAAACACGGTCGCCGGAAATCACGTTCATCACGTTCTTTTCGAAGCCGAGCTTCTCGTAGTACTGGTAGTAGGCGTTGTTGACCAGCGTGGCACCTTCGTCGCCCTTGCCGGCAGCGGCAGCCTCGTATGCCTGATCGAGAATGACGGTCATTTCGCTGGCAACCTCACTCCACGTGCGGTCGCCTTTGCCTTTGGATGAATTCTTCTTGGCCGCGTCGAGCTTCTTGCGCTCTTCCGCGGTTTGCGCGGCACGCTGCTTCGCGTATTCCTTAGGATTGGCGAGGTCTGCGTTCGCGTCAAGCGTTTGCGCGGTTGCGTTGATTTCGGCGGTCAGCGCGTCGATTTTGGCTGCGATGACGTCGCCTTGGTCCTGCTGGTAGGCAAGACCTTCAAGATCGGTGAATTGCCGCAGCAGTTCCTTCTGCTTGTCGGCACTGATGGTGTCGTTGACGACTTTCGAGAAGTTGGATGCGTCGTAACCGATCCAATGCGCAGTCTGGAAATCGGTGCCAGCCTGACCGTAATTGCCGTCATTGTAGTCTTTTTCGGCAGCCGCAAGCTGGTCTTCGATGTTCTTCGCAGCGGCAGTCCAGGAATCAAAATTCGTTTGACCGTCATCGGCGGCAATTGCCGGCTGCGGAACTGCGGTAGTCGCGAAAAGCGTGGTCAACGCGATCATCAATGCCGCAATGAACGCGACAAGGCGACCGGACACACTTGTAGCCCGCTGCGTATCGCAGGATGACATAAGACCGCTTCCTCTCTCAGCCGTTCACAATCCGATTCACGAGTGCGCCACCTTTGCCATACACACAGTGCGCACCGACTTCACAAGATAAAACGAAAAAAATCGAAAGAACAGTCTTGATTTTTTGGCAGTTTTGTTGTAGAAACCTTTAAAATGGCGGAATTCCGCCATTCTTCTTTTCTGTAATCCGCGCGAGTCGTCTCACATAGTGATTTTTTGAGGCGCTTTCGCCGTTCCTCTCCATGCATATTCGTGCGATTGGAAGATTCGGGAATTGGGGGATTTGGGATGGAGCTGGACTTTCTGACCTCACGATTCCGCCCTGGTGACCTCACGATTCCGAAAAAGCAACGAAAAACAAAATCGTGAGGCCAGCGGGCGCATGGACGGAATCAGGATTCGAGCACGTCAAGCACCTTGCGTTCGTTGTAGAACGCGAACACCACACCGCCGATGCCGCACAATACCGCGGCGCAAACAGCCGCAATGCGATAGCCGGCGCCCGACGCCATGCCAATCGTGCTCACGCCGGTAAACAGCAGCATTGCCACCGACTGACCCATCTTCATCGCAAACGTGCGAGCCGCATAGAACATGCCCTGACGATCCTGACCGGTCGTTTTCGAGCTCGCGTCGGCAATATTCGCAACAATCGCCTGCGGAAGAATGCCGAACGCGGCCATCGGAATCGCGCCGACAATCGAGAGAATCAAGCCCTGCGCCATCGGCGGAATCGCAGCGAGCAGACCGGAGCCAAGCGCGCCCGCAAACGCGAACGCACATGTGAAAATCACGAAAGCGACCAGCAGAATCCGCTTCTTGCCAACACGATTCGCCAATACATTCACCGGCATGTAGAACAGCACCGACACTGCGGTCATGAGCACGAAATAGATGGTGGTCGTGGTCTCGGGAAGTTTGAGCAGGCTTGTCACGAAGAACGGCAAACCAGTCTGGAATGTAGTGATCGCAACCCAATAGACCACGTCGGAGCAGACAAACTTGCGGAATTCGCCGTCGCCGAACGTCTGCTTCAACGATTCGATGGTCGATTCGGACGTGGGCTGCGAGTTGACGTAATCGCGTTCCTTGATGGTGAGCGGCGGAACCAGCATGCACACGAATGCGATGGCCGCCATGATGGTGAACGTCAAACGAATGGCGTTCACACGCCCCAAGCCCGGCACGAAACCAGCCCAAATCACCGGTGCCACGTATGCAATGGCGGTGCCGGCCACCCACGTGAACGAAATGGCGGTGGAGATGGTGAGCTGCTGTTTGGAATCGTGACCAAGCTCGGCGATCAGCGCGTTGTAGGGCGTGCAGTAGAACGTGAGCGCGATATAGTAGCCGATCACCGTGGCGAACAGGAACGCGCCGTTGATCCAGCTCGTATCGTTGATTGGACTCCAAAACACCAGCACGGTGACGAGGGCGAGCGGAAGGGCCGCAAATTTGAGGAACGGCATGCGACGACCGGATTTTGATGTGCAACGGTCGGAAAGACTTGCCACGGCCGGATCCACGAATGCGTCGAAGAAGCGGGCGAACGCGGTGATGCCGCCGACTACGGTCACCACGCCGAGTACGGCAAGACCTTGCGGTACGAACACGGTTTGCCCTTGCGAGATGGTTTCGCTGTCAGGCTGGTAGAAGTAGACGAGCCAATTCGAAATAATGCCGGAAAGTAGCGCCCAGCCGAATTGGCCGACGGCGAAAGCCCAGACTTTGGGCATCGGCAGGCTCTTCACCGTTTTTGTTGTGCGCGTGGCTGCACTTGCATTCTCGACGTTCCCCATATCAACCTCCATGTTGACGCCCTGCCGGCAACTGTACCATGCGCCCCATCGCGAAAGTCCCATTTCCCCAGTATCTGGAGGAAATGGGCGTGTAGCATCGGAGGCATGGATTCTTTGACGCAACGCTTGCCGTTTGTCATGGCGTTTTATAGGGCGCTCGGCACCGGTATGGTGATTTCCGTGGATTCGCCGATCGACGACAAGGTGCGTCCCGCAATGGAATCGCTCATTGAGGATTACGAACACGTGCTATCTCGATTCCGCAATGATTCGCTGATTGCGGCGATCGGCAAGGCCGAGCATGGCGGAAGTTTCGATTTTCCGGATTGGTGCGCGCCGCTGTTCGATCTGTATGATGCGCTATTTTCCGCCACTTCCGGCGCGATTGATCCGTGCGTCGGCGAGGATTTGATCCGACTTGGATACGATGCGTCGCTGAGTCTCACGGTTACGCAAGATGCGCCCGAACATTTGGGCGCATTGCGCGGACGCGCCGTTTGGGGACGCGATGTGACCCGCCACGGAACCACATTGGTAACGCATGAGCCGGTGCAGTTGGATTTCGGCGCCTGCGGCAAAGGCTATCTCGTCGATCTGCTCGGGCGCATGCTGCAGTCGTCACAATTCGTGATTGATGCGGGAGGTGATTTGCTGATTCATACGGAACAGCCTATTTCCGTCGCACTTGAGGATCCGGAAGATCAGTCCCACGCAATCGGAATCGCACATATTGCGAACGGAGCGTTGTGCGCAAGCGCACCCAGCCGACGCCATTGGAACGTGGCAGTCAACGAGCGCACCCAAATCGCCATTCATCATCTGCTCAATGCCATCGACGGACTGCCCGCGCAACAAACCGAAGCCAGCTGGGCATACGTTCCAGCAAACGCAACGCTCAATCTTGCACGCGACTACCCCACCGCCGTTGCGGACGGCCTGGCCACGGCCCTGTTCGTTTCCGACGTAGCACAACTGCAACGCACGTTCGATTTCACATACGCAACATTGGACGAATCCCGCCAAATCGCAGTCAGCCGCAACTTCCCGGCCGAACTCTTCCTGCGATCCGCATAACAGCCGAATACCAGCCGAAATAAACAAAGACCGCACGCCTTTGGGGACGTGCGGCTCCTGTGAATCAGCCAGCCAAAACGGCGAATCAGTCGGTGAGGGCGAACTGGCTGTTGTAAATGTCGGCGTAGAAACCGCCTTTGGCGAGCAGCTCCTCATGCGTGCCGCTTTCCACGATGTCGCCATGGTTCATGACCAAAATCATGTCCGCATCGCGGATGGTGGACAGGCGATGCGCGATCACGAACGACGTACGGTCCACGGTCAGCGCGTCCATGGCCTTCTGAATCAGCTCTTCCGTACGCGTATCGACCGAAGAGGTGGCCTCGTCGAGAATCAGAATCGGCGCATCCTCAACCATGGCTCGCGCAATGGTGAGCAACTGCTTCTGACCCTGCGAAAGCGTGGCCTTGTCGTCAAGCACTGTGTCATAGCCATTCGGCAGCGACATGATGTAGTGATGCAGACCCACGGCCTTGCATGCGTCCTCGATCTGCTTGTCGGTGACGCCCGGCTTCGAATACGCAATGTTTTCACGCACTGTTCCATGGAACACCCACGTATCCTGCAATACCATGGAGAACTGGTCATGCACGTTCCAGCGTGGCACGGACTTCGTATCCACACCATCAATCGCAATCGAACCGCCCGAAATCTCATAGAAACGCATCAGCAGATTCACCATCGTGGTCTTGCCGGCACCGGTCGGACCAACAATCGCAACCTTCTGACCGGACTTCACCGAAGCGGAGAAATCGTTGATGATCGTTTTGCTCGGATCGTAACCGAACTTCACATGACTGAACTCAACGTCACCGCGCACCGGTTTGCCGTTCACGCCGAGCAGCGCCTGCTTGTCGGATTCGTCGGCCATCTCCGGCTCTTCAAGGAAGCTGAACACGCGCTCGGAAGCGGCCGCGCAACGCTGCAGGTTCTGGAATGCCTGCGCGAACTGGGAAAGCGGCTGGGTGAACAGTCGAATGTACATCATGAACGCAACGATCACACCAAACTCGATCTTGCCATCCATCGCAAGCACAGCGCCAACCACGCACACAACCACGTAGCCGAAATTGCCGACGAAATTCATCAACGGCATCATCAGGCCGGAAAGGAACTGGCTCTTCCATCCCGAATCGTACAAATCGCCGTTGTACTTTTCGAACGCGCGAATCGAATCAGCCTCGCCGCAATACGCCTTGACCACGGTGTGGCCGGCGTACATCTCTTCGACGTGACCGTTGACATCGCCCAATGCGATCTGCTGACGGGAGAAGTACTTCTGCGAAACCTTCATGATTGCGCCCATGATGAGCAGGCCAACCAGGCTGGAAGCGATGGCGCACACCGTCATAATCACATTGTTGTAGAACATCATGATGAGCGCGCCCACGAACAGCGTGACCGACGTGATCAGCGAGCCGACCGACTGGCCGAGCGTCTGGCCGATGGCGTCCACATCGTTGGTGATGCGGCTGAGCACATCGCCGTAGCTGACCTTGTCGAAATACTTGAGCGGCAGCTTGTTGATCTTCACGCTGATGGCTTCGCGCAGCTCCTGTGCGGTGCGCTGCGTGACGTTCGCCATCATCCAGCTTTGCACGTAGCACAGCACCGCGTACCCCACATACAGCGCCACCAGCAGCCATGCGATGTGCGTGACCGCGTCCATGTCGATCGCACCGAGCACCGGCTTGCCATTGACTAGCGCAGGCAGGCCTTTGGCGATCTCGTTGGTCATGTCCTTGAGCTTGTCCGGACCGACGATCTGGCATACCGTGCCGATCGCGCCCAATACGAGCGCCACAATGATGGCGGGAATGTAGTGGAGGCAGAAATGCACCAGTTTCTTCATCACACCACCGAAATCCTGCGGTTTTTCAACGGCTCCGCGGCCGCGTCCCATAGGTCCTCCTGGCATATCAGCGACCCTCGCTTTCGTTCAATTCGCTTTCGACGGACGGCTTGCCGGTTTCAATCGGTTTGCCAGTTTCGCCCGGCAGCTTGCTTTCGCCCGACTTGCCGCCGTTCAATTCGTCTTCGCTCAGCTGAGACTGCGCAATCTGACGGTACACATCGCAGTTTTCCAGCAGTTCGCTATGCGTGCCTTGGCCGACCACCTTGCCGTCGTCGAGCACCACGATGCGGTCGGCGTCCATAATGGTGCCGATGCGCTGCGCGACAATCAGTTTGGTAGAATCTTTCGCTTCCTTGGCGAGCGCGTCGCGTACGGCACGGTCGGTTTTGAAATCAAGTGCGGAAAAGGAATCGTCGAAAATCAGGATTTCCGGATGACGATAGACGGCACGTGCAATCGACAGACGCTGTTTCTGCCCGCCCGACACGTTCGATCCACCCTGCGAAATCGCGGAATCGTACTGCTTTTCCTTGGTTGCGATGAATTCGGTCGCCTGCGCGACTTCACATGCGTTGCGCACGTCGGCGCGCTGTTCCGAAGTGAGTGTGCGATGCTCGTTTTGCGTTGCGATCAGCTCTTTTTCGCGCTTTCTGCCGGCCGCGGTCGAGGTATCGGTCATGTCGACGATGCCGGCATCGGTGGTGTCGAGCGGATTGTCGCCATAGCTGACATTGGATGCGATCGTGCCTTTGAACAGGAAGGATTGTTGCGGCACATATCCGATTTTGTCTCGTAATGCCTTGAGCGTGTAGTCGCGCACGTTCACGCCGTCGACGAGCACCTCGCCTTGCGTCGCGTCATAGAAACGCGGCACGAGGTTGATGAGCGAGGATTTGCCGGAGCCGGTGGAGCCGATGAACGCGACCGTTTCGCCCTTCTTGGCAGTGAAGTTGATGCCTTCGAGCATGGCTTCACGCGAATCCGGGTAGGTGAAGGAAACATTGCGGAATTCGATTTCGCCCTGCTTGCCTGCTTCGCCAGCATCGCTGCGGGTGCCATCGGTGATCAGCGGTTCGGTGTCGAGCACTTCGAGCACGCGCTGTGCGGACACGTCCGCTCGCGGCCACAGCACGAACACCATGCTCATCAGCAGGAAGCTCATGATCACCTGCACGGAGTAGCTGGAGAACACCACCATGTTGGAGAAGGTGGTGAGCTTGTCGGCCGCGTCGGCCGCGTCGATCAGGTAGGCGCCGATCCAGTACACGGCAAGCATAAGACCGTTCATGATGGTGTTCATCAACGGCATCATGAAGGCCATGGCACGGTTGGTGAACAGCTGGGTGTCGGTGAGTTCCTTGTTGGCCTTGGTGAACTTGGCTTCCTGGTAATCCTCGGCATTGTAGGCGCGCACCACGCGCAGGCCGGTGAGGTTCTCGCGCGCCACAAGGTTGATGTTATCGGTCAGTCGCTGCATGGACTTGAACTTCGGCATGACGAGAACCATGAGGATCGTGATGGAGACCAGCAGCACCACCACCGCGATGCCGGTGGCGAGCGTCCATTCGAGACCGTCTCCCGCAATCTTGCAGACGGCCCAAACCGCCATAATCGGCGATTTGACAATCATCATCAATCCCATGGTGATGAACATCTGAATCTGCGTAATATCGTTCGTGGAACGCGTAATCAGCGAGGCTGTGGAGAATCGGCTCATTTCAGCCGGTCCGAACGATTCTACCTTGCGGAATTCCATGGAACGCAGACGCTGGCTGAACGATGCGCCGATGCGTGCCGCGAAATAGCCGGTGATGATGGCGCATGCTGCCGATCCAAGCGAAATAAGCAGCATTTTGCCGCCGGCGATCCAAATATCGTGCATTTCACTGCCGGGGGTTTCCACGAGGGTGGTGATGTCGGACATGTAGTCCGGCAGGGTCAGGTCAAGCCAGATCTGCCCGACGATGCTGACCAGTGCAATGAGCATCTGGCCTATCTCCGCTTTGGAGAGGTATCGCATAATGCGGAACATGCTTGGATCCCTTCTCTTGTGTTGCGTTTGAAGTTTTTGCGATTGATGGATTGGTTGGATCAACTACATGAGTTGATCGAATTGCGATTAATGATTTACATAAGTCCTATTGAATTGTCTTACGATATTTAATTACTTACAGTGTAAGACAATCTCATATTTCTGTGTATTTGCTGAGAGCGATTCTTCTCAGCTCGGTCGCGCGCAGCCAACATATACCATTCGCGACACACTCAAGGCCGTTTGGCCAAGCTTACAGTCGCGAGCGGCGCATGCCGGTCGCACGCTTACGTGGTAGGCAGTCCCTACGCAGGATCTTCAGATTCGGCTTTTGCGAAGGCTTGCTTTACTTCTTCGGCGGTGGGACGGGGCTGGCCAGGGATGCAGATGGTCACGTATGTGGCAAATTCCTCGGTAAGATCCACGAATTCGCGCGTGCGACGCTCCCCCATCTGCGAAAAGACCCAGCAGACGGCGTCGCGCATATCCTCGCGCTGCTGCTTGGCCTTCGCCCGCCCCTGCTCGGTAAGATTCACATGCACAATGCGTCGGTCGTTGGGATCGACCTCACGCTCGATCAGACCCTTTTTTTCCAACGCAGCCAACAGCGTGGAAATCCTGCCCGACGTGACCTTCAACGCGGTAGCCAACTGCGAAGGCGTTTGCGCGCCCTTGAACTCAAGCTCGCGAATAATGAATGGCTCGCCCTTGGAATCACGCGACATCGCCTGCTGCATCTGAGACTTCTTACCCCAGACCACTTTCATCAGCTTGTCAAACGACTCCCGCTCGAAGCCCACGCTTCACCTCGCCTTATTCGATGCCCATCAGTTATGTCTCGATAATATCTTTTACTGTAAACATTTTTCGATCGCAACGTGCAAGTACAGGAAAACGCCCAAAAAGGAAACGATAATCAGCAAGGAAGCATCGCAAGCTCTTCTTGAGTGAGCTGAAGTTGCGTTGCAGCGAAGGAATCGTTGATTTCCTGCGGATTGCGAGCGCTGGGAATGGTGAACAGACGTTCGTAACGGGTCAATTCCCACGCCAGCACCACACGCTGGTAGGAGCAACCACGTTGCGCGGCAACCGTGCGGAACGGATCGTACGCGCTCTGATCGAACGTATCGAGGAATCCGCCGAGCGGCGACCAACAGACGAAAGCGAGCCCCAATTCGGCGCAATGCTCCATCGTATGTTCCGGATCGGGATGCGACGGCGAGAACTGGTTTTGCACGGCGACCAAGCCGCTGCCGATAATGCCGCGCGCAAGATCGATCTGCTCGTTATTCACACGGGAGATGCCCGCATATTTGATCACGCCTTCGTCGAGCAGCTGCTTCAACGCGCCGCATTGGTCTTCGTAAGGCACCGCGGGATCGGGGCCATGCGAATACAACAGGTCGAGCGTATCGACGCCCAAGTGCAACGCGGACTCCTTGGCGTCACGAATCATGGTTTCGGGGCGCGAATCCGCCATCCACCCGTATTGACTGCCCGCCGCCTGCAAATGCTGGCGTTCCTCGCCAGGCCGACGGCTGCATCCCTCAGAATCCCGCCCCTGAGTGTCCGATTCTGGTGAATCGGACATCTGTACCCCAAATCCGGCACCCTGTTTGTCCGATTCTCCAGAATCGGACACAGGAGCAACAAAAGCGGGGACCTCCATGGTGCGTCGATAGCCAGTTTTCGTGGCGACCAGCACTTCATCTCGGGGGCCATTCCACGAAGTGAGCGCATCACGCACCAACTTTTCGCCGTAGCCAAGGTCTTCCGCAGTGCCGGTGCCAGGCTCGCTCGGCAGATAATATGACCAAGCCGTGTCCAAATAGCGAACACCCGCGTCCAAACCGGCATGAATCGTACGAATCGCGGTATCGCGATCCGGGCGCCCCTCAATCGCCAAAGCCATCGTTCCCATACCAAGCCGAGGAATCGCAAATCCTGCCAACTCGCCGTCCATCATCATCTTCCCCTTCCTTGCAAGCACTCAGCCGATTCGCACATGTTCACATCAAGACTAACCCAACGTGAACCGGCGCAAGCTTGTCGGGCGCGTGCGCGAAGATGAAGGCACAACCGAACGGGAGCCGAAAGGCTGAGAGGGAGCTCATAGAGCTTCGACCGAGGACTTGATGCGGGTAATGCCGCCGTAAGGAGACGGGTTGTTCACGCCGCAAGACGTATCTCATCTTCCGTTCGCGATAACCGAATATCGCGTGATTAGGGTCACGGAGGGGCGCACCACCTCATAGGGTACGGTTCCTTCGGCGACCCTTTTTTCGTACCAACCTTGAGTGCCCGATTCTGCAGAAACGGACGCACAAGCGGCTCAAATAAGCGCCTACGTGTCCGATTCACCAGAAACGGACATCCGTGGACTGAAATAGATGCCGTGCGTGTCCGATTCTGCAGAATCGGACATTTAAAGACCAACAATGAACCTCCGGATGTCCGATTCACCAGAAACGGACATTTGGAGTGCAGGAAGCATGTGTCACGACAGACACAGAAGGGAACCGCAATGATCATCAACGGTAAGGAAGAGAACGTCGCCACGCCAATCACCGTGGCCGAACTGATCGAAAGCAAGGGCCTGCGCGCCGACCGCGTGGCTGTCGAGCTCAATGGTGAGATCGTGCCTCGCACCCAGCGTGCGCAGACGCAGCTCAAGGGCACCGATACGTTGGAAATCGTCACGTTCGTGCAGGGCGGCTGAACCACTTTCAAAGTTTCTTACGATTACGACCGGCGCAATGCACGCGTAACAATCGCAAGAACATACAAAACACAACCAACCCGGCAAAAACAACGCACGAACGGAAAACGAGAATACGAGAACAACCATGACTTTTGAACCATCCGCATCGCAGGCGCAGATCGACGCCCGCCAGCACGCTTTCGACAACCAGCCCGACCCGACCACGCTCGTCAGCCGCGAAGAAATCCGTGCGGCCCTGCTCGACCGTCATACCGCAGCCACGCAAGACAAGCTCGACGCGGCACACGTGGCCATTTGCGGCTGCGGCGGTCTCGGATCGACGATTGCGGTGGCGTTGACCCGCATTGGCGTCGGTCACCTGCATTTGATTGATTTTGATCGCGTGGATATGACGAATCTGAATCGTCAGCAGTATTTTTTGAAGGATCTTGGGCAGTACAAGACGGAAGCATTGTGCAGTAACTTGCGTCAGATCAATCCTTTTATCGATATCACCATTGATACCGTGAAAGTGACCGACGAGAACGTGCCGACGCTGTTCGACAATGAGGATATTATTTGCGAAGCGTTCGACGTGCCGGAAAACAAGACGATGCTGGTGAATGCCGTGCTTGAGAATCTGCCGGACAAGAAGCTGGTGAGCGCTTCTGGAATGGCGGGATTCCGCAGTTCCAATTTGGTGAATACTCGTCGCGTTTCGAAGAATTTCTACTTCTGCGGCGATGGCGAAACCGCTCCGGTGCCGGGCGCTGGTCTGATGGCACCGCGCGTGGGTGTGGTCGCCTGCCATGAAGCCAATATGATCACTCGCTTGATTCTCGGCGAAGAAGACGCCTGACAGCGAAACGCAAACACAAACGCAATTGCAATCGCAAATCGCAACGAATGACACAACACTAATCGCATAGTAAGGATTAACCATGAGCACCGAAAACACGATCACCACCGCGGAAAAAGACTTCGCGGCGGCACCGAACGCCACGCTCGACGAGCTGGTCGGCACCACCACGAACACCGCACTGCTGCCGGAACCGGATGCGCACGCGTATGACGAAATCGCCACCGGCGACGCCGATCCGTTGATCCTCGGCGGACACAAGTTCACGAGCCGTTTCATCCTCGGTTCCGGCCGCTACGATCTGAACCTCATCAAGGCGACCATTGAGAACGCGGGCACGCAGATCGTCACCATGGCGTTGCGTCGCTGCCGTACCACCGAAAACAATCTGCTCGACTACATTCCGAAGGGCATCACCATGCTGCCGAACACGTCCGGCGCACGCAATGCCGAGGAAGCGGTGCGTATTGCACGTCTCGCCCGCGAAGTGTGCCAGACGGATTTCGTGAAGGTGGAGATCGAACATGAGGCGAAGTATCTGCTGCCCGACAATGAGGAAACCATCAAAGCCACGAAACAGCTGGCAAAAGAAGGTTTCGTGGTCATGCCGTACATGTTCCCCGATCCGATTGCGGCGAAGCGTCTTGAAGACGCTGGTGCGGCTTGCGTGATGCCACTCGGCGCGATGATCGGCTCGAATAAGGGTCTGCGTGCACGCGATTTCATTGAAGTGATTATCAAGAATTCCAATGTTCCGGTGATTATCGACGCTGGTATTGGCCGTCCGAGCCAGGCTGCGGAAGCCATGGAAATGGGCGCGGACGCGGTGATGGCATACACGGCCATCGCTTCCGCCGGCAATATTCCGCTGATGGCACGCGCGTTCAAGAAGGCGATCGAAGCGGGTCGTGAAGCGTATTTGTCTGGCTTGGGCAAGGTTACGGAAGATCATGCCGTGCCGTCCAGCCCGACGAACGAGGCCGACTATATCGGCTGATTTGCGCTGGATCCCGTAATGGGGATTCGCGCAAAGACCATGCTGAAAGGGGCGTTTGCCGAACGTACGTGATGCACTCACGTTCGGCAAACGCCCCTTACTTGTATCCTGCGTTACCTGCAAACGTTACTGCTGCAAGGCTTCCTTAAGATCGCGATTCTGGAATCGTTCGTGCAGCAGGCAATATCCGCCGAACGCAACCAGCCAAATCAGACCGGCGATCGCAGAACCAATCGTGTCCGCCGACAGGAACAACGTGACATACACGAGCACAAAGAACGCGATCGCAATCCAATCAAGCACCTGCCAAGCGGGCATGACGAAACCGTCTGGCAGAAAATCGCTGCTCTGACGATACTTGCGGTGGGCGAGCATCGTCAGCACGTAAATAAAAATCACCACAGCGCTGGCGGCCGAAGCGAACAGCACGAACGCGCCGGAAATGCCTGGAATAGCGTTGATAATCGGGGAGAACAGAATCATGCAACCCGAAGCGACAATCGCCTTCGCAGGCACCTTGTGTTCGGAAACTTCAGCCAAACGAGCCATCGCAGGCGACTCAGAATCGGAAGCGAGCTGATACAAGTGGCGACCGGCCGAATAAATCAGCGAATTCAACGCCGACGCGGCAGCCGTAATCACCACGAAGAACACCAGGGCGGCGGCCCAATCAAGACCCGCATATTTGAATACCATGATGAACGGCGAACCGAACGAGCCGTCGGAATTCTCGTGGAAATTACGCCACGGCACAATAGCCATGATCGCGATCAGCGCGCCCACGTAGAAGATCAGAATACGCATAATCAGCTCGTTCACGGCCTTCGGCAGCACCTCGCGCGGATTCTGCGTTTCCGACACCGTGACACCCACGAATTCGATGAGCTGGTAGGCGAAGAACACCATTTGGAAGCTCATGAAGAAGTTCATCCAGCCGTTCGGCGCGAGCTGGAAGCCGTCGGTGATGTTCGTGAGGCTCACCGTAGCGCCCGACACCGTGCCGTCCACGCCCTCGATATGCGTGGCAGGGTAGCTGAAGCCGATGATCAGCATCACGATGGCGGTGACGATCAGGCCGACAATCAGCGTGATCTTGATCATGGAGAACCAGAATTCCGCCTCGCCGAACACTTTCACCGCAATCAGATTGATGCCAGTGAGCGCCACGAGGAAGCACAGTTCGATCAGCCACTTCCACGAGTTCAGGTCTATGCCAAATGTGCCGAAGAAAGTTACGAAATACGTGCTTACGGCAGTGATTTCGGTCATGCCGGTCAGAATGAGCACGATCCAATACGTCCAGCCGGCAAACTTACCCCACCCGCGGCCGAGATAGCGCGTGATGAAATTGATGAACGTGTGCTGGCTGGGGTCGCTGTACATCATTTCGCCGATGGCACGCATCAGCAGGAACATGATCAGGCCGACGCCGATGTACACGAAAATGATGCTCGGGCCAGTCAGTGCAATCGACTTGCCGGAGCCTAGGAACAGGCCGGTGCCGATGGTGCCGCCGATGGCGATGAACTGGACGTGGCGGTTTTTCAGGCCTCGCTCCATTTCATTGCTTTGGTCGAGGCTTTCGACGGATTTGATGTGCGCGGTTTCCGTCGCGTCGGACGTGCTTGTACCGGTTTTTCCGGTTTTCGTATTCCCAAAAGTCATAATGTTCACACCCTACCGCGGGAGCCGCACAATCTCCGCCATTGTTCGCACCGCGAAACACACCCATATGCCTTATATGTGGCAGATTCGCATCTTTTCCAAAACTGATTTTCACTATATGTGGCAGACCATCTTGAATGCAAGGTAGTTAGAGGGGATAAATCATACCCTCTAACCTCTTTTTTCCGCGGGACTCTGCCACATATAGCGCAAACCATATTTGCCGCATGCCAGATGGGGGGCATTTTATGCAAATCGCGGGGTAGCCTGCCCGAAAAACCCACATGTCAATCAATCAGCCGAATGGTTTCACTCATCAACGGTCGAGGACGGGATCGCCTTGTTGAGCTTGTCTAGCAAGGAAGCGTTGGCGCGTTCCAGCTCGTCGATGCGGCGGGCCTGCTGCTTGATGATGACAAGCGCCGTCTCGCTGTCAAGACCGTTGTCCGCACTGAGAGGTGCAGGCGGCACGGCGATGGCAGCCGCACCGGATGGGACGGGCACGCCATCGGATATACACCCCCCGACACGCTCGCCCCGTCCAGCGAATTCGGAGCATTTCCAATGTTCGCCTTATCGGGATTAACGATTCCTGCGATGTCGTCGAGTTTCTCCTTGCGCGTCACCGCATGAACATACAGGTTGACGAGTTCCGTAATGATTTCGCCGTTGCTCATGTTACTGCTACCGTTCACGGATTTGAGGACGGCAGCCTTCCAACGCGCCACACTTCGCTCTATACGTTTATACCCAATCAGTTCCGGAGGCAATCCCGCCTCGCGGAAGATTTTGGTCGGCGATTCCCCCGCAAGATACCGTATGACACACACCTGTTTGAACGCGTTGGAGTACGTGATGCGGTCTTTCGATACGTTGGCCACCGCCGGCAGATTCCGTAACATTTGGAGCTCGTCCATGCTGAATGATCCTCCACCGCGCATCGTTTTACCCCCTTTGCTATACCCCGTAATGAAGCAAGTGTATATCCGACTTCTCACAAGCAGCTTTTCAAATATTGCTGACCGTATATTGCTTCAACCGGTCGGTCACACGTCAATGCGGACGATTATGGAATATCCACAACCGCCCGCATTGACTTTTATTGTGCGTGAGTCAATTCACAACTCATTCACGTCGAACACGCGCTCAGTACATGCGGCGACGGCTCTTGACCGCCACAGCCACGCCAGCGCCACCCACCAGCAGCGCCACGACGGTGAACAGCACGGTTCCCGCGGCACCGGTCAGCGGCAGCTGAGTGACATTCTTCACATTCAGCACGGTAGCGGTGGCATTCGCAGTGGTGTTATCGTTCGGCTGGACCTGATGAAGGGCATCCGGTTCGAAAGTGACGAGACCTTCATCTGTGATCTCCACCTTGAAAGTGACCCTGAAGTTCGAGGCGTAGCCGGTCGGAGCCTGAGTCTCCACAACTGTGTAGGTTCCTGCCGCAAGACCCGCAACCTCCACCAAACCATCAATCCCAGTAGTGAACTTCTTGGCATCATTCTGATTGGAAACAAACGACCACGCACCGTCCTCAGCCTGCTTAAGGAACTTGCCCTCCGCATTCTTGACAACGAACTCGGCGCCGGCTAGAGGCTTGGGCTCATTCCCTTCCTTGCCAATCTTCGTGAACTTAAAACCGTAGGTCTTAAGGGTAGTCTTACCTTCACCGCTGGTGCCATGTTTGGTGGTGATTGTAGCCTTATTGTCCACACTGCCGTTCAAGCCATTCAGCGCATCCTTGGTAACGGTGCCCTGATACATCACGACGATCGTCCTACCAGCCAGCGTTGTGGCATCGCCAAAATGGATGGTCGTGGTGGTGCCGGATTGAGCATTGCCTTCCTGCGTTATCGTGTACAGACTGGGATCCACAGTAGTACGATCTCCGAACTGGACCTTGAAGTCACTCGTTGCCGCAATCTGCAAACCTTTGGACGCGGTATAGGTAATAGTAAAGGGGTACACATCCCAGCCAGCCGCAGCATGAGGAACGTCCGCGGCCACAGTGAAGTCCACGGTGTCGCCCACCTTTACGCTCTTACCGTTCACGTCCACGGTATTCATCCGGGCGAACTTGAGCGGCTCGTCGGTTGGATTCGCGTTCTTCGCGTTGAACTGGCCTTCAGTCGTGATGTTGCCCTGACCGGTCTTCGTATCGGCCGCAATCTTCAGATTGGACAGTCCGCTGACGGTGGTGGCCACCACAGCCGGCGTGCCCGACGTCGCAGTCGTTTCGCCAGCCTTGGTGAACGTATCCTTCACCAGATACCAGCCTTCTCCGCTCACATTGACCTCCTGGCTCGTATTTGCCTGAGCCTTGGTTACGGTCAGGCCAGTACCATCAGGTCCTGCCGGCGGAGTAATCCCAGCCAAGGTCTTGGCAAAGACACGGAGCTGATCCGCAGTGAACGTCGCCACATAGGCGGCTGGATTATCCTTATACTCTGCCGGAATACCGCTATTGCGGTTATCAGCTGTGTCAGCAGCGGTGGTCACGGCATTCTTCCATGCGTCAACCGTTTTCACTTCGACCGAGCCCTTGTCAGGATTCTCAAACGTGGCAAACTTGTACGGTGTGTACGTATGGCCTTCCTGCGCATGGTTAACTTGTAGCAACGGAGTTGCAGGGGCATCATCAGCCTGCGCACTGGCGACGCCCAGCGCCATGCCGCTCAGCAGCGTTGCCGCAGCGGCCAGCCCTGCGAAAAGCTTCCTCATCTTCATGAGAATCTCCTCTTCCTAATTGTTGGTTACTGTGTTCTGCAATCGCGGGAGGCGGGAACCCAACATGCCCCCGCGATCCGCAAATCCTGTGTTATTCAGCCGAGCCGCTTCTTACGTCTCCACTGGTCGGCCGCAACGACGGCTAGCAATGCCAGCACGCCGATCCCGCTCGCTGCCAGTTGCCACCATCGTTCCGCACCCATGCGGCCCGTCAATGGCAGTGACGATGCTGAAATGTATTTGTTGATGAACAGCATTGGCTGGGTCTTGTCCCAATTCGAACCAGCGGCACCATAATCGGTTTTCAGCTGGGTCACGGATTTGACAACGGCTTTCCATTCACCGGACGTTTCGTCTTTCATCACGGACACGACCACCCGGTATTCCGCCTGCGAGTAATACATTGCGGAAGCATTGCCAGCGTTCTCCGTCACAAGATATGTGTACTCGGCTTCACCTGCGTCGTACGTAATGTCGCCGAAGTAAGCAACGTGATTGTCAGACGAATCGTGTTTCACCGTCACCGTACAGGACGACTTGCCCTTGCAGTCGGACGGCATCGGCGCGTTTGGACTGGAATCGTCTGCCTTCAGCTTGAAGGTGAACTTGTCGGAATCCTTCCAGTCGCGGCCGTCCAGTTCCTTCTTCACGCCAATCGCGTTCTTTAACGTGGCCGTCTTCAACGTGTTAGTGATGACTACTGTGGCGTTCTGCGATGCCGTGGACGCCGGCACCGTCACTGTGCCGCCATCGGCGAAGTTGCCGTCACCGACTTTGTACTGGTAGGAGGCCTTCCACTGATGGTTCTCAGGTTCGGTTTCCGTCACCGTATATGTTTTCTCGGCACCGGCCGGAATAATCACGTCAGTGGACCAATTGCCATCAGGCTTCAGAGTGACCGTCGCATAGGCACTATTGCCCTGTTTGATATCCACCGTGATGCTTTTCGGTTTGACCCCTCTTTCGCTCCACCGCTTTTCGATATGCAGCGTCGAGGAAACCACCTGGATCACCGGATGCGGATACGGATTGCCGCTACACTGATGATTCACATTCTCGGCCGTGTATGCCAAACACGCGGAAGCGTTCGAATGGAAACCAGGCCGGCCCGAGGACGTGGTGTCCTCGGCCAGATCGGTATCCGCGTCTCCCGTCACGTCGCCGTACCCATTCCCGCCGGCGTTGAGATTGGAGGCATATTCGTCGTATGCCTTTTGCGTGGGCTTCACGTTGTACACCAATGTGTACGTCACGCTATTGGCCAAAGGCTTCAGGAACGTGACCACGAACTTCTTCGCAACGCTGTCGTATGTCAGATTGTAATCCGTCCCCGGGGTCAAAGCGACATCCTGTCCTGACGAGTCTTTGGCCACGACCTTATAGTCGTTGTCGGCAAGGTCGACATATTCCGAAAGGGTATCCTCCATCACCACATTGGTGTATGCGGATGTGGTGGTCTCGCTCTTCTGGATCTCGTCGAAGATAGCGTTCAGTTCCGACGCGTTCTTGGCGGCCTTGTAATACCCGGCGTCTTTATCTCCGTCGCCACGATTGTTGTACGCTGTCGCCTTCGGGAAATTGCTAGACACCGCATGCATGAACTGATTCTCTTTGCTGGAGAGCGAGGAAGGCTTGGCACTGGCGAAGATGCCGATGGAATACACCATGTCACCTTGATCCTTCAAAGTTTTCGCTGCGGTGACCGCGCCGTTTGCCACCGAAGCATCGAAACTGGACACCGACGAAGGCGTACCATCCGCAAAGAAAATGATGACTTTCTTCGCATCGGTCCGAGCCTTTTCCATTACCTTGACCGCGCGTTTGAATCCATTGTCGGCCTGGGTGGAACCAGCAGCTGTAAGCTCGTTGACCTTGGTTTTCAGGCCACTCATATCCGCAGTCAGATTGCTTACGATCTGGGAATAGTTGTACTGGTATCCACCACTCCGGTACATGTCATTCCCGACGTTATTTGATTCCTGACCAGCGAACTTCACCAGGCCGACACGGACCGGCTCGGAACCGGACTGCGCACCCTTATTGGCCTCCGCGGCACCATTAAGGAAGTTGTCCACCGCGGTCTTCAACGCGTCCAACCGCCTGGTCTTATCCGTTTCGCCCATCGGGTCATTCATCGAACCGGACACGTCCAACACCAGCGTGAAGTCGATCGGCTGGGTGGTGGTGACCGTGGTGCTGCTGGCAGCGCCCTTCACATCCACGTTCACGGTGTAACTGCCATCATTGTTCTTTTTGATGCGCTTATGCTTCTCGGGAGCGCCCAGCGGCTTGTTCACATGAATCGTCGCCTGCGCCTGCGGCGAAGTCACGGAATTGCCATCCGCATCCGTCGCCAACTGAGAACCAGTCTCGTTCTGAGCAACCGGCTGCTCATCAGATTGTTCAGCTTGTTGTTCAGCCCCCTGCCCAGTCTCTTCTTCCGTTTCTTGTTCAACTTGCTGGTAAGCCTCTTGCTCTGACGGCTGCTCTTCTCCCACCATCAAATTTTGTTCCACCGGCTGTGAATCTTCTTGCTCAGATTCTTGCAATACCGGCTGCTCGATTTGTTGTTCCAGGGCTCCCGTGGCATCTTCCGCCGCCGCTGACGAAGCAGTGACGCACCCCACGCCGGCGAGCATTGCGACCGTCGCGACAGCCGCAATGACACGACGCGTGAACAGACCTGTGCCCCTCGCCTTGTTTCGCTCAAAGACATGTCTCATACGTCTACCCCCCCTTGTACCGTTAAGCGATTGGGGAAATACCTTCCTCCTTCGACCGGTATATTTGATACGTCTTCGCTTCACATACCGTCCAGCAACCGCTTCGTTGCTTAGACCATAAGGAGAAAAAAGGAGAGATATATACCCTCCTAAAGAGGTAATCAAGGGGATATATTTTCCTTGAAATCGTACATATTATCGCGATTTCAGAGTATTCCTATCCCCGTAAATCGCAATGAAAAACTATAAGCAAACGTTGTCATGTCTCTTTCAAAGTTTTCCCCGACAAAGAAGCATCTGTCAAGTGCAACATTAATGCCATTAGTCCCTAGTTGCGCTTTGGCCACCAAGCGGCATGCCTACGGACATGCCACGGACAGCGGCGCAGCCAAACCAACAACAAACCGCCCAGCAACGTAGCAACTGACACCACGCCCGCAGTCACACGCGCATCTTTTGCCGCATCATCCTCTGCGGGAATCTCTTCGGGAATGGCGGAACGTAATGCCGAGACCAACAGACGATGCGTGTTCACACCGTACGGAGTGCATGTCATCAACGTGACCCGATCCTCGCCAGAGGTAATCTTCAATTGTGATGTGTCGTTAGGGTCGATTTCGGTAATACGATCCACCATATAGCCAAGCGTATGGCCCATCACATCGATATAGAAGTAATCACCAACCCGCATTTCATCCAAACGCGTAAACATTGAGGCTTCAACCAAACCCCGATGTCCGGTAATCACCGCATGTGTATTCTTGCCACCCACCGGCAGACTACTGCCATATAAATGTCCCGCGCCGGACGCAAGCGTTCGTTCCGACGTGCCATGATAGATCGGCAAATCCACAGAAATCTTTGGAATGCGAATGGAGCCCATCACACCATCGCCAGTATCCAGCAAGCGCTGGTATTCCGCGTCTTTGGAGCTAGCGGAATTCTTATCACCATCGCCGGTGGCGACTGTGCCCGTCGAGCTGAAACCGGAACCGTCGCTGAAGCCGGACTGATCGTTGCCGTACAACTCGGCGAGCGGATCCTCGGCCTCGCCAATCACCGGCTGACCTGATTCGGCGAGACGCTTGTTGTACGCCCCAGCTGCGGCGAATGCCTCGTCGGCCTGCGGATACGGCCAGCCCGCGACGCTCTGCTCGGAGCGGGCGGACGTGCTCGCCAGCTTTTGCGCGGACTGGTATTGCAGCACTTTCGGGAAAAGACCAATGCCGATTGCGGAGAAAATCAGCACCGCCGCAAGCACACGCAGGGCAATGGATCTACCCACGTCGGCGCGACGCTCACGAATCTCTTCGGACACATCGATCGCCTCGGCGAACGTCGGCGGAACGTAGGTGCGCGTATCTTGCGACTCGTTGCTTCTCGACCCGCCGCACGAGTCCCCTCGCAAAATGTCTGCCATCAGTTTAAGACCCCCTTAAACTGCCTAATACAGGGACATTATATGTCGTTCCGGACGGATTTCGCACCCTACTTAGTGCGTTTATAAGGCAACGAAATCGCCATTAAGCCTCGAGCCTTCGGCAACTTTGGCGGCATCAAGACCGGTGAAGGTCAGTTTGCCGTTGGCGTCAGTCTTAACATCGGGCGTTGCGTCCGATGTAGCGGCGGAAGCAGCCTTCTTGTAAGAACTATCGTTCTGCTTCACGAAATACAGTACGGTGTCACCATCCTTCATCTGGAAGGTAACGTTCTCGATGCCCTTGCCGTCCGGATCGACCTTGGTATAGAATTGCCCCCATAAAATTTACACAATCTTAACCTCACCCCCAGCACACCCTTTAGCACATCATGGGGCCGCTACGCCTCTGAACACCGTCATGCAGACTCACTAGGCTAGAAACATGACGCAAGAGCTCGTTTCATTGACTATCATCATGGCGGTGGCGGCCGTCAGCCCGATTGTGGCGCAGCTGATTCCAGGAAGGTTCATTCCACAAACCGTGCTGCTGCTCGTCACCGGAGCCGCACTCGGTCCGTACGGACTGGGCGTAATCGAGGTGAACGACGCCGTGAAACTCTTGAGCGAACTCGGCATGGCGTTCCTATTCCTGCTCGCCGGCTACGAAATCGACCCAAAACGACTCGCCGGACATCAAGGCAAAGTCGGCCTTGTCACATGGATCATCACCTTGGGGCTCGCCGGACTCGTCGTGACCCTGCTTCCATTCTTCGCAAAGCAAGGCATCAACGGCATCGCCACGGTAATAGCACTTACCACCACCGCTCTCGGCACACTCATGCCGATTCTCAAGGAACGCAACCTCGAAGGCACCCCCATAGGCGACGCCATCATCTCGTACGGAACGTGGGGCGAACTCGGCCCAATCCTTGCCATGGCCATCCTGCTATCCACCCGAACCGGCTGGCAGACCATGCTCGTGCTCGGCGCGTTCCTTACCATCTGTCTACTGTGCGCAATGCTACCCACGAAAGCACTGAAAACCGGCCATCGCCTGTACCGTTTCCTTACGGAAAACGCGAACACGTCATCGCAAACGCTCATGCGACTGACCACATTCCTGCTCATCTTCCTTGTCACCATTTCTGCACTGTTCGAACTTGACGCGGTGCTCGGCGCGTTCGCCGCAGGCTTCATCCTGCGTTACATCATCCCCGACGGCAGCAAGTCGCTGGAAATGAAACTGGAAGGCGTCGGCTACGGATTCCTTATTCCTGTGTTTTTCGTGGTGTCAGGAGCCGCGATCAACGTGCGCGCCGTGGCAGGCCGACCCGCGCTGCTCGTCGCGTTCATCGTAATGCTCATGCTGATTCGCGCGGTGCCCGTATATGTTGCGTTATCGCTCGACAAACGCAAGAATCCGCTGTCATCGCATCATCGCGTCACCGTAGCGCTGTATTGCACGACCGCGCTGCCGATCATCGTCGCCGTCACGTCACTGGCGGTGAAGGTCGGCACCATGCAAAGCGACACCGCGTCAACACTGGTCGCAGCCGGCGCGATTACGGTGTTCCTGATGCCGCTGCTTGGCTCGATCACATATCAGGTGGCCGACGTACATCCGGTCACCGCGGTTCGGGAGATTGCACACACACCATCCGATTGGCGGACGATCGTGCACGAACATGCGCAGGTGCGTGCGCTGCTGCACCATCAGGACCGGCTCAAGCGTATGGCGGAAACATTGGACGCACTGGAGGAGATGGGAACGATGGGACATGGCGATGCGGCACATAGCAATGCCGGACATGGCGATGCGGCACATAGCAATGCCGGACATGGCGATGAATATCGAGCCGAACTTGTGAAACGTGCGCGCCGTGAAATCGACCGGCAGTTGAAGGAACTCGGCCTGGACCCGCAGCTCACCACGCAACTGCCACACAACTACCGTTATCCGAAGAACTGAGACGCGAATCCGAGCCTTTCCGGCACTCTAAGTGTCCGATTCTGGTGAATCGGACAAAACCACAGGGCACTTTCGCCGCATTACTTGTCCGATTCTGGAGAAACGGACAACCATGCATGCGACTATTCGACGGACTTGAGCGAACTGATCGGGTCGATGCGGTCGAGTACAGGGTTGACGAGCAGCTGCACAAGTAGCGCGAACGCCATGGTCGCGACAGCCGCGATCACATAGCTCAACGGCTTACATTCCACTTCGAAATACAGTGCGGGCATGTTCAACGCGGCCGTCAGCAATCCGCCGACGAAACGTCCGAGCGGCAAGCCCAACACCACGCCCATCATGGTGAGCACCATCATTTCGCGATTTACGTAATGATGCACTTCCTTGTCGAAGAAGCCAAGCACCTTAAGTGTGGCCATCTCGCGTTCACGTTCTGATACGTTGGTGTTGGCGAGAGTGAACAGCACCACGAGCGCGAGCCCGCCCGCGAGCGCCACGATCAGCGCGACCACCGCACCCATCAGATCGAATTTGAAGCTTTCCGCCATGTGTGCGCAGCTCACGGCTTTCATGACCGCGTCGTCGTCTTCCAGCTTTTCCGCGTAGGCGGCCTGGGATTCGCCCGATCCTTTGAGCTTCGCGTACATGGCGTTCCACACCAGTTGCCGGTCGTTTGACGATGCGCCATTCGAGGTACCGGATTTGCCGTTTTGATTGTCCGATTCACCAGAATCGGACATCTGGGACCCGTTTTCACCCGTCTGATTGTCCGATTCACCAGAATCGGACACAGAAGATGCGGAAGACGCGCTGGATGTAGCAGTGTCGAACAGCTGGTGATAGTAGGTTTCGCTGACGTACACGTCCGATCCGATCACGCTGCGGGTCACCGCGCTGACATACGCGTCGGCCTGCACTTCGTTGCCGTTGGTCAGCGTCACCGTATCACCCGCATTGACACCCATTGCGCTTGCCGCGGACTGTGATACGATCACGCCGTCATCGCCCAGGCTTATCGCGTCCTTCGTGCCGGAAGTACCATTCGCGTCTGATTCTCCAGAATCGGACATCTGGGACCCGTTTTTACCGCTCTGGTTGTCCGATTCTCCAGAATCGGACACCGAAGACGCAGAGGAAGACGCTCTGGACTTCCCGCTGAACAACGACTTCGCACCATCCACCCAACTGGAACGCACCGGCTGCAACGTGACCATCTTGCCGAACTCGCTGCGTTCACTGTCGGGCACGGCAACCAGCTGAATGCTTTCGCTCCCCGAATCGCCGGTCAGATCACCCGATTCAACGCGCACGTCCATGCTCGACGTGACGCGACCATCCGAAGCAACTTTTTGCCGCATCGCATCAGCATCGTCATCATTCGCGACCACCATCAAATCGTACTGATACACGTCCTGATACTGTTTCGCGCCCAATGCGGCAACGGTGTCGTTGATCGCAAGTCCGCACACAATCAGCGCGGTGCAGCCGGCCACGCCGCCGACCGTCATGATCAGGCGCGATTTGAAGCGGAAAATGTTGCGTGCCGTGACTTTGCCGAGGAAGCTCATGCGATTCCACAACGGCTTGATACGCTCCAGCAGAATGCGCGATCCTGCACGCGGCGCTTTCGGGCGCATGAGACTGGCCGGCTTCTGTCGCATTTCCTGCGCGCACGCATACACGGTTGCGGCAAGCACGCCGATTACGAATAGCGCGACTCCGGCCGTTCCATACAGCCAGTCGTATTCCAAGCGTACGTCCGGCATCACATACAAGCCTCGCAATACGACGAGCAGGAATGCCGGAATGCCAAGGAAGCCTGCGATCAGGCCGAGTCCACCGCCGATCAGGCAGGCGAACAGCGCGAACAACAGGTATCGTGAGGCGACCGCAAGACGCCCGTAGCCGAGCCCTGTGTATGTGCCGATCAGCCCGCGATCCTCTTCGACCATGCGCGCCATGGCGGTCAGACTCATCATCACCGCCACGAGCAAGAACACGATCGGGAATGCGTTGCCCAGCGATTGGATGGATTCCAGATCAGATTTCAGCGAGCTGAATCCGCCGATTTGCGACCGGTCCTGCACATACCAACGCACTTGCGGAATGCTGTCTTCCAGCTCGTTTTGCTTGGATTGCAGTGTCCGTTCGGTGTCTTTTTTCTGCTGGTCCAATTGCGATTGCGCCTGGTCGAGTTGCGCTTTGGCTTCCGCTAATTGCGGGCTTGCGGCAATTACCGTTTCACGCAGTGTTTCACGGGTTGTTTCGTCGAGGGACCCTGCAGCCGTGCCCGCCTGCATATTGACGATTTGGTCGATTTGCTGGTTGAGCTGACTGCGATTGCTGTCGATCTGCTGTTGCGCTGCGGCGAACTGTTTGTCAGCTTGCGCTTTCGCCTCGTCGATTTGTTTGGTTCCAGCGTCGAGTAGTTCCTGATGGCGTGCTTGCTGGCGGTTCTTGCGTACCGTGCCGTCGATGCGGTCAGCGACTTCGCTGACGGTGTCGTCATAGGCGTCACTGAACGAGTCCTTGTCGGAGGCGCCTTTCACGAGAACGGTGACGGCCGTGTACATGCTGCCGGTCACACCGTCGGACGGCGCAAAGAACGTGTAGTCGCTGGTAGCGGAGGAACGGAACGCGTTCGTACCCGAATAGCCGTCTGGATTGGTGAGATCCTGCGGGTCAAGCACCACGCCCACAATGGTCAGTTCGGCAGGGAAGCCCGGTGCCTGATTGTCCGATTCACCAGAATCGGTCACCCGTGCGGCACTTTTGCCATCCTGCGTATCCGATTCTCCAGAATCGGACATCTGGGACCCGTTTTCGCCCGTTTGGCTGTCCGATTCTGCAGAATCGGACACGGAAGACGTCGCAGAAGAAGCAGAAGACGCCGAATCCTGCGGCGTCACCGTAATATGGTCGCCCTTTTTGTAGCCGGAATCCTTGATGAATTTGCGCGTCACCGCAATCTCACCGGACTTCTCCGGCATGCGTCCGCTCTGCAGATACGGCTGGTCAATGCCGTTCGTGCCGATCTCCTGCATGGTCACGGTTTTTTTGCCGTTCAAATCGACGGTCACGGTTTGCGAACGTTCGCCCTGCACTTTCGCAACACCGGAAATCTTACGGAGCGCGGCAATATCGTCATCGGTCAATCCGGCCGTCGACAACACCTGAATGTCGTGCAATCCTTGGGTGTCGAAAAAACGATCCGTCGCAAGAAAAGCGTCTCGGCAACCCGCGTAAATGCCCGTAAGCACGGCGACGCCCAGCAACGAGATCAGTGCGATGGAGATGAATCGCTTCCACGCATGCAACCACATACGCACCATGTCTTTGATGAATGCCATGACGACCTCCAGCCCGTAGCGCTCAAGCAGCACCAACCATTGCTCCCAAAACCTTCATTTTATTGAACTATCGAACTATTGAACACTATGAAACCGAATCCACGCGCTACAGCTACAATCGGGGAAGACGCGCCATACCAAAAACCATAGGCGCGTCACCTACCACTACTGCCGAACGCAACATCGCCAAGATCGCCAAACTTTTGCCGAATTTGCCGAATTTGCCGAATATTGCCGAGGCACCCAAGAAGAGGAAGCATTCATGAGCGACGCAACCGTTGCGAAGAAACCGCGCGAAACCGACGATGTGCCGGTTCCGCCGACGCTGCGCAAGTCTTTGAAGAATCGTCATATTCAATTGATCGCATTGGGCGGCGCGATCGGCACCGGCCTGTTCTATGGTTCCAGCGAGTCGATTCAGCTGGCGGGCCCGGCCATTCTGCTCGCCTATCTGATCGGCGGTCTGGCGATTTTCCTGATCGTGCGCGCCCTGTCCGAAATGGCGGTCGAGGATCCGAAGGCGGGCGCGTTCAGCTATTACGCCACGCAGTACTGGTCGAAGCGAGCCGGCTTTATTTCCGGCTGGAATTACTGGTTCAACTACGTGCTCGTGGCCATGGTGGAGTTGGCCGTGGTTGGCTCGTTCGTGAATTACTGGTTCCCGAACATTCCGAAGTGGATGTCGGCGGCGGTGTTCCTGGTGGCCATCGCGGCGCTGAATCTTATGGGCGTGAACAAGTTCGGCGAATTTGAATTCTGGTTCGCCATCATCAAGATCGTGGCCGTGCTTGCCATGATTTTCGGCGGTTTGTATGTGATCATCGCGAATGTGCCGACCGCTTCGGGCATTCGCGCGTCGTTCGCCAACTGGTTTACCGTTGACGGTGGATTCCTGCCGCATGGCCTGATGTCTCGCAATGCGGACGGCACGTGGACCGGCCTGCTGATGGCGCTGGTCGTGGTGATGTTCAGCTTCGGCGGCACCGAGCTCATCGGCATCACCGCGGGCGAAACCGAAAATCCGCGCACCACCATCCCGAAAGCCACGAACGGCATTATCTGGCGTATTCTCGTGTTCTACATCTGCGCGCTCGGCGTGATTATGGCCGTGGTGCCGTGGAGCACGATCGACGGCAATTCCAGCCCGTTCGTGCAGATTTTCGACTCGGTGGGCGTGCATGCGGCCGCCGGCATTCTGAATTTCGTGTGCCTGACCGCCGTGATGAGCGTGTACAACTCCGGCCTGTACGCGAACTCGCGCATGCTGTATTCGTTGGCGAAGCAGGGCAATGCGCCCGCGTATCTGGGCCGCCTGAACAAGCGCGGCGTTCCGGTCGGGGGTGTGATCACGTCGGCCATCATCATTGCGATCGCCGTGGTGGTGGTGTTCGTGTGGCCTGATTTCGCGTTCAATTATTTGATGTCGATCGCCACGATTGCCGCTGCGATTAATTGGATCATGATTATGCTTACGGAAATTAAGTTCCGTCGCGTTGTCGCCGCCGGCGACGGTCCGAATGATTTGAAGGGATTGAAGGGCCAGGAAGCACTTGACAAACTTGCGTTCAAGCTGCCGTTCGCCAAGGTGACGCCGTATGTGGTGATCGCGTTCATGCTGCTGGTCGTGGTGCTGATGTGCTTCTCCGCAAGCTATCGCATCGCAGTGGTCGCCGGCGTGATTTGGCTGGTCGTGCTGTTCGCCGCCTATCAGATCACACAGAAGCGCGCCTGAAGTCGTAAGGCCACAATGCGCCCACGCCTCAAGCGAGGGGCACGGGCGCTTTTTGATTTCAGATTACGATTTCAGATTTCAGATTTTGATTTCCAATCCGCGATTCCCGGGCTGTTCTGGGGACTCGCGCCGTTCGACCTGTGGTACATGTCAAAGCAGTCCGGCAACACCGTCGCGATCCTGTATGGCGTTACCCTTGCGGTGATTGCCGTGATCGGCTCGCTGCTCGCCTTCATCCTGCCCCTGTCAGGGCGCAGCAAATGCGCAATCGCAATTTTTTAATTCATCATCGCATTAACTCATCATCGCATCTTATTCCGCTGCCGGAGCGGGACCGGTCGAAGCGCGGGCACGCAATTCGTACGGCCCTTCCATCAGATGCCCCACACGCTCGCCGCCGATCAGCTTGAGCAGCAATCCGGCGGCCTGCTTACCGGTATCGACCACGTCACGGCCCATGGCGGTCAGGTTCGGATAAGCCGCGGTGCACATGAGGGAATCATCCCACGACATGATGGAGATTTCCTCCGGTACTTTGATGCCTTGCGAAGCTGCCACGCCAAGGCCAGCCAACGCCATCACATCATTGTCGTAGATGATCGCCGTCGGATGCTCAGAGAACGCCAGCAGGCGCTTCGTGGCCTCGCGACCGGTTTCCGGCGTGTAGTCGGTGTGCAGGCAACGATAACGCATGCCCAGCTCGGAAGCGACGTCCGCAAAGGCGGAATCGCGAATATACGAGTGCGCAAGCGATTCGGGACCGCCGACGCGGGCGATCTGACGATGCCCGAGATCATACAGGTATCGCACCGCTTGGCGCACGGCATCGGCGTCGGCGCTTGACAGACTCGGCAGATTGCCGACCACGGAGGCATCGGCAATGGCAAGCACCGGCATCTCCGTATGCTCCTCAAGCAAGGCAACGCAAGGGTCTCCAAGCTCGACCTTGACGAGCAGCATGGCGTCGACGTTGCCAGTAGCAATCCAATCATCGATGATCGAAAGCTTCGCGTCCTCACCCACGGCCATGCGTACCAGCAGAGAATAATCGTATTTTTCCAGCTCGGCGCCAAGACCGGAAATAAGTTCCATCATGTAGGATTCGACGGAAAGCAGCTTCGGGTCGTAACCCAACACTAGACCCACGCGCTGCGTCTTCGCCTTGGCCAGCGCCTGCGCCGCGCCATTCGGCTTCCATCCCAGTTCGTGTGCGACCTTCAACACTTTGTCTCGGGTCACATCGGAAACACCAGACTTGCCGTTGAGCGCATACGAAACGGCGCTACTAGAGACTCCCGAAGCCTTGGCAACGTCAAAAATCGTCACCTTGCTTTTTTGAATAGGCATGTCCATGTCCTTCTTCTTAACTTAAATCGCAACTTAAACGGTTCATCTACATCGTACAGTAAAAGCGCCGACCAACCTCTTGAAAAGTCAGTGTTCACAACACTTTCGTCTCTTAAGGTTGGCGGCGCTTCAACTTATGTTTTTACTCAACCGAACACGTCAACTGAAATTTCAGTAGTCCTCTATCCACTCTTCTATCGCTTCAGTAGACGGCACATTCGCGGAATCTCACCATTCACGCTTCAGATCGTTGACGGAACGCAGCACGTTGGCGGCTGCGAACGCACCCGGATCGGCAAGCGCTGCGACATCGGCGGTGGCGATGTGCAGCATGACGCTTTCGCCCGGAAGCAGCGAGACCATGCCCTCGGCCACCGAAGTCTGCACGTCGACCTTGTCTGCCATGCAGAACAGGTCGCGCACGTAGCTCTTGGCTGTGACGGTAAGTTCCACGCCATCCTCCACGGCAAAGGCCGCGGCACTGAGGGCGAGTTTCACGTGAAACATTTCTTGTATTCGCACAACGGTTGCGGCACGGATGGTCACCCGCGCATTCCGGAAAACGAGCAGATGGCGGCCGAACTCACCGCATACCTGGAATCATTCGGCCCGGACCTCTGGCAATAGCTTATGCGCTCGCAGTGCAGCGCATTTTATTTGATTCGTTTCTGCGATTTTGGTGGCATAAATCACAGAAACGTTGATTTTTCAACGATTTTTTATTTGACTGGTATTTGATTCGTATTTGACTGACGTGCGATCAGCAGGACTTCAATCACAATATAAAGCGTGCGATTGCAGCACACTATAAGCACAGCAATCGCACGCTATTCATTGTTAACTATCGACAATCATTCAACGCGATTATTCAGCGTAATCAGAGTCGGTGTGATCGGTCAGGTCTAGCTTGAATGGGTGAGCAGGCAGCTTATTGTCATTAAACAACGGTGCCGGACCCCAACTACGCCATGCGTAACGCATCATAACCGGTTGCGGCACTTTCGGTGTGGCCAACGTAATCGTGCCGATACTGCGGCTGTTGATCGGAATACCGAATTCCGTGGCGTTGTAATCAACCACATTGACCTTTGCGTTGACCAGATCGTCAATATCGCAATCCACGAAAATCGCGGCGTAGGCCGGATGGAACACACCATCGGCACCGGCAAGCTCGAAACCGGAACGTTCCGGCAGACGTACCAATGAAGGCAGGCTCTTGGCGAACTCGTCACCAAAACTGTCAGGCGTGGTGCCACTGAAATGCAGGCCATGCGCGTACCGGAAGAACAGGCGCACGCGGCCGCCTTCGTCGCAGCGGAAACCAAGTACCGTCGGCCCATACACCGGAACACGACTCATGCCGTAAATCTGGCGGAGCGCGCATTCGCCGAGACGCTCACCCGGCGTACGCTTATCAACCGGATGAATGTTGTTGTATTCGCCGCAATCCATAGTGCAGATGGCGAACACATTGTCGATGGACTGCGCGGCATCCCACTGAGCCTCGCGCAACACCGGCCACAGCATCGGATCGCCGTCGCCCTCGTCGACCTTCTTGTCAATCCACTGCGGCAATTGCACGATCAAGAACGGCAGGCTTTCGCTCCACAGCGCACGCCATTCACCAATCATCATGCCCAGCAACTCACGGTAGGATCCGCAATATGGCTCGTCTTCCTCGCCCTGATACCACAGGAATCCAGCCAAGGAATAGGGCACAATACGCTCCAGCATGGCATGGAACGGGCCAGCCGGACGCCACTGCGAAGTCGGCGTCATCGGCGGCGGCCACGGGCATTCGCCATACTGTTGGGTCAGCGTATCCCACGTCACATCAGGATCGGCTTCACGAGCTGCAGCAATCGACGCATTCCACGTATCAGAACGCGACTGCCATTCGCGATACTCCAAATCGAACTGTTCCTGCGTTTTACCGGCGACCGCCTGCTCGTAGCGAGCAAGATAATCGCGCCCGGATTCACTGGAATTCAGTGCATCTTCGCTCGTCCAGCAACTGATCGACGTACCCCCGATATAACAGTCGATAATGCCGATCGGAAGGTCGGAATCAAGTTCATCACGCAGTTTTCGCGCAAAATAGTACGCTACCGCACTCATTACGCCACTATTTTCAGGCGATGATTCCTGCCAGCTTGCCGCATGTTCGGCGTTGCGATTGATCACACCGGTTTTCGGCACATTGTAGAAGCGCAGTAACGGATCGGCACAGTTATCGAGGGCTTCCTCGGCGTCTTCACTGTTGCGCAATTCAAGTTCCATATTGCTTTGACCGCCGGCCAGCCATACTTCGCCGATAAGCACGTCATAATATTCGATGAAATCGTTGCCTGCGGTGACGCGCAACGTGTAAGGGCCACCTTCGGGCTGTGCCGGCAGCATGACGCGCCACGGTGAAAAACCGTTCTTGATCTCTTTGGAGGCGTACGCATGCGCCTGCACGATCACGGAACCATCGAAATCGCGGATTTCCGCGGAAACCTCAAGTCCGGCGCAATCGGCATCAAGCGCGCCGAACACGGCGATGGGCTTGTTACGCTGCAACACCATATGCGAGGCGAAAATCGCGGCGACGTGCAGAACTCCTGACGTGCTACGGTCTTCGGTAGGTTCAGCCGACGTTGTCATTTCAGAACCAGGTGCGGGACCAGTCGCAGTGACCATGACATCTCTTCCTATAGAAAAACCGTAAGAAACCGTACATATCTATCCTAGAACAATATGCGACAGAACATACAAAAAAGACCGCCACCCGTAAGGGCAGCGGTCTTGTAAAAGACTCAGCGATTAGCCGAATGAGCCACATCAGCCACGGGCGATCTTGCCGGTGAAGGTGGCCATATCAGCGTCGTCATCCTTGCCGTTGTTCCAGGAGAACATGGCGCGCAGCTTCGGACCGACGGTCTCGATGCGGACGTTGCCGTACTCTTCCTGCAGAGCCTTGAACTTCGGAGCGCCAGCGTCCTGGTCCTCGATGAACTCCTTGGCGAAGGAGCCGTCCTGGATGCGCTGCAGGTGGTACTGCATGCGCTCACGCACGTGCTCGTCGATGCAGGTGTTGGTGTAGTCGCCGTACTGGGCGGTGTCGGAGCAGGACCAGCGAGCCTTGTTCAGACCGCCCTCGTTCATGAGGTCGACGAGCATCTTCAACTCGTGGCAGACCTCGAAGTAGGCGATTTCAGGCTGGTAGCCGGCGTCGGTGAGGACCTCGAAGCCCATTTCAACAAGCTTGTTCACGCCGCCCATGAGCACATTCTGCTCGCCGAACAGATCGGTTTCGGTCTCTTCGGTGAAGGTGGTCTTGATGGCGCCTGCACGCAGAGCGCCCAGAGCCTTGGCGTAAGCCAGGGTGATGTCCCAAGCGTCGCCGCGCGGATCCTGCTCCACGGCCACGACGACCGGAACGCCACGGCCGTTGGCGTACTCACGACGCACGATGTGGCCCGGGCCCTTCGGGGCGACCATGAAGATCGGGTGGTCCTCGGACGGCTTGATGTAGCCGTAGTGGATGTTGAAGCCGTGAGCGAAAGCAACAGCTGCGCCCGGCTTGATGTTCGGCTCGATGTCATTGGCCCAGATGGTGCGCTGGTACTGATCCGGAGCCAGAATCATGATGATATCGGCCTCAGCAGCAGCTTCCGGAACGGACTTGACTTCCAGACCCTGCTCCTTGGCGTGCTCGACGGACTTGGAGGTCGGACGCAGGCCAACGACGACGTCCACACCGGAATCGCGCAGGTTCAGCGCATGAGCGTGACCCTGGGAACCGTAACCGATGATGGCAACCTTCTTGCCTTCGAGGACCGAGAGATCGCCGTCGTTCTCGTACCAGATTTGTGCAGCCATTGTACTTGGCACTCCTTTTTATGTAGTGGGGTGAACGCCTCCCGGCGCTCGGGTTTCTACCATTCGCAGATGAATTCGCGTGTTTTTGTGCATGGATTTTGTCCTGCAAACTGGGGTCTATCCTACTCCCGTCCCTTCCTAAATAAGCATTGAGTCCACAAAGTGGGCCAACGCCTAGCCGTGCGGCTCCCCCGACAATCAGTACTGCGATCCCGCATACGAAATATCCCAGTCATAAAACAACACGGCAACAAAAAGAAGCCACCGCGGTGAGACGGTGGCTTCCAACACGTTTCGCGCATATTGCGCTACTACGTTATTCAGCGGCCCTTAACATGCAGCCGCTACAGCGAAATCACTGAACCTGGGTACGAGCGATCTTGCCGTTGAAGGACTCGGCCATATCGGCATCGGCGTCCGTCTGGTTGTTCCAAGAGAACATGGCGCGCAGCTTCGGACCAACGGTCTCCAGGTGCGGGTGGCTGTACTCTTCCTGCAGCTCCTTGAACTTCGGAGCGCCAGCGGCCTGATCATCCATGAACTCCTTGGCGAAGGAGCCGTCCTGAATGCGCTTGAGCTGGTACTGCATGCGCTTCTTGGTCTCTTCAGTGATGACGGTGGAGGTGTAATCGCCGTACTGAGCGGTGTCGGAGCAGCTCCAGCGAGCCTTGTTCAGACCACCCTCGTTGGCCAGATCCACCAGCATCTTCAGCTCGTGGAACACCTCGAAGTAGGCGATCTCCGGCTGGTAGCCAGCCTCGGTCAGCACATCGAAGCCCATATCGCACAGGTGGTTGATGCCACCCATGAGCACGTCCTGCTCACCGAACAGATCGGTTTCGGTCTCCTCGGTGAAGGTGGTCTTGATGGCGCCTGCACGCAGAGCGCCCAGAGCCTTGGCGTAAGCCAGGCACAGCGGCCAAGTCTTGCCATCCGGATCCTGCTCCACAGCCACAACGACCGGAACGCCACGGCCGGCGGCGTACTCACGACGAACGATGTGGCCCGGGCCCTTCGGGGCGACCATGAACACCGGATGATCCTCGGACGGCTTGATGTAGCCGTAGTGGATGTTGAAGCCGTGAGCGAAAGCCAGAGCAGCGCCCGGCTTCAGGTTCGGCTCAACGTCCTTCTTGTACACGGCGGCCTGGTACTGGTCAGGCAGCAGGATCATCACAACGTCGGCTTCGGCAACGGCCTCGGCAACAGGCTTGACCTCGAGGCCCTGCTCCTTGGCGTATTCCACGGACTTAGAGGTAGGACGCAGGCCGACGACGACATCCACACCGGAATCGCGCAGGTTCAGCGCGTGGGCGTGACCCTGGGAACCGTAACCGAGGATGGCCACCTTCTTGCCATCGAACACGGACAGATCGGCATCCTTCTCGTACCAGATAGTTGCTGCCATAATAGGCGCTCCTTTATTTTTCTTTTTATAGCGATTCGGGACTTGCATTCCCGAACAAACTCGCGATATTTAATTCTTGTTTCGGTTGTTCACAGCGGGCGATGGTTCCTAGGAGATTACTCCCCCGGATTGTGTCCGAGGAACCACCCCGCCTCTCCTGCGGAACTGTTTTAGTCCCGCTTTCTTTATATTGGTTGCTGACGTTCACATAGTGGTTATATTCGCGTCAAACGTTTTTAGTAAGGCTTCCGTCGATGTCATCTTGACACGTCGCTGAATAGCCGGTCAAACGGCACTTGGCGATTGATCACTTGGTGAAATCAACATCCTTAGTCTCCTTGCAGCTCAGCACCGCAACAAGGCAGCACACGGCCATCACGCCGAGGTACAGACCGACGGAGTGCACACCCCAGTGGTGGGACAGCCAAGTGGCGATGGTCGGCACGAATGCCGCGCCGACGATGGCGGCCAGGTTGTAGCCGATGCCGGAGCCGGAATAACGCACGTTGGCGTCGAACAGCTCCGGCAGGAACGCGCCGATCGGACCGAATGCGGTGCCCATCAACGCGAAGCCGATGCATAGGAACAGCAGGTTGGCGGCGAAGTTACGCTGGCCGACGACCGACGGATCAAGCAGGAACGGGAAGAGCAGCGCGAATGCCACGAGGCAGCAGGACGAGATGACGATCACGCGCTTGCGGCCGAATTTATCGGCATTCACGCAGGAGATGACGATGAACGCGGCGAACACACAGATGGCGAGCATCAGCATGAGCAGATATTCACGATTGGTGAAACCAAGGTCTCCGCCGCCCTGCTCGACGGTTTTGGTGCCCCAAGCGAGGGACCAGGTTGCCAGCGTGTAGAACAGCGTGTAGGTGACGGCCACCAGGAACGTGGCTTGGATGACTTCCTTCCAGCTCTTCTTGAACACTTCGGTCAACGGGGACTTGACGACCTTCTTCTGCTCCTGGGCCATGCGGAAGATCGGGGTCTCCTCCATCTGCACGCGCACCACAAGACCGACGATCACCAGCACTGCGGACAGCAGGAACGGCACACGCCAGCCCCATGCCAGCATCGCATCGTCATCGTTGAACGTTTCCAACAGGAAGTAGGTACCGTTCGACAGGAAGAAACCGATCGGAGCGCCCAATTCCGGGAAGGAGCCATACAGCGCGCGCTTGTCTTCCGGAGCGTTCTCGGTGGCCACCAAAGCGGCACCCGACCATTCGCCGCCCAGACCGATGCCCTGCACGAAACGGCACAGGCACAGCGCGGCGACAGCCACAATGCCCCACTGGCTGTAAGTCGGCAGGCAGCCGATCAGGAACGTGGCGATGCCCATGGTCAACAGCGAAACCACCAGCGTGGTCTTGCGGCCCATGCGGTCGCCGAAATGGCCGAACACCAAGGATCCGAGCGGACGTGCGATGAACGCGATGGCGAAGGTCAGCAGGCTGGCCAGCAGCGCGACGGTCGGATTGGTGGTGTCTCCGAAGAACACCTTCGGGAAATAGTTCGCAGCGGCGGTGCCGTATGCGTAGAAGTCGTAGAACTCGATGGCGGTGCCGACCATGGAAGCGGCGATCACGGTTTTCACCGAATCGCGCACCATTGCCTGCGCTTTGCCAGCGGCTGCTTCGACTGCACTCATTGGATTACTCCTGTTACGTCTGTCATGCGTTGCCGGCTCCCAACATGCGCCGATAACGTCTTTCTTCTATTCTCTTGTGTGCAGTCTTCATTTCGTTGCCTTACGCCTTGTGGGCGGCAACAAAAAGACCCCGCAGCATGCAGGGCCATCAACGTGTGTGTTTTGCGCGCCTCAAACCCTGCCTCCGTTGGCGAGGGATTGAAGCTGCATTGCTCGAATCAGTCCGCCAACGAAAGCGGAATAATAATTCGTGCGGACAGCAGTACGCGTGCAACCATTCCGTTCATCGTGGCGAACCTCCTTTCGCAAAGTCTTGTATTCGGCGGATTATCCGCTCGAACTAAGCCGTAAAGATAAGCGCGTCCACAGACCCTTTCTACTAAAGGTTCACTATGTGGACGCGCAATTTTGAATTTGATATTCGTTTTTCGGATTATCTCAGGTCATCCAAATCATTTCAGCAGCAACGTCAGCACGCCCGCAACAGCCATGCAACCGGCGGCAACAGCGAAAATCAGCAGATACTCGCCAGTCACCGCAATCGCAATCGCGCAAACGACAGCGCCAATCAACGAACCGAACGTATTCGCCAAACTGAACGCAGCCAACGAACGACCAACGGAACGCACATCCGGCAACGTCGCAAGATTCAACCCTTGGCTCACGCCGTCATACACCACATACGCGAAACCTGCAAACAGCGCATACAGCGCGACCGCCATAGCACTATCGATCGGCGTCAACGGAAGCACCACAGCAACCACAAACAACAAGCAGGCGGCAATCGCGGGAATACGGGAATCTTTGAAAGCGCGGGCGATGCGGCCAAGCAGCAGCGCAGCCAACAGCGAGCCGACGAACGCGGCAACGGCCATCATCGACATAACCGCAGCCGCTCCGGACAAACCAAACAGGGTGACCTGCGAAACATCGCCCAAACCATCCTGCGCAAGATACCACTGGTAAATCGCAATGCCGGAAGTGGCTGCGATGGCAAACATGCGCGCGGCAAACGCAATGAAGAACTTCGGAGCGCCCTTCGGCGGACGATACTGCGAAAAATAATCGCCCTTCTTCACACCCTCACGAGGCAAATAGCTGCTGGAACCCTCAAACGGCAACACCAGCAACGTAGCCACACCAGCCACCACCAGGCACAACGCAAACACCATCATGGCGAAACGCGTGGTGCCATCCCAACCGGAATCGTCGGCAGCCCACGTAATCGAAACGGCCGCGATAATGCCCAACACCTGGCCGAACGCTTGGCCAACGCCACGCCACGCGTCCGCACGATCACGGAACTTGTCGGGCACGCGCTCACCGAAAGCGGCCGCCAGCGGCATCGATACCATCGCATGTCCGATCAGCGTAAACAGCCAGAACACGATGACCAACGGCATGAAATCGCATGCGGAAAGAATCGCCACCGACGTGGCGGTCAGCACCGTGCCGGCGATGATCCACGGGGTGCGGCGGCCCAGCGGGCAGTACGAATGGTCGGATCCGACGGAAATCCACGCGTTCATCAGGAACGTCAACAGCGTGCCGACGACGCTGAGCAGCGCCAGATCGGTGACGCGGTCGGTGCCGGAAAGACGGCTGATGGTCTGCGGAATGAGCACAGAGTTGAGCGCGGCCATCGGCGCGGTGAACAGCAGCGCACCAAGCGCGAAGCCGGCGGTGAGACGATGCACCTGCGGTTTGGTGGGCGTGGTGCCGTCGGGCGCGGTCATCGGATCGCGCAGGTCAAGGAACGACGATTCGAGGTTCGGCACGGCGGCGTCGAGATGGGCGAACGCGGTCAGCGGGGAGCCGCCTTCCGTGTTGATGAGGGTCTGCTGCACTTCCGGACGCTCGTTGGAAGCCTCGGGCACGCGCGGATTCTGCTGTACGGCCAAGCGCTTCAGGGCCGCTTTGGTCTCTTCGGTCAGCGTTTTTTCGTAATCGGGACGGTCATCGATGCCGGGGCGTACGAACACCTGGCCCGGCAGCGGCTGCGGCTGCATTGGAGTCTGCTGCTCACCTGCATTATGTTGATTGTCTTCAGTCATCTCTTGTTTCTATTCCTGTTTTTCCTGTTTTGTATTGTCGCTTGTCGTTCTTGCTTCTATTTCGTTGCTCGTTTCGAAATGTCACACGATATTCAGCACATATGAAAATCGCTCGGACGCACTGCACCAGTGCATTCGAGCGATTCTTTCGGCGAAATCAACCATATCAATACGTCCTGTCAGACAGCAGAAACATGCGATGGCAATCTCAATATCGATATCGCATAAGAATCGATATCGCATAAGAAAAGCCCGGATGCGATTATCGCTTCGCATCCGGACCGGTTGTGTGAGTCTGTTCAGTTATGATTGCGGATTCCGTACCGTTCGATCAGCCCTTGACTGCGCCGGAGGTGACGCCTTCGACGATGTAGCGCTGCAGGAACAGGTACAGGATAAGGATCGGCAGCATGGCCAGCAGCAGGGCCGCCATGATCAGGCCGATGTCGTTGGAGTATGTGCCGTAGAAGATCTGGGTTGCGATCGGGATGGTGTACAGTTCGCGGCGACCCAAGACCAGGGACGGCAGCAGGTAGTCGTTCCAGAACGCCATGGCGTCGATGATGGCCACGGTGGCCACGGTCGGCTTGAGCAGTGGGAACACGATCGTCCAGAAGGTGCGCCACTTGGAACAGCCGTCAATGCTGGCGGCTTCCTCAAGCTCGTTCGGAATGTTCGTCTTGATCGCGCCGTGGAACATGAACACCGCCAGGGAAACCGAGAAGCCGGTGTGCATGAGGATCAGCGTGATACGGTTGTTCAACACGTCAAGCAGACCGCCGTAGACGGACACGAGCGGGACCATGAGCACCTGGAACGGAATGACCATGGAGGCCACCATAAGCGCGAACACCATGCCGCCGAACTTCCACGAGGGGTTGCGCACGATCACGTATGCGCACATCGCGGAGAACAGGATGGTCAGTATGGTTGCGCTGATGGTGATGACCGCGGAGTTGCCGAACACGGTGACGAAGTTCATCTTGTCCATTGCCCTGGGGAAGTTCTCCAGGGTGAACCCGTGCTTGCCGATCAGTGCCAGCGGAGCGGTGTTGATGTCCGCCTTGGTCTTGAAGACGTTGATCACGACCAGAATGAACGGTGCGATGAACAGCAGCAGCAGAATCGTCAGAACGACGATCATCAGTGCATGCAGAACCTTGGTGCGAGTGCTGGTTTGACCCTTCATTATGCTGCCACCTCACCCTTCTTGCCGAAGTACACCTGCAGCATGCCGATCACTGCGCAGACGATGAAGAGGACCAACGCCTCCGCCTGACCGGTGCCATAGTTCTTGTAAACGAATGCCTGGTTGTAGACGTGCATTGCTGCGAGCACCGACTGGTTGAACGGTTCGCCCTTGGTAAGCGAAAGGTTCAGGTCGTACACCATGAAGCAACGGGTGGTGCTCAGGAAGATGCACTGCACGAAGGAGGAGCGCATCAGCGGGATGACCACGTGCCACATGGCCTTGCCCTTGTTGCAGCCATCGATCATGGCCGCTTCCTTCAGGCTCTGGTCAACGCTCATGAAGCCTGCCACGTAAATCAGCATCATGTAGCCTGCGTACTGCCAGACCGAAACGAGAATCAAGCAGAACATTGCGCCGTTTGGCGTGGAGAGCAGCGATGCGTGGTCTGTTTGCGTCGCCACTTCGGCGACGGCCACGAATGCGCGGTTGAAGACGAACTTCCACACGTAGCCCAGAACGATGCCGCCGATGAGGTTCGGAATGAAGAAGCCCGCACGGAAGAAGTTCTGGCCCTTGATGCCGCTGGTCACGAGGTAGGCCAGCAGAAAGGCGACAATGTTGGTGAGGATGACGGCGATGACGGAGTAGATGAAGGTGCGTCCAAGCGACTGCCAATATGCGGTGTCGGCAAGAGCCGCCTTGTAGTTTTCGAGACCGACGAACGGCTTCGTTGTCGAAACGCCGTCCCAGCTGGTAAGTGTCAGATAGAGGCCATAGAAGAACGGTAGGATCACCACGGCGAAGAAAAGAATCGTCGCCGGACCACCGAACATCAGAAACTGGCCGATTTTATAGGAAAGCTTATTCTGTTTCATGATGGATCCCATACGTGCCGGGGATGTAAGGTCCGCCGCAGGAAGGAAGCGGCGGACCCTGCATCATGGTGCATTATTTGGAAGTTCAGGCGGTTGCGCCGGTGAACTTAGCGGTCTTCCAGTAGTCCTGGATGTCCTGGGCGAGGCCTGCACGGTCCTCTTCACCTGCGAGCCACTTCTGGAAGGCTGCGCCGAGCACGGAGTAGTGATCGTCCGGCAGGTAGTTGTAGTTGCCGATCAGCTTGCCGGCGTCAGCGTAGGACTTCACGGACTTGCCCAGCGGATCGGAAGCTTCGATGTCGTTGTTCTTGAACGGGGAGATCAGAGCGGCATCGGTGGAGATGAACTCCTGACCTTCCTTGTCTTCGGCAAGCCAGTTCAGGAAGTCCTTGGCGGCCTTACGCTGCTCGTCGGAGGTGTTGTCGGAAGAGTCGATGAAGAAGTACTTGGAGCCGCCGCCGACGAGCTTCTCATTGGAGCCGTCATCGGTGTTCTGCGGAACCGGCATGAGACCCATGTTCTCGGTGTAATCGTACTGGTTCAGCACGGACCAATCCCAGTTGCCGCCGAACATGAAAGCAATCTCACCCTCGGCCAGCTTCTGCTCAGTCACCTCACGCTCGGCGGAGATGGCGGAGGACTTGGCGTAGTTGTTGTCTTTCATCACGTCGAAGAAGTCCATCAGGGAGTTCCACTTGGCGTTGGAGCTGAGGTCGACCTTGCCGTCCTTGAGCTCATGGCAGAAGGCGTCCGGATCTTCCTGCTCCTCGTAGACTTCCGGCAGGAGGTGCCCGGCGAGGGACCAGTCTTCCTTCATGACACCGGTCGGGGATTCCATGCCGCCGGCCTTGAGCTCGTCGATGAGATCCTTGAACTCGTCAAGGGTCTTGTAGTTCTCAGGCTTGAATTCCTTACCGGTGACCTTCTTGATGGCGTCAGCATTGTAGATCAGGCCACGGGCTTCGACGGAAACCGGGAAGCCGTAGGTCTTGCCGTCGATGCTGATGGCGTAGTCAGTGTCTTTGACCCAATCCTGGTCGGACAGATCGACGGCGTGCTCTTCAGCCAAGGAGTAGATGTCCTTGGCGTCGACCATGGAGATGGTGTACGGATCCTTGGATGCGTACTTGGTGGCGAGATGCGCTGCGACGGTGTCGTTGGAGTAGTAGACCTCAACGTCTATGCCCTTTTCCTTGGAGTACTTCGCAGCCATGTCTTCCATTTGGCTTTCGATTTCAACCTTGGAGTTGAAGATGGTGATCTTGGTGCCGCTGGAGCTGGATGACGATCCGCATGCTCCCAGCATGCCAACGGTCATCAGCGTTGCAACAATAGCGGTGCCAGCCTTCTTCCAAGAAGAGAACTTGCTCATTTTCCAATCCCTTTCTATCCACTATTCACCGAGCAGCCCTGCCCAATGAGGTGATAAAGGAAGGTGAATCCCCGACTCGCGTTGTCGGAATCTCTCCGTCCTTGGTATACAGGATATCAAACCGGTTCGAGAGTTGTCAAACCGGTTCGAGAAACCTTGTGTACAGTGCCATCCGTCGGCGTGTCGCGTCAATCGATTGACGTATTGCAAACATTGGCATTCCATACACCCCTAAAAAGTGTCTTCACGGGCTATAATGACGGAAAAGCAGTGACCGACGTTTCCAACGTTGCGATACATCGGTAGACCAACAGCAAAGACGCGAAAACAGGAGGATTTATGGCACGCTGGCTCAACAACGCAATCTTTTATGAAATCTATCCGCAATCATTCAACGACTCGAACGGCGACGGTATCGGTGACTTCCAAGGCATCATCGACAAACTGCAATACGTGCGCGATCTGGGGTGCAATGCGATCTGGATCAACCCATGCTTCGACTCGTCGTTCTACGATGCCGGCTACGACGTGCGCGACTACTACACAGCCGCGGAACGCTACGGCAGCAACGCGGACCTGCAGCGGCTCTTCGAGCGCGCGCACGAACTAGGCATGCACGTACTGCTCGACCTCGTACCCGGGCATTCCGCGGTCGACAATCCATGGTTTCTTGAATCCGGCAAGGACGAACGCAACGCATGGACCGACCGCTACATCTGGCGACCGATGACGCAATCGCCGAATCTGAACTCGCCCTACGAATCGATCCGCGGATTCCTCGGAGGCATTGCGGAACGTCCCGACGCGGCGGCCGTGAACTGCTTCTCCACGCAGGCATGCCTCAACTACGGATTCGGCACCGTCACCGAAGACTGGCAGTTCGCCGCCGACTCCCCCGAAGCGGTGCAGGGCCGGCTGCTCATCCAAGACATCATGGACTTCTGGCTCGGGTTGGGGGCGGACGGCTTCCGCGTGGACATGGCAGGCAGCCTCGTCAAGGAAGACCCCGACCACTATTGGACGAAACTCTTGTGGCAGCAAGTGCGAGCGCATCTGGACGAAACCTACCCGGAAGCGGTGCTCGTATCGGAATGGGGTGACCCCGAAGAGGCGCTGCACGCCGGATTCGACATGGACTTCCTGCTGCATTTCGGGCCGTCGCATTATCTTGACCTGTTCCGCGAGAATCCGTATTTTTCGGCCGGATCTTCCGAAGCTACGGGCAGCGCCGAAACTGCCGAAACGGAACACGACGGCGAACGCAGCGAATGCGACGGCGCGGGCAGCAGCGGGTGCGACAGCAACGGCAATTCAGTCGTCGACGGAGACAATCCAAATTGCAATAACGACAATGTCGGCAATGCGAGCGGCGACATCAAGGCGTTTGTGGACACATATACGGCCATGCTTGCCAGCACCGCCGGAACGCCTGGATACATCTGCATTCCGTCGGGCAATCACGACATGATCCGCATGCGCGACACCTTGACCACCGATGAAATGAAGCTCGCGTTCGCATTCCTGCTGACCATGCCCGGCTGCCCGTTCATCTACTACGGCGACGAAATCGGCATGCGCTACATGCACGGGCTCAAATCCAAGGAAGGCGGATACGAGCGCACCGGATCGCGCACACCAATGCAATGGAGCTGCGCAACCAACGCAGGATTCTCCGCAGCCCGGCCCGATGATCTGTATCTGCCGATCGATGCCGACAGCGAGTGCCCGAACGTGGCTTCGCAGACCGGACGCAGCGACTCGCTGCTGGAAACCGTACGCGCACTGAACACGCTACGCCTGGCACATCCCGCACTGCAGGCCGACGGAGGCATCGAGTTCCTCTACGCGGAAGATCACGCGTATCCGCTGGTGTATGCGAGAAGCTCCGAGGCCGGCGAAGCCGAACGCGACGCAACTGACGGCGAACGCAGCGAAACAGCACACGAAACCAGCTGTGAAACACCTTGTGAAACATGCAGCAAGATTAATCGCGAAGCAGGTGGCGAGCGCATCGTCGTCGCCATCAATCCGTCAAACACCGACGCAAGCTGCACACTGCCGAGCGACTATGTGAAACTGCTGTCTGGCGGCTTAGCGCAGGAAATATCGCAAGAACCAGCGGAGAAACCAACGCAAGAACCAACGGAGAGACCAACGCTGCTGAGCATCGGCAACCCCGCACGCTTCGACGGCACCCAACTGCACGTCCCAGCCCGCAGCGCCACCATCCTCCCCTGCTAATCCCGCCCCCAGCGTGTCCGATTCTGGAGAATCGGACATCCAAGCGCCTCAAAACATGTTCCGGTTGTCCGATTCACCAGAAACGGATAACCGGAACACCAAAACAGACCCACGGTTGTCCGATTCACCAGAATCGGACACTCAAGGCGACGAAAACGCGTAAAGGCCGTTCCGCGGAACTTGCAATCTGCGGAACGGCCTTTACGAGCAAACAATTTCAGGACTGCGCTACCTTGCGCCCCTTGGCGTCGATCTCACCGTCGATACGGCGGAAAATCCAGTTGTAGATCCACGCGCAACAGTATTGCGGCAACGTGACGCCCATCAAAATCAGCAGCGGAATCATATATATGAAAAACTGCGCATACAGCACGGCGAACGCGGCCAAAATCACCAGCATGCACAAGGTGCGCGGGAAAAAGCCGAGCGCAAGTTTCGTCGCATTCTTCAACGTTTCGGAAGTCGGATTCTCATAGCGAGAAAGCAGCGGGAAGAAGTACTGCGCAATCGCAATAATCACCAATCCCATGAACGCGACGCACGCCATCAGCGGCCCGCGCATCGACCCCATGGAACGGGCGAGCATGCCGTCGACCACCAGCACAATCGCCGCCAGCAGGAACGCAAGCCACGGCAGCAGCGACTGCTTGAGATTGCGCTTGAACGAGTCGAAAAACTGGCGCGCCACATACGTTTCCTCATGGCGGACCATGCGCCAGAGCACACTGTGCATCGCAGTGAACGATGCGCCGGCCGTGACGACCGGCAGGCAGCACAACAGCGTGAGCACGTTGAGAATAATCAGATCGAACAGCACGCCCATAATGGCGAAAAACATGTTGTCTTGATCGAAAAGCTTTGACATCTTTGACATAAGCTCACCTTACCCGTTTTTGCTGGGATTTCAGCTGATTCCCGGGAAAATTGTTTTCCCGATAAGACGATTTCTCGAAAAAACGAAAATGCGAATCGTCCTTCCTGAAGGAGAGGTGACAGGAAGGACGATTACAGATTTATGGATTTATGCGCGGTCAGGCAGCGACCGGATCAGGCGAGGCTGAATCAGGCCACGACCGGCGGATTGGCGATCAGATCGTCCGTGCGGTGCTCACCGGCGGCATCACGCCATTCGAGCGTGGCGACGGACGCGGTGTTCTCCACACCAAGACCGCGACCCGGTTCGAACGTGAGCGTAGCCTCGGTAGTTGCACCCTTCCACATGAAGCTGATGGACGTGTCGCCGTCGGCGCTGTACGAGAAAGTGCCGTCGAACGCATCAAGCTCGTTGCGGAACTTGGCAAGCGCGTTCAGTGCCTTCACCACCGGACGCTGCAGATTCTCGTCGACCTCAGCCGTGGAATAGTAATGGCGATTGATATCGCGGCCATTGTTGGTCTTGCGCAGCAGCTCCATGTCGTTCTTGCCGGCAAGAGCGCCGACATAGTAGACCTGCGGAACGCCCGGCAGGAAGAACTGCACCGCGCGAGCCGCAATATAGTGCTGATCGTTGCATCCCAGCGCCGAATAGTAAGTGCTGTTGACCTGATACAGGTCAAGATTGGATGCGGCGGCACCGGTAGCGGCCTGCGATTCGCCGTGAGTGTTCGCATGAATGGCGTTGACGAGATTGTCGACATCCTCATCCGGCACGAGCCCCTTGAGCGAACGGTCCAGCTGATCGGAACCGATGTCGATCACGCCGATGCCATCATGCGTGTCAAGTACGGTGACGGCATTGTTCGGACGGATGTCGGTCCAATGCGCGACCGGCTCGACATGACCGGTATTCAGCGAATGCAGCAGCAGCGGCGGAAGGGCGAAATCGTAGACGCGATCGACCTTCGACGCGATCTCGACCTGCTTCTTGTAGTAGGAATGCACTTCGATGAGGATTTCCAAGCCGCGCTTGACGCCCTCCTCGCGCAGGCGGGAGATGAGCTTGAACGTTTTCGGCGTCATGAAGCAGCTGGTACCGGCTTCCTTGGCACCGTAGCCGACGGCGTCAAGACGAATGTAGCTGACGTGGGATGCGGCCATCTGGTCGAAAATCGACATCAGGTATTCCCAGCCTTTGTCGGAATCCGTGTCGATATCGACCTGCTGCGGGGTGAAGCTGACCCAGACCAGGCGAGTCTTGCCCGCGAACTTGTAGTGGGTGAACGGCAGACCCGGGCGCGGACGGTAGATGCCGGCCAGATCCTCTTCGGTCGCGCCGTTCGGAAAGACGGAACTCATGGTCAGGAACATCGGGTAATACTCGGATTCCTCGCCCTTTTCAAGCACGTCTTGGAACTGCTTGGATTCCCAGCTCATGTGGTTGACGATGGCGTCGACCATGATGCCGTGGGTCTTGGAAAGTTCGGCGACATCGTCCCAGCCGCCGAGGCGCGGGTCGACCTTGGTGTGGTCGATGGGGTCGAAGCCTGCATCCGCGCCGTCGAATGGAGTGAAGAACGGCAGGATATGCACGCCGTCATACACGCCGTCGAAACGGGTGCGCAGGATGTCGGTCATCGAGCTGAGGGTGCCGTCGCCGAGGCGATCGGCGTAGGTGATGAGCTGCACTTTGTTTTTCATGGGACCTCCCTTGGTTCATGGGTGCGGGTGCAATGTGTGCGCGTCTGCCTGTTTGTTGTTTACGTATTTGCATACTCACGTATGTATCGAACCGGTTCGATATTACCTCGAGAGGGGCGTCAATGTCCAGTCACACAGCGGAATGCGCGTGTCGAACCGGTTTGATGCGGTGTTCTATGCAGCCCAGACTGTCCGACCCCAACCCAGCGTTCCAACGCGCAGCATCAACGCGTGGTATCGCCTGGCACCAGCGTCATGGGAATAAGCACGTTCGGCTCGAACGGCTTGGGGATGTTCTTGCGTGAAGCGTTAGCCGCAGCCACTTCCTCATTGGCAATCGCCTGCACGATATGGTCGGCCGCCGATTGTGCGATCGCCGAGAAATCCTGCGCGACCGCGGTCAGTTTCATGCCGGCCAAATCGGTCAAATATGTGCCATCGTAGGCAACGATCTGCAGCTCGTCAGGAATCGAAATTCCGCGGCTCAACGCTTCGCGCACGCAGAACGACGCACCGATATCGGAACTGACCACGGCATCGACGCCATCGGTCGCCACCCCATCAAGCGCACGGCCAACCGCACGATGATAGCCGGCGAAATCCATCACCTCACCGGCCTCGATATACTCATACTTCACGCCCGCGGAGGTCAATTCCTGTTCCAACGTGAGGTAGTAGCGCACCGTCGGGAACGTGGTCTTTCCCAAATCGAACGATCCTTCCTCAACTTCGCCGCGCGTAGCCAAATCGAAGAACTGATCGCGCGGACCGCCAATCATCACCACATGGCGCGCGCCATTGCGAATCAGCATCTGCGCAATCAGTCGCCCACCCTGCTCGTGGTCAGATCCGATCGACGAAATACCATTTCCAAGCACGCGATCGAATGCGACGATCGGGCGGTGGATGGACGTCCAATAATCGCCGGGATGCGAGGTGTGAGCACACATGACGATGCCGTCCATCATGTGCCTGCGCAGCATATCGACGTATTGGATTTCGCCGTCCGTCTCGTCGGTGGTGGAGCACAGCATGGTGCGCAGCCCCTGCGCGGCGAGCGCATGCTGCAGGTGCGCGGTAAACGTTGCAAAGAACGGGTGACGAATGGTGGGCACGATGACGCCGACCAGATTCGTGCGATCGTGGTACAGGTTGCGGGCAAGCTCGTTCGGCACGTAATTGAGGGCCTGCATGGCCTTACGCACGCGGTCGCGCATGTCGTTGGATACATACCCGTTGCCGTTCACCACCAGTGAGACGGTGCTCAGAGACACCCCGGCCTTCTTCGCCACATCGCGCATGCCGACCATGATCGCACCTTCCCCGTTATCACTGTTCCATCGTTGTATTCTCACGCGCTTACTGCGCGCCTCTCGCGAGATATTATACTTATTTTCACATTCTCTCGAACCTGTTCGACAGTCCGGTGCGTATATCATTTGACGGGGTTACCCCTTTACTTGATTTTCAATATTGATTTTCGTATGCTGCCCACGACACGGAAAACGGCAGCACAGCACAACAAAAGAAACGGCGCAAAGCTTGCGATATCCACACTCACTTTGCGCCGTCTTCTTGTATTGATGATGACCTACATTGCGATCAGTCGGTCGGCACGTCGCCGGACTGGGTGTGGTCAAAGACCGGCTTGTTGTCTTTGTCGAAGGTGTAGACGCCGATGTTCGCGGAGCTCGGATCATTGTTCTTATTGAACGGTCCGATACCGGTCTGGCCCTGGTACTGGATATCCTTGCCATCCTTCAGCAGCGGCTTGGTCTGGTCGAATGCAATCACCAGCGTCGCATCCGGGCTGGCGGCCTTGATGGCGGTTGCGCTCAGATTTCTTTCATGTTACTCAGCGACCGTCCGCGTAACGTGAAAATTACGCCGGATTGGCGAGCAGCGCAATGCCGAAACCGGTGGCCACGCAAATGAGAGGCACCGCGACGGTTGCTATTCCATAGCCCAGAGCCAGCGTAAAACGACGCTGGCGAATCAATGAAACCACTTCGTTGAGCGCCGTGGAGAATGTTGAGAAACCACCGAGAAATCCGACAACGAACATCATGACCGTGTCCATATCCACCGATTGCGAATAGTAGGACATCATGGCGATGCCCGCGCATAGCGAGGCGACGCCGTTGATGACGAGCGTGGATAGCGGGAAGTTGCGGTTCGTTCTCCGATTCTCGCGATTCCAGCCTCGTTGAATTGACACGTCGAGCACGTAACGGGCCATGGCGCCAAGACCGCCGAACAGACAGATCATCCACATCATCAGCGCACCTCCCCGGTAGCCGGGTCGGCGATAAGCGAAATCTCCGCAGTGATCGGTTTGGGCTCGAAGCTGGGCGGAAGCGGGTTAGCCGGCTGCTGGATCGGCTGCGACTGCTGCTGGGGCTGCTGGATTGGTTGCGACTGCTGAATCGGCTCGGGCAGCTGCCCCAAGTCTGAAGTATCCTGCTCGCGCAGCAACGGCTGCGATGGCTGTGCCAGCTGAGGAACGGCCAGCGGAGGAATCTGCGGAACGCGGCCCGTCTGCATAGTCTGGCTGGCGGTCGGCGGCAAGGTTGGTGTTTCGACTCGCGGAACCTGTCCCGTCTGTGCAATCTGCTGGGCCGCCTGCGCGGCCTGCTGCGCCGCCTGCGCGGCTTCCATTGCGGCCTGCGCGGCAGAACGCGCCACGTCGGCCACTTTCACATGGCGTACGCCCTGCGTGTCCGATTCGGCAGAATCGGACACGGAAACAGCTGAAAACGCACCCCGAACCCGCTTTCGAGTACTCCGTGACAGCAGTGCCTGCATCAGAACCACGCCGGCGGCGGCAGTGAGCAAACCGCCTGCAAAATTTCCCGCAAGATAGCCAAGCGCACTGGCGATATGCCGCTCGTGCAGACCTTCCATCGTTTCCAGCATCACGCCGGACATCGTCGAAAGCCCACCGAGCAAGCCAAGCCCAACACCACGGCTGACAACCTGCCGCACCCGGCGACGCAGCCACGAAGCGGTCGCCATGAATTCGGTCAGCATCGCGAACAGGAAGCAGGCGACCATATTCGACACAAACGTGCCCACAACGAACGGCGTCCCGCTGACCGACGGCAGAAGCATATCCAACGCATGCCGACAGCCGACTCCAACAAATCCACCGACGAACACCACAACATACATCAGTCCGTCGGCGAGCGGATTGAACCGCGCCTGCATACGTTTCATCGGTGCCAGGGGAATCGTAGGCGGATCCATGGTGTTAGCGGAGGGCGTGGTTGCACCAGCATGCGTCACCTCAACAGTGTCGATTGCCTGCGTGATGGGATGCGAGTCCTCACCCACAGTCACCACGTCTCCCGACGATTGTTCTTGCGATTCCATTGCGCCCCCTGTACTGGCCTCCCGCGGACAGCGTTGTTCCGCCCATAGGCCGTGCAACAACGAGCTGGGCCGCGGTTGCCGCCTTCCTAACGCATATGAGTTTACACGGAGCGCCAACGTATGCACCCTGGATGTCCGATTCCGCAGATTCGGACATCCAGAGTCCAGCCGAATTCAGCCAGGCTCAGTCAAGCCGGGCATCACACAGCCGCCGCATCGCAGGTCGTACCTCGCGCTCCTCCTCGCCACTGAACAGCACCACCAGATAGTCACCGGCACGCAGCCGTGTATCACCGCGCGGCACGATCTCGCTTTCGCCGCGACGCAGGCCGATGATCAGACACCCAGACGGCCAACGCACGTCACGCACCCGCTTGCCGTCCGCAATCGCCCCCATTTCCAATGGCAGTTCCATAATGCCGCTGCCCACATGGCTTGCGATTGCCATCTGCATGCCTTGCGCACGCACGTACCGCTCCAGCAACTCCCCATAGATCGGTTTGGTGCGCAGCAGATCGGACACCAACAGCGCGACGAAAGCGACGGCCGCGACCGGCAGCATATGCGTCAACGTTCCGGACATCTCCACAGCCAACAGAATCGACGTGATCGGCGTTTTCACGGACGCGGCGAGCGTGCCCGTCATCACGCACACCGCAAACACCGCCACTGCGTCGGATGGCAGATCACCAAATCGATGCAACACTTCACCGCAGATGCCGCCGGCCAACGAACCGACCGCAAGAATCGGCATGAAAATACCGCCAGGCGCACCTGAGCCGAAACTCGTGGATGTGAACAGCATCTTCGCCACGAACAGCAGACACAGCATTCCCAAGCCGACGCGCGCATGTTCGGCGGTATCAATCAGATTCGAGCCGCCGCCGAGCACGTCGGGCAACCAGATGCCGACAGGCAACGCGATCGCAATCGCAATCATCGGGCGGCTCCATGCCGGCAGTTTGCCGTACAGCGTCTGGAAGCCAAGCAACGAGCGGTTCATCAGCGAACCAACCAAACCGGCCACCAATCCCAACGGAATCAGCCACACATACTCTTCCAACGACAGCTGACCGATATCACCGAAATCCAAAACCGGACGCAGACCGAAACAGTATTTCGAAACGAAATCGGCGGTCAGCGATGCGGCAGTGGCACCCATCAGAATCGCAGGGGAAAAACTCCGATGCACCCCTTCCAAAGCGAACATCATGCCGGACAGCGGCGCGCTGAACGCGGCGGACAAGCCTGCCGCGGCACCGGCGGTGACCAGATAATGCTCCTGCATGTCCTCACGGCGGTGGCCGCGCAAACGGTGGGACACACACTGCGCTCCCGACGCACCAATCTGAATGGACGGCCCCTCACGGCCGAGCGACAGACCAAACAACGCGCCCAACAGTCCACCGACGAAACGGACTGGCAGAATCGTCTGCCAACGCATCTTCAAGCCGCATATCACCACGCCGTTGGTCTGCGGGATGCCGCTGCCACCGGCCATCGGCTCCTTGCCGACCATCCACGCGATCGCCAGCGCGGCCGCCACCGCGGCAACCGCCCACGGCGCAATCAGCCACGGGGTCTCGCGAATCCGCGCATATATCCAGCGGGACGCATCCGTGCCGTATTCGATGCCGAGACGGTATACAACGACCAGCAATCCTGAAACCAGACCAATGACTATGCCGGCCGCCGCCATCTTCCACTTCAAGTGGTCGAATCGCGGAATCAGCCGGCAGATATCATGTGCCGCGTCGTTGCCAGTCAAGCCGGGAAACTCGTTGCCGACGGTCAGTCGACCAGCGAATTGATCTGGATGATATGGTCGCGCTGCGGGCCGGTGCCGATCACGGAGATACGGCAGCCGGACAGTTCCTCAAGACGCTTGACGTAATCCTGACAGGTCTTCGGCAGATCATTGAAGTCGTGGATTTGGGAAATATCCTCGTCCCAACCCGGCATGGATTCGTAGATCGGCTTCGCTACCGCGAATTCGGACTGATCAGTAGGCATATCGTCGCGGCGTTCGCCGTTGACATCATAGGCCACGCACAATGGGATTTCCTTCAGGCCGGTAAGCACGTCGAGCTTGGTGAGCACGATGTCGGTCAGGCCGTTGACCTGAGCCGCATAACGATTGACGACCGCATCGAACCAGCCACAACGACGCGGACGGCCGGTGGTCACGCCGTACTCGTGGCCCTGGGCTCGCAGCCATTCGCCTTCCTCGCCGAACAGCTCGGTCGGGAACGGTCCTTCGCCCACGCGGGTCACGTACGCTTTGGAAACGCCGATCACGCGGGTGATCTTGGTCGGGCCGACACCGGTACCGGTGCATGCGCCACCGGCAGTCGGGTTGGAGGACGTGACAAACGGATACGTACCATGATCCACGTCGAGCATAGTGGCCTGGCCGCCTTCGAACAGCACGGTCTTGCCTTCGTCAAGTGCCTTATTGAGCACCAGCGAGGTGTTGGCCACGTACGGCTTCAAACGTTCGCCGAGTTTGAGCAGCTCATCCGTGGTTTCGTTCACATCAATCGGACGACGATTGTACAGCTTCACCAGCATCTGGTTCTTCTGATGCAGGCTTGCTTCAACCTTGTCGTGCAAATGCTCAGCATTGAACAGGTCGTGCACGCGGATGCCCACGCGATTAATCTTGTCGGCATACGCAGGTCCGATGCCGCGACCGGTGGTACCGATCTTGTGCTTACCCAGGAAACGTTCCGTCACCTTATCAAGCACACGATGATACGGCGCAATAATGTGCGCACCCTCACTCACCAGCAGTCGGGAGCAGTCCACACCGCGGCTTTCCAAGCCGTCGATCTCTTCGAAAAGCACTTCAGGATCAACAACAACACCGTTGCCGATAACCGGAGTCGCGGTCGGGCTGATGATGCCGGAGGGCAGCAGGTGCAGCGCATACGATTCGTCGCCGACCACCACGGTATGGCCCGCATTGTTGCCGCCGTTGAAGCGGGCAACATAGTCGACCTTCGTGCCGATCAGGTCGGTCGCCTTACCCTTGCCTTCGTCTCCCCACTGGGCACCGATCAAAACAATTCCAGGCATGTTGTTGCACCTCCGCGCGTATGCGATTTCGCCTCAAAGCCTTACCAAGGCCTTACAAAGACTATCCTGCGCCCTCTACCGGATATCTGCCGGATATGCACCGATCGGCCGTTGAAACTAGTCAGTTCCATCGTTTTCGTCTCATACAACGCGACACACCCACCGTGCCGCCACACGCCGCATGCATTACGCGGCGCGTGCGGCATCACACTACTTCAACGCCTTGCCCGCGCTGCCAAGCTGCCTGCAAGCCTCCACCACGCGTGCGGCCATGGCGCTTTCCGCTTCGCGCCCCCACGAACGCGGGTCGTACATCTTCTTGTTGCCCACCTCGCCATCGATTTTGAGCACCGAATCATAGTTGGAGAACATGTGACCGGCCACCGCACGGCTGAATGCGTACTGCGTATCGGTGTCGATGTTCATCTTCACCACGCCGTAGCTCACGGCCTGCGCGATCTCCTCCGGCGCGGAGCCGGAACCACCGTGGAACACCAGGGCGAACGGCTTACCGAGAGCGACATCCAGCGAGTGCGCGGGGTCGGGCATTTCGCCGGCCTTAATCGCGAGCGCGACCGTGGTCTGGATTTCGTCGAGCAGTTCGGGGCGCAGTTTCACCACGCCCGGTTTGTATGCGCCGTGCACGTTGCCGAAGGTGAAGGCGGCCATGTAGCGTCCGCGCTCGCCAAGGCCGAGTCGTTGCGCGACGGCGATGCCTTGCGCGGGCGTGGAATACAGTTTGTCGTTGATTTCGGCGCTGTGCCCGTCTTCTTCGCCGCCGACCGCGCCGATTTCGATTTCCAGCACGGTGTGCGCGGCTTGGGATTTGTCGAGCAGTTCTTCTGCGATGTCGAGGTTTTCACCCAGCGGCACTGTGGAACCGTCCCACATGTGTGACTGGAAGGTCGGTTCCTGACCGTGCTTCACCTGTTCGGCTTCATGGTCGAGCAGGGGGCGCACCCATTCGTCCAGATACTGTTTGGCGCAGTGGTCGGTGTGCAGGGCGATGGTGATGTTGGGGTATTTCGCCGCGACTTCGTGCGCGAAGGCTGCGAAGGCAAGCGAGCCGGTGACGCGGTCGTTGACGCGTTGCCCGGAGAAGTAGGCGGCGCCGCCTACGGAGACCTGGATGATGCCATCGGATTCCGCCTCGGCGAAACCCTGGAGTGCGGCGTTCAGGGTCTGTGTGCTGGTCACATTGATCGCGGGATAGGCGTAACCGCCGCGGCGTGCGGCGTCCAGCATTTGCGCATAACGTTCCGGCGTTGCAATAGTCATGCCTCCATTATCGCCCGACCCTATCCCACTTATCATGTGACAACATTCGCCATCTTTCCTTTCCGTTTTCCCGACCGTCCGCTCCATATCCAGGTCGCCCGCCCCACTAGGGCCATATGCCGAGCGTTTTCGTCTCATATCCCGACATTTGCGGGACCGACCATTAAACAGGGCGAAACCATTGCGATCGTTCCATCGGAAGTCATAGAATATCCACCGGATCGCGCGACGAAGAGCCCAACCGGGTATTCCCGCACGGGCATGCCGCCGCACGTAGATGTTGCGACCAATACCCGCGAGGAGGCTTGATGCACCAGGTTTTCGCCATCTTCCTTCGAGACGTGAAACGCATTCTGAAGAACCCAGTGGCGCTCGTCGTCACGCTGGGTGTGGCCATCATCCCATCACTGTACGCATGGTGCAACATCCTCGCCAACTGGGACCCGTACGCGAACACGGGCAACATCCAGGTCGCTGTGGCGAACGAGGACAAGGGCACAACCTCCACGCTGGTCGGTCATCTCGACGCTGGCCAGCAAACCGTCAACCAGCTTAAGAAGAACCATCAGCTCGGCTGGCGTTTCGTTCCCGAGCAGCAAGCCATCGAAGGCGTGGAATCCGGCAAATACTATGCGGCGATCGTACTGCCGGAAGACTTCAGCTCCAGACTCATCGGCACCGTCACTGGTAAAGGCGACCGACCGTCGATCACGTACTACATCAACGAAAAGCTGAACGCGATCGCGCCGAAAATCACCGATACGGGTGCGACCACGATCGACGAGCAGATCAACGCCACTTTCGTTTCCAGCGTGGCCGACGCCGTGGCGAAGGAAGTGAAGGAGGCAGCGGGAGAAACCACCGGCAGCATGAAAAGCGCGCAAAGCGACGTCATCAACGATCTGACCGACACCATCAACCAGCTCGAAACCGTCCAACAGCAGCTGCGCGGCACGCGTTCCACGCTCGACAAGGCCCTCACCACCATCGATTCGGCCAAACAGTCCAACATCGCGCTCGCCTCGGGAATCACCAACTCGCTTGACACCGTCGGCAAGGCGTCCGACTTGCTGAGCGAGACGCGCACACAAACCGAACGATTCTCGAACACGCTGGTCGGAGCGCTCGACAACGGCAGCACGCAACTGTCCGGTCTGCAGGTCAACGTGAGCAATGCCACCGGCACCGTGCTCAGCGGACTGAACACCACGCAGGACGCGCTCGACCAAGTGTCCAGCACCATGCATCACGTCAACACCACCACCGGCAATGTGCTCGACGGCGTGGAGAAGGCGTTGCAGGCCAGCCAGCTGGATCCGAACAGCCAAACGTATAAGGATCTTTCCGCGCAGCTCGCCGAAGCCCGCAAACAGCTGACGTTCCAGCAGCAGCGCATCGACGCCTTCGATCAGGACACCACGGCTGCGATCAACGCGGGGAAGAACACCGCGAACGGGTTCAACGACGATGTCACCACGCTGGCGAAAAACGGCACGGCGTCGATGGCGAGCGCACGCACGACCATCACCGGCACGGTCATGCCGAATCTCAACACCGGGCTCGATACACTCAGCCTGGCCAATGGGTCGCTGTCCGGCACGCTTACCACGCTGCAAAGCACACTGGAACAGGGCAACGGGCTGCTCGACCAGTTGTCGCGCACCGTGACCCAAACGAACACCACCATTGCTGGCACGCAGACGCAGCTCGCCAATCTCGCCAAACAACTCAACACCACGCGCACCGATGTGGCCGCGTTGAGCAGTTCGGCGATGTTCCAGCAGCTTTCCCAAGCGCTCGGACTTGACGCGAGCGAGGTCGGCTCGTTCGTGGGCGAGCCGGTGCATTTGGACGAACAGGTCCTCTACCCGGTCAAAAACTATGGTTCCGCGGTCACGCCGTTCTACACGAATCTTGCGCTATGGGTCGGCGGATTCGTGCTCGTCGCGATCTACAAGCTTGAAGTGGACCGCGATGAGAAGATCCGCATGTACACGCCACGCCAAGGCTATATGGGCCGTTGGCTGCTGTTCGTCACGGTCGGATTCCTGCAGGCGATCATCGCCACGATCGGCGATCTCGCGCTGGGCATCCAATGCGAGCATCCGTTCCTGTTCATCCTCGCCGGCATTTTCGCCTCGTTCGTCTACGTGAACATCATTTACGCGCTCGCCGTGGCGTTCCGGCATATCGGCAAGGCCGTCGCCGTGATTCTGGTGATTATCCAGATTCCGGGCGCGGCAGGCCTCTACCCCATCGAGATGATGCCGGAATTCTTCCGCCGTCTGAAACCGTTCCTACCGTTCACCTACGGCATCAACGCGATGCGCGGGCCGATCGGCGGCATGTATGCCAACCATTATTGGATCGACATGCTCTCGCTGTTCTGGTATCTGCCTGTGGCGCTGTTCATCGGCTTGGTCGTCCGCAAGCTGGCGTTGAACCTCAACCGCCTGTTCGACAACCGTCTGGCGGACACTGATCTGATGATCACCGAATATAACGAAGGCACGGTGGAACCGTTGCGGCTCACCGAGACCGCGCAGCAGATCGCCGAGGAGTTCCCCGAACTCGCCCGCAGACGGGCGATTCATTTCTTCCGCCTGTACCCGCGCCTGGTGCGCTGGGGATTCCTCGCGCTGGCGGTACTGCCGTTCGTGTTCCTGCTGTTGCTATTCATCACGCGCATGAAGCTCGCCATGCTGCTCGGTTGGATCATTTCGATCATCGCCATCGACACGTATCTCATCGTGGTGGAGTATCTGCGCGAACGGTATGCGAATTATCTGGGCGAGGAAGCGATGAGTGCGGAAGAGTTCCGCAGCGCGATCCTGCACGAGAACCTGCTGTTCCGGCCGGGCATGCATTACAAGCCGATGCATGCCGTACGTACGAGGCTGTATGAGGCTGCGCATGGTGGTTCGGCCGGACATGCGCCTGAACATGCGGCTGGAAACACGGACGGAAATGCTGGCAGGAGTCTGCGTGAGGAGGGGAACGAACAGTGAAAATGATCTGGGGCATCTTCAAGCGGGACATGTGCCACGCCACCCGCAACGTGATCGCCGTGATCGTCTCGATGGGCCTGGTGGTGGTGCCGGCGCTGTACGCCTGGTTCAACATCGCGGCCAGCTGGGACCCCTACGGCAACACCAAGGCATTGAAGGTCGCCGTGGCCAATAACGACAAGGGTTACAAGTCGGATCTCATACCGGTGCGCGTCAACGTGGGCGAAACCATCATCAGCACACTGCACGCCAACGACCAGCTGGACTGGCAGTTCGTGAAAAGCGGCAAGGCAATCGACGGGGTGAAATCCGGCGAATACTATGCGGCGATCGTAATTCCGAAAGGTTTCAGCGCCGACATGATGACGCTGTTCTCCCCCGACATCAAACACGCGCAGCTCAAGTACTATCTGAACGAGAAAATCAACCCGATCGCCCCGCATATCACCGATCAGGGCGCGACAACCGTGGTCAATACGATCGACAAAACCTTCGCCAAAACGATTGCGCAAGTCGGACTCGACCTGGCCTCAAGCATCCTACACTATTCGCAAAGCCCGCAAATGGCCGAATACATGCGCAACCTCAACGGCAATCTCACCACCATGGCGGATACGCTGAGCGGCGCATCGCAGCAGGTAACGTCGTATTCGCAGCTGCTCGGCTCGGCGAACGACATCGTGGATTCCACGGGCAAACTGCTCGCCTCGGCGACCAAGGCGGGCAAACAGGCCCAGAACGCGTTGAAGCAAGGCAAATCAGGTGCCACGTCGTTCACTTCGGCAGGTGCGAACGTCACCTCCTCAGTGAACACCGCGCTCGACCAGGTGTCAGGCGCGTTCGACCAAGTAGCTGCCAAGGTGAACAAGGCGTTCGACGCGATCGGCAAGGACTCAGACACCGCAGCCAGCCAGTTGACAACGTTGAGCGAACAAGTCTCCAGCAGCGAATCGCTGTACGACACGTACATCACAAGCCTCAACCACATGCACGAATCGGTGGAACAACTACCGGACAGTGATTCCGCGAAACAGGCGCTGCTGGAAGCCATCGACCGGGAGATCACGCTGCTGGAAGCCGCCAAAGGCGATTCGCAGAAGCTCGCGCAGCAGCTGAAAGACGCTTCCACGCAGGTCACGCAGGATACCGCAGCCGCGGAACGCTCCCGCAAGGAGATCCTGAACCGCATCACCTCCGCGAAGCAGTCGATCAGCAATGTGCGCGACGATTACGCCACGAACGTCAAGCCGAAAATCGACGCGCTCGCCTCCACAGTCAGCACGCTGATCTCCCAAACCGACAGCATGATCACCCAGCTGAGCGGCACCGCCGACGATCTGGACGATGTGACGGGCGATGTGGGGACGAATGTGACATCCATCCGTTCCACGCTCGGCGCGATCGCGAAGAAACTCGACTCGTCGGCAGCGACGGTGAAGGAGCTGATCACGAAGCTGGAGACGGGCGGGAACGCCGGTGACGGCAACAGCGATGGTGGAGACGGTGACAACGACGCCAGTTCGTCCGATTCGGGTGAATCGGACGAACTACGTGCACTGGCCACCGCCAACGCGTCCACACTGTCCACGCTGATTTCCGCGCCCGTCGCACTGCATCGCGTCTCAGTGTACCCGATCGCGAACTACGGTTCGGCCATGGCGCCGTTCTATACGATCCTGTCAATCTGGGTGGGTGCGATCATCCTGTGCGCCATGCTGAAAGTGACAATTTCGGACCGCGAGAAGGCGCATGTGCTGGGCTTGGGCGACACGCTGCCGCGTGGCGCCGGCCCGTCCGGCCCGGGGAACGCCTCACGTTGGGGACTGCGCCTCGACCACGAGTATTTCGGACGGTACGCGATCTTCGCACTGCTCGCGTTGCTGCAGGGCACACTGGTTTGCCTGGGTGACATGTATTTCCTTGGCGTGCAGGCGAATCATGCGCTGCAGTTCCTTGCCGTGGGGTGGCTTGCCGCACTCGTGTTCTCGAATATCGTGTATACGCTGACCGTGTCGTTCGGCGATATCGGCAAGGCCGTGGCCGTGGTGCTGCTGGTGATGCAGGTCGCCGGTTCGGGCGGTACGTTCCCTATCGAGACACTGCCGAAGTTCTTCCAAATGCTCTACCCGTTCCTACCGTTCCCGCACGCCATCGATGCCATGCACGCCGCGATGGCCGGATCGTACGGCAATGAGTACCTGCTTGACATGGTGTATCTCGCCTTGTTCCTGATTCCTTCGCTGCTGCTGGGATTGGTGTTGCGCAAGCCGGTGATCCGGTTGAACAACTGGGTGAGCCGCAATCTGGAATCCACCAAGGTGATGTGACGAGGTGGATTTGAACGGGCTGGTTTAAGCCGGTTTAGATCGGTTTCGGCTGGCACACATGGACGCGTCATTGGCGACGCATCACCATCGCCGCCAACGGCAACACACACCAAATACCAGCCGGCAAAAACCTAAGCTAGCGTGGATGCGTAGGGCATTGTCCTGCCCGGTCACTTCCCTTACGTACCGCTGCGCCATCCCGGCGCTCCTCTGCGCCGCCACTACCCCACATGTCGCATCCTCACACACCAACAAGCGTCCGATTCTGCAGAATCGGACAATCAGCGGCGTCGCGCAAACCACACGTTGATCAGCGAGCCGACCACCACCAGCGCGACACCGATCCAGAATGGCATGCCCAACGTCACGCCCAATAGGAGCGTGCTGGAAGCAGTGGAGAACAGCGGCGTCGCATACGAACCGATCGCAAGCGTTTCCATACTGCCATGTAGCATGCCATACCCCCAGCACGCGTAGCCGCCGGCAATCGACGCGGCACATGCGAGCAGCGCAATATAGCCGCCGATGCCAGGCGCTACAGCTGGCAAACCGTCGCCCGAAACGAAATGGATAATCCACAGCACAACAGCAACGCAACAGAAGAAAATCGTCGTACCATCGTAACCATCGGACATCGATGGCGTCACGGTCGCGTAAATCGCCCAAATAAAGGCGCCTGCGAACGCGAGCGCGTACGGCAATGGATTGCTGGCGATATTGGCAACCGCTTCCTGCACGTCAAGGTTTTCACCGCCGACCGCCATTGCCACGCCGACGGTGGCTACGATTGCACCCGGCAGCGCTTCGGAGACCGAGCCGCGTTTGTGCGACACGGCGGCGGTCATCAGTACCAGCAGCGTCGGCCACAAATAATTGACGAGGCTGACTTCCACAGATTGCGCGTTCGTTGTGGCCAGACCGATCGACAGCGAGATCGACGCCTCGTATGCGATGAACATGAGTCCGCCTGCGACGAGGTACTTGCGTGGCGCTTGGCTAATCGGTTTCGGCCGTCGCACGATGAGCAGGAGCATGCCGCCGACAGTGTAGATGAGCGCCGAGCCGAGCGTGGCGCCGAACGATTCGGAAACGAGTCGCACGAGGCCGGCCATGAAGCCCCACAGGACGATTGCGAACAGGCCGATGAGTGTCGCCGCGTGTGATATGGCATGACCAAATAGGGGGGTACTGGGGCGTTCGCCTGCGGATTCGGCGGGAAGTTTCTGATCCGTATTCACGGATTCCAGCCTACCTGCCGCCCACCCCGCATGTCCGATTCTGCAGAAACGGACAATTGAACACCGGTTTTGGCACCTTGTGCGTCCGATTCACCAGAAACGGACGCACAAACATTCGGATTCGTATCCCTCACGTCCGATTCACCAGAATCGGACATTCCTGCGACCTGTGATGCCGCAAACCCGATTACCCCCGGAACCGCGCCAACAGCAGCGTCGGCCACCCCAACCGACGCGGCCACACCATCCGTATCAGCAGCCAAGTCCACGCGTCCCGCACCCCCACAGCCTGCCGACGCGCGCACGTCGCCCATGACCAAATCATCCAACGTCACGCCGAACATGTCGCAAAGCATCAGCAGCTTGTCCATTTCGGGGTATGCCTTCTCGGACTCCCATTTCGAAATTGCCTGCCGGGAAACGCCCAGCAGCATTGCCAGCTGTTCCTGCGTCATGTTGCGCGAACCGCGCAGATACTGCAGATTCTCTTTGAAACTCATGTCCGCCCTTTCGTCGAGTTTCCATATCGCCTCGACTTGCGATTATTGGCGATTGCCAAGCAACAGCTTGTCATAAACGTCGCGTTCCACGCCACCATCTTTCGGTTGCATTGCGACTCGCAACCAAATTTTGCGACGCAACCGACAGTTGCGCGGCGCGAAGTTGACTTCACGGGTCTTTTACGGCAATAGAAAAACCCTTGGAATTCCAACGATTCCAAGGGTTTCGAATGGAGCGGATGACGGGAGTCGAACCCGCCTTTAAAGCTTGGGAAGCTTTCGTTCTACCGATGAACTACATCCGCAAAAAATGTGCCTTTTGGACACAATCATTTAGTCTAGCATGCATTCGCAGGATTCACGGCCATCGACCGATATTCGATACCGTCACCCACTTGCCAAATCGCATATCAATCAACGCGCAACAACCACAACAGCATTAATGTCACTCATCAGATGACATCAGAATATTCTGCAATGCATCACCGCAGGAAACAACACCAGGAAACGCACACAACTCGCAACAGAATCAGCGCGGAATCCTATGCAATCACATGGGCTTGCGCAACCTGCGGACATTGCAATTGCCGTCGATCAGCGACCATACCCGCCTTGTACGGGATTCTGCGAATAATCTCGCGAATAGCCCCCACCGGAGTATCCCCCCGAACCGAAGCCGGCACCAGAGACACCCCCATCCTGCCGACGAATATCCGCCGAAGCATGCCCGCTCGTCGCATAACCGCCAGCCAAATAGCCGGACTGCACGCCCCGCGCCTTCATCTCCTGACTCATCTGCATCAGCCGCGCGATGCGATCCGAGGTCGCCGGATGCGTGGAAAACAGGCGAGAAAAACCTTCCGCAGAGAACGGATTCGCAATCATCATCGCAGCAACCGACTGCGTACCGGCAGTCTTCTGCATCGGCATCGCCTCAGCACCGTTCGAAATCTTATTCAATGCGGACGCGAGCGCCTCCGGATCTTCCGTAAGCATGGAACCATCTTCGTCGGCATCATATTCTCGCGTACGCGAAATCGCCATCTGAATAAGCGAAGCGGCAATCGGCGCAAGAATCGTGCTCAACAACACGCCCAGCAATCCAAGACCGTTAGAAGATGAACCATTGCGATCGTCACGCGAATTGCCACCACCGAAATACATGAGCGAATAGCCAAGATACGAAATGACCGTCGCCATTGCGGACGCGATCGCGGACGTCAGAATGTCATGATTGTACACGTGCATGAGCTCGTGCCCAAGTACGCCGCGAATCTCGCGTTCGTTCAGCATCTGCAGAATGCCCTGCGTGCAGCAGACCGCCGCATGACGTTCATTGCGTCCCGTTGCGAACGCATTGGGGCTCATGGTCGGAGCGATGTAGATACGCGGCATCGGCTTGCCCGCTTTCGCAGACAGTTCGCGCACGATTTTGTACAGTACCGGCGCTTCCTGCTCGCTGACTTCCTGCGCATGCATGGATGCGATCGCAAGTTTGTCGGAAAACCAGTAGGATGCGAACGTTGAGCCAAGTCCGATGAGAATGTAGATGCCAAGCGTACGCTGGCCGCCACCGGTCGCCCACCAAATGAGCATGATGACGCCCCACATCAACGCGAATAACAGCGTTGTCTTCAAGCCATTGCAATGGCCATGCACCCGCAATTTGCCGTTCATGGTCACTAGCGTAGAAACGGAGCCTGAGTTTTTGCTGGATATGTGCTGGAGACTGGACTGCGGAAAGGACTAGGGGGCAGTTGCGGAAGTTCGCATGCTCAGCTTCTCCCCGGATATCCGATTCTGCAGAAACGGACATCCGATGCATGCCAAGAGGCCTTTGGGTGACCGAATCGGGAGAATCGGACAAGTAGCAAGTCCTTCGTCCACATCACATGTCCAATTCACCAGAAACAGACATACAGAACATGTTTCGGACACTCCAGATGTCCGATTCACCAGAAACAGACAAGCACAGGATAAAAAATGCGTCTTGGGTGACCGATTCTCCAGAATCGGACATCCAAGACGCATGAAAGAAACCTGGGACCTATCAGATCAGATCCCAAACACCCACCTTAAGCGTGAGCCAGGGCGCGCATCTGCTCCGGATCGATGACCTTCTTGTGCTCACGGCCTTCCTTCGCACCCTCGGCACGTTCGAACGCATCGATCTTCTTCCAGCCAGCGAAGTCGATCGGCTTGACACCGCGCGATTCCAGCAGCCGGTCGATGGACTCCGGATCACGATCGGCAGCCACACGACCGCCTTCAGCAGCCTTCGACAAATCCTCCAGCATATTGGTCACGATCAGCAGTGCGTCGGACTTGGTGGAGCCGATCAGGCCAACCGGACCACGCTTCGCCCAACCGGTCGCATACAGACGCTCGCGCACTTCATCCGTGGCTTCAGCGGCCGTAGTGATACGACCGTCACCGTTCGCGTTCGCCAAGTGCGCATGACGCTCGTCGTACGCAATGCCCGGCGCGGTGGCCGGTTTGTAGCCGATCGCATGGTACACAGCCTGCACCGGATACTCTTCGAATTCGCCGGTACGGCTCATCTTGCCGTCCGCCGATGTCTCGGTCTTTTCCACACGGATGCCAACGACCTTGCCGTCCTCACCCAACACTTCGACCGGAGCGGAATTGAAGTGCACGTAATATTTGCGGTCAGCCGGATTACCCTCATAATCCACGTCACCGTCATCTTCCATGTCTTCCGCCATCTCACGAATCGTGAACAGCTCTTCGACCATCTGACGAGTCAGCTTGTCTTTGCCGGCCTCTTCAATCGTGTCTTCATCCAAATCGAAATCGTCTTCGTTGATGATCAGCTGCACTCCCGGCAGCTTCTCCATCTCACGCAATTCCTGCACGGAGAACTTGGCCTGCGCCACACCGCGACGGATGAACAAGTGAAGCACACGCGCCTTGTTGGACTTGATGCCCTCATATACGTTGTCCGGAATGTCGGTGCGCTCCTTCAGATCATCGGCATTGCGCATGAGCTCGCGAGCCACGTCCATGGCCACGTTGCCGCCGCCGATCACGGCGACTTCCTCAGCTTCAAGCGGCCATTCGCGAGCGCCGGTCGGATAACCGTCGTACCATTCCACGAACTTGGCTGCGCCGTATACGCCGTCCAGATCGGCGCCCGGCAGTCCGAGCGGCTTGTCTTCGACTGCACCGGTGGCGAACAGCACGGCATCGTAACGTTCGAGCAGTTCGTCGAGCGTCACGTCCTTGCCGAATTCCACGTCGCAGTACAGGTGGATGTCCGGATTGTCGAGCGTCTTTTCGAGTGCCGACGCGATGAATTTGATGGACGGATGATCGGGGGCCACGCCGTAGCGCACCAGACCGAACGGCACCGGCAGCTTTTCGAACAGGTCGATTCGGGCGGCAGTGCCGAGGCCGAGCTCCTCGCCGAGCTTCTTCAACTGGCGCAGGAAAATGTCAGAGGAGTAGACGCCTGCAGGGCCGGCGCCGATTACAGCAATACGAAGTTCATGAGTTTCAGTCACGCGCTCTAGCCTAATGCATTCCCTGCATTTGCAACAGGGGCGCTCATGTACTTTCTTACGACTTCTTCGCCTTGTGCGCACTGGCGTTGGTGTTTGCGCTGAATCCAGATGAATCCAACGTGTGGCTGCATTAATCGTACGCGATGAGCGCGGCAGATGCACGTACAATCGCAAGTAGTCGCAGAATCGCGGGATGTAGGAATCCGAAATATCGGAATTCGTCCATCCCGCAATCGCAAGCAAGTACTTATTAAGTACCAGGCAATCGTAAGAAGGTGGCAATGCGCATTCACATCACATATACCGGCGGCACTATCGGCATGATTGACTCGCCGAACGGCCTGATTCCGGGCGCCGACACTCGCGGATGGCTGTTCCGTCTGCTGGAGGACGCGCACATGGACGCGAGCCTGTTCACGTTCACCGAGCTTGATCCTCTTATCGACTCGTCGAATGCGACTCCCGACAATTGGCAGACGATGGTCGACGATTTGCGTGCGCACCGCGATGATGCCGACGCGTTCGTGGTGTTGCATGGCACCGATACGATGAGCTATTCGAGCGCCGCGCTTGCGTATGCGTTGGCTGATTTTGGCAAGCCGGTGATTTTCACGGGTTCACAGCATCCGCTTGGCAAGATCGAGTCGGACGCCACTGCGAATGTCACGGGCGCGCTGAATGCCGCGATGAGCGGACGATTCCACGGTGTGGGACTGTTTTTTGGACATCACCTGTTTGCGGGCAATCGTGTGAGCAAGTCGTCGAGCTGGGCATTTGAAGGTTTTTCGGCGCCTTCCGTCGGCCCGCTGGCACGCACTGGCACGCCATGGCATTGGTATGCGGACGATTCCGCTGCGGTTGGCTGCGGTTGGACGTCGCCTCAGCCTTACTCTCGCCATGATGTTGCGGTGATCGATATGGTACCCGGCATTTCCGCGGCACGGTTGGAAGCGATGCTTACGCCGCGGCCGGAAGCGGTTTTGTTGCGTGCGTACGGCGTCGGCAATGTGCCAAGCGACGAGCCTGGACTGACTGACGTGATTGCCGACGCGCTGCATGATGGCGTTCCCGTTGTGATTGCATCGCAGTGCCAGCAGGCGGAAGTACTGCTCGGCCATTACGAGACGGGCGATGCGATCGCACGCGCCGGCGCAATTGGATCTGGCGATATGACGCTGGAAGCCACGTATGCGAAAATCATGTTCCTGCTGTCTCAAGGCGTGACCGGAGCCGACTTCGGCAAGTGGATGCACACATCGATTGCTGGAGAAATCTCCCCGAGCTCGCTGTAAACAATCCCAAAACTTCCGAATCTGCCTTATACATGCCTTATGTATGGCAGATTCCGAAGTTCGTCCGGAGCTATCTGCGTTATATATGGCAGAGCTGTTTTGAGAAACCGGACTTAGAGGGTGTATTCTCGCCCCTAAGTCCGGTTTTCTCATATGGCCCTGCCATATATAAGCGAAATACTTGCTGACAGACCTCCAAATCTGCCATATATAGGCGAGATACGGGGTTTCGAGGCGCAATCAGGCTGATTCGCCACGGTCGAAAAGCACGGTGAGCGCCCACAGAATGCTGACAACATCAATCGCTTCCTGCATGAACGCGCCGACAACCACGGGAATCAGATTGAACGCGGCCGCGATCATGCCGATAATCGCAAGGCCGAGGCCGATCAGCACCGCCTGCAACATCACCTTTTTCGTGCGGCGCGCGATGGCGATGGCCCGCGGAACGGAAGCGATGTCGTCATTCATGATGACCACTTGCGCAGATTCGGAAGCCGCGGTGGACGTGCCGTCGGTCATGGCCATGCCGATATCGGCAACCGCAAGTACGGGGGCGTCGTTGACGCCGTCACCGACCATCATGGTGATTTGACGATTCTTGGATTCGCCGGTTACGCGTTGCTTGATGCGATTCCACAACGACAGCTTCTGGTGCTTGGATTCAGTGGCGCTCTTGACGGCGGCGACCTTGTCTTCAGGGAACAGTTCGGACTGCACGTCGTCGATACCGACTTCGTTTGCGATGATGCGGGCGGACGCAGCCTTGTCGCCGGTAAGCATGGACAGTTCCTTGACACCCAACTCGTGCAGGCGAGCCAAAGAACGCTTCGCATTCTCGCGAGGCACGTCACGAAGTACGATGCGGGCGGCAAGACGGCCGTCAATCGCCACGTATGCAGCCATTTCGTCAGGAGCGAGCGGGGCAAACAGCGAGTTTGCGGTTTCAGGCTTGCGAGCGGCGGATTGGGTTGCGACGGACGCGGAAGTAGAGGGCGCGGCTGCAGGCTGCGCATCGTCAGGCACCCCGTTCCTCACTCCCATAGTGTCCGATTCTGGAGAATCGGACAAGTAAACACGCGTTTTAGCCCTCTGGATGTCCGTTTCTGGTGAATCGGACATCCGCAGCGCATTCTGAGTCTCCCGTTTGTCCGATTCGGCAGAATCGGACACGTAATACGTCGCATCCGGCATATGCAGCACCGGCATGAATCCGGATTCGTCAGCCGTCACGTATGCGAACCGCCCCACGCGCACCTGATGCCCGTTCACTTCGCCGGATATACCCTTGCCGGACTCCTCTACAATGTTCTTCACCACCGGATAGTCGCGCCCGTGCCCCGGCAAATCGCGCTCGACGCACAGCCTCTGCCCCGCCGCATACCGCGCATACAAATCATCCATAGCCTTGCGTCCGGCCGCCGCGATGCCTTTCGACAGAATGTGCACCGAATAGCCTTCCACCACGCTGGCCATCATGAGAATATGGTCCTCATTGAACGGCGAACTCGTCTCAAACGGCTTCTCCACACGTACGACCTGCGGCTGCTTGACGGTGAGCGTGCCGGTTTTGTCGAAGAAAATATGCGATACGCGACCTAGATTTTCCAGCACATCCTGCGCTTTGATCAGAATTCCCGCTTTGGCAAGTCGCCCGGTTCCAGCCACATATGCGACCGGCGCGGCAATCAACAGCGGACACGGCGTAGCAAGCACCAATACTTGCGCAAATCGCAGCGGCAATCCGGAAATCGCCCATGCAATCCCAGCAATCGCAAGCGAAAGCACGGTAAACGGCACTGCAAGCATATCCGCGGTCTTTACGACAGCGGGGCGCGACTCTTGCGCCGACGAAACCAGCTCGAGAATCTTCTGATACTGCGAATCCTGCGCAAGTTGCGTGGCACGCATGGTCAATGTTGTGGAGCCGTTGACCGCACCGGACATCACGCGAGCGCCCGCATATACTTCGCGGGGAACGGGCTCGCCGTTGATGTTGCTTAGGTCCAACGTGGCCACGCCCGACAGCAGCTCACCGTCGACCGGCACCGTTTCGCCGGGCAACACCAGGATCACGTCGCCGAGCTGTACCTGATCAACGGGGACCGTTTCGAAACGCTCTCCAGCCGCATCATACGTTTGCGAAGCACCTTTTGTGTCCGTTTCTGGAGATTCAGACGCAAAAGCACGCTTTTCACCGTCTTGGTTGTCCGTTTCTCCAGAATCGGACACTCTGACAGCACGAAATCCGTCGGCTGTCACGTCGGCCGTATGCTCGCTGCCCGACGCGTGCACATGCCCCCGCATGCCGGGCAGCACGACCACGTGCGCGGTTCGCGGTGCCGCGTCGATCAGCGCGGTCAGGTTGCTTTCGGCCTTTGACTGCGCGAATTCCTCGATCGCTTCGCCGGACGAGATCATCAGCACCACGGCCCATGCGGCCCAATATTCCTGCACTGCGACCGTCGACGCAATCGCGACGACCGCCAGCAGATCGACGCCAACATGCCCGTGCCGCAGATCGTCGATCATGCCGCGTACCGTCACCACAATCGTGTACGCAACCAACGCGATCACAATCCACTGCCCAACGCCCGGATTGAACGCACTCAACCCGTCAACGCCGACTTGCGAAATCCACGAATCCCACGCAGCCTCGCCCCACGGCTTCCACTCCCCCAGCAATGCCAACGGAATCGCAGCAAGAATAGTAATCGGCAATAGCGGAACCTGCTTGCACAGTCGCCAGCAAATATCGATGATTCTACGCATGAGAATCTCCTTACGCTCGTATCGGACGCCTTGTTAACCCATCGGCGCCTCGCCCGCGCGAGCCATCGATACACGGCGTAAAAAGATATTTTCAGCATAGCAAATATTTGCGATTTTTGTGCCGCAATACAGCAATAAGGGCTGTGCGATTGCTCACACAGCCCTTATTGCATGCTTCTTTTGGCTTGCTTTTTGTTGATTTTCGCGGTTTTCGTTGTACTTGCGATTTCGTGGTGCCAGCCGCGTCTTCGCCGTCAGCCTATCGGGTGGCTTCCGTCCGTTCGCATGTCGCGAAACGTTTTAGCCAGCCCAACAGTCTTGACTTGCGCACCGCAACAACTTGCGTCCGTCAATTCACGCACCGCATCAACATCTCGCTTTACCACAGGCCGAACGGGTCGAACAGGCCGCCACCGTCACCGTAGCCGTTGCTACCGTTGCCGTCGCTCTGTCCATTTCCGTTGCCGTTGCCGTCATTACCGTAACCGTTGCCATTGCCGTTCTGGCTCTGGCCATCATTGCCGTTGTTCCGCTGGTTCTGGCTGTTGGAGGAGTTCGTTTGGGATTCCTCCTGGTCGAGTGTCACGTCAAGCTCCATGGTGTTGCCGTCGCGCACGACCGTCAATGTCACCTTGTCGTTCATGGCGGAGGCGCGCACGTAGCCGAGCAGCGAATAGTTGTTGTTCACCGCCTTGCCGTTGAACGCCACGATGGAGTCGCCGGCCTTCACTCCGGCCTTGGCCGCCGGGCTGTCGTCGACCACGGACTGCACCTGCGTGCAACCGCGGGTCACGCCGTCCGCCTCAACCGTGGAGCTCTTGATGGTGACGCCGAGCGCCACGTGCTGCACGGTGCCGTTGTCGATGATCTCGTTAGCCACACGCTTTACCAGGTTCGACGGAATGGCGAAGCCGATGCCGATGGATCCGGCGGTGCCGGAAGACGTTGTGGTGGATGCGATGGATGAGTTGATGCCGATCACCTGGCCGGCCGCATTGAAGGTCGGACCGCCGGAATTGCCCGGGTTGACGGCCGCGTCAATCTGCACGGCGTTGGTGACGATGTCGTTGTTGTTGTCATCGGACACGGTCACCGGGCGGTTGAGCGCGGAAACGATGCCGACGGTTGCGGTGTCATCGTAGCCGAGCGGATTGCCGATGGCCATCACGGATTCACCCACGGCAAGATTGTCGGAATCGGCAAATTCCGCGGCTTTCAGATTGCTCGGCGGATTGTCGAGTTTGATTACGGCCAGATCGGTGGTGGTGTCGGTGCCGACGATTTGCGCTGAGTAGATGGTGCCGTTGGCGAGCGTCACTTGAATCTGCTTCGCGCCGGAAATCACATGGTTGTTGGTGACGATGTAGCCTTTGTCGCTGATGATTGCACCGGAGCCTTTGGCGCTGCCGTCGCTGGTTGCCACGTCAATGGACACCACAGAATCGGACACTTCTTTCGCCACCGCGCTCCAGTCCGCGGCCTCGCCGGATTTGGCTTTCGCCGAACCGGATCCGGACGTGTTGGACTTCACGCTGGTCAGTGAGCTGGAGGTGGGTACGGTCACCCATCCATTGGTGATTGCCGCGTAGCCGACGCCGAGGCACAATGCCGCGGAGACGAGGGCCGCCACCACGCCGGTCATCACATGCCCGGTCACGCCGGAAGCGGACTTCGGCTTGGTTGCTGCGCCATTCTGCTGCGGGGCACCGAACGGATTACCGTTATTCGGATTCCCAAACGGGTTGCCGTTATTGGGAGTATTCGGCGCTGCTGGCGGCACGTTGGCACCGCCTTGCGCAGCGGGCTTCATGAATGGATTGCCGTTATTCGATTGCGCGTTCTGCTGATCGTTCTGCTGATTTCCACCCACATACGGATTTCCGAAGAAAGGATTGCGAGGCCGCTGCGGCTGCTGTCCGGAAGCCTGCCCGTACGCGCCATATTGCGGCTGCGGAGGCATGTTCGGCGCACCATTCGCAGTATCGTTCGCGGCTGCGGTGCCATCAGCCGGCTGCGTCGGCACGGGACCGTACGCACCATATTCCGGTGCCGGACGGTACTGCTGGGCCGGCGCATCCTGCGTGGAACCGCCAACCACGGTACGTTCGCCCGCCGCGGAAGCATAATCCGACGTATCGCCCGCCGCAGCCGCGGATTCCGCCGAAGCGCCATCGTTCGCAACAGGCATGGCGGCCGTCGGCTGATCCTCAATACCGCCCTGCACGTCAATCGGTTCGGTAGCCGACTCTGCAGCATACGGCTCACCTGCGTAAGTTTGCGTCTGTTCCGCATCAACCGGCGGCATCGGCACGGTCTGTTGTTCGTCATTCTGCGGCTGCACGGCGTTCTGGTCGTTCTCTTCAGCCATTTTCGCTCCTTATTCGTCTCGCGGCATTTCACAAATCAGCAATCGTGCCGCTCGAACTGCTATCTACGAGTAAAGATACTCGCTCTGGAAGTTTCCTGAATGTTTGTTGAAAGTAGCAGCCAAATACGTTCAACATCACCATTGAATCTGAAAATCGCACCAAAATGCGATCGGCACCTTCATCGCACTTTCCACATCTTCCTTGTTTTCATTTCACCGATCGCATTCTTTGCAGCACTTTCAAGAATCGCTGCTATCGCATAAAATATTCCGCATGACAAGCCTTACCGAATCATCTACCGACACAGCGCAAGACACGCAAAACGCGGCAACCGCAGTGTCCGAAAATCTCATCGAACATCCGCGTGGAGCGGAACCAGGCAAGCCGGGCCGCCGCGACGCCTTCTATTTCGAACAGAAAAACCGCCTTCCCGACGCGGCGGACGGTAAGGGGCGAGGCGGCGCACGATATGGTCGCACCGGCATTATTCACACCCCCCACGGCGATATTCACACTCCAGCGTTCGTGCCCGTGGCCACGCAGGCCGCGATGAAAGCCGTTCTGCCCGAAACCATGAAGGACCTCGGCGCGCAATGCCTGCTGTCCAACGCGTTTCACCTGTATGAACGCCCCGGCGAGCAAGTGCTCGACGAAGCCGGCGGCCTTGCCAAATTCATGAACTGGAACGGTCCGACCTTCACCGATTCCGGCGGTTTCCAAGTGCTTTCGCTCGGCGCAGGCTTCAAGAAAACCCTCGCCATGGACGTGACCGGCATGAAATCAGACGACGTGATCGCCGAAGGCAAGGAGCGTCTCGCGTTCGTGGACGAGGACGGTGTAACGTTCAAATCGCCGCTCAACGGCTCACTGCACCGTTTTTCCGCCGAAATTTCAATGGGAATCCAGCATAAGATCGGCGCCGACATCATGTTCGCGTTCGACGAGCTGACCACACTGATGAACACGCGCGGCTACCAGGAGCGTTCCGTGGAACGCACCTACCGTTGGGCGCAGCGTTGCGTTGCCGAGCATAAGAGACTTACCGAAGAGCGCGTCGGCAAGCCGTATCAGGCGCTGTATGGCGTGGTACAGGGCGCGAATTATGAGGATTTGCGCAGGCATGCGGCCGAACAGATCGCTTCGTTGGATTTCGACGGCGTCGGTATTGGAGGTGCGATCGAGAAGCGCATTATCGGCGACACTTGCGCCTGGATTTGCGATGCGATGCCGGAAAGCCGACCGCGCCACGTGCTCGGCATCGCTGCAGTCGACGATATTTTCGCATGCGTCGAGAATGGTGGAGACACGTTCGATTGCGTCGCACCGGCGCGTTGCGGCCGAAATGGCGCGATTTTCACGCGCGGCGGACGTTACAACATCAAGCGCGCGCAATTCAAGCATGATTTTGGTCCACTTGAAGAGGGCTGCGATTGCTACACATGCACGCATTATTCGCGCGCTTACGTGGATCATGCGTTGCGTGCCCGCGAATTCAACGGTTTCACATTGGCGACGATCCACAACGAGCATTTCTTCGTGAAGCTGCTGGACGATATTCGCGCGTCGATTGACGGCGGATATTTCGACGAATTCCGCGACGAAACCCTGGCCCGCTTCTACGCCAACGGTTCCCGCGGATGATGCATTTCACTTGGGCCTTCCACCCAAACGAATGCTGAGCCATACTTCCGCATTCCAAGGCGCCGACGAACAAACCCGTCGGCGCCTTTTTTCATGTGTTCCGCGCGTGTCATGCATACATCTAGCCGTTTCACCCCAGCCACCCACCACCCAATGTGTCCGTTTCTCCAGAATCGGTCACAGCACATATACGTTTATCAGAGATAAAAGCTGCCTAAATCACACACCATGCCTCATGGTTTGCATCAGCCAGAGGGCTATTGCCTGACCTCGCGTTTTCGCCCCAAGCTTCGACATGGCACGCTTGGTATAAGTCTTGACAGTGTTCTCCGATAATCCTAAGCACTCCCCCACTTGAAGTGTGGTCTGCCCTCGCGCATACCTGGCTATAATCGCCGTTTCCCGATCGGACAAAACTGGTTTCACGGCCTGCCCGCCAAGAGTCTCTGCTACGATCCTACGATGCGCCTGCACTGGCAACTCAAAATGCAGATCCGGCATGGTTTCCGCTAACTCATCCGGCAGATAAACGTGTCCAGATACAACGCATTCGAGAGCAGCGGCAATAGTGAGCAAATTTCGTTTCGCGACAATGCCTTGCACTCCAGCCTGAGCCACCGCAGCAGCATATCGGCGCAACGGAAAAGAAGTAATCGCCAAAATCGGCATATCGTCAACAGTACGCCGAATCTCCTGGCAAATCTGCACGCCATCGGCATCAGATAATGACATATCCATGAGTAATATCTGGGGACGTGTTTGCGAATTACTACATAATTCCGCAGCTTTTTTACCAAGCGTGCATCGCCATAAAATTTTCTCGTCTCCAAATCGTTGAATCAAATAGCTAGACAATGCACCCAACGTCAACATATCATTGTCGACTATTCCTATATGTTCAACTGATTTGTCAATTCTTTCCACATTAGTTTCCATTACATTAACCACCAAATTACTTGCGATATTTTATAAAGCTTCAGCATGAATAATTATCAAATATCTACGCCAAAACCTATTGTTTTCACAACGGTATGACCACATGCAGCGTCCAAGTATCACCCTCTTCACAAGTAGTAATCGACCCGCTCATCGCGTCAAGCATCCTCCGATGAAACGCAAGTCCCCTTCCTGAAACCTTCTTCTTATAGCCGCTCTGCGCATCGCGCGGGCACGCTATAGCGTTTACCTGCGTGATGCGGAGGCATCCGTTCTCGCTACTGACAAAAACAGCGTATGGCTGACTCGTATCAGCGTGACAAGAAATATTGGTGTATAACTCATCAATCAGACTTGTACACTCATCAATCAGATCCGCACAAACACTTTCACCAGTATCATCAGCATCCGCAACATCCAGCTGAATCTCACTTGTTCCAACAAACCCGAGCGTCTTAAGCCGAGAATCCCCCTCATCACAATGCTCGCGAATAATTCTCTCCAATGAAGAAACATCTGGCATCTGTATTTCTTGCGATTCGCAATCGAACCCTTCGCCGCCAACGGGATTTGCGGGGTCGATATCTCGTCCAAGAATATCAATAACTTCATGAACATTGTCCATCGTACGTTGAGCCGCATCATCGATATGTTTCCACGCAACCCGTTCCTCGTCCGATAAGGTTTTACCCTCCAGCTGCTGCTGCGCAATAAAGGCAATATACGACAGACCACCGGTAACCGTATCATGCGTCCTGCTGGCCAATTTTGCATCTCGGCGCATAACCGTCATGCGATAACCCGCCTGTTCCAATCTCCTATCGCGATCCGCAAGCACTGCGATAAGCGCCCGATGCGCGGCAACAAATGCATATATCAGCCAATACAGCGCATATACAACGCACAAGACTCCCCCAACTAATGCCAACCATAACCAGTGCGACGCATCATAAGCAATCATTGTCGCAGTGCCCAGCAACGGAACACCATATCCGCCGATATACGCATACAGCGTATCGTTATCAACGAATTTTTCCAAGGCTTTTGCCAGCCCGCCCGCAACCGACGAATGTATCGTGCCACGGTATTTCATGCATCTCACACGCCGTTTACCGAAAATATTTTCCCCACGGAACAGGCGCACGATGTACACGCCTCGATTGACGATGAAATACACAGTATAGGAAACAGCAAAAATCGCGCTGACACACGCATAGAATCCGTTTCCATCACGAGAATAGAGCCATCCTGCAGCCATCGCTACAACCAGCAATGGCAAGGAACGCACGTCAAAGCGGCGCTCATAGTCGATATCATCCTTATCAAGAAAGACCTCGCGGAAAAAATCTTTCAAGCCATATGTAAGGTCATGCATGTTGGCCGTCACGCGCTCAGCATGTACGCCACCGTTCGAATCGCATGCATTTTGCTTCCGTCGCATATTCACACCTTTCACCGGGGGACACATTCCGTCATCATGTAAATCACGCAATGCGGTTCCGTACAACAGCGATGTCACCCGTTTGAATATTTAATGCGACATGTCCCCCTAACAGGTGACAGCACTCTATCACAATTGCGAACACGCTTCTACTCTCGACTGATGTCACGTCAACTTGACGAAAGGACATATATATGAAAAAGAACACGTTACGTGTTATTGCGACTCTTTTGGCTTGTGCGACACTTGCATCGGGGAGCGCGACAGCAATGGCAGATGAAGCTTCGCTCCCCAGCATGGATGAGGTGCCGAACAGCGCAGCAATCGAACACGAAGCACATAGCCTCTCCGTCCAGCCCACAGCCGACAAACAATATGCTTACCCGGCAGAGGCGGAGGCTTCCGGAATATTCCCCACTAAAAATGCAAACGCCTTGCAACCATTGAATGACACGGATGACGTGCCACAGAGTCGTGGAGCCGTAGGAAATGTAGCCAAAGCGCTTAAAGTAGCGGCAAAAATTTTCAGTGGAGCAAAATGGCTCGGCGATCTCTCCGGCTTTCTGCAAAAACCTGAGAATTGGGCAGCTGGCAAAATCGAGCAATTCCTCCGTCAGCATGGCGTAAACGCAAGCACTGCACATTGCGTAGCACAAATTCTGGCGAATATTTTAATTTAATTCCAATATCAGTTATCGCAGGACATTAAATTATGCTGAAAACTATTCTAACAATTACCTTCGCTTGTATATTATCAACAGTTCAGGGAATGCCCCCATGCGCCATCAGTAATCCATCAGTAAGCAATGCAGCTGCAGTCACAGTCTCCTCAAAAGCAACGTGTGATCACGAATATAAACTTTTAGGGAAAACATGCAAACGCCTACACGGTGCTGCGGCCGCAGTATGCTGGGCCGGGGCAGCCACAGCCTATGCCGCCTGCCTAGCGGGAAAAAGTTCCAATGCGACAAATAGCCAAACACTATCTTCCGACCCGAAGAGCGAACAACCCGCAATCGAAGATACGCGCATTTGATGGGAGACGAGCATGCAGCGACAATTCCAATACGCGGGTGGAGACCGGGTGTTGTCGGTTTCCGAACCGCAAATCGACGAGGACGCCTGGAGTGTAAACGTTCGTCTGGAAGACGCTTCTGGACAGACCGTCTGGGAGCATGTCATTTACGGCATCGACGAGGTGCAAGCCACGCTCCTAGGCTTACATTTTGCGAAAACCCGATTGCTGGATGACGGCGGCTACCGTTTTCTCGGCGGCACCGATTTGATGCTGCCTTGATTCACGCCCGTTCACAGCCGCGTATTCGCATGTCTATTTGTCCGATTCTCCAGAATCGGTCACTCGCAGCACATCCCCCACTCACCCGAGTGTCCGATTCGGGTAAATCGGACACCGTAACCATCGCGACACGCCGTAATTGCGGTATCGGAACGATAGGTGTAGATTAGTCGATTGTCTGCGAGCGTGGCGGAATGGTAGACGCGCTGTCTTCAGGTGGCAGTGAGTGTATGCTCGTGGGGGTTCAACTCCCCCCGCTCGCACCATGGTGAAAGGTCGGAGCCGAAAGGTTCCGGCCTTTTCGTTTCCCAAGCGGCAGTAGAGCTCAGCGGCTCCCGACAACTCCAGTGACTGGAACAATCAGAACTCGTGTTCGTTTCGGTAATGGTTCCCCCATGTCTTCATCGCATCGATGATCGGGCGCAGGCTTTCGCCGACTTCAGTCAGCGAGTATTCGACGCGCGGCGGCACTTCCGGATACACTTCGCGATGCACAAGTCCGTCGCGTTCCATCTGGCGCAAATTCGACGTCAACACTTTTTGCGAAACGTTGCCCACAGAACGACGCAGCTCGCTGAATCGCAAAGTGCCATTCAACAGATCACGCAGAATCAGCACTTTCCATTTATCGGAAATCAGCATCATGGTTATTTCCACGGGACACGCCGGGAGCTCACGTTTTGTTGTCATATTCTTTCCTTTCGCAATCTCAATAAAGTCAATAAAACTTCCCTTTAGGTAACTAAAGAACTTTATTGTGCCTTCTTCCATTTTCTTCTGTATGGAAATATCGTACATCTCATCGGAACAAAACCTACGTCAGACACTGCTCGGACACACCCAGACGAAAGGAACCATTATGAAGATCGCAGTTGTGGCAGCGAACGGACGCGAAGGCCAGCTCGTCGTCAAGGAAGCCGTGGAACGCGGTCATGACGTGACCGCCGTGGTGCGCGGTGACAACAAGACCGTCGCGAAGAACGTCGTAGTCAAGGATCTGTTCAACCTGACCGCCGCCGACCTCGCCGGATTCGACGTGGTCGTGGACGCGTTCGGCGCATGGACCCCCGAGACGCTTCCGCAGCATTCCAGCAGTCTCAAGCACCTGTGCGATATTCTGTCCGGCGTCAACACCCGACTCATCGTGGTCGGTGGCGCGGGCAGTCTGTATGTCAACCCGGAACACACCACGCAACTCAAAGATCTGCCAACGTTCCCGGCTGAATTCAAGCCGCTCGCCGAAGCCCAAGGCAAGGCGCTCGAGGAGCTGCGCGAACGCTCCGACGTGAAGTGGACGTTCATCAGCCCGGCCGCCGACTTCCAGGCCGATGGCGAGCGCGTTGGCTCGTATGAGACCGCTGGTGAAGAGCTCACGGTGAACGCTGCTGGCGAAAGCTATATCAGCTACGCGGATTACGCGATCGCCGTGGTGAATGAGGCCGAGCAGGCCGCGCACGTGGGCGAGCGCTTCTCCGTGTACGCCAAGTAGTACTTCCCTCTCCTGTGCCGTGCATGTCTGATTCTGCAGAATCGGTCATCCGCGGCACATTTTTTATGCCCTGGATGTCCGATTCTGGAGAAACGGACAACTGTGGGGCAGTTTTACCTGTTTGGTTGTCCGTTTCTGGTGAATCGGACAACCAAGGTATGGGTTTGCGTTCTGGTTGTCCGATTCTGCAGAATCGGACAACTAAGGCGCGAAGGGAAGGCGGAACAGGGTAGGTCAGCGCACGAGGAAGACCATGATGATGATCATGGCGAAGCCGGTCAGGTCGGTGAAGGTGAACGTTTCGCCGGCCCATGCCACTGCGGTGATGGTGGCCATGACCGGTTCGCTGGTGCCGAGCATGGTGGCACGCACCGCGCCGACGCGCATCACGCCTGCCATGTAGAGCCAGAACGCGAGGAACGTGCCGCATACGATGGTGTAGAGCAGCAGAAGCACGCCTCGCGCGTCCAGTGCGGGAATGTTCGCCCACGGTTGCGCGAACGGGCATAATATGAGTCCGGACATGAGGAATGTGATGCCGTTGATGGTCATGTTGCCCCATTTGAGCATGAGCACGACCGGCAGGATGGACATGGCCGCGGTGCTCACCGCGTCAACCAGTCCCCATGCGAGCCCCTGCCATGGCAACGACAGCGAGGCGAAGTTGCCGCCGGTGGCGATGAGGAACGTGCCTGCGAACGCCAGGAGCACGCCGACCAATTCACGCTTGAGGGGCAGTCGTTTGCCGCGCAGGCATACCCAGGCGAGCACGAAGATCAGGTTGAGCGTCTGCAATACGGTGGCGGTTCCGGAGTTCGTCCAGTCGATGGTCATCAGGTAGGAGACCTGCACCAGAAGCACGCAGATCAGCGTGGTGACCAGATATTTCGGATACGATTTGACGTCTTTGACCGCTCCGGCGAGTTTCTGCGGTGTGGTGATGGCCGATCCGACCAGGAAGATCAGGCTGGCGAATAGCGCGCGTACGCAGGAAAGCCAGATCGGATCCAGCTGGTAGTCGCGCATCAGCAGTTTGGCCACGGTGCTGTTCATACCCCACATGGCACCGCCCAGCAATGTCATGCCAGTGCCGATGAGCAGGCTTTTCGGCGTCTGTTCCAGCACATGTTCCGTTTTTTTCGTAGTTTTTTTCGCGGTTTTTTGCGATTCGGAAGTTTTCTGCGATTGCGACGCCTGTCCCGACGTTTGCTTTGCCACGGCCTGTCCTCGCTCTCTCCACGGCTTTCACGGCAAATTCACGGCGATTGTAACGCACACGGTACGCATATTAAACGTCAGTTATGCAAAACAGATTTATTCCGCCAAGCTTGCGTTCGGCGCTGACAAAAAATCGAGGATTTTGCCGAGATATGATCCGAGCACAGCATTCGGCATGGAGAAAATTTCGTGCAATGACTGGCTGTATCGCACTTTTTCGATGGAACCGCCGCCTTCTCGCACACGTTCGACGAAGTCATCTTGTGGTCCGTTGAGCACCCACACGTCGCGTCCGGCTTGGAATAGCAATACCGGAGCTTCGATAGCTCCACACATGTCAGGTTTGAGCACGGCTCGGGAAAGCGCCATCGCCTGGTTTGCCCAATCGAACGTGGCCGCGTTGGTCTGGCACGTCACGTCCGCCAAACGTTGCTTGTGGAACCAGCGGATGCGTGCCTCCGAGGCCCCGCGGTAGTCGTCGAGATTGAGGTTGCCGTCGAAATCGGCATGCCCGAACACACGCGATTTGCCGAAGCCAAGCCCGCAGATTACGCCGACCACAATGCGTGCGGCCCACGTCGGCATGCCGACCACCGGCGCGATCATCGGCGCGGACAGCACCGCCTTGTCGAACAGCGACGGGTAACGTTCCAGCGCGGCCGCGCCGATGCCGCCGCCCATGGAATGGCAGTACAGGTACATTGGGCCACCATCCGCCGCCTCACGCCCCACAGTCTGTGCAAACGTGGCGAAATCGGCCACATATCGCCGCCAATCGTCAATCCATACCAAACTTGGATTGCTCATATCGTGCGCGGAATGGCCATGCCCGCGATGCTCGAACACGCACACCGAATAGCCGGCCAACAGAAAGTACCACACCATTTCGCTGTATTTGCGTCCGAATTCGGTGAATCCGTGCGAAATGACGATCGTGCCACGAAATACGCCCGAAGCGCCTTCCTCGCGCAACGCGTCGAATGTGCGCGCGTCGTAGCGGTAGTAATGCAACCGGCCGGGGCGCTCCAACTTGGGCAACGCCTTGCCTTCCCAATCGACGGTGGCCGGTTCCATCCAACCTTCCGTCATGCAAGCCTGCAGCGCAGGCAGCACCGTAGCGTCCATTTCGGCGTCATAGCGCGCCTCGTCGATGAGCGTGATAGTCATGGTTCCATCTTAGGCGAACGGCGCCAAGACGAAACTAAGCACAGGCATACGCGCTGTATAACGATGCGTCAGTGCATCAACGGCGTACCGGAACAACCGAATCGTCACCCCCGCGCGCCATCCTCGCATACTATGGAGGTATGAAGTTCGTTTCACTGCTGATGGTGGTAACGCTGTCTCTCACCGGCACACCAACGTATGCGTACGCGGCGGCAACTCCCGTTGACAACAACGGTGATATCTCCGCTGCCCAAGATTCCAACTGCCCAACATGGCTGCAATGGCTGTGCGGAAAAGGAAAGTGATCGCATGATGTCCACGCGGGAAAAGCATCCCAAGATTCACCGCATCGCGCTGGTCGACAATGATCCGCGAGCGCTGGATTCGCTCAGTGCCGTCATTGCCAGCAAAGTGCCGACCGCGTATGTGGTGTGGACGGCGACTTCAGGCTGTGAGGCGATAGAACGTTGCCAGGATGCGAACGGCCATGTCAGTTTGTTGATTCTCGATATGTCGATGGAGGGATTGCAAGGCCCCGCCACGTGTCGTCGGTTGCGTTTGATGGGCCAGCGCATGCTGATTCTCGGTGTAACCAGTTTTTCCATCAATAGTTATCGGGACAAGCTGGTTGAGGCTGGTGCGCAAGGGTTGGTTGGTAAGGAGAATGCCGACCAGTTGGCGCAGATTATTATGCGTATGTGCAATGGCGAGGTGATGGAGGGATTTGAGCCGCCTGCGTTGGCCAATCTGCGTATCAGCAGGGAGGCTGAGACCACTCCCGCGCTTACCGTTCGTGAGGAGCAGATTATTTCCTTGTGCGCGGAGGGCATGCTTGACCGGGACATCGCCGAGCGTTTGGGGATTTCCGAAGCCACCATCCGCAAACATATGCAAAGTATTTTAAGAAAACTCAACTGCAAGACCTCGCGTCAGGCAGTGGCACTGTGGGTGAGGTCCAATGCGCTCTAAACCCGCAACTCAGTACATTGCGTGGCGCAACCGTATGCGCACGCAGCATCCGAACCTGTGGCATCCAATCCGTTTCGCCATTATGCTGATCGTGCTTGCATGGACCATATACGGCGTTTGCTACGAGCCTCCTACCGACATATTTGGCGTGATATGGGTTGCGATGCTGGTTACGGCGCTCGTACTGTCTCCGCTGTTTCTGAAAAGTACATCGGTGGCGATTCTCGTGATTGCCTCCATAGGCGATCTGTTTACTCCCTACGCGCATTTGGGAAATTCTCTTCCCGCGCAGCTTTACGCCTATGGCATGCTCGCATACAGCACTAATGCCATTATCGTGGCAACGTTACTCACATATTACGTTGTTAACATTCTGCTGATTGACCCCCCTGACCCAAATACCAACCCCGTCGCCATGGTCAGCATGTATGCCATGGTGCTACTGCTTGGTCGGACGTTGAGTTGGAGCGAAAAAACAACGCAGAAAAGCTTCGAAGCGGCGCAGAACAAGAATCGTCTGCAGGAATTGGAAAGCCGCGCACGCATTGCCGATGCCATTCACGATGCGGTGACGGGCGATTTGTCAGCGGCGGCGTTTGTGGCGCAACGGCATATCGGTGGCAACTCTAGCGGCCCTGGCGTCGCTGCTGACCCTGCCAACGCAACCACAACTACGGCAACCACAACAGCCGATGCCGAAGACTGGCGTCAAATCAACGAATATATTCTTTCCGCATTGACGAACGTGCATCGCGTCATCGACGAATTGAATATGGACGCCACCACTCTCCCCGGCGACGCCGACGGCGAAGCGTTGGCCAATCTGCTGCGAGCAACACTGGATGACGGCGATCGTCGCTTGCGCAAGCTTGGCTTCAATATCACGTCCATCCGGCACTGCGCGGGCGGCAAGCCGAGCGCATCGCAAGCAATCGCCGAACTTGCCAATAATCTGCTGCGCGAGATCTATGCGAATATCGCACGCCATGCCGCTCCGGGAAGCAAGGTCGATCTTTCGGTGATGCTCCGGCCGAATGCCATCGAAATCACGCAAATCAATCCCATGAAAGAGGACATGGCTGGAGCTGACGAGCGCGATGACGAACTACCGGGCGGCCACGGGCTCGCCTCGTTCAAGAAGCAGCTCGAATCGTATCAGGGCACGCTCACCACGTCTGCGCAGGACGGCAGTTGGACGTTGTTTGCGTACATTCCGGTGACCGTCATCGACGATTCGCCCGGTTTGCTTGAACAAGTGCAGGTTTGACCATAGCTGCGGATCAGGGTTGGGACGAGCCCGATCCACCGATTTCCGTCTTTTTCAAGCCCAGATTTTTTTTTGGGGGGGGTACACAAATGTGGTACCCCCTCGCTTGCGAAGTCGTTTTCGCCTGTTTTATGTTGGCATTCGAGAAGGGAACGCGTTCGCCCACGACGTTCGGATGCTTGGCAGTCCGGGAATCGCAGGGGAACGCGTTTTGTCTTCCTACGGCGCTTTGCAGCACTTTCGTTTGCGATGTTGCCGTTACCGTTACTGCACTGTCGTCACGGTTCCGTCACCCCAACGCTTCCGCAAGGAAATCGCGCTGCAGGATCAGCAGATTTTCGGCAACCATCTCGTCGTTGGTCATGTGCGTGATGCCGGTCAGCGGCAGGAACGTGTGCTTACGTCCGGTTGCCATCAGCGCCTGGCTCAGGCGCAGGCTGTGCGCGATCGTCACATTGTCGTCGGCGAACCCGTGGATGAGCATGAGCGGGCGATCAAGCTGCGGCGCGTCGGCGATGATGCTGTTGCGTTCGTACACGGCCGAGTCAAGGCCGAGATAGCGTTCGGTGTAATGCGTGTCGTACAGCGTCCAGTCGGTCGGAGGCGCGCCCGCGCAGGCCGCGGCGAACGTTTCCGGCGCCTCCAACACGGCGAGCGCGGAGAGGAATCCGCCGTACGACCAGCCGATCATGGCGACGCGGCTGAGATCGGGTTGCGGAACGTTGGCTGCCGCATTCTCGCCAGCCAGCGCTTCCAACGCTTCCGGCAGCGCGCGCACGGCGTCGATCTGGTCTTCGAGCGTTACGGATTTCATGGTTTCGTAGATGGCGCGGTCCCATTGCGGGCCGCGTCCGGTGGTGCCGCGTCCGTCGGTGGTGACCACGATGTAGCCTTGGTCGGCCCACCATTGCGCGTCCCAATAGAAGGATTGACTTTCGATGACCTGTTGGAAGCCGGGGCCTCCGTAGGGTTTCATGAGTACCGGCAGGATGGCTTCGTGCGCGTATTCACTATCGGATGAGGGCAGCACGATCGCCGTGTACAGCTCACGTTCGCCGAGTCGGGTGAAGTGCACGTTCGGCGTGAATCCGGGGGTTTCGGCATGGTTTTCGATTGGTGCGACCACCATTGACGCCACGTCCGTACCATTTTCGTCGGTTGTGGCGATGTTCATGCAATGCTGCATTTGCACGGTTGCGTCGTCCATGCCCCGTCCGGTCACCACGCAGCCGTTGCCGGCGCGAGACATGCTCCACTGGCCGGGCGCGCAGGTGAGGGGTTCCCATGTGCCGTCATAGCGGATCGACACCACGTCGAAGCTGCGGGCGTCATGGTCGGCGGCATTCGACTGCCAGAGGAACGGCAGGTCGCTTTCAGGCAGGATTTCAGGGGTGCGCTGCACCACGCACAGCACGTCGTCGTCGGTCACGTCGAGCACTTCGCGCACCTGCAGTCCGGCCGGAGTGAAGGGCGTACCATCAACGGTGAGTCGGTTCGTATCGACGTCCATGTCGTTCATCGCGCAGATCAAGCGTCCATCCGGAGTGAATGCAGGGGTGCCGTGGATGAGGTCGAGCCAGTAGTCGTTGCCGTGTTCCTCAAGCACGCGCGTGGTGCCGGGGCGTTCGCCTTCCGCGTATTCGGGAATGGCGATGGAGAAGGTTTCGACCTCGTCGCCATTGTCGTCGGTGAAGCCGTTTTCCGCGTCACGCATGGTGGCGATCGGCTCGCCTACATGGATGGCGAGCACCTGATCGTGCTGCTGGAGACGGTCTTGCACAAGGATGATCGGATCGTGGCCTTTACGCCAGCTTACGGCGGCCAGATATTCGTAGGATTCATGGTCCCACTGCACTTCGTTGGCGATTGCCCCGTAGCAGCAGTTGTCGCTGTCGTAGCCGAGTTCCAGCAGGGTCAGCCGCACGTCGGCATTGGCGGTCAACGCCTGCGGATAGCGGTTGGCTTGCGCCGGATTGGTTGGATTCGCGGGGTCCGACAGATGCCAGATCGGTTCGGGGGATTCGTCGTAGGTTTCGAAGAGCACGTATTTGGAGTCGGGTGACCACCAGAAGCCGTCGTAGCGGTCCATTTCTTCGCCTGCGGCGAATTCCGCCAAGCCGATTTTCCATTCGCCGTTCTGCGGTGCCGAGGCGACCACCGAAATCGCGTCGCCGGTTTCTTCATCGTTGGCGAGATCCACGTCCACCAGATACGTGCCGGTGGTGTACATGATGTGCCGTCCGTCGGGACTGATGCGCGGGTTCAGCACCGGTTTGAGTTCATCTTCCTCTATCGTGATGGCTCGCGTCGCGCCCGCCGTAAGGTCGGTGAGGAAAAGCTGCCCGTTGATGGTGAAGGTCACGCGGTTGCCGGCACCGTCGACGCAATACGAGACGATGCCGGATCCGCCTTCGCGCGCACGTTCGCGTCGCGCCTTCTCTTCCGCCGGAACGTCTTCCGCGTCGGCGTCGGCAAGCAATACGCGCGGATCGGCGAGCGGAATCTCACCGATGTTGCCGTCTTCGTCGATCACGCTCATCCACAGCGAGGTGACGGTGTCTTCCGGACCGTCGGAACGCAGGAACAGCGCGCGGGAGCCGTCTGCAATCACGCGCGCCGAACGCGGAGCGCCGCAGGAAAATCGCAAGGTACGTGCTTTTTTACGGGGGAACTGTCGAATCGCATCTGTCATGCTCCCAACCTAGCACCATCCCAATTCCACCTTCCGTGAATTCGTGCATCGTGGAAATCGGGGGCGAAGGTAGTCATATTCGCGGATAAATACCCCCTAAATGATGCTGGGGATGGATTTATGCATGAAATTTTTGCAATTAAAGGACTTACGAATTGGCGCTCGGCGCTCTACCGCGTAGGATGGGTGAGGATAGAAAGGGACAAGCATGAGTGTTCTCGACCGATTTGAGAAAAGCGTGGAAGGCGCCGTCAACGGGGTTTTCGCCAAGTTCGGGTCCAAGGACCTGCAGCCCGTCGACCTTTCCAGCGCTCTGGAACGTGAGATTGACAAAGAGGCCATGCCCGTCACGCGAGACCGTACCGTGGCGCCGAATGAGTACCGTTTCAAGCTGAGCACGCCGGATTTCAACAACATCGTCGAATGGGGCGCGGAAGCGTTGGCCAATGAGCTGGCCGACAACCTCACCCAGTACGCGAAGGACCAGCATTACGCGTTCGTCGGTCCGGTCGTGGTGATCTTCGAAGAGGACCTTGACCTCACCAAGAGCAATTTCAAGCTGACGAGCGAATCCGTGCAAGGCAATACCGTGCCCGTCACCACCGACGCGCAGACCGAAGACTGCCCGATGCTGGAAATCGGCGAACACCAGTATCTGCTCACGGAAAGCAAGACCATCATCGGCCGCGGATCCGACTGCGATATCGTGATCGACGATCCGGGCATCTCCCGCCGCCACATGCAGATCGACATCACCGACAACGGCAACACCGTCATCGCACGCGATCTGGGCTCCACCAACGGCATGTATGTCGAAGGCCATCATGTCGAGGCGGCCACGTTGCTCGACGGCAACACGATCACCATCGGCCGCACCCGAATCCTGTATTGGGCCTCTTCGCAGGATCAGGAGTAACCAACCCCAACCTCGGGAGTTGCCTCTATGCTCACTGAACTTACTTTCGCGATCCTCAAGTACGGCTTCCTCGTACTGCTCTGGATCTTCGTGGCCTGTACGGTGCGTTCGCTGTACAGGGATGTGGAAACGCTCAGCCCGCGCAAGTCGCGGGCTCATCGCCGTAAGGAGCGTCGCGCGCGCAAGGCCGTCGAAGCGCCCGCGCCCGTGGCCGTCCCGGCACCAGTCGTCAGCGCCACATCAAGCGCCAAACCCACCTTGCTGGTCATCATCGATGGCCCCCTTGCCGGCAGTTCCGTCCCTTTGTCCGGCAACACCATCACGCTTGGCCGTTCCGCTTCGAACACCGTGGTTCTGGACGACGAATTCGTCTCGTCCCACCATGCGCGCGTCTATACGGATCCCGCCACCGGCAAGTGGGCCATCGAAGACCTGGGTTCCACCAACGGCACTGTGGTCAACCAGCAGCGTCTGAACGCTCCGATGATTCTCGGATCGCGCGTTCCCGTACGCATTGGCGCAACCACCTTTGAATTGAGGTGACCCGTTTGCCGACTTCTCCCGCTTCACAACCGCTGTTCATGTATTCCACCGTCGTTTCCGATGTGGGTACCGTACGTTCCAACAACCAGGATTCCGCGTTCGCCGGCGAGCATCTGATCGCCATCTGCGATGGCATGGGAGGCCATGCGGGAGGCGACACCGCCTCCACCATCGCCATCCGTTCATTGGCGCATATCGAGCAAGACAACGTGCAGGGCGATGTCCAGATTATCGCCCACATGATGGAAACCTCGGTTATGGCCGCGCATGACGCGATCGTTGGCAAAGCGAAGCGCGAACGTCGTCTCGCGGGCATGGGCACCACCGTCACGTCGGTCGCATTGGTGGCCGGATATTGGGTTTTGGCGCATATCGGCGATTCCCGCGCATATCTGCTGCATGACGGCCGTCTGATCCGCATGACGTCCGACCACAGCTACGTGCAGCATCTGATCGACACCGGCCGCATCAGCGAGGCCGAGGCGCGCAACCATCCGCAGCGCAACGTCGTGATGCGCGTTCTGGGTGATTTCGATATCGATTCGAGTCCGGACATCGCCATACGCAAGGCACATCCGGCCGACCGCTGGCTGCTCTGCTCCGACGGTTTGTGCGGCGTGCTTGAGGATTCCACATTGCAGGAGGTGCTGTCCGCCTGCTCCGATCAGGAGGAGTGCGCGCAACAGCTGGTTTCGATGGCGCTTCGTGCCGGCAGCACCGACAACGTCACCGCGGTCATCGCCGACGCGACGCTCGCCCTTGACGCGGACGCGTTCGATCTGCCGCATCAGACGCCATTGGTTGGCGGCGCGGCCAGCGCAAGCCTTGAACCGATCGCCGACATCATCAACGAGCCGGTCGCATCCGCTCCCGCACTGCGCGAGGGCAAGAAGTCGCCGGCCGCCCGTGCCGCCGCACTGCGCAACGGCAAGAATCCCAACGAGGACGACAATCCTCCGGAACAGCGCGTGGCGCAACCGTCCACGGTACGCGAGGAGAACGGCGACCGCACCAATCCCGACACCGGTGAAATCCCCGTCGTACAGAAGGACGACGGCCGCATTTCCGCCGATCCGAACGATCCGGAAGTCGCCAAAGCCATCCGCAACGAGCATATCGAGCAGCGCAAAACGAAGCGCACGCGCACCCGACGCAACCGTGTGATCGCCATCATCGTCACCATCGTGGTACTGCTGGGACTGGCGGGCGGCGCGTTCGCAACCTACCGTTGGAGCCAAACCAAGTACTACATCGGCGACGACAACGGCGAAGTGGCGATTTTCCAAGGCGTGCCGACAAGCCTGTTCGGCTTCCAGCTGTCGCACGCCGTCACCGACACCCATATGAAGACGAGCGAACTGCCGCCAAGCTGGCAGGAACAGCTTGCGCAGGGCATTTCCTTCGACACGTACGGCGAGGCGAAAACGCATACGCGACTGATCAAAAAGCAGCTGAAGCAACAGCAGGACGAAGCCGCGCAGAAGGAACAAGACAAGGCAAACGGCGAATCCGACAACAAATCCTCTGGTACGACTTCCGACAAGTCGTCGGGCAAATCAGACAAATCGGACGACGCTTCGGCAAACAAGTCAGGCGGTGACCAGTCATGATGGCAACCCGTCTGAAGCAATTCGGCCTGCTGCTGTTCAGCATGCTGATTTGCGGCGTCGCGTTCTTCCAGATGTTCGAACGCACCACCGGCGGTTTTCCGCAGAATTATTTGTGGATGCTCGCTTTTGTCGGCGCATTGTTCCTGACTTCCTGGGGATTGCCGCTGCGTTTCCAGCCGTATGCCAACCAGGCGATCATGTGTTGTGTGATGGTGCTGACTGGCACCGGCATCATGATGATCGCCCGCATCGACCAGGATTCGAACACGTCCGTCGCGTTCAAACAGTTGCTTTGGCTGTCGATAGCGCTGGTTTTGGCGAATCTGCTGGTGATCTTCATGAAGGATTACCGTGTGCTGAGGCGGTTCTCGTACGTCAGCATGGTGATCGGTTTGGTGTTGCTGCTGTCACCGATGCTTCCGGTGATCGGTTCCGAACAGTATGGCGCGCGCATTTGGGTGAAGATTCCCGGTTTGGGATCGTTCCAGCCAAGCGAGTTCGCGAAGCTGTTCCTCGCGTTTTTCTTCGCCTCCTACCTGTATGACCACCGCGACCAGCTGGCGGTCGGTGGCAAGAAGGTGCTGGGCCTGCAGCTGCCGCGCATCAAGGATCTTGGGCCTATCATCGTGGTGTGGATCGTGTCGATGGGCGTGCTGGTCGTGCAGCATGATTTGGGCACGTCGTTGATGTTCTTCGCCATGTTCGTGTCCATGTTGTACGTGGCCACGGGGCGCACCAGTTGGATTGTGATTGGTCTCATCGCGTTCGCCGTGGGCGCGTTCGCCGCGGCCAATATTTTCAGCCATGTCGGCGCGCGCGTCGACGCCTGGCTGCACCCGTTCGACTCGGCGCAGTACAACAAGGAGTACGGCGGATCCTACCAGCTCGTCACGGGTATTTTCGGCCTGGCATCAGGCGGCTTGATGGGCACCGGCCTTGGGCAAGGTCACCCGTCGCTCACTCCGATCGCCAACTCCGACTACATCTACGCGGCACTTGGCGAAGAGCTGGGCCTCACCGGTCTGATGGCCATTCTGATGCTCTATCTGCTCATCATCGCCGCCGGGATGATCACTGCGATGAAAATCAAGGATGGGTTCGGCAAGCTTCTCGCATCGGGCCTCGTGTTCACCATGGCCTTCCAGGTGTTCACCGTGGTGGGAGGCATCACGTTAGTCATCCCACTTACGGGTTTGACTCTTCCGTACATGGCCGCCGGTGGATCCTCACTCATAGCGAATTACATGTTGGCAGCACTCCTAGTGGTGATTTCCAACTCGGCGAACAAACCCGAATCCGATATCGATAGCGACACGTTCCAATATGAGGCGATGCAGGCGCTGCGCGCCCGCAAGCAGAGCCGCGCCCGCAGAAGCGTGGCCTCCACGCAGGCCACTGAAATCATCTCCACGGAGACGCCGGTTTCAGGCACGCCAGTCGTACCACCCGCTCCCCCATCAGGCACGCCAGTCGTACCACCCGCTCCCCCATCGGGCACTCCGAACGTATCGGACAGCATGTCAGAGGGGAGCCAAGCATGAATAAGTCACTCCGCCAACTCTTCACCATCGTGGTGGCGCTGTTCGTCATCCTGGGCATGTCCACCACCATCATCACGGCGATTCGCGCGAACCAGCTCAACAACGACCCGCGCAACACCCGCGCCCTCTACCACGAGTATGGCGCTCCGCGCGGTGCGATCCTCGCTTCGGACGGCTCCGTCATCGCCAAATCCGACCCTTCGAACGACGCGTTCTCCTACCAGCGTTCCTATACCGCCGGCGAACTGTACGCGCCGGTCACCGGCTTCTTCTCGATCAGCCAACGCGGCTGGAACGGTATCGAAGCGTCGCGTAGCTCGCTGCTGTCGGGCCAATCCGACCAGCTGGTATGGCAGCGGTTCAAATCGCTGTTCACCGGCCAGGAAAACAAGGGCGCGACCATCGAAACGTCCATTGATCCGAAAATCCAGCAGGCCGCCTACAACGGTCTTGCCAACAATGACGGCGCGGCCGTGGCCATCGAAGTGAAAACCGGTCGTATTCTCGCCATGGCAAGCACGCCAAGCTACGACCCGAACCAGCTGGCGAGCCACGACACGTCCGAAGCGAACGGCAATTATTCCACGCTTTCGCAAGACGAGTCGAATCCGATGCTCAACCGTGCCACCTCGCAGCTGTATCCTCCGGGATCCACGTTCAAAACGGTGGTGGCGGCGGCCGCGCTGGAAACTGGCGAATACCAGACCGACACCGAGATTCCGGCCGGATCGAGCTACACGCTTCCGGGCACGGTCACACAGTTGACGAACGCGGTGTCGCAGGCCGACGGTTCGGACGGCAAGATCACGTTGGAAGACGCGATGGCGTATTCGTCGAACACCGCGTTCGCCCAGCTGGGCGTGGCTTTAGGCGATGACAAGGTGTCGTCCATGGCCAAGAAGCTTGGTTTCGACAGTCCGATCACGGTTGACGGATCCGATTCCACGGGCACGCCGTGGATGAGCGTGGCGTCGAAGTTCCCGACCGACACGACCGACGACAAGCTCGCTTTGGCGTCCATCGGCCAAGGAGACACCGTGGTGACTCCGCTGCAGAACGCGCTGGTGGCGGCCGCCGTGGTGAACGGGGGCAAGGTCATGCAGCCGACGCTGGTGGATCGCGTGCGTTCCTCCGACCTGTCTGTTATTTCGCAGACCAAGCCGCAGGTGATGAGCCGCGCGTTCAGTTCGGGCACCGCCAACAAGCTCACGCAGATGATGGAGGCGGTGGTCACCAAGGAGAACCCGGATCTGGCCATCGACGGCGTGCAGGTGGCTGCGAAAACCGGCACCGCGCAGATCGGTGACGGCAATACGTCCATCGACGGCTGGGTGGTCGGCTTCGCCCCGGCGGACGATCCGAAGATCGCTGTTGCCGTGGTGGTGCACAATGTGGATTTGTATGGCTCGTTCGCGGCGGGTCCGATTATGAAGGCGATGATGCAGGAGGCGCTGGCAGAGTGAAACTGATTGAAGGACAGCTCATCCACCGACGCTACAGGTTGGATGCCCGTCTGGCCCAGGGTGGCATGGGCGAAGTATGGAAAGGCTATGATATCCAGTTGGGTCGTCCCGTGGCCATTAAGGCGTTGCGCGGCGACTTGGGCGTCACGCAGGAGGCCAAGCTGCTTCGCCTGCGTGCGGAAGCGCATAATTCCGCCAATCTTGCACACCCGAATATCGCTGCGTTGTTCGAATATTACGAACATGACGGCATCGGCTTCCTCGTTATGGAGTACGTGCCCAGCAAGTCGCTGGCCGACCTGTTCCACGAGCAGAACGGCCCGATGGAGCCGACCCGTCTGCTGCCGATTCTCATCCAGACCGCGCGTGGCCTGTTCGTCGCGCATTCGCATGGCGTGATCCACCGCGACGTGAAGCCTGCGAACATCATGGTGTCCGATTCCGGCGAGGTGAAAATCACCGATTTCGGCGTCTCCTACTCCACCAATCAGGAGCAGATCACGCAGGACGGCATGGTGGTGGGCACCGCACAGTACATTTCCCCGGAGCAGGCGCAGGGCCAGCATGCCACGCCTCAATCCGATATCTATTCGCTTGGCATCGTCGCCTACGAGGGCCTGTGCGGGCATCGTCCGTTCACGGGTGCCACGCCGGTCGACATCGCCGCAGCACATGTCAACAATCCGGTTCCGCCGCTGCCAGACTCCGTCGACGTGCAGCTGCGTGAATTCGTCATGTCGATGCTGTCCAAAGACCCGCTTGACCGTCCGAAGGACGCGTTGACGGTGTCGCGCACGTTGTCCCGCATCGAACGCCGTCTGCTCGACCAGCAGACACAATTGGCTGACACGATGGTGGTGCCTACAGGCGGAAGACTTCCGCGACGCGTGGTCAGCAGACCTCATATCTCCTTGAGCACTGATGGGAAGGAACAGGGATGAACATCAACATGCCTACCTCTTTGGCTGGTGGACGTTACCAGCTCGGCCAACTGGTCGGACGTGGCGGCATGGCCGAAGTGCACGTGGCGCTCGATACGCGCCTTGGGCGTACCGTCGCGGTCAAGATCATGCGCGCTGACTTCGCCAACGATAAGATCTTCCTTGAGCGTTTCCGTCGCGAAGCCCATTCCGTGGCGCAGATGAACAATCCGAATATCGTGAACATCTACGATTCGGGCGAAGAGGTCGTCGCCACGGAAACCGGCCAGACCGAACATCTGCCGTATCTGGTGATGGAATATGTCAAGGGCCAGACCTTGCGCGACATTCTCAAAGTGAATGGCGCTCTGAGCCAGCGCGACGCCGAACAGGTGATGATGGGCGTGCTCAACGCGCTTGAGTATTCGCATCGCATGGGCATCATCCACCGCGACATCAAGCCCGGCAACATCATGATTTCCGAGCAGGGCGTGGTCAAGGTCATGGACTTCGGCATCGCCCGCGCGCTCGACGATTCCGCCGCCACGATGACGCAGTCGCAGGGTGTGGTCGGAACCGCGCAATACCTGTCTCCCGAGCAGGCACGCGGCGAAAGCGTCGACATGCGTTCCGACCTGTATTCCGCAGGTTGCGTGCTGTATGAAATGCTTACCGGAAGGCCGCCGTTTACCGGCGATTCCGCGGTTGCGATCGCCTACCAGCATGTTTCGGAGGTCGCCACTCCCCCAAGTTCGGTCGTTCCCGGCTTGCCGAAGATGTGGGATTCGATTTGCGCGAAGGCGATGGCGAAGGATCGTCAGAACCGTTACGCCACGGCTTCCGAATTCAAGAACGATTTGCTGACGTTCATGAACGGCGGCGTGCCGATGGCGGCCGCGTTCAATCCGTTGACCGATCTGACCAATATGAAGGCACGCAAGCAGGCCGAAATGGACGCGAACACCGTGGCCATGACTCCTGCCGGTGAAACCGCCGCGACGCAGGCGTTCAATCCCGTTACGGGCCAGTTCGAGGCCGTGCCGAACCCACAGAACGGCGTATCCACAAAAACCCGCGCGGAACAGCGTGCCGAGGCCGCTAAGGCGCGTAAGAAGAAGCAGATCATCATCGGCTCCGTGGTGGGCGGTCTGGTGGCGCTGCTGGTCATTCTGGGTGTGTTCTTCATGCTGAACAAGAGCGACTCCACCGCCGACATGGTGGAAGTTCCTGATTTCACCGCCACGGCGAATATTTCCGAGGCGCGCGTCGAAGAGCAGCTCGCGGCCAAGGGTCTGAAGCTCGATGCCCGAGAGGATTCCGATTCAAGCGAGCCGAAGGGCACCATCACCAAGCAGAATCCGGTGGGCGGCAAGAAGGTCGCCAAGGGCTCCACGGTTTCCGTGTGGTTCTCCACCGGCCCTCAGTCGGTCGCCGTTCCGGATGTGTCGAACAAGAGCCAGGATGACGCGAAATCCATTCTTGAGGCCGCCGGCTTCAAGGTGGGTAACGTGCGCACGGTCGACAATGCCTCCATCGAAAAAGACAAGGTGGTAAGCACGGATCCTGCCGCCCATTCAAAGCAGACCAAGGGCACGATCATCACGCTGTACATTTCGTCCGGCATGACCAAGATTCCCGACAATCTGATCGGACAGCCGAAAGACACGGTTATCGAGCAGCTGAAGCAGGCCGGTCTGACGCAGATCACCATCGAAAGCGAATATTCCGATTCCATCGCTTCCGGCGCCGTCACCCGCGTCGAGCCGGGTGTTGGAAGCACGGTCGAGGCCGGTACCGCGGTCACGATTTGGGTGTCTACCGGCAAGCAGCAGATCAGCGTGCCCAGCGTGGTCGGCATGGGCTATGCGAACGCCAAGAGCCTGTTGGAAAGCTACGGTTTCCAGGTCACGGTTTCCGGCCCGGAGGATGGCACGGTCACAGACATGTCACCGACCGCCGGCACCCAGTCCGACAGCGGAGCCACGATCACGTTGACCACGAAGTCGTCCAGCACCAATAATGGCGGCAACAACGGCAACGGCAACAACGGCGGCAATGGCGGCAACACCGACGGAGGCAACAACACTCCCGAAGGCAACTGATCGGTCGAGATAACCGCCATCATTCACAAGGAAGGCCCAGCTGAAATGCCAGCTGGGCCTTCCTCATTACGGTCTTATGTTCTTTTGCGATTCGTGTTTTCTTACGATTTTGTATTTTCTTGCGATTGAGATTGCGCGACTTACGTTTCCACGCTTGTACCATGCGTTTTCGCACTTCCCACGTCTTCTTGCTGCGACCTTAGGCCGCGACCTTGGGCTGCAATCCCTTGGAACGTTCCACGGCGTTCTCCTGGCCGCACACCTTCAGCCAGTTCGCAAGCAGACGGTAGCCGTCCTGCGTCATCACGGATTCGGGGTGGAACTGCACCGCATACATCGGCTTGCTGCAGTGCTTGATGCCCTGCACGATGTGGTCGACCTGCGTCCACGCGGTCACCACCAGCTCTTCCGGCACGGAATCGGGCTCCACGGCCAGCGAATGGTAGCGGGTGGCGGTCATCGGATTGGCGACGCCTTCGAAGATCTCATCGTCGATATGCTCCACCAAGCTGGTTTTGCCGTGCATGATGGTCGGCGCGTGGCTTACGGTCGCGCCGAACACTTCGGCCAGCGCCTGCATGCCGAGGCACACGCCGAACATGGGCTTGGACTGCTCCGCGCACAGGCGAATCATGCCTTCGCTGGCACCGGAATCGGCCGGAGCGCCCGGGCCGGGAGAAATAAGCACGCCGTCGTATTCGTCGATCACATCGGCTTCGCCCGGATCGATCGCATCGTTGCGCACCACCGTCACCGCGGCACCCAACGTCTTCAAATAGCCGACAATCGTGTAAACGAACGAATCGTAGTTGTCCACGACCAAAATGCGTGCGGAATCGGTCATCATGCTCCTATCAACGTCGGAATGTCGGCGTTCGAATGCTTCGCATACTTACGTTGCGCGAATATTTGCGTTTGCATAGCAGTGTACGTGCGCAACATGTCGTGACGCGGCGCGCGTCTCACACAGCAATCGCAGCAATCGTGATAATCGCAGATCGCAGCAATCGCAGCAATCGCTTTCACGTCTGCCAGCAAAACTGCCAGCAGACCGCCGGAAGGCACCTGAATACAGCTTTATATGGCCGTGTAATTCGACATTTCCTGCAATGCCGGAATATTCGTCGCAGCCCACGGGAACAGCCATTCAAAGCACGATGCGGCCGCCGCGAAAATCAGCAACGCCATGAGCACAAGTCGAATCGGAAGCACACCCGGCTGCAATCGCATCAATCCGCCGTACAAGCTGAATTCCGGCTTTTCACGGCGTCCTGCGCGCACGTCGGCGAGATACGGCCAACGCCATGCCACCAGCGCGGAAAGGAAGATGATCACATATGCGGCGAGCGCGCCGAGAATCCACGGTTTGAGTGAGCTGACGGATGCGACGATCGACGATTTTTCGTTGTTGACGAATTTGACTTTGCCGTTGGAGTCGGTGGAGGCGAGCTCCTGGGGGATGCCGTCGGACACCTTCGCCCAGTATGAGAATTCCGCGTAGCTGATCCAGCGGTGTGTCGGCGTGGAGTATTTCGGTTCGCATGTGGTCATGGTCAGCATGCGTTTGGTTGGCGTCGCGCCGGGGTTTTCGGGGTTGGCGGCGACCACTTCGATGTCGGTCGGCAGCACGATTTTGTAGCTGGTGTAGTGGTAGACGTACCAGTAATCCTGCGTGCGCACGATGATCGGGTCGCCTTCCTGCAGTTTGTCGACGTCGCCGAGTGGCTGTCCGTAGCCGTTGCGGTGCCCTGCGAAGGCGAAATTGCCGACTTGGCCAGGCATTTGCGAATCCTTGTAGTGGCCGAGTCCGTGCTTGTTGAGTTCGGTGAGAGAGGTGCCTTCAACGAGGTTGCGCTGCCATTGGCTGCCGAATCGCGGAATGTAGACCTGGGCGATGAGCTCGCCTTCCTGTGCGCTTTGCGGTTGCGCTGGCGGGTCGCCTTCCTGCGCTTGCGCAATGGTGACGCTGTCGGATTGGCCGGGGTCTGACCATGATACGGATTGGCGTGTTTCGATTTGGTTGTGTTCGGCCTGCACGCCCGTCCACCACATTTGCCATGCGATGTAGAGCGCGCAGACGGCCGCCGCGGTCAGCATGAGTTCGGCGAGGATGCCAAGTATCGTCCAGACCACGCTTTTGCGACGCTGTTTTGGTGCCACGTGCTTCATCGGTTACTTCCCCTCTTGCGATTCCTGCGTTTCGTCCGTTTGCTGCGATCCGTCTGTTTCGTTGTTCATCGCCTGCGCGTATTGCAGCGGCTGTTGCAATACGTCGGTCGCGTCGAAATGGAGTTTTTCTTTTTCGTCGACCTGCCATCCCAAGCCGAACGCGCTGACGTACTGCCGGTATATGGTCACTTCCTGCGAATTGTCGAGCGCCTTTTTCATTGTCTCGACCGGGCCGATCGCGGAAATGGTGAATGGCGGCGAATACTTTTTGCCCTGCAAAAGCAGCACGTTGCCGGAACAGCGCACTGCGGAATTGAACAGCACACGCTGGTCCATGATCATCATGGATTCCGCGCCGCCCGCCCAAAGCGCGTTCACCACGGCTTCGACGTCTTGCTGGTGCACCACGTAATCGTTGATGTTGGAGGTGGAGCCGCTGGAATCGACCATGTTTTCCCAGAGTGGTGAATCGTCGAGCGTCACCACGAGTCCGGGGCCTTCCACCGCTGGCAGCATGGTGCCGTTGCCGGCGCTTTCGCTGTCTTGCTGGTCGGCGTCGTCCTGGCTGTTCAGGGTTTTGCTCAGATCGTTCACGCGGGAGCTGAGCACGTCGACTTCCGTCTGCAGGGAGTTGACTTTTTTCACGCGTTGTTCCACGAGTTCGGCGGTGTCGTTGGTCACCACGACGGAACGGTTCACGCGCAGGTTCGTGGCGAGCAGGAATCCGGAGAACATGAGCACAAGGAATGCCGCCACTCCGGCCGCTTTCGACCGTTTCGCGGTGTGCTTGCCGGTGTGCTTCGCCATGCGGACCTTCCTGATTCCCATTAAGCATTTGCTCTGATTATGAACAGTTTTACGCTGTGAGTTCGCCGCTTTCGAGTCTACCCACTATTATGACTTTTAGCCTATTAAAGGAGACTATGCTGATGGCTGACGAAGAGCTGCACGAAACCACCGCGGACGATCAGAACGATCTGCAGTCCACGGACGACACCGCTGCCGTTGAAGAGAGCAACGAAACCGTTCAGGATGCCGCTGAGGAAACCACCGTCGATTCCACTTCTGACGAATCCGCTGATTCCGACGACGATGACGATCACGACATTCCGATGGATCGCGTCGAAGCGGTGCTGAACGCTACCGCCGATAAGGACTCCCTGAGCCCGCAGATGCAGCGCATGATGAACCGTCAGGCGGAGAACACCCGCCGCGTGGAGGAAACCATCAAGGGCACCAAGTCCAACCCACGCTGGTTCGTGCCGCTGTTCTGCGCACTGATGATCATCGGTCTGATCTGGGCGGTCGTCTACTACCTGACTTCCGACTACCCGATTCCGAACATCGGCGCGTGGAATCTGGCCATCGCATTCGCGATCATCATGATCGGATTCATCATGACCATGTGGTGGCGCTAAAGCGTAGTTTCGCCTTTCCTGCGATTTGAGGGCGTCTGTACAGCGTGCGGTCAGACGCCCTTTTCATATGCCCTTTTACGATTATCTCGCAATCTTTTCGTAGGTTTTCTTCGTAGATTTCACGCTCTTTCGCAAACGTACGCGGTCTTTCGCGACCGCCTTGCCAATCCCGGTTCGCCTGTTTCTTTTTTCGATTCCGGTTTGTTTTTCAGATTTTCGACGTGCGCAGCAGCACATGATCGCAGCCTTGCATGGTAGTGCCGAACAGATAGACCGGACCACCGTCGGCAAGCTTCAATTTCTTGCGTAGCTGCGGTACGGTAAGCGGGAAGTTACGTACCGCGATATTGGCCTGTTTCGTGCCATTCAGCAGTCGTTTTATATCCTTTTTATTCATGCCGCCGATCGCTTCAATCGCGAATCCTCTGCCGGGAAAATCGGCAACCGGCGTTGCCGACACGAAAAGGTGACTGCTTGGACCGACCTGCGTCACACCGAATCGTTCCTCCACCAGATCGAAGCAACCGGCCTTCATAATCGACGCATTCGGCTCATACAAGTAGTTTTTCGCCTCCGGCAGCGGTTTGCCGCCAATGCGCAGGCCCTGCGTATATGCGGCGGAATCATAGTCGATCCGCTGATTGTCGTTCACGCAGAACACGCGCGGCGCGGATGGTTCCTCATGCACCTGCTGACCCAATACCAGCAACAGTTCCTTGCATTCGTTGCCGGTGGCCACGATATGCACTTCGCGTACGGCCCCGTCGAAATCGGCGACCGCCTTGCGCCAATCCAACATCGGCGAAAGCTTGACCAGCGTGTACTGCGATTTGGCGAGCAACAGGTCACGCAATTCGAACACGTTCGGCGTGCAATCCTCGATCGCGTAAGTGCGCGATCCATGCTCGTCGCGGCGGGCCGGATCAAGGTAGATGAAGTCCACCGGACCCATCTGCCTGAGGTATTCCACGCCGTCGCCGCACACGATGCGCGCTTGGTCGAGTCCCAGTGCGGCCATATTGTGTTCGGCCAGATCGCACAGATGCCGCTGCCGTTCCACATAAGTGGCCTGGCTGAATCCGCGCGCCAAATACGAAAAGTCCACGCCGAATCCGCCCGTCAGATCCACCATCGAACTTCTCGCCACCAATGTGTCCGATTCTGGAGAATCGGACATCCACGCGCCCATTTTCATCTCTTGCGTGTCCGATTCTGGAGAATCGGACAACTGGAACGCACTTTTTGCCGTTTGCATGACCGATTCGGCAGAATCGGACAACTGTGGCTCACTTTTCGTGGTTTGGTTGTCCGATTCTCCAGAATCGGACACTCTGGCGCGCACGGTTGCGGCCGGCGCAAGCAGTGTTTGTGCGATTTCTGACTTGTATTGGGCTGTGAACTGCGATGAGCACTGTTCCATGGAAATGTGCGGAGGGTATACGATTCCCTCGCAGGAGGCCCATTGTGGCAGTTTTTTGCATGCGATCTGCCATCCGGCAATCTGGTCGAGCGCCAACGGCAGGTCGAGCCCTTCCACACGTTTGGCCTTCAACGCCAGTTCGCGCACGTCCTCGTTGCGATGCATCGCCACGAATTCGCGCGTCTCGTCATTCATGATTGTCATTGGTGACGTACCTGATTTCGTTGTGTTGATTCGTCGTCATTCTGGGGATTTTCTGGTTTCACACGATGTGGATAAGTCGTGGATTATTGTGGACGAATGTGGATAGCGTCTATATCTTGTAGGCAGTTTTATGGCCGTCCACAATATATAGGATGGTGTTTTTCCCCATTTTTCCACTATGCACAGTCGGGTTATCCACATTTTCCACCGTTGAAAAGCCGGGGAATCCACCGTTTTGTGAATATCCTTGTGGATAATGCACCGAGTTATCCCCGACTTACCCACAGTTCAACCCTCACTTATCCACATACTTATCCACATTTGTGGATAAGTATGTGTCTGCAGTTCCCTAAATCTGTTTTTCTCCTGCCTACCAACTAGAAGAACATGCCAAGAAGGGGGTTTGCGCGAAGTGGATTGCTCATATTGCATACGACGACAATCACAATAATCACGGCCAACATGATTACGCCGTACATCAGCGTGCGCTGCTGCAGACTTTTGCCGCGCAACGCGTGCAGACCGGAAACCAGCAGCCAGGCGAACGCACCTCCGACGATGAATCCGCCGACATGCGCCTGCCATGCGATGTTCGGCGTGATGATTGGCATCAGGAAGTTGATGAGCATCCAGATCAGCATGGATCGAATATCGATGCCAATGCGCTGGTATACCACCAAAATCGCCGCGAACAGGCCGAATAGCGCGCCGGAAGCGCCGTATGCGGATGTTAGCCAACCGCCTTGCGAAAACAGTGCCCAGACCATCATGCCGGCGCTTCCGCCGAATCCTGACAGCACATATAACGCGAGGTATGGCAGATGCCCCATCATGCGTTCCAATACAGGCCCGACACACCACAGGGTCAGCATGTTGAAGAGAATATGCCATAGAGAGGCCGGCTGATGCAGGAACATTGACGTAATGAAGGTCCATGGGCGGTGAGTCGCCAGCGCGGGCATGAATATGCCTGAGCCGACGAATGCGTTGCAGCCGGCCGGCCAGACGATTTTCAATAGTGTTTCGACAATCCAGACCGCGACGCATATCACCATGATCGCGACGGTGATTACGGGATCACCGTTACGCCAGCGGTATCGCATGGAACGTGCAGAAAAGAGATCTTTGAACGACGGGGAATCGGGAAACAGACTGAAACGTTGATAAGCCATGTTTCAATCCTATTGGAACGTGCGAATCCACGAATCTGCGAAATCATTGCAAATGATTGCATTCTTGTGAATCCTCGGCGCGTAAATCCACCCAATCAACACATTCAAGGAATTAATATAGTGAACAGAGTTGGCTTGAACGAGCAGGTCAGCCAATGTTCGCCGATATTTGGGAAAGGAGCCGTCATGGAGAACAAGTCTTCTAACGGTTGGAAGTTCTTCGCACTGCTCTTCGGAGCTTTGCTTGCCGGTGTCGTCGGTCTGTATGTGTACAAGCAGCAGAATCCGGATTATGATCCGTGGGAGGAGCCATGGGAGAACAGCTCGTCTCCTGTCGATCTTGGCCTGACCAAGGATGCCGAAGAAGCCAAGGAAGCCGATACAGAGGCCGCCGCCGCTCCCGAAGCCGCCTGATTCCTACTTCTTTTCAAAGCCCTGCCGCCCTTTCGCGCAGGGCTTTTTGTTATCCAAACACAAAAAAGGGACGATTCCAACGGCCCGGACTTTCGGAAGTCCGGGCCGTAGCCTCGCAGAGCGCACGATACATGGTCGCAGACCATGTATAGAAGTGCGCCCTTTGTTCCAAAGGGATTTTATAAGTCCATCATTGATGGGAGAATTTTGTTGAACATATGGCGCACCTTATCAATCCGGGTGTTTGGGCGGCGTGGCTGAAAAACTGGTTCGCCGCTGGCGATTTGATACCCCTTCAATTCTGTTAAACAAACGCTTCTCCCGTTTGTATAACAGGTGAGGTCATTGCGGTACTCTTGCACACAGCGGGCAGGGATTTCGCCAGTAAAAATCACCTCGCTGTTTTTAACCTGGGTCGTTTCAATACTCGCGCAATATTTTGGTGCGTCATGATAAGCTCTGGAGAGATATTCCTGCGGCGCATAGAGTGTAAAAGAAAGATATGGTTCCAATAGCTGCGTCCCCGCCTTTTTCAACACCTGCTCCAATACAATAGGTGCCAATGACCGAAAGTCTGCGGGAGTGCTGACCGGACTATAATAAAGCCCATACTCAAAACAGATTTTACAGTCCGTTACCTTCCATCCATACACGCCTTGTTCCAGACCGTAGCGGATACCATCCAATACAGCGTTTTGAAAACTCTGATTCAAGTATCCAACGGAAACTTTGCTCTCATACTGCACTCCGGTGCCAAGGGGGAGAGGGGTGACGGACAGCCCGATGGACGCCCAGAATGGATTGGGCGGCACTTCGATATGAATGGTGTGACTTACCGCTTTCAATGGCCTCTCCATATAGATGACGGTAGGTTCTTTTGCAGTTGTGTTGAGCTGATATTTTTCCACCAGAAGATCAGAGATAATTTCCAATTGTACCCGGCCCAAAAAGGAGAGAATGATCTCATGGGTCACAGCGTCTACTTCATAGCGCAGAAGCGGGTCGGTATCCGCAATTTCTGTCAAGGCGTTTAACAAGCGTTCCCTCTGTTCTGGTTTCTCTGGTGCAATTGTTGTCCGCAGCAAAGGGAGAGGATTGTCGCTCCACGTTTCACGGGGCAGCAGCAGTTTGTTTCCCAGCACATCATTCAGCCGCAAACTGTCGCAGGGTACAATGACGATCTCGCCCGCATGGGCAATCTCTGTTCGGACAATCTCACCCTTTGAGGGGATACGCATTTCCGTAATTTTCAGTTTTTCTTTCCCTGCCAAGGCTACGGAATCCCGCAAATGAAGCGTACCGCTATACAACCGCAGATAGGCAAGGCGTTGGCTCTGGTTTGCGTACTCAACTTTGAACACAGTTCCGCACAATTCAGAGCTGTTCTGCCCGGTGGGTGATTGGAATGTATCTGTGACCGCTTCAATGAGTTGTCGGATTCCCAAGTTTACCTTGGCACTGCCATGATAGACCGGAAACAGAGAGACGCTTTGGATTCTCCTGTTTTCCTCCCGCAGAAGTTCTTCTTTGTCCATTGGTTCTCCGGCAATATATTTCTCCAACAATTCATCACAGTCCGCAATCACGGTATCCCAATTCTCCAGCCCCATGTTTTCCATGATGGATATATCCGGGGAAAGCTGCACGTTCTGCTTAATAATCATATTTGCGGAGAGCTTATCTCGGATAGACTGATACACACCTGGCAGGTCAATCCCGTCCTGGTCGATTTTGTTAATAAAGATAACAGTTGGGATTTTCATTACTTGCAGAGCATGAAACAGAATACGGGTCTGCGCCTGAACGCCGTCTTTTGCAGAAACAACCAAAATCGCTCCGTCAAGAATGGCAAGGGAGCGATAGACCTCCGCTAAGAAATCCATATGCCCAGGAGTATCCACAATGTTGACCTTACAATCGTGCCACTGAAAGGAAGTGACCGCCGTTTGAATGGTGATTCCACGCTGCCGCTCTAAAAACATGGTGTCCGTTCTCGTTGTTCCCTGATCCACACTGCCGGGCGCCTCGATTGCTCCGCTGGTATATAACAGGCTCTCCGTCAAGGTCGTCTTACCTGCGTCTACATGAGCAAGAATGCCAATATTGATGATTTTCATATGATTGTCCTCCATACAAGGCCCAGAAGGGCGCAAAAATCCCCAGCGACAAATACTTTTACCGCTGGGGATGATAGGTAGGACACACATGAAAACTGCGGCCAAGGCTGGCCGTTGTCTATCACGATATGAAATGAAAAGGCAAAAGTATTCTTAAATTGGGTACAAAAACCAAGCCCTCTCCTTGAGGACGTTTGTCTTTGTTCCCATTATCAAATTTTATTTAAGAATATCTTGCCGCATATTGATAAACTCCTTTGCTTGGATTTTTATAGTATAGCATATCAAATTCCCAAAAGCAACCCTGTTATTATAGTGACCCTTTGGGATCGGTTATCACAAATGAGGTTGGATAGTCCTTGGACACACATTGCATCAGGTTTGGCTTCACGAAGAACCGGGTCTTGCCGGAGCCGGAACCGCCGATTACAAGAACATTTTTATTTCTTGCGGTTTTGGGGTCTTTCGGCCTGTTGTTCATGGTAAGCCGTTCCGTCTGTGTCAGCAGAATGTTGTTGTCAAAATTGGGGTCGATATAGGGGGCTATATCCTTGGGGCCGCCCCATCGGGCGCTGCCATACTCCACACCTTTGCGGTATTTCTTGGCGTTCTTGCCTTTGCAGTACACCATAAGCCGCAGCGCCGCAGCACCGGCGACGCCGATCAGCAGGTCAAAGAGGTGGAAGCTGGGGGCGGCACTTTCAAAGGCCGCCGCGCAGCCATCCGCAAAGTGCAGGAGCTTTTGGGAAAGGTCGATACCCTCCGCCAGCCGGTACGCCTGCCCCAGCTTGCCGAACAGATAGACAAACAGCAGATAGGGCAGATTGGCGATTATCAGTTTTTTCATTTCCGGCTTCATCGTGACAGCCCCCTTTCTTTGAATTTTTCCTTGGCCCGGTCAGCGTTGCGGGCCGCTGCCTTTTCCTTGCTTGCGGCAATGTTCTTGCGGATCGAGGGCCGTTCCTCCCGCTGCAACTTCTTGGCCGTGAACTCCTTGAACGCCTGTTCCATGTTGTCGGCGTCCTTGGCCTTGAAAATCACGATGTAGTGCGGGGGCTGGGTAGTGGCGTCTTTCCGCAGCGTGAAGTCCACGCCGTATTTCTTGGCGCAGGGCTTAAAAAGTCCAATGTTGGCGTCGGTGATCTCGATATTGGACAGGGCCGCCCCGTGCTTTTTGAGCTGCTTTAGGCTCTGCTGGCCGTGGTGCAGCTTGGTCTTGCCCTTGTTTTGGGTTTCCAGAAACTTGCGGGCCGCCGCTTGCAGCACTTGGATTGTCAGCTTGGCCGATTTGATTGAAAAGGCTATTGTCTTTTGGGTTACTTCCTCCTGCAATCGCTATCCCTCCTTTCGCAGAAGTGCGGCGGGACGGTTAAGGTGGCACCGTCAGCCGCCGCAGGAAACAGAAAAGGGACAGCCGCTTGCGCCGGTTGTCCCCGATTAAATCCTCACCCGCAGGCCGGAAAGGTCGTCGGCATGGATGCCAACCAGATACCAGTTGTCCCCGTACTCAATGCGGGTGGGCTTCCACCTGCCGCCCACCATCACGTCAAAGGTTTCTCCACAGTGCAGGCCGCCGTAGTAGTCCGCCAGATCAAAGCGAATGTCGTAACGGTCGCTGCGCTCGTCAAAAATCAATGCACCCTGTTTCATAGGGCCGTCCTCCTTTCAGATTTTGCCGGTGTTCATGTCATGGGCCACCAGCGCGGCATAGTACCCGTTGATCGTGCTGGGCGCATTGAACAGCATAGCCAGCAGGTATTTCTTGATGTTGCGGATTTCCGAAGTGTTCTTGCTCAAGCAGTCAAAGACAAACTCGATGTGAGAGCTGTCCAGCTTCATAAACTTGGATTTCACCAGCTCTGCCGGGTAATCGTCCCCGGCAATGCGGATGGTCTTGCGGGCGCTGCATACGGTTTCCACCAGCAAGTCCACAATTTCGTCCAGCGTTTCCCGGTCAATGCCCTTGACGTGCTGGAAAAGGTGTTCGTACTCGATGTTGTCCATGATGATTTGACGATAAATCTCTATGGCGCTCTGTGATTTCGCTTCCGTTCCTTTCCGTTCCGGCGGCTGTGCCGCCTCGTCCTCCAAAGGAGAGGGTCGGGAAAGGATAGGAATGGGATCGGTAATTGATACATCAGTAATTGATTTTTCTTTACTTGATATATCTTTATTTAATTGCGTTGGTTTTCCCAACGTAGGCTTTTCCTGCGTTGGATTATCCAACATTGGATTTTCCAACGTAGGTGAATCCGGCACAGGCTGGGGCTGTTCATAGATCACATAGTCCGCGCCGCGCAAGCGTCCTTGGCTGTCGCGCTCACGGGATCGGACGATGTACCCGGCCTGTTCCAGCTCCCGGATTGCGGCCCGGATCGCGTCGATCTGCTCCCGGTTGATAAGGGATAAGCCTTTGAGCGTATAGTCCCAATCTTCCGGCAGGGAGAGCATTTGCGATAACAGGCCCTTGGCTTTCAGGGATAAGTCCTTGTTCCGCAGGTGGTGATTGGACATCACCGTGTAGCCCTTGTTACGCTCTACACGAAATACTGCCATGTTCTCAACTCCTTTCACTCGAAATGTCACCGCGTCGTAGGCGGTCAGCTTGCCCGGCTGGTAGGGACATTCCGCATAGACGCAGAATTGATATTTCCAGTGCGGGCGATAAAAGCGGCAGGTGCCGCAGTCCTCCGGCGTGACCGCCTCGCCGCTGTCGTAGTGGTCGAAACCGGGCTTGCCCTGCATGAGCTGTTCAAAGGCCCGGTCGCTGCCGGAAGTGAAGTACATAGGCCGTCGCCTCCTTTCTGCGTTTGGGCAAAAAGAAAAGCCGCAGACTTTTTCAAAATCTGCGGCTTAGCCGGGGAACAGAAAAGGGCGCTGTCATGCTTGACAACACCCTGTTTCTGTCTGATTATTCAGTTGTTTTGACCTGCCCCGTTTTCCGCTGCCCTTAAAAACATTGATTTTACTGGGCTTTTCCATGTTTTCTTATGGCACCACGGTTAAAGAATCGTCCCTTTGTCATCACGCCTTATCTAGCGCTATCAGACGAGCGGAGCGAAAATAATGACAACACGTATGCCTGCAAGGCGCCCCGAGGGAAGTCGTACAAAAGTACGTCGACCGAGGAGCAACGCCGCAGACACTCCGTCATTACTTGAGCGGAGCGAGTGGATTGACGCGTGCGGCATCAAGGCGTGGAAGGCGAAGGCGTACGAAGGTACGTCGAGCCTTCCACAACGTAGATAACGCTCCGTCAGTCTGCGAGCGGACCCGTCTTCCAGATGCGCTCGAGGTAATCCTCCATCGAGCGATCCGAGCTGAAGTAGCCCGAGTTCGCCACGTTGATAAGGGCCTTGCGGTTCCATTCGATCGGCTGGGCGTAGAGAGCCTCGATTTCCGACTGGATGGCGGTGTAGGCGCCGAAGTCGGCGAGGGTCATGAACCAGTCCTTGGTGAGCCAATCGCGGACAAGGTCTTCGTACACGGTCTTGTCGCCGTTGGAGAAGGTGCCGTCCGCGACCATGTCGATGGCGGCCTTGAGGCGAGGATCGGCCTCGTAGTACTTCCTCGGCTCGTAGCCTTCGGCGTAGAGGGCGTCCACCTCGTCGACGGTCATGCCGAAGAGGAAGAAGTTCTCAGCGCCAACGCGCTCACGGATTTCGACGTTGGCACCGTCGAGGGTGCCGACGGTCATGGCGCCATTGAGAGCGAACTTCATGTTGCCGGTACCGGAGGCTTCCTTGCCGGCCTGGGAGATCTGCTCGTCGAGGTCGGTGGCCGGGATGAGGTGCTGTGCGAGGCGAATGTTGTAGTTCCACGGGAAGTAGACATTCAGCTTGCCCTTGACGTCCGGGTCGTTGTTGATGACGCGGGCGACGTTGTTGATCAGCTGGATGGTCTGCTTGGCCAGATAGTAGCCCGGAGCGGCCTTGGCGCCGAACACGATGGTGCGCGGCATGACATCGTCGGCTGCGATCTTGCCGGACTTGATGTCGGCGTAGCGTGCGATCACGGCGAGGATCTTCAGCGCCTGGCGCTTGTATTCGTGCAGACGCTTGACCATGGTGTTGATCATGGTGTTCGGGTCGATGTCGAAGCCGTATTCGCGCTTGGCGTAGTTGGCGAAGTCAACCTTGTTGGCCTGCTTGACGGCAGCGAACTTCTTGACGAATTCGTCGTCGGCGGCAAGCGGTTCGAGGCCTTTGAGCAGTTCGAGGTCGCTCACCCACTTGTCGGTGCCGAGGCCTTCGGTGATGAGGTCGGACAGGCGCGGGTTGGCGAGCTTGACGAAGCGGCGAGGGGTCACGCCGTTGGTCACGTTGGTGAACTTGTCCGGATACACGTCGGAGAAGTTCTTCAGGGTAACGTCCTTGAGCAGCTGGGAGTGCAGCTCGGCAACGCCGTTGACGTGGGAGCCGCCGTAGGTGGCCAGGTAGGCCATGCGCACGGCGTCACCGGTGTAGATGGCCATGTCCTTGATGGTGGCTTCGTCGACGCCCTTGGCCTTGAGCTCGGCTGCGAACTGGTCCTGGATCTTCTCGATGATTTCGAGGTGACGCGGCAGGAGTTCGCCGATGAGCTTGGACGGCCACACTTCCAGAGCTTCCGGAAGCAGGGTGTGGCAGGTGTAGTTGAAGGTCTTGTTGGTGACGGTCCAGGCGGTGTCCCAATCGTAGCCGTACTCATCCATGAGGACGCGCATGAGCTCTGGGATGCCGATGACCGGGTGGGTATCGTTAAGCTGGAAGGTAATCTTGTCCGCGAAGGTAGTCAGATCCGGCTTGTCCTGACCCGGGTAGAAGACGCGGATGGCGTCATGGATGGAAGCGGACACGAAGAAGTACTGCTGCTCGAGACGCAACGCCTTGCCCTGCGGGGTGGAGTCCTCCGGATACAGGATCTTGGAGATGTTTTCCGCCTCGACCTGCGGCTTGACGGCGTCAAGGTACTCGGACTTGTTGAAGGTGAGCAGGTCGAACTCGTCGTAGCTCTTGGCGGTCCACAGGCGCAGGGTGTTCACACGGCCGGAAGCATAGCCCGGAACCATGTAGTCGACCGGGACTGCACGCACGGACCAAGCCGGCTTCCAAACCTTCTTGCCGTTCTCTTCGACGACTTCGCCACCGAAGGAGACCTTCTGGTCACGGTTGTAATCGATGTGGCCCCACGGCTCTTCGTTGGTCAGCCAGTAGTCCGGGGTTTCGATCTGCTTGCCGTTTCCGTCGAACTTCTGCTCGAAGATGCCGTACTTGTACTGGATGCCATAGCCGAATGCCGGCACGCCCAGCGATGCGAGCGAATCAATGAAGCAGGCGGCCAGACGGCCGAGGCCACCGTTGCCGAGGCCCGGCTCGTGCTCGGCGTTGACGACATCCGACACGGAGAAGCCGAGTTCCTTGACCGCGGCATTGAACTGCTCGGTCAAACCGGCGTTGAGCAGCGCGTTGCGCAGCTGCTTGCCCATCAGGAATTCTGCGGACAGGTAGCCGACTGCCTTGGTGTTGCCATTGACCATGTCAGCCTGGGTCTTGAACCAGGAATCCATGAGGTGGCGGCGCACCGCGGCGGACGCGGCGACATACACGTCAGCCGGCTTGGCCTGCTCGACGGTGACGCCCTGGGTGTACTTCAGCTGCTCGCGGATCTCGTCTGCGAACTGCTCCGCGGTGACCGCGGACTTCGGTGCGGTAATTTCAGTCATTAATCGACTCCCTTTGACGGATTACTCTCCAGAAACATTATGCCTTGCCCCAGCGTCCTTGCATTAGCGGCCGCATGAACACTAAGTAACATCATGCATACGTTCTCATACACAGCATACTACATAATCAGAAAAAAGACGAAATTTCAAGCGATTACAGGTCAGCATTCGTTTGCAAAAATAAAGCAAACCGACTGCAAAAACGTTATGAACAACATGCAAACGACATGCAACAAAATTGAGAACGCTGTCAGCAATCGCAAATATTTTTCTTCCCTTCACACCCCTATTCAGTTGTGACTACGCTGTCTGCAACACCTCATCATAGTCGCTTGCAAGCGACAAAATAACACGTATGGCTGTTATTCGAGAACAAGATCTGCATAAGGGACATGACGCATTTGCGCAATGGCTGCAAACGTCTCATCGCATGATCGCCGACAGTATTCCCGCAAATACCGACGCGGCACGCGATTTCCGTCTGGAATTCTCTCCACGATTGCCACGCCAGCTGTGGGCGATGGCGGTGCGCTACTCGCTGCATCTGCTGGAGAAAAAAGCGCCCGGAGAGGGTGTGGAAGTGCGTGTCGCACCGTGGGGTGCCATCAAGATTCTCGACGGACCGGCATCCGATCCGCATAATCTCACACCGCCGGATGTGATCGAACTGGAACCGGACGTGTGGATGAGACTCGCCACGGGCATCACCAGCTGGGCCGAGGAAAAGGATGCCGGCCGCATCACCGCCGTCGGCGAACGCGACGATTTGAGTAGCTTGCTGCCGTTGGTGTGACAGGCTGCGAGAAGACCGTCACAGGCGCAAAAACGCATAGCAAAACCGCGATGTGGATACACCTAGCAGGCATATCCGCATCGCGGTTTCACAAAGTACCTGATATGCCGATCAGTCCTGCTTCTTCGGCTTCAGTGCGCTGGGCATCGGCATCGGGATGGGCTTGTGTGGCTTCGGCGCGGCGGACTTGGCTGCCGGGAACTCTCCGCTCGTGGCCTTCGCCGCCGCCTCTGCGGCCCACTTTGCATACTCGTCGAGGTCATCCTCGGCGTCGGTTTGCGCGGACTCCTGAGCATCTTCAGGAATCTCATCTTCAGCGTCCGCATCGTGAGAATATTTTGCTTCGATATCGGCGAAAGGATCAAAAGAACCCGAACCAGGCTCCTGGGCACCGAGCTCCTTGGCGAGCTCATCATAATCGGTGTCGGTGGTCAGGTACTTGAGCTTTCGGGCTATTTTCTGCTGTTTGGCTTTCTGACGTCCGCGGCCCATCTGACCCCCTGAGGATTACTGTGCTATCAATTCATCAAACAAGAGAGTACCACTTGCTGTGCCATATTTCGTTGTCGGCTCAGACTTTTACGATAAAATCGCTGATTTTCTTAAGAAAAGGACACGTATGACGGACGAAACCCAGGAGCAGCAGATCACCGCTGTCGGCAATGAAATGAGCGCGAGCTTCCTCGCAGCGAAGAAGCGTTCCGACGCAACGCTCGCCGCAATCGAACAGAATCCGGGCAAGTTCACCATGCTTACCGGCGACCGTCCGACCGGACGTCTGCATCTCGGCCATTATTTTGGTTCGATTCGTGAGCGCGTCGCCATGCAGAATCGCGGCGTGAATTCGAATATCATCATCGCCGATTATCAGGTGATCACCGATCGTGACACGACCGAGCATATCGAAGACAATGTGCTCAATTTGGTGCTTGACTACATGGCTGCCGGCATCGATCCGGAAAAGACCATGATCTTTACGCATTCCGCCGTTCCTGCGGAGAACCAGCTGATGCTGCCGTTCCTGTCATTGGTGACTGAGGCCGAACTGCATCGCAATCCTACGGTGAAGTCGGAAATGGAAGCTTCCGGCCATGCGCTGACCGGCCTGCTGCTGACTTATCCGGTGCATCAGGCATGCGACATTCTGTTCTGCAAGGCCAATGTGGTGCCGATCGGCAAAGATAACCTGCCGCATGTCGAGATCACGCGCACCATCGCGCGTCGTTTCAACGAACGCTACGCCAAGAAGCATCCGGTGTTCCCCGAGCCGGCCGCGATTCTGTCTGAAGCGCCGGAGATTCCAGGCTTGGATGGCCGCAAGATGAGCAAGTCGTACGGCAATTCCATCATGTTGGGCGCCACAGCGCAGGAGACCGCCAAGCTCATCAAGAAGAGTCCGACCGATTCCGAGCGTCGCATCACGTTCGATCCGATCGCACGTCCGCAGGTTTCCGCACTGCTGACGACCGCCGGTTTGGTCACCGGTCGTGATCCGAAGGAGATCGCCGAGGAGATCGGCGATTCCGGTGCGGGCGCGCTGAAGGCGTATGTGATCGAATCGGTGAACAGCTTCCTTGAGCCGCATCGCGCCCGTCGCGAGGAACTCGCCAAGGATATGGATTACGTGCGCGACGTGCTCGCCGAAGGCAACAAGAAGGCCAACGCCATCGCCAACGAAACCTTGGAGCAAGTCCGCGAAGCCATGGGCATGCGCTACTAAAGCTCCAGAAACGCCATAATCATGCTTTAAACAGCGTTTCAGCATCGACAAAGGCCGGATTGCGTATTGCGCAATCCGGCCTTTGTTGCGTTTGAGTGGCACGTGCCACATTATGTTTGATTAGATTTGCGCGCGCTTTTCGCCGGAAGCGATTTCCGCTGCGACCAAATCGTCATCCACCTTGCGGTCATCGGGATCATCAAGATAATGATCGAACTCGTGCAGCACTTCAGCATCGGGAGCCGGAGTCAGCAGCGACACCACCACAATGAACAGCAGCGAGATGACGAACGCCGGAAGCAGCTCGTAAATAGCGAAGACACCACCAAGCGGCTTGATGAAATTATGCCAGATCAGCACGGTCGCAGTACCGGAAAGCATGCCCGCAATCGCACCGAATTTATTGGTACGACGCCAATACAGCGAACACAGCATCAGCGGACCGAACGAAGCGCCCAAACCGGCCCATGCATACGACACAACCTGGAAAATCGACGAATTCTGATCGAACGCGACCACAATGCCGAAAATGAACATAACCAGCAATGTGATGCGCGCAACCATCATCACCTGACGATCGGTGGCCTTGCGATAGAGCAATCCGCGGAAAATATTCTCACCGACCGCGGAAGCGCCGATAATCAGGTATGACGACGACGAGCTCATGGACGCGGCGAAAATGCCCGACACCACGATGCCGCACATGAAGCTCGGCAGCAGCGCCTGCGAAACCACGATGAAAATGTTCTCCGCCGCGGACTGCGTGACGAACTGCGTCGGCATCATCGCACGGCCGACCAAACCGATGCACACGCCGCACGCCAGCGACACCACACACCACGTGGTGGCGATGATACGGGACTTCTTGATCTCTTCGGAACTGCGGATCGACAGGAATCGCACGAGCACCTGCGGCATGCCGAAATAGCCAAGACCCCACGCAAGCATGGAAATCATGGTGATCACGCCGTATTCGGTAGGCGCGCCGAACATGGCCTGGCCAGCCTTGACAATCTGCTCGCCGGCATCGTTCAGAATCGGCGTGGCCATTTGCGTGCCGTCAAGGAAGCCTGGAATGCCTTTGAGGAAGGCGACGGTGTTGTCGACGCCGCCGACGGATGCGACGGAACCGATGAACACCACTGCCAGCGCGAAGAACATGAGCAAGCCTTGGATGAAGTCGGTCACGACCACGGAAAGATAGCCTCCGATCACGGTGTAGGCGAACACGATGGCAGCGCCGATCACCATGGTCAGGTGGTAGTCCCAGCCGAACAGGGTCGAGAAAAGTTTGCCGACCGTCACGAAGCAGCTACCGACATACACACAGAAAAATACGAGGATGATCAGCGCCGCGATGGTGGAGACGATATTGCGTTTGTCATGGAATCGTTTGGAGAAGAAGTCCGGAATGGTGATCGCGTCACCTGCCACCACGGAGTAGCGGCGCAAACGGCGTGCGACGAGCTTCCAGTTGAGGTAGGTGCCGAGAGCCAGGCCGAGGGCCGTCCACAGCGGGTCGGCGGCACCGGTGAAGTAGGCGACGCCCGGCAATCCCATGAGCAGCCAGCCGCTCATATCGGAGGCTTCGGCGCTCAACGCCGTCAGCCATGGACCAACGCCTCGACCACCCGCGAAATACTGACGAGTGGAGGAATTGGACCGCTTGGAGTAGATGAAGCCGATGGTGAGCATGGCCACAAAATAGATGACCATCGCCAGCAGCACCCAAAAATCTTTGGTAACCATGAATTCTCTCTTCTTAGATTGCTAGCCGAATTTCTTTCGAATCTCTTTCTTCAAATCTCTGTCGAAACGAATTTCTTTCGAATCTCTTCTGAAAAAAATATGCGATTGTCCCAATGTACCGGTCGAACATTGCGACAATCGCATTTATCTCATTTACGCGCCCAAATGCCGAAACTCTGCGAGTTGTTATGTATCGTTCGGAATCCTAGGGAAAATTTGGCAATGTGTGCGGTATCAAGGCATACCAAAGGAAGGCGTACGAAGGTACACCGACTGAGGATCAACGCAGATAACGCTCCATTGCCAAATTTTTAGATATCGTATCTCCAAGACTTATCGGTGATAACGCGAGCCATGGCTAGACCGATCGGCAGACAGATAATCACCATGAACGCGCGGAAAGCCCAGTCGAGGGCGTTCAAGGTGTCGAATTGGCCGAGGTGGAACATGGCTTGATACATATACAAACCGGGAACCATGATCACGATGGACGGCACGGTCAGGCAGATGCGCGGGTAGCCGAGATGCGGGGCGAGCCAGCTGCGATGAACCGCAGAACGCCATGCGGAGGCAAGCAAGCCTGCGAGCAGTGCGCCGATGAATGCGCCGGCTTCGGCGGGAACGCCCATGTCAACGATTTCCAAACGCAAGGTGTCAGTAATGGCGCCAATGGTGGCGGCGACAAGGCACATGCGCTGCGGCGAGTTGAACATGGTGGAGAAGCCCCAGACGCCGATGAATGCGAACACGAAACGCAACAGGCAATTGACAACCGGATTGAGTCCCAACGGCTCGAATCCTTCCGGATTCAAATGCACGATCGAAGCGACCATCCAGCCTGCGAGCGTCGCCATCAAAATAATGCACAACACGTACGCAACGCGCTGAATGCCTGACGGAAAATCAATTTTCGCCATATCAAGTCCACCCGTAATCAGCGGGAATCCAGGAATCACAAACAGCATGGCACCGATGTAAGCCGTGTCATGCTGCAATGCGACGGGCTCGAAAATACCAATCAATCGCAGGGTGCCCGTGCAGGCGAGTGCCGCGACGGCCACGCATACGAACGTCACGAAGAACTGGTTGAGATGGTGGGCGAACAGGCGGCGGCGCAGCCAGTGGCCAAGTCCCGCGCCGATGAACGCGCCAATCATGTCGAAGGGACCGCCGCCAAGCAGGAACACGAAGGATGCGCAGGCACAGGCCGAGGCGAATCCCGCAAATGCCGGCGAATACAGGGGCTTGCGTCGTTCGATCATGTCGAGTCGTTCGTGGGCTTGGCGAACGGTGATGCCTTGCGATTGGTCCGCTTCTTTTCCGACGTGGTCGAAATGCTCGGCGTATTGACCTTTTGGCGGCTTGTGATTGCGATTTTTGCGCGCTTTTTTCGTGGTCGCTTCGCTTGACGTAACGTTGGCCGTACCGGCAGTTTCACGCTTGGTTTCACGTTCGGCTTCACGTTCACCGCGATTATGCTGCTCGCTTGCCGCTTCGATGTCACGCAAGTGCAACGGCTGCGCGGTGGTATCGGTCACTTCGGCACGTTCCGTCACCATTTCCAGCGCGTCGAGCACGGGATCGTCAGATCCCTCCTGATTCTGTTCGGCTTTCTGACGTTCGCGAAGACGCTTCGACAGGTCAGCCGACACCTGCGACGCATCACGCTTGTCGAGATGCTGCATAAGCCCTTCGGACACGTCGGATTGGCTGTGGTACATCGATCCTTTGCCGAGGTTCACGTTGAACCAGTCAGCGAAGTGTTCGAGCAGCCAAATGCGTTCCGTGTTGACGCCGGTGGTTGGCAGGTCGACGACTTCGGTGATACGGTCTTTGCCGTCGGTGCAGGAGGCTTCGATGTCGGTGAGGTTCACGTCGGCGCGCACGTGCACGCCTAGCGGATAGGCGATGCGGTGCATCATTTCGCGTACGCGGAAGCTTCCGGTGCCCGCGCCGAGATCGAGCATGCCGACGCGTACGATCACGCTGGCTTTTGCTGCGATTCCCGCTTCAGCGACCGGCTTGTCCCAATCCCGTTCGATATCTTCCATATCGAGCGGAATGGAATGGGTATGGAATTTGCTGACGGCCGAAGCGCTTTTTTCCGCGCTATCGAAATTCGTCTCATGTTCATGTTCGTATTGTGCGCTCACAAGTTCAGGTCTAACGTGTGGGCTGGTCGGAGGATTTTCGAAATTTCCATCGATTTCACTTTGTGGACACCGTCGGACCACGATGCGGACATTTCCGGTATCTCCGTAACCAAACTGTCGATTTGCCGAGCATACAATGGGCGTGCATTACCGACCGAACTTAGGGCTGTGGGCTCGCAACAGACGGCCAAAACAATCGCGGAGGTGCCGCGAAGGACCGACAGACCGGGCAACCCGATGGTTTGGAGAAGGAGGTCTGATGACAATAGAAAACGAACAGATCACGCCTGCCGACGCAGCTATCGTCTCGTCCGGCACCGGCACCAAAGGCCCCGAGGAGCGCGATCTTCCCGCTTCCCTCAAAGAGGAAATGGATCTGTGTTTGCAGATTCTTCGCGAGGTCCTCGGCGAATTCGACGAAAAGCTGCTGGCGACATTCGATGAGGTGCGCGAATACGCACTGAATGCCAGCGCCGAACGCTTCGCCGGCATTCTGACTGATACCAATTCCGAGCAGGACGACCTGCAGAACGCGGTCAACACCATCGACAAGATGAATGTTGAAGACTCACAGCTGCTGGCCCGCGCATTCACGACCTACTTCCATCTCGCCAATCTGTGCGAGGAAAACTATCGCGTTTCCGTGCTGCATCAGCGCGAATCCAAGGTTGAGGACACCGCGCCCGTCGATCCAGTCAACGAAATGACCTGCGCCTACCACCAGCTCATCAACGAGCTCGGTCCGGCCAAGGCAAAGGAACTGCTCGACCAGCTCGAGTTCCACCCGGTGTTCACCGCGCATCCGACCGAAGCCCGCCGTAAGGCCGTGGAAGGCAAGATTCGCCGTATCTCCCAGCTGCTCGAAGCGCATAAGCTGCTTGGCGGCTCGGACAAGAAGGAAAACTCCCGTCGTCTCTTCAACGAGATCGACGCGCTGTTCCGCACCTCCCCGATCGCACTGAAGAAGCCGACGCCGGTTGAGGAAGCGGATACCATCCTCGACATTTTCGACAACACGTTGTTCTACACCATTCCGCAGGTCTATCGCCGTTTCGATGATTGGATCCTCGGAGACAAGGCCGGCCTGGTGCCGCCGGTGTGCCCCGCGTTCTTCCATCCGGGCAGCTGGATCGGTTCCGACCGCGACGGAAACCCGAACGTCACCGCCAAGGTGAGCCGTCAGGTGGCCCGCAAGTTCAGCGACCATGTGCTGGGAGCGCTCGAGATCGAGACCCGCCATATCGGCAAGAACCTGACCATGGAATCCACCACGACGCCGCCGAGCGTCGAGCTCAAGAGCCTGTGGAACCGTCAGAAGGAGATGAGCGAACGCCTTACCGACAAGGCAGCTCTGATCTCCACCAAGGAACTGCACCGCGCAGTCATGCTGGTTATGGCCGATCGTCTTCGCGCCACCATCGACCGCGATGTCGACCTGATGTACCATTCCTGCGAGGATTTCATCGCCGATCTGAAGATCGTGCAGCGTTCCCTCGCCGATGCCAACGCCAAGCGTTCCGCGTACGGCCCGTTGCAGGATCTGATCTGGCAGACCGAAACTTTCGGCTTCCATATGGTCGAGATGGAGTTCCGTCAGCATTCCGTGGTGCATTCCCGCGCTTTGGAAGATATCCGCGAACATGGTCTGCACGGCGAACGCGGCGAACTGCAGCCGATGACCCACGAAGTGCTCGACACCTTCCGCGCGCTCGGCGCAATCCAGAAGCGCAATGGCGTCAAGGCCGCCCGCCGTTACATCATCTCGTTCACCAAGAGCGCCCAGAACATCAAGGACGTGTACGAGCTGAACCGTCTGTCGTTCGCACGTCCCAAGGATGTGCCGACCATCGACGTAATCCCGCTGTTCGAACAGCTTGAGGATTTGCAGAATTCGGTGGACGTGCTTGAGGAAATGATCAAGATTCCTGAAGTGCAGGCTCGTCTGAAGGCCACCGGCGGCAAGCTTGAGGTCATGCTCGGCTACTCCGATTCCTCGAAGGATGCCGGCCCGACGTCTGCAACTCTGGCACTGCATTCCGCACAGGAGCGCATCGCCAAGTGGGCCGAATCGCACGATATCGACTTGACCCTGTTCCATGGCCGCGGCGGCGCCGTTGGCCGTGGCGGCGGCCCGGCCAACCGTGCCGTGCTCGCACAGCCGGTCGGCTCCGTGAAGTGCCGTTTCAAGCTCACCGAACAGGGCGAAGTCATCTTCGCACGTTACGGCAACCCGGTTCTGGCCATCCGCCACGTAGAATCCGTGGCGGCCGCAACGCTGCTGCAATCCGCTCCGAGCGTGGAGAAGCGCAACACCGACATGACCGAGAAGTATGCCGACATGGCCAGCAAGCTTGACGAAGTCGCGCACAACCGCTTCTTGGATCTGCTGAACACTCCGGATTTCGCACCGTGGTTCTCCACCGTCACACCGCTGACCGAAATCGGTCTGCTGCCGATCGGTTCCCGACCTGCAAAGCGTGGTCTCGGCGCCAAGTCCTTGGACGATCTGCGTACCATTCCGTGGATCTTCTCTTGGGCTCAGGCACGCATCAACCTCGCTGCATGGTATGGCCTCGGATCCGCCTGCGAGGCGTTCGGCGATCTCGCCACCCTGCGTCAGGCGTATGAGGATTGGCCGCTGTTCTCGACGTTCATCGACAATATCGAGATGTCGTTGGCTAAGACCGACGAGCGTATCGCCAAGATGTACTTGGCACTCGGCGACCGTGAGGATCTCAACAAGAAGGTGCTCGACGAGATGGAGCTCACCCGCAAGTGGGTGCTCAAGATCGTCGGCGACGAATGGCCGTTGCAGCACCGCCATGTGCTCGGCCAGGCTATCCGCATACGCTCGCCGTATGTGGACGCATTGTCTGTCACCCAGGTGCTCGCCCTGCGTTCGCTGCGTAAGCGCGTCGATAAGGAAGAACTCACGCACGGACAGAAGGCGAACTACACCTACCTGATCCTGTGCACCGTGTCGGGTGTCGCAGCAGGCCTGCAGAACACCGGCTGATCTTCGGCTGACCGACCGCTCGATGAACGGGGAGGCCTACGCCGTTGACAGCGCGGGCCTCCCCGTTCGCGTCGCGCGGCCCTAGCCTGGCCGGCGACAGCGCACAAAACAGGCACGCAGGCCGAGCGACAGACTCCCAATCATCCGACGTAACCCGGCGCCTGTCCGCGTTTACCCACGCCGCGACACCGACAGCCATCGTGAGCTTATACAACTGGTTCGGTCAGACTTATATTCTCGGCAGATTGAGCCTAGTCCACATTTCTCTATTTCTTCCTCGTCCTGCTTATAACCCCAATGACAACCCTTTTGGTTACGGCTTTCCTTCATGACAAACTGTCTTGGAAGAAGATTGTTCGCATCATAGCGCTGTCTTACTGTTTGACCATATTGGGTGTAGTTCTGAACGAGTTGTGTTGTTGACGGAAGACGCCGCACTCGAAGGTTTTTGTTCAGCGCCTAACATGCAGCACTAGCATACTTATCCTCAATCCACTCATGATTCAGTAACAACTGCATGACTCCTGAAACACAGACACATAGCGAAGCCCTCGTTTGTAACTTCCACGAGAGAGAACCTTTGCTATTTTCACTAGAAAATCACACCCTAAAGTGCACCCCTACTCATTTTCCATTAGAATACTCTTAATATCTTAATCATTGTCGATTGAGATTAAATTTTCACATGGGGGAAATTATGAAATCCAGAAGAGTTTTTTTATTCTCCACAATTATCTCAGTTTGCCTATGCACAGTTATGACCACTCCAGCCTTTGCTGTAAATTGGTGGCAGGTTGGATGAATTGTCGCCAATAACGTCATCGACCGGGTAGTCAATCTCGATGGGCAAAGTTCAAATGATCAATATTCCACCTATATGGTTTCACCTTCCATTGTTTTCAACAATGGCACCAATGGGGGCGAATTCTATATGCGCCCTCAAGTCTCCAGCCGTGTGACCAGTTTCGAAATGCACGCGCATAGAGCTAACCCCGTCGATTTTGGAGCCAATATAGTTCTAGCCTTGTCCACAACCTCAGGCAAAAGGGTTATCAATAAAACAGTAGGGACAAACCAGTATGTCTCATACACCAGATCAAGCAGCGATGGCACCGGAACATGGGACGCTCGATGAAAACAATACATCACTCTTCTTTTTATTAGACAACGAATATATTGAATGGAAATTTAATGGAAATATCACCAACAAGTACAAGAAAAAAGACAGAATTAACCTTCATTTTAAAGTAATTACCGTGAAGCAATATAAAGGGATTACATTTGAGAGTATCGATTTCTTCAAAGATTCAAGCAACGGAATAAATAAACAAGGACCATACCCTTGCATCTCCGACTACCTAAAATAAGGAGAACAGTGCAGTACATATATCTCACAGCACTTGCCCTACTAGGATTATGTATGCTTATTTTTCCAAGGCAACTCTGGAAAATAAGCAATTTCCTCTGGACTCAAAAAGGAGATCCGAGCAATCTATACACATCCTTAATGAGAATAAGCGGTGCCGCCTTTCTTGTTTTAGCTCTTATTCTTTTCATCTTCTGCAGACTGCAGTAACACCTACCTGATTCTGTGCACCGTGTCGGGTGTCGCAGCAGGCCTGCAGAACACCGGCTGATTGTAGCCAGTTTCTTTACAGGGTCCCCGTTCGCACTGCCGATCGGGGACCCTTTTTCATACCCATATCTGCCTTACATATGGCAGAATCGGAGCCTTGTCATGAGCCTTCTCGCTTATATATGGCAGACCATCATGCGAAAAACCCACTTCGGGGGTACATTTTCCGGTTTTTCACCTTCGGGACTGCCATACATAAGCGAAATATCACCGGACAGAACACGAAATCTGCCATACATAAGCGAAATATCGCTCTATTTCCCAGCGAACGGTCAGACCAAAACGTATGATGTTGGCTAGCCTGAACAATGAAGGGTGGAGTCAATGGCAGACGAACTGTTTGTAGACCAGAACGAGGTCGAAGGTACGGCAAGCGGCGTATGGAGCCGCATGCTGGCAGGCAATCGCAGGTTTGCGGAGGGCAAACCGGAACATCCGAATCGTGGCGCCGAAGCACGCGAAGCACTTGTAGACACACACGCACCGGAAGCGGCCGTACTGAGCTGCTCCGACGCGCGGGTAAGCCCGGATATTATTTTCGATTCCGGTCTTGGCGACCTGTTCACGGTTCGCACGGCCGGTCAAATCATCGACGAAGCCGTGCTTGCGTCCCTGGAATACGCGGTGACCGTGCTCGGCGTACGTTTGCTGGTGGTGCTCGGCCACCAGAATTGCGGTGCGATCAAGCAAGCTTCCAAGGATTACGAGGCGTTACTGCACGAACTGACCGCCGATGCCGAGGATTCGCTGATGGCCGCCGACAGCATTGCCGACATCGACGAACGCATCTGCGCTTCGGATTCGCTCATGATGCGCACCGTCGGTTTCTCAATCTGGCAGGCGCACGAGTCGGAATTGGAATCCAGCGAGGATTTCGAACGCGTGCACATCGCGCGCACCATCGAACTCTTGGTGGAACAATCCGAAGCGATCCAGCAGGCGCTGGCATCCGACAAACTCATGATCGTCGGCGCAAGGTACCAGCTGGACTCCGGCAAAGTCGAGGTTCTTAGCTTCTGAAACGGATTACAATTCGGAAAACGGAGATTTGCGAAACAGAGATCCAAAAAAGAACAATCCGAAGCTAAGCAATCTAAGAATAATTGAGAAAATCCAAGAGAATCAGGAGATACAGACACTTTGACATACCGCCCCGATAGAGTGGAACCATGTCTCTAGGTTTGAACATTCTCCTGATTTTCGTTTTTCTGTTGCTCGGATCGGTTTTCGCCGGCACCGAACTGGCGTTGGTCAGCCTGCGTGGATCGCAGATCGACCAGATGGAACAGGAGGATGCCCGCGGAAAGCGCGTCGCACAGATCGCGCGAGATCCGAACACGTTTTTGTCGACCGTGCAGATCGGCGTGACGTTGAGCGGTTTCCTTTCCGCATCGTTCGGCGAATCGTCGATTTCGCCTTATATTGTGCCGATCGTTGAAAGTTGGGGCGTGCCGACGAGTGTGGCCGCTCCCCTGACCACCATTGTGCTGACGTTGATCATTTCGTACTGTTCGATCGTGATTTCGGAGTTGGTGCCGAAGCGTATCGCCATGCAACGCAACGAGCAGATCGCACGTGCCGTGGTACCTGCGATTCATGTGTTTGCGAAGGTGTGCAAGCCGATTATTTGGCTGATCGGCAAGAACACGAACATTATCGTGCGCTTGCTTGGTTTCGACCCGAACGAAACCGACAGCGAAGTGTCCGACGAAGAGCTGCGCGTACTCGTCAACACCAATACGAACTTGAGCAAGGACGAACGCACGATTCTCGACGACGTGTTCGACGCGTCCGAAACGATTGTGGCCGAAGTGATGCGCCCGCGTGCCGACGTGGTTTTTTTGGATGGCGATATGCCGATTGAGAAGGCGGCCGCATATGTGAGAGAAATGCCGTATTCCCGCTATCCGGTGACCGGCAAGGATTTCGACGATGTGCTTGGTTTCGTGCATGTGCGCGACCTGCTTGACATTCGCGATCCCGAGGCGAAGACGGTTGCCGACGTGACGCGCGAGGGCATTTCGCTGCCGGGCACGTCGAAACTGCTGCCAAGCCTTGAGCTGCTACGTAAGCGCGGCATTCATCTGGCGGTGGTCATCGACGAATATGGCGGTACCGACGGCATCGTCACGTTGGAAGATATGACCGAAGAACTGGTCGGCGATATTCGCGACGAATATGATCTGCCGGAAGAGAAAGGCGGCGAACGCACGGAACGTACCACGTTCGTCAATGGCGTCGCCACGATCGAAGGCGGCATGACGATTGAGGATTTCGCCGATTTGACCGGTATTGAGCTGGAAGACGGTCCGTACGAGACGGTTGCCGGCTATTTCCTGGCGCATACTGGAAAGATGGGCGAAATCGGCGACGTGCTGCCTTCCGACGACGGTTATGATATGACCGTCACGCAAGTGGATGGCCGTCGTATCGAAACGTTGGAAATCCGCAAGCATACTGTTGACGGCGATGCTGCGAAAGCTACAAAATAATCAAAAATAAAACGAAAATAAAACAGACTTGCGATTATGTAAATGCTGATTTTTTACACAATCAACATCAGTAATCGCAAGTCTGCTCTGTTATTAAATCCGCTGAGTTATTGCAGATTCAGCCGCGCAGCATGGGATGGCATTCGTCGTTCCACCATGCAAGCTGCGCGATATTGGCACGGATATGCTCGCAGGACGCATGGAATTTGGCCTGTTCACTTTCGGTGAGTGTGGGATTGAGGACTTCTTCAACGCCGTTCGCACCGATGATGCACGGCAGGCTGGCGTAATTGCCGCTTTCGCCTTGTTCGCCGGTAAGCAGCGTGGAGCAGGCGGTCGCATAGTGTTCATCGCAGAGCACAGCCTGCGTAAGGCGTGCCGCAGTGGCTGCAATAGCGTATTCCGTGCACTCTTTGCCGGCGTACACGCGGTATCCGCCTCGTCGGGCGTCCTGCTCGGTTTCGTCCTCGTCAAGGGTGAATCGTTGCGGATTGTCTTGCGCGAGTTGAGCGAGCGGCTTGCATGCGATGTTCACGTTCGACCAGTAGGCGAACTGCGAATTGCCATGCTCCCCCAGCATGTATGCGCCGATTGATTTCTGATCCACGTTGACGCGTTTCGCGATGGCGTTGCGCAGTCGTGCGGAATCCAACGCGGTTCCGGTGCCGATTATTTTGCGCGGATCGTAGCCGGTGATGTGCCAGATTTCGGTTGCGACCACATCGCACGGATTTGAGATGGTGATGATCACACCGTGGAAGCCTGCATTGAACAGTCGGGAGATCCAGGTGCGTGCAATGTCGGTGGTGACGAACAGTTCGCCGTCACGATCTTTGGCGCTGGTTTTCACGTCGCCGGCAGCGTTGATTACCACGTCGCAGTCGGCTAGCTGCTCGTATTGCGTGCCGTAGTTGCCGATCACACAGTTATGCGGATAGAAACCCAACGTGTCACTTAAATCCTGACATTCGCTGACTACTTTTTGCTCGTTGATGTCGCACAGCTTCAGTTCTTCGGCCAGTCCTGCGGAAAGCAAGGCATTTGCAACATGCGCGCCCACGTGTCCGATGCCGATAATGCCGACTTTTCTCAATACAGCCATGGCCGGTCCCTTCCTCACTTGTTCGATCTTTCTGCATGACTGTTCGCATGCAAACGTTTCAGCTGACATGATTGTAGGCTTGCAAATCGCGGATGTTCAGCATTTTGAACATCTTATGGACACAAAAAGCTATACGAATCGCCTATACGTCGTTATCAAACATTCGTAAGCCGTGGCAAGTCATGGCAATCCGCGCAATGTGACGGCAGTGGCGTGATATCGCAAGTATTTCAACATCACAGGCAACGCAACAACATCGCCCTACGCAAGCTCATCGCAGCATGGCAGCGTAACGGCGAACGCAACAGCATCGCGAGCATCACAACACAACATGACGGTTCAGCTCCCGCCGCAATTGCCTCCATTGCGGCAAATATGCGCTCATACGCCGCTGAAAGTCCTCTCCGTGCCCGTTTTCCCACAGGTGCGTCATTTCGTGCACAAGCACGTATTCCAGGAATCTGGGATCCATAAGACCAAGTTGCAGGTTGAGTCGGATACGGCCGGTTTTCGGCGTGCATGACCCCCATCGCGACGTCATGATGCGTAACGTGACATGCGTCGGCTTCCGCCCGATAATCGGCGACCATTTCGCAAGCAGCACCGGCAGTTGCGCATTGATGGCCCGTACGGCCCGTTCCTTCGCCGCGTCGTTCCACACGAAAGCGCGCGGATTATTCAAGCTATTGGGATCGCCTGGATTGTTTCGATCGCCCACGCCGCCCGAATTTTCCAGGCCATTCAGATTATCCGGACCATGCGAACCATTCACACGGTCCAAACCATTGAAATCGCTTTGACGGATCTGTTCATCCTTGGCTTGCAGCATGGTGCGTCGCGCACGTTCGATCCATGGTTTGCGTTCCGTCACAAATCGTGCGATTGCCGCTTGCGACATGCGAGAAGGTGCGGAGATGACGATTTGCGCGTTCGGCGGTTTGATGCGCAGGTACATGTTTTTGATGGCTTTACGCACGATGGTCACCGTCATTCCAGTGATTTGCGTGGTTTCTTCGGATAGCGTGCGATTACGGTTGCGCACTCCCCTGCTGGCTCTCCCACTGTTGTTACGCTGGCTACGATGATTGTTCGGCATGTCTGCATTATGTCACGACACGCCGAAGACACACCTTGTATTGACTTTCTCTGAAATTCGCGTATTATTTCAATTCGTTGTGCTTAACAGTGCAGCAGGAACGGGCCCGTAGCTCAGGTGGTTAGAGCGCATCCCTGATAAGGATGAGGTCGGAGGTTCAAGTCCTCCCGGGCCCACGGTGATTAAGAGCGGCGCGGCCGCTTTTTTTCAACTATGGGGCTATAGCGCAGCTGGTAGCGCATCTGCTTTGCAAGCAGAGGGTCGCCGGTTCGAACCCGGCTAGCTCCACGGGGCTATGGCGCAGCTGGTAGCGCATCTCCATGGCATGGAGAGGGTCAGGGGTTCGAATCCCCTTAGCTCCACAATCAGGGTTTCCGGTGATTTCCGGAAACCCTTTTTTCATACCCAAATCCGAAATCCAAACCAGCATCCCAATTCCTCCAGTCACTGGAGAAAACCGGACGCAGCCAGACACCTCACAGTCCAAAAACCTCCACCGAGTGGAGGAATCCTCCCACCAACAAGCCTCCCAGCATCCCAAAACCTCCAGTCACTGGAGAAAACTAGACGCAACCAAGCACCTCACAGTCCAGATTCCTCCAGTCACTGGAACATATGACCCGCTGAGGCACCTTCCAGAGTCCGTATTATTCCAGCGCATGGAAGAATCACCCCGCTGAAAGACCATTGCAAAAGGCCGTCTCAGACGGGACTTGCGTCACCGCTTGAAACGGCCTTGGATTATTGATTATTACGATCGCTTGCGATACTTACGATCGCTTGCGATGACTACCGCACTGCGACTGCACCGGCAACAGTGTCGGAATCGTTCGGCACGTTCTGTGTATTCCGTGCATTCTGCCTGGCAAGTTCGTCGCGGATTTGCTGCAACAGCAGGATCGTCTGCTCTTCGGTGGAGATTTCCGGCTCTTTGGCAGCTTCCTCCTCGGCTTTGCTCCGTTCTTCCGCAAGCTTGGTTTTGGCGAGCAACGCCTCGGTCACGTCACGGAATTTGTTGATCGGCACGAGAATGCAGAAATACACGGCCGCCGCGATAATCAGGAAATTCAATATCGCGCCAAGTACCGCGCCGAACGAAACCGTCGCATTATTGAATGTGATTGCCAGCAGACCATCCATATTCGGTTTGCCGAAAATCATGGCGATGAACGGATTAATCACATTGTTGACAATAGAGTTAACCACTGTGGTGACGGCACCGCCCATGACGACACCGACCGCCATGTCGATCATGTTGCCGCGTGCAATGAATTTCTTAAATCCTTCAATCATGATGATTCTCCCATTATGTGAGATCGTGAGATGCTGTTGCGGACGTACTCTCTCCCACGCTTTCCGCATTTCCATCCTATAGGCAACACAAGGCACGGCAATCCCGTAAAAAGAAGCAGGTTCAGAACCAGCACCCGCAAAAAGCGTCTCCAAATCCTGAACAAGGTCTTGTGCCGTCCATATTCGTGCACATAGAATGAGACCGTCTATTGGTAACCCAACTATCCCGAAGGGGAAGAATATGCTCACTGACGAGTACGTCAAGCGCGTGTACGCGCAGGTGGAAAAGCGCGACGGCGACCAGCCGGAGTTCCTGCAGGCCGTTCGCGAGGTTTTCGAAAGCCTCGAGCCGGTGGTTGCGAAGCATCCGGAATATGAGAAGGCGGGCGTGCTTGAGCGCATCGTCGAGCCGGAGCGCGTGGTGAAGTTCCGCGTCGCATGGACCGACGATGAGGGCAAGGTGCAGGTCAACCGCGGTTACCGCATCCAGTTCAACTCCGCGATCGGCCCGTACAAGGGCGGTCTGCGCTTCCACCCGAGCGTGAACGAGGGCGTCATCAAGTTCCTCGGCTTTGAGCAGATCCTGAAGAACTCCCTGACCAGCCTGCCGATGGGCGGCGGCAAGGGCGGATCCGACTTCGACCCGAAGGGCAAGTCCGACGCCGAAGTCATGCGTTTCTGCCAGGCCTTCATGACGGAACTGTGCCGTCACATCGGCCAGTTCACCGACGTCCCGGCCGGTGACATCAACGTGGGCGGCCGCGAGATCGGCTACCTGTTCGGCCAGTACAAGCGCATCCGCGACGAGTATTCCGGCGTGCTGACCGGCAAGGGCCTCGAATTCGGCGGCTCCCTGGCTCGTACCGAAGCCACCGGTTACGGCCTGTGCTACTACACCGCCGAGGCAATGCGCGTGCTGCGCAACGATTCCTTCGAAGGCAAGACCGTGGTCATCTCCGGCTCCGGCAACGTGGCCATCTTCGCCACCGAGAAGGCTCAGGCCCTCGGCGCGAAGGTTGTGACCGCCTCCGATTCCAACGGCTACATCTACGATCCGAACGGCATTCAGCTCGACGTGGTCAAGGACATCAAGCTGGGCCACCGCGGCCGCATCAAGGAATACGCCGAGCGTGTGCCGGGCTCCGAATATCACGAGGGCTGCAAGGGCGTGTGGACCGTTCCGTGCGATATCGCCCTGCCGTGCGCCACCCAGAACGAGATCGACGAGGAATCCGCCAAGGCTCTCGTCGCCAACGGCTGCACCGTGGTGTGCGAAGGCGCCAACATGCCTTCCACTCCGGAGGCAATCGCCGTCTACCAGGCCAACAACGTGCTCTATGGCCCCGCTAAGGCCGCGAACGCGGGTGGCGTGGCGGTTTCCGGCCTTGAGATGAGCCAGAACTCCTACCGCCTTTCCTGGACTTTTGAAGAGGTTGACGGCAAGCTCAAGTCCATCATGGAGAACATCGTCGCCAACTCTCTGGAAGCCGCCAAGGAATACGGCCACGAGGGTGATCTGATGCTCGGCGCCAACGCTGCCGGCTTCGTGAAGGTCGCCAACGCCATGGTCGCCCAGGGCGTGCTCTGATCCAGCCGTTTTAGCCAATCTAGCCAATACGGCTGGATCATCGAAATACATTGAGGGTCTGTCTGATTTCATTCCAGACAGACCCTCTTTTCGTATTTCAACACGTACTTCAGCGCACCCAATCTAGTTGCAGTTACATTTGAAACAATCACTCAAAATCACGATAGTTCCGGTTATAACTGAAACTATCTCTAAAAATCGCAATAGTTTCAGCTATAACCGCAACTTCCTCTCGCGCAGCTCCGCTATCTCGCTTATATATGGCAGATTTGAGAGTTCGTACGGTGATATCTCGCTTATATATGGCAGCCTTGGTAGGAAAAATGACCCAAAACATACCCCCGAACTGGCTTTTCGCAAGTTGACCTGCCATATATAAGCGAGATGGTACAGGTTGGAAGGCAAAATCTGCCATATATAGGTCAGATATGGGCAGATTGCAGGCAGGGGAGAGGCAGATAGGGTTTGGCGTACGGTAAGAGACAGACTGGTCTAGAAAATACGAAGACGGTCTGTGTCGTGATGGGAATCACGACACAGACCGTCTTGTTGCGTTTGAGTTTGCTATCGCTGCTAGTGACGGCGCACTGCGCTATTAATCATCTCCAAGCGTGACGTGGATGCCACCGACGAGGGTGCTCACCACGTTGTACAGCAGCGTGAGAATCACCACGAGCACGGTGATCAGCACCACTTCCACAATGGAGAAGATGGTGACGGCGCTCAGCACAGTGCCCAACGAGAACACGTTGGTCAGGTCGAATCCGCCAGCGTCCAAGCCAGTGGAAGACACAATCTGCGTAACTTGGTCGAACACGCCGACCACGTTCAGCATGCCCCACAGCAAAGCCACCGCGACAATCTGAATGATGCCTCCCGCGATGGAAAGCATGAACGCCACCTTGGCGGCCGACCATGCATCGATACGCGTCAGAGACAGGCTCATACGGCGTGCACGCGGAGCGCCGCCGCGACGCTTCTCACGGACCTTCACACCGCCGGAAGCGGAGGAGGCACCCTCGTGCGCCTGAACCTGATCCGCACCAATCAGCGGCTGGCTGGAAGCGGAACGTGCCACGCGCGGTGCCTGCCCAACCTCCGGCATTTGCTGTCCTTCGATGTTCTCGCTCATCGTTGCTCCTTGCAAGATTGTGCCCAGTTCTTAGCTGAGGCTACCAGTTTTCGCAGACGATTGCCTGTCTTGTCGTCATGCCTCTACATTCTCGCCATCGCCGTTGCCAGCGTTGGCTTCAGTAGCGGCTTCAGACGATGCCGAAGCACCCTCGTTCACGGTTGCGTTCGTCCCATGTTCCGCGGATTCCGTTTTTTCCGCAGATTCGCCAGATTCCGCGGATTCGTCATCCTTCTCCTCGTTGCGTGCGATGGAGATGATCTCGTCGTTCTTGTCCGGCTTGGCGAACGTCACACCTTGGGTGGTGCGGCCGGTGCGCTTGACCTCGTCGACGTTGGAACGGATGACCTTGCCGGACTTCATGATGGCCATGATCTGGTCATCTTCCTCAACGATCACCGCGCCCACGAGGGAGCCACGGCCTTCGGCGAGCTGCACGGCCTTGACGCCGAAGCCGTTACGGCCTTGCAAACGGTATTCGCTGATGGCGGTGCGCTTGGCGAAGCCCTCGTTGGTAACCACGAACAGATCCTTGTCGGAATCGCCCCAGACCACGTCCATGGCCAGCAGCTCGTCGCCTTCGCGGAACTTCATGCCCTGCACGCCTGCGGTCTGACGGCCCATCGGGCGCAGCTGCTCGTCGTTGGCCTGGAACTTCAGGCTCATGCCCAGCTTCGACACAAGAATGATGTCATCCTCGGCGTTGCACAGTGCGGCACCGATCAGCTCGTCGGCGTTCTCGCCGTTCTCGCCGGTCATAAGGCGCACTGCGATCAGGCCGCCCTGACGCGGGGAATCATATTCGGCGAGCGCGGTCTTCTTGACCTTGCCGGAACGGGTGGCGAGCACCAGATACTTGGCCACTTCGTAGTTCGGAATCGACAGCACGGTCTGGATCGTCTCGTCCGGCCCGAACTGCAGCAGGTTGGCCACATGCTGTCCCTTGGAATCGCGCGATCCCTCCGGCAGCTCGTACGCCTTCAGGCGGTACACGCGTCCCTTGTTGGTGAAGAACAGCAGCCAGTTGTGCGTGCTGGTGAGGAAGAAGTGGTCCACCACGTCGTCCTCGCGCAGCTTGGCGCCCTTGATGCCCTTGCCGCCGCGATGCTGCGCACGGTATTCGTCGGCCTTGGTGCGCTTGATGAAACCGGAGTGTGTAACGGTTACGACCACGTTTTCTTCCGCGATCAGATCTTCGACGTTCATTTCGCCGGAGTACGGCAGGATCTTGGTTCGACGTTCGTCGCCATACTTGGACACGATTTCGTCAAGCTCGTCGCCCACGATCTTGCGCTGGCGCTCTGGCTTGGCGAGAATGTCGTTGTAGTCGGCGATGCGACGCATCAGTTCGTTGTGCTCGTCGAGGATCTTCTGACGTTCCAATGCGGCCAGTCGGCGCAGCTGCATGGCCAGAATGGCGTCGGCCTGCACTTCATCCACGTCCAGCAGGTCCATAAGGCCCGTGCGCGCGGTTTCTGCGGATTCGGAAGCACGAATGAGCGCGATGACCTCGTCGATCATGTCGAGGGCCTTCAGATAGCCCTGCAGAATGTGGTCGCGTTCCTCCGCCTCACGCTTGAGGTATGCGGTACGGCGTGCGATGACTTCCAGCTGGTGGCCCACCCAATGGCGGATGAAGGCATCCAAAGACAGCGTGCGCGGCACACCGTCGACCAGCGCCAGCATGTTGGCGCCGAAGGTCTGCTGCAGCTGGGAGTGCTTGTACAGGTTGTTGAGCACGACCTTCGGCACGGCGTCGCGCTTGAGCACGAGCACGAGACGCTGGCCGGTACGACCGGAGGTTTCGTCGCGCATGTCGGCGATGCCCTGGATCTTGCCGTCGCGCACCGCTTCGCGGATGGAGACGACCAGTCGGTCAGGGTTCACCTGGTACGGCAGCTCGGTGATCACGAGGCACATGCGGCCCTTGATCTCTTCGGTGTTCACCACCGCGCGCATGGTGATCAGACCACGGCCGGTACGGTAGGCCTGTTCGATGCCCTTATGTCCGAGAATCGTTGCGCCAGTAGGGAAGTCCGGTCCCTTGATGATGCGGATCAGGTTTTCGAGCAGCTCTTCGCGGCTTGCGTCCGGGTGGTCGAGCGCCCAATGCACGCCTTCGGCCACCTCGCGCATGTTGTGCGGAGGAATGTTGGTGGCCATACCGACGGCGATACCGGACGAACCGTTGCACAACAGGTTCGGGAATCGTGCCGGAAGCACAGTCGGCTCCTGTGTCTTGCCATCGTAGTTCGGCAGGAAATCGACGGTGTCTTTGTCGATGTCGCGAACCATTTCCATGGCGAGCGGAGCCATACGGCATTCGGTGTAACGCATTGCCGCGGCCGGATCGTCGCCGGGGGAGCCGAAGTTGCCCTGGCCGTCGACCAGCGTGTAGCGCATAGACCACGACTGTGCCATACGCACCAACGTGTCGTAGATCGCGAAATCGCCGTGCGGATGGTACTTACCCATCACTTCGCCGACCACGCGGGCGCACTTGGAGTAGCCGCGGTCGGGGCGGTAGCCGCCGTCGTACATCGCGTAGATCACACGGCGATGCACCGGCTTCATGCCGTCGCGCACGTCCGGGAGCGCACGGTCCACGATCACGGACATGGCGTACGCCAGGTAGGAATCGCGCATTTCCTGCTGCAGATCCTTCTTCTGGATGCGTTCGCCCACCATCAGGCCGTAATCGGTGTTGTCGGCCTCCTGCGGGCTCAACGGCTCCATGGAGCCGTCAGGCACGAACTGGCCGTCTTCGTTGCTGTTGTTTTCGTCTGCCAACTTCTAAGTCCTTCTAAATCCTTATGAAACCTTGCCTGAAGTCCTTGAAATCCCTACGCGTCGATCCAGCTGACGTTGCGGGCGTTGCGCTGGATGAACAGACGGCGAGGTTCGACTTCGTCTCCCATGAGCATGGAGAAGGTTTCGTCGGCTGCGGCCGCGTCTTCGATCTGCACCTGCTTCAGAATGCGGTGGTCAGGATCCATGGTGGTTTCCCACAGTTCCTGGTAGCTCATTTCACCCAGACCCTTGTAACGCTGGATGCCTTCGCCCTTCGGCAGCTGACGGCCGGCGGACTTGCCTTCGGCGAGCACGCGGTCGCGTTCGGCGTCGGTGTACACGAAGTCGTGCGCGCCTTTGGTCCACTTGAGTCGGTACAGCGGCGGCATGGCCACATACACGTAACCAGCGGTGATCATCGGGCGCATGTAGCGGAAGAACAGCGTCAGATTCAGGGTTGCGATATGCGCGCCGTCCACATCGGCATCGGCCATGATGATGACCTTGTGGTAGCGGACTTTGTTCAGGTCGAAATCCTCGCCATAGCCGCCGCCGACCGCGGTGATCAGCGATTCGATGGTTTCGGACTTCATCATGCGGTCGAGGCTTGCACGCTCGGTGTTAAGGATTTTGCCTCGCAACGGCAGGATGGCCTGCGTGATCGGGTTGCGTCCCTGAATTGCGGAGCCGCCTGCGGAGTCGCCCTCCACGATGAACAGTTCGCATTCTTCAGGATTGTTGGACTGGCAATCCTTCAGTTTGTCTGGCATGCCAGCAGATTCGAAGATTGACTTACGGCGGGTATTCTCACGTGCCTTCTTGGCTGCAAGACGCGCACGGGAGGCTTCAATGGCCTTCTGGATGATGTTCTTGGCCTCGCTAGGATGCGAATCGAACCAGTCGCCGAGCTTGTCGGTCATCACACGCTGTACGAAGGTTTTCGCTTCGGAATTGCCGAGCTTGGTCTTGGTCTGGCCTTCGAACTGCGGGGTGGTGAGTTTCACCGACACCACTGCGGTCAGGCCTTCGCGCACGTCGTCGCCGGAGAGGTTCTCATCCTTGTCTTTGAGGATGTTCTTTTCACGTGCGTAACGGTTGACGAGCGAGGTCAGCGCGGCGCGGAAGCCTTCTTCGTGGGTACCGCCTTCGGTGGTGGAGATGGTGTTGGCGAAGGTGTGCACCGCTTCGGAGTATGCGGTGGTCCATTGCATGGCGATTTCCGCGGAAATGCCGATTTTCAGGTCTTCCGCTTCGAAATCGATCACGTCCGGTTCGACGGGGGTTGCCTTGCGGGACTTCACCAAGTAATCGACATAATCCTTGATGCCGTCGTTGTATTGGTAGGTGACCGTCTGATGCTTCGGTTCGGCATTGTCGTCGCTTTCGCCCGCGACTTCGTCTCCGGCCTGATCCGGTTCGCGCAAATCGGTCAGGGACAGTTTCAGCCCCTTGTTGAGGAACGCCATCTGCTGGAAGCGGTTGCGCAGGGTCTCGAAATCGTAGGTGGTGGTTTCGAAGATCGCGCCGTCTGCCCAGAAGGTCACGGAAGTGCCGGTGGACTCGTCTTCGCCCATCGGCTCGCCCTTGGCAAGACGTGCGGTCGGCTTCTGGTCGATGTAGGTCTGGGTCCAGTGGAAGCCCTGTCGGCGCACTTCGATGTCGACGCGGGTCGACAGCGCGTTCACCACGGAGATGCCCACGCCGTGCAGACCGCCGGAAACCGCATAGCCGCCGCCACCGAACTTGCCGCCGGCATGCAGCTTGGTCATCACGGTTTCCACGCCGGAAACGCCTTCGCCCGGCACTTCGTCGACCGGAATGCCTCGGCCGTCATCCACCACGCGCACGCCGCCGTCCGGCAGAATCGTCACTTCGATGTGCGAAGCGTAGCCTGCCAGCGCCTCATCGACGGAGTTGTCGACGATCTCGTACACCAGGTGGTGCAAGCCTCGGGGGCCGGTGGAGCCGATGTACATGCCCGGGCGGATTCGCACCGCCTCAAGGCCTTCCAGAACCCTCAGATCGGAAGCGTCGTAATGCTCCGGAGCCAAGGTGTCATCGAGCTGCGCATCTTCGAGCTGATCGTTCTGGATCTGATCTTCCTGCGTGTTTTCAGCTGATTCGTTCAGCGAATCCGCATCAAGGTCTGCCACAGAGATTCCTTCCTGCATTTTTCCCGCCAATGAGGGTCATTCACGCAGGTGATACCACCTAGAACGCAAATAAAGGCCCCTTCTAGGCGTTTACATACACTGCTTGATATTCTACTCATGGAGGGGGACAGAGCGCCAGAGGCATTTATCCTTGAAATCCAGCCGTTTACCCCTGTTTTTTCGCTTTCGGAAAACAACATTCGACCGTTGCGAACGGCCCGCTTGGAAGCGTCGCAGGGGGAATTCTTCGACGAAGCGCCGTAAACGAACGTCTGATAGCACGTGGTGTCGCGCTAATATCGCGGCCTTCGTGTCATTCGTCCTCGGCTGAATCCCTGTTGTTGCGGGCCGGTGACGCGCACCTCGTTGATGGTCAGCCCCTCGAGCCTACGGCGAATGGTGTCGGTCAGCAGCGGAATCATGTACGTCAAGGTGGTGGTCCATGCGGGGCTGTCGCATCGGATCGTCAGAATGCCGTCGCGCAGGTCGACGGGGTAGGAGTGGCGCGCGTTTTCGACGCCGACCACCTGATCCCAATGATTCTGCATCTGCGCGATTTTCAGATGCGGCGTCCAAGAACCTTGCGTTGCGATCACGTTGAAAATATTGCCGACCGTCTGCGGGTCGCGTCCGGGTTTGCCGAAATTCTCCCACGCCTGCCGCGCACGTTCCTCACGTTCCTTATATCGGCCGGCACGTCGGCTGATACGTTCGAATACTTCGGCGGGCAACTTGCGTTGGTCGAGATGCAATGTTTCGCAGATTGGAGGATTCGGCATCAGCGCTGCTCCTGTCGATTCACCGACTGTTGCGCTGCAGACGATTGCGTTGCAGATTCCCGTCCCGCGACAAGTTGCGCCATCATCGCCGTCAAATCGTCATGCTGTCCATCTTGCGATTGCCTGCGCAACGCGGCCACGTCGATCACATGCGCGTCCGCATGAAAGCGCCCAGCATCCATGCGCGGAATATCGCTTGCCGCGGCGACGGTGATCAGCACCTGGTCCTGCCGCATCGCAAAATCGAGGATCTGCCCACGACGGGCCTCGTCAAGCTGTGCGAACACATCATCGAGAATCACGATTGGCTTGCTTTCAAAATGTGCGGAAACCGCCTCATATAGCGCCATTTTCAACGCCAAAGCCATGGTCCACATCTCACCGTTGGACGCGAATTCGCGTGCGTTCATATCGTTGAGCAGCAAAGTCAGGTCGTCGCGATGCGGACCGATCAGATTCTGCCCGCGCGCCACTTCGCCGGGGTAGATGCGTTGGAAATGGCGGCTGATCTCCGCGGCCGGATCGTCGAACAGCATCACTTCGTCGAAGGACGGCTCGTAGGCGAGCGCCGCCCGTTCGTCATCTCCCGCCAAAGACGCGTAGATCCGCGCAAAAGGCTCTTCCAAGCGTGAGATCACGTTGTTGCGGTCCCGCGTCAGCTGCATGCCGAGGTCGATGAATTGCCCCGTCCAGATTTCCAGCCCGCTTAAGACCGCCTGCTGGCCGTATTGCGGGTCGAGATTCGCGCCGTCGCCGAGTTGTTTGAGCAGTGCCGTGCGCTGTTTCGCCACGTGCGTGAACTGTTGCAGGGTCTGCGCATAGTGGGGGAGCAGCAGAGACGCGGCCTGGTTGATGAAGTTGCGTCGGGTTGCGGGATCCCCTGCTACCAGACGTTGATCTTCGGGGGTAAAGGAGACGGAGGGCGTGCGCCCGATGAGATCCCTCATATATTGAGATTTTCCGCCGTCGATGCGCGCTCGGTTAGCACCCCGTGCCACGATGGTCGCCTCGTAGGTGTGCTGCGTTTCACCGTCTTCCACGTTGGCTCGGATGGTGGCCGACGTGCACCCTTTTTCGATTAATGGCAGTGATGATGACGCGCGATGGCTGGATCCTGTGGAAAGCACTTCGATGGCTTCCACGATATTGGTTTTGCCGAGTCCGTTGGCACCTTGCAGAATGTTGATTCCCGGTTTGAAATCGAGCACGCAATGTTCCCACGATCGGTAGTGGTCGAGTGCCAGTCGGGAAATATACATGCAAGATCCTTGAGATAGTGCGAATTTCTTACGTAAATAATCGCAATTAATCATGCAAATGGGCTGAACTGGCAATAACAGCCATGTTCAGCCCTATTTTTTGCGATGTATCCGCGTTTTCGTGTAGGTCAGCTTAGTTCAGCTGTTGAAGCGCATCGGCACGAGCAGGTAGCGGTAGTCCATGGATTCTTCGGAATTCGATTCCTGCTGGCCGTTGAATTCCACCGGCTTGACCGCGGTGGTCATCTTCATGCGTACGAACGGCTCGCTGATGGCGCTCAGGCCTTCGATCAGGTAGGCGGGATTGAAGGCCACGGTGATGTCTTCGCCATCCATGTCGATGTCGAGGATCTCCTTGGCTTGGGCTTCATCCACCGAGCCTGCGGTCAGCGTGAGTTCCTGGCTGGTGAAGGCCATGCGGATCGGAGCGTTGCGTTCGGCCACGAGGGACACGCGCTTGATGGCGCTGATGAGATCCTGCTTGTTGATGACCGCATGAATCGGGTATTCGTCAGCGTACAGGCGGTCCACCGCGGGGAATTCGCCGTCGATCAGCTGCGAGGTGGATACGCGTCCGGCGTTCTCAAAGCCCAGCAGCGACGGATTCTCCGGATCGAAATCCACGACGATGTTTTGATGCTCGTCCAAGGAACGGGCCACATCGCGCAACAGTGCGCCGCGCACGAGTGCGGTGGTGTTGATGTCCGGGTTTTCCGGCGTCCAGGTGAAGCTCGAACGCGACAAGCGGAATCGGTCGGTGGAGCTCATGATCACCTTGTTGCCTTGGAACTGCACACGAATGCCGGTCAGTACCGGACGGTTCTCCTCGCGGGAAACGGCGACGGACGCCTGGGCGACGGCCTGTGCGAAGGTTTGGGCGTCCACCTGCCCCAGTTTGGCGGGAACCACCGGCAGATCCGGATATTCGTTATCCGGCATGAGCTGCATGGTGAAGGTGGACTTGCCCGACGTGATGGTCAGTGTGGATCCGTCAGTGGACAGGTAGGTTTTCGCGGCGGGAAGCGACTTGGTGATATCTGCCAGCAGCTTGCCGAGCACCAGAATGGATCCGCTTTCATCGACGCCTGCTTCGATATGGTGGCGTGCGGAAATGGCGTAATTGAAGGCGGAAAGCTGGAGGGTGCCGTCGATGGCCTCCAAGCGAATGCCTGCCAAAATGGGGGATGCAGGACGAGCGTCGATCACGCGAGTGGTCCAGGCTACTGCGTCTGCCAGCGCTTGGGAATTGACTTCAACTTTCATGGCTAGTTTCCTCGTTTCGTTCGGTCCATAAGTCATTCTAGCGAGACTGTCGGCGTTTGACGAAGCGTGGGGAATTCCCCACTTATGACGACGATGATGAATTTCTTATAACAACCTACATTCGTCATAATAAGGCCTGTGGATAATGTGGGTAAGTGCTCAGACCCCACGTTTTGCAATGGCTCGCAACATCTCATTGCTTGTGGATAACTTTTGGACGAAGTGTGGACAAATCATCGGGTTATCCACAGCCTCGTCGCTTTGAAAAAGTTATCCACAAAACCATGTGGATAGTCCACAATTCATCCACCGGCGATTCTGGCGTTTCCAACGGGTTTTCCACCGAGAAATCATTGATTTGTGTATAACCATGTGGATAACTTCAATAAAAATCTTCCACAGGCCGGCGTGTCAGGATGGTCGGTAAAACAGCTGATAAAGAATTTACTGATACTCATACTTGGCTTGTGAAAATCGCCTGAGAAAGGCAGAAAACGCCTAAAATCGTTTTTTTGAGACGCACGAAAACACATGCAAACGCGCAAAGTCGCATAGAAAACGTTATTTTTCGCCGGAACGCTGCTTGAGCTGCAGGGTCAGTTCCGTCACGTAGTTGTAGATCTCCTGCTTTTCCTGCATCTCGTCGCTGATGCGGGTGTATGCATGCATCACCGTGGTGTGGTCCTTGCCGCCAAACACCTGGCCGATGTCGTTCAGGCTCATGCTGGTGAGCTCACGCACCAAATACATGGCGATCTGACGCGCCAGCGCGATCTTCTTCGTACGCGAACGTCCGACAATGTCATCGAACGTAATGTAGAAGTACTTGGCCACCTGGGTGATGATGTCGGTGGGCTTGATCTCCACATCGGTAGAGAAAAAGTCCTGCAACGTCTGTTCCGCCAACGCGCGGGTCACCGGCTGGCCGCTCAGCGATGCCATGGCGGTCACGCGGTTCAGCGCGCCTTCCAGCTCGCGAATATTCTCGGTGAACCGCTCCGCGATGAGGTTGAGCACATCGTCCTGAACGTTGGTGCCGTGGGCGATCATGCGCAGAATGGCGATGCGCGTCTCCAGATCCGGCGGCTTGACGTCAACGGTCAGGCCGGATTCGAAACGGGAGATCAGACGTTCGTTGAATCCCTGCAGATCCTTCGGAGGCACATCGGATGCGATCACAATGCGCTTGTTCGCCTGATGCAGGGTATTGAATGTATGGAAGAACTGTTCAAGCGTCGCGTCCTTGCCGCTCAGAAATTGAATATCGTCGATGAGCAGCACGTCGACTTCGCGGTAGCGACGGTTGAATTCCTTGATTTGACCGGAATTCTGGTTGGTGTCACCCAACGCTTCGATGAATTCGTTGGTGAATTCCTCACTGGTCACATAACGGACTTTCAGCGTGGGATCCTTGACCAGTGCGTAATTGCCGATGGCGTTCAGCAAGTGGGTTTTACCCAATCCTGATCCGCCGTAAATACAAAGCGGGTTGAAATCGTGACCGGAACCTTCCGCGACGGCCAACGCGACGGTACGTGCGAAACGATTGGAATCGCCAGGAACGAAGGTGTCGAACGTGGCGTTCTTATTCAAATGGGTCTTAGGATCCAGCAAAGGCCTGTTTTGGCCGCGTTGGAAGTTGTTGTGGCGCTCCGGCGGCATGACAACCGGAATCGGCAGCTGCCCCTGCGTGGTTTCCTCCGCATGTGGCGCGGGGGAGAAGTGGGGGTATTCCTCGACGGCAGGTTGGGCCGGTTCCTTCTTTTCCACAATCTTGAATGCGGGGAAAATATCCTGTTCGGCGGCTTCCCGCAAGGCTTCCAGCAGGGGCTGGTTCAATTCGTTCTGCAACGTCTGCTGTGCGGCCGCGCTTGGCACGCATAAGACAATGGTAGGACCCCACATGCCTTCGGGAAAAACGTTTTCCAGCCAGCTTTTATCTCGGATGGACAGCGCCGGATTCTGGTGCAACAACGCCAGCGCGTCGGACCAGACTCCCCGAGCCTGCTCGAGAGGGTCAGTTGTCGTGTCGGCCACGGATTCCCCTTTCTCGACAGACTTTTTCCAAGTGTGCAACTGTTTATTTGTACTCTCTTTTCCCCAAGTTATCCACCGGTAAGCGTGTTGAAAAGACTGAATTGTGAATAACATCATTGTAGTTTGTGGATAACTTTTGTGGGGAGTTTGGCGACATACCAACGTTTCTGTGGATTGTTTTGTGGGGAGAATCCCCATGAAAATGTGAAGGATTTGATATGCGTATTCATCTCTGTTCAGGGGTCAGAGTAACTTGGTAGAGCTTGACTCATGAGGAGCCGTGCCTTGGCATGGCAAAAAACACCGGGAGCATTAATTATGAAGAGGACATTCCAGCCGAACAACCGTCGTCGTCACATGAAGCACGGTTTCCGTCAGCGCATGCGCACCCGCGCAGGCCGCGCTCTGATCAACCGTCGCCGCGCCAAGGGCCGCAAGTCCCTCGCTGCCTGATTTAACGGCATAGAGCGGTGGAACGGCTGAAAAGCCATCGCGATTTCGTCGCGGTGCTCAAACGCCGTCGTAGGGTATCGCGAGAAGACATCGTCGTGCATTATTTGGTGCACGACGATGCCATTATCGACGATTCTGCGGCGATGCGGGGCCGACGTGTCGGTTTGGCCGTTTCCAAGGCTGTCGGCAACGCTGTGACGCGTAATGCCGTCAAGCGTCGTTTCCGCGTGCTTGCACGAAAGTACGAATCTGCCTTACCTGAATCCTGCGATATCGTGTTGCGTGCCAAGCCAAGTGCTGCGCATGCCGATTTTCTATCGTTGGAACAGCAGATCGCAGCATGTTTTGAAGCGGTGAATCGTAAGGCCGTGCGTCGGTAATGAACGCCGGTCGTAACGGAAATTGGATGATTCGTGCCATTCGCTGGTACCAACGTCATATTTCCGCGAATACCGCGCCTTGCTGCAGATATTATCCAAGTTGTTCCAATTACGCGATTCAGGCGATTGAACGATTTGGCCGCCTTAAGGGTGGCCTTCTTGCGTTATTGCGCCTTCTTCGCTGCAATCAGTGGAACCGTGGGGGAATTGACGACGTTCCGCAGCTTTATTCCTTGTTTTACAGATGTTCGTGGTCGAAGGCACACGAGGAACCTCGGCTCACGCCTCTGAACGTAGAAAAACCTATAGGCGATAAGGAGACTGGCCTGTAATGAATCAAAATCAATTCCTCCTCGACAGCGGTTTCTGGGGCTGGCTGTATAAGCTCCTGTATCCCGTCGAGTGGCTCATGACGCAGATCATGGCCGTATTCCATAAGTTCCTGGTGATGCTGGGCATGAACGAGATCGGTTTCTCGTGGGTCATGTCCATCGTATTCCTAGTACTTGTGGTCCAGGCATGCGTTTTTCCGCTGTTCTACAAGTCCATGAAGGGTATGCGCAAGATGCAGGCCCAGATGACCGTCCTGCAGCCAAAGATGCAGCGTATCCAAAACAAATACAAGGGCAAGAACGATCCCGCCAGCAAGGAAGCCATGCAGCGCGAGATGATGAAGCTCTACCAGGACAATGATGCGAACCCGATGGGTGGCTGCACTTCCATGCTCCCTATGTTCGTGCAGGGTCCCGTATTCATGTGCATGTTCTATACGCTGTCAGCCATTCCGTACATCGCACGCGGCAAATTCAGGGACGGACAGGGTCTTGGCGCTTTCGACATCGCCACAGCCAAGCAGTTCACGTCCACCACAGTGTTCGGTGTGAACGTGGCTGATAACTTCACGACCGCCGCCGTGCATGGCAAAGTAGTTATCGCCATCTTCGTTGCATTGATGTGCTTCTGCCTGTGGTTCATGCAGTACAACAGCATGAAGCGTAACATGGCTCAGTCTGCGGCAAACAAGCAGACCGAAATGATGCAGAAGATGATGTTGTGGATGTTCCCGATCATGTACATTTTCTCCGGTATTGCCATGCCGTTCGCTGTGCTGGTGTACTGGCTCACCAACAACATCTGCAATCTGTTGCGTTCCATCTGGCAGATCCACGTCTTCCCGACTCCGGGATCTCCGGCCGCCGAAGCGAAGGAAAAGCGTGATCATGTTCATGAGAACGCCCGCCGAGCCAAGGCCGGTCTGCCATCCCTCGAGGAAGAGGCGCTGCAGAAGGCCAAGGAAGCCGCCGAAGTGAAGGAAAAGAGCGGTTACCAGCGTCAGCAGCCGAGCCGTAAAAAGAAAAAGAAGTGAGTAAAAGTGTGTCCCGTGTTTCACGTGAAACGCGGGACACACCACTTTTATCAGCGTTTATTGTCGACGTGGTAAACAGGAATTAGACTTTACACAATAAGACTTTAGTAATAGAAACCCCGCTCAAAGGAGTACAACCACTATGGCGCAAGATGAGGAAAAGACCATCGATCAGCTCAACGAGGAAGCTGATATCGCTGCCGATTATCTTGAAGGACTGCTTGATATCGTCGATTACGAAGGCGATATCGAAATGGGCGTGCGCAACAATCGCCCTACCGTGCAAATCGTCGCCGATGATGATACGGACATCAAGCATCTCATCGGACGCAACGGCGAAGTCGTTGACGCTCTGCAGCAGCTGACGCGACTGGCCGTGCAGCAGAAGACCGGCGAGCGTTCCCATCTCATCGTGGACGTCGACGGCTATCTGAAGCGCAAGCGCCAGCGTTTGCACGACATCGCGCTGGACGCCATCGACGAGGTGCGCGAGACGGGGGAGCCGGTTGATCTCAAGCCGATGAACTCCTTCGAACGCAAGATCGTGCATGATGTGGTGCGTGAGGAGGGCATGAAGTCCCGTTCCCACGGCGAGGAACCGCGTCGTTACGTCACGGTGTATCTCAAGGCTTCCGCTGCCGAAGATGCTGAAGACGAGGATGAGGCCTGAGTTCGGCTCGTTTCACGTGAAACATGGCGTCACCATTTGGTGGCGCTTTTTTATTGCGATTTTTTGAGTGACTTCATGCTGGCCGTGCGCCGGACATGTGATATTGCCGTCAATGGTCGGGAAGTACTTGCTGGAATACCGGCAATGAGGAAGAGCAGGATATAGGATGGTGCCCATGAGTGATGTGACAGACGAACTTGATGATTCGCCGATGCTTGAGGAAGTGCTGGGGGATGCGTTGGGCAAGCTTCGTGTTTTCCATGCGAAACTTGCCGAAGAAGGCGAACCTCGCGGTCTGATTGGGCCAAGAGATGTTGGCATTATTTGGGAACGCCATATTCTGAATTCGGCCGCCATTGTGCCTTTCGTAAAGGAAGCCACGGCTAAGAAGCAGTTCAAGACGGTTGCCGATATCGGCAGTGGCGGCGGTTTTCCTGGTATTGTCGCGGCCGCCTGCCTGCCGGATCACCGGTTCACGCTTGTGGAGCCGATGGAACGTCGTGTCGAATGGCTGAACGAGTGCGTGGCCGATATGGAGTTGAATAACGTTACCGTGGTGCGTGCCAGGGCCAATGAGATGATCGAGGCCATTGCGGGTGCTACTGGCGCTCAAGGCGGCAATCGTGGCAATGGAAGCGCCAGGAACGGCAAAGGCGGCAAGAACGGCAGGGGAGTGGCCGTTCGCGGTCCTGTACTGGATTTGGATGGCAAGCCTATTCAGGCGAAACATCCGTTTGCCGTGGTGACGTGCCGTGCCGTGGCTCCTATGACCAAACTTTCGGGGTGGACGCTGCCGTTGCTTGAGCGCGGTGGACGTTTGGTCGCACTGAAGGGGCGGTCCGCGCAAGAGGAGATCGAAAAGGCTTCCAAAGAGATCGCCAAATGCGGTGGCATTCGTCCGCGGGTGGTGGATGCCGAGGTTGGTCCGGGCTTGGAATCGACCCATGTGCTCATGGTGGATAAAAAGTAAGTTATCCACCATTTCGGTGAGTTATTCACATTGTCCACAACTGGAAAATCGACGAAAAAAAGCGGCGGAAAAATGTTGAAGTAGCAACGAAAGATCGGTGGATAACTTTTTGCGAACAACGTAAGTTATCCACCGACTATCCACAGCTATTCACATTTGTGCACAGTGGGTGAGATGAGCTGATTCTGTCCACCCGAATGATGAAACTTGAATGTTAAGCATATCGTAAGGAAGGCTAGTGTATGACTGGACCTGAAGGACCAGATAACCTGACATCGATGGAATCGGCAACGGAAACCATCAAACGAATTTTCGGAGGATCGGATTCTCCTCTTGGTTCGCAGATTGCCGACGAATCGACTCGCTATCGCGCCTTGCAGAAGGCCGTTTGCCCAAAGCCGGAGCAGACGCGCCTGATCGCGGTCGCCAACCAGAAGGGTGGCGTTGGCAAAACCACGTCGGCCGTGAATCTTTCCGCTGCGTTGGCTCAGTTCGGTTCCAAGGTGCTGCTGATCGATATGGATCCGCAGGGCAATGCGTCGACCGCGTTGGGCGCTCCGCATGCGTCGGGGGAGCCTTCGGTGTACGACGTGATCGAAGGCAGGAAGACCATCGCCGAAGTCAAGCGCACATGCCCTGATTTTGATCTGCTCGATGTGGTTCCAGCTTCGATCGATTTGAGCGGTGCCGAGCTGGAAGTCGCCGACATGGAAAATCGTAATGTGCTTCTGAAGACCGCGGTTGACGAGTTTCTGGAAACCAGCGAGGAGCACTACGACTACGTGATTATCGATTGCCCGCCAAGCCTCGGCCTGCTGGTAATTAATGCCATGTGTGCGGTGCATGAGATGCTGATTCCGATCCAGGCTGAGTACTATGCGCTGGAAGGTCTCGGCCAGCTCATCAATACTATCGGACTGGTGCAGGAGCATTTCAATCCGTCGCTGCTGGTTTCCACCATGCTGATCACCATGTTCGATAAGAGGACGTTACTCAGCCGTGAAGTGCATGACGAAGTCAAAAATCATTATCCGACTATCGTACTGAATACCACGATTCCCCGAACGGTGAAAATATCGGAAGCTCCAAGCTTCAATCAAAGCGTGATCGCCTACGATCCCAAGGGAATGGGAGCGATTGCCTATTGTGAGGCCGCATTGGAAATCGCACGTCGCTCGCAGACGGTGCTGAAGGCTATCGATGCAAGAAGGAATGAGAACTGATCATGGCTACGAAATCACGTTTAGGCAAGGGTCTCGGCGCACTGTTTCCGTCTCTTCCAGGAGAGTCGGCGAAATCGGAAGCCACTACTGAACCGGCTGTGGCTGTTGCGGGTGCAAAGGCTGATAACAAGATCGCTGGAAAGGTTTCAGAAAACGTAGCCGGTGGTGCGACTGTTGCCGGGCAATCCGCGGGGAAGACCGCGGTCAAGAGTTCCGTGGCAACCGCCAAGGCTTCCGTCGATGCCGTCCATGACATGAAGAAGAACGTTTCACGTGAAACCAAGAAGGGGAGTGGCCATCGAGCCAGTATGCCTTCCATCACGTTGAATGAGACTGCTCATCCTGCCGACATGTTCTTCGGTTCCACCAGTCCTGTTGCCACTTCCGAAGTGAAGCAGGAAAGTGTTTCACGTGAAACCGCTGCGGTAAAAAAGACCGAAGATAAGAAGAATGACGAACCTGAACTGTTGCCGGTGCAGGGCGGTTATCTCGTTGAATTGCGACTGAGTGATGTTGGACCGAACCTGCATCAGCCGCGTACCATTTTCGATGAGGATGATCTTCGTGAGCTTGCCGATTCCATCAAAGAAGTCGGCGTGCTGCAGCCTATTGTCGTACGGAAGCGTCCACTCGCGCAGATTGAGGCTGCTCGTAAGGAGAACGCCGCTAAAGATGCCGAGTCGCACAATATGTTCGACGGGCGCATGGATAGCATGTACGAGCTCATTATGGGTGAACGTCGTTGGCGCGCATCGCAGATCGCAGGTTTGAAAACGATTCCTGCGATTGTCAAAACCACTGCCGACGACGATATGTTGCGTGACGCTTTGCTGGAAAACCTGCATCGCGTTGCGTTGAATCCATTGGAAGAGGCGGCCGCCTATCAGCAGATGATCGACGATTTTGGCTTGACGCAGGCGCAATTGTCAAAGTCGGTGTCGAAGTCGCGTCCGCAAATCGCCAATACTCTGCGACTGCTGAATCTGCCTGCGACCGTGCAAAAGAAGGTTGCTTCCGGCTTGCTGTCGGCCGGTCATGCGCGCGCATTGCTCGGATTACCGACGGAAGCTGACATGGAACAGCTTGCGACGCGCATTATTTCCGAAGGGTTGTCGGTACGCAGCACCGAGGAAATCGTGTCGATGAAGGTCGCTGAATCGGACCAGCCGAAGAAAGCGAAAACCAATAAGCTGAACCCTTGGGCCGGAACGCCGATGCAGGTCGGTCTTGAAAAGAGGTTCGGTACGAAGGTGTCGATCAAGGGATCCAAGGAGCATGGACGCATCGAAATCGTGTTCAAATCCGAAGACGACATGAAGCGCATTGTCGACCTGCTCATGCCCACTGCCGAAAAATAGTATTTCTTAAGTTTTTTGGTGTCCGCGGAAGGGGCGGCATATTCTGTTCACGACACACTCAAGGCCGTTTGGCCAAGCTTACAGTCGTGAACAGAATATGCCGCCCCTTCCGCTCGTTTTTCAAGTTTTTGTAGGGTATGACCGTGATGGGAAGTGTTACTGCTGGAGGTAGGCTTGGGCATCGAGGGCGGCCCGGCAGCCCATGCCGGCGGCACTGATCGCTTGACGGTAAATACTATCAACACAGTCGCCGGCTGCAAAAATGCCGGCAGTGCTGGTGCGTGTGCTGGCGCCGTCCACCTGAATATATCCACCCGCATCTCGCTGCACAATGCCGTCAATAAAAGCTGTGGCGGGGGAGTGGCCGATCGCCACAAAAATGCCGTTTGCGGCAATCGTGCTGGTCTCTCCGGTGATGACGTTGCGAATGTTCACGGATTGGGCTCCATTGTCGTCACCCAAGATTTCCTCCACCACGGAATCCGTGACGATGGTGATCTTCGGATTCTGCTGAGCGCGTTCCACGAGAATCTGCGATGCGCGGAATTCAGAACGACGATGAATCAACGTCACCGACGATCCAAATCGTGAAAGAAAATCAGCCTCGGTGAATGCGCTATCGCCGCCGCCGACCACAATAATCGGCTTATCTCGGAAGAAGAAGCCGTCGCAGGTCGCGCAATATGACACTCCCTTGCCGGAATATTCCGCCTCTCCGGGGATGTCGAGTTTGCGATATTCCGATCCGGTTGCGATGATCAAAGCATGGGTTTCAAAAACGTCTCCCTGATCGACGCTCACGGTTTTCACGCCGGTGACGTCATTGTTGCTCACGGAAACAACATCATCCCAAACGATTTCCGCGCCGAACTTCTCAGCCTGACGTTGCATATTATCCATGAGTTCCGGTCCCATAACGCCGTCGGGGAAACCCGGAAAATTCTCCACTTCAGTGGTGTTGACGAGCTGCCCGCCTGGGGTCAGCGCACCCGCGATGACCAGTGGTTTGAATCCAGCCCGGCCCAAGTATATGGCCGCGGTATATCCGGCAGGGCCGGATCCGACAATAATCACATCTCGCAAATCACTCATATTCCCACTGTAGCGAACCACCAAAGCAACCAGCCGCGCACTGCACGATTTCACGCATTCCTTTTTCTTATGGCGTATTATCAAGTGCTTTCCAAGCCGGATCATCTACAGAGTTTCACGTGAAACACAAGCTGTTGTGCGTGGTTGCGTGCGGTGCTGTGTGTGCAGTTGCTGGGGTGGCTGGATTCTTGGCGTCGCTTGATCGGAACATGAGAAAGGGCTTGCGCTCCACATGGAGTGCAAGCCCTTCGGTCGTGTTAATGTGACGCCTGCCTGCGCGGGCCTTGGATCACTTGTTGATGACCTTCTTGAACAGATCGGCGCTGGCCTTGGCGAGTGCGAACTGGCCGAAGCCCGGATCGACGGAAGCGAGGTTGGCGTTGATGACCTGGTTGAAAGTGTTGTTCTTCATGATGTTTCCTTTCGTTCGGCTTGGCGGCGTTCTTGTTTTCTGTTCTTTCCTCTGGCCGCTGCCGTAAGTCTGTTGCTTTTCGGTTACGTTCAGCGCGGGTGGCGTTGCCGTTTCCCCGCGTGTGGGGTGCGGCTCCGGTTTTCTCTCCGGTTCCTGCCGCATCGTGTCTCTTTGTTCTGTTGTGCCTTCATCATAGGCAGGCTCAACCGTCGATGTCATGCAACGATCGTCGATTCTTTTGTATTTTCATCGGCTAATCTTGAAATAAACGTAACGATGCTGTGATGAACATCAATCGTCGATTGCAGGGCAGTATTGCCGTTGCAAAAGAAGTGGCGCGATCTTCAGATTTTCTATCTTTTCTATGAAAGTCTCAAAATCGTTCTCCCGTAAGACTTTTCGCAAGGTCGGCATTGTTCTATCCATTTTCTATCTTCCTTATTTGCGGGAGTATTTGCGCTTGTTGCCGGCGAATGTCAGGTTACATTGATTGATATCGGGCTGATTGGGCTGGGCTGATTGATGTGGCTGTTCGACAGGCTGATTGGTGTCGGGCGTAAGAAAGGAACGTGATATGGCGACTATTCCTGAACAATATGAGAGCCAGCGCGTGGGCGTGCAGGGATATCGCGTGCTCAATCTCGATTTGGACGGCGTTTGCGCGGATTACAAGGGCGCGATCCGCGATTACCTGCAGCGGCAGGGCATTGACGTGCCGGAACGTGCGCTGCAGACCGCGCATTACAATCTCACGCGCGAGGACGGATGGCCATTCGAGACGCTCGACGATTACATCGAAACGCACAAAGCCGCGGAGCGTGAGCATCTGTATGCGACGATGAAGCCGCTTCCGGGGGTCGCGCAGGCATTGCAGCGATTGGCGAATGAGCATGTGTACATTCGCATTGTCACGCACCGGCTGTTCGTGTCCGGCCAGCATCAGATGGTCGTTTCCGACACCGCGCAATGGCTGGACAGCAACCGCATTCCGTACATGAGTCTGTGCTTTACTGGGCTGAAAGACAGTATGCAGGCCACGATTCATATTGACGATTCGCCGGCGAATATCGAAACCTTGCGTGAGGCAGGGCAGCATGTGGTCGTGTTCGATCAGCCATACAACAGTACGTATGCTGGTCCCAGAATCGACAGCTGGAGCGACACCAACGTTGAAACGCTCCTCACCCTCTTCGAATCCTGGCCGGAGTAAGGGGTGTGCTGGCGGTAGCTGCGATTCCGTCCGTGTGACTCTGGTAATCGGTTTTAGGTGCGGGTTGTGCGGACGGGATTATGTGAGCGACCGCATGATTTGTCAGTTGACCGCACGATTTCTTCTATCTGGCCTCATGATTTTGTTTTGGCGACCTCACGATCTGGAAAAGAGTGTCCCCGATTGAAATCGTGAGGTCAGCCAATCAAAATCGTGGGAAAATCGCAGATCGTGAGGTCGCCAGATCACAATCATGAGGCCAGCCAAACCAGATCATGAGGTCAGACTAATGCTGGGGTAGACGTTTCAGCGCGTCAGCCAGTCTGCGGCGGAATATACCTGCTCGTCTTTGGCTTGAAAACTTGATTCCACGCGAGCCGCCACAAAGCGCCGCTCAGAGCGCAAAGACGCAGGAATTTGTGGAAAGCGGTCACGTTTCGCACATTGAGATAACCGGCCACGTCTCGCTCGACATATGTGCTGAGATATGACGAAAAGAAGAGTTCAATCGGCATTTCGGAACTGTAGAGACAGGGGTAGCCGTCGCGCAGCATAAAATCATCCGCGAGCAAGCTCCCGAATCTGACATCAGAGTGATAAAAATGGCGAAAAGTTGGTTGTCGATTCTTGAGCCAAGTTCCATCGCTTTTCGACTACGACCATATTCCAAAAATAAATACGAAAAGAGCCTGCCATACGTGAGGTGACGCATGGCAGGCTCTTTTCGTATCGCAATCTTCAGAAGTAATCGGATATTGCGATGTGCTGACGATCAGAACACTTGAATGCTTTCGATGTACAGCTGGTTGCCCGGCAGGCTATCAAGTGGAACCCACAGCATGATGTCCTGCGTTTCCACGGCCTTGTCGAACTTGATGTCGGTCGTGCCGGAAGCGTCAAACTCGAACTGCGCCACCTGTTCGCCTTGGGACGGGCTGTTTGTCGCATTCACGCGAATATATCCCTGACCACCGGAAGAACGAATTTTGATGACCATGCGATACGCCTTCTGCGGCTGGCTCAGATGCACGTAATATCCGTAGCCCTGCTGTCCGTCAGGATTCGACAGGAACTGACGATTGTCGATTTCGTATGCGGTCGTGTTTTCCGGTTGCTTCGGATCCGGCACTTTCTTCGACTGCTTATCGGCGGTCACGACCTTGTCCTCGGTTTTCTTGGGTTGCTTGGACGCCGTAGACTCGCCGGATGCCGGCGTATTGGCGGAAGCATCGGAAGAATCCTTGGAATTGGACGAATCGGTATTGCCGGACGTATCGGAATTGGAAGAATCCGCGGAATTCGCATCCGACTGATCTCCCTCGCCGAACGGCACTTCGTCAAGATTTATTTCCGGCCATGGTCCTTTTGAATCAGTCGTAACCGAATCTGAAGGCTGCATCAAACCATGAACTGCAAACCCAAGCGCAACCGCAACAACGATGACCGCAACGATAATCGCAACGACCTTCGTTTTCAGCTTGCCAAACAGTTTCGCGTCGGCAACGTCAGTATTCGCCGAAGCGGAAGAAGGATTCTTCGGCGTGAAGCTCGGCGGAACCGCGGCTCGACCGGCGGCATACGCGGCATCGATCGCCTCCTGCTCTGCTTTCAACGCACGGGCGGACTCCTCGCCGGGCTGAATGACCTGACCATCTGCGCCGATCACTGGAATGCGACCGGTTTTTTCCAACTGGGAATCGTCGGATGACATGCCATCGGCCGGTACGGAAACCCTGATGGGGAAGGAGAAGGGAGAATCGCTGGTGTCGGTCACGCCATCGATGTCTTCTTCGCTCAGCAGTTCACGGCCGCTGCTCCACAACGATTTCACCGCTCCACTGGTGGCCGCGACGCCTTTCGCCAAAGCCTCCTTGCCATCGGAAAAATCGTTATGCGGTTCGGGAGCCGTGAACGTCATTTCCGGAATGCTTCCAGCCGCTGCCAGCGTATCCGGCAGCGGGAGCACATCCTTCTCAAGAATCTGCAGTAACGGAACATTGGCGATTGAGCATTCCGAATCCATGGAAGGCAACGTGATATCCATGCTTCCCAACGATGACAGCGGTTGGTACTCGCCAAGCAACGCTTCCAATTCCGCAATGGTCGCCATCGGAACGGTGGGGAAGCCGTCGTCCTCTTCGAGTTCGAGACCGCGCTTGCAGATCACGCGGAATTCCATCGGCGTGGTCGGTGCGAGCGCTTCAAGACGGAAATCCGTCGACAGCGTGGACGGGCGTCGGATCAGCATAGCGTACAACAGCGCTGAGATTTGACGGATCGCAAGCTGTTCCCGATTTTCCAAAGCCTGCGCGCGGGAAGTGTCGGCAAGCATGATGCTCACTGGAGCGTCTGCGATCTGAATGCCGGAACGGGTCAGTCGCACCGTGTCGGTGCTGATGGAGAAATGCGTGAGATTGTCTTTTTGCAGCGCATGCAATGATTCGATGACTTCGCCAATGATGGAGCGCATGGCTGTATGGCTCAACGGCTGGTTGGCGTTCAGCGCAAGATATTCACTGAGGGTCATGCCTTCGTCAAGCTGCGTCACCACCAGCGCGACCTGGCCGGCATGCTGGAGCTGCAGCACTTTCGTGAAGTGGGAATCATGCGAAATAGCCAGCATGGAAGCGGTTGCGTTGACTTCCTGCAACGCCTTGCTGTTGCTGACAATAAACAGCTGGCAATCCCGTGCGAGCACATGGTCGCTGGCCTTCCAGACCTGCAGTCCGGTTTCTTCGCGCAATGGCGAAACGAGCACGTAGCGATTGCTGATGGTATCTCCCAGCTGAGGTTTCATGGGTTCCTTCAACTTTTTGTAAACGTTTGTTCTGCCTATGGTCACTCGCCGTTTTCGGCGTCGCCCTGTTCCAGTCTATCGTTGGGGCTGGTCGGCTTGCGAAGTCCGGGAATACGTGAGGAAATCAGTGCGATCGCCTCCTTGAATTCCTCGGAACGTAGCAGCCGCAACATGCCTACGTAAACGATGAAGGTCACTATGGCCAGCAGTGCGGCACACGCCACTGCCTGAATCCAGTTCATATGACCGTCCACCGCTCCGATTTGGGCGCCGACAAGCTGGTAGACGCTGTCACGTACCGTCACGCCGATGAACATGGTAGCTACTGCCGCGCCAATCGATTTCAGATACGAGATGGCTATGCGCGGACCGTCGATATTGTTTTCGAATCGTTTGCGCAGCATGGCATACAGGATGGGGATCGGCAGTATGTAGCTCATGGCTCCTACCATGCCGATCATTGTCGTCCATTCGGTAGGGGGGAGTAGTTTCGCGCCGATGATCACGCTTACCGCTTGAATGCCCATGGCGAACAGCATGAAAATGAACGGCGATTTGCCGTCTTCGAATGCATAGAACGTGCGCTGGATAATCAGATACGCGCTGGCGAACGGAAGTCCCACGCCAAGCGTGACCAACGGTCCCGCCATAAGAATCGCCTCTCTGACGCTCACAGACGGCAGCAACGCAAGAATGATCGGAACGGGCATCACCACGAAAGCGACCGCGAAATAGCACATGATCACACCCATATTGCGCAGCGCCTGGCTGAGATCAATGCGCGCTTCGGCGATATTATGATCGGCGACCGCACGGGATATTTTCGGGAAAATCGCGGTTGCCAGCGAAACGGCAATCAGCGAATACGGCAACATGTAAATCGTGTACGCGTTCTGGTATGAAGCATTGCCGGCCACGTCGAGCGGATTGATGCCGAACTGCTGCTGCGCGAGCGTCGGCGCGTTAGTGGAGGTACGCGTGATTACGATATTGGCGAGCTGGTCGATTACGACAATGCCGACACTCCAAGCCGCGACCGGTCCCATGGAACGCAATCCAATGCCACGAAGGCCGAAGATGGGGTGGTATTTCAATCCGATTTTGGTCAGTGGAATGAACAGTACCAGCGCCTGGAATGCCACGCCCAACGTCCACGTGCCTGCGGTCAGGGCGATTTTGTCGGCGGTCCAAAAATCAAGAGGATGCTCGGTGGCACGGCCGAATAGCGCGATGAACGTGCCGAAGCCGATGCAGCTGATGATGTTCGCACCCACGGAACTCCACGCATACGCGGTGAAATGGTCTTTGGCCGCGAGAATCTGGCCGACCACCGTATATAGGCCGTAGAAGAAGATCTGCGGCATGCACCACAGGGTGAATGAGGTCGCCAACGCCATGGTTTCGGGGCTACCGTTCACATACAGCTTGGTGAGCAGCGGCGTGCATAGGGCCATCAGGATCGTCACCGCCAACAGCATGGTGATGGCAAGCGTGATGAGCTTGTTGAGTTTGGTTTCGGCGTCTTTTGCCTTCAACGTGCGCACGATCTGCGGCACGAGCACGGCGTTGAAAATACCGCCGGAAACCAAGGTGTAGATCACCTGCGGAATCATGGATCCGGCTTGGTAGGCGTTCGCCGCATAGCCGGTGGTGCCTAAAGCCCAAGCGAGCAGAATGGTACGGATTTGCCCGGTCACGCGCGAGGCCGCGGTGCCGGAGGCCATGATCAGTGAATTACGGCCAACGGAAGAACTCATTCGTCTGGATCCTTCTTACGGTGGAATTGGCGCCACAGTCCCAAAGCTCCAAGCAGCACGGCGATGCCGATGATGATGAAGCCGGTTTTGTCGCTGATCTGCAATGCGCTGGTGATGTGGGTGGTTTGTGTCGCTCCGAATGTGATGCCCTGCCTGTCCTGCAGGCTGAGCGCGGCGTCCGCGGTGCCGGAGGTGGCCACGCGGATGATGAACGCCACTTGGGCTTCGCTGTGCGCGGGCACTTCCACGGTGTCGAAACGCGAAGTGACGATCTGCATGGAGTTGGTCAATGATGAGACTTTTACCGTGACCGGATAGGGATGGCTGTTGCTGATGGTAACGGGCATTTGCGCGGTTTCGCTGACCACGTTGACGTTTTCCGTCGGTGTGATGGCCACGCCGTTGATGAGCAGGGACGCCAGTTGCCCGGCTCCTTCCACCATGGTGCTTCCGGCTGGATTTTCGCCGCCTAGCGCGTGCAGGGCCATGATGCCGTGCGCGTTGACGAGCTGCCTGCGCCACGCTTTGAGGCCTGCGGGGGCCTGCTTGGCATCGTCGGCGACGTCGGTGAGGATGGACGCGTTGAATCGTTTGATGTCGTTTGTCGAGGCTGCCAGTGTGTTGAGCGTCTGCCTGAGATTGGCTTGCGTCGCATCATTGATTCCGTCGGATTGCGGCACGATCGCGGCTGCATCGTCGCCGCTCAAGGCGGGGTCGGCATTGTTGAGCGTGTTCAGATCGGTGATGTTCAGCCATGGCGATTGTTCGACGTCCGTCATCAGTGCGTCCACGACGGCCGGATCAGAGTTGCCGTTCAGGCAGACCAGCAGATTGCGTTCCGAATACGGCTGCTCCATCTGGTAGAACGCGCTTTGCGCGACGAATCGCGCGAGACGCCCGGCCGTTGTTCCCTCGCCGTCCGCTTCGGCGTCGGCACTGGTCGCCTTGCCTTGTGCAAGGTTGGAAAGCACGCTTTGCGCGGTCAGTACGGTGATGTCGCCGGCGTCGGTGGTTACTACGGTCTTGCCGGTTTCCGCGGTGGCCGCATCATCCTCTTCGAAATCATGCGTGGCGATGACGGTGCCGTACCCCTGCTGCTTGGCTTTCGCCAGCGCGTCGGCGGTCCAATTGCCGGTGCCCTGCCATGCATACGTGGTCATACTCGCGTTCGGGTCACCCAACGCCGATTGATAGTTTTTCAAGGCCTGTTCGGCGTTCCATCGCGAGGTGCCGACGCCTGCCGAATCATAGGTTTTGCTATCGTTCAGCGCGGAATAGGCGGTGATGTCGAACAGGGCCGGTTGCGTGATGCCGTCGACTTGCGTCGGCATCGGCATCGTCTTCAGATAGGTTGGATCGGCCACCACCTGCAGTTTGTCATGCTTGGTGAACGTCTGTTCCAGCGACTTGAGTCGTGCCTCGTCTTCTTTGCCGGGAACGGCGATTTTCGAGAGTTCCGCGGAGGTGACGCCACCTTTGTTGACGAGCTGTTCCAGCATGGTGTTGTCGGTGGTCCATCCTTGCGCTTCGAGCGGCTGCACGATGGTGATATTCATCGCGGGCGTGTCGGGGGTATTGATTCCAGCTCCGGTCCGCGTTGCGAAAGTATGCGCTTCGTCTTGTTGAACGCCATTGGCCTCATAACTGAGCGTGACCGGTTTCGGCCCCCAGGAGTTGACGGACGCCAGCGTCTCCTGATTCGAGTCCGCGTCGATGTGCACGTTCGCCGAAGCTCCCGGTTGAAGCGCGGGAACCTCGCTCTGCCCAACGATATTGGGCGTGGGAATCTGCCCGATGCCTTCCGACCATTCCTGGATATCGTTGCGCGACACGAACGTGTAGAAGGCGTTCATGGCAAGGGTGAGCGTGCCTGAAGGGATTTCCTGATCGGTGGTGTTGGTCACCGTCGCGCTCAAATGATAGCCGGAAGTGTCGGTCAGCACGGCGGTGGAGGAGTCGATCGACAGCATGGTGCCGGATTGCGATTCCTGTGTTTCTTCGGCTTCGGCTTTCGGCACAGGTGCGTATAACAACATCAACGCCATGGTCATAACCATGGCGAGGATTGCCGAAAGCGCACGCATGCCGTGCGGAACGTTCCGTTGTGCGGGTTGATTCACCTTCACGCCTGTCTGTTGAGTTTCCTTGCGTACAACCATGCTATCTTTCGTTCGTTCGGGTAGCTGAGAACGTCGTCCAAATCAGCAAAATCCACCCAAATCGCGTCTTCCGCCTCATGATCCGGGTCGCCTTCCACCGTCAACTCGCCGCCGATCTGACGCAATGCGAAATGATGCACCAGCTTGTGCACGCGCTGGCTGGTTCCGGTGAACCAGTAGTCGATGGTGGCGATGGAATCGACCACTTCACCTAGGATTCCTGTTTCCTCGTGAACTTCGCGAACGGCGGTTTGCTGCGGTGTTTCGCCTTTTTCGATATGACCTTTCGGCAGGCACCATTCCAAATGTCCGCTACGCGAGTGGCGTGCGATGATCGCCACGCGGCCCTTGTCGTCGAATACGAGACCTCCCGCCGAATATTCGCGCACTACCGGCAGTTCCTGCGCGTCGAGCGAGGCGAACGTGGTCGGACCGTCCGTGGCGCGCCGCTGCGGCATCATTGCTGGGGTGGGTGCGTTGGGCGTGATGATGGTCTCTTGCCGCAAGGAAACGGACTGCGATGTGTACAGCAGTTTGTCCGGTTCCATCGGATTTTGGGCATGGTCGTCCGCAGCATGGGCAAGCATGCGTGCAAGGTCTGCGGGCGTAATCATGATTCCAACCATACTCAATTCTGTGTGCAGGTGGGGTAACGGTATGCTGGTAAGGCAGAAACTTGTGGTGTCGGAAAGGGATGGCGTGAACTTCGAAGTGTGGCCAGAGGCCATTGAATTAGGGCGTATGTTCGCCGCGGAAGGCTATGAATTGGCGTTGGTGGGAGGTCCCGTTCGAGACCTGCTGTTGCATCGTAAATCGCATGATTTGGATTTTTGCACATCGGCGCGTCCTGAGCAGTTTGAACGCATTTTGCGCCGTTTCGGGCGCGATGGCTTTTGGGATATGGGCCGTAAATTCGGCACGCTGGGCGCCATGCGCAGGCGTGAGGATGGCACGGAAGTGCAGGTTGAGGTAACGACCTACCGTTCCGACACGTATGACCCCGACTCGCGCAAGCCGGAAGTCAATTATGGCGACACGCTGGAAGGCGATCTTTCCCGCCGTGATTTCACGGTGAATGCCATGGCGTTGCGTGTGCCGGAATTGGAATTCGTCGATCCGTTCGGCGGCGCGAACGATTTGGCCAAGGGCGTGTTGCGCACGCCGGTCGATCCTCGCCAGTCGTTTGACGACGATCCGCTGCGCATGATGCGCGCCGTACGTTTCGTGGCGCAACTGGGCTTCCGTATCGAACCGGAAACCGCTGAAGCGCTGACCGACATGGTCGATCGCATTGAAATCGTTTCCGCTGAGCGCGTACGCGACGAACTGGTCAAAATGCTGCTGTCCGATCGCCCGCGCGCAGGTATCGAGGCGCTGGTCGATTCCGGTCTTGCCGATATCGTCTTCCCGGAAATTCCGGCATTGCAGCTCGAAATCGACGAACATCATCGTCATAAGGACGTGTTCGAGCACACCATGATCGTCATTGATCGTGCGGTTGCCCTCGAAACCGGCCCGGACGGCCCTGTGCCGGCACCGGATCTGACGTTGCGTTTGGCCGCGCTGATGCACGATATCGGCAAGCCGAAGACGCGTCGTTTCGAATCGGGCGGCAAGGTGAGCTTCCATCATCATGATGCGGTCGGCGCGAAAATGACTCGCAAGCGCCTTAAGGCATTGCATTTCGACCATCATATGGTCGAGGACGTCAGCGAGCTGGTCAATCTGCACTTGCGCTTCCATGGCTACGTAGAGGAGCCGTGGACGGATTCCGCGGTCCGCCGTTACGTCAAGGATGCGGGTCCGCTGTATGAGCGCCTGAACCGCCTTACGCGTGCCGACGCGACCACGCAGAACAAGCGCAAGGCCATGGTGTTCTCGTCGGCGATGGACGAGATGGAACAGCGCGTGCGCGATTTGAAGGAGAAGGAGGATTTCGACGCGATCCGCCCTGATCTGAACGGTGACGAAATCATGCAGCTGCTCGGCATTGACCCGGGACCGCTGGTTGGCAAGGCGTACAAGCACATGCTGGAATATCGCCTCGATAACGGCCCGGTCGAGCGTGATGTCGCTGTTGCCGAGTTGAACCGTTGGTATGAGGAACAGCAGGCCGAGTAGTCTGCTTGCTGACCTCACGATTTGGATTCTATGACCGCACGATTCGATTTTTCGGGCAAAAAATAGAATCGTGCGGTCAGTCGATTCCGAAAGTGCGGTTTCGGGGGTATTCTCTGGAGGATTTCGCCCGCGATTTAACCCACGAATATAAGAATTGACCTCACGACCTTGATTTTCAGTGAAAAATCGAAATCGTGAGGTCAATCCGAAAATCTGCAAATCAAAAAATCTGCAAATCACACGGCGTCGTGTTCGGGGGCCTTCTGTACGTCGGTCATCTTGTCGACGGTAGCGCATCCCTCGAAGCTGTCGATCTCCTTGCCGGCGGTCGGCACCTTCTTCTGATTCTGCAGATTGTCGAAAGTCGCGCCAACCACAACGTCGATCAGCATATCCTCACGATCGTCCATCACCATCGTCGCGTCGGTGAAGTTGCTGTTCACCGTGTACGCCTGATTGATGGCGTTCTTGCCGAAGATGATCATCGTGCGTTCCACTTTGGAGCTGGTGTAGTTGCCGGCTGCCTGGGTGTTGAACTCGCGGTTCTGCAACGCGCTGCTGACGGCTTGCGCGAAGCCGGCGAATTCAGTGCCGTTGAGCACGCGCACGGTGATGTTGCGGTTTTCCACGTACTTGCCTTTGCTGCCGTCCTGTTCCTGTGCTGCGCAAGGGGCCTGCTGGCCGTAATTCGGCTGTACCGCGGCCGACTTGACATTGCCCAATCCTCCAACATGGAAGAAGAACAGCAGGGAAATCACCAATGCGATCGTCAAAATGGTGCCGGTGATGGTGAACACCACCTTTTGACGGCGGCGAATGTACTGTTTGCGCGCGGCGCGCTCGTCGTTAGCCTGAGTCATGTACGAGTCCTTCTCCAAAAATCGGTTGACTTCAACCTTACTGTTACGCGATGATATGCACAATCGGATGGGCCGGTGCCTTGGTGGCGATGATGCGGTCGACGCAACGGCTTTGTTGCCATGCCGATTGCACGGTGCGTGCCGCATCGTCGGTTGGCACGAATGCGATTACGGAAGGGCCGGATCCGGAGACGAACGCCTGCTTGGCGCCTGCCTGCAACGCTTCGTCGATCGCCTGTCCGCTGCGTGGATGCAGTGAGATCGACGCCTGTTGCAGATGATTGTTGTCGGTTGCGCCGGCGCCGATTTGGTCGAACATGGCATACACTTCCGGCGTGCGCAGTTCCGCCTGATACGCGCCGACCAGCAGACGGCCTGCAAAGCCCTGATCCGTCAGTTCCAGCACGGCGTCGCTGTTTTCGCTGAGTTGTTCGATCTGCTCGCCGAAGCCGGTGCCTCGCGCATAGCCTCCGGTCAGGCAGAACGGCATATCCGCGCCCAATGTGGCGGCAACCTGTTGCAACCGTTCGATGGACCAATCAAGATTCCATAGCGTGTTCAATGCCAGAATCGTGGCGGCCGCATCCGCGGAACCTCCTGCCATGCCCGCGCCAACGGGAATGCGTTTTTCGATGTTCAACGCCACATCCGGTTCATGGCCGCTCGCTTCGGCCATGGCGAACAGGGCGAGCACGGCATGGTTGCGTCGCATGTCGCTGCCGGAGGAGGCCAGATCGCCAAGATAGGCACCTTCAAGATTCAGGGAGAAACCGGATCCGGGCTTTTTGCGACTGGTGGTGACGGTGTCGTACACGCCGACGGCGCAGTAGATGGTGTCGAGCTCGTGTCGGCCACCCCATTCGCTGCGTGGCCTGCCTACGTGCAGGGTCAGATTCGTTTTCGCCGGGCAGTCCACGCTGACCGTGTTGATTGCGGTGTTGGTGTCGCTCATGCTTCCGACACCTCGCCCACGGCTCGTGCCAATGCCACGAATTCGTCGATGGCAAGCGTTTCGCCACGGCGCGTCGGATCGATGCCCGCCTGCTCGAACGCTTCGGAGGGCACGATCTTCTTCAACGCGGCATGCAGGGTTTTGCGCCTCTGGCCGAATGCGGCGTCGATAAGACGGAACACGTTTTCGCGGTCCACTACGGAACCGTCGGGATTGTTGGCCGAAGGCGTGTGCCCGCCCTCATATCGTTTGAACAGCACCAGCGCGGAATCCACATTCGGTGCCGGCCAGAACACATTGCGCCCGATAATGCCCACACGTTCCGCGGTACCATACCAAGCGAGCTTCACGCTTGGAGTGCCGTAGATCTTTGAACCGGGCTTTTCACTCAGTCGGTCAGCGACTTCCTTCTGCACCATCACGAGGAACGTGCCGAGATTGTCGAAACGTTCCAGCAAGGTCAGCAGAATCGGCGTGGCCACGTTGTATGGCAGATTGGCGACCAGTGTAAACGAATCATCATTTTGGAAATCAGGCAGATTTTCCGGCGTCACGGTCAACGCATCGCGATTGACCACGCGGAAACGATCCACCGCATCCGGCATGAATTCGGCGATGGTGCCGGGCAGTCGTTCCGCAACGGGCGGGTCGATCTCCACGGCGGTCATCGTGGCGCCGGTTTCCAAAATCGCCAATGTCAGTGAACCGAGTCCAGGTCCGACTTCCAGCACATGATCGTCGGCGGTCACACCTGCCTCGCGCACGATACGACGAACCGTGCCCGGGTCGATTACGAAATTCTGCCCGAATTTTTTCGTCGGGCTGATACCGGCCTCGGCCGCGATACGCCGAATGTCGGCAGCCCCCAACAGGCGGCCTTGCGCGGTTTCGTCGGTTGCGTTGGTTTCGTTCGCGTGTTCTGTCATTACCTCATTATCCGTTCAACTGGTATGAAAAGTGTGCGCTGTTGCGTTTGCGTATTGTTGCGATCGGCGTTGTTTAATACCATCCGACCTGCTCGGAATGCTCCCATGCCTTCGACGGGCTGCCGTAGCGTTGCGCGATGTAGCTCAGGCCCCAGTCGATCTGCACGGCCGCATCGTCACGCCAGTTTGCGCCGAATGCCGCCATTTTGCTGCCAGGAAGCGACTGCGGGATGCCGTAGGCTCCGGAAGATGCGTTTTCCGCATACCACAGCCAGCTCGATTCACGCGTCCACAGTTTCACCAGATCGGTCCAGTTTTGCCCGGTCCAGCCATATTGCGCCGCGGCTCCGGCCGCGTAGGCCTGTGCCTGCGCGGGGGAGGGGTGATAGAGGCGGCATCCTGCCGAAGGATCGGAAGGTTGCGGTGTCGGGGTGGGCGTCGGATCCGGCGTGGGGGTCGGGTCAGGAGTTGGCGTGGGGGTCGGGTCTGGAGTTGGCGTGGGGGTCGGGTCTGGAGTTGGCGTCGGATCCGGGTCCGTTTTCGATCCGGAATCGTCCTTCTTGTTGTCGTCTGAATTATCCGTATTGCCGGAATTACTGTTCGAATCGTCTTTCTTGTCGGAATTATCGGAATTGTTGTTCTTGTTCGAATTGTCGTTCTTTCCGGAATTATCGGAATTGCCGGATCCGTCATCCGATCCCGAATCGTCGGAAGATGCTGCCGGTCCTACTGCGATAATCTGATCGAGGGCGATTTTCGTGGTCGTTTCGTTGGTCAGCGTCTCGCTTTCCTTCTCGCCGTCCACATACGTGACGTCGTACGTTTGCTGGATTTCGCCGTCCTCGCCTTCCTGCCTGACTACGACTTCGCCGGGCTGCAGGCTGGGATCGACGATGGTTTGCGTGCCGAAAGGCACCGCTTTCGTGCGTGTTTCCTCGCCGTGCGTCACGCGGCGGACGCGCAGGATCGTTTCGCCGTTGTCTTTTTCGACGCTGACGCGATCCTCCTTGTTCAGCGTGATGCCTTTGGAGTCAAGAATGGAGGCCGCCGGCAGTTTGCCATTCGGCGATTCGGAGCTTTGCCCGTCTGCGATGACGGTGACCGGCCCGTTTTGGTTGATGATCAGTCCGCCGGTGAGTTTGTTGTACACGTTGTCGATATTGACGGTGACTTTTGCCGCGTCTGCTTCGTTTTGTTCGAAGAATCCGATCAGCTGTTCGGCGCTGGTCGCCACTGTCCAGAAGGGCACTTCCTGCCCGTTGATGGTGATGGTGGTCTGGTAGGCGCTTCGTACCGTCACCACGTCATGGTTGCTCAGCATGCTGGTGGGGCTGGTGGATTCCACGAGATCGTGTGTTTTGACCTTCACGCCGCGTTCCTGCAGCAGACGGTCGACGCTCATCGCGTATGTGGTTACGGTGGTGGTTTCGCCATCGATGGTCAGAGCCACGGTTTTGCGCGCGCCTACGCCGAATGCGAGCGTCGAGGCGAGCGTCAACGAGACCACGCATGCCGTCACTCGAACACGCCGAAGCGTCACGAATCTCCGGGGGGTCCACCTTCTTGTCATACGTCCTCTTTCCAGCGACTGCCTACATCGCCGTCATTGTAACGGTCAGATCGGGACGAATGGCATGGTTTCCGCTGGTTTTATCTATACCGCCACATTTTCGAGGAAAAGGAGTAAAGAAAAAAGGGGGCAGGAGAGAAGGGGATGTCCTGCCCCCTGCCCGGACGAGGCAGGTTGGGGGAAGCCTCGTCCGGTCGCCAGAAGCCATAAGTTGGGGGAAGGCTTCTGGATCACTTACCCATGGTAAGAGGTCAAAGCCCGTCAAAACGGGTTTCGAGCCTCCTGTCGGGATCGAACCGACGACCTGCCGCTTACAAGGCGGCCGCTCTGGCCATCTGAGCTAAGGAGGCTTGTGCCGCTTTCTAGCATAATGCATAAAAACGGCAACGATTGAATAGCATAACCAGCGTGCCCGATGCCGTCAACTTGGAACTGCGCTTTGGCTGGCACGCTGGCGAGTAGGGGGGTATATTTTTTCGATTATGAGGATTGCGTAGGGCTGATCACTCGCCAGTGGTGTTGGAGATCGGATCCTTGTCGGAGCCGATGGAGGGCATCACGCCTTCCTTGCCGATGTCGTCGGACTTGATTCCGATGGCCTCCAGCAGGCCTTCCTCAATGGTCTCCTGCGCAGTGCTCAACTGGTTCATATCCCAGAACTTGCCGTTGATGGTCACCGTTGGGGTGGTCATGCTGTCTTTGTAGGTTCCGGACGTGTTCCACAGTTCGGAGCGCTTCGGCGTATAGGTGTCGATGGCGTCAAGCCAATCCTGGTAGTCGCGGCCGAACGCCTTGTCCGCCACATCCTCGGAAACTCCCGAGGCGATCATCTGTTCCTTGATCTGATCGTCGCTGACGGACTTGTAATTCGAGCTTTCCTCAGGCTGGAAATCCTCGGCGTACATTTTTTCGAGGAAGGTGATCAGATGGCTCGGATCGCTGTCATGCTCGGCCAGATAGATCGCGGCATTCGCTGCGCGGCTTGAATAATCGTCGGTGGACCACTTGTCCATAAACGCCATGAAATGCAAATCAAGATTGATCTGACCCGCGTCGACCATCTTCTGCAGATCCTCATCAAGCTGACGATGCAGATTGCCGCAGCCCGGGCACAGGAAATCCATGTAGATCGCAACAGTCGGTGCGCCTTCGACGGACTTGCCGTAGCCATCCTTCGAAATCAGCAATCCGCCCTTCTTATCGACGAGCTTAGGGGTGTTGTCGACTTGCTGCAGCTTGTCGTACGCTTCTTCCACGGTCTGGGTGGAAGCCTGCGTTTCGGTGTTCTTGTGCATGTTGTGATACACGGTGAACGCGCCGATCGCCACCAGGATCACCAGCACCGCCATCACGATGGCGCCGATGAGGGTCTGCTGCTTGCGCTCCTTCTCCATCTGTTCGGCGCGAGCCTTCATCTCCGCGGCCTCAGCGGCCCTACGCTCGGCGCGGCTGGCGCGCTTCTGCGCATCCTTACTGTTCTGGGCCATCCACATTCCTTTCGATGTTCACATCACGATGCTGTGCACCATAGTAGTGTGGACACGCTATTGCTGAATGAAGTATTTCGTAAAAGCTCACGTTGCCATACTACGTGCGATTATCTGATGTTTTTCTGATGATTGCAAACGTTTGCCGATTTTTGATTTTCGCTGCGTATTTCGTGAGATGGCGTCACTACATATCGTACGATTCGGCAGTGGTGCCGGATTTCGGGCGGCCGCGCAATGCGCCGGCACCCAATCGCAGCACCAATGCTCCCGGAGCGAGGGCGCATACCAGCCAGCCGATGGCGCAGCAACCGGCCTGGGCGACGCCGCTTTGCGAAACCGGCCCTTCAATCCAGGTCGGCAGCGGAATCGTGAATCCGAATATCGACGTATCAACCATGGCAAACGGCAGTTGCAGCGTGACTGTGGCAATCGTCAATCCTAATGCGGCGATGACCGCCATGATCAGTGCGCGTGGCACCGCATAACCCAGCCCCTTGAGCACATGCCAAGGCAGCGTGGCGGCGCGGGCGAACCAGTCGGAAGCCCTGCGGCTGCCCCCACGGCGGCCTTCGCGTTCCAGCTGCGCCTCCATATTGAATCCAATGGTGGCGAGCAACCAGGCCAGCAGCGCGCCCGCGATCAGGGCGATCCATGGCGAGAACAGGCCGCATACGGCCACAGGAATCGCCATCAGCACGCAGAGGGGCACGCCTCTGCCTAGCAGTTCGCCGCGTTGCACGTCGGCCGGATTCGGCGGCTGCAGTACACTCTGCGGCACATTCGGGTTGAGCGGCGCGGCCGGAGCGACCGGTGCGGTTGGCACGGCAGATGTTTGCATGTCTTGTGGCTGCGCACTTTGCGCCATCTCAACCGATGCGTTCGGTATTACGGCAGGAGGCCGCTGGTTGGCGATGCGCTGCAATGCAGGTTTGATGGCCGGGTCGATCTGTGCGGCCTCTTGAGCGGGATTCCAAGCGTCCTGGACCGGCATCACCCGCGTGGATTGCGGTGTATCTTGCGGCAGCACACTGGTATCCCCACTATTGACAGGCAGCACGCGCGTGCCGGTGCCAAGAGGAATGGTTGCGGTATGCGCGTTGATATCCATGACCGAGGTGCCGGCATCGGGTGCATCGGCAATAACGGTATCGGTTATGTCAGCAATAACGGTTGCGCCGATTGCCTGCGTGGCCTCAACGAATTGCGGCAAGGTGCGCGTGCCGATGGCGTCTTCTCCCGTCACATGGTCTAACGCCCGCCAAAGCATTCGTGGATTGTCGGGCGATCCATCAAAAGGGAGCATCGCCTCCAACCCGGCACTATCGGCGGCATCCGAAGTATTCCCCGAAATCCAAGCTTGCGGATTCAACGCATCCAACGCAATCGCCTGCAACAACTCGTCTGGAGTGCAACGTTTCGTACGATCCGGATCCAACGCCGAACGGAACGCGGCCATGGTCCCAGCCGGCAATCCCGCCAAATTCGCGCTTCCCGCGGCAGCACGCTCCAATACCGCCATCATCGGTTTCGTGCCGAACACCGGCTCGCCAGTGGCGGCAAACGCCAGCACGCTCGCCACCGACCACCAATCGCTCATCTCATCGGATTCGGCACCGTCGATGATTTCCGGAGCGATGAATCCAGGCGTGCCCATCACCAATCCGGTACGAGTCACATGGCTTTCGCCCTCGCCCATGGCAATGCCGAAATCCACCAATACCGGTCCGGTATTCGAAACCATCACATTCGTCGGTTTGATATCGCGATGCACAATCCCGGCCGCATGCACAGCCTTCACCGCCTCGATCAGCTTGCGTCCCAACCGCTCCAGATCATCGCCCACATACCGGCCGTTGGTGCGCACGTCCTCACGCAAATTCTTGCCTTCGATCAGCTCGGTTACGATAAAAGCCAGCGCATCATCCAATTCCATATCCACAATGCCGCACACGCCGGGATGACGCACTTTCTGCAGTGCCATCGCCTCCCTGCGCAGGCGCTCGCGTGCAGTCAGCTGGTCGCGGGAGCGTTCGCTGGACGCATCTTCCTCGGCAAGGGAATCACGCAATATCTTCATCGCATACTGATGGCCGCCGTCATCTCGCACCCGCCATACCGATCCCATGGCACCCGAACCAAGCCGGGAAATCAACGTGTATCCGCCAACGAGGCTGCCTGCCTCCAGATTCAATGCGCTTAAGTCGCTCATGGCACCCATGGTACTTGCCTTACGTAAGTTGCCGCTGGAACAGCTCGCTGTAGTGTGCCGAAAATATCGCAGGAATTGCGATTATGGAGTTGGAAGCGCAATGAAGATCGATGATTTCCGCAATCAAGGCAAGGATGTTGCAACAATCTGCGGATGAGCGCACATTGTGCCAGATGCATGCGCGCAACGGGATTATATGTGCACGAATGGTAGTTTTACGTGCGCAGGTGGTATGCAGATTATGCACGCGAAACGACAGGCTGGGAAAAATCAGGGTGCTTTTTTCGCGGATTTTGGTGAAATCGAAACATCGACATGAAGAAGTGTCTTCACTTCTGGAAATTGCGTGACGCGGGGCAGCGTTGCATGATTTCTGGTTTCGATGAGGAAATCGGAGCCTGCATGTCGTTTGGTTATGAGAATCAAGGAGGAGGCAGACCATGCTGCAAATCAACATGGCTGACGTCATGAACGTTATCGGTTCGTTGACGCCGTACCTGATTGCGATTGGCGTGCTATTTGTGCTCGCGCTGATCATTACTTTTGCCGTCAACAAGAAGACGGTGAAGGAAGTGGCGACCCGTAAGATCATCCACTCCGAGTCTTGGCTTGTGGCTTTGGTCGGCATTGTCGTCGCGGTTTCCATGATGCTGTCCGGTCCGCTGTCGACGCTGCTCAACAACGCGACCATCACCAAGTACATGCTGTCTGACACCACTGTTTCCAAGGCCAACGAGCTGGCCAAGGAAGTGCAGTCGGAAGCCATCACCATGCTGAAGAACGATGATTCCAACCTGCCGCTGGCTAACAAGAAGGTCAACGTGTTCGGTTGGGGCTCCACCAACCCGGTATACGGCGGCACCGGCTCCGGCTCCATGTCCGACCAGTATGACACCGTTTCCCTGCTTGATGGCATGAAGGAAGCCGGCATCGAGACCAACGCCGACCTGACCAAGCTGTACACCGATTACCGTGCAGATCGCCCAGTTGTTGGCATGTGGGCACAGGATTGGACCCTGCCTGAGGTTCCGGCCGACCAGTATTCCGATTCCCTGATCTCCGATGCCAAGAGCTTCTCCGATGAGGCTGTTGTAGTGCTCACCCGCGTCGGTGGCGAGGGCGCTGACCTTCCGATGAACATGAAGGCCGAAGGCATCACCTATGAGAACAACTCCAAGGATTACGAGGACTTCAAGGACGGCGAAAGCTTCCTGCAGCTGAGCCAGACCGAGCGCGATATGCTCGACCTGGTCACCAAGAACTTCAACAAGGTCACGCTCGTCTACAACGGCGCCAACACCTTCCAGTTCGACTTCCTGAACGACTATCCGCAGATCAAATCCGTCGTGTGGTGCCCGCCTGCAGGCCAGACCGGCTTCTCCGCACTCGGTGACGTGCTTGCCGGCGATACCAACCCGTCCGGCAAGACTTCCGACACCTTCCTGAAGGATCTCACCCAGTCGGTGTCTTACAACAACTTCGGCAAGTTCGAATACACCAACATGGAAGACAAGGCCGCCAAGTACACGGGCTTCACTGGTGACGAAGTCACCGCCATCCCGGGCTTTGTGAACTACTCCGAAGGCATCTATGTGGGCTACAAGTTCTATGAGACCGCAGCGGCCGAAGGTGCCATCGATTACGATTCCATGGTTGCATTCCCGTTCGGTTACGGTCTGAGCTACACCACCTTCGAGCAGAAGCTCAACGATGTGACGTACAAGGATGGCAAGGTCACCGTTGATGTGACCGTCACCAACACCGGCGACACCGCTGGCAAGGATGTCGTTGAGGTCTACTACAACCCGCCGTACACCGAAGGTGGCATCGAAAAGGCCAGTGCCAACCTGGTTGGCTTCGAGAAGACCGAGAAGCTTGAGCCGGGCGCTTCCGAGGACGTGACCGTCGAATTCGAAGACGATGACATGGCTTCCTATGATTACAAGAATGCCAAGGCATACGTGCTCGAAAAGGGCGATTACAACATCTCCATCAACTCCGACTCCCACACTGTGATCGGCTCCAAGAAGATCACCGTGGACGACACCATCACCTACGACTCCGATTCGAACACCCACAATGGCGACCAGACCGTGGCCACCAACCAGTTCGATGACGCTGCAGGCGATGTGACCTACCTGAGCCGTGCAGGACATTTCGCAAACTACAAGGAAGCCACCGCCGCTCCGACCAACTTCGAAATGTCTGATAAGGCAAAGGAAACCTTCTACAACAACACCAACTACGATCCGTCTCAGTTCAACGACGATTCCGACGAGATGCCGACCACCGGTGCCAAGAATGGCCTCCGCCTGGCCGACATGTACGGCAAGGATTACGACGATGCTGATTGGGAGAAGCTGCTTGACGAGCTGACCTTCGACGATATGGACAACCTCATTGCCAACGGCGGCTACGGCACTCCGGCCGTCTCCTCCGTCGGCAAGATCCAGCTCACCGACGCTGACGGCCCGGCCTCGTTGAACAACAACTTCACTGGTGTTGGCTCCATCGGCTTCCCGGCTTCCACCGCATTCGCTTGCACTTGGAACAAGGATCTGGCCAAGCAGTTCGGCGAGATGATCGGCGATATGGCTCACGACATGCATGTTGCTGGTTGGTACGCTCCGGCTATGAACATCCACCGCAACGCATTCTCCGGCCGTACTTTCGAGTACTTCTCCGAGGATTCCCTGCTCTCCGGCGTCATGGCATCCAACGAGATCGCCGGCGCCAAGGAGAAGGGCGTGTACTCCTTCATGAAGCACTTCGCCCTGAACGATCAGGAAACCAAGCGTACTGAGATGCTCTGCACCTGGACCAACGAGCAGGCCATGCGTGAGATCTACCTCAAGCCGTTCGAGATGAGCGTGAAGGAAGGCGGCGCACAGGCCGTGATGAGCGCCTTCAACTACATCGGCAACACCTATGCCGGTGGCAACAACGTTCTGCTGAACACCGTGCTCCGTGACGAGTGGGGCTTCAAGGGCTTCGTCCTGACCGATTATTTCGGCGGCTACGGCTACCAGAACGGTGATCAGGAGATCCGTAACGGCAACGATTCCATGCTGGCTACCACCTCCATCACCAACCACATCACCGACAAGTCCGCAACCTCCGTGAAGGCCATGCGTACCGCCGCCCACAATATTCTGTACACCGCCGCCAACAGCTGGCAGTATGCAGACGGTGAGCCGAAGGTCGCCACCCCGATCTGGAAGACCGCCATGTACGTGGCTTGGGGCGTGACCGCAATCCTGGTGATCGCACTTGAGGCTCTGGCTATCAAGCGCTACATGGATCGCAAGAAGGCCAAGGCTGAGGTCACTGCCTGATCTCACTTCCTTCTCACAGGTCAAAACATAACTGAATAACAATTGAAACAGCGAGAGCCGTCGACTTCCCTGAGTCGGCGGCTCTTGTTGTATTTCAGCGTGCGTGCCGTCGCAAGTGCAGCCAGGTTTCATGCTTCTTCGCGTCTTTTTTGTATTTCTGTTCTTTCTCTTCCGCTGGAATCATGATTTGCGATTGCATTTGGGTGTTCATCACATGGGAATGAGATGTGTATGGGTATGACACGCCGTTTATAGTTTGTTTTTGGTTCATGTGGGCGTTGTCTTCGGGGTCTAGACTGGCTGTACGGCCGTTCGGAGGCCTTTTTCGACACGCCGAGGGATGTGTTTATTTGCAACGGTTCTAGGGTATCTTTGGAAGGGTCGATTTGCGTGATTGCCGGGGTTCGTGTAAATTGACTCTTCGCTGCCGCTCGGCGGGTGGTTCCCCGGCTGGGGTGCCTCGAGGCGGGTGAGTGGTGGTGGTTTGAGAACTCAAGAGCGTATTTGTACTACTTCTTTATAGTCAAT